>Ga0310695_10000120_pt1 | contig 200035 bp, 166 predicted proteins | sample RumenRJG_04DNA_FD_203882 | JGI IMG/M metagenome (GOLD analysis project Ga0310695, IMG submission 203882) | Bovine rumen microbial communities from Lethbridge, Alberta, Canada - RJG_04 (v2) (version 2) | ecosystem: Host-associated > Mammals > Digestive system > Stomach > Rumen | place: Canada... | reverse complement strand
GAGCTACAGACTTTAAAGGACGTCCTCCTAAACATAATTTCACGGCAAGCAACCGTTCTTCATAAGGATGTTTTTTAAGCATAAAATACCCCAAAAGTTTTTTGTTCAACTTTTGGGGTTCATTACATTGCGGGCGCTTTTTTTATTAGATATCGGCGAGGTCGCCGTTGATGAACTGGTCGTAGGACGGCATGTCTATCAAACCATGTCCGGAGAGGCAGAAAAGGATCACTTTCTCTTCTCCGGTTTCTTTGCATTTATTGGCTTCGCGGATCGTAGCGGCGATAGCGTGACAGCTCTCAGGCGCGGGGATGATACCTTCCGTGCGAGCAAAGAGCATACCGGCATTAAAAGACTCCAACTGTGGGATATCTACGCCGTGCATGTAACCGTCTTTGACGAGTTGGCTGACGATGGTGCCGGCACCATGATAACGCAGACCTCCGGCATGGATATTCGCCGGTTTGAAGTCATGTCCCAAGGTAAACATCGGCAACAGGGGTGTATATCCGGCCGCATCTCCGAAGTCATAGCGGAACTCACCTTTTGTGAGCTTCGGACAACTGGTTGGTTCAGCCGCGATGAACTCGGTCTTCTTACCATCGAAGAGGTTATGACGCAAGAAGGGGAAAGCGAGTCCGCCGAAGTTACTACCGCCACCAAAACAAGCGATGATCGTATCGGGATATTCGCCGGCTTTCTCCATCTGTTTCTCGGCTTCAAGACCAATAATAGTCTGATGGAGCGAGACATGGTTGAGCACCGATCCCAGGGTATATTTGCAGTTGGGAGTAGTGGTAGCCAGTTCGACAGCCTCGGAGATAGCAGTTCCTAATGAACCGGGATGATGGGGATCGCGCGTGATGATATCTTTTCCGGCACGAGTACTCATGGATGGCGAGCCTTCAACGGTCGCGCCAAAGGTACGCATGATACTGCTGCGATAGGGTTTCTGCTGCATGGTTATCTTAACCTGATACACGGCACATTCGAGTCCGAAGGTCTTCGCCGCATAACTCAACGCCGCACCCCACTGACCGGCACCGGTCTCGGTGGTGACGTTGGTGGTACCTTCCTGTTTGCAGTAATAGCATTGAGGGATAGCGGAGTTCACTTTATGTGAACCGAGCGGATTAACACTCTCGTTCTTGAAATAGATATGCGCGGGAGTACCTAAGGCTTCCTCCAGCGCATAAGCACGCACTAAAGGTGTGGATCGATAATAGCGGTAGCGCTCCTGTACTTCTTCGGGGATATCTATCCATGCGTGCTCCTGGTCCAACTCCTGCTTTGCGCACTCTTTCGCAAAGATATGGGACAGTTCCTCTACGGTCAGAGGTTCTTTTGTAGCCGGGTTGAGAGGCGGAAGGGGCTTATTGGGCATATCTGCCGCGATATTATACCACTGACGAGGCAGTTCACTCTCTTCCAACATAAAACGTTTTTGCTTGCTCATATTCTCATTCGTTTCATTCAAATCGGGCACAAAAGTAGTATAATTATTGCATATATGCAAAAAAAATGCGAAAAAATGCAGAAAAATTTGGTCATGTCAAAAAAATGTTGTACTTTTGCACGCTTTTTTGCGGATTAGGCTCGTATAAGTAGTGTTTCGTATAACGCTCGCCGCACCGCCATCACCATTTTAAAACAATCGTCAATGTACGCAATTGTAGAAATGAAGGGCCAGCAGTTTAAGGTAGAAGCTGGCAAGAAACTGTTCATCAATCGTATGAACGAGCTCGAGAAGGGCGCAACCGTTGAGTTTGAGAACGTGCTGCTGCTCGACAACGAGGGTAAAGTAAAAGTAGGTGCTCCTTATGTTAAGGGCGCAAAAGTAGTTTGCGAAGTGCTCGACAACGAGTGCCGCGGTGAGAAAGTTCTTGTATTCCACAAGAAACGTCGCAAAGGTTATCGCAAGCTGAATGGTCATCGTCAAGATTTGACCAACGTAGTAGTTAAAGAAATTGTTATTGCTTAAAAGAAAGGACAACTAGAGTATGGCACACAAGAAAGGTGTCGGTAGTTCTAAGAACGGCCGCGAATCAGAAAGTAAACGTCTTGGCGTGAAGATCTTTGGTGGTCAATTCGCAAAGGCAGGTAACATCATCGTACGTCAACGTGGTACGGTTCACAACCCGGGTGAAAACATGGGTATGGGTAGCGACCACACGCTGTATGCGCTCTGCGACGGTATCGTAACCTTCCGCAAGAAACGCGACAACAAATCGTACGTTAGTATCCAACCGGCAGAGGCGTAAACATGTTAACACTTAAACAGATTTACGACGACAAGGCGAAAGTCATTGCCGGATTAAACAAGAAGCACTTCTCAGGCGCCCAAGAGGCAATCGACGAAGTGCTTCGTCTTGATGGAGAGCGTAAGGCCGCGCAGCAGGAGAAAGATGCTGCAGCTGCGCAGATGAACCAGATCAGCAAGTCCATCGGTATGCTGATGGCCAAAGGTCAACGCGAAGAAGCAGAAGCCGCTAAAGCGCAGACCGGTGCATTGAAAGCAAAGATCGCGGAGTACGACGAGAAGATGGCAGCAGCCGAAGAAGCTCAGACCAAACTGCTGTTGACCATCCCGAACGTACCCTACGACATCGTACCGGAAGGTGCTGCTGCGGAGGATAACCTGGTTGTCAAATCGAACGTACCCCACCATGGTGGCGACACCGTAGGTACTTGGGTAGGCGAGGTGAACAACGACGAAGCCAAACTGCCGCACTGGGAGTTGGCAAAGAAGTACAACCTCATCGATTTCGACCTGGGCGTAAAGATCTCGGGTGCAGGTTTCCCCGTCTATATCGGTCAAGGTGCACGTTTACAACGTGCTCTGATCAATTTCTTCCTTGCGGAAGCCAATAAAGCCGGATATACGGAGATTATGCCGCCGACGGTAGTGAACGCCGCTTCGGGTTACGGAACGGGTCAGTTGCCGGATAAAGAGGGGCAGATGTACCACTGTGAGGTGGACGACCTCTATCTGATCCCGACGGCTGAGGTGCCGGTGACCAACCTCTATCGCGACGTCATTTTGGACGAGGCTCAACTGCCGATCAAGAACTGCGCATACACGGAGTGTTTCCGTCGCGAGGCGGGTTCGTACGGCAAGGATGTACGCGGTCTGAACCGTCTGCATGAGTTCTCTAAGATCGAGATTGTACGCATCGATACACCGGAGCACTCCGATGCTTCGCATAAAGAGATGCTTGAGCACGTAGAAGGTCTGCTTCAGAAACTGGAGCTGCCGTATCGTATTCTTCGTCTGAGCGGCGGCGATATGAGCTTCACAGCTGCTCTCTGCTATGACTTCGAGGTGTATAGCGAGGCGCAACACCGCTGGTTGGAAGTATCGAGCACGAGTAATTTCGACACCTATCAAGCGAATCGTCTGAAATGCCGTTATCGCCGTGCGGAGGATAAAAAAGTGACGCTTTGTCACACCCTCAACGGTTCAGCTCTTGCTCTTCCGCGTATCGTAGCTGCGTTGTTAGAGAACAACCAATGCGAAGAAGGTATTCGTATTCCGAAAGCATTGCAGCCGTTCTTTGGCGACGACATGATTCGATAATTTGAGATTTTCGATTTCAAATTTTAGATTTTTTACAAAATTTTGGCATACACTCTTGTGTATGTCAATTTTTTTTAATATCTTTGCAGCCGAATTGCAGCCGAAATGTGAATTTATAAAAATGGGAACGATCATTTTATACAGTATCCTCTTGGTTTTGGTCATTTTTGCGGGCCTATGGTTTATCCAGCACTCGCAGTTTCGCAACGAGGAACGCAAGCGTCAGTTTGAGTTGAAACGCGAGAGTCAGAAGTCCGTTTCTCCGATCCGTCTGCGTGCCTACGAGCGGTTGACGCTGTTGTTGGAGCGCACCAAGCCGGAGCATATGATCATTGAGTTGCAGCAGAAAGAGCCGGAGGCGTTGACGACCTGGTCTGTGCCACAGTTGCAGCAATATTTACTGCAGACTATCCGTGCGGAGTTTGATCACAACCAGAGTCAGCAGGTTTATGTAAGTGCTGAAGTATGGGATGCCATCATCAGTGCGCGTGACCAGATGGCTTCGTTTTGCATTGCTATCGTAGCGCAGTTGCCGAAAGAAGCTACAGCGCAGACCTATGCGACAACCCTATTAACCGCCTATATGAGCAACGGACTCACGCCAACGGATAAAGCGCTGGCGATGCTGAAAGACGAAGCGAAAACGCTGATGTAGGATGGTTTACCGGTTTTGGGTTATAGTAGCGGTGATGATGCTTAGCATCGCATGTTGGGCGAATGACTCAACCGATGTTGCTAAGCCTGCTGTCGCAAAGAAGCAGATCTACGGAGGTACGCAAGTCAAGCTGGATGTCCTATCGCCGATCATAACGGTAGCCACCAACAAAGGGAGACTGCAGCACTACGAGATCGGCGTGAACGTACGATTGGCTCAACGCTTCTACCCTACTTTGGAACTCGGTTATGCGGGTGGTACAAAGAGTCAAAAAGACACCTTGACATATCAGGGGCACGGAGGTTTTTTTCGCGTAGGATGCGATATCAATCCGCTGAAGAAACATGCAGACAGCCCGCACGCTTTGTTAATAGGAGTTCGCTTAGGTGCGGCCGTGCAAGAGTATACGCAGGACGCGGTGCGCGAAGAGACCACGACGACTGTGGTGCGCAACACCGACTTTATGATGCATCGAAGTGGCGTACAAGGAGATTGCTGGGGAGAGATCGTGCTGGGATGTCAGGTGGAGATCGCGAAAGTAAAAAACACCTCGTTTTATATGGGTTGGATGGGACGATTCAAATGTCTCTTCACCCGCCAATTGGACGGCTATGCAGCCACTGAGATGAGAGCCATTTACATCCCCGGGTTCGGCAACCGCGATAACATCGGTTGGGGAGCCAACTACTATTTGGGATGGCGGTTTTGAAAATTGGAAATTTGAAATTTGAAATTTGATATTATAAAATTTTATTACTATGAACAAGACACAACTTTTGAATCGTGCGGCGAACAACATTCGTATCTTAGCCGCAGCAGCAGTAGAGAAAGCAAAGAGTGGTCACCCGGGCGGAGCTATGGGTGGTGCTGACTTCATCAACGTGCTCTACAGTGAGTTTTTGGAGTACGATCCGGAGAACCCGGGTTGGGAAGCAAGAGACCGTTTCTTCTTGGATCCTGGTCATATGGCTCCGATGCTGTACAGCCAACTCTGCCTGGCCGGTAAGTTCACGCTGGAAGACCTGCAGAACCTCCGTCAATGGGGTTCGGTAACACCGGGTCACCCGGAGCGTGAGATCGAGCGTATGATCGAGAATACGTCCGGTCCACTTGGTCAGGGTCACGTCTTCGGTGTTGGTGCTGCGATTGCTGCGAAGTGGTTTAATGCCCGCTACGGTGAGATTCATAACCCGACGATCTATGCCTTCATCTCGGATGGAGGTGTACAGGAGGAGATCTCGCAAGGTGCTGGACGTCTGGCAGGACACCTCGGACTCGACAACCTGATTATGTTCTATGACTCGAATACGATTCAACTCTCCACAGAGTGTGGCGAAGTGACATCTGAAGATGTGGCAGCTAAATATAAAGCGTGGGGATGGTACGTACAAGAAATCCCCGGTAACGACCCAGATGCTATCCGTGAGGCCCTCATCAAAGCCAAAGCGCACAAAGGCGAGCCTTCGCTCATCATCGGCCATACCACGATGGGTAAAGGTTGCGTGACTGCAGAAGGTGCTAACTGGGAAGGCAAGTGCTCGACGCACGGTACCCCGCTTAGCAAGTCCGGTGCTTCATTCGAGAAGACGATCGAGAACCTCGGCGGTGACCCGCAGAACCCGTTTGTTATCTTCCCGGAGGTAGCAAAACTGTACGAGGAACGCGCGATAGAGTTGCGTGAGATCGCAAACAAGAAATATGCCGCTTACCATGAGTGGAAAGAGAAGAACCCGCTCGCTGCCAACGAATACGAGACCTTCATGTCCGGCGAGACGCCCTGCATCGACTGGTCTCTCATCCAGCAAAAACCCGGAGCCGCTACCCGCAACGCAAGCGGCGTTGTTCTCTCCTTCCTCGCAGAGAACGTGGGTAACATGATCGTCAGCTCGGCAGATTTAAGTAATAGTGACAAGACCGACGGTTTCCTCAAGAAGACCCACGCTTTCAAGAAAGGCGATTTCAGCGGTCAGTTCCTCCAAGCAGGTGTGTCCGAACTCACCATGGCGTGCGTCATGATAGGAATGTCGCTCCACGGCGGTATCATCCCTGCCTGCGGCACGTTCTTCGTCTTCAGCGATTATATGAAACCCGCTGTACGTATGGCGGCGCTTATGGAACTGCCTGTTATCTTCATCTGGAGCCACGACGCCTTCCGCGTAGGAGAAGATGGTCCGACCCACGAACCGGTAGAGCAAGAAGCACAGATCCGCCTTATGGAGAAACTGCATAACCACCACGGCAAACCGTCTATGCTCGTTCTGCGTCCTGCTGACGCCGAAGAGACGACGCTTGCTTGGCGTGCAGCCATCGAGAACACCGCTACTCCTACCGCGCTTATCCTCAGCCGTCAGGACATCGCTCCGGTGCCCAATGTGAATCTCGAAGGTTTCCGCAAGGGTGCATATATCGTCAGCAAAGATGAGAACCCGCAGGTTGTATTGTTGGCTTCGGGTAGCGAGGTAAGCACGTTGTTAAGTGGCGCAGAACTCCTCCGTAAAGAGGGAATCCGCCTGCAGATCGTCAGTGTACCGTCCGAAGGACTCTTCCGTGAGCAACCCAAAGAGTACCAAGACGAAGTGCTGCCGAAGGGCGTTAAGCGTTTCGGTATGACGGCAGGTCTGCCTTGCACACTCCAGGGGCTGGTTGGTGACAACGGTGCTATCTGGGGTCTCGAGAGCTTCGGTTTCTCCGCTCCGTACAAGGTCCTTGACGAGAAACTCGGTTTCACGGCTCAAAACGTTTACGAGCAAGTAAAGAAGCTTTTGTAATTTAAAAATCAAGAAATAAGAATTAAGAATTTCCTTTTATGGAATATAACTTTAGTGACATAGAAAGCAAGTGGCAAAAGGCCTGGGAAGAAGCGGAGGCTTATAAAGTATCCAACGAAAGCGACAAGCCTCATTTCTACGTGCTGGATATGTTCCCCTACCCTTCGGGAGCCGGCTTGCACGTCGGCCACCCGTTGGGCTATATCGCGTCGGATATCTACAGCCGTTATAAACGTCAAAAAGGTTTTAATGTGCTGCACCCGATGGGTTTTGACTCCTACGGTCTGCCGGCGGAGCAGTATGCTATTCAAACCGGTCAGCACCCGGAGAAGACGACCTTCGAGAATATCGACCGTTATATCTCCCAGTTGAAGAAGATCGGTTTCTGCTACGATTGGAGCCGTGAGGTGCGCACCTGCGACCCGAAGTTCTATAAATGGACACAGTGGGCTTTCGTGCAGATGTTCAACAGCTATTTCGATCCCAAGACGCAGAAAGCACAACCTATCAGCAAACTGATTGCAGAGTTCGAAGCCAACGACCCAAAATGGGCTACGATGAGCGAGAAAGAACAACAGGAGAAGTTGATGAACTACCGTATTGCTTATCTGGCGGATACGAAAGTGAACTGGTGTCCGCAACTCGGCACCGTGTTGGCCAATGATGAGGTAAGCGAAGGTCTGTCCGTTCGTGGCGGTTATCCGGTGGAGCAACGCGTGATGCGGCAGTGGTGTCTGCGCGTGAGCGCTTATGCAGGACGTCTGTTGGAGGGCTTGGATCGTATTGACTGGACGGATAGCCTTAAGGAAACCCAGCGTAACTGGATAGGAAGAAGTGAGGGAGCTGAGATGCAATTCGCTATCAAAGGTCAGGACCTGCAATTTACCATCTTTACGACTCGTGCGGATACGGTGTTTGGCGTGACGTTCATGGTGTTGGCACCGGAGAGCGAGTACGTGCAGAAAGTGGTGACGGAGGAACAACGCGAAGAAGTGGAGGCGTACCTCCAGCGCTGCAAGAACCGTACGGAACGTGAGCGTATTGCCGATAGAAGAGTGACCGGAGTGTTCACAGGCAGTTATGCCATCAACCCACTCACGCAGGGCGAAATACCTATTTATATCTCGGACTATGTGCTTGCGGGTTATGGTACAGGTGCTATCATGGCTGTACCTGCACACGACAGTCGCGACTATGCGTTCGCGAAACATTTCAACTTACCGATCATTCCGCTAATTGAAGGTGCGGACGTAAGTGAAGAATCGTTCGACGCTAAAGAAGGCATCATGATGAACTCCGGTTTCCTCAACGGCATGGAAGTCAAAGACGCAATCCAAGCGATGAAGGAATATATCACCAACACCGGCATCGGTCGTGTGAAAGTGAACTATCGTCTGCGCGATGCTATCTTCAGCCGTCAGCGTTATTGGGGAGAACCCTTCCCGGTTTATTACAAGGACGGGATGCCTTATACGGTTGATGAAAAAGACCTGCCCATTACATTGCCGGAGGTGAGTGATTTCAAACCGACTGCAGACGGTCGTCCGCCGTTAGGCAATGCCGAGAACTGGACCTATAAGGGCTATCCGTTAGAGCTCTGCACGATGCCGGGCTTTGCAGGTTCGAGTGCCTATTATCTGCGTTACATGGATCCGCAGAACGACAAGGCCTTAGTGGGTAAGCAAGCCAATGAATACTGGCAGCAGGTGGACCTCTATCTGGGCGGTAGCGAACATGCGACGGGGCACCTGATTTACAGCCGTTTCTGGAATAAGTTCCTGTATGACCTCGGTTATATCTGCGAAGATGAACCGTTTAAGAAACTCATCAACCAAGGTATGATTCAGGGTCGTTCGAACTTCGTCTATCGCTATATCGGCGAAGGAGCGACGGGTAATCTCTATATCAGTTACAACCTCATCGAGAACCCGGAATACAAGGATAAAGTGCAGCCGATTCACGTGAATGTGAATATCGTCAACAACGATGTGCTGGATATCAATGCTTTCCGTAACTGGATGCCGGAGTTTAAGAATGCGGAATTCGTGTTCGCGGATGGTACTTCGTCTGAACTGACGGGTTACACAGCCGGTCCGAAGCAGTATATCTGCGGTTGGGCGGTAGAGAAGATGAGTAAGTCGATGTTCAACGTCGTAAATCCGGATGATGTGATAGCCAAGTTCGGAGCGGACACCTTACGTCTGTATGAGATGTTCTTAGGGCCGTTAGAGATGTCCAAACCATGGGATACGAACGGTATCGACGGAGTGCATCGTTTCTTACGTCGCCTTTGGAACTTATACGAGCATGTAGAAGAGGCCGAACCAACCAAAGAAGAACTGCGCAGTTTGCATAAACTGATCAAGAAGATCACCTGGGATATTGAGAACTTCTCGTTCAACACATCCATCCCTGCGTTCATGATCGCGCAGAACGAATTGACAACACTTAAGTGCAACAAACGTGCGATACTGGAGCAGTTCGCTGTTCTGTTAGCGCCTTACGCTCCGCATATTGCAGAAGAGATGTGGCATCAATGCGGAAACACGAGTTTTGTGATCGATGCAGCTTGGCCGGAGTGCAATGAAGCGTACCTCGTAGAGGATTCGCAGAAATATCCGGTGCAGTTCAACGGTAAAGTGCGCTTCACCTTCGAGTGTCCCAAAGACACGCCGCGTGAAGAAGTGGAGAAACTGGTTCTTGCTCACGAGGATACTGCCAAGTACCTCAACGGTGCGGCGATAAAGAAGATTATCGTAGTGCCCGGCAAGATTGTAAATATTGTATGTTAAGCATCGAAAGGGGAAAAGAGAAAAAACAAAGGGAGGCGAGTTGCCTCGTCTCCCTTGTGAACCAGCTGGGGCTCGAACCCAGGACCCCATCCTTAAAAGGGATGTGCTCTACCTGCTGAGCTACTGATTCCCGGCCTTTTTTCAAAAGCGGGTGCAAAGGTACTACATTTTTTTGAATTGACCAAATATTTTTTGATTTTTTTGTAAAAAAGTAACATTTTCGGGCATTTTTGTCCACCAAATATGGAAATTAAGCTAGAATACAATCGTCGAAAGACCTCAACCGTACAAGTAGGAAACATTTTTTTAGGCTCAGAATACCCTATCCGCATTCAGACGATGGCGAACACCGACACCAACGATATTGACGGGTCGGTAGAACAAGCGCGTCGATGCATCGAAGCCGGCACAGAACTGCTGCGTTTCACTACGCAGGGTCTAAAGGAAGTGGAATCGCTCAAAGAGATTCATGCGCAAGTGCTGACGGCTGTACCTATCGTAGCAGACGTGCACTTCAACTCTGAAGTAGCGGACGCAGCGGCACAAGTCGTGGAGGCGGTACGCATCAACCCGGGAAACTACAGCAAAGATGCTTCGAAACTGGAGGAGCGGTTTGTACACCTGATTAATATCTGTCGCGAACATGAGACCGCTATTCGCATCGGTGTGAACCATGGTTCGCTATCCGAACGAATGATGGATAAATACGGCGATACGCCGCAAGGTATGGTAGAGAGCGTGCTGGAGTTCCTCCGCATCGCGGTGAAACAGAAATTCAACGACATCGTCATCTCCATCAAGGCTTCGAACACTCGCGTGATGGTAGAGACCGTACGGCTGCTGGTGAAAACGATGAACAAAGAGCACATGGCGTTCCCGCTGCACTTGGGTGTGACCGAAGCCGGTGAAGGCGAAGACGGACGTATTAAGTCCGCTGTAGGTATCGGAGCGTTGCTCGCAGAGGGTATTGGCGATACAGTGCGTGTGAGCCTCAGCGAAGCGCCGGAGAACGAGATCCCTGTAGCGCAAGAACTGGTGGATTATTTCGCCGATGAAGACTCCGTTCGTTACGACGGATCGGTGCGTGCGGAAGTTTTGGATAATATCGGCGGCGAAGCAGAGATCCGTTATACTTCGCTTGAAGATAATTGGGAGACCTTCTGTCTGCAGGCTGCCGCCGAAAGCGGACGACTGCTGTGGGAATTCAAAGCGACCGAGTTAACCCTCGTCAATCCGAATTTCTCGGAGACCAAACTGAACTTCCTGAGCAAGGATATCCTGCAAGCTGCGCGCGTGCGTATATATAAAACGGAGTATATCTCTTGCCCGGGTTGCGGACGTACCCTCTTCAACCTGCAGGACACCGTTCATAAAGTGAAAGAGGCTACGGCGCACCTGACCGGCCTGAAGATTGCTGTGATGGGTTGTATCGTCAACGGTCCCGGCGAAATGGCCGATGCTGATTATGGGTATGTGGGAGCCGGTCGCGACCATATATCGCTCTATCGCGGCAAAGAGTGCGTACTGAAGAATATTCCGCAGGAAGAAGCGGTGGAAAAACTATTGGAACTAATTGAACACGATAAAAATAACCATTAAAGATTTTACTACTATGCAAAAATCTCCATTACAAATTGCCCGCCAGAACTACCAGCCGAAGATGCCGGTAGCATTACAGGGCGGCGTACGCCTCGTAGAAGGCGAGAAAACACACTCCGTAGCAGATCAAGAAGAGATCAAAAAACTCTTCCCGAACACCTACGGTCTGCCTCTTATCACCATGGAACCGACGCAGGAGAAGAACCACTGCGCCGAGCCGTTTAACGTAGGTGTCATCCTCTCGGGTGGCCAGGCCCCCGGTGGACACAACGTGATCTCGGGTCTCTATGACGGTCTGAAATCGCTGAACCCCAACAACAAACTATATGGTTTCCTGGGTGGTCCTTCCGGCCTTATTGACGGAAAATACCAGGAACTGACGGGCGATATCATCGACGAATATCGTAACACCGGAGGATTCGATATCATCGGATCGGGTCGTACCAAACTGGAAGAGACCTGGCAATTCGACAACGGTATCGAGATCTGCAAGAAACTGGGTATCAAGGCTGTTGTTATCATCGGCGGTGATGACTCGAACACCAACGCGTGCGTGCTGGCAGAGTACTACCTGCAGAAACAATGCGGTATCCAAGTGATTGGCTGCCCGAAGACCATCGATGGCGACTTGAAAAACGAGATGATTGAGACCTCTTTCGGTTTCGACACCGCTTGTAAGACCTATGCCGAGCTCATCGGTAATATCCAACGCGACGCTAACTCCGCTAAGAAATACTGGCACTTCATTCGCCTCATGGGTCGTAGCGCCAGCCATATTGCCCTCGAGTGCGCACTGCAGAGCCAGCCGAATATCTGCCTTATCTCTGAGGAAGTAGAGGCAAAGAAGATGACCCTCAACGACATCGTTGAAGACATCGTTAAAGTCATCGTGGCTCGCGCGAACGCCGGACTTAACTTCGGTACCATCCTCATTCCGGAAGGTTTGATCGAGTTCATCCCGGCTATGCGTGTGCTGATCCAAGAGCTCAACGACATGCTGGCTGCTAACGAAGAGTTCGTATCTCTCGATGGCGACGATGCAAAACGCGAATATGTGAAGTCCAAACTGAGTCCGGCTTCTTGCGAACTCTTCCGCTCGCTGCCGAAGGGTATTGCTAAGCAACTCACGTTGGATCGCGACCCGCACGGAAACGTGATGGTAAGTCAGATTGAGACCGAGAAACTGTTGATTGAGATGGTACAGAAACGTCTGGCTGTGCTCAAAGCAAACGGTGAATACAAAGGTAAATTCGCAGCTCTTAACCACTTCTTCGGTTATGAAGGACGTTGCGCTATGCCGTCTAACTTCGATGCAGACTATTGCTACTCTGTCGGTGTAACGGCTACTCACCTCATCGCTGCCGGTAAGACGGGCTATATGTCGCTCGTTCGCAACCTTACCAAGCCGGCTGCTGAGTGGCTCGCAGGTGGTGTTCCTATCACGATGATGATGAATATGGAGAAACGTAACGGTAAGATGAAACCGGTTATTCAGAAAGCGCTCGTGGACCTCAATGGTAAACCATTCCAGTATCTTGAGGCGCATCGTGCTGAATGGGCTAACCCCGAGACCAGTTACATCTATCCGGGGCCTATCCAGTACTACGGGCCGACTGAGGTTTGCGACCAACCGACTCGCACATTGCTCTTAGAACGCGCCGGTAAGTAACCTGATCCACTTAGCCATGCGGATTAAAACAATCCTCATACTATTGTTAACCTTTATTTCCCTATCCGCCCAAGTGACGGATAGGGATTTATTGGATGCCTACCATAGGGAAGACATGTCAATTTGGAAGACGTATGTGGACTCGGTAATGGCTAACAGGTTACAGGTTACCGGAGATTATTTACTCTACGAGTACGGGTACTGCGGCTATATCGTAGCAGAGGCGAAGAAAGAAGGTAAGGAGAGTCTGCTGCCGGAAGCCAAACGATACGTGAAGCAGTATAAGCAACACGTGGAGGCGCTCAAGAACCAATTGCCCAAAGGGCATTACGAGATGTATCAATCGGCGGTCTACGTGTACGAACTGCGTTTGCATGAGTCGATACATCCCTTCAACGCGATGAGTCTGGCCAAAGAAGCGACTAAATTGGCGCCGAATGATCCGCTCGTGCTCTCATACTACGGCACTTGTCTCTTCTATTCCCCAAAACCCTTCGGCAGCAAAAGTGATGCACTAAAGTGGTTTGAGAAAGCCCAACCGCTCTTCGGCGACGAACAATATACGTACTGTTGGGTACGCAAAGCGAACGAAATGTATATCCAACAATGCCACGACAAACTCAAAAAATAGCCATTTTACACTTTTTTTGAAAAAAAACGCAAAAAAATTTGCATATATCGCAAAAAAGCAGTACTTTTGCACCCGCTTTTGCCTAATGGTGTAATGGTAGCACTACAGATTCTGGTTCTGTCTGTCTGGGTTCGAGTCCTGGTTAGGCAACAAAACAAACTTAAAGCCAAGCACACACGCTTGGCTTTTTTTTGAGGAAAAAGACATTTACGAAGCATGAAATATTCGATTAAAGACGTTTTTCAACCGAAACTCATTCAGTCGCTGCGTCACTATAGCCACGCTCAGTTTGGTCAGGATGCCTTAGCAGGTGTGATTGTAGGTATTGTAGCTATTCCGTTAGCAATCGCCTTCGGTATCTCTTCGGGTGTAGGTCCGACGGAAGGTTTGATCACGGCCATCATTGCAGGTCTCATCATCTCTCTGTTCGGAGGAAGCAAAGTGCAAATTGGCGGTCCTACGGGTGCATTCATCGTCATCATCTACGGTATCATTCAGCAGTATGGCCTGAGTGGTCTGATGATCGCGACGATAATGGCAGGTATCTTACTGATTTTGATGGGTTTAGCGCATCTTGGTTCGGTAATTAAGTTCGTGCCCTATCCGGTTATCGTGGGCTTCACAGCCGGTATTGCGGTAACGATCTTCTCGACCCAGATGAATGATTTCTTCGGTCTCGGGTTATCGGATGTACCGGCAAACTTCGTAGATAAATGGATCTTCTACGCCCATCACTTCCATGTGAATTGGTGGGCATTAGTGGTGGGTGTATTCTCGCTGCTGATTTGCATCTTCATGCCAAAGCTCACCAAACGTATCCCCGGTAGTCTGATGGCGATTATCTTCGCTACCTTCGCGGTATGGTTGCTGAAGTCTTTCGCACCTGCTTCATGGGGAGTCTCCGGTATCCAGACGATCAGCGACCTGTATGAACTGCCGCACGGTATCCCTGCGCCACATATGCCGAACATGGATTTGGCGGAAGGCGAGAGTTTCTTCACCTTAGTGCAAAAACTCTTCCCATCGGCCTTCACTATTGCGATGTTAGGGGCTATCGAATCCCTACTCTCCGCGATGGTGGCGGATGGTGTTATTGGAGACAAGCATAACTCAAATACTGAACTCATCGCGCAGGGAGCAGCGAATATCATCGTGCCTTTCTTCGGCGGTATCCCGGCTACAGGTGCTATCGCACGTACGATGACGAATATCAATAATGGCGGACGTACGCCTGTTGCGGGCATCATCCACGCCATCGTCCTGCTGCTTGTCTTGCTTTTCTTGGGTCAGTTAGTGGGTCTGATACCGATGTCGTGCCTGGCGGCCGTACTGATCATGGTAGCATATTCGATGTCCGGTTGGAAAACGATTGTAGGTACGTTCAAGCATCGCAACCGCGATATGTGGGTGCTGCTGATCACCTTCTTCCTTACCGTCATCTTCGACCTTACCGTTGCCATTGAAGTTGGTATCTTACTGGCTTTAATCCTCTTCCTGATGCGTACGAATGAGCAGACACATATCCGCACCTTGCATACAGAGATCGACCCGAACGAAGACACGGATCTCCAACTCAACCTCGACCACCTCACAATTCCTGATCGCGTAGAGGTCTATGAGATTGACGGACCGTATTTCTTCGGTATCGCGAACCGCTTCGATGAGATTATGATGCACGTGTCGGGTAAGGATTATCCGATTCGTATCATCCGAATGCGTAAAGTGCCGTTTGTAGATTCTACCGCAATGCACAACCTTGGTATGCTCATCCAGCGTTCCCATCACGAAGGTATCACCATCATCCTTTCCGGTGTGAAGACACACGTACTCCACCAGTTACAAACCGGTGGAATAGAGCAAATGATGAATCCTGAGAATATCTGTCCGAATATCCACGTAGCACTCAAGCGAGCGAACGCTTTGCTTAATGAGATGGATATGGATGGAACTGATAAGTAAGGCCTTCCCCTACTTGTACGGTCATATAGGACTGACCCTGCTCCTCATCCTTGGTAGCATTCAGCACGATGTAATGAACGCCCTTGAAATGCACCGACTGACGAGCATGTTGGTGACCGCTCAACACACATTCTACATGGTACTTTCCCAATAAGGACGTGATTTCGTAGGTCTCCTCTAACGCCATATTAGAGGTATGACCTTGTGAACCATCCAGTTTCCAAAGATGGGTATGGGTCATCACGATGATACGGCGGTAACCCTCTTTCGACTTTGCCTCCAGCAGGTCTTTTAACCATTTCATCTGCTTGGTACCCAAAGATCCTTCAGCGCTGTCTAAGCAGATATACAGATCAAGTTTCTTGGAACCGTTATTCGTGTCAAACCAATAGCAAGATGTCTTGAAATACGAGCGGTAAATCTGCCATTGCTTGAAATAGATATCGTGGTTACCGGGCGTGATAAAAAGCGTATCATTGATACTGCGTCCACCTACGTTCAATACGCTGTCTGCACAGGGGTAGTTATTCTGCGCATCAATCAGGTCACCGAGGTGTAAGGCTATCTTCGGCTCCACTGCTGCATTGTATTGGTCGATGAAATAATCCAGGTTCTTATGCGTCTTACGCGTGACATGGCTGTCAGAGCAGACATAGACAGTATAGGTATCCGAACCCATATTCAGATGAATCTCACCCACTGAATCGTTATACGCCATCGATTGCTCAAAACGCGTATTGACGGTCTCTCCGTTCGGCGAGAACATACCCGCCATATCCAAGGTGCTGTCTTCGCTGCATGCCATCAGGCCGCATGTGATTGCAATATAGAATAAATGCTTTTTCATAGAAAATTCGTTACTGGTAGGTTAAAACAAATACGTAAATCCTGCTCTAAACGTTGCGCCGTAGAAGGTGGCGTCGAGATGGAACATACCCGTGGGTTTACATTGTGCCGAGAGGTTGATGCGCCAGTGATCCGCTACATCCACATACGCGCCGATGCCGAACAACGGTTGCCACATACGCTCCATCTGATAGTCATCTACGTTAGAGAAGAGGAACGATAAGTTCCATGGGTTGTTCTGCGGACGGCAGAAGACCTCCAAGCGATAAAGCAGGTTAAACGGCTCCACGACAAAGGTCTCGTCTGTATACCAACTGCGTTGCCAGTCACTCATCACGCGGGTAAACAAACCCAAGTTCACCGATACATAATCCATGCGATACCCCAGCCCCAAGCAGGCCGTATAATCCGTCATCTGATTTCGGGCGATCGCACGAACGTACACATCTGTCTCGATGAAGAGTTCACCTACCGGCATTGTAAACTTCGGACGAAACTGTAGCGCGAGACTATAGACACTCGCTGTCGAGAGTTGCGCTTTCGCCTCCATCTCAAAATACGGATTGAAAGGCATCAAGGCCTGAATATCCAGGTTTCCGTGATGCCCCCATGTGTTGTTATAACTATATTCTCCCATCACGGTCAGCCGATACTCCCGATGGCCGAAACCCGGGTTTGCAGCCATCAACGGTACACCCGCCGCAAGCACTAAAATCAGTAAAAATTTTCGCATATCTATAATCGATAATCTAAAATCTATAATCTCACAATCGTAAGCCCTGCTCCGCCATGGTTCACATCGCCATCGCCGAAATCCAGAGCCACCTGTCCGCGTTTATGACGTTGACGGTTCAAGCCGTTCAGATAGTCGCGCGTCAACTGCTTGAGCGCACCGGTACCGGTGCCATGCAGAATCGTTACTTCACCCGCACCTACCATCAACGCATCGTCCATATAAGCAATCAGTCGCTCCAATGCCTCATCTGCTCGATAGCCGCGCAGGTCTAACGTCCGCTCGAACGACACGGTGCGACTATGTACAATATTCGAGGAATTTCTAACCGTTGAAGGCTGTGAGTTAAGGGCTACGCTACCGTTCTTCGCCAGTTTCTTCAGTTCGCTGAAATCGCGCATCACCTTCGGTGTCTTAGGGATCTCTACCTGTGGTTTCTCCCTTTCCACTTTCTGCTTTAGGCTTTCCACTTTCGAGCGTGCTTTCTTCGTCTTCTCCTTGTCCGCTTTAGCCTCTTTGATCTCGCGGATCGTACGCTCAATGGTGGCATTCGACTGCTGCAGTAGGTCGGCCGCCTGTTGACGCGCTTCTTCCAACATCTCTTTCTTCTTGGCCTTGATACCGCTCATCTGCTCCTCATACTGGGCAATTCGCTCTTCCAGTACTTTCTCTTTCTTCCGAATCGCCTCCCGTTTCTTCTCCCAATATCGTTTGTCGCGCGCGATGTCCTGCAGCTGCTTGTCATAATCGATATGTTCCTCGCCCACCAAGTCCGTCGCATAACGGATGATGGGTTCACTCAGGCCGATCTGGCGGGCTATCTCAATGGCAAAACTACTACCGGCTTGACCGATGGATAACTGAAACAGCGGCCGCATCGCTCCGCGGTCATAGAGCATAGCTCCATTCACCACCCCCGGCGTCTGTTCCGCAAAATGCTTGAGGTTTGTATAATGCGTTGTGATGATACCGAATACACGGCGGTTCACCAACTCGCGTAAGATAGCCTCCGCTATCGCCCCGCCAATCAGAGGTTCGGTACCTGTTCCCATCTCATCGATCAGAACTAAGGTGCATTCATCGGATTCGCGCACGAATGCACGCATATTCCGTAAATGACTCGAATAGGTGGATAACTCATCCTGTATCGACTGCTCGTCGCCGATGTCTATCATCAGGCTGCCGAACAGACCGGCTCTACTCTGCTCCGCTACAGGCACTAACAATCCGCATTGCAGCATGTATTGCAGCAGGGCGACGGTCTTCAGACAAACCGATTTACCTCCCGCATTCGGGCCACTGATCACCAGCACATGGTTCTCTTGCGCACGCAGACGAATAGAAAGCGGTACGACCACTTTGCCCTGTGGGATATAATGTAGTAGCAACACCGGATGACGGGCGTCCGACCATTCCAACATCGGTTCATTCAACAACTCGGGTCGGATAGCATGCAGGGTCTGCGCCAAGGAAACCTTCGCATTCAAAAAGTCCACTTCCGCCAACAGTTGCTGACTGCCTAAGATACGGTCGGTATTGGGCCGCAGCATATCCGTGATAGCTTGCAGGATACGAATCCGTTCGCGACGTTCCGCACCTTCCAATTCCCGAATATGATTATTGGCATCAACCACCTGTTGGGGTTCGATATACACCGTTTTACCGGTCGCCGACTCATCATGCACGATACCGCCGATCTTGCGTTTATAACCGGGCGGAACAGGGATCACCAATCGTCCCTCGCGTAAAGTAGGAGCCGCATCGGCATCCACCAATCCGTCCGCTTTCGCTTGACGCAGGATTGATGCTAAGGTGCGCCCTACACTTCCTTGCAGATTCACTAACTCCCGCCGTATACGTGCTAACTCAGGCGAAGCATGGTCTGCTAATTTGCCATAGCGATCAAGCACCCGGTCTATCTCGCGCACAATCTCCCCTAATCCGCTAAACCGCTCATTCCCTAATCCTTTCAATAGCGGATACTTCGTACTGTCTAAGCCTGCAAAGAAATGCTCCAACTCGGCCGCATAAGCCAAAGTCTTGCGCAATGCATCTAACTCCGACTCGTCTAAGAACAATCCTTCAATACGGATACGGGCAATGGCCTCACGCATGTCATGGATATCCCCGCGCGGGAAGGTGAGCATCGGGTCACTCTGGGCGTGCAACATCTGGTCGGTCAATTGCAACATGTGCTGCACGAGTTCATAATCGGTCTCGAAATGCATAGCATCTACGCATTCACGACCTAAGGACGACGCACAGCGTCGCCCTAACTCCTCACGAATGACCGTAAAGTCAATCTTCGCTTCTATATTCTCAGGGTAAATCATCCTAAGATTCGACAATCTCGGATAGCATTCGCACCTACCGCCTCATTCAGTTTTTTGACCAATTCGAAGCGGTTCTCAAAGAGTTGCGCTTTTAGCGCAGCAGAGTTCACATGGACGATCAGCATCCCGTCGCGCATCTCTATACTGCGGGTTAACTTCGTGACGGTCTCACCCATCACACGCGGCCAAGCCTGCTCAATTTGCATATCCAATACAGATTGCTCCAAGCCGCTCTCGCGCAGGTAATCCACCAGCGCATCCGATATGGACATCGCTCCTTTCACCAATTACCAATTACCAATTACCAATTACCAATCCCCAATTCCTCACTTCGGATCTTTTACCTTCTTCAGGTAAATCTTCTGGCGGGTGCGGAAAGTGCGGATATTCGGGTCCAACTCATTGAGTTTAAGGATAGCCTCGATTTGCACACCCTCTTCCTGACTCAGTTTCCAAAGCGATTGACCGGTATGGGTCCAAACGAACTCTTTGTTTCCTTGGGTCTTCTTCGGCGCCAGATATACGCGCTCGCCCGGCATCAGATCGCGACCTAAGGCATCGTTGTTCTCGCGTAATTCACGCTCACGTACATTGATACGGAATGCGATCGTCGCGTACGTATCGCCTTCACGCGCGATCACGTAATTGATGCCGTTGTATTTCTTTTTCGGGTGCTCGATGAAGAAACTGTCGCGCTCCTCACGGGCGGTCTTCGGCTCTACATACGGCGGCTCGGGGTCGTTCTTAATCACCATGATAGGTGCCGTTCCTTGTACGACCGTCGCTTTCAACGGACGCTTCGCGGGCTTTTTCGGAGCCTGCTGATTCTCCGGTTTGGGTTGATTCGGATCTATCTTAACATTCACCTGCGCATTCGGCTCCGTATTACGCAGATCCTGCGCTGCAGTAGGATCATAACCACCTACGGTGGTAGCCATAGTCAACGAATCCAGATGATAGTCCTCGATGAGACGAATCAACTTCGATGCATAATGCTTGTCGGTAGCATAGCCGCACTCACGCAGACGCACCGCCCATGCCTCATAATCCTCTACGGCAATTTCAAAACAAGTTGCGTAACGCGGACGTTGCAGGAAAAGCGAATGGTCTTTGAAACTCTCAGCCGCATCGGCATATTGACGGAAACACTCGCCTTTGGAGTCGTCATCGTAGTAATACACGCCGCCGAACCACTCACTCGTGCACTTGATGCCGAAGTGGTTCTTCGCATTCACCGCCAACTCACTCTGACCGGCCGAGGACTCTAACAACGCCTGCGCCATCGTGATCGATGCTGGGATACCATACTCGGCCTGCTGAAGAATCGCCGTCTCTTTCCATTGGTCGATATAACGCCAATAAGCTTCACTCTGTTTCTGAGCCATCAGACTCAAACTAACGGCCATCAGGCCCATCAAAATCGTAGATTTTTTCATACGCGACATATTTTGCGCTGCAAAGATAATACAAAAATTTGAAATACACAAGGAAACTTAACAAAAAATAAAAAAATCGTGCTTTTCTTGCACATATCATTTTTTTTTTGTACCTTTGCACCCGGAATGTTCTCCCGACAGAACGGGAGGAATGGCCTCCGCCGAGAAGGGTTAACCCCAAAGGTCAGATTGTAAGAAACTAAAACACTGATTTTTAATATTTTAATATACAATTTTTATACACATGGAAAAGAAAAAAAGAGTTTACACCTTCGGTAATGGTAAGGCTGAAGGCAACGCGCAAATGCGTGAACTGCTGGGTGGCAAGGGTGCCAACTGCGCAGAGATGAACTTGGTGGGCGTTCCTGTTCCTCCCGGATTCACGATCACTACAGAAGTATGTAACGAGTACTATCAGGTAGGGCAAGAGAAGATCGTTGCGGAGTTGACAAACGAGGTGAACGCTGCTGTTGCTCACATAGAGGGTCTGATGAACTGCAAGTTCGGCGATCCGAAGAACCCGCTCCTCGTTTCCGTTCGTTCGGGTGCACGTGCGTCCATGCCGGGTATGATGGACACGATCCTCAACCTCGGTCTGAATGACGTAGTGGCTGAGGGTATGGTTGCTAAGACCAATAACCCCCACTTCGTATATGACTCCTACCGCCGTTTCGTACAGATGTACGGTGACGTCGTATTGGGTATGAAGCCGGTAAACAAGACCGATATCGACCCGTTCGAGAAGATCATCGACGAGGTAAAAGAGATCCGCGGTATCAAGCTGGACAAGGACCTCAACGTAGATGAGCTCAAGCTCCTCGTAGCGCGCTTCAAGACCGCTATCAAAGAGCAGACCGGCAAGGATTTCCCGGATGATCCTATCGAGCAGCTCTGGGGCGCTATCTGCGCCGTATTCCGCAGCTGGATGAACGAGCGTGCTATCCTCTACCGTAAGATGGAAGGAATTCCTGACGAGTGGGGAACCGCTGTTTCCGTTATGGCAATGGTCTTCGGTAACATGGGCGAGACCTCCGCTACCGGTGTCTGCTTCAGCCGTGACGCCGCAACAGGCGAGAACCTTTTCAACGGTGAGTACCTGGTGAACGCACAGGGCGAGGACGTAGTAGCAGGTATCCGTACTCCGCAGCAGATCACCCTCGAAGGTAGCCGCCGTTGGGCAGCACTTCAGGGCATCAGCGAGGAAGAGCGTGCAAGCAAGTATCCGTCTATGGAAGAGGCTATGCCGGCGCTCTATGCTGAGTTGAACGAGATTCAGCAGAAGCTCGAGGACCACTACCGCGACATGCAGGATATGGAGTTTACGGTGCAAGAAGGAAAGCTCTGGTTCCTCCAGACCCGTAACGGTAAGCGTACCGGTACGGCCATGGTGAAGATTGCTATGGACCTCGTTCGCGAGGGCGTGATCTCTGAGAAAGAGGCTATCATGCGCTGCGAGCCGCAGAAACTGGAAGAACTGCTCCACCCTGTCTTTGACAAAGACGCGCTCAAGAAAGCGAAAGTCATCACCCAGGGTCTGCCTGCTTCTCCGGGCGCTGCCTGCGGACAGATTGTCTTCCACGCTGACGACGCACAGGAGTGGCACCAGAACGGACACAAAGTCATCATGGTTCGTATCGAGACCAGCCCTGAGGACCTCGCAGGTATGTCTGCAGCCGAGGGTATCCTCACCGCACGCGGCGGTATGACCAGCCACGCAGCCGTAGTGGCTCGTGGTATGGGTAAATGCTGCGTTTCCGGTGCAGGTGCTATCCTCGTGGACTACAAGGCGAAGACCGTGAAGATTGAAGACGTTACCTACAAAGAGGGCGATTATATCTCCCTCAACGGTTCTACCGGACAGGTTTACGCAGGTGAGATTCCGACCAAGGCTGCTGAACTCAGCGGTGATTTCAAGGCACTCATGGATCTCTGCGACAAATATACACACCTTCAGGTTCGTACCAACGCCGATACGCCGCACGACGCAGCTGTAGCACGTGCCTTCGGCGCAAAGGGTATCGGTCTGACACGTACCGAGCACATGTTCTTCGACGACCAGAAGATCGTCGCTATGCGTGAGATGATTCTCGCCAAGGACAGCGAGGGCCGCGAGAAAGCACTGGCTAAACTGCTGCCGTACCAGAAGGCTGACTTCAAGGGTATTCTGGAGGCGATGGACGGACTGCCTGTGAACATCCGTCTGCTCGACCCGCCTTTGCACGAGTTCGTTCCGCATGATCTGAAGGGACAAGAGCAGATGGCGAAAGAGATGGGCGTTTCCGTTGAGGAGATCCAGACCCGTGTAGCTCAGTTGGCAGAGAACAACCCGATGCTCGGTCACCGTGGCTGCCGTCTGGGTATCACCTTCCCTGAGATCACCGCTATGCAGACCCGCGCTATCCTCTCCGCCGCTTGCGAACTGAAGAAGGAGGGCAAGAACCCGATGCCGGAGATCATGGTGCCGCTGATCGGTATTCTCTATGAGCTCAAGCAGCAGAAAGAGATCATCCAGCGCGTAGCGAAAGAAGTCTTCGCTGAGTATGGTGTAGAGGTAGAGTTCGAGATCGGTACAATGATCGAGATTCCGCGTGCAGCTCTGACTGCAGACCGTATCGCTACGGAGGCTCAGTACTTCAGCTTCGGTACCAACGACCTCACCCAGATGACCTTCGGTTACAGCCGTGATGATATCGCTTCCTTCTTGCCGGTTTACCTTGAGAAGAAGATCCTCAAAGTGGATCCGTTCCAGGTACTCGACCAGAATGGTGTTGGCCAGCTGATCAAGATGGCGGTAGAGAAAGGTCGTGCCGTTCGTCCGGGATTGCGTACCGGTATCTGCGGCGAGCACGGTGGTGAACCTTCGTCCGTTAAGTTCTGCGCACGTGTAGGCATGAACTACGCTTCCTGCTCACCGTTCCGCGTACCTATCGCCCGCCTCGCTGCAGCACAAGCCGCCGTCGAGGACGAGAAATAAGAAGCCTAACCCCACCCTTCCCTAAAAGGAAGGGAGTAAGGATAACACAACGCACTCCCGAATGAGAGTGCGTTGTTGGTTTGTCATCATACACACAATAAGTGCAGAAAAAAGTGCACTTTCTATGCACAATTTTACAATTTTACTTGCATAATCAAAATATTTATTGTACCTTTGCGGCGGATTTGTTTCCATAAGGCACTGATTTTGGTGCATTATAGAAATGATTAGCACATTATGACCTATAATTCGTTTTATAATCAGTGGAATCATTTGGCTTGTTTTTCTACAGCACAAGTGAGAGCAATACACCCGGACTTTCCGCGTGGAAATTATCTGCGGTGGCAAAAAGCGGGCTATATTGTTCCCTTGCGACAGGGATGGTATGCCTTTGCGGATTACGTGAACAAGCCGGATTACGCACGCTATATTGCATCGAAGATATATACCCCATCCTATATCAGTCTGCATACCGCTTTATCGTTCTATGGCATTATTCCCGAAGCAGTGGTAGCTGTTACAAGTATTACCACGCGCAAAACAGCGCAGTTTGAGAATGTCTTTGCTTCCTATAGTTATCAGACTATCAAGCCAAGTCTTTTCTGGGGCTATGAACCAAAGCAATTATCCGACGGCAAGACCTTTATGTTAGCCACTCCGGAGAAGGCACTCATCGACTTGCTTTACCTCTATCCGCAGTATTCAACGGAAGAAGAAATGCGCGAATTGCGTCTGGACGAAGATTTCATGCAAAACGAGTTAGACCAGGAACGGCTTGCAGAATACGCCAGCCGCATCGGAAGCACGGTACTGACCAAGCGGATAAAACTCATGCTCAATACATACGGAATATGATTGACTTAACATACATACGCGGTTTCTATCCGCCACAGATTGCCAACAATGCCAACTTCCAAAAGCATTTGCTCAAGGAGTATATTGAGTGTTTGGCAATGGAATGGGTTTCTCAGTCGGCTTGGTCGGACAAACTGGCTTTCATCGGAGGCACGAACCTACGGCTGATACAAGGCATTGACCGTTTCTCTGAAGATTTGGATTTTGACTGCAAGAACCTTAGCCAAGAGGATTTTATCCAAATGACGGACGGCCTTATGCGCTATTTGACGCTTCAAGGTCTAACCGTTGAGCCGCGTGATAAAGAGAATCCGAATCTGACAGCTTTCCGTCGAAATGTCTATTTCCCGGAACTACTCTTCTCGCTCCAATTAACGGCTCATCGTGAAGAACGGTTTTTGATGAAGATAGAGGCACAAGACCAAGGCATTGTTTATCCGCGAGAGATGGCGACAATCAGCCGTTTAGGCTTCTATTTTCCCGTTCCTGTTCCTCCTGTGAGCATTCTTCTTTCAATGAAGCTGTCAGCTTTATTGACCCGTCAAAAGGGGCGTGACTTTTACGATGTCCTTTTTTTATGGCAACGCACAAAACCGGACTACGAATTCTTGAAACAACGCCACGGAATAGAGAACAAGGAACAACTATTGGTACAACTGCAAGAAACTGTCACTCATACAGATCTAAAGACCAAGCAACGTGATTTTGAGCATCTTCTCTTTGAGCCTCGCAAAAGCGAACAGATACTCCATTTCATGGAAATTCTAACATCCAGTTTGTAACCATACCACAGCGCACTCCCGAAAGAGAGTGCGTTGTTGGTTTATATAGGCGTAATTATTGCCGATTATTAAGATTTGGGCGTTATACCAAAGTCAGCCCAACCTCAGCGCAGCGTCAGCGCAAGGTCGGCTGATTTTTTGTTATTTGAAACGATGTTGAAAGGTATATGATTGTTAAGAATTACCATAACAAAAGCAGATGGCTTCCGCCACCTGCCCTACTACGATTAGAAGTTTACTGTAGTTCCTACGCCATTACCCGTATAATTAACTTTCATGTCTGCGATTCGCCTTCCATGAACAATAAGTGGGATACTTATGATTGTAAGAGACGCTCCAACACCAAAAAGATAATAACTGGCTTCCACACAATTGGCTTTTTGCTCAATATTTGATGTTGTAACATTCACATTTCCAGCAACACAAGTGGCTATTCCTGCCACAAAGCAAGGAAGGCCAATGCCTAATGCGACACCTCCTGTAGATAGAAAGGCTCTACCAATTACCTCATTGGGATTAGAAGGAAGCGTTGATTGCGGTTTTGCAGATTTTTCGGAGAGTACACGTTGCCAAAAACCAGTGGACACTTCTTTGGTGGAATCATTAACTAGACTAACTGTCAATTCTTGTTGTTTCTGATTAACATATTGGTTCACAGTACTTTCATCCAATATGAATTGTCCATCTGTTGAGAAATAGCGTCCAACACCTTCAATCTCAAAACTAGTAACGTCTTTGGGTTTAAGTTTCTTTGAATATCTAATAAACGCATCAGGTTCAACAACCAATAATGATTCATTATATGATATTAACTCTCCATTTATCTCTGTTCCGTCTTTCAACATGACTTTCACGTTTTCTGCATTTGTATATGCAGATGTGACAAGAATTTCCACTAAAATGAATAAGAATCTTTTCATACCAATTATTGTTTATTTGCCGTGATAATTTGACTTCCTTCTATTGCTCCCGAATAACCTCCTCCGGAAACGGTACCTGTAAGTTCTACGTTAATAGTTAAAGAGCCATTTATTAACTGAGCCGGCGCATAAATAGCTCTCATTACTATTGTTATACCATCTTTTGTTTCTGTTTGCGATTCAGGATCCAATTTTAACACATCGTGTTCTACCACTCCTTTTCCTGAAACTTCATCCCCCGTAATTTTTACACGGTTGCCACTCCCGTCTTTCTTTATCTGCATTGTTCCTCCCTGTCCCAAAGGAACATTTATATCTTGCCCGGCAAAATGCATTACGTAACTTCCCGTCATAGTGTATGAATACGTGCCGAGCAGTAAATCTCGCGAATCAGGTCCCGATGATTCACATGACGTCATTAATAATAGCCCTGTAAGTAAAATAGTAAATAATAATGAATTTTTCATTTTTTTGTCACTCACTTATATCCCATCGAGCATCGGTTTTAAAGAGTTATTATAGTTAAATGCACCAAAAAAAGATGTCTTGATTGTATAGGGGGGCTATCCCCTTACTTTACCTCTGCGCCGGAAATGTTGTAAATCTTATCACCACGCAAGATATATACTTGACCATTGACAAGAACTTTTCGTATTTTGTTTTTCTCTGCTAAAAGTAGGTCGAAGCTTTCCGTTGGATTTGGCTCAGGTGCGTCTGCCATATCCCGGATGATGAAATCTTCCCATATTTTAGAATTTTTGTACAAATCAATAGAACCAGAAGGAACATAAAGCGTACAAGATGACCTTTTCAATCCTTGAAACACATCTTCAGCTATTATTTGAGGAATAGGCGCATAGTTTAAAATAGTCTTAAGATTTTCACACCATGCAAACGCATATGTGCCAATATTTGTAGCATTTTCTCCTATACTTAAATATTTAAGATTAGAACACCAAGAGAATGCAGACAAATCTATATACGATGTCCCTTGGGGAATGATAATCGTATTCAATGCTGTACATCCAGTAAACGCACCGATACCTATAGATTCCACACTTTCCGGAATATCTATTTTGGGCATATGGTCACACCATACAAACGTATAATCATTAATAGTTTCTAAATTATCTGGCAGTACAATAGAAGATAGTTGATCGCACTCATGAAATGCATGTTCTCCAATATCGGTTACACTATTTGGAATTGAGATTGAAACCATTTTTTCACACCAGGCAAATGCATAATTTCCAATAGTTGTCAATCCATCTTCTATAATCGTTTGATAAACTTTAGATGCGTCATTGAACCAAGGTGCGTAAACAAGAGAGCAATCATAAGAATTGTCCATAGCACCACTTCCTTGTATGTAAAGTGTTGCATTTCGCCATATCGAATCCCCATATAATATTGTGTCGCCATAATGAATAGAATCATCATAGAACAAATCCCATAAGATATGTTCCCCGCAGGTGCCATGTTTCCATGCACTATCTATGCTTACATTAAAAGGCCAAAATAATTGGCTACTAAATAATAATAAAATTGTAATGAACACTCGTATCCGAGTATTAAAACACTTTGTTTTTTGATTTGTGAACTTCATAATATATAATTAAAATGCGAACGATTCTTATCTCTCTAAGAGGCTGTAGGATGCCCACCAATGCAGATAAGTTTCGTTCGCACATACGTACGAACGTTCACAACTTATTCTGGCTTGGTTAGAAACTTCCTACATTTCTTAGAGCCGAATAAAAGCAAACGCTATAATTTTATGTATGTTGCCTTTAGTTGTTATGTTTCATAGGCAAATTTGTGTTTGTTTATATTTTGATTATTGTTGATTTTCTATTTATTGCTTTTTCTGCTCCTTTATTTCCGTAGTAGCAACGGATTGTTTTATCCTTTTTTCTACTCTCCTTTACTGAAACATTCGGCGGTTTTTATAATAGAAAAATAAATTATTCTGATTCGTTGATTTTCTTTGTAGCGATGGTTATCACCTTTTCAATCAATTCTGAAGCAGGGGAAAGCAGTGGTAAAACATCATCGCTTGATAAGCCGTATGTGTCATCGTAATCGCCTGTTAAGCGCATAGAAAAAAGATGATGATATAATTTTCCGTCCTTTACATCTACAATACCCGGTTTTACAAAATGCTGCCCAAAGAGATGAATGACTCCATCGTGTGAATGAGCCATGTATCCATAAGCAATCAGCATAGCAGAAACAGCATTATATGCCGCATAATATAAACGATTTGCTATCGTTTCCCAATATTGGAGTTCCACCACGCCTTGTGCTTGCTCTAAAGCTCGACGCGCTTTCTCAATACGAAACTCCACCACGGACTTGCGTTCATCAGAAGTCAAACTCATAACTCTATTCCTTCCTTCATTACGTTTTTATAAAAAGGCGAGAAACTCTTTTTTTCCCATTCACTTTTAGTATAAATAATCGGATGAATCATCTCGCCAACTTCCCATCCTAATTCTGCAAACGGATATGAAATTGTGTCATAATCAGTTGCGGAAATTTTGTCCTTATTTAGGAGGATTAGTAAATCCCAATCCGACTCGGGACGAAAATCTCCACGTGCCCGAGAACCAAATAGCATAAGACGGCTATCCCTGGGGACTACCTGCCTTCCTAAAGACTGTATTTTAGATAGAATTGGATTCATAAAGCATCTCCCTTTCAATTTTGCTCGCAAAATTACTGTTTTTTTTTGATATATGCAAATAAATCTGTCTTTTTTGATGTTAGAGACAAAAAAAATCTGCACTTTAGATGCAGATTTTTGAAATTTACGCTTTGGAGAATTGGTCTTTACCCACTCCGCAGAGAGGACAGGTCCAATCTTCAGGGAGAGATTCAAATGGAGTGCCGGGAGCGATGCCGTGCTCCTCATCTCCTACTGCGGGATCGTACTCGTACCCGCATACATCACAAATGTACTTTGCCATAAGAGGATGATTTTTAGAGAGTTAATATTTTAGCTTGCGCTTATTTTGCCAACAAGGCGTTGGCAAGAGCTTCTAATTCAGCCCTTTGTTCCGGCTTGAGGGAACCGCGGATAGTAACCGTCGGTTCGACAATCTCTACGTTCTTGCAACCCGCCAACATTTCCTTCATGACACGTACCGCCTGCGGTGCCCAGGAACCGTTCTCCACAAGGGCGACCCGTCTGTTCTGATAGGCTTTCAGACGCAGTTTATGCAGGAAGAGGTGCATAGCAGGGAAGATATCTCCGTCGTAGGTTGCACAGCAGAGGACCAGACGGTTCATGCGGAACGCATCTTCGATAGCTTCCGCCATGTCGTCGCGACTAAGGTCGGTGATGGCTACCTTACCGGCATTCTTGGATTTGAGGATATCGGCGATTCGGTGCGCTACTTTGGCCGTATTGCCATGTATCGAGGCATAAGCCACCAGCACGCCTTCAGTCTCCACACCATACGCACTCCAGATACCATACAGACGCAGCGCTTCGTCTTTCTTCTCGCCCTCCAGCATCGGTCCATGCAGCGGCGCAATGGTAACAATGGGTTTGTCCGTCAGTTTCTTGAGCAGACTCGTTACCGCCACACCGTATTTGCCTACGATATTGAAATAGTAACGTCGTGCCTCGCAGGCCCAATCATCCTCATCAGCATGATAGACACCGAACTTACCGAACGCATCAGCGGAGAACAGCACCTGTTCTTCCGGACAATAAGTCATGATGACCTCGGGCCAGTGGATCATGGGCGCAGCAAGGAACTGCAAGCTCAAACCGCCCAGGTCGATGCATTCTCCTTCTGCCACGATCTGTACGTTCGGCGCCTCGATACGAAACTGCTTCATGAGCGTCACGGCTTGTTTGGAACAAAGGACCGTAGCCTGCGGATAATTAGCCAAGAAAGCCGCCATCGAACCACTGTGGTCGGGCTCCATATGTTGGCAGACCAGGTAATCCGGCGTGCGACCATTCAAAGCTTCCTCTACTCTACCCAACCACTCTTCGCAACAACGGGCATCTACGGAATCCATCACCGCTACTTTCTCTTCGCCAAGCACCACATAACTGTTGTAACACATGCCTTGAGGCAGTTCGTACTGGCTCTCAAACAAATCCAAGTCTGCGTCATCGCAGCCAACATATTTGATATTTTTCATAAGCTTTAAAAATATTCGGCAAAGATACAGTATTTTTCTCAATTATGCAAATAAATTGCAAAAATTGTTTGAGAAACTTGCATATGTGCAATTTTTGTAGTAATTTTGCCGGGCAAGATGGTGAAATACAATTACTTGAAAACAAACATGCTACAGAAGTTATTTGGGTTTGATCCTACGCAACATAAGGTGCGTACAGAGATTTTTGCCGGTATCACTACCTTTTTGACCATGGCCTATACAAAAGAGCCTGTAATAAAAAATCCGCCGAGCTGGCGGATTTTTTATTAGATCAGTATTCTCGTTTGCTTGCGATAGGCGGCATAGCCGGGTTTGTTAGCGAGCTGGCGCTGCTCCATGAGGGGGATGGAGATACCGAGGAACAATGCTGTCATAGCTATCGGACCGAGGATAAACCAGTCAAAGCCGTTCAATGCCGCATACATAATCCAAATCCCCCACCAGAACTGAATCTCGCCGAAATAGTTGGGATGGCGGCCGTGTTTCCAAAGTCCCACATTGCAGACCTCCCCAGGATGAGCCGCACGAAAATCATGGCTCTGCTTATCGGCGATGAGCTGGATCGTCGCGGAAGAAAGGCAGATTACAAACCCCACCCCAACCCTCCCCACCAGGGAGGGGGTAATGTTCAACGCATTGAGTTCATAGATTTTCAAGCCCGGAAGCATGGCGGCAAAGACGACAAGCGTCGGTACCATGTTTAGGCCGAAGAAATTGATGAGATGAAAAAGAGCCGGATGCAGACTTCTATACTTGGTATAACGCCAGTCTTCATGTCCGATACCCTTGAACGTAATGGCCCAATTACGCGTGAGACGCCATCCCCAATACCATGTAGCAACAAGCAGCAGGATCACCGGCAACGACCAGACTCCCGTGTAAAACGCCCAAAGCAGAAAAGCAATCGGTGGAAAGACCGACCAATAAGGGTCATAGACGGACACGTTTTCGTACAACAGCCCGAATGCCCATACCACAATCGTTGCTACCACATCCGCTATCAGCAAGGCAATGATTGGCTGAGAAGAGGCTGTAATGTCCGGAATTGGTACGCGATTGACCGCAAAATAGACCACGATACCTACTACTGTAGCAAAGAGATAAATGGCAGCTATGAGTGCAATGCTCGACCATTTGGAGTAAGAGCGACGCATAAGAGTTTTATTTATTAAGTAAAAACAATATTTTTTCCGAAATATGCCGCAAAGATACATCAAAATTTGCATATATGCAAAATAAATTGTTACTTTTTGCATGAACGCAATATTTTTTGCGCATAAGGCATACACGGTCCTTGTTCTATAGTGTAAAAATCACCACATAGATACTAAATATAATTAGCCTCTATTTAGCCTCCATTTCTGTTACCATCTCGTTACCATTACGGACGTGTACGCACGGTTTGAATAATTTATGATATCCGTTTGAATCGGCTTCCGCTCCCATTCCGGGTCCGTAATAGGTCCGAGAATGGTTAACGACGACTAAGAATATATAAGAACAACTAACGCTCAATTTTTGAACATAGCGTTCGAAAAAAAATGCTCTGCACTATTTGCACTACTGCACTTTGGAGGGGGAAAGTGCAAAAGTGCAGAAAGTGCAAAGCAAAAAATGATGTGGCAGAAGTGGCAGAAATGGCAGAAAAGCGGGAAAATTATGCCACTTATGCCATTTATGCCAGTGCAAATTTTTATAAAAGCGGCATGGCATGCCGGGCAATGGACGACATAAGAAGAAACGAAGGCTATTTCACCTCCTGTCCCTGCAAGGTATAAACCTTCTCCCCGCGGAGGATGAAGATATGGCCGTTGATGAAGTGAATTGGGAGGGGCAACCCTCCTTTTTATAGACCAGTCGCAGGCTCTTCCGGATGACGAGCATCCTTATCTGTTGTATGACTGTCATTGTAGTATTTTGTCCGACTATAAAGGTTTGGGCGTTCCCTCCATAGTTCTGCAGATCATTCTCTCCAGAACTACGTCGGTCGGGCTTTGCAGGGGTTCACACGTTCCGCATTGTTACACAATACCGTAGCCCTTCCAATCCCTAACGCGGGATATATTTACTGCTATTTCCTTACCTCGTTAGGATTAACACCTAACTGGTTCTTGACATAGCGGTTGAGATGGCTGACGGACGAGAATCCGAACATATCTGTCAATTCCTGAATGGTCACATTGGGATTACGCAGCAGGCGCGAGATATCCAAAGCCGTATAGCGGTTTATCCAGTGATTCGCTGGATAGCCGCTGTATTTCTTTACAGTCTCGGAGAGGTACTTGCTCGTTACGCAGAGCCGGTCGGCATAATAAGCCAAATCGCGGTGTTCGCGGAACTCGCCTTGCTCCAAAAGCCTTAGAAAACCTTCCATCAATATTGCCGCAGGTGTGGTGACCGTCTCGTTGCCATAAAGCGCAGCATGGAAATCGAAGAAGTCAATAATCATCCGCTGCACGGCGTTGAGCAACATATCCCGATAGAAAAGGTGGCTGGTCATAGCAAGGCATTCCTCGATATACACCATGCTTCGTCTCAACCTTTCGGTCTGCTCTTCGTTCAGTGGCATTACGGGGTTCTGGAAAAGCAACATCCCACCACGCATACCATAATTACTCATCGGCGTAGCGAGTTCGATAAACTCGGTCACAGCAAACACATTCAGTATCTCGAAATCTTCTGTTTTGCTAATCAATTCGCCTTGTTCACTCTTGCGCAGGATAAAACTATCGCCTCGATGGATCCGGTACTTTCTGCCTATCAACTCCACTTCCGCTTCTCCGTTAAGACACAAGGCGTGCGTCAAATACCCCAGCATCTGCGCTTGCTGCTCCGTTTCAAAAGTATGACTTACAATGACGTTCAACATAGTTGAGAATGTATTTCAGCCTGCAAAGGTACAAAAAAAATCCGGCATATGCAAATTTTTAATGTTATAAAGTCATTTTATGGCTTATTTTACGCCATACACAATAGTAGATTTCTTCAGCGGCTCACAGCGATGTGGGTCACTTGTTTTTTTCTTCTTTCATGGGAAAAGCCCCGCGGTTTACCACACAAACAAGCTCGCGAACAGAGCGAACACCTTATTAAAAGGGGGAAAAGCAAAAAAAATATAAGAATTATGTTAGGTTGGAACTCAAAGGAATGATTTTACCTATAACTATTTCCAAATCTAATATGGAAGCAAGGAACAAAGAAGATCGGCAAATGACATTTGCCTAAAATACGAAGAAGATAACAATACTCCAAGCGGAGACTCGGATCAAAGGACAAAGATGCCGTGTCTTACGCAGGCAGTAGACGAATTATGCTAACATGATTTGGTTCAATGTGGCAAAAATTTGAGGAGACGAATAAGCCAAATCTAAAGATTTAGCGATTTCTAGAAAACGCTTATATATGCCATTTTGAAGTTTCAGAATGAAAGGTGTAAGTTTTCGTAATAATTCTGCATCAAAAAGCATTTCATTATTGTCGTAGATAGCCAAGTTCCTATCAATCGCTCGTATCATATCTTCTACGGAATATATCTTCTCAACTCCTCTGATTTTCAAACATTTCGTTTTGTCTTTTTTATTACCTAGTGAATCGAATAAATCGTATTTGTTTTGTAGAGGGTGTGCAGCACAATGACGTTTATATGTTATAAACAGATATTCATCATCGGTTAAAATAGTAAGCATATCATTAACACATTGCTTAACATGAATCGCATATGAATCGTTGCTTGCATGTATTGATGACTTATTCAAAATGACATCAAAAAGCCCCACTAAGTTAATGTAAAATAATTGCATATACCAGCGATTCGGCATTCTATTTAATTGTTTAGTTATACATATGAAATCTTTTACCCATTGGAGGAATTGCAAATATTCAGTTGGTTCTTTAGAGAAATCTTCAAAACCTTTCGAATAACGGATTTCATCTAATAAGCGTTCGTCTATACTCATACTTATTCTTTATTACATTTTGTAAAAGCAGAATTTTACGAAATCACTAGGTATGGTTTTGAGAGCATGCTATTCAAAATGATAGTGACAGAAACTTTTTTATAAAGTCTCGTTACGTAGAATCCTTTATGATTATATTTATTGAACCTTTATCCTCATATTATTGCATAACACCTTTGGTAATAGATTTAAGTTCTTCCAAGTGTTCAAGAAATTTAAATGACTCTGTAGGTTTGGGATTGCCTATTTCAATAAGACAATTGGTTAATTGTATCATTAAATCCACATATTTCTTCTGATTAGGTTTACTATAGAACGAGAATACTGTATTAAAGAAAAGTGTATCTACACCCGTAAGAGTATTAAAAGCGTGTAAAGTGATATCTGCTACAAGTTGTAAACCTTTTAATTCTTTGTTAGTAATGCAGATGAAATTTACACTATCTGAAAAGTCAGTGCCGCGAGTTTTTCCGATTGCCATTATTGCAACTATTCCATGAGGCGTACTTAAATCAACTTTTCCGCTAACAGCAATAATACATTGGAATAGATCACGCAAAAATGCAGCATTAAGATGATCCTCAGTAGGGGGAAGAACTTGAGATATTAATGTAGTAAATTTTTCCTCATAGCATTTTTCCTTGTAGAATGCATACAATTTATCCACAATAGTATAACATTTGTTTCGCAGTCCTTCATTAAGAATGACGTCAGTCAAAGGGATTGTAGAAAGAAAGGGATAGTTGCTCGGATCATCCTCTTTGTTACTGGATTTTTTACTCTTCTTTACTTTCTTCTTTGGCTTTATCTCCTCCTCTATATCAATATCGATATCTTCTTCAGGGGAAATATCCGTACGCGATAATCTTCTTGGTCCTAATTCTTTATTATCAGTTTGCATGACTTTGAGCATAAAAGAATAATCCTCTTTACTCCATTCGTAAAATTCAAAACGGAGATCCTTTTGCTTATTCCCTTGTTCCACTACAAACCCATTTAGTGTGGATTTTATAGAAACTATTTTATCAAAAGGTATGCGCACGCTATGACCATTTTCGTGGGTCATATAGCAAATTAAATTATCAGTTGTAATAACCAATGTACCACAACCTAAATAATCCTCCATCTGTTCTTCTATTGTTTCTCCTTCATATCCACCAGTTCGGACATATAGGCCTTTAGCTATGCGTATTGATGCACCTGCTGACGAACCAACATATCTTTTTTTAATTTTACTTTGATATGTATCAGCACTTTCATCGAATGCCCATACAATCTTCTCGCCCTTACCTAAAATAATATGATTCTTAGCTTCTTCTATTAGAAAATAGTCATCAGCGAACTCATTGTGACGAAGTTTGTTAAGTATGTAAGCGTATTGAAGACGCTTAGAATATGGGAGCATTTCATCATGATATGGCGAACCTAAAAGAACATGACAATATTCATCACTATATGCAACTAAAGCATTATATTGTTCATCAGACATGTATAAGTCTTTATCAGAAATACATTCTTTTGCCCAAAGATACATTGCGTTTTCTTCACAGTCATACAATGCACTGCTATTCTCATCGTTTTTAAAGAATTGCCATATATCGCTACTTATTCTGTATGCATGTCGTAAAGTATGCGTGCCCTTCAATGATAGTTGTAATGACTGTTGATACAGATGTATAATAATATTATCATACAATTCAGATTTACCTAATCTATCAAAGAAGGATTTGCATTTCTTTATGCGGTCAAACGTCTTGTTATTAATTTTGTTACAAGATAGGTTTGCATTGATGTACTCCACCAATGCTATGTGCATTTGGTCGGCTATTTCATCAAAAGAGATGAGCAGTTCGCTTGGGTTGGCATCAAGCATATTGTTGATAGGTGTTACATCATCAGCTCCATCAGCAAAAGATATTACCGTTGACTTAACAAGAGCTAATAATCGTGCTCTCTCCTTTTTTATTTCAGCTTGCTTTTGTTGAAAGGCTTTTTCGCATTCCTCATGAGCGCTTTTGAATAAGCCAACCCATTTTCCACAATATTTACATTTCATGATTTATATAATTTTTATTTATTCTCCTATACTTGTGCACAAGCAACATGCAAAGTTACTTTTTAATATATTTAAGATTTTGGCGAGAAAAACGGCTAATTATTCTTCAAACAAATCGTGCATGGATACCTCTTGTTGCACAATGCCGGAGTGGATTCCTTCTGCAACTCCATAAGTCGTAACCATCGTTTGAATTACCGAATATTTGGTTTTTGTTTTTACCCAACTTTTTACCCAACATTCTGGGTTGTGTTTGGAATTTTTATAATTTGGCTCTCGCGAGTGCCAAATCTTATTCTTTCTCGTTGAATTCGTCAATCCATTCCTTCAACTTACGCTGTAGGAGTGCCTTGTCCGGTAAATAGAGCGAATATTGTGCGGCATATACATTGGAGTCTTTCGGCAAGGTCAGTTCAACCAACGCATCGCTCTTTTCTTCGCACAATAATATGCCGATAGTGGGGTTCTCAAAGTCCTGTTTAATATAGCGATCATAATAATTGACATACATCTGCATTTGACCAAGATCCTGATGAGATAAATCGCCAATCTTCAAATCAATGAGTACATAGCATTTAAGCAAGCGATTGTAGAATATCAAGTCAACGAAGAAATTACGTTCATCAAATACAAAATGCTTTTGGCGCGTCTCAAACAAGAAACCCTTACCCATTTCCAAAAGAAATTGTTGCATCTTGTTAATGATAGCATTTTCTAATTTCGATTCCGAATAGGCAGCCTCTCGCTTGAGACCAAGGAACTCCAGCGTAATCGGGTTCTTGATAACATCTTCCGGCTTTTCAATAGTCAGTCCTTCACGCGCGAGACGCATAACCTCGTCTTTGTTACGACTAAGAGCTAAACGCTCATATAAGCTGCTGCCTACTTGGCGACTGAGTTGCTTAACTGACCACTGTTGTTGAGCGCACTCCAACTCATAGAAACTACGCGCCTCGATATTCTCAATGCGCATTAAGATAAGATAATGCGACCACGAGAGTATAAAACGAGGCAACTGAATTGGAGCAACGGCGTTGCTCGAATTTACAACCGCCTTAGAATCAGCAGTTTCTATATGATTCTCCAATTGGAGCAACGGCGTTGCGCTAATTGAAGCATTGGCGTATGCTTGATAAAACTGGCGACATCTTTTAAGGGTATCAAAAGTCCAATCTTCGCCATATCGCTCCATTAAACGAGCGGACAACTGACGAAGTACTTGTTCTCCGTACTTTGCTCGTTCGCCTTGCTGCTCATCCTCCAAGATATAACGCCCAACTTCATAGCGAGTTTTAACCTCTGCTATCTTGACAGCGTTAACTACGTACGAGCGCGCTTGATCAATTAAAGAAGAAATGCGCTCGAACAATGCATCAATTCTTTCTGTCGTTTCTATATTAGCCATAACTATTCTAATTGCGATTGGTTTACCTTGCACACAAATTGCGTGCAAAGGTACAAATTTTTTTTGACATGGACAAATTTTTGTCCGTTTTGGGACGAAAAATCGTCATTTTTTTGTCTCGGTCATCTCTCGGTCATCTCTCGCTCATCTCTCGATCGGGAGAGTAGTGAATTTCGAAGGGTACGACAGAGGTATAAACAGGGGACAAAAATGGATCTATTCGCGCTAACGGAAATCGCGCGCACAGGACACCGCTAACAAAGGGCATAGAGGCACCCGACCGATGGTAATTAAAAGAAAAAGAGCTTTTCCCCCTAATTTTTTGCCGAAGGCAAGAGAAAGAAAAAATAAGCGAAGCGCGAGAAAGAAAGAAAGATTATTGCAAGTAAAATGTGCAAAAAATGCCGTAGTTATAATTTGTTCACCTCGTAAAAAAGCAGTAATTTTGCACTCGATTTTGAAACACAATGAATATGAAACATAAATTTTTAACCTTGCTGGCGGCGATGGCGGTATGCATCAGCTGCAGCGCAAAAAACAACCAATCACAAATGTTAAATGACAAATCACAAATGACCAAAACTTTGGTCGTATTCTTCTCCCATGCCGGAGAGAACTACTCAGTAGGAAACATCAAAGTGGGCAATACCAAGATTGTTGCCGATTACATCTCCGAGCTTATTGGTGCCGACCAAGCCGAGATTGTGACGCACAAGTACGACGGCATGGCGTACACGCCGCTGACTAACCTTGCGCAAGATGAGCAGAACAACGACGAGCGTCCGGATTTTGAACTCGTGCCGAATGTCGATTTCAGTCAGTATGACACCGTTTTCATCGGTGGTCCCGTATGGTGGGGCACCTATCCGCAAGTGATGTTCACGTTCTTCGACCGCTATGACCTGAACGGCAAAACGATCTATCCGTTCACCACCCACGAAGGTAGCGGTCTCGGCTCATGCGTCAACGATGTCCGCCGCGCGTACCCGAACGCCTCCGTGCAGAAAGGCTTCTCCATCTATGGTCACGAGGTGCGTACCAACAAAGCAAAAGTAGAGAACTGGCTTAAAGGTATTTAATAACAAATTACACATACTATGCAAAACTTTGATTACCAAACACCGACCCGCCTTATTTTTGGCGAAGGCGTAGTAGAGAAACTGCCGAAAGTGATGAGCGCGTTCGGCAAGAAAATCCTCCTAACCTACGGTGGAGGCAGTATTAAGAAGATTCCGGCTTTCAGAGGTCAGTCTGCAAGCCTGTATGACTACGTGCGTGAGGCACTCAAGGACTTTGAGATCGTCGAACTGAGCGGTATTCAGCCGAACCCGAAATACAACCCTTCCGTCTTGGACGGCGTGCGGCTCTGCAAGGAGCACAAAGTGGACGTCATTCTCTCCGTAGGCGGCGGTTCTGTACTCGATTGCTCCAAGGCGATTGCTGCCGGTGCCTGCTATGACGGCGACCCGTGGGACCTCATTTCCTACAAGGTCAAAGCCCAGGCAGCCCTGCCGATTGTGGATATCATCACCCTCGCAGCAACGGGTAGCGAGTACGACTGCGGCGGCGTCATCTCCCGCACGGAGACCAACGACAAAATCGGTTATGTGGACCGCCACTTGTTCCCTGCCGTTTCGTTCCTTGACCCGACCTACACCTTCTCGGTCAGCAAGAAACAGACCGCAGCGGGCATTGCCGACGCGATGAACCACACCATTGAGCAGTATTTTGCGGAAGACACCACGCTCCTCAACGACGGTTTCTGCGAGTCCATGCTCCGCTCGCTCATGGAGAACGGCCGCAAGTGTATCGCTAACCCGGAGGACTACCAAGCCCGCGCGGAGATGATGCTCGCCTGCACCTACGGCTGCAACGGCATTCTCGCACTCGGCAACAGCGAATCCGGCTGGCCCTGCCACGGCATCGAGCACGCCCTCTCTGCCTATTACGACATCACCCACGGAGAGGGATTAGCTATCATCACACCGCGTTGGATGAAACATATCCTCAATGAGCACACCCTGCCGCGGTTCGTCAAGTACGGCATTAACGTCTTTGGTATCGACCCCTCGCTGACCCAATGGGAGATTGCTAACAAGGCCATCGAAGCGACCTACGCGTTCTTTGAGTCTATTAACATCCCGATGCACCTGCGCGAAGTAGGCATCGACGAGAGCCGTCTGGACGAGATGGCACACCATATCGCTATAAATGAAGGACTGGAGAACGCCTATGCGCCGCTGACGGAGCAGGACATCAAACAAATCTTAATTGACAGTCTCTAATATGGAAGAATTTCGTGTAGATCCGCGGGTGACGACACCCGAAGCGCAGGCGGCGTATATAGAGCAGGGCCGCAAGTTGTTCGCATTCAACCAGACCGTTCCCTTTACGCCGGAGAATATCGAGGCGACGAAAGCCCTTTTTGGTGAGAACCTCGACGAAGGAGCCATCGTGCAACCACCTTTGAAAGGTGTTTGCTTCGATATGGTGCATATCGGCAAAGGCGTTATGATTATGCCGGACTGTCTGATGATGTCGCGCGGCAGCATCACTATCGAAGATGGCGCGATGATTGCAGCGAACGTGCAACTCATCAGCAATAACCACGACCTCTACGAACGGCAGATACTCATCTGCAAGCCCGTGCGTATCTGTAAGAATGCTTGGGTGGGCGCAGGGGCTACTATCCTGCCCGGTGTGACGGTCGGCGAGAATGCCGTGGTAGCCGCTGCAGCGGTCGTGACTAAAGACGTCCCTGCCAACACCATCGTCGCCGGCAACCCTGCCAAAATCATCAAAACCATTCCACCGAAGGAGTAAAACATACATTCTCAATCAGCGGCTCACAACACTGTGAGTCGCTTTTTTTGTTACTTACCTACGGTCTCCCATTTTTCTGTCATGTTTGTTCGCCCTGACCAAGCAGCTGCGCCCGGTGCTATGCTGTCCAGAAGGCATTTATTTGGGAAAATGGTGTGTTTTGATTAGAATATGAGCGATTTATTTGCATATGTGCAAAATTTTTAGTAATTTTGCGGTCCTTTTCAAGGAGATATACGCATTATGGAAATCAAACCATTTAATCAAGGTAATATAGACCTCGTTGCTGAGATGGCAGAGGGCGTGTGGGGAAAAAATCAAGGTGCGCACGGTTCAGCAGTCGCCCGTATCTTTTGTCAATATCTGACAAGATACTACCTGTATTCTGCTGACCTTGCTCTGCAGGCAGAGGACGAAGATGGTATGCAAGCCATCGCTTTTGCATGGCTGCCCGGTGAAACGAATAGTGCTGCCACGTGGCTTAGAAACCAACTGCCTGCCTTGACAGATGATGAGCAACAGAAACTCCTAACCAACGAGCGATACCTAATGCGGACTGATGAAGAACTTCTGTCAAAGATGCTGCCCAACTCGGCAAAGCTCTCTTTCTTCATCAGCAAAAAAAAGGGTTATGGTACGCCTGTGTTAAACGCACTAATAGAGCGATTACGGAAACGTGGCATAGAGTGGCTATATCTCTGGACAGACAGCTCATGTAATTGGCAGTACTATCCAAAACATGGTTTTGAGTTTGTAGGAGAAGCAAAAGTGCCGGAGTTTAGCACGGATGAAGAGGAGTACACCAATCAAATATACCGCAAACACATCAAGATATAACATACGGAGTAAGTCCGACAAGCCGTCAGGTCGTAAAGACACTGGCGGTTTTTTCTTTTATACTTACCTACGGTCTGCCGATTTTCTGCCACGTTCGTTCGCCCTTCGTCGGAAACGACAATCCATGATTAACCTACCAAGAATCTGTTGCGGGGATGACATCCCGCGCAATAGACATAGACGCGATGCTGACGCATAGCGCAGCAGACGAACAACAAACCCACATACCATGCGGGACAATAAACAAAACACGCGGCAGAGCCGATGTCGGGATTAGATCCCGACGCAATAGACGAAGGGGTGAGCGGCGTTTATCTATTCATGTCATCCATTGGCCAAAAGTAATCTTTGAGGAAGATTTTATTATTTAAACCATTCAGTAGCGGGCAGCACATGGATTGTATAACCTTCCCAGTCCAAAGTTCGTTTTTCATTATATGTCAGCACATACAAATCGTTGCAATGCAACTCCTGAGCCGCTTCTTTTAGCGCGCCACATTCGCGGCGTATGGTCTTCTCCGACGTCATCTCGTAACTGACTTGAACCAATTGCTTCACGCGGTTATTCTCACGCAGGACGAAATCAATCTCTTTGTCGTTACGTGTGCGGTAGTAGAACATCGTTTTTTCCGGGTCATAGCCTTTGCGCAAAAGGTTAACAAAGACTTGGTTCTCCAATAACCGTCCTAAGTTATCGCTTGTGGAGAATGCCTTCGCGGCTACAAAACCATTGTCAACTACATATATCTTACGCGGCGCTTTGGTCATCAGTTTGAGTTTGTTGTTATAGCGCGGCAAATAATAAAAGAGGAAAGGCTCATGGAGATAGCCCATGAACTTCTGTGTAGTATTCACACTTTTAATATTCAGCGCATCGGCTATATCGTTCGCGCTTAATTGATTGCAGAAATTTGTCAGCAGATATAACGCCATGTTATTGATATCCTCTGTCTTGCGGATTTTATGACGTTTTACTACATCTTTCCAAATGATTGAATCAAAGAGCGTGCTGAGGTAACTTGTCGCCAAAGAACGAGCAGCAACTGTCTCCGGATAACCACCTAAACGCAGATAATCATCTTCCAAAACAGCGGCTTCAGTGCGCTGCTCCGGCAAGATAGCTTTCCGGTCCAGATGATGCCATTCAAAGAACTCCGCCAAACTGAAGGGCAACATCTCTATCGGCAGATACTTACCGGTAAGCACGGTTGCCATCTCGCTTGAAAGCATGTTGGCATTACTGCCGGTAATAATCATGTTCTTCCCCTGCCGGAAAAGCTCGGTCACCCAAACATCCCAATGTGGCAGATTTTGCACCTCGTCCAGCAGCAAATAGTCGTAGTTAGGATATACTTCGTCCAATAAACGCATTACCAGATCGGCATTCCAGTTGTCCAACAATTCCTGCTTATCAAAATTAAGATATGCAAAGTTCTTATTACGAAGCATAAGCAATGCTTGTGTGGACTTACCCACACGCCGTGGACCTGTTATTAACTTGATGAGGTGGCTATTAAGCAGTTCATCCGTATTGAGCATTGTATGACGACTGATATAGCTTTGCGCCAATAAATCATCACGCTCTTTGCGTTGTGAAAGAAGTATTGTTTTCATCTTTTTCCAAAATTTGCGGCAAAGGTACTACTTTTTATTCAATTATGCAAGTTTATTGCACAAAAAATATACTTTTTTATGCAGTACGATGAATTCATTGCACAAAATCGCTCAATCCAGTATCTTTTGCGAATGAAAAAGTACAAAAAAATTTGTGTATGTGCAAATATTTTTATAATTTTGCACAAATTTTTGAGAGTATGTTCGAAGGCTATTATATGGGACGCAAAAACGGACTTACTTTGGTTGAACGGTTGTAGAAAGTTCAAATGAGATTTGAAATTTGAGATTGAATATGAATACTCACTTTGCATTAGTCACCGGCGCATCGTCGGGAATCGGCTTGGAGTTCGCCAAACAGTTAGCCCAACGGGGGTATAACTTACTCATTGTAAGTAACGTTCCGGAGATTAACGACGCGGCAGAAGAGATCAAGAAAGGATTAGGGGATGAGAGGGTTAACGGATTAGAGGTAATTCCGCTCGTCATGGATTTGGGCCAGCAGTCCTCTGCGCGCGAACTATACGAATATACGCACGCGCACGAGATAGAGGTGGAGGTGCTGATCAATAACGCCGGAGTCTATCACGACAAAGATATATTGGATGACAGCGAAGGCTTCACGAGTCTGATCATGAACCTGCATATGTACACGCCTGCGATGCTGTGTTACCTCTTCGGTCAGGACATGAAAGCACGTGGTAAGGGTTATATCCTCAATGTGTGCTCCGTGACCTCGAAGATGGCCGCGCAGCGCTTAGGCACCTACGGAGGTACAAAAGCGTTCTTAGCGCATTTCACTCGCGCGCTGCATATTGAGTTACGCAAATACGGCGTACACGTGACGAACGTCAGTCCCGGTGCGGTCGATACGGGATTATACAATATCAAACCGGCCTACACCAAGCTCGGCAAGGCCTTTGGTATCATCGTCAGTCCGCAGACACTGGTACGCCGTGCTTTACGGGCATTGTTTAGAGGAAGGGCGAAAGTGACGATACCGGCCGTTTTCTGGCATTGTTTGACCACCGTCATCCTGTGCATCCCAACCGGCTTGTTACGCCTAATTCGACGTTTTGGATGGTTCTAAAACCCATTTTTAGCACCAATAATCAAAAAAATGCATGTCAAAGTGCATTTTTTTTGTAAAAAATTTGGTCATGTCAAAAAAAAGCAGTACTTTTGCACCTGCTTTCGTTCGAAGAGCAATAGGGTGCTATCGTCTAGTGGCCTAGGACAACGGCCTCTCACGCCGTAAACCCCGGTTCGAGTCCGGGTAGCACTACAGAAAAAGCCTGCAATTCGCAGGTTTTTTTGTGTTTTTTTGTTAATTTTACATTTTTTTATAAAAAAATGCATAAATATTTGCGTGAATGAAAAATTTTTAGTACCTTTGCACTCGGTTTGAATGGGTTAGATGAGTACCATGAAATTTCGCACGCATATTGCACTATTTTTTGCAGGACTTTTCTTAGCGGCTTCGTTGCCACTTTCTGCGCGCACGAATAGTAACAAATACAATACGAATCGGTATAGCAAGCCTCGTATTGTTTGGGGGGCGAAGCAAAACCGTAATACAGGTTTGTATTCGATGCGAAATTATTTCGTATCGCATGGTGTGACGCTTAATGTTTCTGCTTTATATTTCTTCGGAGACGTAGATAACGAGGGTATCGCATTCAGTGGAGGTTGGAACATGAACAACTTCAGTTTGGGTGGCGGTGTCTCGTTTGCTTATACTCTGCCGGCCGGTAACCATTGTAACATGCGTTTCTCCTTAATGGGCGGTACGTTGCATGGTAACAACGAGTTGAAGTTCAAGAGTCTGGCAGAGCCGCGCGATGACTATCGTAAGTTCAAATCGATCTTGGTTCAACCTGCGGTAGGCGTCGAGTACTATCCGTTCAACCGTGCCGGATTCTTCCTTTACGGCGGTATTGCATTAACGGCCAGTATCATCACGGAGTATGAGTTCTACTACTACGCTCGTGTGGATGGACAGAAAGTACGCACGCCGCTTCGCGGTAGCACATACGGTTTGCTGCCGATGGTTCAGTTAGGTCTGGGTTGGAGTTGGCGTTTGACCGACTCGTGGATGTTGAGTATCCATGCAATGGTGCAGGAAGGCCTTATCGATACCCATTATATGAACCTGGATGCATGGCCATTGGCTCCTTCGCAGAACAGCGACGGAGTGGCCTTGGGTAACAGTTTCGGTAAATGGACGGATCGTTACGGCGACGAGCACATCCACTGGAACGATGGATGGTTCGAGTTCGGTATCAGTATCTCATACCGCTGGTCTAATTGCGACCATTGCCGTATCCTGAATAACTATTATAATCCTCGCAGACGTTAATCGATCTGAAAATCGAGGCACGTTCTGATTTCCGTATTCGGTCTTACAACCCCATTCGCAACCGCCACATGTGCGGGGTGCACGGCGTATCCCTTGAGGCTCTCAAAGCTATCCAGGGTAGAATCCAACATGAGATCGGCATTACTGGTCTCCAAGACTCCGTCAATCTGAACGTGGATATCCAACAAACCGGGCACTTGACCTTTCAGTTCTTCCAAACCGGCCTTGATTGCGATTGATTTCTCGCGCTTTTCTGCAGCGCTTAACTCCGAACGAAGTTTCCAAAGAATAATGTGCTTTACCATATTTGATTTTTGATTTATGATTCTTGATTTATGATTTTTTTGCTGTATAGATCATGGCTATGCCGAAAGAGAGGTTTTTATACGAAGTTTCGGCAAATCCGGCATCTAATAGATGCTTGACAAACTCATCTCCCCAGCAGAAATGCTTCACGCTCTTGTTGAGATACGTATAAGCCGTCTTATCGCGACTGACGATACGACCTATCGTAGGCAAAATATGTGAGAAATAGAGGTCATACATCGCTCGCACGAGTCGGTTAGAAGGATAAGAGAACTCCAAGATCGTCACTTGTCCACCGGGTTTGAGTACCCGGTACATCTCCTGCAGTCCTTCATCTAAATTCTGGAAATTCCTGCACCCGAACGCACAGGTCACACCATCAAACGACGCCTCTTCAAACGGCATGGATTGCGCATTGCCATGCACAAATTCTACCCGATCTTTCCACTTTCTACTTTCTACTTTCGACTTTCCTATCGCCATCATGTTATCCGATAGGTCAATACCGGTCACATGTTGCGTCTTTCCTCTACGTAACATCTCAATCGTCAAATCTGCCGTTCCAATGGCTACATCTAACACGTGATCTGCTTCAGACATACACTTCACTGTCTTCCGACGCCATCGACGGTCGGTATTCATCGACAGACCATGATTCAAGCCATCATATGTACCGGCAATTCGGTCAAAGAGTTGTCCTATTTGTTGTTTTTCTTCCATAAGAGACCGCAAAAGTACAACATTTTTTGCATATTTGCAAAAATTTAATAAAAATAATCGTCATAATAATGCATAATTGGCCGTTTTTACCGTATCTCCACAGGCAAATCTGCCATTTTGGCAGACCGAATGCCTTTGGCATAGAAGTTGAAGCGTATTGAAGTGAAAATTGATTCAAATTTAAAACAACAAAATACTATGAGTAAGATTCAACCATTAGCAGACCGCGTGCTGATCAAGCCCGCAGCTGCAGAAGAGAAGACTGTCGGAGGTATCATCATTCCGGATAGTGCGAAAGAAAAACCGTTACGCGGTGAGGTTCTCGCCGTAGGCGAAGGCACAAAAGACGAGGCAATGGTTCTCAAAGCCGGAGACCAAGTGCTATACGGTAAATATGCCGGCACGGAACTCGAACTCGAAGGCGAGAAATATTTGATTATGAGGCAGAACGACGTTCTTGCCATAATCAAATAATTTAAGATTTAAAATTTAAGATTTAAAAGATTTTTTGTTATGGCAAAGGATATTACCTATAATGTAGAGGCGCGAGAGGCGCTGAAGCGTGGTGTGGACCAACTGGCTGATGCCGTAAAGGTTACACTGGGTCCGAAGGGACGTAACGTGATTATCGATAAGAAATACGGTGCACCGCATATCACCAAAGACGGAGTGACCGTAGCAAAAGAGATTGAACTCAAAGATGCAGCTGAGAACCTTGGTGCACAACTTGTTAAAGAAGTAGCATCCAAGACCGGTGACCAAGCAGGTGACGGTACTACAACCGCAACGGTGTTGGCACAAGCCATCGTAGGTGTAGGTCTGAAAAACGTGACTGCAGGCGCTAATCCGCTGGATTTGAAGCGCGGTATTGACAAAGCCGTCGCAGCAGTGGTAGCAGAGATCAAGAAGAACGCAGTTGTTGTAGGCAATGACTTCGATAAGATCGAGCAGGTAGCTACCGTTTCGGCGAACAACGACGCAGAGATAGGCAAACTGATTGCTGACGCGATGCGCAAAGTGAGCAAAGACGGTGTGATCACCATCGGTGAAGCAAAGGGTATGGACACGACGATCGATGTAGTACAAGGTATGCAGTTAGACCGCGGTTACATCAGTCCGTATTTTGTTACGAACACCGAAGAAATGCTCGTCGAGATGGACAAACCGTATATCCTTATCTACGATAAGAAGATCTCGAACCTCAAGGAGTTGCTGCCCGTTCTCGAGCCGGCTGTACAAAGCGGACGTCCGCTATTGATCATTGCGGAAGACGTAGATAGCGAGGCTTTGACCGCGTTGGTTGTAAACCGTCTACGTGCACAGTTGAAGATTTGTGCCGTAAAGGCTCCGGGCTTCGGCGACCGTCGTAAAGAGATGCTGGAAGACATCGCGATCCTCACTGGCGGCACGGTGATCAGTGAAGAGAAAGGAATCAAACTGGACCAGGCTACCATTGAGATGCTCGGTACAGCAGAGACCATTACAGTTAGTAAAGACAATACGACCATCGTTAACGGCGCCGGAAACAAAGAGGCAATTGCGGCTCGTGTAAGTCAGATCAAAGCACAGATCGCAGCAACCAAGTCCACGTACGACAAAGAGAAACTGCAGGAGCGTCTGGCAAAATTAGCCGGCGGTGTTGCACAACTGAACGTAGGTGCAGCCAGCGAGGTCGAGATGAAAGAGAAGAAAGACCGCGTAGACGATGCTCTCTCGGCTACTCGTGCAGCAATCGAAGAAGGTATCGTACCGGGTGGAGGCGTGATGTATATCCGCGCACAAGCTGCTTTGGAGAACCTCAAGGGTGCCAACGAAGACGAGCAGACGGGTATCGAGATCGTACGCCGTGCGATTGAAGAACCGCTTCGTCAGATTGTAGCCAACGCAGGCGAAGAAGGTGCAGTAGTAGTAGATAAAGTACGCGCCGGTAAGGCTGACTTCGGTTACAACGCACGTACCGATAAATACGAAAACCTGTTCGAAGCAGGCGTGGTTGATCCTGCAAAGGTAACCCGTGTCGCTTTGGAGAACGCAGCTTCAGTAGCGGGTATGTTCCTGACAACGGAGTGCGTGATTGTGGATCATCCGGAGGAGCACCCTGCTCCCGCTATGCCAAACCCCGGCATGGGAGGTATGATGTAAGAAAAAGGCACCGTCTGGTGCCTTTTTTTTATGCTCACTGATGAGAGTGGAATTTAACCGATAAGTGATTTCTCCAATTGACTTACTTGCTGACGAAGAACGGCATCAAACTCTATTTGCTCTTTAATGAGCGATACCGAGTGAAGCACGGTAGCATGAGAACGATGGCCCATCTTCTGTCCAATCTCATTGAGTGAACAGTTGGTCAACTGCTTGCATAAATAAATAGCAATATGACGCGCTTGCGAAACCTCGCGCGAGCGGTTCTGCGCCGACAAGGCTTTCTCTGGCAAGCTGTAGTGCTTGGTTACCTTGCTTATCACGTCCTCTACGGTCACCATACGCGGTTGGATAAGCACGATATGACTCACTACTTTCTCCGCCAAAGCCAAGTCGATTTCTTTGTCTGTCAGCGTGGAGTGCGCTAAGAGGGAAGCGAGCACACCTTCCAAGTCACGCACGGACTCACGCACGTTCTGCGCAATGAAATCCACTACATCCTCACTCAAGGTGACACCATCGCGACGCATTTTCGATACCAAGATATCACGACGCAGCTGATAATCGGGTTTCTGGATCTCCGCCGCCAAACCCCATTTAAAACGGGTGAGCAGGCGCTCCTCAATATCCTTCAACTCTACCGGCGGTCTATCAGAGGTAAGGATCAACTGCTTGCGGCTCTGCTGCAAGTAATTGAAGATATGGAAGAAGGTGTCTTGCGTACCCTTCAAACCAGCAAAATACTGGATATCATCTACAATCAGAACGTCTACCGACTGATAGAAATTCAGGAAATCGGGAATGCGATTGCATTTCGTAGCATCCTGATATTGTAATTTAAAGGTATTTGCGCTCACGTATAGCACGCGTGCCTGCGGGAAGAGCGCTTGTACCTGATGCCCGATAGCGTTCGCCAAGTGAGTCTTTCCTACTCCACTACCTCCATAGATGAACAAGGGGTTGAAGGCCGTATAGCCCGGTTGCTTAGCAATGGCCAGACCCGCCGTGCGCGCTAATTTATTAGGAAGACCGGCAATGAAGGTATCAAAAGTATATAAACCGTTCAGTTGCGACTCGAAATCCTGCTTAACATTGCGATTAGCGTTGTTCTGAACCGTCGAACCGTTAGAAGGCAGATTCGTAGTAGCACCGGAAGCCGAATCAATCAACACGCGGTACTCCAGACGGGTGCCTTGACCAAACACGCGGTAGATTGCGGACGATAATAAAGGAATATAATTCTCTTCGATATACTCCGCTACAAATTGCGATTTCACCTGCAGCACCAACACGCCCTCCGCGAACTGCAAAGGCACAATCGGCGCGAACCATGTCTGGTAAGCGCTGCTTGTCATGTTGTCAGCCAAGATGGTCTGACATTGAGCCCATTGTTGTAAGAGTGTTTGTTGCATTTTTTAGTCGAAATCGAGTGCAAAGGTACTGCTTTTTTTTGACATGAGCAAATTTTTAAAAATCACCTGTTTTTGCCCATACACGTAACTTGCGTATTTTCAATAAGTTAGGTGTAAACAACTGAAATTCAGCAACTTACGAAAGTTATCAACATGTAACTAACTGATTTACAGCACTTTCCGTATTTGCAATAGTTAGTAGCATTTTTTTGATAAAAAATAGCGTAATGCCCCGAAAACACAAGGCATTACGCATAGAATTATTTTTTTGCTATTTAGAAAATATACAAACAGCGGAACACGTGTTTCACGCCTATTTTGAGCATTTTATTTATCTTTTTTCCCGAAAACGGAGAAATGGACATATCGCTTTGGGTGCGCCTTCAGGTCAACGAGCAGAGAGTCGGCCGAAATAACGGCTGCATCGATGTGATTATAGAGCGATTTATCATACATGAGTTTACCGAGCGTACCCTCTTGAGAGCGCACATCTGCGATGACGGCATTCACACCATCGATAGCTGTATCTACGCGCGCAATAGTGGCGTGGATATCGGCTCTTTTCACATCAGCTACCACGGTCTTAAGGTCCGCTACGGCGGTATCGGCATTATTCAAGATTGCCGGAACTTGATGCGCCATCATGGAGCGCAGACCGGAAGAAACATTCGTCAGATCATTGGAGATACGATGTACGTTCGCCAGCGATTGTTTGATATGATCGCCTTCCACCTGCGTCTTCAGTTCCGCCACAAGCGAATCCACATCTTCTACCGCCGCTGACACCTTCGCCAACAATTCGCTCTGCAAACTCTCCATCAGGCTCGGCACATAAGTGGTAGAGAGGTAGGAGCCTTTCTCTATAGGTGCTTGGTCATTAGAGGGTGTAGATTGAGGTAATTGCAGTTCCACAGCCACACCGCCCAAGAGTCCATCCGGGATAAGCGCCATAGTCGTGCCTTGCGGTAAAGCAATATCTTTGTTAATGGAGATATCTACAATAAAGGCGCTGTCGCGCGTGAAGTCGTAGTGAATGGCATTCACCTGACCCACTTTATGTCCGCACACATACACAGCAGCCTGCTCTTCCAAGCCATGTAAATGGGCATAAATGCCATGATACGAATTGGTAGGGGAAAAGATATTCTTACCCTTAAGGAAATTAAAACCGAAGAAAAGGAGGAACAAGCAAACAGCTGCCAGTACGCCGACCTTTATTTCTCTCGCATATTTCATTATCGTTCAAATTTAATAATCCAACAATCGGGGAAATATTTTTTGTATTCCGGCAGTTTCTCCGCCACTTTATCGCGGTCGGTATTCTTCGCCGTATAGTACTTCACCCATTCGCGCACCATGATCGTATCGCATTCCACACCTTTGAGTCTGGGATCGGAAGGATCCATGGGGTTCTTGGCGGCACATATCTGAATAGCATAATAGGTAGTCAACTCTTTCTTCGGCTCTGGTTGCACGGGAGCCACAGGTTGCTCTGCTGCCTTGGCTTTCTCTTCCTTGGCTTGCTCAGCCTGCTGAATGATATCCTGCACATTCGGCGTCTCGCTCACCTCTTTTTTCTGCTTGCGCGAATATGCCCCGAACGCGTTCACGATGGCATTCGCCATCTGGGCGATAGAGGCATTCTGGTTCAGGTATTTCTCTTCCTCCGGATTGGAGATGAAACCCATCTCAAAGAGGATAGACGGACAAGCGGTCTTCAGCAGCACCCAGAAAGCGGCCTGACGTACACCTCTGTCCTCGCGGTTGAGATGTCCTACAAAACGGCGTTGTACTTGCTCCGCCATCTGGAGCGACTGATCCATATAACTATTCTGCATCAGTTCGAACATGATATACGAATCAATGGAATTCGGGTCAAAACCTTGGTACGTGGTTTGATAGTCATCCTCCAGCTTCATCACAGCGTTCTCTCGCATCGCCACTTCCAAGTTTGCCTCCAGTCGGTCGGTACCCAAGATGAAGGTCTCCACACCGCAGGGTTTCTTCGACTCGGACGAGTTGGTATGAATCGAGATGAAGAGGTCGGCATTATTCTTATTGGCAATATCCGCGCGTTCTTGCAAGGGAATAAAAACATCCGTCGAACGAGTGTAAACCACCTTGACATCGGGATATTGGGCACTAATCAGTTCGCCGACCTTCAGCGCCAGTTTCAAGTTCAGGTCTTTCTCTTTAGAGAAACGTCCTACCGCTCCGGGGTCTTTTCCTCCGTGACCGGCATCCAGCACTAAGGTATAGGTATGCTCCGCTGCCATCAATGGCATGCAAAGCAGCAAAAGAAGTAAATATAGGTACTTTCGCATAATAAGCCAATTTAATCGTTTGCAAAATTACAACAAAAAGTTGAAAGCGGAAAGTTTCCACCCTTCGGAAAACAAAAAATATGCCATTTTGCGTGTTTTTTTTTATTTTTTATGCGTGCGCACTTGCGTATATAAAATATTTTTTGTAATTTTGCGCGTCGTTTGAGTACGTTTATGCAAGGAAGTGAATTCACACAGGCCGAAGAAGAGATGATACGCCGCGAGTTTGAGGCGTTATTAGACGACTATGCACATACTCCGCACCGCCAGAAGGTGGAGCTTATTACCCATGCTTTTAATTTCGCGCACAAGGCGCATTATGGGGTTCGTCGTTTGAGCGGCGAGCCGTATATCATGCATCCTCTTGCTGTCGCGCGTATATGCGTTAAGGAGATTGGTTTGGGTAGCACGAGTATCTGTTCCGCGCTGCTGCACGACGTAGTGGAGGACACCGATTACACGGTAGAGGACATAGCGGGTCTGTTTGGCGATAAGATCGCCCAGATAGTAGGCGGACTGACGAAAATCAGCGGAGGTGTGTTTGGTGATCAGGCCAGTGAGCAGGCGGAGAACTTCCGCAAACTGCTGTTGACCATCAGCGATGATATCCGGGTGGTGTTGATTAAGATTGCCGATCGCTTGCATAACATGCGTACGTTAGGTGCGCAGCCGAAAAACAAGCAGTATAAGATCGCGGGCGAAACCCAATATATCTATGCCCCGCTGGCCCATCGTCTGGGCTTATTCTCCATCAAAACAGAGTTGGAGGACCTCAGTTTCAAATACGAGCATCCGGAGACCTGGAATGAAATCCATGAGAAATTAGAGGCGATTAAGGAGAAGCAGTTCGAGAGTTTTGAGTCCTTTGCGAAACCTATTCGTGAGCGTTTGACGAACATGGGCTATACCTTTACGCTCAAAGCGCGTATCAAGACCGTTTATTCGATTTGGAAGAAAATGGTTAGCAAGCAGTGTTCGTTTGAAGACGTGTATGACCTGATGGCCGTGCGTATTATCTTCAACCCGCACGATAACATGAGCGAGAAAGACCAGTGCTGGATGATCTACTCGGCAATCACCGAAATCTATCGTCCCCACCCGGAGCGTATCCGCGACTGGATCTCTACGCCGAAGGCGAACGGATATGAAGCCTTGCATGTGACGGTGATGGGTTCGTACGGCGAATGGATAGAAGTGCAGATTCGTACAACGCGCATGCACGAGATAGCCGAACATGGATACGCCGCGCATTGGAAATACAAGACGGGCGAAAAAGACGAATCGGAGCTCGATAAATGGTTGCAGGAGATCAAGGATATCTTGGCGCACCCCGATAAAGACGCAATGGAATTCTTGGGCAACTTCAAGTTAAACCTGTTCGCGCAAGAGGTATTTGTCTTCACGCCAGCCGGTGAACTGAAGACCATGCCGCAAGGTTCCTCGGTAATCGACTTCGCTTTCATGCTTCACTCGGAGTTGGGAGAGCATTGTATCGGCGCGAAAGTAAACCATGTGTTGGTGCCCATATCGTATCGGCTGAAGGGAGGCGACCAGGTAGAGATCCTTACCTCCAACAGTCAACATCCGCAAAAGGAATGGTTGGATTTTATTGTGACAGCCAAAGCGCAGAACGGATTGAACCAATATTTCCGTCGCGAGGAGCGCAAATATATTAAGCACGGTGAGTTGCTGGTAGAGGATGCGATCAGTATGGATAAAGACCTGGCGGCTAACCACGATCAGGCTTTGGCACGATTATTGAACAACTACCACATAACGACGCCCAACGAGTTCTATTTAGAGGTAGGCCAGGGAGCGATTCGCTTGGATAACGTCCATGAAATCGTCTTCCCCAAACGAGGCTGGCGGTCCTATATCCCGTTCATCGGAAAGAAGGAGCAGAATATTGAGACGCCTACGCTGGACCCGGTGAAGAAAGAGATCGTGAAGCCGAAGAAAGGGTCGAAAGATATCGTGCTGACGGATGAGAACTTGGGTAAGGAATATCTGCTCAGTCCGTGTTGTCATCCGATACCCGGGGACGAAGTACTGGGTTACCTGGACGAAACGGGCAAGATGCACATTCATAAGATAGACTGCGAAGAAGCACAAGTGCTCAAGAGCAGTTACGGCAAACGAATCTATGCGGCTACTTGGAATACGCATCGTGTGCAGTCGTTCGTAGAGACTATAGAGATAACAGGTATTGATAAGTTCGGTGTGTTCATCCGCGTGCTGCAATCCATTACCACGGATTTTCATATCAACATCCGAACCATCAATATATCCAGCGAAGACGGTATCTTCCGGGGAAGAATGGACATCTATGTATATGACCGTTCTGAAATGGATGAACTTCTCAAGGCGCTGCGTAAGATAGAAGATATACAAGACGTGAAACGCGTCGATCCGGATGAAGACTAATTTATTACTGATAATATTTAAAGGAAATGAAAAAGATTTTTAGTACGCTCTGCATGGCTCTCGTAGCAGTAGCCATGATGGGTCAAGATCCCGTAATCACATTCGAGAAAACCGAACACGACTTTGGTAAAATTCACGAAGAGGACGGTCGTGTCTCTGTCGTATTTACATTTAAGAACGAAGGTATGGCTCCGCTCGTGCTCAGTAATGTACGCGCCAGCTGCGGTTGTACCACTCCTACATGGACCAAAGAACCGGTAGAGCCGGGTCAGACAGGTAGTATCACTGTAACCTATAACCCGAACGGTCGTCCGGGTCGTTTCCAGAAGACTGTCACCATCACGTCGAATGCCACCGAGGCCACGAAGCGTGTGTATATCAAAGGTGAGGTTATCCCGAAGCAGGCTAAACCGGTTAATCCGTACACAGTACCGGTAGGTGACCTGAGTATGAAGACTAAAACCCTCGATCTGGGCACCATCAACAAAGGTGAGGCTAAGATCGGTGAGCTGGAGTACTCCAACCTCACGAACATAGATCATACCGCACGTCTGCGCATGAACGCACAGGATGAGGTATTCCTCGGCAGCCAAGTGACCTTGCCGACTATCAAGTCGAAAGAAGTAGGTAAATTCATCTTCTCGCTCGATACCCGTGCCACGAGACTGTACGGACCGGTAGAGGTATATGCGTATGTAGCTGTAGATGACAAGACCATCGTAGAAGATGCATACAAACTGACGATCAAAGCCAATATCGTAGAGGACTTCTCTGCGCTCACCACGGAGGAGAAACAGCAGGCTCCGATCATTGAGTTGCTCAAAGAGCACAACGCAGGTACGATCGCAGCAGGTAAGCGTCTGAAATATGTCTTCCCGGTTAAGAACAGCGGTGCTAACCCGCTCGAGATCCGTCGCGTATACTGCACCGACAATGCGATTAATGTCAAACCGTGCAAGAGCGTAAAGTCCGGCAAGAAGGGTTCAATCGTACTGGATATCAACACAACCGGTATGGAAGCCGGTACGTATGTACGCGAGATCACAATCATCTCGAACGACTATAAGAACTCGATTCAGAAAGTGAAGATTAACTTCACCGTAGAATAAATTAACGTCCATTGTAAAAATCGGTAATGACCTTGATGGATCATCCTGAAAATAGCGCAGAGTATAAAGGATTGACGGTGAATGCGGGTGTAGAAAACCTGCCTTCCGTCAATCCCTATGCTACGTTTCGTCGTAAGAAGACGGTGCTGAGTCCCGAAGAATACTTCGAGGGCATTCGCCGTGGAGATATGACAATACTGAGTCAGGCAGTGACGCTGGTAGAGAGTAATCTGCTGGCGGATCAGGCTATTGCTCAAAAGGTGATTGAGCTTTGCCTACCCTATGCCGGTAACTCAATCCGCGTAGGTATCACGGGTGTGCCGGGAGCAGGTAAGTCCACCTTCATCGAGGCTTTGGGAAGTGAACTTTGCGACCAAGGCAAACACTTAGCAGTGTTGGCTATTGACCCGTCCAGCGAACGGAGTAAGGGTTCTATCTTAGGCGATAAGACGCGTATGAACGAACTGTCCGTGAAGTCGAATGCGTTCATCCGCCCCAGCCCGAGTGCGGGTTCATTGGGCGGCGTAGCACGTAAGACACGCGAGACGATTGTGCTCTGCGAAGCAGCTGGTTTCGATACGATATTGCTGGAGACAGTAGGTGTCGGTCAGTCCGAGACGGCCGCTCACTCAATGGTGGATTATTTCCTGTTGCTGCAAGTAACGGGTACGGGCGACGAACTGCAGGGTATCAAACGCGGTATCATGGAGATGGCCGACGGCATTGCCATTAATAAATGTGATGGTAATAATATTGAACGTGCACGCGCCGCGCGCGTGAGCTTCAAGAATGCTTTAGCTCTCTTCCCGCCTTCAGAGTCCGGATGGAAACCCGAAGCGATCTGTTGCTCGTCTATCGACCATAGCGGCGTGATGGAGGTTTGGCAGAATATCGAAGAATATATCGCGTTTGTGAAGCAAAACGGATTCTTTGATGCGCACCGTACGGAGCAAGCCAAGTACTGGATGTACGAGACGATTAACCAGGCATTACTGGACGGATTTTATAAAAATGAACTGATGGAGCACCAGATTGAAGTAGCTGAACGTCAGGTGCTAAACAATGAGATAAGCAGTTTTATAGCTGCGCATAATTTACTTACCGCCTATGGCAGTATCAAATAAGAATAGTAAACGAAGTCCGCAAACCACGATTATCAAAGTGGGTGCCAACGAGATGGGTAAGTTACCCCCTCAGGCACAGGAATTGGAAGACTCGGTTTTGGGCGCCTTGATGATCGAGAAAGAGGCGTTCGGAACGGTCGCGGATTTGTTACGTCCGGAGGTTTTCTATAAGGATCAGAACCGTCTGGTCTTTGAGGCTATTCGTGAGTTAGCCGTCAATGACCAGCCCATAGATATCTTATCGGTAGGAGAGAAACTGAAGAGCAAGGGCACGTTGGAGAAAGCCGGAGGTGCTGTTTATTTGGCGGACCTCACTCGCCGTGTCGCTTCTACCGCACACTTGCACTATCATGCGGAGATAATCGCTAAGAAAGCGACAGCGCGTGACCTGATTTCGATGGCCGCACAGATCGAAGAGAAAGCGTTCGACGAGACGCAGGACATCGATGACCTGATGCAAGAGGCCGAAGCTGGTATCTTTGAGATCACCCAACGTTCGCAGAAACGTAGTGTCACCCAAGTGGACAGCGTCATCGAAGAAGCCTTCGCGCGCATGGAGAAAGCGGCGAAAAACACCGGTAACATCTCCGGTATTCCCTCGGGATTCCATGCTTTGGATAAGATCACCTCGGGGTGGCAGACACCGGACCTCATCATCATCGCGGCTCGTCCGGCAATGGGTAAGACGGCTTTCGTGCTCTCGATGGCAAAGAACATCGCCGTAGATCGAGGTATTCCGACTGCTATCTTCTCGCTTGAGATGAGTAATGTCCAGTTGGTGAACCGTCTGATCATGAACGTCTGTGAACTGGAAGGCGATAAGATCAAGACCGGTAAGATGAGTAAGGAAGACAAACTGCGTCTGAATACGAAGATCAACATCATGAAGGGTAAACCGCTCTATATGGACGATACCCCTTCCCTCTCGATATACGAGCTGCGCTCGAAAGCACGTAAGTTAGTGAACGAGCATGGCGTAAAACTGATCATCATCGACTACCTGCAGCTAATGAACGCACAAGGTTCAAGTTTCGGTAGCCGTGAGCAAGAGGTAAGTATTATCTCGCGCGGTTTGAAGGGTTTGGCCAAAGAGTTGGATATTCCCATTATTGCCCTCTCGCAGTTGAACCGCGGAGTAGAAGCGCGTACGGGTATCGAAGGTAAGACACCGCAGTTGAGTGACTTACGTGAGTCGGGTGCGATCGAGCAGGATGCCGATATGGTTTGCTTCATTCACCGTCCGGAATACTACCGTATCTTCAACGACGAGAAGTCCGGCAAAGACCTACGCGGTTTGGCGCAAATTATCGTAGCGAAGCATCGTAACGGTGCGACCGACAGTATCTGGTTGCGTTTCCGCGGCAAATATGCGAAGTTCCAGAACGAGGACGATGCGTTTGATGCGAACGAATTGGACGGACCGATGCTACCGGACAGCGGCGCGGTAACGATATCGTCGAGTATGAACAGTCCATTAGGCGCAGTCTCCTTCGGGCAGCAGCTGAATCCGGACGGAGCGAGTATAAACAGTCTTGGCGAGAACATAGCGCCGGCTTTTTAAATTTTAGATTTTTGATTTGAGATTTTTGATTTAATATATGCAAAGAACAGAAGTTAAAGAAGCATTAAAACGCACGGATTTTGGTGCGCAGATCAACGTTAGAGGATGGGTGCGCAGCCGTCGTGGCAATAAGCAGGTATCGTTTATTGCGCTCAATGACGGTTCAACCATTAAGAATATCCAGATTGTCGTGGACCTGGAGAAATTCGATGAGGAGCGCCTGAAACCCGTGACAACGGGTGCATGTATCTCGGCTACAGGTATCTTGGTAGAGAGCCAGGGTGCCGGTCAGGCTGTGGAGATCCAGTTAACGGACCTCGAAGTTTATGGCACCGCTGATCCGGAGAAATATCCGCTGCAGAAAAAAGGTCTGAGTATGGAGTTCCTGCGCACGATCGCACACCTCCGTCCGCGTACCAACACCTTTGGTGCGGTATTCCGTATTCGCCATAACATGGCGATGGCGATTCATACCTATTTTCACGAGCACGGCTATTTCTATTTTCATACACCGCTGATCACGGCGAGTGACTGCGAAGGAGCCGGCCAGATGTTCCAAGTGACGACGAAAAACCTCTATAACCTCAAGAAAGACGAGAACGGTCAGATTGACTACAGCGATGATTTCTTCGGTAAGCAGACTGCGTTGACCGTCAGCGGTCAGTTGGAAGGAGAGTTAGGTGCGATGGCTTTGGGTAAGATCTATACCTTCGGTCCTACTTTCCGCGCGGAGAACAGCAATACCCCGCGTCACTTGGCGGAGTTCTGGATGATCGAGCCGGAAGTGGCATTTATCCAGAAAGAGGAACTGATGGACCTCGAAGAGGACTTCATCAAATACTGCGTACGTTGGGCGCTGGAGCATTGTATGGACGATCTGGAGTTCCTGAATCAGTTTGTAGATAAAGGTCTGATTGAGCGCCTGAAGAGTGTGGTAGATACGGAGTTTGTTCGTCTGCCATATACCGAAGGTATCAACATCTTGCAGGAGGCGATTAAGAACGGTAAGAAATTTGAGTTCCCTTGCCAATGGGGCGATGACTTGAGTTCGGAGCACGAGCGTTTCCTCGTAGAGGAACACTTCAAGAAACCGGTTATCATGACCGACTATCCGAAAGATATCAAGGCGTTCTACATGAAGATCAACGAGGATGGTAAGACCGTACAAGGTACCGATGTACTCTTCCCGCAGATTGGTGAGATCATCGGCGGTAGTGTACGTGAAGAGAGTCTGGACCTGCTGAACGCAGAGATCGAGCGTCGTCACATCCCGATGAAGGACATGTGGTGGTACCTCGATACACGTCGTTTCGGTAGTGCTCCGCATGCAGGCTTTGGTCTGGGCTTTGAGCGACTGATGCTCTTTGTAACCGGTATGCAGAATATCCGCGATGTCATTCCGTTCCCGAGAACGCCGAAGACGGCTGAGTTCTAAGGAATAGCCTTATATATCGAGCAATAAATAAACTAGAATATTAACCATTAAAAACACTAACAAACAATCGTTATGAGACAAAAACTCTTTTCATTGATGTTTGTGCTGACGCTCTCCGTAGCCATGATGGCACAGACATCACTCAAGGGTCGAGTTGTTGACGACAACACAGGTCAACCTGTCGTTGGTGCTCGTGTAACACTCGCGAATCAAAACATTTCGACGACCACCAACTCGGCGGGTGAGTTCTCTCTACTCTACCTCGAGGCCATGGACGAAGAAATGGTGGTAGAGGCAGACGATTACGTAGCTGCGCTCGAGTTGATCAATCTCAAACCGAATGAGGTGAATCAGCTGAACGACATTCTTCTGCAACCGGACATCGTCAACCAGGCACAGGATGAGATCTTGCTGAACCTGACGGAAGAAGAGATGACGGATGACGAAGGTCGTTCGCAATCGCAGGCTTCGACAGCATCCGCTTCTACCGATGTATTCAACTCCAACACCTCATTTGCCTGGTCCACAGCACGTTATCGCAATCGTGGGTATCAGTCCAATCGCGAGAACTACTACATCGAGGGGCTGAACTTCAGTTCGCAGGAGCGCGGTCAGTTCAACTACTCTGCCATGGGTGGTCTGAATGACGCAAGCCGTTACAAAGAGGTTCTTAACCCGATGGAGGCTACCAACTTCACCTTCGGTGGACTTGGTCAATCGACCAACTACCTGATGGGAGCCAGCCGCTATGCACAGGGCTGGAAAGTAGGTGCTGCAGGTACCAACCGTAACTACAAAGCGCGTGTGAACGCTACTTATTCGAGTGGCGTGATGGCAAGCGGATGGGCTGTTACCGCACAGTTGGCCTATCGTTTCTCCCCGTATGTGGACAACAAGGGTATCATCGGCGAAGGTATCAAGTACTATTCGTTGGGTTACTTCTTGACGGCAGAGAAGATCTGGGACAACGCACGTCTGAAACTGATCACCTTTGGTGCTCCTACCGAGCGTGGCCAGAACGCTGCGGTTACACAAGAGGTGTATGACCTGACCGGAACGAACAACTACAACCCCTATTGGGGCTACCAGAACGGTAAGGTTCGTAACAGCCGTATCGTGAAGTCGTATGATCCGACGGTTATTGTGGCTTATGAGTACAAGATCGACGATCAGCAGAAACTCAAAGCGGCTGCCGGTTACCACTACTCTTGGTATTCCAACTCTGCACTGAACTTCTTCAACGCTCCGGATCCTCGTCCGGACTACTATCGTAACTTGCCTTCCTTCTATTGGGATGGTCAGATTGCTAACCCGAACAACGAGACTTCGGCTGCTCAACTCTTCGACGACAACGGAAACCACTATCCGTGGGGCTTGTTCATCGGAGAAGACATGAAGGGTGTTAACTTAGGTTCCGGTTTCGTCGGCGACGACGGTAATCAGGTAGGTCCGTCTGTAGATCAAGACCAATATAACAACCTGGTTCACTTGTGGCAGACACGTGATAACAAGACCACGCAGATTGACTGGGATAACATCTATGCGGCTAACTACGCCAATAATGCCAATGACCCGACCGCTTCTGCACGTTATATGTTGGAGCGTCGTCACAATGACATCCAGGAGGCGAATGCTTCGTTTAACTATGTGAACACGAAGTACAACCACCTCAAGATGACGTTGGGCGTAGAGGGTAAGTTCTCGCAAGGTATCCACTACAAGACCATCGACGACCTGCTGGGCGCTAACCAATGGATCGATATCGATGCCTTCGCAGACCGTGATATCAAGGAGTTGGCTACCAACGGCGGTTTCACCCAAGAGGATATCATCAACGTTCGTAAGAACGAGATCGCTGAAGACTATGACCCGATCACCAAAGCGGACGGTCGTCGCTTCGGCTACAACTACCGCATCAACATGGGTAATATGAAGGCTTGGTTCCAGAACGAATGGTCCTTCAATGAAGTAGATGTATACTATGCATTGCAACTCAATTACTCGATGATGCAACGTACGACGGACATGTTGAACGGTCGTGCTTGGTATCTGACCAAGATTGCAGACGAGAAGACCGGTGCAGACAGCTGGGTTTACTACGGCCATAACGCATACAACCAGATCAAGGCTGCCGAAGCAGCAGGAACGCTGAAGTCAGGTACTCGCTATGTCGGCGATGCTCACCACTTCTTGGATCCGTCCTTTAAGTTAGGCGCCACCTATAAGATCAACGGTCGTAATCGCCTGAAACTCAACGCTTTGGCAGAGACCCGTGCCCCGTACGCACGCGATGCATATATTTCGCAGCGTGTACACGACGGTGTAGTAAGCAATATCTACACGCACGATCAGGCGAAGAACCTGAAGGACTTCTATGCAGCCAGTGAGAAAGTAGCTTCGGCTGACCTGACGTATGAATTCAACTACCCGATCGTTCGCGGTCGTATCACCGGATTCTTCACTCAGAGTTGGAACGGCACCGAGTTGAACGGTTACTATGACGACGAAGCTCGTACGTTCGTTAACCAGGCTATGACCGGTATTGACAAACGTTACATGGGTATCGAGGCTGCAGCAGCTGTTAAAATGGGTACTTACCTGACCTTGACCGGTGTGGCTTCGGTTGGCGACTATCGCTATACAAGCGACGCTTTGGCTGTACAATCGGCTGAGAACGGTATGCCTATGACCCAAGACCTCTCTACGAAGTCTCTCGTATTCGAGACGGTAGATAAAGTGCTGTTGAAGGGCGTACGCCTCTCGACCGGTCCGCAAGTGAACGCAAGCTTGAAACTCTCGTTCTTCCACCCGAAGATGTGGTTTGCTGACATTACCGTCAGCTACCATGACTGGAACTTCCTGAGCGTAGCTCCGAGTCGTCGTATGCAAGGTCTGTACACCGGAACACGTCTGGATGGAACGGCTGTGAACGGCTGGTTTGGCGATGAGAACGCAAACGCTATCCAGGCTGCAAAATACCAAGACTACGATTTAGCGAAGCAAGAATATGTTTGGAGAGAAGCTTATCCAGAATATTCTGTTGATGAATATGGTAATGCATCTTACTTAACAACGGTACAAGTAACTAACCCGGACGGTACCAAAGAGATGAAAACGATACAAAGTGTTGAATTGGACGCTAACGGAGTACCGGTACTGAAGTATCCGTATAACATCATGACGATGCAAGAGAGCCTGGCTGCTACCAATCCGTTGAACCGCTTCTTGATTGACTGCTCTGTTGGTAAACTGATTTACTTGCCGAACCGTCAGTCCGTATCGATCAACCTGAGCGTAACGAACCTTACGAACAACACGCATTTCAAGACCGGCGGTTATCAACAAGCCCGTCTGCCGCGTGCCGTACGTCAGGGCGAGAAAGACTACCAGAACTCGGTTATTACCGCTAACGCCTGGAAATATCCGTCCAAGTACTACTACGCTTGGGGTGCTAACTTCTTCTTAACAGTAACTTATAAATTCTAAGCACTATGAGAAAGTCAATATATACCTATGCAATGATCCTGGCGATGCCGGTTGTTGCTCTGATGACTTCCTGCGAACCTCGTGCATTGACGCCGGATGATGTGTTCATCACCGAGGCTGATGTAGCAGAACTGACAGCGGACGGTAAGATCTACGGTCTGAATGAGTTCCTGGATACGTTCATGACAGAGGAAGGCACATATCATAATGATACAACTCCGTATCGTGATCGCTCGTACGATCCGGTACATGGTCTGTATATGTATTCGGTAGATACACTGCCGGCAGGTGGTCCCGGTATCTATATCCGCGGACGTATCACCACCGATGACTATGCAGGAAACTTCTACAAAGCGATGGTAATCCAGCAGACTACGGATTGGGCTACCGGTGCTACAATTGACCAGCAGAACCTCCGTATCTCCGTCGATCTGGGTTCTAGCCACGGAATGTACCAGATGGGCCAGGAGATTCTGATCCGTTGTAACGGTTTGGCAGTAGGTCGCTACGCGAACCAGCCGCAACTCTGTATCCCGTCGTATAACAACAACATCTATGCGATGAAAGCATCGGAGAAAGTGGGTTGGTGCCCGGGACGTATCGAGAGTTCCGTCTTCCGTCGTAACACCTACATGATCGGCACGCCGAACATCGATGAGATCAAATATGACGAGCTGACATTGGCGGATCTGTACGCGCAGATACCTCTGAAACCGACGGCTGATGCTGCCGGCATGGATCTGGTGCGCAAAATGGACGGTCGTATGATTCGTCTCAAAGACGTGCACTTCACCGGTAAATATCAGGACGGTAGCAACATCGTGGACTGCGTAGTCGGTAACCCCGATACCGTCGTCGGTGCAAACGTATTTGCTCCTTCGACGCAGAACATCGGTTATCCGCAGAGTCGTCTGTTGGGCGATCAGGGTTCGAACACCCTCATGTGCTCGAATTCGGAGTATGCGAAGTTCGCGTATTACTACCTGCCGGGCGCAGACAAGACCGGTGTGACGAACTGCAAGAACTTCGAGGGTACGGTTACGGGTATCTTAGGCTGGTACTTGGATAAGGCGTCTGACTTGGCGAATGGTAAGTTGGACGGCTACGAGTGGTCGGTAACGCCGCGCGGCATTCCGGGCATCGGTGTCGAGGATATCAAGATGTATTACCAAGGCGAAGAGAGCGATCCTTGGATCCCGAAAGAGTTTGATCCTAACGATCTATAATTAATGAACTGGCTTGACGTACTTATCGTCCTGCCTCTCTTAGTCGGCCTCGTGCGAGGCCTGATGCGCGGGTTTATCTCCGAGATCATTGCCTTCGTGGTAGTGATTCTCGGAGTGCTCGGCGCACGAATAATTGCTCCGCCCTTCTCTGCGGGGCTGTTAGCGCTCTTTGACTGGCCTGAACCCGTTTGCGACGTAGTGGCTTATACACTCGTTTTTCTGCTCATCGCGATCGGCTTAGCCATCGCAGCCAAACTGCTCAATAAATTTCTCAAAGCCATTCATCTCGGATGGGCAAACCGCATCGCCGGAGCGCTGGTCGGAGTGCTCAAATACGGACTTATCGTGCTCGTAGTCGTATTTGTGATGGATCGAACGAATGACACTTTCCATTACCTGGATGATGCGGAGGTCGTGCAGACATCGTTCTTCTATCCTAAGTTTGTCAAGATCACCGATGCTATACTTTCTTTCTCTCGGAGCGAACTTGGGTAATCGCGAAGCGACGATTCGTGCGGCGGTAGAGCGCATCGAACAAACGATAGGAAGGGTAACAAAATGCTCTTCTTTTTATTATTCCGAGCCTTGGGGATTCAAGAGTGAGAACGGGTTTTGCAATATCTGTTGCCGCGTAGAAACGGCTTTGCAGCCCTTGGAAGTACTCCACTCCACCCAGGTCATCGAACGCGAGTTAGGGCGCGTTCATAAGTCTCAAAACGGTCAATATTCCGACCGTACAATGGACATCGACCTTATACAAGCCTTTGACGACGAAGGCCATGAAATAAAAATGAGCAGCAGTCCGCTACTCATTTTACCTCATCCCCTTTGGCAGGAGCGGGATTTCGTGACAGTTCCTTTAGCTGAAGTAATTTCGTAAGCCGGTAGGAAATAGTGATATGCCGGTTTCCTTGTTCGTTGATCCGCTTCATCTCACGGTGGAAGAGTTGGCCGTGCGTGGAGGTGTCACGTAAGTGGTTCACGGCGATGTAATAATGAATCATCTCATGGAGAATCGTGTCCTGCAGCAGCTCTTCCGGCAGGTCATAACGCGTGTTGATACGCAGTTTGAAGTTCGAGTACCTCCATTCGCCAAAGAGCCATGTCCGATGCTTGATAAACGTCACCTTTCCAAGGAACGTGCGGGCATTGGAGAGCTTGATAGGTATCGGCGGCAACGATCCATTGAAATAACGGACGTTATACTCGTCAAAACAGGCCTGTATGTAATCAATCGTGGGAATCAAAGAGATTTGAGATTGGATATTGGAGAATTAGAGGCTGAGGACCTGTAGAGCCTGCCACTTGTCATCTTTGATATCTTTTTTCTCCTTGATTGCTTTGGTCAGGGGGACGTAAATGACTTCACCGTTTTGGAGTCCGACCATGATTGAGCGCTGTTCGTCGAGGAGCGCTTGTACTGCGGCGCAACCGAATCGCGAAGCGAGGATACGGTCGAAAGCAGAAGGCGATCCACCGCGTTGGAGGTGTCCAAGGATGGTGACACGCGTGCCGTACTCGGGATGGCTCTGCTCGATGACCTTCGCCACCGCTTGTGCTCCGCCGGGGATAGCGTGCTCCTGAACGAGGACGATTCCGCTGTTTTTATGTTTGCGGCGTCCCTGTCCGATGGCCGCCTCTAACTGTTCCTCGAGGGTTGCTCGTTCGGGAATGATGGCCGCTTCGGCTCCTGCGGCGATGGCGGCATTGAGGGTAAGGAATCCGGCATCGCGTCCCATGACCTCGACGAGGAAGAGGCGTTCGTGGCTGGTACCGGTGTCACGGAGCTTGTCCACGCAATCGACGATGGTGTTGAGGGCCGTGTCGTAACCGATGGTGGAGTCCGTTCCCCAGAGGTCGTTGTCAATCGTTCCGGGGATGCCGATAATAGGGATATTATACTCTTGCGCGAGCAGGCGAGCGCCGGTAAAAGAGCCATCGCCGCCGATGACAATCAGCGCGTCAATCTGCTCTTTTTTGAGGGTCTCGTGGGCTCTTTTGCGTCCCTCCAGGGTCTTGAACTCCTCGCTGCGAGCGGTTTTGAGAATCGTACCTCCGCGTTGTATGATTCCGCTCACATCTTGGGTCGTGAACTCCTGAACCTCATCATCCATGAGGCCTTTGTAGCCACGGAAGATGGCTTTGACACGAATGTTGTTTGCGATGGCAGCGCGGGTGACAGCCCGCACGGCAGCGTTCATACCCGGGGCATCGCCACCTGAGGTGAGTACCCCGATTGTTTTGATTTTATATTCCATAATAGTATGTTTTTAATCGACCATTCATGGTCGATGCGTTAATCGAGTGCAAAGGTACTACTTTTTTTTGATATATGCAAGTGTTTGACACTAAAAAGTATATTATTGTTGAAAAGGATGCGCTAATTTATAATCGTGTATAAGCGAGTTAAATTTCCAGGCACGTGAAGTGGAGTACGATTTTCCATTAGAAGCGATGTGTTTCGCCGCTTCAAATTCGGTCTCGAGTTGCGCTTTTGCCTCGGGAGAGGTCAGAAGTTTCAGTTGGGAGTTGGCGTATTTGAAGGCGGTTGAGTTCCACTTTTGGCGGGGAGACTGGTTTTGCTGGTATGTTTCTTCACGGGAACGGTAGAATTGCTTGCCGTTTCGCATGTAAAAATAGCCACTGTCACGGCCGTTGGTTTTGCCGTGGATCTGTTCGATGCCGGATGATGTTTTGATTTCTGACATAAAAAGAGGGGGTTTAAAAAGTATATTATATATTAAATATATAATATAGTATTGTACATAAATTTGGGCTCATTTTTGGGGCGACAGGGGCCTTACATTGGCTTTGACTGTCGCTTGACTGTCGCTTGACCGTCGTTTGACCGTCGTTCCGATATGGTAAAGCGGGTGCAAAGGTACAACAAAAAAATGATATATGCAAATTTTGGGGGAGAATTTGACAAAATAAATGAATTTTACTATTTACGCGAAGCTTTCGCTTTGCGCGGAAGACGAAAAAAAAGAAGCTGATTGATAATCGGCACAAAAGAAGAATCTAAAAGAAAATCCCCCACTCTACGGGAGAGAGAGGGAACTTTTGAAGCAGCAAATGGTATCTGCCTGAAATGGAAGAAAGGGCGGCAGAGCCGATGTCCTAATTAGATTCGGACGCAATGGACAAAGTGAGCGCGGGATGGCATCCCGCATAATGGACAAAGAAAAAAGCCCGCTTAAATGCGGGCGGAAGGGAGGGAGAAAAACTTGATTGTTGAAGAAATAAAAGGGAAGCAAGAATTTACTTTTCTTGCGAGGGGAGTTCTGTTACGCCATCAAAAGCAACAGGCATTTCGGCGATGGATTGAATGCGCTCCTTACCGCCATCTATGCGATAGTACGTAACAACTCGTCCGTAGCCTTCAATCCAATAACTTTTCCGTAGGTGTTTGTGCTTCACATTATTCACAATAAAACTAATGTTCTCGGTGATTTTGATGGCTTTCGTTTTTACGCCCTGAAATAAGACATAAACATATTCAGATTTGCCTTCAATTTTCTCGCCCTGTTCAGTTTCGGACCAAGTATATGGTTTGTCTTTGCTCGGAAAGGCAAAGAGTGTTCTTTTATCTTGATACTTGGTACTTCCGCTTAACCTGTTCCTCTTGATTTGGAGATCTGAAATGACGGTATTATCCACTATACGATAACGATAATAATTTGTTGCGGACTGCATTCCCATGCCGATATACACTTCTTCGACAAGATAATTGTCATAGTACTCAGAAACAAAACTGTATTGACTCACGGAAATCGTTTTTCCGGTAGCGTCCAATGTGCTGAAAGTCCGACTGCCGAAGGGATAAATATAATCCTCGAAATTATACTCTTCGGCGTTACAAATCGCTGAAAGCGACATCATTACGATTAAAATTGAAAGTAACTTTTTCATGAATTTTGCGGCTGTTATATCCCATCGCCCCATCGGTTTTAATTGTGATTTGTGTTTATAACCAATAGTTTTTCCATTGGAGTGCTTGTTCGGGTGTGATGCCATAAATAGAACAATATTTGTCTAATTGCTCATTTGAATAATCGTTGCCTAATAATGTCCAAACACACGCGGCTTTATGTTTGATCTCTGTTGCGGCATCAATAGTAAATTCCGCGTGCATGTCGGTTGTCAAATTGTCTTTCATAAAATTGAATCATATAATGTTACATTCCATGAGATACAATTTAGCCCACCGCCGTGCCTTAAAATACCGGTGATATCCACCAATTCAATATCTTCGCGCGGGATACCAAATGCTGATCCTATTTGTGCACATGCCTGTTCGTCTTCGGGAGTATTCAGGCGAGGAAGAAAAAGTTTGCCGTTGGTTAATAAGAAGTTGATATATGCCCAGTTCCATTTGTGCGGCTTTGGCGTGTCGTAGTGCAGTTCAACAACCTCAAAATGCGGCTGAAGTGCATCAAGGATTTTCTTGCGCAGTTCTCTATCAAAGTCGCAATAATTGGTTAGTAACACTTTGCCGTTTCCGATATATCGTACCATGCCATCCGCATGACCGTAGGGCTCATGGCGATCCCATGGAATAATCACCGTTTCTGCATGGAAGGCCTCATCCAACTTGTGGATTACCTGCGTCGGTAATAAAGAGGGATTTTCTTGAAAGACTTTTTCGGTAAGAATGACTTTGTTGCCGCACATGATTACATTTCCGCCATCGATAATAAGGCCGGAATTGACATACGAAAGGCGATTTGGCGCAATCACATGTTTCCAATTGGTAATATATTGTGACTGTCCGCACAGATAATCAGGTTCATATCGATAAGCGACAAAATGGTCAGGAGTACATTGTACCGGCATATAATCCCGCATCCAAATATCTTTGGTGTTCGGCAGAAGGGCATATTCTACTTGCTGTCGAATGAGTGCAGCCGATAATTCCGTCCAACATTTATATGCGGTCAGATATTGAGAAAAACAAACATGATTAGTCATCGCAATTTATGATTGAATCAATAATAGGTTTCATTTGTGCCTTTAATTCGCGGTTAGTCTTGCAGGTGGCAAAAAGGCGAATTGCTTCTATCCGCAAGGCATTGGCAGGGTGATTCTTCCCGAGCCATCCTCCATGTAGGAATTTTTGCATATGACGTTGATTTGCTTTGAGGAAAGTATCAGTTGAGACACCAAAAGGCTGTTGGTTAATGCCTCCGTATAACTTATATTGATAACTGACAAATGTATCTAAGTTACTGCCACTAGCCAAATAGCCGTAGCGGTCGGCTTCCATTTCTGAGAGCAAATCTAATATATGAAATTGGTGTAAACGGAACGTTGTCGCGTACTTTTTATAGAGTTTATTGAAAAAGAAACTAATCAACCAATCTTGTGTAATCAGGTGTCCCAACTCATGGCCGATTAAACAGGCTAACTCGTTATCTGTAAGGGTGTTTACAGCACCGGTAGAGATAGTGATTATACTAGGATATTCTTTATTGGCAGACGCGGTGCAACTACCATCTACACGTGTTCGACCGTCTATAAAGAAAACGATATCGTCGGTAATCTGCAAACGCTCTTTAACGGATTGACAGATTTGAAAAAGCGCAGGAGTGGTATCTGCTTCAATCGGGAAATCATAGCAACTTTCATTAAAATAGGTGAACTTTTGTTCTTCTAACTCCCATTCAATTTGAAACGTGCTATTTGGTTGCACTAATTCCCAAAGAATATTATGCAGATTTTTACGTTGAGGAATAATTGGATTTAAATTCATATATCTTTGCAATTAATAGTAAATAAATGAGTTATTTAACTTTCGGTGCAAAGGTATATGTTTTTTCGCGGGAAACAGAATTTTTTCCGTTAAAAATTGTTAAAGGTTTATAAGAAGATATTAACAATAAAAAAAGAGGACTTAGTCCTCTTAAATTTAGAAGTTATAATTGTTTTATAATTTTTGGAATATATCCTAGTTTCTTTTTGGAGAATTCTAACATCTGGTCTTTAGAAAGATTTTTATTTCGTAGATAATCAATAACCATTTGTTCTTTATAGCGATATTTGTTTGTCAAAAACCAATTGTCATCACAAAGAACTGCTCTTAACGGCAAATTCTGGTATTCTTCAGCAGTTTTGCTTAAATTGACTCTTTGTGAAAAAACAACATCATAAGGAATTTTTTCTGAGCATATTTCTATAATAGTATTTTCTATTTCTTCTTTAGAAATATTACATTCATCTATGATTGCATTTAATACTTTATTTGGACCAACTATGGGTTTGCCTTTAATAATAGCACTCCTAATTAGAAATGTATGGTATAAATTATTTTCTTGGCTAATAACAAAGTCAATACCAGCTCGGTTACCTCCTTTATATGAGTCCTGCTTTTCTACACCCCACCGATGTATGTAAAAATGAGAAAAATTATTCTGTTGCAAAGAATTTCTGTGCACAGATTTATCCTCAAACACTCCTTTTTTATAATAATACACCTCGATTTCTGTTGGTTGTATAATTATTCCTTTTAGTGCCAATTTTGAATTATTAAGGAACTCTGCCGCTTCTTTTTGGAGACGATTGACGAATGGCTCTAATGATTTAATTGTTTCCATAATATTGTGATTTTAAAATTCGCTGCAAAGGTGCTACTTTTTTAAATTGGATAATATCCGCCTTTTTTGGCAACGCCGCGGAAGGTTATTTGACCTTTATCGGTAAGTAGTTTGAGATAGCGTTGGGTCGTACGGAGGCTACGGCCTAAACGGTTGGCAAGCAATGGCGCATTAAGTCCCGGACTTTGGGTAATTGTCTGCAAAAGGACTTGCTCGAAATCCTTACGTTCAGGTGTCGGTTCACTCCCTTGGAACAAACGCAAGATATCCAATTGGGTCATGATCACACGGTCCGCTATGAAACCAACAAAGACTTCCGCGTCATGATGTCCGGCCTCTAATGCAGCCACATATTCGGAACGCGTCACAGCCGGAATGAGGGCGATGTTATACTCATTACGCATTAACGACAAATTCATCAGAAGTCGCGCCACGCGACCGTTCCCGTCCACAAAAGGATGTATATATACAAAGCGTTTATGGAGTTCAGCCGCCAGTTCCACGGGATGCATCTTGCCTTCGTGACGTGCGTACCATTGCACTAATTGCTGCATTCGTTTGCTGATTTCAGCCACAGGTGCAACGGCATATTGGCTGCCACTGATGAAAACAGGTACCTTACGATATTCACCGGCACGTTCCGGATCAATCTGCTGGTAAAATAACTTATGCACGGCGCGAATCGTTTCTTCCGTAATTGGTGCGTCATGACTCAAGTCATACAGATAATCATAGGCTTTCGCATGACCAACCGCTTCATATACATCGCGCAAAGGCTTGCCTTCGATGGTCAAACCATCCTCAATAACCACTTTCGTCTCCGATTCGGTGAGGCTGTTTCCCTCCAGGGCATTGCTGGTATAGGTTAAACCTACGCGATAATACTCGCGCAGAGACTTCAGCGTTTCCTGACCGAGAGGACGATACGCCCACAACTGTTGTTGCTGCCGCTCGCATTGAGCTAATTTCTGCTTTAATTCGTTCAAATCCATCGTTTACACCGCCAAATGAGTTAATTTACACCGCCAATTGGAGATTTACACCGCCAATTTTCGCTGCAAAGGTACAACAAAAAAATGACATATGCAAATTAATGGAGATTTTTTGCAAAAATATCGAATGATATTCGATTTCAATAGACGAAACCGGCATCAGATGCCGGACTAATTGAAGAAAAGACGGGGATAACATCCCCTATTAATAGACAAAATAGAAAAAGCACCGCAGGTAATAGCAAAAGTTACGCGCGGCATCGGCTACACCCGCATTGAGGCCGAAGCGGGCGAACGGGCGCGGCGGAGGGTAATGGAGAGGGAGGCGCCAGCGAAGCGCGATAAGTGATCACCGCCTACACCGCGAGCTTACATAAGAGCGGGCGATAATATCGCCCTGAAAGAAACGAAATAAAGCGGCATACAATGCCGGGATAATGGACAAAGGAACGGGGATAACATCCCCTACTAATGGACAAAATAGGAAAAGCACCGCAGGTAATAGCAAAAGTTACGCGCGGCATCGGCTACACCCGCATTGAGGCCGAAGCGGGCGGGGCGGCGGATAGGCCCGAATGACATTCGGGACAATAGACGACGTTACGGACGCGAGGACGAATGGGCGCGGCGGAGGGTAATGGAGAGGGAGGCGCCAGCGAAGCGGTAAACCGCCTACACCGCGAGCCCCGGACAAGAGCGGGCGATAATATCGCCCTGAAAGAAACGAAATAAAGCGGCATACAATGCCGGGATAATGGACAAAGGAACGGGGATAACATCCCCTACTAATGGACAAAATAGAAAATGCACCGCAGGTAAACAGCCGAGAAGATTACACACCGTCTAATAGACGGCGAAAAGGAAGAATCTTTCGTGGTACGTTTGTCCCGCGCAGGGGACGAAGAAAATCATAGCGATAAAAATATCGCCAAAGGGGACGACCGTCTCTCAGACGGGACAATGGACGAAAAAAAAATCCCCCTACTCTGCACGAGTAGAGGGAATTTTGGTTGTCCAAATACTATTTGGACGTAATAGACTCTGCTTATTTAACTTCTTCGAAGTCGACGTCCTCAGCGGTAGGGCCGTTGGAGCCGTTGGAGCCGTTGTTGTCAGCGCCTGGTTGAGGACCTTGCGGGCCGGCTTGGCCGGCTTGTGCTTGCTGTTGCGCAGCGTACATCTCTGCGCTGGCAGCCTGGAAGGCAGTCATCAAAGCGTTGTTAGCTGCTTCGCAAGCGTCTGCGTCTTTCTTCTCGTACGCAGCCTTGAGGTCAGCAAGCGCTTTCTCAATCGGAGCCTTCTTGTCAGCCGGGATCTTGTCGCCGAATTCAGCGAGTTGCTTCTCGGTCTGGAAGATCGTAGCGTCGGCTTTGTTGAGTTTGTCAGCCTGCTCTTTGGCCTTCTTATCGGCCTCAGCGTTGGCCTCTGCTTCGGCTTTCATCCGCTTGATCTCGTCGTCGGACAGACCGGAGGATGCTTCGATACGGATCTTCTGCTCCTTACCGGTAGCTTTGTCTTTTGCGGTGACGTTCAAGATACCGTTGGCGTCGATATCGAAGGTTACTTCGATCTGCGGTTCGCCACGACGGGCAGGCATGATACCATCGAGGTGGAAGATACCAATCTGCTTGTTCTGAGCCGCCATCGGACGCTCGCCTTGGAGGACTTTGATCTCTACGGACGGCTGGTTATCGACCGCAGTGGTGAAGGTCTCGGTCTTCTTGGTCGGGATGGTGGTGTTGGCTTCGATCATCTTGGTCATGACGCCACCCATCGTCTCGATACCAAGGCTCAGCGGGGTTACATCGAGGAGCAGGACGTCCTTGACATCGCCTGTGAGCACACCACCTTGGATGGCAGCTCCGACTGCGACTACCTCATCCGGGTTAACACCCTTAGACGGAGCTTTGCCGAAGAATTTCTGTACAGCATCCTGGATAGCCGGGATACGGGTCGAACCACCTACGAGGATGATCTCGTCGATATCGGAAGTCTTCAATCCGGCGTGCTCAAGAGCGGTCTTACACGGCGCGATAGTACGCTGGATCAGGTCGTCGATGAGTTGCTCGAATTTAGCACGGGTCAGCGTCTTAACCAAGTGTGCAGGTACGCCGTTTACCGGCATGATATACGGCAGGTTGATCTCCGTGGTCGTTGCAGACGACAGTTCGATCTTCGCTTTCTCAGCCGCCTCTTTCAGACGCTGCATAGCCATCGGGTCTTTGGAGAGGTCGGCGCCGCCGTTCTCGTTCTTGAACTCCTGAACGAGCCAGTCGATGATACGATGGTCGAAATCGTCACCGCCGAGGTGGGTATCACCGTCGGTAGCTTTTACTTCGAAGACACCGTCACCGAGTTCGAGCACGGATACATCGTGGGTACCACCACCGCAGTCGAAGACTACAATCTTCATATCCTTGTTGGACTTGTCGAGGCCATAAGCCAGGGCAGCTGCAGTCGGCTCGTTGACAATACGGCGTACGTTGAGACCTGCGATCTCGCCGGCTTCCTTAGTAGCCTGACGTTGCGAGTCGTTGAAGTATGCCGGCACGGTGATGACAGCATCGGTCACTTCCTGTCCGAGGTAGTCCTCAGCGGTCTTTTTCATCTTTTGAAGGATGATTGCCGAGATCTCCTGCGGCGTATAGAGACGTCCGTCGATGTCCACACGCGGAGTGTTGTTGTCGCCTTTGGTTACTTTATAAGGAACACGGGCGATCTCAGAAGCAAGACGATCATAGGTCTCACCCATAAAACGCTTGATAGAATAGATAGTTCTGGTCGGGTTTGTGATTGCTTGACGTTTAGCAGGGTCACCTACTTTACGCTCGCCGCCCTCGATAAATCCGACTACAGAAGGCGTAGTACGTTTACCTTCAGCATTTGCGATAACGATGGGTTCGTTACCCTCCATTACGGCTACACACGAGTTCGTGGTACCGAGGTCAATTCCAATAATTTTAGACATAGTATATTTCCTTTCTTTTGTTAATTTTCCAGATTTACTAGACGCTCTAGATGTACTAGTCGCACTAGTTCACCCAAGAAATGACAAATCTTGTGCCAAAGGGATTTTGGGGCAAATTGCGCAGATTTTGGCAGAAAGGAACTGACAATTTGGCAGAAAATGCAGATTTATTTGCATATATCATTTTTTTTTTATACCTTTGCACGCGATTTAAATGTGCGATTATGAAAAAAGGTTTATTCATGCTGGCGTTGGCGTGCGTTTGTATATGCGCGCAGGCGCAGACACGTTATGTAGGGGGTGACATCTCGATGTTGCCGAAGTATGAAGAACACAACTCTCCTTACAAGAATGTGAACGGTCAAAAGATCAGCAATCTGATCACATGGCTGACAGAGGAATGCGGATGGAACACCTTCCGCGTACGTATCTTCGTAAACCCGGGTACGTCCGATCCTTCGGTATGTCAGGATCTGGCCTATGTGACCGCATTGGGAAAACGAATCAAAGAGGCGGGTGCTTATTTCATGTTGGATTTTCATTATTCGGACACGTGGGTGGACGCCACCCATATCCAAGCTCCTGCGGCCTGGAAAGGCAGCGATGACGCCGCGATGGCTCAGCACGTATCGGACTATACGCATGGGGTGCTCAGTGCCCTCAAGGCAGCGGGGGCAACTCCGGATTTAGTGCAGGTAGGTAATGAGATCATGTACGGTTTATGCGGCATTAAGGTACACCCGTACGAAGAAGCAGGCGACAACTGGGACGGTTATTTGGGTCTGCTCAAAGCCGGATGCAATGCGGTGCGCGAAGAATGCCCGAATGCACAGATCATCATTCACACCGACCGTCCGACCGACTCGGGTTATAACTCGTTTTACTACAACAAGCTGATTAAGAGCGGTGTGGACTTCGATATCATCGGCTTGAGTTACTATCCTTTCTGGCACGGTTATCTGACGGCGGAGCAGGTAGCAGACAAGAAAGATAAGAACTATCTGGTGAACTCGATTAAGAACCTTGGGACGCTTTTCCCGACCAAGCGCGTACATATCGTAGAATGCGCGTATAACTTCCAATACTGGCCCACGTCAGGCGTAAACTATGACACCCGTGACGCATGGCCGTGCAGCATAGCCGGTCAATATGCTTTCGTCAAGGATCTGGTAGATGCGCTCAAACCGCTCTCTAACGTAGATGGCATCAACTACTGGTTCCCCGAGGAGGCTGGTAACGGCGATAAGGGATCGGTCATTCCGAGTTGGCAGAACCGCGGGTTCTGGGATGAGAACAAGAGCCAGTCTGGTCATGCCATCAACAAGACCGGAAACGTCGGTTCCGGGAAGACCGCCGCAGACGTATGTGCGCCCTATTACATGGGTACGTTCATCGAGGGCACTCAGGACATCGAAGCGGTAGGAGAACCGGCTTCGGCAGTCAAGAAACTCATGAACGGTCAAGTAGTCATCGAGCGGAACGGAAACACCTATACGTTAGACGGCAAGCAAATAACAAGATAACATGAAGAATATAGCCTTTATCATCAATCCTATTTCGGGTTCGAAAGAGACACAGAATACAAAACGTAAGTTACCGAAGTTGATCATGCAGACGCTGGATATGGAGCAGTGGCTGCCGAATATCGTTTTTACGGAGTACGCAGGTCATGCCACAGATCTGGCGCATCAGTACGCGCGCATGGGCTTTGATGCCGTAGTGGCCGTAGGCGGCGATGGCACGGTGAACGAAGTGGCACGGGGGCTGAAAGGCACCAACACCGCCTTGGGTATCCTGCCGATGGGTAGCGGAAACGGTTTTGCTCGTCATCTGAATATTCCTATTCGTCCGCAAAAAGCGATTGAGATGATTAATCACAGCGAGCCGATCAATGTGGACTACGGTTTGGCAAACGGACGCTTGTTCGTGAGCACGTGTGGCACGGGTTTTGATGCGGTGGTAGCGGATCAGTTTGCGGGTAGTAAGAAACGCGGGTTCACCACCTATCTGCGGAGCATTGTGAAGGATATTTTCTCCTATCACTCCCAGACCTACCATATCGTAGGAGACGGCATTGATGTCACCCACAAAGCTTTTCTTATCACCTTCGCCAATGCGAACCAATGGGGTTACGAAGCCATCATAGCGCCCAAGGCCAGTGTACAGGACGGTCAGATGGATATCATGCTCATGTCCAGCAATGCCATCTTGGGCGGCGCCAGTCTCGCCTTGCGTCTTTTCGCAGGTAATATCGATGACAGTTATTTCATGAACACGATTCGTGCGAAGGAAGTGACGCTGGAGCGCGAAGAGAAAGCTCCCTTCCATATCGACGGCGATCCGGTAGAGATGGATAAAGATATCCATATCAAAATCGTAGCCGACGGACTGAAAGTGCTGGTGGAGAAGAGATTTTAATTGGTGATTGGTGATTGGTGATTGGTAATTTTATGATTTTGAAGATAATTAATAAGAGCAATAATCCGCTGCCGAAATACGAAAGCGCGCAGGCAGCAGGTATGGATATCCGGTGTAATATCGCAGAAGCAGTCACACTGCAACCGATGGAACGCAAGTTAATCCCCACAGGTTTGTTTATCGAGTTACCGGCGGGATACGAAGCGCAGATACGTCCGCGCAGCGGTTTGGCCCTCAAACGCGGTTTGACCGTACTGAACACACCGGGTACGATTGATGCGGACTATCGCGGCGAAGTAGGTGTGATTCTGGTGAACCTGAGTGGCGAAGCGCAGACTATTGAACCGGGCGAGCGTATCTGCCAGATGGTGATAGCCAAGCACGAGACACCGGAAATAGTAGAAGTGAGTGAGTTAAGCGACACGGAGCGCGGCGCCGGTGGGTTTGGGCACAGCGGTCGCAAGTAGTATACGCTTTTGCGTACCCATTCGCAAAAATACGCCTCCGAAAGGGTTATATACTCGCTAATAATATTAAATATTGAAAATTGAAGATTTATCGTAACATATTAGTTCTTTTGCTTGGTTGTTTGTTCTTTGTTCCCACGTATGCTCAAAACGAGGGGAAGAAAGAAACGATCACGACGGAGCAGGAGCAGCAGTTCACGTACTACTGGTACGCTGCGCGGCAGGCGATTGAGAAAGAGCAGTACGACGAAGCGCTGGCTTTGCTGGAGTTCTGTCGTGCAATTAAGCCCAATGACGGTCACACACTGACGTATCTGGGATTGATTTACCAAGGCATGGGACAAGAGAACCGCGCTTTGAAGACTTTTCAGGAAGCCTTCGAGGCCGACCCCTATGACCAATGGTATCAGTACAGTCGTCTTCTATTGAGTAAGGACGATGCAGAGATGAACCAAGCGGGTATACGAGTGCTGGAGAAAGCCTATCAGGTGCAGAAAGGCGGGGATAAGAAGAAAAAAGTGGAGCAGAGTCTGCTGAACACGATGTTGAGCGCGTACGTGCATGTGGGCGAATGGAAGAAAGCGCTGGCGATACAGGATGAGTTAGACCGCGTCACAGGATACGATGCCTACAGTGCCCTCACGCGTTACCGCATCTACGCGATGTGGAACAAGCCCAAGAAAGCCATCCAAGCCGTAGATACCTATTTGGAAATCGACCCGAATGATGTGCGGTTCTTGCTTTTCCGCTTGGAACTGATGGAGCAAACCGGCGCGAAGATCAAAGAACTCTACGCGATGTACGAGCGTATTCTGGCTCTCGACCCGCATAATTTGATGGTAATGAACAACTACGCATATCATTTGGCAACGCATAAGGGCGATCTTAAAAAAGCAGAACGGATGAGCGCTATCACCATCAAAGAGGAACCATATAACCCGGTTTATCTGGACACCTACGGTTGGATTCTCCACATGCAGGGACAAGATGACTTAGCGCTCTTCTATCTGGGACGCGCATTGTATAATGTTGATTCATCCAGTAAGACAAGAGATGAGATTCAAAAACATATCGATAGTATTAATAAGTAGTTGTTTGTTGCTCGTCGGCTGCGGAGTAAGTAAGAAAGCAACAAAATCTGCCACACCGGTAGAGGAAACGCCGGCATGGCACACCTGTGTCATTCAAGGAGCTAAAGTGACGGTAACCACCAAGAGCGAACAGGTTTCCGCCAACGTGATCATGCAGACCGTACGCGACTCGATAATTGTCATCAGCGTGATGCCGATGTTAGGGATCGAGATGGTTCGTTTAGAGGCCACGCCTACGGAGTTGATCGCGATCGACAAAGTGCACGGGCGCTATGCCACCGCCAGTTTCGAGGCCGTTAACCACCGCCTAACGCCGAAAATGAGTTGGGCTATTCTGCAGCAGATCTGTACAGCCGAACTGCCTACGGGGCCGGAGAACGCACACCTGCAATACCTGTACGGCGAAGACGTACCGATTGATATTCAGATCACGTACACTCCACGCAAACTGGATGTGCCCGTTAAGGTAAATCGTTTGCGGTTGGATAAATACATGAAGATAGAACTCGAGAGATGGTTATGAAAACCCGGATACACATACGACTGTTGGTGATTGGGGCGTTGGCTATCTTCCTCTGTCCGATTCATGCCGAAAGCGTCAAGGACCTGCAGAAGAAGCAGAAGCAACTGCAGCAGGAGATTGAGCAGACGAACAAAATGCTCAGTCAGACCAAGCGTGACGAGAGCGCTACGCTGAATAAGTTGAATCTGCTGAATCAGAACATCAAGAACCAACGGAGGCTTATTTCGACGCTCGACAATGAGATTATTGCGCTCAATCGTGAGATGGTCCAACTCAGCGGCCGTCGCGACTCGCTGCAACATATCTTAGAGGGGTACAAACTGGACTACGCGCAGTTTGTTCGTCAGACGCACTTCGCTCGTCTGCAACAGTCGCCCTTGCTGTTTGTGCTCAGTAGCGAGAATTTTCAGCAGTTAGTGCGTCGCGCGCGCTACATGCAGGAGTTCGCGCATTTCCGGCAAGAGCAAGTGAAGCGTATCGAGTCAACACAAGCAGAGATAGACACCCAGAATGCATTGCTGAAAGCGAACAAGAGCGATAAAGAGACGGCTCTCAGTACGCGCAAACGCGAACAAGCAAACCTGCAACGCGACGAGCGTAAACAGCAATCGATGTTGACACAGTTGAAGAGCAAAGAGAAAGATCTGAGTACGAAGCTGAAGAAACAACAGAAGAAAGCGGCGGACCTGAATAAGAAGATCGACGAGATGGTACGTCAACAGGCTGAAAAAGCCTCGAAGACTACGCTGACCAAAGAGCAACAGTTGATAGCCGGTGGTTTTGAAGCGAACAAAGGTCGTTTACCGTGGCCGGTAGAGAAAGGTATGATCAGCGGGCATTTCGGTAAACAGCAGCACCCCGTCTATTCGCAAGTGACGATAGACAACAAAGGAATATACATCCAGACCGTCGCAGGCACCAAGGCACGGGCAGTGTATAAAGGCGAAGTGACGAGTTGCTTCATGGTAGCCGGCACATACGCCGTGATCGTACAGCACGGTAACTACCGCACCGTTTATTCGAACCTAAGTAAGCTGAGCGTCAAACAAGGCGATAAAGTAGAAGCGAAACAGTATATCGGAACGATTTTTACTGACGCCGAACAAGACCAGAAAACAGAACTGTATTTTCAAGTATATAAAGACAAAAACGTAGTTAATCCCGAATTATGGATTGCGAAATGAAGGTGAAAGGTGAAAGGTTAAAGGTGAAAGGTTTATTCACCGTACTGGTACTCATGGCTCTTTTGACAGGGTGCAAGGAGAATAAATGGATCGATTGGAAGACCCAGAATGAGATGTGGTTGGAGAACAACAAGACACAGCCGGGTGTAATGGTTACATCCACGGGTTTGCAGTATAAGATCATTGCCGACCCGACGCCGCAGGATGCGCAACCCAACACGACCAGTACAATTGTTTGCGACTATACGGTGAAACTGATCAACGGTTATACCGTAGATTCTTACAACGGCGTAGCGCTGAGTCTGAGTAGTGTCATTCCGGGTTTTGCAGAAGGTTGCCATAAGATTCATAACAACGGCGACATAGAGTTGTATATCCCGGCGTATTTAGGATACGACTCCTCGAAGTACGATTCGGATGAATACAACGATGCTGAAGGATACGGCACAGAGGGAACACAAACCTATATCCCGCCCTACTCCACGCTGATTTACACCATTCATATATGCGGCGTTACCGGCAACTGATATTTTGCTTATTGGCGGTGCTTCTGTTCGTTTCTTGCGAAGGAACCAACAACTCGAGCAGTGTACCGGCGTACCCCGTGCACGTCGTGATTGATACGCGTGTGGGTCAGTTCGTGCATTTTCAACCGACCAATTTCGGGTCCTATGTGCTTGTAAACCGAGACGGCTATTTTCTGGACGGCAAGTACGTCATTCCTCTGGGAGCGACGGATGCTTGCGGGTATGGCGGCGTCATTGTATTTGTGAGTCTGAGCGGTTTTGACACCTATGACATGGCTTGTCCCCACTGCGCCAGTATCAGTAAACGTGTACCCTGCGATATGGACGGAATATATGCCGTTTGTCCGGAATGCGGCGAACAATATGACTTAGGATCCGGCACAGCCGTTCCGACCAAGGGTATCGCCCATGAGACCTTACGGCGACTGAACATCATCAATTCAGACGGCAAACTGACAATCACGCAAAGGTGAAGTGAAAATTGAAAGGTGAAAGGTGAAAATTGAAAGGTGAAAGGTGAAAGATGGATAAAACAGAATTGATATCACTGGGTTACTTGAAACGAACCCACAACAGAGACCTGCCGAAGTTTATCTTTGTGCAGCGGGACGGGTTATTCGTACCTTTTCGTTCGGAAGAAATTGCATCCTTGATGGGAGAAGAGATTTGGGTAAAACGAAGCGATATTCAGGAAGAGGACGACGGGTTGTTGACGTGGCAGGACTTAGTGGGCTATACGATCGAAGATGCGGAAACCGGAACGGTAGGAACGATTGAAACTATTGACGAGAGCACGATCAACACCTTAGCTACCTTGAGCGATGGTCGTATGGTGCCCTTGCATGAAGATTTTATTCTGGAAATAGACGAAGAGAAACGTGTGCTGCACGTTCATTTTCCTTTCTCGCTATGAATACAAAACGGACGACCGCTGAAATGGGTCGCATGAACATCGACCAATACCGCGAGGCTGACAAACTGCCCTTCGTAGTGGTTTTGGATAACGTACGGAGTCAACATAACGTAGGTGCGGTCTTTCGTACAGCAGACGCGATGCGTATTGAACGGGTGGTGCTTTGCGGCATCTGCTGTTCTCCGCCGAATCAAGAGATTCATAAGACAGCTTTAGGAGCCGAAGAGAGCGTAGAATGGCAGTATTACAAGGAGACCTTAGAGGCGGTCAAGGCGCTGCAAGAGGAAGGATACACCGTTTACGCGGTGGAGCAGGCGCATGACTCGATCACGTTGGAAGAGGCGGCATTCAGTATTCAGCAATCAGAATTCAGTAATCAGAAAATCGCCGTTATTTTAGGTCATGAAGTGTTCGGCGTACAACAAGAAGTAATAGATCATTGCAGTCAATGCATAGAGATACCCCAATACGGAACAAAGCACTCGATGAACGTGAGTGTGACGGCAGGCATCGTGATGTATCGCTTAGCCTCCTCGCTCCGGCTCGCGACAAAGAAGTAGCCATCGCGGCTATTCAGGCGGGGGCTGATGCTATCTATATCGGTGCTCCGGCGTATGGTGCGCGGCAAGCGGCAGGGAATAGTCTGGAGGACCTGGCGGAGGTGGTTCGTTATGCGCATCAATATGGTGTGCAGGTGCTGGTGACCCTGAATACCCTACTCCATGAGGACGAGTACCCGAAGGCGGTGGAGTTGGCGCATGGGTTATACAAGATCGGCGTCGATGCACTCATCATACAGGACCTTCATCTCTTGGATTTTGACCTCCCTCCTATTCGTTTACATGCTTCGACACAGTGCGATAACCGCACGCCGGAACAGGTTGCTTTCTTACGCGACAAGGGTTTCAAGCGTGTGGTCTTAGCCCGCGAACTGAGTATAGACGAGATACGGGCTATTCACGATGCCGTGCCGGATATCGAGTTAGAAGCCTTTGTTCACGGGGCTTTATGTGTATGCTATTCGGGTCGCTGTTACATCTCCGAAGTGCTATCCGGCCGCAGCGCCAACCGAGGTGCATGTGCGCAGTACTGCCGCATGGCGTATGACCTGTTGGACGAATCGATGAATGAAGTGAGGGATGATCAGGGGGAACCGATTCATCAACGTTACCTGCTCTCGCTGCAAGACATGGACCGAAGTGCGTATCTGCAGGAACTGATTGATGCGGGTGTGACGACCTTTAAGATAGAGGGCCGGCTCAAAGACGCGGAGTATGTAACAAACATCACGGCGTACTATCGGGAGAAATTAGACCGCTGCGCTCAAAGAGCAAGAACCGCTGCGCTCAAAGAACAAAGAGCTATCTACAACCGCTCGTTTGAACCAAATCCGGAGAAGACGTTTCACAGAGGTGCAACGGAGTATTTCTTACACGGCAGGACACGACCGATGGCCAATTGGGAAACTCCTAAATCAACCGGTGAGTATATCGGAGAAGTGGTCGAGGCACACGGTAATACGCTGCGCGTGAGACTAAAGAAAGGAGTTGTGCTGCATAACGGAGACGGACTGACCATAGGTAGCGAAGGCTTTAATGTGAACGGCGTAGAAGGCAATATCGTGAAGATCAACAAAGAGCCTATCTCTATCTCATCCCTAAAGGGAAGAGAACTGTTTAGAAACCTTGATATGGAGTTCACGAAGAGTCTGAAAAGCGAACGCCGGATTCCGGTAGATATTGTTTTTAGCGAGACGGAAGAGGGTTTTGAACTGAGCTATCGTTCAGATTTCAGTTTTCAGCATTCCGTATTCAGTTATCCGCACGAGCCGGCCAAGAATGCGGAGAAAGCGTTGAATACTATTCGCACGCAGTTGAGCAAACTGGGTGACACACCCTATATCGCTCGCGAGATTCGTATTGAGAGTGCACCGTATTTTATTCCTATCAGTGTTTTGAACGAATGGAGACGCAATACGATCATTTAATGACCTGCAAGTACTGCCTGCTGTTTGAGCTCGGGCATTGTAGAAAAACGGCTCCCTATCCGAAGGATAAGGAACCGCGTTATCTGCGTCTTCGTACCGGGAAGGTACTCAAACTGACTTTCGATTGCAAGAACTGCCAAATGTTAGTGGATGAACGCTAATCCACTGGTTTTCATTTCACGGCTTTAAAACTCATGTCGAGACTCTTGTAACTATGGGTGAGCGCACCTACAGAAACGAAGTCTACGCCTTGCAGCGCATAATCGCGAATGGTATCGATAGTGATGCCTCCGGAGGACTCGATCTCCATATGCCGACCGGCTTTCTTCTCCCATGCGCGGATGAGATCCACCGCCTCTTTGGTCTTCTGAGGCGTGAAGTTATCGAGCATGATACGGTCGGGGATATTTGTCGCGAGTGCTTCGTTGATCTCATCGAAATTACGCACTTCGATTTCTATCTTCAGGTTCTTTCCCTTCTCCTTACAATAATCGCGTGCACGCGTGAGGGCGTTGGTGATACCACCGGCGAAATCGACGTGGTTGTCTTTCAAGAGAATCATATCGAAGAGCCCGATACGATGGTTCATACCGCCGCCTAAGGCTACTGCTTCTTTCTCGAGGTAACGCAATCCCGGCGTGGTCTTGCGGGTATCGAGCACATGGCAACCGGTATCCTCGATGAGCGACTGGTACTTATGCGCCGTAGTAGCTACGCCGGACATACGCTGCATGATATTGAGCATCGTGCGCTCTATCTGCAGCAGACTCAGTTCCTTTCCGTACACCTTAAAAGCGATATCCCCCGGCTTCACATGATCGCCGTCATGGAGGAATTGCTCAAAACGGCATTCGGGGTCGAAATAGTTGATGATTTCTTTTGCCACCTCGACACCGGCCAGCACGCCCGTATCCTTGATGATGAGCTGCTGGCAACCCAACTGTGTAGGCGGAATACAACTAAGCGAGGTGTGGTCACCATCGCGGATATCTTCTTCAAACCAGATAGCAATAAGCTTACGAAGTTCTTGTTTTTCCATATTATTACGAATTATGGCGCAAAGGTACTACAAAAAAAGCACATACGCAAATTTTTGATGATTTTTTTGCGTATATCAAAAAAAAGCAGTAATTTTGCAGCATGAAACGCAATGCCGTATTATTCTGGGTTTTAACAGTGGGACTGGTGCTGCTTTTTGGCTTGGATGTATGCAGCGGCAGTATCTGGTTATGGCCCTTCGGTGAGTTGTCTCTGATGGAGCATCAGATCATGCACTCTATTCGTTTGCCGAAGGCTATTACGGCCATTTTGGCGGGCGGTGCGTTGTCTGTTTCGGGTCTGATGATGCAGACGCTGTTTCGCAACCCCTTAGCAGGTCCGTACACCTTAGGTGTCTCTTCGGGAGCCAGTTTGGGCGTAGCGTTTCTGACGATGTGTAGCACGATGCTCACGGTGCAACTCTCGAGTCTGAGCACGCAGGTGTTGCTGCCTATCGCGGCATGTTTCGGGGCCAGCATGGTGCTGTTGTTAGTGCTGGCTGTGAGTCGACGAGTGAAGAACAACGTCAGTCTGTTGATCGTAGGTATGATGTTTGGTTCGATAGCGGGTGCGTTAGTGAGTCTGCTGCAGAACTTCGCCAATCCGGATGCGTTGAAGTTATTTATTGTGTGGACGTTAGGAAGCCTAAGTAGCGTCAGTTGGAGCGATATGCAACTCTTAGTTCCTATTCTGCTGATCGGAACGCTCTTTGTGCTACTGGCTTTGAAGCCCCTCAACGGATTGCTGTTAGGCGAAGACTACGCACGGGGATTGGGCATTCACGTGAGTCGCACGCGTTTATACATAGTGTTAGCGACCGGTTTATTAGCAGGCGGCGTTACGGCTTTCTGTGGTCCGATTGCGTTCATCGGCGTAGCTGTGCCGCATATTGCACGCGGACTTTTCCGCACCTCTAATCACCGTATCACGATGCCGGCTTCGGTACTGATTGGTGCGTGCCTGCTGCTGATATGCGATGTGCTTTGCTCGCTATTCACCTACCCGCTGCCGATCTCCACCGTGAGTGCACTCTTCGGTGCGCCGGTGATCATATACATCATCTTGAAGAAATGATATTTGATATTTGAAATTTAAAATTTGAAATTGATATGTCTGTTCATGTACAGAATAGCCGAATGACGACGGCCAAACTTCGTCAGATGAAGGCTGAAGGCGAGAAGATCGCCATGTTAACAAGTTATGATTTCACTTTGGCCAATTTGGTAGATGAAGCCGGGGTGGATGTTATTTTGGTAGGCGACAGTGCCAGCAATGTGGTATGCGGCAACCAATACACGTTACCTATCACGGTAGAGGAAATGATTTTTTTAACGAAGGGAGTTGTTCGCGCAGCTAAGCACGCGTTGGTAGTTTGCGACATGCCTTTCGGAAGTTACCAAGTGAGCGAAGAAGAGGCGGTACGAAACGCCATTAAGATCCTCAAGGAGAGCGGGTGCGACGCGGTTAAGTTAGAAGGCGGTGAAGAGATCCTGCCGGCTATCCGTCATATGGTTCAGGCCGGTGTGCCGGTAATGGGTCATTTGGGTTTGACCCCGCAGAGCGTGAACCAGTTCGGCGGCTACGGTCTGCGCGCCAAAGAAGAAGCAGAAGCAGCAAAGCTGCTGCACGACGCGAAGTTATTAGACGAAGCCGGGTGCTTCAGTATCGTATTGGAGAAGATCCCTGCAGCTTTGGCGAAGAAAGTGACAGAGAGCGTCAGTTGTCCGGTGATAGGTATCGGAGCCGGCAATGCGTGCGACGGTCAAGTATTGGTATTGCACGATATGTTAGGTCTCACCGAAGGATTTAAACCGAAGTTCCTTCGTCATTTCGCTAACTTAGCTGAAGAAGTGAAAGGGGCTGTCGGAACGTACGTGGCAGCGGTCAAGGACAGCAGTTTTCCGAATGCGGAAGAAAGCTACTAAGAACACAGACCGGCCTACGGCCTGACAGAATACAGAGTACAGACAAAAAAAAGAGGCGTGTGCCTCTTTTTTTTTATGGAATGATTGCTTCGATCTTCGCAGCTATCTCATCTTTGTATTTATTACCCGTCTCAGGATCAATAGGCAGCGCACCGAAATCGATGGTAACGAAGGGGTTCATCGAATTGCATGTAACGAGCTTGAGGTCCTTACGGCCTTGACGCACCTCCATGATCTCGGAGAACGGAATGATGACACCTTGCGCATAGAGCAAACCGAGCTCTTTATTGGCAAGCACATTACGTCCGACGAGGATATCATGCTGGTACCAGGTCTCATAATTATCGCCCAGCGTCTCCTGGATCACAGCCTTAGCCTGCGGGTTGAGGACCGGAGCCTCTTTGCGCCACTCATCGCGCAGGCGTGCACGTTCAGCAATCGCCTCACGCACGTGCTCCTCGTTCGCATTCACGTACTCATCAATCGCAGCCACATACTCTTTTGCCTTCGCGCGAAGACCGAAGAGAATCAACAGATCCGCAATGATGACCACACCCGGATAGACGAGTGTAGAATAATAATCCTGCAAGGTAAGCGGGATGAACACATAGGCAGCAGCCAGCAAGATACCGATCCATAAAAGGATACGACAGCGATTGTGGGAGTGTCTAATTGCATGGATTGTTTGCTCACGCGTCACCTCACGCACCACTTTAAGTCTGTCGCGAGCATCAAACCACTGCCAAACTAAGAAAAACGAAACAAGCATTAATCCGATAATGACGAATAATAATGCATAGAGTGCAATTTCCAAGCCGTTCATAGTATTAATTTTTTATGATATTAGACGTTTTTCAATAATTTTGCGCAAAATTACAACTTTTTTACGATATATGCAATAGAATTTTTATGTTTTACAGCATAAAACAGTTTTTTTCTTGCGTATTTGCATATTTTTTTGTAACTTTGCGCGCAAATTTAATATCATATCTTAATATATATACTACTATGACAACCACAGAAATGAAAGCTGCTTTTGAGCAAGCTTATGGCAAAAAAGCAGAGAAAGTTTTCTTCTCTCCGGGACGAGTTAACCTGATTGGCGAACACACCGATTACAACGGCGGATGTGTTTTTCCGTGTGCATTGAGTTTTGGCGCATGGTTGTTGATCGGAAAGAATGCAGACAAGGTGCTTCGTTTCCGTTCGTTAAACATGCCGCAGGTATATGAAATTGCTATTGATGCGATTAAGCCTCAGCCGGACCGCGCTTGGTGCAATTATGCATTAGGTTGCATCGATATCATTAAGCGTCGTCATCCAGAGGCAAAGTTAGAGAGCGGCTATGACCTGTTGTATTTTGGAAACGTGCCGGCCGGTGCGGGTTTGAGCAGTAGTGCGGCGATGGAAGTTGTGACCGCACGTGCCTTTACGGAAGAAATGGCGGTCAGCGACCGAGGCGGATATCCATGCGGCTACAACGATGATAAGAAATATCGCACGGAGTTGGCTTTGATTGGTCAGGCTTGCGAACATGAGTATGCAGGCGTTATGTGCGGTGTGATGGACCAGTTTGCTTCGGCGCAAGGAAAGAAAGACCATGCGATTTATCTGAACTGCGACACACTGGAGTTCGAGCATGTGCCGGTGAAGTTAGAGGGCATCAAAGTAGTGATCACGAACACCCATAGTCCTCACCACTTGGATAGCGGCGCATACAACGACCGCGTTCGTCAGTGCAAGACGGCCGTGGAGCAGATTTGTAAAGTGAAACCGATTAAGTTCTTGGCAGAACTGACACCGGAAGACTGGAAAGACGTAGAAGGAGCTATTACCGATCCGATAGCCAAGAAACGCGCGCGTCACGTGGTAGGCGAGGTAGCTCGTACAGCTGCTGCTGTAGAGGCGTTGAAGAAAGGCGAAATTGCATATTTCGGTGAGTTAATGACTGCGAGCCATGTATCGCTGCGCGATGACTATGAAGTAACCGGCAAAGAGTTGGACACCTTAGCTGAAGCGGCATGGCAGGTAGAAGGTGTGCTCGGTAGCCGAATGACCGGAGGCGGTTTCGGAGGCTGTACCGTTAGTCTCGTTAAGGACGAAGCCATCGAGGAGTTTAAAGCCTTCGTAGGCAAAGAATACGAAGAGAAGACCGGATTGAAAGCGGACTTCTACGTAGCAGAGATCGGCGATGGAGTGATGAGACTCGAGTGAAAGGTGAAAGGTGAAAGGTGAAAAGTGAAAGGATGAAAGCAATTCAATTTTATACCATCAAGAGCAGTGGAGGATTGAAAGTGGAGATTTCCAATCTCGGCGCAAAGATCACCAAACTGCTCGTAGCCAACCGCAACGGGGAAGTCAAAGACGTTGTGTTGGGATTTAAGACCGCAGAAGAATGGAAGACAAAAGAGACGTATTTCAACGCTATCTGCGGGCGTGTAGCCAACCGTATCAAAGACGGAGTATTTGAGTTGAAAGATGAAAATGGGAAGTTGAAAGTTTATAAACTCCCTATCAATAACGGTCCCAACAGTCTGCATGGAGGATTGGAGGGTTTCAATGCGAAGATATGGGACGTGACGGCACAAAGTCCGTTCGAGATCACGTTGCACTATCGCTCCAAAGACGGAGAAGAAGGCTATCCCGGCAACTTGGATCTTTGGGTCACCTATACGGCAACCAAAGACAATACGCTGCGTATTCATTATGAAGCGAAGACTGACAAGCCGACTTTGGCGGCATTCACCAACCATGCGTATTTTAACTTAGCGGGTGAAGCAAGTGGTCGCGTAGATGAGCATGTACTGCAAGTGAATGCGGATAAGTATACGCCCTTCGATGAATGGACCTGTCCGACCGGTGAGATTAAATCGGTAGAAGGTACCCCGATGGATTTTCGGAAACCTACCCGTTTAGGAGACCGAATTCACGACAAGTTCTTCGAACCCTGGCGAGGCATTGACAATAACTGGTGCCTGTGTGCCGGCGATGCACCGAAGGAACTGCGTCACGCCGCTACTCTCCAGGCCGACGGACGAACAATGGAGTGCTGGACAACGCTGAAGGGTTTGCAGGTCTATACAGGTAACTTCATTGAGCAAAACGAAGGGAAGAGCGGCACGATGTATGATATCCAGCATGCTGTTTGCCTTGAGGCTCAGTCTTGGCCTGATAGTGTGCATCATGATGATTTCCCGAATGTGGTATTGTTGCCGGGCGAGCAATTTGACGAAACAACCGAATATCGATTTCTGTAAAATTAAAAATTCAAAATTAAAAATTAAGAATTAAGAATGAAAGGTGTTCCCTTCTATAGCGCGCTCGTAGTAAGCGTGCTGCTTTGTGCTTGCTCAACGAAAGAGCCGGTTCGTACGGACACGTTGTTGCGCGAATGGCAGTTCACACAAGACACGACAGAGAACCCGCAATGGGAGAACGTCACTATTCCGCATGACTGGGCGATCAGCGGTCCTTTTGACCGGGCGAACGACCTGCAAGAAGTGATTGTTGTACAGAACGGAGAGAAAGAACCGACCTGGAAGACAGGTCGTAGTGGAGGCTTGCCTTGGATGGGGAAAGGGCATTATAAGACACGTGTAGCGGTGAAGAAGGATAAGTTCTACACCTTGGTTTTTGACGGAGCGATGAGTCATGCGGATGTATATGTCAACGGCGAAGAGGTGGTATATTGGCCGTACGGATATAACACGTTTGACTGCTACATCCTGCCGGGGTTGATTTCAGGCGACAGCGTGGATATCGATGTGTTCTTGGAGAACAAACCGCAGCAGAGTCGCTGGTATCCGGGTGCAGGATTGTATCGAAACGTACACCTTGTAGAAACGAATCCGATTCATATACCGACATTCGGTGTGCTCATTCGCACCCCGAAAATCAGCAAAGAGTTCGCACAAGTAACGATAGACGTGGATTTGCAGGACGGAGTGGAGCCTATTGGAAGACAGAATACAGAGTACAGAGTACAGACCGATATACTGTTTAAGGGGGAAGTGGTGGCTACTGCAGAAGGACAGCAGAGCGTAGCGGAAGTGTTAAATCCAAAGTTATGGAGTCCGGAGAGTCCGAATTTATATACTGCGAGAACGCGGGTGCTGAAAGGCGAAGAGGTGGTGGATGAAGTAGAGACACGTTTTGGTATTCGCAGCATCAGCTACACGCCGGAAGGTGGATTTCAGTTAAACGGAGAAACACGGAAATTTAAGGGCGTATGTAATCACCATGACTTAGGCCCGTTAGGTGCAGCGATTCATAAAGACGCATTAAGGCATCAGATCAAGATGTTGCAGGATATGGGTTGCGATGCTATTCGCACGAGTCATAACATGCCGGCACCGGAGTTGGTAGATCTATGCGATGAAATGGGCATGATGATGATGGTCGAGCCGTTCGATGTATGGAACTGGGGCAAGACGGAGAATGATTACAGTGTGGAGTTCAACGAGTGGTGGAAATGGGACATCAGCAATATGGTGAAGCACTATCGCAATAACGCGTGTGTGATGTTGTGGAGTAGCGGTAATGAGGTGTGGAACCAAGTGCTGCCAGATGGTATTGAAATCGTGACAAAACTGCAGGCGCTATTCCATGAATTAGACCCTACCCGACCTGTAACGAACGGAATGGATCAGGCGATGTACGTGATTCATAACGGTTTTGGCGCTGCTGTAGAATTGCCGGGTTTCAATTATCGTACGAGTCGCTATATCGAGGGGTACGAGAACTTACCGCAAAAGATGATTTTGGGTTCGGAGACAGCCAGCACCGTTTCGAGTCGAGGCGTATATAAGACACCTGCTATAATTCAGCCGGACAAGCTCTATTCTGACAATCAGTCTTCGGGTTATGATGTAGAATATTGCGCATGGTCGGGGTTGCCTGAACAGGATTTTCAGTTGCAGGACGATTATAACTGGACTTTGGGTCAGTTTGTTTGGACAGGATTTGACTATTTAGGTGAGCCTTCGCCTTATGATACGGACGCTTGGCCGAGTCATAGCAGTTATTTTGGTATTATTGATTTGGCTTCGCTACCGAAGGATAGGTATTATCTGTATCGCAGCCAATGGAATAAGAAAGAGGCGACTTTGCACGTGCTGCCTCATTGGAATTGGGAAGAAGGCGATTTAGTGCCTGTATTCTGTTATACCAGTTATCCGAGTGCGGAGTTGTTCGTGAACGGTAAGAGTTACGGCAAACTGCGCTTTGCAACAAAGGAGGAATCGGAACGCTTAGCAAAAGGCGAGATTATCGAAGGCGTGAGCCGAATGCCAAAAGTGGGCGAGTTTGAAGTGCCCGTATGGGGAAGTGCGCCGAGACCGGAGTTATTGCCGCGTTATCGCTTGATGTGGTTTGATGTGCCATATGAAGCAGGAGAGATCACCGTTGTAGCCTATGATGAGAACGGACAAGAAGCTGCACGCGAGACGATTAAAACAGCAGGAGAGCCGGATCATTTGGAAGTTATCTGGGCGAATGAAAGTGAGAATCCGGAGGAACTTTGCTATATGACGGTAAAGGTAGTTGATAAAGACGGTAACTTATGTCCGAAGGCGAATAACTTGATAAGCTATGAAGGCGAAGGTTTTGTGGCAGCCGCTAATGGTGATGCGGCTTGTTTAGACAGTTTTGTAGAACCGAAGATGCATGCTTTTGCCGGACAATGTACATTTATATTAAAGAAGGGCTGGAAGGGCAAATTCGTATTAAAGGATTAGAGGTTAGAGGTTAGAGGGAAAAGAAATAGGGGCGCCGAAGCGTCCCTATTCTTTTGTGTGTAAGTCGTTGATTAACGAACTTGTGCACCTTGGAGGTTGAACATCTTGTTGTCACGAACGATGTAGATAACGCCGTCAACAACAACCTTCTGAGCCTTCTCAGTCAGAACGATATTCTCGATACCTTTTTCTTCTGCACATGCAGCGAAGTACGTGTCAGCGAGGTCGATAGCAATCTTACCATCCTCTGCGCCATCAGCGGTATCAGCTTCGTAGAATGTAGTCTGAGCAAAGCCGATTACTTCGTTGGACCAGTCACCTACCGATTTATCCAAGAACTTGAACTGGTCGGTGTTCTTAGCGTGAAGAGCAGCTGCACCGTTTTCTACTACAACTGCATCTGCAACAGTCCAATTGCAAGCAGCATAGCCACCTACGATAGCCAGAACAGCCTCACCGCAAACAGGAGCATTTGCTACGGTAATGCTATAGTCAAACTCTTTCTCCTCGATTACGATAGGTTTCTCGCAGTTGTCCCAAGAATACTTCTCCGGATCGCCAAGGTCGTACTCGATATTGGTTTCCTCGCCAAATACAAAGTTTGCACCACCGTTGAATGCGCCCCATGCATCATCCTCTGCGTTATATGCTTTGAGCTGGTTGGTCCAGTCTTTACCCCACTCTTCCGAAGAACGGAACTTGTATTCAGTACCCTCAGCCGCCTTGAAGCTAACCTCGAATACAGCGCCCGGGAGACCAGCTTGTTGACGCTCAGCGGTCTTCAGCTCATTCATCTCCATAGCTTGTTGTGCCCAGTTATTGAAACCGCCGGAGATAGCCGGAACGACATAGTCCTCGTCGTTGCAATCCGGAGAAACCAACGTAACGTTGTAGATGTGATATACAGCGGTACAAGGATCAGCCTTCCAACCCGGAACTTCAATTACAACGATACCCGGTTGAATGTTCTTGATGTCCACCTCGTTTTTGTTGCCCGGAAGGATATTAGCACTACCACGGAGCAACTGCGCCTGATCATTCAGCTGATAGTCCCAACTAAAAGTACCGGTAGCGGTCAATTGAACCGGCTTAGCCTGTACGCCATCACCTACAGCAGGATCCGTTTCCTCGTCCCACGTAACAACATACCAGCCTTCGAAACCTTCTACAGCCTTGAATTTCTCCAAATCAGCAGTAGCATCCCAGGAAACATAGGTACCAATGAGGACGATGTCGTTGCAGGCACTCTCGTTGTAGATACACATCGTGTAGGTCTTGGTTGCATACGATGCCAAGTCAGCATCGGACGGAACCACCGCGGGGGTTGCGAACATAGCAACGCTAACCAAAGCAGCTGCTACAAATGCATAAAATTTTTTCATAATGTTTAATGAATTTAGTTAATAAAATTGGTTAATAAATTAATTAATAAGTTACCTTATTATTAGTAGCCTATTGATTCGTTAATACCTTTCAAGTTCTCATTGGCGGTGACATCCTTTTCAGGAATCGGATACACATTATATTTGGCATCCTTGCCCGCCTTATGGCCTTCCCAGAGTTTGGTAGCCGTAGCCCCCGCAAACTGACCATAGCGGATCAAGTCGGTACGACGACGACCTTCGCACCAGAACTCTTTTGCCCACTCAGTCAATAAGGTCTCGTCGTCCAAAGAGGTAATCTCCGGTGCATTAGCACGACGACGCAAGCAGTTAACAGCCTCTACGGCCGGAGCGGATTCGCCCGTACGATAGCAAGCCTCTGCATAGGTCAAATAAGCCTCTGCAAGACGGAACAAAGGAATATCAGTATCCGGCCATTTCGGCTCGCCAACAGGCGAAGCCCATGTCCAAGGAGCATTTACGATAGAATCATTTCCATGGATATCCTTCAACGTATCCGACTTAGCGGTAGAGTATACGCCCGTAAACTTCAGAACGGACCAAGAAGCATAGAAATCAGCCGCCTCATTACCGGTCAACGACATCTTCTTTCCTGCGGTAGTTTTCGAAGCCATGATAGCACGGTCGTCTCCCAATTTAATCGGCATCTGGTACTCATTGAGAGCGATAGAAGATGCTTGGTTTTTGTCCACCCAGTAGAATACGAACTCAGGCGAAGAACGGAAACAAGACCAGGTATCGGTCGATCCGAACGGAACATAGTTGGCATCACGAACAGCGCTCACCAAGAAACGTGCACCACCCCAGTTGAGGCAATGGATGGCATCCTGGTAGATGAGGAAGATCGCCTCTTTCTGTGCACCATTATTATCGTTATCGCCCATAAACAGCTGCTGGTACGCAGAGAAGTAAACATGGTCTGCGGTACGCTCTGCGGCCAAATCGATGGCAGTCTTGCCTGATTTGTCATATCCGTGGAGCTCATACGAACTATCCATCAATTTCTTCGCATACAATTTAGCATCTGCATAACGCTGCTCACCATCACGAGCGCCGAGTGCGGATTCGTTATATACCTCCGAGTTGAGGTACATACGCATCAAGAGGAACCAAGCACAAGCTTGATCAACACGGTATTTATTGGTGCGCATACCTGCTTGGATAATATACGGATCGTTAGCCAATTCCAAACATTCTTTCTCTAACCAAGTAAACAAATCTTGGCGCGAAATCGGCTTGGGTTTGTTCGGCGAAACCGTCAACGAGAAAGGCACGCTATAGAACATATCCAACAGATAGTAGAAGTTGATTGCACGCAACATACGTACTTCTGCACGTTGTGCCAACGTCTCTGCATCCGTATATTCGGATGTGTTATCCAAGAACGAGTTGCACAGCGTGATATCGAAGTTCAGACGCGAATACAAGCCGTATACCAAGTCGTTGCTCGCACTCCAAGTCATGGTACGGATATCGGCCAATCCCACATCGTTCCAGATCCACCAACCTTCGTCCGTACAGAACTCATTGAGCTCCCAGAACATACGATAGAAGGACGATGTACCTTCGTCAATACCATCCACATCTCCGCTACCATCCGGACCTTTCTGTCCGGTGGTACCGAATGTAGCGTAGCATTTCGCGAACACAGCATCTTTATTAAAATGCGTATCCGTATTAGGATCTAGCGGCTCTCTATCAAGCGAACACGCCGTCATACCTAAACCTAATAAGGCTGCAAAGAATATTTTTGTGTATTTCATAACGCTTTTAATTTTTGAAGTTTCTTTATTCTATGAATTCTTGCATATTAGAATTGGAGCGTGATACCCATCACGGTAGTCATACTACGAGGATAGATATTGTTGTCAATACCGCCACCTACCTCCGGGTCAAGTCCCTTGTACGGAGAGAAGACACACGGGTTGGATACAGTCACGTAAGCACGTCCTTGTACTTTCTTGTTGAAACTGTAACCAAGGGTGATGTTATCAATACGCAAGAAGGATGCGCGCTCAACAAAGAAGTCAGAAGCGAACCAGTTCGAGTTCTTAATGACTTTGCCATCTTTGTCAACACCCACCTCATAGGCTTGTGTAGCATCGTTCCAAACATAGGTACGGATATCATCGCTGCGCATGTTGTCGCCGTAGTAGCAAGTGAAAGCAGATTTCAGAACAGAGTGATAACCGCCATTCTGGTTCTGATAAACCTTATCAGCCTCTACCCATTGTAAGTTTCCTGCCAAAACATCGTTGTACACATAGTTTCCGATATTAGCACGGAGCGTTATGCCCAAGTCAAATCCATAGAATTGGAACTTGGTTTGCAGACCCATGGTAACAGGAGCTGCAGGGTTGTGGTAGATATATTTATCTTTATCGTTGATTTGACCATCCTTGTTGCGGTCAACGAAATAATGACTTACTACACCCTTTTCATCGGTCATCGTAACTGTCTCATATACCAGGAAGGAGTAAGCAGCTTCGCCCACTTTGTGCGCTTGGATGGAGTTACCCGTACCCGAGCTGATACCACCTACCGGCACGAAGTAATCCGGATCGTCCGACAACAATTGAGTAATCTTGTTTTGGTTCCAAGCCACATTGTATCCGAGATCCCACTTGAAGTTCTTCTTATCTACAAGCACCGCATTGATAGCGAACTCAACACCTTGGTTGTAGAGGCTACCGATGTTACCCAACATTTGGTTCTTGAAGTTCGATCCTGCAGATACATTGACGGTACTCAACAGGTCTTTGGTACGACGGTGATAGTAGTCGATATTACCGTTGATACGGTTGTTGAGGAATGCGAAGTCAATACCGATATTGCTGGTATAGGTTTTCTCCCAAGTCAAGTCCGTATTATATACGCCCGGACGGCTGGTATAGTACACCGCGTTACCGTTTGCATCAACACCGGCGTAGAGAGGATTGCTTGTTCCTCCATCCAGAACGGGATAGAAAGCATGATCCTGAGAGGTGGTATAAGTAGGCAGGTAATAGTAGTCTACACCCAAGTTCTGCTGACCGGTGATACCGTAGCCGAGACGAAGCTTGAGGTCATTTACCCAGTATACATCTTTCAACAAGGTCTCTTTGATCTTCCATCCGATAGCCAGCGAGGGGAATAAGCCCCAACGTGCATTCTCGCCTTTCGAATTAACTTTGGCGAAACGAGAAGAAGCATCGGCACGGAAAGTAGCGGTAACTAAGACTTGATCCCAACCATTCCAGTTAACACGGCCATAAACAGATTGAAGTGCATTATCGGTAATATAAATTGCTTTATATCTATCATAGGGCTGGCCTGCCAGTGTGGGGTCATTATTGGTCGGCTGGTATAAACCGAAATAGTCTTGCAGTTCGTGACGATAGAAATATTGGTTTTCGTAACCCACCATCACATCGAAATGTTGGTTAGCCTCCTCCCAGTCATGTCCGTATTGTGCATAAGCCGAGAATTGCAGGTTGTATTTGCGCTTAGCGCTCCAACCATCGCGGCCGAAATAGTGATTGCCATGGCTGAAGATAGAAACGGTCGTATTCTGCTTACCATAGGAGTAGTCAGCACCGAAGTTAGCATGGAGATGCAGGTCTTCGAGACCATGGATCTTATAGTCCGCCTCAATGTTACCTACGAAAGAGCCTGCATGTGCGCGATCGTTCGTATGATCCAATGCAGCAGCAGGATTACCGGTAGTCTGCGCATTGGTTGTATAAGGCCAAGCATCATCGTTATATCCGGACGGAGTCACTACGCGTTGGTAGTATCCATCAAACCATTTATCGAGCACGTTCTGGGGAACCAGCACATCACCATTTGCGTTGACTGCCTCACCTCTAACGGGCATCGTCGGATCCATCGAGAGCGCCGCACCTACAACGTTGGCATTATAGTGGCTGTAGATATACATTCCCTTGGTATTGATATTGAAATTCAGGTGGTTATCCAAGAACGAGGGGTTGAGGTTCAACGAAGCGGTAACACGCTGCATCTGGCTGGTCTTAATTGCACCGTTTTGGAGCGTATAGCCCACCGAAGCACGATACGGCATATCCACGATATTGTTCTTTACTCCACCCATAACAGAAACGTTATGGTCGGTAGAAACGGTGGTACGATAGATCTGATCTTGCCAATCGGTGCTAGCCGTACCTAAGGTATTCGTCTTCTCTTCACCGTGACCTAAGGCGGTTGCATAACCGCGAAGTTCATCGGCAGTCAGCACTTGGGTACGATTGGTAAGCGTACCGATCGACAAGTTACCTGCGTAACTTACCTGGGGTTTGCTACCCTTCGAACCTTTCTTGGTCGTAATGATGATGACACCATTGGAAGCACGGGAACCGTAGATGGCAGTAGCCGAAGCATCCTTGAGGACGGTAAAGCTCTCGATATCGTTCGGGTTCACCATAGAGAGCGGGTTTGCCACACCTTGGATACCGTTCTCATCCATAGCCAGACCATCGATGACGATCAACGGGTTGTTGGAAGCGTTCAGCGAAGCTCCACCACGAATCGTGATAGAACCAGCACCACCCGGGGTACCATCGGCAGCAACCACGGTCACACCAGCAATCTTACCCTGGAGCATGTCTTGCGCGTTGGTGGTAAGACCCTTGTTCATGTCATCCGGTTTGATAGCGGTAACAGAACCGGTAGCATCACCTTTCTTTACGACACCGTAACCAACGACAACGACTTCGTCGAGGAGCTCAGAATCTTCTCCCATCCGTACACTCATGTTCGGCGCAGCCGCGAGTTCCTGGGTTTTATAGCCCATATAGGAGATTTGGAGTTTGGCACCGGGTTGAACGTTGAGGGAGAAGTTACCATCAAAATCGGTAATTGTACCATTGGTAGTACCCATTTCAAGGATAGAAGCGCCGATGATAGGCTCGCCATTGGCAGCGTCAATGACAGTACCTTGCACCGAGACTTGGGCGAATGCTGACAATCCCACAAACAGGAAACATGCAATCAGCAGCGCGCGAAAATTGAATATACTGTTTTTCATACTCTATTATTTTTTCAGGTTATGATAAGTTGCGCTATTCAGCGTGAATGTACTATCCGTATAAGCGGAAATTTGCAGCAGCTCATCCGTCTGCGCATCGATAGTTCTGCAGATCAGATCAAATGCCCCGTCCTTGACCTCGGCGATACTCCAATGATCAGCAGAGTCTGCAAAAACACGGGAAGCCGGCATTTCGGTAATCGCGAATGTGATAATCGTATCATTCTTGGCCGGATTCTGCACTTGCGGCAAAATCGCTGTATCCGGCGTAACGACATTCACCTGATCACCCGTTGACCATGCCAGGGTCTTTCTATTTGCAGCATCGTTATAGAAGCGCAGATACGCGATCTTCTGCGAAGCAACGCCAACTGGGACTTTCTCGGCATGTTTGAAACGACCGGTAATCGTATCCACGATAATCTTCTTACCTTCACGATGGGTCTCATACCAAGTGGTATCCATCGTCCAGCGATCTTGCATCACATAAATCGGGTCATAAGCAGCCCAATCGGAGTTAGCAATATTCGAAGCGACAGAAGAGCCCATATCAGCCAGCGCAGCCTTCTCCGTCATATGCACCGTATCCGAAAGCGTAAAGACGTTATTGAGATAGATAAGATGCAGCACTTCATCACCCGCAACGAGACGCGCCTTTCGTCCTAACATAGAGCTCGTAAACTCCTCCCACTCAAACGAATAGGTTTTCTTCTCTAACACCGTAGAAACACCGTCTCCGAACGCGAAGTCGGTTTTCTCCACCGTATTGTCGGCATGATTAAAATGGAGTTGAATGACACCCATATTGTAGCCATTAGCTTCCACATGGCTGCAATACTCAAGACTCTGGAAAGTCTCATTAGAGAGCTCCTTCAGTTCATCTTCGATGTCAATCTCATTCTTTTTACAGCCCACAAAGGCCGTTACTATGGCTAAGGCCATAATTAGAAATGTAGATTTGTTTTTCATAATAGATATAATTAGTTATATGTTAGTTATTAGCTTCGTAAAGATCAGTCTCTTTTTTCCTTGATGAGGGCAACCGCGAGCGCACCGAGGACAAGGAGCACACCTGCCACCACAAGCATTCCGGCTTGTACGTGCGCGCATATATTATTAAGGAGTAAACCGCCGCACAAGGCTGCGATGATTTGCGGAATACAGATCGTACAGTTAAACAGGCCAAGCAGGGCGCCCATATGTTTGCTTCCCGAGATAGCGTTTGTGATAATCGTGAACGGCAAGGCCAGCATAGCCGCCCAAGCAGCGCCGATCAGCGCGTAACTAACGAAGATCACATATCTGCCCGGGATAATGAGCGATCCGAGGGCATAATCGCCATGCACAAAGAATACTGATGCGAAACCGATAGCGCCCACGATGAGCGAAACGGCATATGCACCTTTGTTACCGAACCAATGCTCGAGTTTCGGCAAGAAAGCCGCCCAGAGGAGCGAGCCGACAGCCTGCACGCAGAAGACGACGCCCACCCAGTTACCAGCGTCCTGGAAAGACGCATCCTTGGCATCCAAGCCATCCCAGCCGAAGCAGTTAGCCGCAATGGCGCCATTGGAATAGGTCCACATATACATGAAAGCCGCCCAGCAGAAGAACTGCACGAGACCGACGGTAAGGAAGGAACGGAGAATAAAGCCGTTGTTACCGCCTGTTTCTTTGGTATCTTCGTCTTCTTTTTTCTTATTAAGGCCATGGAACTCGGCATACTCTTGCGGATCCATTTCTTCTACCGCCAAGAAAGTATAAAGCGAACAGAGGATGAGGATCGCCGCGCCCGCATAGAAGGACCATTTTACCGAATCAGGGATGACTCCTTCTTCGGCTGTATTGGCGATACCGATCCATGTAAAGAATATCGGGAAGAGGTAGCCGACCACAGAGCCGGCATTACAGAGAGCCGACTGAATAGCATAAGCCGTACCTTTCTGCTCCTCATTGACCGTATCGCCGACCATCATCTTAAACGGCTGCATCGCGATATTAATAGAGGTATCGAGGAACATGAGACTAAAGAGGCCGAACCACATCGCAGCATTCAGGCCAAGCCACATACCCTGCTCGAAGGTAAAGTTACCGGCATTGGGCAGGAGAATCATCACCGCGACCGCAATGAGCGCGCCCACGAGAAGATAGAACTTACGGCGACCAAAGAACTTACCGAACCATGTTTTATCCGAGAGGATACCAATGAGCGGCTGAACGATCATACCCATCAACGGCGGAAGTATCCAGAAGAAAGACAATTGATGGGGATCTGCGCCAAGCGTAGCAAAGATACGAGAGATGTTGGCGCTTTGAAGAGCATAAGCAATCTGCACTCCGAAGAAGCCGAAACTCAGATTAAAGAGCTGTGCAAAAGATAAGTTTCTTTTCTGCATGGTAATTAGTTGTTATTCGTTCGTCGTTTGCCTAAAACCCATTTTGTTTGTCTTTTTGACAAATCGACTTTACAAAATCGGGTACAAAATTACTACTTTTTTTTGAAACATGCAAGAGTTATGTTCATTTTTTTACAATTTTTTATATTTTTTATCCTTTTTTCTTAAAATTTGGTTGTAATATGAAATATTAGCCCTTGAAAATCAGGGGAAAAACCGTTCATTTAAACTCACGAAAAGGCACAAAATATATATTTATACTATGTATAAATATAGTATAAGCATCAAATGTACAAAAATGGCGATTTATCATATGGCTACCTTATGGTTATGTTATGGTTATCCTACGGTTTTAGTAGTACCGGCATAGTACCGGCATAGTACCGGCATAGTACCAGCATAGTACCTGCATCGTACCAGCATAGTACTTGCGGGTTAGTTGATATTAGAAAAATCAGTAGTGTCCATTAAAATAGTAAATAAAACCAAGATAAACCCTTTGAGTGCTTAGGAGCAAAGCAATAAATGTAAATGAACATTGTCAGATCAAATCCGTTTACTCGCAATAGCGCCATAACTAACTACATATCAATTGTTTATAAAGAAAACAAAAAGTATTTAGTGGACAATATTGAAGAAAAATGCAAAAAAAGTTCGCGCGGGCTTGCGTATATGAAAAATATTTCGTACCTTTGCAGCCGTTTATGAAAGTTGAAAGTTGAAAGTTGAAAGCTAAGAGCTAAGAGCTAAGAGTTGAAAGTTGAAAGTTGAAAGTTGAAAGCTAAGAGCTAAGAGTTAAGAGTTGAAAGTTGAAAGTTGAAAGTTGAAAGTTGAAAGCTAAGAGCTAAGAGCTAAGAGCTGAAAGTTAAAAGTAAAAAGTTAAAAGTTAAAAGTTAAAAGTTAAAAGTTAAAAGTTGAAGATTGAAGATTTACTAGATATATGGAAGTAACACATGAGGAATTAGTAAAAGCGTTGCAGAACTATTTTGGTTTTGACACGTTTAAGGGAAATCAGGAGGCCATCATTCGTAATGTGATTGAAGGCAAGGACTCGTTTGTACTGATGCCAACCGGCGGAGGTAAGAGTCTTTGTTTCCAATTGCCATCGTTGATCATGGAGGGTATGGCGATTGTTATCTCTCCTTTGATTGCATTGATGAAGAACCAGGTGGATGCGATGAGTAACTACTCGGAAGAGGAAGGTGTAGCTCATTTCATCAACTCGAGTCTGAGTCGCGGTGAGATCAACGCGGTGAAGGAGGATGTACTATCCGGGAAGACGAAGTTGCTGTATTTGGCTCCTGAGAGTTTGAACAAGGGTGAGAACGTGGACTTTTTGAAGGGCGTGAAGATCAGTTTCTACGCGGTGGATGAAGCCCATTGTATCTCGGAGTGGGGTCACGACTTCCGTCCGGAGTACAGTCAGATCCGAAGTATGGTTCAGCGGATCGGGAAAGCGCCTATTATTGCGTTGACAGCCACAGCTACACCGAAGGTTCAGAAGGATATTCAGAAGAACTTAGGCATGATGGAGGCGACGGTTTTCAAGAGCAGTTTTAACCGTCCGAACCTATATTATGAAGTTCGTCCGAAGACATCGGAGGTGGACAAGGATCTGGTTCGTTTCATTCGCGGTATGGAGGGTAAGAGCGGTATTGTTTATTGCTTGGCACGCAAGGAAGTGGAGGATTTGGCGGAAGTGCTGAAGGTGAACGGAATTAGTGCAAGACCCTACCACGCGGGAATGGACGCACAGACGAGAAGTGCGAACCAGGATGCGTTCCTGATGGAGGAATGTCAGGTGATCGTAGCGACGATTGCGTTCGGTATGGGTATCGATAAGCCGGACGTTCGTTTTGTCGTACATTACGATATTCCGAAGAGTCTGGAGGGTTATTATCAGGAGACCGGTCGTGCGGGTCGTGACGGAGGAGAAGGTATATGCTTGTGTTTCTACAGCCCGGATGACATCGAACGTTTGAGACGTTTTCAGAAAGACAAGACTCCGAAGGAGATCGGCATAGGCAACCAGTTGCTGTTTGAGACACAGAGTTATGCAGAGAGTACGATTTGTAGGCGTAAATTGCTGTTGCACTATTTCGGAGAGGAATATACCGAGGAGAAATGCGGTAACTGCGACAACTGCCGTAAGACCTACAAACAGGTGGATGCGAGTGAGTTGCTGCAGATTGCTTTGGAGACGATTCAGCAGGTGAACGAGAAGCATCGTGCGGAGCATATCGTAGATATTCTTCACGGCAACCAGACGGCGGAAGTGATGAGTTATCACCACGACGAGTTGGAGAACTTCGGTGCGGCGAGCGACGAGGAGGAGAGCACGTTACATGCCATCTTACGTCAGGCCTTGCTGGTAGGTATGATCACGAAAGACGTGGATTCGTACGGCGACCTGAAGTTAACGAAAGAGGGAAAGAAATTCATTCGCAAGCCGGGTAAGTTCGAAGTGCCTATTGAAGTGCAGAACGACGACGATGACATGATGGACGGCGCAGCTGCTACGTGTGCCGCGGCGGACGAGGTGTTGTTCTCGATATTGAAAGATATTCGTCGCAAGCAGGCGAAGAAGAACGATGTACCACCGTTTGTGATTTTCCAGGACCCGAGTCTGGAGGCCATGGCGACGACCTACCCCATCACGATGGATGAGTTATTGACGATCCCGGGTGTAGGTGTAGCGAAGGCAAAACGTTACGGTGATGAGTTCTTGCGCGTTATTAAAGAATACGTGGAAGAGAACGAGATCATCCGTCCGGACGACATGCGAATCCGCACGGTAGCCAAACGTTCGACGCGAAAGAAACAGATCATTCAGGCGATCGACCGTCGTGTGGATCTGGATGACTTGGCGGAGAGTTGCGGCATGAGTATGGAGGAGATGATGGACGAGTTGGAGGCAATTGTCTTCAGCGGCACAAAGATCAACATCAACTACTTCATCAAAGAAGTGCTTGATCCGGATGAGCAGGAAGAGATATACGACTACTTCAAGAATGCGGATGACGATAACATCAAGAAGGCGATGGCAGAGCTTGGCGAAGACTATTACGACGAGATGCACGTTCGGCTCGTAAGGCTTAAGTTCCATTGCGACCTTGGAAATTAAAGAACCCCTCCCCAACCCTCCCCTCAAGGGAGGGAGAAAAAGTATGCAGAAAGGCGTAGTAGATTTTATAACATTAGGGTGCTCGAAGAACTTGGTTGATGCAGAGCGGGTGATGCGACAGTTAGAGGTTGCAGGCTGGAAGTGTGTGCATGATGCGGAAGATCCGAAAGGGGAAGTGTGCGTGATCAACACCTGCGGTTTCATCGGCGACGCGAAAGAAGAGAGTATCCACATGATCCTTCAGATGGCGGAACGGAAGAAGAAAGGGAAGCTGAAGAAGTTGATCGTAATGGGTTGCTTGAGCGAACGCTACCGTGCCGAGTTGGAGGAAGAGTTGCCGGAAGTGGATGAATACTACGGGAAATTTGATTTTGAAGACCTCATCCTATCCCTCTCCAAAGGAGAGGAGAAAGAAGCCGGATACCATCCGGCACAATTGACAAAATATAAAAACGACGGATGTGCGCCGTACGAGCGGAAGTTGACGACTCCGAGCCATTATGCCTATGTGAAGATTTCGGAGGGATGCAACCGGATGTGCTCGTATTGCGCGATTCCGTTGATTACAGGCAGACACACGAGTCGGCCGAAGGAGGAGATATTGGACGAGGTAAGGTGGTTAGTGAGTCAGGGAGTGAAGGAGTTCAATGTGATTGCGCAGGATCTCAGCAGTTACGGGTTGGATCTGAAACCCCACCCCGCCCTCCCCTCAAGGGAGGGAGAGAAGGCGAAAGGCGAAGGGTTAGAGGCGAAAGGAAGACACATGCTGCCGGAATTGGTAGATGAGATGGCTCAGATAGAGGGTGTAGAATGGATTCGATTGCATTATGCCTACCCGACGGATTTTCCTGAGGCGTTGTTGGACGTGATGGCAAGACATGCGAATGTTTGTAAGTATCTGGATATTGCTCTGCAACATTGTACGGATCATATGTTGGGTTTGATGAGAAGACATATCACGCGCGCTGAACAGGATGCGTTAATTCGCAAGATTCGAGAAAAAGTGCCGGGTATCTGTTTACGGACGACGCTGTTGGTGGGTCATCCGGGTGAGACAGAAGAGGATTTTGAGGAATTGAAGGAATGGGTGAAGGAGATGCGCTTTGACCGAATGGGTTGTTTTGCTTATTCCGACGAGGAGGGGACTTATGCGAACAAACACTATAAAGATGATATCCCGCAAGAGGTGAAGGAGAGACGCGTGGAGGAGTTGATGGCTATTCAACAGACGATTAGCGGCGAGTTGATGCAGGGGTTTGTCGGTAAGACGGAGAAGGTGGTTGTTGATCGCAAGGAAGGAGAGTACTGGATCGGAAGGACGCAGTTTGACAGTCCGGAGGTTGATTGCGAGGTGCTGATTGAAAATATTGGTAATAGGTCATTGGAAATTGGTGATTTTTATGACGTAAAAATTATCAAGGCCGAAGAATTTGATCTTTACGGAGAAATATAAATTAAAAATTTTATTATACCATGCTAACGAAAGAATTCATTGGCTTGATTGTAACGGGATCGGGCCTGAGTAAGAAAGACGCGGAGCAGTTATTGGCGACGACGACTGCTATCATGCGTGAGAATCTGATGGACGGCAAGGCCATTCAGTTACAGGGATTAGGAACCTTGGAAGTAAAAGAGCGCAAAGAGCGGACGATTGTTCATCCTCGAACGGGTGAGCGTACTATTGCGCCGAGTAAGAATCAGTTGGTTTTCAAAGCCACAGCAAACGTAAAAGAAGAACTTAAAAAACTCTAAGTTATGGCAGATAAATTAAGTTGGAGTGAATTACGTCGTGCGTTAGCGCAGCGTGCGAACATCAGCGAGAAGGATGCCAACACCTTCCTGACTGCATTCAATGCACAGTTATTAGAAGCGCTGAAGACAGAAAAACAAGTAAAGATCAACGGTCTGGGTACATTTAAGTTACAAGCTGTTGCTCCGCGTAAAAGCGTGGATGTAACAACCGGTAGCGAGATCACGATTGAAGGCTACAACAAGGTTTCTTTTGTTCCCGAGGCGGGGGTAAAAGAGTTGATCGAGAAAGTGGAGGCCGGTGAGGCTGTTGAGGCTCTTGAGCCGATTCAGAAGTTAGGTGCTCAGGCGGATGAGATCGTAGATATCTTAGGTGACCTGGGTGAACTTCCAAAGGAAGAAAAGGCGGAAGAGCCGGTAGAGGAAGCTGCTCCGGTTGAAGAGCCGGTAGAGGAAGCTGCTCCGGTTGAAGAGCCGAAGGAGGAAGAACCTATAGTGGCAGAGCCGGTAATCGCAGAAGTTCCTGCTGAAGAGCCGAAGGAGGAAGAACCTGTGGCTGAAGAGCCGAAGGAGGAAGAACCTGTGGCTGAAGAGCCGAAGGAGGAAGAGCAGAAAGAAGAGGTAGAGCCACTGATTGTATTGGAGAAGCCAGCCAAGAAAAAGAATTATTTCTTGCGTGCGTTGTTGATTTTCTTCATCATCTTGTTAATTCTCTGCGTAGTAGGCTATTTCTTCCTGCGCAAGCAAGTTTGCGAGTGGTTTGATATTCTGAAGGAGAAAGTTGATAAGATCGAGTTGTTCAACAAGTCCTCGGCTCCGAGTGAGGAGGTTGAGGCTGCAGCGGCAGAGGACGAGTTAGTTCTGGAAGTGCCGGAAGAGGCCGCAGAGCAAGTAGCAGAAAGCGAAGCTCCGAAGGCCGAGGTTCAGAAAGATCAAAAGGCAGAAGCCAAGCCGGTTGCAACCAAGAAAGAAGAGCCTAAGAAGGCCAAATATGAGGAGTTGCTGTTGACAGAAGAGATTACCGAAGGTAGTCGTTTGGCTTGGATTTCCCGTAAATACTACGGTCATCCGGATTACTGGCCGTATCTGTATGATGCGAACAGAGATCGTATTGACAACCCGAGTAATGTGCCTGTAGGTACGCAGATTCGTGTTCCAAAGTTAACAAAGGCTCAACGCGACATGACGAGTAGTGAGTACTTGCGTCTGAAAGAGGAGGCCGTAGCAGCTATTCGATAAGGGTTTGGTAGAAAGCATTGTGACAGAAGATTTCATCCGAATAGAGGGAGCGGACACACACAATTTGAAACATGTGTCGGTAGATATACCGCGCAATCAATTGACAGTGGTGACCGGAGTGAGCGGTAGCGGCAAGAGTTCGTTAGCGTTCGACACCCTCTATGCCGAAGGTCAACGGCGGTATGTAGAGAGTCTGAGTGCCTATGCGCGTCAGTTTATGGGTCGCATGCAGAAGCCGGAAGTAGAGAAGATCGAAGGTATCCCGCCTGCCATCGCCATTCAACAGAAAGTGACGAGTCGCAATCCCCGTTCCACCGTAGGGACGGTCACGGAGATCTATGACTATCTGAAATTGCTTTTCGCGCGCGTGGGCCACACCTTCTCGCCTGTGAGCGGGGAAGAAGTGAAGCGCAACACGATTCGCGATGTCGTGCAATACATGGAGAGTTTGCCCAAGGGTACTCGTCTGTATTTGCTGAGTCCGATAGTACTGCCGGAAGGTAGGACGTTGAAGGAGCAATTGGCATTGTGGTTAAGTCAGGGTTTCAGTCGCTTGATGATAGACGGGGACACTGTTCGTTTGGATGCAGAGACCTGGAAACAGGCAAAAGGGCATGAGGCTTATCTATTAGTCGACCGTATCATCGTGGACCACGAGCAGGCGACAAGCAACCGCTTTGCGGACAGTGTGCAGACAGCCTTCTTTGAAGGAAATGGAGAATGTCAGGTGCAGGCCCAATGGGATAATGTACCAAGGACGAAAGTTTTCTCCGAGCGCTTCGAGGCAGACGGCATTCAGTTTATAGAGCCGAGTGAGCATTTATTCGATTTTAACAATCCGGTGGGAGCGTGTCCGGAATGCAAGGGTGTAGGTTCGGTAATCGGTATTGATGTAGATTTGGTTATTCCGGATAAGTCCAAATCGGTATACGAAGAGGCTATAGCTTGTTGGCAGACAGAGAAGACGAAGGAATGGCAAGATGCGCTGGTAATGAATGCGGCGAAGTTCGATTTTCCGATTCACACGCCATTCTATGCCTTGACGGATGAGCAGAAACAGCTTATTTGGACAGGTAATGAATATTTCCGAGGCTTGCATGATTTCTTCAAGGAGTTGGAGGAGAAGCAGTATAACCGGATTCAATACAAGGTGATGTTAGCACGCTACAAGGGGAAGACGATTTGTCCTGTTTGTCGCGGTTTTCATCTTCGCAAAGAATCGGAATACGTGCTGATCAACGGCAAGAATATCCAACAGTTATGCGCGATGCCGATTTCGGAACTGCAGACGTGGTTTGATGCGTTGCAGTTGCCGGCAATCGAGCAGCAAGCGGCAGAGATGCTGTTGATTGAGATTAATCACAGGCTTCAGTTCATGCACGATGTAGGATTAAGTTATCTGACGTTGAACCGCCAGAGCAACACCTTGTCGGGCGGCGAGAGTCAGCGTATCAACTTAGCGAAGTCGTTGGGCAGCAGTCTGGTAGGTTCGTTGTATGTGCTGGATGAGCCATCCATCGGATTGCATCCGCGAGATACGGAATTACTGATTCATGTGCTGAAAGAGTTGCGCGACTTAGGGAATACGATTGTTGTCGTGGAGCATGACACGGATATCATAGCCGCAGCGGACCATGTGATTGAGATCGGTCCTGCCGCCGGACGTCATGGCGGAGAAATTGTGTATGAGGGCAAACCTCGATCGGAGTGGTTCAAAATCGATATCCCGACCCAGCGACGCCATTGGAATAACTATATCGAGGTGGAAGGTGCGTGCGAGAACAACCTGAAGAATCTGACAGTTCGTTTTCCGCTGCATGTGATGACAGTGGTGACAGGTGTGAGCGGAAGTGGTAAGTCGAGTCTGGTCAGCAAAGTGCTCTACCCTGCCCTAAAGAAGCACTATGGCGGCGTGATTATGGAGCACACGGGTGATTTCGGTCATATCAAAGGCAGTCTGCACCTCATGCGCGACATCGAATATGTGGACCAGAACCCGATTAGTCGTTCGAGCCGCAGCAACCCAGTGACGTACTTGAAGGCGTACGATGAGATACGGCGATTATATGCCGAGCAGGCCCTGTCGAAACAATTAGGTTTCAGTCCTGCCTATTTCTCTTTCAACACCCCGGGCGGTCGATGCGAGACATGTCAAGGCGAAGGAACGATTACGATTGAGATGCAGTTCATGGCGGACCTTGTGATTGAATGCGAGCAATGTCACGGCAAGCGTTTCAAGCAAGACATACTGGATGTTCACTATCGGGGTAAATCGATATACGATGTGCTCTGTATGACCGTGAATCAGGCGGTTGAGTTCTTCAGCGAAGACGAGACGTGTGCAAAAATTGTCAAACGACTTAAACCGCTGCAGGATGTAGGTTTGGGTTATATCCAGTTAGGCCAAAGCAGTAGTACGTTATCGGGCGGAGAGAGTCAACGTGTTAAGTTAGCCTCATTCCTTGCGCAGGAAGAGAACCGTCCGACGATCTTTGTCTTTGACGAGCCGACAACGGGTTTGCATCAGCGCGATATCGAGGTGCTGCTGAAGGCTTTAAACAGGCTGATCAGCAACGGTCACACAGTTATCATCATTGAGCACAATCCGTCTGTGATTATGGCAGCCGACCACGTGATTGATTTAGGTCCGGAAGGAGGAACAGAAGGCGGATATATCGTTTGTACGGGTACCCCGGAAGAGGTAGCCCGGCATCAAGAGAGTTATACCGGCAAGTATCTTGCCCAAATTATAGAATCTAACCATGCGAAATAGTATTTTTAAGGATTATCTTCCCCGTTGGGGAGTATTGATGATGGATTTGCTACTCTGCAGCATCGCTTTTTGGTTAAGCGTGTGGATCGGTAGCGGATTCTTTCACTACGGGAATTTAGACCTTCAACCGATATCCATCGGTGTGCAGTTCTTGATTATCATGGCTGTGCAGTTGGCATTCTTCTGCATTTTCCAGACATATTCGGGAATCATTCGCTATTCGACGTTTATCGATACAATCAAAGTTCTGCTATCGAATATCTCGACAGGACTCGTACTGATAGTTGTTAATCTCGTCATGGACCATGTAGTTGGAGAACATCCGTTCATGAACACGGTTATTGCCGTCTATGTTCCCATTTCGTTTGTATTGCTTTTCTCGCTACGCGTAGGCGTTAAGACGTTGAATGATACTTTTGAGCGAAGCCAGGGGAATCCTCCGGTGATGATTTACGGCACGCAAGTTGCAGGTATTGCGATAGCGAAAATGCTCAGCTCGGTCGGAAACAGTCCGTATCGTCCAGTAGGATTCATCACCGAACCTGATGAACGTCGCGGATATGCGTTGGCAGGTCTGCGCGTGCGGCCGTTGAATGAGAGTCTATTTCACTGGATGGAGAAACGCGGGATTAAACATGTCATTGTATCGCCGATGAAGATGCGTAAGATTAATCCGGCGAAAGACTTACAGGTTTTTATCGACCATAACATTCGTATCTTAACGACCCCGTACTTCACGCAGTTCGACAACGTCGAGGCAATAGACGCGATGCGTATCGGTCGAATTGATGCGATTAAGATTGAAGATTTGTTGGAGCGTCCACAGATTGAAGTAAACACGGAGAACGTGCGTCAAATTATCCACCAACGCGTAGTGATGGTAAGCGGAGCTGCAGGTAGTATCGGAAGTGAGTTAGTTCGTCAGATACAGAAATATGAGCCGCAAGTGACGATTCTGTTAGACATCGCCGAATCGCCTCTGCATGATTTGGTGTTAGATTTGCATGCCAACTATCCGGATTCCCGTTTCATACCTATTATTGCGGACGTGCGCAATCGCGAGCGTATCGAGCAGATATACAATGAGATGCGTCCTGACGTTGTTTATCACGCCGCAGCATACAAACATGTGCCTTTGATGGAGAGTTATCCGAATGAGGCTATTCAGGCGAATGTGTTAGGGACGAAGAACATGGCGGACTTAGCTGTTAAATACGGTGTACAGCGCTTTGTAATGATTTCTACGGATAAGGCGGTTAACCCGACTAATATCATGGGCGCAAGTAAACGTATTGCGGAGATATACGTACAGTCGCTTTTCCGTAAATTACACAAGACGAATGCCTCGTGTACAAAGTTCATCACGACCCGTTTCGGCAATGTATTGGGCAGCAATGGTTCGGTCATACCGTTCTTCCGCAAACAGATTGCGGCAGGAGGTCCGTTGACCGTAACTCATCCGGATATCATTCGCTATTTCATGACTATTCCGGAAGCCTGTTGTTTGGTGATGGAAGCCAGTACGTTAGGAGAGGGCGGTGAAATATATGTATTTGACATGGGTAAGCCGGTAAAGATACTGGATTTGGCGCGTAACATGATTCGTTTGGCGGGTTATATTCCGGAGAAGGATATTCAGATTGTCTTCACGGGTCTGCGTCCCGGCGAGAAGTTATACGAGGAACTGCTGAACCAGAAAGAAATTACCATGCCGACGAGTAACCAAAAGATCATGGTGGCTCGCGTAAGAGAGTTTGAATTCGATGAAGTAAGTCAAGCGATAGACAAGTTAATTGAGACAAGCCGTATGGCTAAACCGTTCACTACTGTTAAGTTGATGAAACAGATTGTGCCGGAATACATTAGTAACAATTCCATTTATGAGCAATTAGATCCACAATGATACAAGCGTTTTTTATCGAACATAGTTATTTGATCGGCATTGTCAGTTTTATTTTGGGCTGGATAGGCATGCCTGTCGTACTTCGCATCGCAAAAGCGAAGGGCTTTGTCGTTCGTCCGAACAAACGAATGAGTCACACGGGTGAGGTACCCAATATCGGCGGTCTGGATATCTACTTCAGCGTGATGCTCTCGTACCTGTTATTTGACTATTCACAGATCACGAATAACCAGTTCTTTTTGATTGGTATTGCGGCTATTATGGCCGTTGGTTTTATCGACGATGTACTGGTGTTGACTCCTTTATCCAAGCTATTGGGAGAAACCTTGGCGGGCATCGCGTTGATTGGTTTTGGAAATCTACGTCTGACACATCTTCATGGCATCTTCGGTATAGGTGAAATGGGTATCATACCGAGTTATATCATCTCGCTCTTTGTACTGATAGCCATCATTAACGCGATCAATTTGATTGACGGTATTGACGGCTTGGCGAGCGGTTTGGGTATTCTATACTGCCTTTTCTTCGCTATCTATTTCGGGCTGGTGGGTTCTACCAGTTGGTCAATATTAGCGATTTGTATGATCGGTTCATTAGCGGTGTTCTTCATCTACAATGTGTTTGGTCATCGAGGTAAGATTTTCATGGGCGATTCGGGCAGTTTGTTATTGGGATATCTACTGACAGCTTTCGTCTTCCGTTTCTGCGAGCAGAATGCGTATCATGTAGTGCCGGAGGTTTATCATATGAGCGCTGCTCCAGCGGTAGCTATCTGCGTGATGACCATCCCTATCTTTGATACCATCCGCGTCAGCCTCACGCGCATCAAGCAACACCGCAGTCCTTTTGCGCCGGATAAGAATCATATTCATCACTTGCTTCTGCGCACAGGTTTAAATCACCTTCAGACGACCTGTGTATTGTTAAGCGCCAGTCTGCTCTTCATTGGCTTGGCTATTTTAGGGCGAAACTGGAATATATGGTTATTGTTATTTGCAGATTTTGCTTTGGCGACGATTTTAACGCTAATTCTATGGCGCGTACTGAATAAAAAACTATACGGACAGAATGCTGACAATTGATCACATATCGATGGAGTTCTCGTCCCGCCCGGTGTTGGACGATATCACGTTCCTCATCAACCGGAAGGAACGGATAGCCTTGGTGGGTAAGAATGGAGCGGGCAAGACAACTTTGCTTCGTCTTATTGCGGGAGAATACCAACCAACGAGTGGTCGCATTGCCCGTGAAACCGATATGAAGATAGGGTACTTGCCGCAAGTGATGCTTTTTCACGACGACCGTACGCTCCGCGAAGAGATGATGCTGGTTGCACACGAAGACGAGGCACGCTTTGTAGCCGAGATGGACCGCACTGTGATCGGTTTGGGTTTTGAACGTAGAGATTTCGACCGACCGTGTAGTGAGTTCAGTGGAGGTTGGCGCATGCGTATTGAGTTGGCGAAGATATTATTGAGTCATCCGGATTTACTGCTATTGGACGAGCCGACCAATCACTTGGATATCGAGTCCATACAATGGTTAGAGGATTTTTTGAAAAGCAGTCCCTCGGCTGTACTGATGGTAAGTCACGACCGGGCGTTTATCGATAATGTATGTCAGCGAACGATCGAAATCACCTTAGGACGAATCTATGATTACAATGTTAATTATACTCGCTTTGTGGAGTTACGTAAAGAAAGGCACGAACAACAAGTAAGAGCGTATCAGAACCAACAAAAAATGATTCAGGATACGGAGGAGTTTATCGAGCGCTTTCGTTACAAAGCCACAAAAGCTGTACAGGTGCAGAGTCGCATCAAGCAGTTGGATAAGTTAGAGCGGTTAGAAGTGGATTTGGAGGACACCAGTAAGTTAAATCTGCGTTTCCCACCCGCTCCGCGCAGTGGTGATTTTCCTCTGATTGTAGAAGATCTGAGCAAAGATTTTGGGACACATAATGTATTTCACGACGTAACCTTCACGATTCGGAGAGGTGAGAAAGTAGCTTTTGTGGGTAAGAACGGAGAAGGAAAGACGACGCTGGTGAAATGCATCATGGGGCAATTGGACTATTTGGGAAACCTCAAGATCGGGCACAATGTCAAGATCGGTTATTTCGCTCAGAATCAAGCCGCGCTGCTGGATGAGAACCTGACGGTTTTTGAGACGATTGATTATGTAGCAGTCGGCGATATCCGGACTAAGATACGTGATATTCTGGGTGCATTCATGTTCGGCGGTGAGGCGAGTGAGAAGAAAGTGAAGGTGTTGAGCGGAGGAGAACGCAGTCGCTTAGCGATGATACGTCTATTGTTAGAGCCGTGTAACTTACTGATACTGGATGAGCCGACGAACCACTTGGACATGCCATCCAAAGATGTGCTAAAAGCAGCGCTGCAGGATTTTAACGGAACTCTTATATGCGTCAGTCACGACCGTGATTTCCTGGATGGATTAGTAAGTAAAGTATATGAGTTTGGAGGAGGTCGTGTCAAAGAGCATTTAGGCGGCATCTATGATTTCCTGCGAGCAAAGAAGATGGATAGTTTACAGGAATTGGAACGAAAGAATCCAAGTAATCCGAATACTCTGTCGAATCAGAATACTCCGAGTTCCTCCAAGCAGGACTACACTGCTCAAAAAGCTGCAGCAGCAGAGCGAAGAAAGAAAGAGAAACAGATTGCGGAAGTAGAAGAGGCTATTGCTACGTTAGAAGCGAAGCAGGCGGAAATGGAGCAACTACTGGCCATTACGGAAAATCAAACGACGGAGAACTTTCAAAAGTACGAAACCATCAAACATCAGATAGAACAGAAACTATACGAATGGGAAATTCTGAGTGAGAGTTGAAAGATGAAAGAAATTATTGATTATATCATTGAGTGGTTGTGCTACGGAGACACCGAAGCCGCAGCCCGTGTAGCCTACACGGCAGACGAGAAAGAGCTGGAGACACACGATGTCATCATCGTCCCAAATGGTCATTTAGGAAAGGACCTTATTCTGCCTGAGTTGAAAAAGCCAGAAGTGGAGCAACCCTCGAAGGGCAAGACGATTATTCGTACAGATATCGTGTACGCTGTCTTTTTCTTCACTTCTCGTGCGGAAGAAGTGCTGAATACGAAACGCGATGAACACGGACGATTCTTAGCAGCCTTTTCGATGTTAAATCAAAAGAGTCGCTTGCAAATTCCTCGCTTGGACGAGTACGCACGCTTGGTATTAAAGCAACTGAATATGCCATTACCGGAAAGCGGATATCATCATGTTTATTTGACGCATGACATCGATGCGATTAGTCAATATCGTCATTTGCGCGGTGCGTTAGGTGGTTTGCGACGTGGAGAGGGGAAAGCGGTTTGGGCTGCGTTACGGGATATTCACCAAGACCCTTTATACACTTTTCCATGGATTCTCGAGCAAGACCGTCAAGTAAAGAAAGCAGAGCCAATCTATTTTGTTAAGCGCACTCGCGGGAGAGGGTATGATTATCCACAATACTGCTTACACGGACGTGACTGGAGACGCTTGAAGCACATGCTTCGTCATAACAATGTCTATCTTGGCGTGCATGGCAGTTACTACGGTTCTATACCGGCTATTGAGTATAGTAAGATGTACCGCGCCCATTACTTACGCTGCTCCATTGAGCAACTGCAGCGATTAGCGGATGCGGGTTATACCGATGATTTCACGATGGGTTTTGCGGACCAAGCCGGATTCCGTCTGCAGACGTGCCGCGCCGTGCGATGGATTAATCCGAAAACGATGCAGTTAACGAACCTTACGTTACATCCGCTAATGGTGATGGATACCACATTGAGTAAGTATATGCATTTAACGGAAGATGAGGCATACTTCTTGTGTGAGCGCTTGATTGCGAAGGTTAAATTACACCACGGCGATTTATGTCTGCTGTGGCATAATAACAATTTTGCAGGCGAGTCTTATCACCGCGCATTATACCCGAAGATATTGGCCTTGATCAAATGAGCACTTGCAAGCCAAACATATTAGTTGTTTCCGATCCGATGGTAGCACCAGGGTACCTCCCGCGTGTGCGCTATCTATGCGATTATTTGGCACGAAAAGGATACGGCGTAACCCTATTAACGGAAGATGGTAAGCCACTGACGTTTACGCACGCCTACCCCATTCAGACGATTCGAATGTATCACGGTGGCACGCTTGAGTGGTTGGCGAAGGCTATATGGACATTGTTGACCGACTGGTATAATCGCGCTTTTGCGAGCCGGTTTATTCACCGACTATCCGGCAATGAGCCATATGATCTCGTCCTTTGTTCAAGCTTCAATGACTCTCCCTTAGGGGCTGCTTCGCGCATCGCCAGACGACTCAATATACCTTTGGTATGCGATATTCGAGACTTGGAAGAACAGGTGAATGACTCGAGGTATCAATATCAGCATCAGTCTCGATTCTTGATGCCTTTCCGGGGTATCTATCGGGCAATACACAGAAGGCGCAGGAATGCAGTATTACGTCAAGCGAAGGCTATCACGACTATATCTCCTTGGCATGCAGAATTCATCCAAACCATCACAAAACATCGTGTTCCGGTCACCGTAGTATATAACGGCTTCGACGAGCAAGTGTTCTATCCGTCAAGCACCCCCACTACGGTCTTTAAGATATCGTATATCGGCAGTCTCTTCGCATGGCAGAAAGCCGGTTTGGAGAAAGTGAAGCGGGTGATTGAGGCATGTAAATCATCTTCCATCCTGTTGGATGTTCATACTCCGCAGCAAGAGCCCATCGCACACGAACAGTTAGGAGAGGCAGTACGGGAGAGCAGTATTATGTTGGTGCTGACAAGTACCGAGACACACGGCATGCTGACCACGAAGTTTTATGAGGCTTTGGGTTGCAATAAACCGGTGCTCTGTGTGCCTTCCGACAAAGGAGCGTTAGCGGATCTTATCGCATACACGAAGGCCGGTATAGCGACCGAAGATGAGGAAGAAATTAAGGCATTTATACAAGGCCAATATAAACAATGGAAAGAGAAAGGCTATACGCATCAACAAAGCGTGCATAGAGAGGAGTTCACGCGCGAAGCGCAATGTCGACAAACAGAAGAAATCATAAAAACCATATTATCATGAAACGAAATCTTATTACCCTTTTACTCATTGCGATGAGCGTCCAGCTCTTTGCATGGACCAGCCCCGTCACTATTCCTGACGTAGGCGGAGCACGCATTCACATCGTCGCACAAAACGCACAAAACTACCTGATGGACTTGACGGCCTCCAACTCTTCATGCAAAACAGAGGCGCAGTTTGGTGCCAAGACCGATAAGATGGCTAATGTCTTTGTGGCCCTTGAAGCGGATATCGTAGCCATTTGTGAAGTGGAGCGCAACCAAGAAGTGCTCAGTTATATATGCAATGCGATGAATGAGATATACGGTCAAGAGGTGTATACGTACGTCACCGACAACCTATCTGCTTCTCAATCCAGCAGCGGTTACATGCCGCTTAAAGCCGGATTTATCTACAACAAAGAGAAGGTGACTCCATCCGGATCCACCCTATCCCCTTACAGTTCAGGCGAATATAATGCCCGCATGCGTATTCAAGCGTTCAAGGAGAATGCCACGAACGAACTATTCGTGCTGTCAATGAACCATTTCAAGGCGAAAAGCAGCGGCTCTGACGACGGAGAGAGCATTCGTATTCAGAATGCCTCTAATCTCATATCGAAACTGAATTATGTCTCAAGCGACGATGATATTCTTATAATGGGCGACCTAAATGCCTACACTGAAGAGACTCCTATTCAGAACCTGATCAAGGCGGGATATGAAGAGCAATTGGTACGTTTCGACCCGAATGCATACACCTATAATTATTATGGCGAGAAAGGTATCCTTGACCACGCTATGGCCAATAGCACGATGGCAGATCAAGTCACCGGAGCCTATGCTTATCACATCAACACATCCGGATACAGTTCGTATAAATATTCCGACCATGATGCCGTGTTAGTAGGTCTTCGCTTAGGAAAAAGTAGCGGAGAAGGTATTGACGACGTGCAGGTATTGCCTGCTGCACGCAAGTTTATCCAAAATGGTCAGATATTCATTGAGATTGACGGCCAAGTATACACGATTTTAGGCAATCACGTTTATTAATGATTAGTTTTATCATCCCCATATACAACGCGGAGCCATACCTCGTCCGATGCATACAGTCCGTGCTAAAGCAGACAACTTCTGAACCGCTGCAGGTTATTCTTGTTGATGATGGTAGCAAGGATAACAGTCTGGCAATCGCACAAGAGGCAGCATGCGAAGAGAAGCGAATTGTTGTGCTTCGTCAGCCTCATGCAGGGCAGTCCGCGGCACGTAACCTGGGGCTCAAATATGCCAAAGGGGAGTACATCGCCTTTGTGGATGCAGATGATGCAATAGAGCAGGACTGGTGCGAGAAGCACATAGCTGCAATAAAGGGCGTAGACTATGTGCAAAGCGGCTACACCCGCAACGGAGTACAGAAAACACCCTCTTCCATACACCAATTCACTTCTCCTTGCATGCGGCTCTATCGATGCGAAGCGATTGCACAGATGCGCTTTCCGGAAGGGATGATTTACGAAGACGTACTATGGTCCGTTGATCTTTGGTTGAGCGGTGCGACATGCCGTATTATACGCTACGACGGCTATCACTACACAGCCAATCCGGAAAGCACCACAGCCCATTCGCACCCGGAGGCTCAGAAGCGCGTGCTACAGGCTCTTCGCGCTAAACGAAAGGGGGCATCCATGCGAGGAAAATTCATTATTGCATACACGATATGTCGATTAAAACTTCATTTTATACGCTCATGAGAAATAGAATTAACATCGTTCCATTGTTCTTAGTATTTTGCCTCATGCCCTTCTCATGTCTAATGGCAGGAGAAGCTCAGTATCAGGACATCAACTACACCTTTGACGAGAATCATATGACCGCAGAGGTGGCATTAAATCCTCGGGCAACAGGAGAAATCTTTATCCCGGAACAAATTCAAGTAGGTCAAAACTCGTATACTGTTGTGGGTATCAGCGACAAAGCCTTTAAAGGATGTAAAAATCTTACGGCTATTGTGCTACCGAAAACGCTAAAACAAGTATATCGTTCTGCCTTTGAAGGAACGGGGATTCTCCTTAATAAAAGCAATTGGACCGAAGGCTGTCTGTGGATTGACAGCGTGCTGATTGCCACGGATAAAAATATCAAGCCGCGTTTTGTGGTGCCTGAAGGAACAAGACTTATAGCGGCCGGGGCCTTTCAAGGTAATAAGGTTATTCAGCGCATAGAAATCCCCGCGTGCATCAACCGCATTGACCATGAGACTTTCCGGGATTGCAAGAACCTGCAGAAGATTGTCATTCCGCCCACCATTACCTCCATCGGTGAAGAAGCCTTCACGGGCAGCGGCATCGCGCTCAATGAGAATAAGTGGAAGAAAGGTGCACTCATTATCGATGATTGTCTGATTGCAACTAACAACGAGTTGCCCGCTAAATATGTCTTCAAGAACAAGACTCCTATTCGTCTGATCGCTGAGCGAGCTTTTGCCAACAAAAAGAATCTCAAGAGCGTAGAGATACCAAATACCATTACGGCCATACCTACTGCGGCATTCATGGGGTGCGAGAACCTGACGGATGTAGTGATTCCGGCGACCGTGAAGACTGTAGGCAATTTCGCGTTCTACAACTGCGTTAAACTGCGCAATGCCAAACTTCCGACGGAACTGGAGCAACTCGGAGCCGGAGTTTTCTACGGCTGTGAAAACCTAACGGAACAAGTGCTGAGTGAGAAACTTCAATCAATCGAGAAGGCAGCCTTCTTTATGTGCCGCAGCATTAAGAAGATCACCTTCCCTGCGCGACTCAAGCGTATTGACGACGGAGCCTTTGCGGGTTGCAGCAGTTTGGAAGCTATTAACCTACCCTCCTCGCTCCAATACTTAGGAGAACAAGCTTTTGCAGGTTGTGCTGCGCTGCGTAGAGTAAGTATTCCGGAAGGAGTTAACTCGCTCTCCAAACAAGTCTTCCAAGGCTGCTCGCATTTATACCGTATTGACTTACCAGAAGGACTATATGCCATCGGAGACGAAGCGCTCTCGGGGTGTATTGCCTTAGAGATTATCAATATTCCCAAGAGCACTTTCCGCATCGGTGTTCGCGCTTTTCATAACTGTCAGCAGTTACGTGAAATCCGACTCGTTGATCATATACATATGATTGAAGATGGTGCGTTCATGGAATGCAAGTTGCTGGAAGAGATCAAACTGCCTGCTTCTCTCAAGCTTCTATGCCGTGCGGCCTTTGCGCAATGTATCAGTTTACGCAAGGTGCAGTTGAATAAAAACCTAAAGGAAATCGGCGATGGGGCATTCTGTCAATGTCGCAGTCTGCGTGAAGTGGAATGGAATGACTCACTACGCGTCATTGGTACAGAAGCTTTCTTGGAATGCAAATATCTGAAGACTCCGGTCTTTGATGCAAACGTTGAAATTGGAAAAAATGCCTTTAAAGGATGTAAATAACTTTTTTATTAACCCTCAAATTCAAATTAATTATGACAAAGAAATTTATTTGCCCGATTTGTGGCTACGTACACGAAGGTACTGAAGCTCCTGAGCGTTGTCCGCAATGTAAACAAATCGTTGAATGGAAAGTCGCTTCTGACGACAAACTCAATTTCGTTTGCGAGCATGTTCTCGGCGTAGCGAAAGACGTAAAAGACCCGATCATTGCAGAAGGTCTGCGTGCTCACTTCATGGGTGAATGCTCCGAAGTAGGCCAGTACTTGGCTATGGCTCGTCAAGCAGACCGTGAAGGTTATCCGGAGATAGCAGCTGCGTTCCGTCAATATGCATACGAAGAGGCGGATCACGCTTCCCGTTTTGCAGAATTGCTCGGTGAGATTGTTTGGGATACCAAGACAAACCTCGAGAAACGTATGATGGCTGAAGCAGGTGCTTGCGAAGATAAGTTCAAAATTGCTAAGCGCGCAAAAGAACTGGACCTCGACCCGATTCACGACTCCGTTCACGAGATGGCTCGTGACGAAGCTCGTCACGGTAAAGGTTTCGAAGGTCTTTACAAACGTTATTTTGGAAAATAACCAGCGTGTTATCTAATTATTCCTCCGCCAATGACTAATCCGTCTTGATAGAAGACAATGGATTGGCCGGGAGTAATACCCCAGACGGGAGCTGCAAATAAAAGGCAGTTCCCGTCTATCTTTTGTACCGGCACAGCTTGACTACGATAGCGGATTCGGGCAGAGATAGCAGTATCATTGACTGTACGAAGTGCACGCACTATCTGGTACTGCAGTTGTGTAGCAAAAAGGTCCTCATTCGTGCCGAGTGTCACGCGATTGGTGACTGCATCGATATGGGTAACGTAGGCCGGATGACCAAGTGCGATACCAAGGCCTTTGCGTTGTCCTATGGTATAGTTAACAAAGCCTTCGTGCCGACCAAGCACATTTCCATGTGCATCAACATACTCACCCGCACGCACGCGTTCATTATAGTCGGGCACATTCGCGCGCAAGAAAGCACGGTAGTCATTATCGGGAATGAAACAAATCTCCTGACTCTCGCGTTTCTCTGCCAGTTTGATATAGCCGTGTTGACGTGCAATATCGCGAACCTGATCTTTAGTTAAGTCTCCTAAGGGGAAAATTGTTCGGCGCAATTGCTCTTCGGTCAGCATCCAAAGGAAATAGGTCTGGTCTTTCTTGGTATCTGCAGCTTGCGCCAGATATACATGTCCATCACGTTCCTCAATGCGCGCATAGTGACCGGTTGCTATATAATCGCATTGTAATTCATCCGCCACGCGCACCAGTTCTCCCCATTTAATATGACTATTGCACAGCACGCAGGGGTTCGGCGTTCGTCCGGACATATACTCGTCAATGAAATTACGAATGACGCATTGCTTAAAGGTATCTCGGAAGTCAACAATATGATGTTCGAAGCCCATCTTCTGAGCATTGTGCTTTGCTTCCATTATGGATTCGATCGAACAGCATCCTTTCTCCTTGGCGAGACAAGACTCTTTGATGCTATCGAAGGTGCGGAAGGTTACACCAACCACCTCATAGCCCTGCTCCGACAAAAGCATAGCACTGACGGTAGAATCAATTCCGCCCGACATTCCTAATAACACCTTACCTTTTGCCATTATTGCTGCATATCAACGAGTTTTGTATAGAATCCACCCAAAGCGTATAATTCGTTGTGTGTACCACGCTCTACTATTCTACCTTCATGTACAACACATATTAAGTCTGCATGTTTGATAGTGGAAAGACGATGGGCTACCACGAGCGTTGTGCGGTCTTGCATGAGGTGTTCGAGGGCTTCCTGAACGAGTTTCTCAGACTCACTATCGAGCGCAGAGGTGGCTTCGTCTAAAATTAGAATGGGCGGGTTCTTAAGGATAGCACGGGCTATACTGAGTCGTTGGCGTTGCCCACCGGATAGACGACTACCTCGATCACCTATCATTGTCTCATAGCCCTCAGGCATCTCCTCAATAAACACGTGTGCATTGGCTATCTTAGCCGCTTGTTCCACTGCCTGCGGCCAGGTTAGACCATTCGGTGCGGGTTGCGTTGTATCCACTCCGAAGGTGATATTGTTATATACCGTATCATTGAAGAGAATCGGTTCTTGACACACGATGCCCATGATGGCACGCAGGTCACGCGTATTAAACCGACGAATGTTTACTCCATCCATGGTAATGGCACCCTCCTGCGGATCATAGAATCGCGGTACAAGATCCGTCAACGTCGTTTTACCACTACCGGACTGACCAACCAAAGCGACGGTCTTACCTTTCGGAATTGCTAACGAGATATCCGTAAGCACCTCTTTATCCTCCTGGTAGCGGAAGGAGACATGTTCGAAAGCAATCTGTTGCTCAAAACGGACAGGTTGCGGCACTGCGGGTTCGGGAATCTTCGTCTCGGTCTCCAAGATTGCATCGATGCGCTCCAATGAAGCCATTCCCTTGCGAATGCCGTATGAGGCCCTACTCAGGTCCTTCGCAGGATTGATGATAGAATAGAAGATTACCAGATAATAGATGAAGGTAGAGGCATCTATCATGGAGTGGTCTCCCAAAATAAGCAATCCACCAAACCACAGGATGACAGCTATCAGCGCTGTGCCCAAGAACTCCGAGAGCGGATGCGCCAAGTAATAACGACGATTGATGCGATTAAAGGTAGCACGAGTCTCGTTGATGAGTCGATTGAAGCGTACGCGCAGTTTATCCTGCGCATTGAATCCTTTTACTACCCGCAGCCCGAGCAAGGTCTCATCAATAGACGACAGAATCTCTGCATTCTGTTCCTGTCCTTTCGTGGATGTGCGCTTAAGACTCCGTCCGATACGACCGATACAGAAGATCGCTATCGGCAGTAATACCAAGACGAAGAGCGTCAATTGCCAACTGATAACAAGCAGAGTCGTCATATAGATGATGATCATGATGGGGTTTTTAAAAAGGACGTCCAGCGCCGACATGATAGACGCTTCGACTTCTCCCACATCATTGGTCATACGGGATATCACATCTCCACGGCGTGCTTCGGTGAAATAGCCGATCGGCAACGAAAGCACTTTGTCGTACAAAGCTTTTCGTAAGTCGCGTAACACGCCCGTACGGATAGGAACCATGAAATAGTTGGCAAGCCAGGATGTGACACATTTAAGGCCGGTCATTCCCACTAAAAAGAGTCCTAACCAGAATAACACATACCCTGCGCCATGCACGGCTATCTGCTCGTTCAGCGCGCAATACATATTATTTCGAAGCGCATTGAGTGTCTCTTGCAACCCATTGACTGTCTCCATAGGGATGCGTGTTACCTCAATATCCGTCAATCCGAATAGAATACGGAGAACCGGGATGATTGCTGCGAACGAGAAGAGGGACAGCAAAGTAGATAACAGGTTAAAACCGATATTCAATGCCATCGAGCCCTTATAAGGCGGAACAAAACGTCGTATGAGTTTAATCCAGTCCATTCGTATTGATTAGTGGGTGTTCTTTCTGTTGTTTTCTGCTACATATTGGAGTATCTGTCGGTCAAAAGCAGCCTGCGGCGTATAGAAACGTATTGAGATCGGCAAGGCAATGAGACGTTTGTTCATCGCAGCCAGCCGCTCTACTAACGAGGTAGTACGAAGACGCTGTATGTCTTTCTCAGTCGTCAGTACAAAATCAAAAGGCTTTGATTTTTCTACAATCGCGTCTATATCTTGTTCCGTATAGCGATGATGGTCCTCAAAAGCCATCAACTGCGCATGGGGATAATGCGCCAAGACGTAGTCCATCATATAATGCGGATGCGCAATGCCACACAACACGAGCGGTGTGCCCTCTTGCTCCATCGGTGCATAGTTCAGTCCCGTAAAATGCAATAACTGATAGGTAGGAAGATGCAGGCGGTTGTCTACCACACGCATGTCTATCGGGCGTAAGTTATCCGGACACTTGGTTACTACGACGGCACTTGCTTTGAGAGCCCGCGAAGGCAGGTCGCGCAACCTTCCCCAGGGTAACATATGATCGTCGATATATAAGCGGTCATAGGGTGTGAGTAACACGTACATGCCGCAACGGATAGCCCGATGCTGCATCGCATCATCCAGTACCACGACATCCAATTCGTTCACTTGGCGTTGTAACTGATGTACCCCTCGCACACGATTTTCGCAGACCGCAACAGGCACCTCGGGGAAAGCGCGATGCAGTTGCATTGCTTCATCGCCAATAGTATCAACAGTCGAAGCAGTGTCCGCCAAGAGGAAACCACGCGTACGACGCTTGTATCCGCGCGAGAGAATAGCCGGATGATAGCCATGCGCCAAGAGCAGTTGCACAATATAAGCTGTCATAGGCGTTTTTCCCGTTCCACCCACCGCAATATTACCCACACAGATTGTAGGCACCTCTACGGTAAACGAAGGGATGACACGCTGGTCGAACAGCAGATGACGAATCGCCACTCCTATCGTGTACAGCCAACTCAGCGGAATATAGAGAATGTTTCGCAACACCTGATACGTATTAACGGATAATTACTTCATCCATCAGGGCCATAATACGCGGTTTGGAGCAGAAGGAACGAACCTTCATGATGAGGCGTTCTTCTTCGGTCGTGTTATCGAGCAATTTCAAGAAGGCATCGAACGGATCTACTTTCTCGGGATAGTAAGCTAACTGATATTGACCGAGTCCGGCAAGTTCAACGGCCTTAGCAATGGCATCATCGATATTTCCGAGTTCGTCTACGATACCTATCTCCACACCTTTTGTACCTAACCATACACGTCCTTCGCCAATAGCCTTAATCTCATCCTGCGTCATATGACGTCCTTCGGCACAACGGCTGGTGAACAGGTCATATCCACGTTCTACCATGGTCTGCAATAACTGATGCTCCTCCGTGTTCATTCCCTTGTAGAACATGTTGGTCTCCAGATCCGAGTGCTTGTTGGTAGAGATACCATCGATATCCAAACCGATCTTATCGCGCAGTTTAGCTACATTAGGTACTGTACCAAAGATACCGATAGAACCGGTGATCGTAGTGGGTTCTGCATAGATATAATCCGCACCACAAGAGATGTAATAACCACCCGAAGCAGCCAGACCGCCCATAGACACCACTACCGGTTTACCATCCGCTTTGAAGTTCTGCACCGCACGCCAGATTGCTTCGCTTGCATCCGCAGAACCACCCGGACTGTTCACGCGCAGTACCAAAGCCTTGACATCCTCGTTTTTAGCGATTTTCTTTATTGTCTTTACAACATCCTTGGATACGATACCATCGTTACCCTCTTCGTAAATCTCTCCATCTAAATAGAGCACAGCCACTTTATCTTTGGCGCGAGAAGGCAGACGTTGTACCTGTGCCAATTGAGCGGTTGTGAGGGTCTTATAGTCCTTCGTGCCGGTATAGATACGCAGCAGAGAATCTATGTCCTGCACATATACGAGTGTATCCACCAAACCTGCTTCTACCGGTGCGTTCGGAGCCTGCAAACCCATGTAACGGTCTGCCATTTCATCCAATTGCGCCTCATCAATGCCACGAGAAGCACTGACCGCAGCTTTATACTCCGACCAGATTCCGCTCAGATATTGTTGTGTCTGTAACTTATCGGCCTCGGACATCGACGTACGGAAGTACGGCTCAACGGCTGATTTAAAGGTACCTACTTTCAGGATCTGCATCTCTACGCCGATCTTCTCCATCAAACGAGTGAAGTACATCTTCTGCGCTGATAGACCATTCCATGCTACTGAGCCAGTCGGATCCATGCAGATACGGTCTGCCACAGAAGCGATGTAATAACTAGTCTGGCCAAAATTCTTAGCCGAAGCAATCACCCATTTACCGCTGCTCTTGAAGTCCAGCAGCGCATCACGGATAGCCTTGGCTTGTGCGGGAGTTGCACTCAATTGCGCATTATCCAGCCATATACCTAAGACACGTTCATCGTTCTTAGCCAAGCGGATATTACTCAGGATATCATCCAACCCTACCGTCTCTTCTTCTGCATAATTACCATAGGGCAACGAACTGAACAGCGCGGCAAAAGGATTCTCCTCCTGACCCTGCTCCACTAAGTCTCCTTTCAGTTGCAGACGATAAACCGTCTTGTCCTCCAGTTTAACCGGAGACGAACTGAAAGTACTACCCATAATCCATCCTAAGATGGCACTACAGAGAAAATACACGGCAAAGAAAATCAAACAGCCGCCTAAACAACCCACCTTACGGCGAGGACGCTTTTGAGTTTGTTGCCCTTGCTCTTGTTGTTGTTCTTGCCGTTCGTCTTTCTCTTCTTCTTGTTTACATTTACAGAATAACATAGTTGTAAAAATTTATAATTTCAAATTAAAACTCATTCGATGATAGGGTGTCGGTCCGAATTGTTTCAATGCGGCATAGTGTTCAGCCGTAGGATACCCTTTATTGTTAGCCCATCCATATTGCGGATACTCAGCATCCAGCCGCAGCATATAATCATCCCGATAGGTCTTTGCCAACACACTTGCAGCAGCAATCGACATATACGTAGCATCGCCATGCACGACTGTATGCGCAGGGATTTCAAGCAGTTCTCCTTCGGGCACATAGGGTTTCCATTTATTGCCGTCCACGAGTATATGCTGCGGTCGCACACTCAGTTTATCCAAAGCTCGCTGCATTCCCAGTATGGAACATTGCAGTATATTGCGTTCGTCAATCTCTTTGGCACTCACTTCCACGACGGCCCAACTTACGGCTTCCCGTTCAATGACAGGACGTAGGGCGTAGCGCTGTTTGTCCGTTAACTGCTTCGAGTCATTCAGCCATGCAAATTCGAGCACCTGCTCCACTCTATTCGGATCCAAGATGACCGCGGCACAGAACACACTCCCCGCCAGCGGACCTCTGCCCGCTTCATCACACCCGGCTTCAAGCAGCCCTTTTATCATTTGCGTCTTCAGCATCTTTGATTCTACCTAGAACGGATATCCAATTGCAAAATGGAAATTCATATCATCTTTCCATCCTAATCCATTGGCAGCCGTACGCCATTGTTTTCCTTCTAAGATACGACTCGGGTCGTGGAGTTTCACACCAAAGTCCACACGGAAGATAAGAATGGAGAGGTCGAAACGAACTCCGACACCGTAACTCCAAGCGATTTGTTTGTAGAACTGGTCCCAGAGGAATACGCCGCCCGGCTGGTCTTCATATTTATATATCGTCCAAATATTTCCAGCATCGAGGAAAGCGGCTAACTCCAAGAACTTAAGCACTTTATATCGATACTCAATGTTCAAGTCCAGCTTGATATCTCCTGCTTGCTTATCATAGACAAACGCACTACCATTTCCGCGGAAGATACCAGGTCCTAAGGTTCGAGCCTGCCATCCACGAACACTATTCGCTCCTCCGGCGAAGTAGCGTTTCTCAAACGGAATGACACCCGCATTCAGGTATGGTACAGCTACACCAAGCCCAATATGACCTACTAAATGATGGTTCGGTGTGATCACCCCGTGATACGTGAAATTGATATCGCCCTTGGCGTATTGAGAGAACGGGATTTTCCAAAGCACGTACGAGCCATCCTCGTTCTTGGGAAAGTTGGCTATCTTACTCAACGCATACAAGAAATTACCCGCCGTCTCAACACGCAAAGCAAACTGCGAATAAGACTTATTGGGGTTACGGCGGTCAAAGGAAGAATATGAGAGCGTATAATTCCAGTCCAAGATGAAATGGTCTTCATAACTAGCTTTGAGCACGGAAGACTTATCGATGAAGTCGCGTTTAAACTGATCGGACATCCATGGCAGGTAAATATAGTTGATATCCACCAGTCCAAAGTGATGGGTCCATTTACTACCCGGTTGACGAGGAACGAGATACCCCAAACCGGCATTAGCTATCGTACGCGTATACTCTTCCGGCCGCTGCTGGTAGTTATAGGCTACGTTCACCTTCACGTTGGAGGGGAAGAGCAATGAGGCTTCTGCTTTCGCTTCTATCGCGCGTCCGCCATTCGCACGCCATTCATACGAAGCACGCACACCGACATCCAGCACTTCTGCGCCCTTGAAGATATTCTTGTTCGTATAATTCACACCGGCTGCCACACCCCAGTCTCCTGCGCTATAGGTACCTTCCAACTCCGCTGCTACAGAATGCTGTCTACCCTTAGCGATAGCCACGGTACAATCCAGTAGCGAGTCCTTCAGAGGTGTAAACGAAATATCGATATATTTCACAGGCGCTAAGGCGTTCATGCGCGCATACGTTCGTTCGACGCGCCAGTCCGCATACATATCGCCGTCATGCAAACGACACGCACGCTCAATGGCTTTTTTGCGAAGGAAGGGTTTATCTAATTGGAACTCCACGTGCCGGATCGTATAACGCGTCAACATGCGCTGGAGCGACTCGGCATCCAGGTGCTCCACATACGGCGCAAGGTGGATACGAACCGACACTTCATGTCTGTTATAGGCACTATCTGCTGTGAACTCCAGCATTGATTTCTCAAAGTAGAAATAGCCCCTATTACGCATCACAGTAGTGATACGGTCGCGCTCCGCATCCAAGGTCTCGGTACTAAACTGTTCCCCCGCATGCACCAGACAATTCTCATCTGAAGCGATTTTACTCACTTGAGCAATGTCGATATCCACTTCATAATTGCAAATCGTGTAAGGCTGATGGGCAGTTACCAGATAGGTCAAGTTCACTTTGCGATTTTTCACCACTTTGACGGTATCGACCTCCGCCTGGAAATAGCCCATATTATTCATCTGCTGCCGTAACTGCTGCATGCTGACTTTCGTTAGCGCCTCGTCGTATATCACAGGCGCTTCACCCATTTTGAACGCATTATGAGCAAGCCGTTTATTCGAAGCGGTCGTCGTATCCAGCGGAGCGGTGTTGTAAATATGTAATTGCAGTTTCCAGAATCCCAAGATCTCCGTATTCTGCTTCTGCCTCAGATAATTGCTCAACTTACCGGTAGCTACCGTCTTATCATCCACACATTTCACACGGGCTTTGTTCAACAGACACTTATCCTGCGGCACGAATTTCGTCGTGTTGCAAGCCGAGAAGACAAAGGCAATAATGATTACCAACGAGGCAATCACCCATTCTCTTCTCTTATATGTCCACATTACCCGTAACATAATTAGCGTGCAAAATTACAAAAATATTTTGATATATCAAAATTTTTTACTACTTTTGTAGCGATTTTCGGTATTATGATGGAAAAAGTAACTAAATCGCAGATCAAACTTGTAAAAAGTTTGCAGTTAAAAAAGAACCGTGACGAATTGGGTTTATTCGTTGCCGAGGGAGCAAAATGCGTAGAGGAACTGCGCAAATCATTCGAACTCGTTCATTTGTATCGCGAAGGCGAGAATGCTTCTCGCACGGATATTGAGCAGATGAGCGGCTTAAAAACGCCACAAGGCATAGTGGGCGTTTTTCGCAAACGTCCGATGGAAGAAGTTGGATGGATGATGGATGATTTAGTGATCGCGTTAGACGGCATCCAAGATCCGGGAAATTTAGGAACCATCATACGTACCTGCGACTGGTTTGGAGTGCATGATATCGTGTGCTCAAAGGATACCGCTGACTGTTATAACCCGAAAGTAGTTCAAGCGACGATGGGTGCACTATGTCGCGTTCGCATCCACTATGTGGATTTGGCGGAATGGCTTGCAAAACAAGAATGTCCGATTATCGGCACACTTCTTGAAGGAGAGAACATGTACGAAAGCCGACTTCCCAAAACGGGTATCATCGTAATGGGTAATGAAGGAAACGGGATTTCACAAGAGGTTAGAAAGTTAATAACCCACCCTGTTCGTATTCCGAGTTATCCAAACGAAAAGGCCTCCGATGTTATCGAAAGCCTTAACGTATCTATTGCTACCGCTATTGTCTTAGCGGAATTTCGCAGGTAAGCTTATTCTCCACGAGGACGGTTATGTCCCGTTTCAATCTCATCCGACTGCTCAATCACGGTAACACGCGGATTATCGAGATAAGCTGCGTCTTTCTTTAAGTATGCCCAAACGATCAAGAGCGCTATAAGGAGGATTCCGGTGATTACCAGCACGATGATCTCCAGGATCTTGGTGGCCTTGAGGATCGGAGCTTCGCTCTTCTGATGAATACGCTCGAATACAGTGTGAATGGTAACAGGTATGCCTTCTGCTTTCATCTCTTCGATGTTGGCATCGAGACTCTTGCTGAAAGACGTTACATATTGGATATACGCACCTGCACCGATGAGACGCACCACAAGACGCGCATTCGGTGCATCGTCTATATAGGAGTCCAGCATCTTGGTATCCTTGAGGACATTCTGAATATCCGCTGTAGGAAGTTCCTTATTGATATAGTCCGGATTAATTTGGTTAATATGCTCCTCCATGCCTGCGATACCGGTCTCAATGAGTTTATCGGCACTGGATGGAATACGCGCCGCGAGGATAAAGAGTCCCTCGCAGAGAATCAATCCGATGATGGCAATAGCAATCAGCCATGGTTTATACGAAGACTTCATCGGCGCGATTAAGAACCATATAAACAGGATAAATAACGCCGGAACGAGCAGCGCAAAAAGGACAACGAGGAAAGTACTCATATTAGGAATAATTTGAGGATTAAATATTGGGGTTCACGTACACGGTGTGTTTGCGCGGCTGGCAGTTCTTGCGCAATTGCTTGATGAACGGTTGCCGCAAGTGCTTGAGTTCTCTATAGCGCTCGGGACAATGCATGTCTTCAAGAACAATCTTCGTCAAGAGTCTTCCGCACGGAGCATGCATAAACTCCGTGAAGGTATCGGGGCGGAACTGCTCGGCATTCCGTTGCATGAGCAGGTCGTATTTACGTTTTTTATCCTTCCATGAAGCAAAGATGGTAGAGGCACCTTTGAAGCAAGGAAGAGCGACGATAGCCTGCGGAAGCAAGAGCCACCAAGAGATACGGTAACCCGGTAAAAGCATAATGCCTATCCCCACCAAAAGGAGGAGAAAGGCATATGCATTGAGATACATAAATCTCGGAAAAGTCGAGATCGGGTGTCTCATGAATTACTGTGCTGCGCTAATAGCTTTGTAGAAAGCATCAACGATCTTCTGAGCCTCAGTTTCCTCAGTTACAGGAAGGAGAACAGAAGTACGCTGTGTGAATGCATCGTAGTACAGGTTGAAAGCAGGGCAGAAGCATCCGCAGAAGGAACCTTCCTTGGTGTAACCTACCTCTTTCACACTGCTCGGCAATACATACTTCACATTCTTAGCTACGTGGAATACCCAGCAAGCTTTGAAGTCAACGATTTCAACAACGCGCTTGTCGGTAATTACGATGTAACCCTCACGTTTGCTACCCGTAATGAGAGCAAGCAGTTTGCGGATTTGACCAATCAGTTTAGCGATGGGGTTCTGGCTGGTAGCCCACATTTCAGCTTCCAACTCAATGACTAATTTCTCACCCTCGTTCAGAATGAGACCAGATTTTAATTGATCTGCCATAATGATAATAGAGATTAAAAGTTATATGTATAGCCCCTACTTCCTTTCGCGGCGATTCGGGAACTTTCCGTTTCTGCCGCAAAGATACTATAAAGTTTTCAAATACACAAATTTTATGTCATTTTTTTTCAAAAAAAAGTGCATTTTGTGTCCATTTGAAACATTTTAGTATGCATTCATCTGTTTTTTGACAGTATCGTTAATAAAATCAGCGAACTCCTGAATGGTCATCTGGCCCTTCTCTTCCGCGCCCTGTTGACGCACGGAAACGAGACCTTGTTCCGCCTCTTTCTCACCGACGATAAGCATGTACGGAATACGTTTCAATTCGTTATCGCGGATCTTACGTCCAAGTTTCTCGTTACGGTCATCTACAATGACACGTACATCCTGTTGCTCAAGAATCTCTTTGACTTTCCAAGCGTACTCATTCGATTTTTCGGAGATCGGCAGAACGACAGCCTGATCAGGCGTGAGCCACAACGGGAACTTACCGGCCGTATGCTCGATGAGCACAGCTACGAAACGCTCCATTGAACCAAACGGCGCACGGTGAATCATCACCGGACGATGTTTCTGGTTGTCTTCACCCGTATATTCGAGTTCGAAACGCTCCGGCAGGTTATAGTCCACTTGGATGGTACCTAATTGCCAACGGCGGCCGAGAGCATCCTTGACCATGAAGTCGAGTTTCGGACCATAGAAAGCCGCCTCGCCTTCTACCTCCGTAGCCGGCAGGTTCATCTCTTTACATGCCTCGCGGATCGCGTTCTCTGCGTGCTCCCAGATCTCATCGGAACCGACGTATTTCTCGTGGTTGTTCGGGTCACGAAGAGAGATCTGCGCTTCATAGTTCTCGAAATTGAGGGCTTTGAAGATGATATTTATGATCTCCATGACGCGGATGAACTCCTGCTTTACCTGGTCGGGACGGCAGAAGATGTGGGCATCGTCTTGCGTGAACGAACGCACACGCGTCAAACCGTGCAACTCACCGCTCTGCTCATAGCGATAAACCGTACCGAACTCCGCGCAGCGGAAAGGCAGATCCTTGTAACTCTTGGGGCTGTTCTTGTAAATCGCGCAGTGGTGAGGGCAGTTCATCGGTTTGAGCATATAGACCTCGCCTTCCTCCGGCGTCGTGATCGGCTGGAAGGAGTCCTTGCCGTAGTGATCCCAGTGTCCGGAAGTCATATACAGCTGCTTGCTTCCGATATGCGGCGTGATCACCTGCTGGTAGCCGTAACGCTTCTGGATCTTCTTGAGGAAATCCTCTAACCGCAGACGCAGCGCCGTTCCTTTCGGCAGCCAGATAGGAAGACCTTTGCCGACCATATCAGAGAACATAAAGAGCTCGAGTTCTTTTCCGATCTTACGGTGGTCGCGTTTCTTCGCTTCTTCCAGCAAAGCCAGATACTCATCCAGCATGGCTTTCTTGGGGAAGGAGATACCGTATATACGGGTCATCATCGGACGTTTCTCATCGCCGCGCCAGTAAGCGGCGGAGCAGGAGAGCACTTTGACCGCCTTGATGGGCTCGGTACTCAACAAGTGCGGACCGCGGCAAAGGTCGGTGAAGTTACCTTGCGTATAGGTCGTGATATGGCCATCCTCGAGCTCCGAGATCAGTTCGCATTTATACGTCTGACCTTTGTCACCAAAGGCTTTGAGTGCATCGGCTTTGGCGATGGACTTCTTCACGAGCGATTCTTTACGCGCACGCAACTCCATCATCTTATTCTCAATGGCCACAAAGCAGGTATCGTTGATGACCACGCCCTCAGGCGGCATCACGTCATAATAGAAACCGTTTTCGATGGCAGGACCGATACCGAATTGGATACCCGGATAGAGTTCCTGCAAAGCCTCAGCCATCAAGTGAGAAGAAGTATGCCAGAAAGCATGTTTTGCCTCCGCATCCTCCCACTTATGGAGCTTGATAGCGGCGTCTTGCTCGATAGGTTGGTTGAGCTCAACTATTTGATCATTAACTGATGCGCAAAGGACATCTTGCGCTAAACGAGAGCTGATCGACTCAGCAATTTGGAGCGGCGTGATACCGCTCTCGAACTCACGGACAGAAGCGTCCGGAAATGTAATTTTAATCATACTAAATAAACCTACAAATGTTTACGGTTTGGGGCGCACAACTGCCCTTTCGCCAAAATCGGGCGCAAAGGTACAATTTTTTTTGCAGATATGCAAATAAAATACGATTTTTAGTTGAAAATTTGCACATGTGAAAAAAAAGCAGTACTTTTGCAGCGAAAATCGGCTGAAAGCCGAAAGGAATAATAAAATGCTAACCCAAAGCGTTATGAAAAAATATCTTTTTATCTGCCTGTTGGCAGTGCTGGCTGTGGGCTTCACGTCCTGCGAATCGGAGAACACGCCGAAGCACAAACGCACAATTGATTTAGTTGTGAAACAGAGTGCATGGGACTTCGACCAATCGGCCAATATGTTCTATTGCCACTTCGATGTACCGGAGTTAACGGCCCGCGCGTACAACTATGGCGAGGTGAGTATCAACCGCGAGTACAACAGCGGCACGTCGAATGCGTATCAGGTGGCATTGCCGGAGACGACCTATCGTTCGGTGGATCTGGATGATGGAAATGGCGGCACTACTCCCTATTACTACCAGCAGCACCTTGACTATGCGTTCGGAGTCGGTTTCGTAGAGATCTTCTGTACGATTTCGGATTTCTACTACGAAGGTTTCACTCCGGATGCTATGGTATTCCGAATGCAGCTCACTTATTAACGATTGTCCATCAACAAACCGATTTATATACTGGGTCCTTGTGCGGCGGAGAGCCGTGAACAAGTATTGCTCACCGCGAGTCAGTTGAAAGACGCTTGCGGTGAGATACCGTTTATATATCGCGCGGGCGCATGGAAACCGCGCACGAGCCCGCACACGTTTCAAGGTGTAGGCGAAGAAGGTTTGGTATGGTTGCAGGAAGTGAAACTGCGTTTGGGGTTGCCTGTAGCGACCGAAGTGGCCACACCGGAACATGTAACCAAAGCGCTGGAGGCGGGAATGGACTATCTGTGGATCGGAGCGAGGTCGTCTGCCAATCCACTTGCTGTGCAAGCGATAGCAGACGCCATTGGAGATTGGAAATTGGTGAATGGAAATTTTAAAGGGATCCTGATCAAAAATCCGGTGAATGCCGATGCGGGTTTGTGGATCGGGAATATCGAGCGGTTGGAAAAGACGGGAGTGCCGGTGATAGCGGTTCATCGTGGATGTAACCATCAGCCGTGCTGGGCGATGGCGCATCAAGTGCGGTTGGCGCGACCGGACATACCGATGTTGCTGGACCCGAGTCATATGAGCGGTGAAGCGGCTAAAGTGCCGGAACTGATTCAGAAGATAGAAGAGTTAGGTTTAGATGGCGCGATGGTGGAAGTACATTGTGATCCGAAGTCCGCTTTATCCGATAATGCACAGCAATTGACTCCAAAGGGGTTGGCGGAGATATATGCCTCCGATAGGGTATCATCTCCTATGGGTGGTGAAACAAAAGAACTGAATTGGCTGCGGGCGGAAATTGATGAATTGGATGAACGCTTATGGGGCACGATTGCTGCGCGCATGGAAGTGAGTGAGCGCATCGGTAAATGGAAGAAAGCGCACGGCGTAGCTCCGTTACAGCCTGAGCGATATCAGCAGATTGTAGAGAAATTAAAGATTAAGAATGAAGAATTAAAGGATAAAAGTCTGTCTATGGACTTTATGCTGCATATTTGGGAATTGATACACCAAGAGAGTTTAAGAAAACAAGAGTGAAAAAGATCAAATACATATTAGTTTGTTTATCGTGCCTTTTGTTCCTGCCTACGTTTGCGCAGGAAGAGCAGCGCACGAGTATTTCCGGTACAGTAGTGGACGGTGATACAGGAGAGACCCTGCCCTTCGTGCAGATCTACTTCCTCAAATCGACCAGTAACAAAGGTATGGTTCCTTCGGAGATAGGTACGACATCCGATATAGACGGTAACTTCTCAATCAGCAACACCGCGGGCTATAACACAATAAATTTCCAGATGTTGGGTTATAAGACAGAGATGTTAACGCTTCGCAAAGGCCAGAACCGCAAGGATGTGAAGATTAAGTTAACGCCCGATGTGTACGGATTGCAAGATATCGTCGTGACGCCGAAGAACCGTAAACGCGACTATAAGCGCAAAGGTAATCCGGCCGTGGAGTTGATCAAAAATGTGATTGCCCACAAAGACTCGTTCAACGTACGCACCGTGGACCAGTACACGGCGCAGACCTACAGCCGTATGTCGTTTGCGCTGGATAATATCCAGGTGAACTGGGAGAAGCCGTTCTGGAAGAACTTCTCGTTCGTGCAGAAATACGTTGACACAACCGGTGTGTATCCGAATGTGACGGTTTCTATTCGCGAGCACATTAACGAAGAATATTATCAACGCAAACCGCACCGCGAGAAGAAGATCCTGCAGAAGAAGCGAATCTTCGGTGTGGAGGATATTATCTCGCCGGGCAGTTTCCAAGAGAACGTGAATGCGATCTTCAAGGACGTGGACATCAACGAGAACAGCATGAATCTGCTGTTCAACCGCTTCGTCTCGCCGCTCTCCTCTACCCTGGCGGTCACTTTCTACCAGTATTATATTATGGATACCATCATGGTGGACGGCTATCCGTGTATTGACCTTGCTTTCGTGCCGGTTAACTCAGAGAGTTACGGTTTTACGGGTCACCTCTATATCGTCAACGACAGCACGTTCCGACTCAAGAAATATGCGATTAACGTACCGCCGGAGATCAACCTGAACTTCGTGAGCAACTACTCGGTAGAGCATAGTTATAAGCAGTTGGAGAACGGTCTTTGGGCACCGGATAGAACAACGACCTATGCAAAGTTCTATATCTTGAACAACAAACGCGGCATGTTGGCGCGTCAGACGAAGATCTACACGGGTTGGGATCTTGAGACGCCGATACCCAAGGAGACATTCAGCAGTATGACGGCCGATGAGGTGGAGACGAATGACTCTACGGCAGTTCGTCTCGACGCTGATGCATGGCAGACGCTTCGTCCTGAACCGCTGACACCCTATGAGAATTCCGTAGTGGACCTTGTGCATGAGTTCACCTCCACTCCGATCTTCAATAGTCTGGCGCTGTTTGTGAACTCGGTAACCACGGAGTTTATCCCGACCAAGCCTTCGTCTGTGATGTACGATAGTAAGTTCGATATCGGACCGATCTATAACTTCATCAGTTGGAACATGTTAGAGGGTGTTCGTTTGCGTTTCGGCGGCGTAAGTACAGCTAAACTGCACGATCAGTTCTTCTTCCGCGGCTATACAGCCTTCGGAACGAAAGACCTGCGTCCCAAATACAACGCGACGATCGTCTATACCTTCGACAAGCATAAGAACCAGCCCTATGACGGTTTGCGCCATCATATTCAGTTCTCCGCGCAGTATGACGTAGAGGAGCCGGGTCAGTTAACCGATGTCATTCGTCGTGACCACATCTTGATGTCCATCCCGACGAGTACACCGACGATGCCTTTTGCGCAGTACGTCTTCCATGCCAAAGTGGATTATATGAAGGAATGGCGGAATAAATTCTCCATCAAGACCGGATTCGACTTCACAAACAACGAGGCGGCCGGTTCGCTACGCTACGAGCGAATGAACTGGACGATGAACCCGGTTGACTCTACGTGGAGCAATTCGATGACGAATATCGGTTCGTATCGCAACTACGAGGGTTATGTCGAATTCCAATATTCGCCGGGCAGCCGCGTCTATATCGACCGTATGGGAGTACCTAGTCCGTTTGCCTTGGAGAAAGATGCGCCGACGCTTAAGTTGACGCACTACGTGGGTTACCTGGACGACCGTCATAACGGTGGCGACGGATTTATTTACAATCGTACGGAGTTCCTCTTCGACAAGCGCTTCTGGTTCTCTGCCTTCGGTCACTTGGATCTGCGTGTTCAGACGGGTATGATATGGCAGAAGACGCCGTTCACCCACCTCTATATCCCGCAGAGCAGTACGAGTATCTTCCTCGCCAACCGCGCCTTCAACCAGATGAAGCCGATGGAGTTCCTCATGGACGAGTATGTTGCGTTATATGCCACGTATTTCTTCAAAGGCTGGATTATGAACCGTATTCCGGGTATCAACAAACTGAAGTTGCGCGGCGTCGTATCGTTCTCCGGAATCTATGGCGGTTTGACGAAGAAGAACAACCCGTATCTGGAAAGCGGAACGGGTCTGTATGACTTCCCTCATACGGCATGGGAGAATGGTATTGTGGACAATGCCTTTGACCGCGATGGGTACATCAAAGACGGCTATCGTACGTCCTCTCCGATTGGTAAGTTACCGTATATGGAGATCACCGCCGGATTTGAGAATATCTTGAAGTTCATTCGTATCGACTACATACGTCGTATCACGTATAACGACTATGAGTTGCCGTATATGATTCAGAAGATGGCCCCGGATCCCAACAACCCTCTACAATACGTGCCGCAGTTCAATGAGGACGGCAGTCCGGTGATGATTCACGGAAGACGTAAGATAGGTGCGTGGGGACGAAACGGCGTTAAAATAACCTTTAGATTCTCGTTGTAGTATGAAAAAAATTGGATGTATAATGATCGCCCTTTGTGCGCTGGTAAGCGTACAGGCCCAGACGCGTGACGTACAGCTACAGCAGAAGTTGGACGATGTAAAAGCGCAGTTTGTAGAGTTCGACACCGAGCATATGATGGACTCGCTGGACCAGGAGGAACTGCCGAAGTTGGTATCGGGCGGTGTCTTGGCGGGTGTGAACATGAGTAATTTCATCATCACCAGAAACCATAAGCCGATGAGTTCGTATATGCGCGTGGGAGGTAAGTTAGGAGGTTTCTTGGACTTCAGTATTTCGAAGCATTTTGCGGTACAACCCCAAGTCATCTTCACGGCGCACCAGAACTATTTCGCTGCGACCGATACGGCAAACCATCTTTGGTCCTTCGGTGTGGATATACCCATTTATTTCTTGGGCCGTTTCGGCAGTTTAGAGAAAGGCTATATCCAGTTCGGAGGAGGTATCTTCACTCATTTTACCTTCGCATCGAATATCAAGGATAAGTTTCATAACCTCGATGAGACGCAGCCGTCTCCGGCTCCTTTCCGCGCACCGATGGAGGACAACTACGATTACAGCCGCTTGTACCAATTGCATAACAACCATTTCGGTGTATGCGTCACGGTCGGCTATGAGTTCAAGTTCGGCTTGCAGATCAACGCGTACTACAAAGTAAGCCTGTCGGATATCGCAGGTTTCTATAGCGAGATGAAAGGTCAGGAAGTAGCCAATGCCCTTATCTATCCTCAGTCAGCGAGTCTGACACTCGGCTATCGCTGGAAATAATTATTGCGAATCAATTTATCGGATAACGGGAACGCGTCGTACTCATGTATGGCGCGTTCTGCTTTGTCGTCCATCAGGTTGATACCAAAGCCGTGCCAACGATATTTCTCTACTCCCAAGAGCGACTGATAGGTCGGATAGATATCCATCTGATAGCAGTCCTGGGTATAACGCGGGTTACCGGATATCTTCGGCGAATAGATGATGAGCGGCAGGCAGTCGTCGGTAGGCGTCAAGTCCGCTATCCATTCCATGCCGGCGTCTTTCTTCTTGCGCGTCCACATATTAGCGAACTGCTGCATCTGCTGACGTTTCTCATAGTGCAGAATACGGTGATCGCCCGTGAAGACGATGGTATAGTTCTGCAGGTTCGGATCCGACTCAATCTTTCGGATAAAATATCCCAATCCTTCATCCAACGCATTGAAACCGCGTATAAAGTTATACATCACCCAGGGCATAGACTTAGGCAGCTCCAAGCGGCTATATTTCTCATTGAGGAAAGGCGCATGTGTGGATTGAGTGATACACTGGATATACCGATAGCCGTCATCCACCAAACTATCGAGTTTTTGGAAGAGAATGGTATCAATGTCGCAATAACAGATTGTCGAGTCATAGCCGTATGCAGGCGACATGGCCGTCTGATTCCACACACACGTATCGTGCGGCAGCAGACAAATCGCGCTGTCGGGCGCCAACTTCATGATAGCAGGGAAGGTGTTACGAGGGTAATGCAGACAGGTCGCACCCGCATTAATAGGCAACAGACCGGTGTTCACCAACATCTGCCCGTCCGCAGAGGGCGCACCTACGATCTGGGTATGAATACGGTTGGCGTAGAAGACATGGTCGTTTTGCGTCAAGCGATAGAGGTTCGGCATGATTTCAGGCGTGAGCACCCAGTTTTCCAAACTCTCTAACAGTACGATGATCAGCGGTCCGTTCAGCGTTGCGCTGTCCTCGCCGTTATCCAACTTCGCCATCATCGCCAAGTCATTCTCCGCTAACGGACGGTCGGGTTGGATCTCATTCACCATCAGGTAATAATCCGTCGTGATATAGAACGGCGAATAAAGGACGCTTGTATTAGCAACCGCTGTGGGGAAATCGGTTCCGTAAACCGGCTCCCTTCTCTCCCTGATAAAAGGTACAGCCTCGTATTTTACTTCCTGTTGCTGTTTCTTCCTGTCGTTGACATAAAGGCCTTCGGCAGCGTAACGCAAGCCAATAGCCACTACAATCACACCTACCCACGCCCACCAGTTACGTTTGCTCGTGGTCGTGAAGAAATAGATGAGACCAAAAAGGAAAGTCATGAAATAGAAGATCAAGTCGATCTTCCACTCCACATAGATGAGCACCGACCAGAAATAGCCATGCAGGTTGCCGGACATATTAAACGCCTCGGCATCGAGCAGGATATGATTGTTTCGCATGTAGATGAGGTTCGCCACGAACCAGGTATCCACCACGAGCGACAAGCCTAACAGCCATCTTTTATCGCGAAGGATGAAGGCCAGCGAAGCAAAGAGCAGCGATGCAGCGAACTTACTGAGCAGCATCGCAAAACGATTTAGCGCCGAAGGCTGCAACTCCAGTTCACGAAAGGCAAAATGATCGAAGAGCAAAGTCTGCAAGAAGAACAACAGGGCAAACAAAGCAAATACCACCCAACTGGCGCGGTGACCCTCCGCCAGCCATTCCTTGCAGTTCTTACGCCATTCTTGAAATCTTTTACGCCACTCTTTCATATGCTTATACTTTTGCGATACAGAAACAACCGGCAATGATCAGGAATACCCCGAGCCATTGCATGAAACCCACCTGCTCATGGAAGATCAGCCAGCCGGATAACATACCGAAGATGAAACCCAGACTCGTCAGCGGATAGACCTGCGAGAGCGGGTATTTATGCAACATCCAGAGCCAGAAGAGGTTCGCTCCGATCATCAACGTCACCGCCAGCATCAGCCATCCGTTAAGAATGACATTATGCCATATGAACGACCAGCTCCACTCCCAGTGCATGCCCTCCATCGCCAGTTTAAGCGCCACCTGACTGAAGGCGAGCATCGCCGTCTGCAGCAGCATCAAAAGAACCATTTGAACCATAGAGATTATTGGTGATTGGTGATTGGTTATTGGTGATTGGTTATGGCACGATGATGCCGTGCTTCAATTTATAACTCTCTTGGATATCGCGATATCGCAAAATCACCTCATCAATGACATTCTCCCAGGAACGAGAGATCGTCGTCGAGGCCTTATCGCCCACTTTCTGCAAGGTCTTCGGGTGTTCGAGCAGATACGTGATCTTATCGGCATAGGCTTGCAGGTCATTCGGGGTCAAGAATCCGTTCACATCGGGTTTGATCACTTCAGCGGCCGTAGCCTCCTGCAGCATCAGCGCCGGTGTATGCATAGCAGCCGCCTCACGAACCACCAACGGTGCGTTGTCGTACAACGAAGGGAAGAGGAAGAGGTCCGCCGCCGCATCAATCTTTTTCAGACGCTCGCGGTCGTGGATATTACCGAGCATCGTCACGCGGTCCTGCAGACCTAACTGACCTATCTTATGACGAATCTCGCGCACGGCATAGCCCGTACCTACCATAAAGAGGTGGAAAGGTTTGTCTTTGATCAACGCCAGCGCATCGAGGATGAATCCGATATTCTTCTCCCAGATATGTTGGCCCACAAAGAGCAGCATCATGTCCTCGGGCGCCATACCTAATTCTTCGCGCATCTCCGCCCGCATGGCATCAATCTGCGGTCTCGGCGTATAGAAGTCATTTCCGTTCTCCACCACTTCTACATGACCGGCATATCCGTACTCACGCAGCGTCGGCTCGACGGCTGCCTGGGGGATCCAGACCTCATCGGCTTTGTTGAAGAAACGGATGATCATCCGCACCATCGCATCCACGATGCGCTTGCTATGCACGTTATGCTCGAAGTCCTGACGATATTTGGAATGGAAGGTCGCTACCAAAGGAATCTGTTGCTTCTTCGCCGCGTCGTACGCCAGGTCACCCGTGATAAACGGACAATGCGCATGCACCAACTCAAACTGCATCTTACGGAAATTATGCATGAACGCCGGCGAGATATACGGCAGTCCGTAGCGATACGGATGACGGAACGGAATAGGAATAGACGGCACAAAATTGATAGGATACGGCGCCGCCTTGATGACCTCTTTCATCTTCGGTGCATAATCCGTGATGACACGTACTTCGTGCCCTTTCGCATGTAACCAATAGGCGTAGTTCTGCGCCGTTAAGGCCACGCCATCCAGGATAGGCGGAAAGTTATCGTTGAATATTCCAAACATGTGCGTTGACGATTTTGCGGCGCAAAATTACAAAAAAAATCCCACATACGCAAGAGCATGTGAGATTTTTTTCGAAATTATATACTATTTTTAATTAGTAGCACATAATTTTGCCGGAAGCAAGTTTCTTTTTGCCATCGTAATAGAAGCAGTAGAAATACGGCTGTCCGGGCAGTACGTCGATGATCAGACCCGAGTTGAAGCCATCCACATCATTGAGGAATTCCTTCTGGTCAGAGTCTTCTACGATCTCGGTGTTGTTCGGGTTCGCTACCGGTACACGCTCGTTGTAGAGCAGGTGTCCGTATTGGTCGTACAGGGCGATGGAAACACCTTGACGAACCGTATAAGCAGCCAGCTGCATAGCACCCGGTACACGCTTGATCAGTACATCGCCGCTCGTAGCCACATCACCCGGGTTAACGGTCGTGATCGCGAAGTAAACGTAATAGTAGCGCTCCGAACCATCGGCTGCGGTACAGATAATTGTAGTGGTATCGCCTGCTGTTACACGGCCCTTATCTACATCGGCATTCTCCGAACGCGGCTCAGCGTTGAGCGACGGCATGTCGGATTCAAAGACGTAGTAGGTATAGAAGAGCACTTCCGGATCGAAGCCCGGGATGGTATCGCCGTCAATGGTGATCCATGCGAGGGCGTTATCGCCATCTTCAGCCGTGATCTGCGAGATGAGATAAGTGATGCTCGTACGACCGTCTTGCGCTACAACGACGATGTTGATCACGCCGGACTCATCCATATACATCGTATCTACAGCCAGTGAGTCGCTCAGCACGTACTTCACTTCGTCAATCGTGAAGTAATCCGCCGGATCGGTACCATACGGGTGTGCATAGACATACTCGGTCTTGGTCGGACGGAAGTCAATGAACTCTTCGCCCTTGATAGTCAACGAAGCCAAGGTAGCATCAGCCGGTTTCACGAAGTGGAAGATGATCGAATAGATAGCCTGGTCTTCTTCGTTCGCAGCTGTTACCGTGATATCGATTTGGATATCGCCGTCCGGCAGGTAGTGAACCGTGGTATCGGCTGTCTGCTCCTCCTCGTAGAACTCCGGCTCTATCGTCGGGATGAGCGAGATGAGTTCTTTCTTCGAGTCATACGGAACGTTGACGATATAGCTGTAAACCTCCGGACGATACGGGAACTCAGACGACGGCAGACGCTCACCGGTGTTGATATCGGTCAGGATGATATCACGCAACATGGTGTTCGCCGATTTCAGACGCTCGAAGGTCAGCGTATAGGTAGCGCTGTCTTTCTTGGACTCAGCCCAAACAACGATCTGAACCGTATCACCCAGCGCGCGGATCTCGTAGGTCTGCGCTTCCTCTTTCTTGATGACGGTTACCACCGGAACAGAAGCCTCTTTAGCAATCTCAAGACGGTAGTTGAAGCGCTCGGCATCGTAGTTAGCCAACGGCTTAGCCGATACGTTGATCATGTTCAGCGTCGCATCATTCGAGAGCTCAACCGGGTAGTGAATCGTATAGATACGTGTCTTACCGGTAGCAGCCGTAACGGTGATGATGGATTTGTAACCCAGCGATTTATCGCTCAACTCATCCTCCGGCACTTGCGATACGAGAACCGTCTGATACTCATCGCCAACGGTATATTCTACGATCGGCAGCTGGCCCGCCAACTCGGCTGCATAGGCTGCAGAGAGGGTATCCAGATAAACGATGGTCTTTCCTTCGAAATTAGCCAACGGCTTATGGTCGATGAAGAGCATCTGCAGGGTATCCACATCCGATTTCTCGATGGTGTACGATACAGTGTAGGTATTCTTCTTACCGCTCTCAGAGGTAACGATGATTTGACGGATGAGGGTATTGAGCGTAGCCTCTACCGTGTCCATCGCGATGGTCTGGTAGTCGTCTTTCTCCAACCAGCCCAGATCCGGGAAGTTGCTTGTACCTACCGGCAGCGACAGCGTGTAATACATCGTATTCTCATCGAAGCCGCTCAACGGCTGACCGTCCTCGTAAATCATATCGAGTTTATCCTCTTCGGATTGCGTCAGATGGAATACTACTACATAGGTATTCTCTCGAACGGTCTTATCCTCCGCCAGCACTTTGATGGTTGCCTGCAGTTTATCTTGATCAATTTCAATTGACTTAATCGTCTGACCGGCCTCACCCTTCTGGGCTGCTACTTCCGGCATGGTATGAACGCCGACAGGCAGTTCCACCTGATAGAAGTAATAGGTCGGATCGAAGTTCTTAAGCGAATCACCATCGAGGAAGATCATACTCAGGTCCGCATTAGTGGAGAGCGGAACGAGGAACTTCAGTACGTATGTATTCTTCTCTACACCATCTACGGCTGTTACCTCGAGCAAGATCGAGTCAGTGAAGTTGGTCTCCGGATTTACTTTATGGATAATCTCTACTTGCTGACCATCCATCTTCAACTGTGCACTTACCTCCGGAACGATCGTAGTGCCGGACGGCAGGTTGATCTCGTAGTTGTTATTACCCGGATCGAAGGTGAGGTCTAAGTTGAGCGCACGCTCGAAGTCCTCAAAGTTCTTTCCATCCAACGTTATGTTCGCCAACTTCGCATCGTTCGACTGGTTCTCTACGTAGATTGTTACCTCGTAGTTTGCCTCATCGCCATTCTCTGCTTTCACATTGAGCGTGAAGCGATATTCGTGGTCTTCACGAATGGTCTCCTTGAGGATAGTAACCGTCTGGAACCGATCATCCGAGAGGTAGTCAATCTCAATATTATTCGTCGCCAAAGACTGCGAATAGAAGTGACGTCCCGGCTCGAACTGATCTACAGCCACGCCGTTCACAGTGATACCGGTCAGGTCCACACATGCGCTCGGCTGCGCTTGAATAGAAACGAAATAGGTATTCTTATTTACACCGTCTTCGCTGGTCACGATGATTTCGGTGTCGTTACCGTTCAACTCACCCGGGGTCAGTTCTACTTTCTGTCCTGTCTGGCCCACTACATAGGTAAGCGACGGCATTTGCGGCTGTGTTACTTTGACAGCCGGCGTCGGCAGCACGACGGTATAAGTGAGGGTTGCCGGATCGAAGTTTTCAACCAGCACGCTATCCAAGAGGATGCCGGCAAGGAAGGCGTTATCGCTACGCGGACGACGAACGGTCATCTTATAGGTGCGAGTGGTTTCGCCATCCTCTGCAGTTACGACTGAGGTATAAACAACGACCTCACCCTCTTCCGTAGCTTGAGTGGTTATTATTTTCTGAGCGGCCTCCGACTCTACTGCCGTCAAGGTAATCATCGAATCCACCTCAATCGTGTACTCATCGTCCAGTACGCTGAAGCCGCTGTACGGTACGCCATCGATGAGGATATTCGCCAAGTTCACATTATCGGACGGCTCGGTCGGGTAACGGAGCACGTAACGATGGTTCTCAGAACCAAATACTTTCCACTCCATCGAATCCGGCGTTTGGATATAGACTACCGAGTCTTGTTTGAACTCACGCTCGAAGGTAATGAGTTCGTCCGGTTTAGCCAATGTCTCTTCGTAGTCGTCTTTACCTAACTTATCCCACGGGTTTCCTCCTAAGGAGAACTCGCCGATCTTAGCCGAGGTGGTCACAATCGGATCAACACGGTTAACGGTATAGGTACGCGTGGTAACACCATCCGCTGCGGTTACAATCAGAACGGCGCCATCCAGCGTATAGTTGATATCTACCTTCTGACCGTCTTTCTTCGTATATTCGATAGTCGGCATCTCCTCTACCTCTACGCTGTAGATGAAGTGCTCTGCATCTACGGTAGTCAGCGGTACATCATTGCCATTCTTATCCGAAGCGGTGATCGCCGATTCGAACTCAACATCGTTCTCTTTGATCTCGCGGAAGACATATATGGTCGTCTTCTCTGCGCCATCCTCGGCCTTCACATTCACGGTAACTGCATTACCCTTCTTGGTCATCGATACCAATTGGTGAATGCTTGCCGGGGTGATGGTGAGGTCCGGAATGAACTTCGTACCATACGGCAAGTTCACAAAGACGGTGTCGTCCTTGACGGTAGTAGCATAGGTACCGAAGTCCGCCGTGTGATCTACAGACGTTACCGGCGTACGTTTGAGGATGACGTTATAGATCGTACTATCGCGGCCCTCAACGTTAGCGTTCTCACCGTAGTTCACTACCTTTGCTGTCAATTGACCGTTAATCCACTCGCCGTTGTTAAGCCACTCGATTGTTTGCGTTTGGTCTTGTACCTTACCCGCGAACTTAAGCGACGGAATGCCAATGAAGTCATCGGATACGGTAATCGTGAAGGTCTTATCGCTCAACTCAGCGTCTTCGCCATTCACTTTCGCTCCGGTCAACGCGGAGTTGAATACCATGCGCATGTTACGGATCTGGAGGTCAGCTGCATACGAGTCTGGACCATTATAAATATTATAACTACTACCGGTTGCTTCACTTGCGCAAAGCATAATGTTCAGTTTGCCTACCGTACCGGTATAGGACAAGTTGGTAGTACTGGTCAGCCATTTACCTAAGTTACCGGAATACGAACCGGAGATATCTTTGCTTACCAAGGAAGTACCGGATGCCGTACCCAGACATACCCACGCGTTCCATGTATTGATACGCGTCGTCATGATCGGCTGGTAATCAAATGCGAATTGCTCCGGCGTGTTACGATACTGAACGGCATGAGTAAGATTCTTTTCAAACGACACTTTCGTTTTTCCATTCAGTTTTACACCATCAGGCAAGCTCATACCGCCCAAGGTCATCGTACCCGGCATGGAGCTGTTCAACGCACCACCACGGAGGGTAGAAAGCGTTAACTCTTTTTCGCCATTCACCGTTACCTCATGGCCGGTATAGTAGGTGAAGTGCGATACGGTTGCATCATAGTCGATATATGCCAGAAGGTCAGCAGGAACTTGCCATCCCTTCGGTTTGTATCCGGTAGGAGCACTCGCTGCACCTTTGTCTTTTGCTTCTGATCCAAAGATACCACCTAATGTACTTACTTCATACCAGTGTGCAATTTTCGTTTGTACGCGCTCGTATGTGAACGGCCACTCATCGCCGTCGTAGAACCAGCAAACGCTATAGGTCTCGCCGCCTTCTACCGTGATGATGACTTGTTTCTTCTTCGCATCGAATGCGCTGAACGAAACGGTCTTGCCGCCGTAAGCTACTGCTGTGAAGTCGGCAGCCGTCGGCTTGTCGGTTACATTAATCATATAGTTATATACATCCGGACGGAAACGCGGTACCTCTACACCACCGAATTGGAGGCTCTGGAGTTTACCTTCCGTAGCGAATTCCGGCATTACCGGCGTGATGGTATATTCTACATCGTCCTCTCCGCTGCGGTTTGCGACTGCGATGATCTTCGCACCACGACGGATACCGCCGTCGAAGAGTTGAATGGTCTGCTCGGGGAAGTTCTTCTCCACCTCAGTGATGTTGAAGCTCTTTGCGCCGAACGGCAGGTTAATCACATTGTCGCCCTTCATCGGTTCCAACTCGCCATTGACGGTCTGAGCCGCAGCGTTGATGTAACTGTACTTCACGTTCTTCACTTTGTTCACGCCTTGCGGAACACCTACCGTATAGCTGATGCTATAGGTGCGGCTGTTGTTGCCCTTCTCGTTCGTGACGATGATCTTTGTTACGCCGGAGAGCGGAGCATCTACATAATGAACCAATTGGCCTTCGTCTAATTCGTATGCTACGTCGTATGGGTTGATCGTACCAAACGGTACGTTAAACGAATACTCGGTAACATTCACGTCCTTGGTCTCGCCATCAATCATGAGGCTCTTGAGCAAGGTGTTGTCGGATTTCTCCAGCGGGAAAGCAATCGTGTACTTACCGGTGGTGCCGTCCTGTGCTTTTACCTCAATCACGGTCACACCATTCGGTTTGCTGAAATAGGTCGTTACCGTCTGGTTGCTCAGTTTGGCAATCGGGTTCACATTCGGCACTACTTTCGCATCGCGCGGCAGGGTCACCGTGTAATTCAGCGTATCGGGATTAAAACCAACCAGGGCTTTTCCGTCAATGAAGATGTTCGCCAGATGAACCTCGCTGCTCTTCACGCGCGTGTATATTACTGAATAGGTGTTGGTCTGGCCGTTCTCTGCCATCACCATAATCCGCTGAACAGAGTCATTCTCGTTGAAGATCATTACCGACTGACCATCCTCCGGTACAGCCGTCACTTTCGGCAGTTCTACGCCCTCCGGGATGCTGAATGGACCGTAGGTCAGCAACGATTTGATATACGTGAACGGATAGCCTTCTACTTTCAGGTCTTTGAGCGTGATGTCGGTGTACGGCTTGATGGTATAAGCCACGGTGTAGGTCACGATATCGCCGTTCTCTGCGGCTACCGCGATACTCCAGTGGCCTACGGAGTCTTTGCCGAAGAATACCACCTGTGCCTCCTCTTTGGCCTTATAGGTGATCTCCGGATAGTCGCTACCGGCATTCAACTCATAGCTGTAGTTCAACTTAGCCGGATTGAATCCTTCAATCATCGTACCATTCGCATAGATAGCCACTAAGGTGTTGTCTCCCGAGTAGATACGCGAGAAGGTAATGCTATACGCAGCCTTGTTGCCCAGCGTATCGGCTACATGCAACCATGCTACGCTGTCTTTCCAGAGGATCTGAACCGTCTGAGATGCATCTTTCTTGGTGTAGGTTACGGTCGGGAATACTTTCTCGTACGTCGCTTTGTAGTTCATCGAATCCGAACTGAAGTTCGGGATACCGATGCCGTCAATAGCGATGTTCGCCAACTGAGCCGACGAAGCCGCTTTGGCTACGAAATGAATCGTATAGGTGTTTCCGCTTCCGTCTTCCGGCAGCACCTTGATGATGGCGTCGCCTGCACCAAACGGAGCGGTGATGGTGACTTGCTGACCCGGAGCCTTGTCAACCGTGATAGCCGGACAGGTCTCGCCGGTCATCGGATAGCTGTACTCCAGCACTTCTTTCTTGAAGCCCGGCAGCACAACGCTGTCCAAGTAAATCATATTCAAGAACGCATTCGCTGAAGCACGCGGAATAAACTTAACGGTATATTCCTTCTTCGCGCCCGACTCGGCAGTTACGGTTATTTTCTGGGTCTTTCCCTCCTGCACGCTCAGCACACGCTGCGACTCCTCGGCTTTCTTGTATGTGACAGTCGGAATAGTAGTGATACCCTCCGGTAGCGAGTCGATATAATCGAGCGAGTCCGAACGGAAGCCCTGGATCTCTACCCCATTGAGGTAGATCATCAACAGGTCGGTGTTGCTCGAGGTAGCTACACTGAAGTGGATGATATAGGTGCGGCTGGCGCCACTCTGCGGACGAACGGTAATCTTATAATCGCCGTTCAGACCACTGAAGTCACGCACCGAAGGCGTCTGCAGGTTCTCGTTCACCAACTGATAGGTAACGGTCGGACGAACGGTCGTTCCTTGCGGCAGGTTCACATAATACTCATCTTTCTCTGCCTCGAAGCCGTCGATCAGCACGCCGTCCAGGTAGATACCCTGCAGCGTGTTATCGCTAAACGCAGTTACGGAGAAGGCAATCTGATAGATCGTCGTCGTTCCGTTGCCGGCCGTAACCGTGATACGGGTCTTACCATTCAGACCGGCAGTAGTCACCGAGATCGTCTGGTACTCATCGCCCGGGATCGGAGTGATCTCCGGCAGCTTGGTCGTTCCTACAGGCAGCGCATAGGTATAGGTCGTCACGTCCGGATCGAAGCCCTCCAAGTCTACGCCGCCGATTTGAATACCCTTCAACGTCGAGCGCTCGGATTTCTCCGTCGAGAAGACGATCTTATATACCGTCTGGTCACCGTTGCCGGCCGTAACCGTCACACGTACCGTTCCGTCAACGACTCCGGCCCCCAGATCCGATTTCACTACTTTCTGATAGTCGTCGCCGGCCGTCCAAGTGATAGCCGGAAGAGCGGTCGTACCCAAGGGCAGATTGACATAATAGGTCGTGTTCTGCGGGTCGAAATTCTTGATATAATCGCCTACTTTCAAGTCTTTGAGGTAGCTATACGAGGAAGCCTCCAACTTAAAGTTCAGTTTATAAACCTTTGCTACGGTGTTACCCGGCGTGGTGACACTCAGGGTGTACGTACCGCCGTCGATGGTAGCCGGAGCCTTGTGAACGATGGTCTGCTCGCCGTCCGCATACGCCGAAACAGCCTTTACCTCCGGCATCGTGACCGTGCTCGTCGGCAACGACACTTTATACACAGCCTGCGAAGGCGTGAAGCCCGGAACAGACTTACCGTTTACCTGGATATCCTTCAGCGTGTTATCGGCCAGTTTACCGACTTCGAACGTCAGGTTATACGCCTGTTTCGATGTTCCGTTCGCAGCCGTCACGGTGATCGTGGCTTTGTCTGCCAACGAAGCCGGCTGGCTGTACGCGATGGTCTGCTCGTCCTCTTGCTTCTCTGCCTCTACCGTCGGAACACCCTTCGAACCGTACGGCAACTCGATCTTGTAGTTGTATGTGCTCGGGCTGAAGTTCGATACGGCAGCGCGCACCTGCTCGTTGTTAATATTCGTGTAGGTATAATAGATATTCGCCAACTTGGCGTTGCTACTCTTAGCGGCTTGGAACAAGATCTTATAGGTCGTCGTGCTCGAGCCGTCCTCTGCCTTCACCACGATGGTCGTCGGCGTACCGCCTACCGTACCGTTGGTGATAGTGATCTCGCTACCCGTCAACTTACGTCCCGGGAAGTCTTTGGTTGTTCCGCGCGGGTTGGTTAACGAACCGGCACCACGGTAAGCCTCTACCGTCGGAACTGTCGTCGTACCTTCCGGAACAGAGAAAACCTGCACCTCCGTGCTGTTCGGGTCAAAACCCTTCCATTCCTTACCGCCGACCTTCAGGGTCTGGATCTTCGACGAATAGATCAGCTCCACATCATCCACGTACAGGGAGTTACCTTCGTACAAACCGTCGTTGGCGCGGAAGTTAGGATAGTTCGAAGCCGAGAGAATGAGGTTACATTTCTTCGGCGTGTTGTCGTTGATGTAATAAATAGGAATACGCAGGTTCGTCCATTGGCCGTACGCCTTACGCTCGCGCCACCAACCTTCGCATACCTGACCACCGGCCTTGTTCGTCTTACACTCGTTACCGTCCAGCAAGATACGGATATCCGACTCCTCATCTTCTACGGTCGTCGAGGTACAAGATCCCGATTTGTTCTTATACGAAGAACCCTTGGCGGTCTCCGTCCATGCGTAATACAGCACGTGGAAATCCTCTTTGTCCACATTGTTACCAATACGCTTGATCCAGATCGAGATAGAGTCCGGACGATGGGTAAAGCCATAGCCGCCCTTCGTACCGGCCGTAGCCGAACCCGTATTCAAACCCTCCAAGTACTGCCATCCGTAACCTAAGGAGTAGTAACTCGGACTCGTCTCCGTGATACCGGCCGCTCCGACCACCTGGTCCTGAGCCACGATACAGTACTTACCGGTGTGACCCTCGCCCTGGATGGCGAAGTTAAACTTGAACGACATACCCAGCGCCGACTGCTCCACGTTCGAAGCATGCCAGTACTTAGGCTGGATTTTTCCATCAAAAGCAGTACCCGACCAGTCCTCGAAACTCGGGTCCGGCAACTGGTAACCGTCTGCCAAAATCGTCATCGGCAGCATCACTACTGTCAGAATGACCAAAATTCGTTGTAAAAATTTACTCATATTAATATTTATATTAAATTTGTTACGATTTAGGGGTCAAAAATAGCCCATTTTTTATCGAGTGCAAAATTACAGCTTTTTTGTCAACCCCACAATAGCAAATCTTACTAAAAAGTGTACGATTTTTAAGCATGTGCGTGAAAAAAATTGCAAAATGGACTTTACAAAACGCATAATTTTTAAGATTTTTGCAAAAGAAAGAGCGTTCCCATCAGAACAGACCGCAGCAAAGCTGCTCAAAGTAGAAAGACAAAAGTAGAAAGCAAAAGAAAGAGCCTCGAAAGGTCGCTCCTACACGTTCCGCAGGAACACTACACGGCTCATTAGCCGTACTACCGCCTTACAAAAATGCGCTTACGCTTACAAATATACCAAAAATCCTTTCAGCGTGTAGCAATAGTCAGATGATTCATATTGTTTATTGTGTAATCGGTGATAGCACATAACCAGCACAAAACCAGTACATAAGTAGTACATAGGATTTATGGGTTATGAGGCCGGATAACATCCGGCGGAATAAACAAAATAAAAGCGGGAGTTCTAATCCGCCAAACTTGGCGGATCATATCGGGAAGAAAAGACAGAAAAAGAGCGGGATACTCGCACATTAGGGTATGATTGGCTTGCAAAAGGAATGCGGATTCCATTCGCAGCGAAGGAGCGAGGGGCGGCCGTATTATCAATGGGGACAAAAGAGAGGTCTTCGTCAAGCGTGGCGGGCTCGGCGAAAGTCAGGGAGGGCTCTGTGGAGGACGGAGAGGGCTGTTCAGCGGCGAACTGGGAGGATTCTGCGGAAGTCAGGGAGGGCTCTGCGGAAGTCAGGGAGGGCTCTGTGGAGGGTTGTTGGGCAGCCTTGAGTTCGCGGTAGATAGCGACGAAGGTGTATTGATAGAAACGGGAATAGGCTTTCATGCCGGGTTCGGGGGCGGCACCGCCTTTGAACACTCGGAAGTAATGGCGGAAGAAACGAAGGCGCCATTCAAGGGAAGCGAGGGAGTAGTCGTGCTCGAGGGCATGAGCTATTTTCTGGGCAGTTTTGATGAGTTCGCGGTTCGCTACGCAGGCTGCAGACCAGGTTTTTGGGAAATGGTAGGTATAGAGCTGATGGAGCCTGCCTCCCCAGCGCGGGGCACGGCGGACGATGATGTGTTTGTTGTAATGCCGGCCTTCCTTACGGGAGTTCATGATACCATAATACATGTCAATGCCGAGCGTGAACTCCAAATAGCAAACTCCGCGACGATGGGAGGCGGAGACTTCGGCGTTCGGAACATAGCGCGAAATAATGCTATTCAAACGGTTTTTTACTATGGATTTTAAGTGCCGTGACATTATGTATATATATCTGTATATCAGCGAATTACAAGCATGTTATAATATGTATGGTCTAGGACGACCATGAGACGCTCCCGGCGCGCATAGTTAATGGGTCCTATTTGCCCTATCCGGAGGGGGCAATTCCCGTCTTTTTTGGGGGGAAAGGATGTCCGCGGAAGGGAGATTTTCTAAATCCGATGCAAAGATACGAAAATTTTTTGAGATACGCAAATAATTGGGGTGAAAAAATAGTTATATGTATATATTAACGACTGGATAAATGTTTTGTTATGCAATCTTATGCCCCCTTGCCACCCAAAAGATTCTTTTCCGACAATGCGGACATTTTTTATCATTCTCTCCCACGGGTTTGTGACAATAAGGGCATATACACTCCTCATGTCCGCAAACATCACAAGTGTAGTGTAAGCGGGGACGATATAGTTGTTTTCGAAAAATGCTTTGAAGTATATGCAGCCCCACCAACGGATCTACCCAAATAGAGCAATTCGAAGACTTCTCTCGGTTTGAAACAATTACTTTATTTCCGCATTTGTCGCATCGTTCGTTCGTAACATAATCTCTAATAAACCATTTGTATACATGGATTTGTCCCAATAAGACCAATATAGACACTGTAATAATATGTATGTATATCGCAATTTCTTGCGGCAAATCATACCATGCCAACACGTTGAGAGCAATGTATTTTATAGGGATAAAAATAAAATACAAATAAGCGAAGGTTACCACAATGGATATCAGTATAGAATACAATACTACAATGCTTTCAATAAATTTACTCATACTTATTCATTATCATTTTGATTTGGATTTCGGTATATAACTTCTACGGTTAACATTATAAATAGTCCGAATGAATTTTTCCAATGAATGTCTCCTTCGCTCGATTTATAAGGCAACCGCGTCCGTCGCGAACTGAACTTGTAGCCATCGGCACACCGGATGCATTGACATTTCCACCTCGGTTCCAATCATTGCGATATGGAACCAGTTCCCGCGTTTCAAAATTAAATTTTGTCTGAATTCAATTCAGACGGAACCAACGGAGTTATAATTCGTAACATATCTTCTCTGCCATCTTGTTCATCGCGACACATTCGGGGCGGGTGACGTGGTGTTTGGTGGGATCGTACTCCCACGGGGAGAGGATGAGAACGCGACCGGCGGCAACGGCATCAAACAGGCAGTCTTGCGGTTTGTAATAATCCCGGAACCCATTGTCTGCGATATAGATGAACGGCAGGCCTTCTTTGAGCAATACTTCCATCACCATTTGCTCGTACTTGCTGATAAACGGCGATACCATCACGATTCCTTGGCGAGCTGCCAACACACAGCTGTTCATGTAGTCTCGGAGTTGTTTGTTATCGCCATGTTTTTCGGCATTCTCCACCCATATACTACGCACATGAACAGGCATGTATTGCGCTCGTTGCAACAAATCAATATTTCCCACACCGCAGTATGTTTGCCCGGCAATCTCAATCCCCTCCTGCACACGGAAAAACTCCGGCATTAAGCGCTTGGTGGCGAGGCGTTGGGGATTCATCTGGACATAGCGGATCATCGTTTGGAGCTGACCATTATGGGACATGGGGCGGATGAACGGCATCTCGGTGAAGATAGGTGATGGATATGCCTTCTCTTCGTCCTTTTTGTCTGAATTTAATTCAGACGGAACCAACGGAGTCTCCTTGGTGATTGTGTATTCGCGTCCTATTTTCTTAACGCCCTGCCATAGTCCGCGGATGACGGTCTTGATGCTTTTGGTTTGCGGTTTGGTGACGTAGTAGATGACGTGGAGATGATCGGGCATCAAGCAGTGCTGGATGACGCGTATATCCGGATAAAAATGGTTAATACGTAGCGCTTCCTCTGTGACCTCGTCTCCCAACTTTGTCCGCTGTATCCAGGCTTTTGCCGGATCGTTCTCAGGAATAACCAACTCCCCCAACAACGGCTCACGAGTGGGTATTGTTAATGTGACATGATAGATACCGATTCCCCGCCATGCGGTTCCAGGTTCTTGCCATTGCCATGTGTCATGATTAATTTCCATTTACGTCTGCAAAGGTACAACAATTTTCCGATATACGCAAATAATTGCGGAGTTTTTCTACGGAGACTGTAGTTTTGGCACGGAATTTGTAACTAAGAAATCGGAAAATTATAATTACATTATACTATGCAAAATCCAGTGGATATTCGCGAACTGCAAGAGCGCGTGGAGCGCGAGAGTTCGTTTGTAGATGCCTTGACGTTAGGCATGAATCAAGTGATTGTTGGTCAGAAGCACCTTGTAGAGAGTTTGCTTATTGGTCTGTTGAGCGACGGGCACATATTGTTGGAAGGAGTGCCGGGTTTGGCAAAAACCCTCGCTATCAAGACCTTAAGCGATCTCATCAAGGCAAATTTCAGCCGTATTCAGTTTACGCCGGATCTGTTACCTGCCGATGTAATCGGTACGCAGATTTACAGTCAGAAGAGCGAAGAATTTAAGATCAAACGTGGTCCTATCTTCGCTAATTTTGTGTTAGCCGATGAGATCAACCGTGCTCCGGCGAAAGTGCAGAGTGCGTTACTCGAGGCGATGCAGGAGCGTCAAGTGACGATCGGTGAGCAGACCTTCAAGCTGGACGATCCGTTCTTGGTATTGGCGACGCAGAACCCGATAGAGCAGGAAGGTACCTACCCTCTTCCGGAGGCGCAGACCGACCGATTCATGCTGAAGGTAGTGATCGGCTATCCGAAGAAAGAGGAGGAGCAGGCGATCATTCGTCAGAACATCGCTTCGGAGAAGAAGACCGTGCTGCCGATACTCTCGACAGCCGATATCATCAAGGCGCGTAAGATCGTAGAGGAAGTGTACCTGGACGAGAAGATCGAGAAATATATCGTCGATATCGTGTTTGCCACCCGTAACCCGGAGGAGTACGGTCTGAAGGACCTGAAGCAGATGATTGCTTTCGGCGGTAGTCCGCGTGCGTCGATCAACCTCGCGAAAGCAGCGCGTGCATATGCGTTTATTCATAGGAGAGGGTACGTAACGCCGGAAGATGTACGTGCCGTATGTTACGACGTGCTGCGTCACCGTATCGGACTCACCTACGAGGCAGAGGCCAATAATATCACGACGGAAGATGTCATTACGGAAGTACTGAATGCCGTTCAGGTGCCGTAACAATTCACAATTAACAATTCACAATTAACAAAGCGTCCTAATAGCTTTGGTACAAAATTAGAAGTCCATACGGATCTTAAAACATTGTACCAGACTCCGTAAGCCCTTTGTAAATTGTACATTGTACATTGTAAATTATGACAACAATTCACAATTAACAAAGCGTCCTAATAGCTTTGGTACAAAATTAGAAGTCCATACGGATCTTAAAACATTGTACCAGACTCCGTAAGCCCTTTGTAAATTGTACATTGTACATTGTAAATTATGACAAGTGAAGAGTTATTACAAAAGGTTAGGAAGATAGAGATCAAGACCCACGGGTTGAGTCGGAATATCTTCGCAGGCGAATATCACAGCCAGTTCAAAGGTCGTGGTATGGCGTTCTCGGAGGTGCGTGAGTACCAACCGGGCGACGACGTACGGTCGATCGACTGGAACGTGACGGCGCGAATGAACCGACCCTACATCAAGGTCTATGAAGAGGAGCGCGAGTTAACGGTGATGTTGCTCGTCGATGTCAGCGGTAGCCGTAACTTCGGTTCGGTGAGCCAGATGAAACGCGACACGATGGCCGAAGTAGCTGCTACACTCGCTTTCTCTACGATCGAGAACAACGATAAAGTGGGTGTGATCTTCTTCTCCGACCAGATCGAGAAATTCATTCCGCCCAAGAAAGGTAAATCGCACGTGCTACATATCATCCGCGAGTTGCTGAGTTTCGAACCGCAACATACGGGTACGGATATCAATGCGGCGCTGCAGTTCCTTACCAACGCCCAGAAACGGCGCTGCACGGCGTTCCTTATAAGTGATTTAATAACCCCACCCCAGCCCTCCCCTCTAGGGAGGGGGCATGTGGATCCCGTGGTGATTGCGAGCCGTAAGCACGACTTGAACGTGATACAGATCTACGACCGTCGTGATGCGGAGATGCCGAATGTGGGTTTGCTCAAAGTGCGTGATCCGGAGACCGGTGCGCGTGTATGGGTAGATACGAGCCTTAGCAGCGTCCGCAACGCCTATGCGCAGGCTTGGCGCGACCAACAGGCTGCGTTAGACACCATCTACACCAAGACCGGTATGAACCATATCAGCATGCGGACGGATGAAGACTATGTGAAAAAGCTGATGCAACTATTTCACAATTAAGAATTAAAAATTAAGAATTAAAAATGTTGCTAAACATTTTATTAGCCATAGTAGTTAGCGCGAGTATCGATTCGACGACACTCATGTTAGGAGATCAGACGGACCTGCATCTGCGAGTGACGCATGAGAAGTCAGAGCAGGTGGAGATGCCGAACTTTGGAGACCAACTCCAGGACGGCATCGAGATCGTCGATAAGACCATCGTCGATACGCTCGCTCTGAAAGACGGACGGGTGCAATTGGACCAGTACCTGACGCTGACCAGTTTTAAAGACAGTTTATTCTCGGTTAATCCGATAGCGGTGGTGAGCGGCGAGGACACGTTCTGGACCGATCCGCTGGCGCTGAATGTAGTACAACCCTTCGAAGTGGACACCACACTCGCGATCACCGATATCAAAGATATAGAGAAAGCCCCGATATGGTGGTGGGGCATCATCCGTTGGATCCTGTTAGGTCTACTGCTGGCCGGTCTGGGCGTAGGGGCTTATTACCTCGTTCGCTGGTACCTCAAGAACCGCAAAGAGACGGAAGAGGCACCCATCGATCCGGAACTGTTACGTCCGGCAGACGAGGTAGCCTTGGAGAAACTCGACGCCATCAAAGCGGCGAAGATATGGAAGGACGGTAAGATCAAAGAATACCAGACCGAACTGACCGATGTCGTACGCGAATATATCAGCCGACGCTTCGACGTACAAAGTACCGAGAAGACGAGTGATGAGACATTAAAGGAGCTGAAGCCCCTATTGGTCAATGGTAATTTGTCATTTGTTACGGGTGACGGGAAAGATCTATACGGCAAATTGAGTAAGATGCTGCAACTCGCGGACCTGGTGAAGTTTGCGAAATGGCATACGACGCCGGATGAGAATGAGTTGGCGTTGAACACGGCGTACGATTTCGTGAAGGAAACGAGGCCGGTGAATGATGGAAATGATGGGAATGATGGAAATGATGGGAATGATGGAAATGATGGGAATGATGGAAATGATGGAAATGATGCAAATGATGAGGAGGAATAATTATGACGTTTGCTAATCCTGAATATTTATTTTTGCTGCTGCTGTTACTGCCGATCGTAGGATGGTATATCTACGAATTGCGCAAGTCGGACGCGAGTGTACAAGTGAGCGACACGCGTGTGTTGGCAGCACAGCCGAAGTCGATCCGTATATGGTTGCTTCATGTGCCGTTCGTGCTGCGCATCGCAGTCATCACGCTCATCAGCATCGCCTTGGCGCGACCGCAGTTAACCAATAAATGGTCCTCACAGTCCACCGAGGGTATCGACATCATGATGGCCCTCGATATCTCGGGTACGATGTTAGCCGAGGACTTGCGCCCGAACCGTTTGGAGGCCGCCAAGAAAGTGGCTTCAGACTTCGTTATCGCCCGTCCGAATGACCAGATCGGTCTGGTTGTCTTTGCCGGAGAGAGTTTTACACAATGTCCGCTGACGACCGACCACGCGGTACTCGTTAACCTCTTCAAGTCGGTTGAATACGGTATGGTAGAAGACGGTACGGCTATCGGTCTGGGTCTGGCGAACGCGGTAAACCGCATGAAAGACAGCGAGACGAAATCGAAAGTGATCATCCTGCTGACCGACGGAAGTAACAACCGCGGTGATATCGACCCGCAGACGGCGGCTGAGATCGCCAAGACCTATGGTATCCGCGTCTATACGATCGGTGTAGGCAGTTACGGTCAAGCCCGCGTTCCGGTTCAGACACCCATCGGCAAACAGTATATCACGATGGACAACGAGTTCGACGAGACCACCCTGCGCAGCATCGCCGAGACTACAGGCGGTCAGTATTTCCGCGCGAAGGACAACACGAGTCTGAAAGCCATCTACGACCAGATCGACCAGATGGAGAAGACCAAACTGCGTGTGCGCGAGTTCAGCAAGCACACGGAGAACTTCATGCCCTTCCTCTATGCCGCGCTGATCTGCTTGTTGCTGGAACTGATCATCCGTTACTTCGTGCTGAGGACAATTAGTAATTAAAGTGTAAAGTGTACGGTGTACGGTGTACAGTTTAAAAAGTGTAAAGTGTACGGTGTACGGTGTACAGTTTAAAAAGTGTAAAGTGTACGGTGTACAGTTTAAAAAAGTGTAAATTAATATGTTTCGATTTGCCAATATAGAACTATTATGGTTGCTGCTGAGTATTCCTGTTTTCGTAGCAGCCTATATTGCTTATACCCATCGTAAACGCCGTCAGTTGGAGGAGTTTGGTGATGCGGAGCTGATGGCCGAACTGATGCCGAATGCGAGTCGTGTTCGTCCGGCGGTTAAGTTTTCGATCTTGATGGTAGCCCTGGCGTTACTCATCATCGCTGCCGCCCGTCCACAATGGGGTACGTCTGAACGCACGGAGAAACGGCAAGGTATCGAAGCTATCGTAGCGCTCGATATCTCGAACTCGATGTTAGCGGAAGATGTGGCACCGAACCGTTTGGACCGCGCAAAGCAGATGTTGAGTAAGATGCTGGATAACATGGTGAACGACAAAGTGGGTCTGGTCGTCTTTGCCGGTGATGCCTTCGTGCAGTTACCGATCACGTGCGACTATGTATCCGCGAAGATGTTTCTGAACACCACCAAACCGGAGTTGATTCAGACGCAAGGAACGGCGATCGGAAAAGCGATCCATACCTGCGTCAACAGTTTCGGCGAACCCAGCGATGCCAGCCGTGCGATCATCATCATCACCGACGGTGAGAACCATGAGGATGATGCCGTAGCAGCAGCCAAGCAGGCCAAGGAACAAGGTATTCAGGTGATGGTAGTAGGTATCGGCAAACCCGATGGCAGTCCTATTCCGCTTCCGGGAACCAACAACTACCGCAAGGACCGTCAAGGTAATGTCGTGGTCAGCCGTTTGAACGAAGATATGTGCCGCGAGATCGCACAAGCCGGCGGAGGTATCTACGTGCGTTGCGACAACACCAATACGGCGATGCGCGCGCTGCAGAAAGAATTAGACAAGATGGCGACACAAGAGATAGAAGCACAGGTCTATACCGACTACAACGAGCAGTTCCACTCGTTCGCCCTGTTGGCGCTGCTGCTCATCGTGATCGACTTCTTTATCTTCAACCGTAAGAACAAAGCGATTACCCGTTTGGATATTTTTGGGGAATCAGGAGTCAAGAATCAAGAATAAGGACATTATGAAGAAGATAATCGTTATATTGGCTTGCCTGTTCATTGCCTCCACGTCGCTGTTTGCGCAGAAAGAGGCAAGCGATGTGCGGAAAGGCAACCGCGAATACAAGAGTGAGAACTTCTCCGAAGCAGAGGTGGATTACCGTCGTGCGCTGCAGACCAATAAGGACAGTTACGAGGCGCATTATAACTTAGGTGACGCCCTCTATCGGCAGGAGAAATATGAGGATGCCTTGGAGGCCTTTGAGACAGCAGCCCGGTCGCTGGATAAGAAAGAGGACAAGACGCGCTACAGCAAGGTGATGCACAACATCGGTAATTGCCATTTTGCTGCGCAGCAGTACGACAAAGCCGTGTCTGCCTATCAGGAGTCGCTGCGTGCGAATCCGAAAGATAACGAGACGCGGTATAACCTCGTGAAGGCGATGGAAATGCTGCAGCAGCAACAACAACAACAGCAACAACAGCAGCAACAGCAACAGAACCAAGACCAGCAGCAACAACAGCAAGAGCAGCAACAACAACAGCAGAACGAAGATCAACAACAAGACCAGGATCAGCAACAGCAGCAACAGCAACAACAGCAGCAGAACGAGAACGAGATGGACAAAGAGACTGCAGAACAGATCTTACAGGCGCTGGAGCAAGACGAACAAGATACCCAAGAGAAACTGCAACGGCAGCAGGGGAAGAAGCGCAGAGTAGAAAAGGATTGGTAATTGGTGATTGGTAATTGGTAATTTGTATGAAAAAGATTTTTTCTATAGTTTTATTTATCGGCATGGCCTTGGCGGGCTTTGCCGATGATGTCGTTTTTAAGGCGAGCGCGCCAAGTCAGGTGATTGTAGGCCGTCCGTTTCAGTTAACGTTCTCAGTGAACCATAGCGCGCGCGATCTGCGTGCTCCGCAGTTCACGGACTTCGATGTACTGAGCGGTCCCTACACGAGTACGAGCAGCAGCACTTCGTTTGTGAACGGACATAGGACCTCCTCCTATGAGCAGACCTACACGTACACGCTCATGGCGCAACGTGCCGGTACTTTCACGATCGGACCGGCGACCATCAGAGTGGACGGTAATGATATTCAGTCCAACGGTGTACGGATTCAGGTATTGCCGGAAGACCAGGAAACCCCACCCCAACCCTCCCCTCAAGGGAGGGGGCAAGGAAATCCCGGCGGACAAAGCGCACAGAGTAGTTCATCCAATCAAACAAGCAGCGAGAACCTCTTCGTGCGCACTATCGTCTCAAAGACCCGCGTGCAGGAGCAAGAGGCGCTGTTGGTAACCTATAAGCTGTACTTCGCGAACGTCGATGTAGCGCAGTTAACCAACAACACCAAGTTACCGGAGTTCACCGGATTCCTCAAGCAGGAGTTGGACCAAGGAGAGATACAGACGCAGTTGGAGCATTACAACGGTCGTAACTACCAGACGGCGGTTCTCTACCGCGCCGTACTCTACCCGCAGCACTCGGGCGATATCACGATTGAACCGGCGCATTTCGAAGCCATCATCCGCGTACAGACCCGTCAACAGGTGCGCAGCGTGTTCGATAGTTTCTTCGAGACCTACACGAACGTGACGCGGGCAGTCAATGCGCCGAAAGCGACCATTCATGTGGACCCGCTGCCAAGCGGTAAACCGGCCGGTTTCTCCGGAGGCGTAGGTAAATTCACTATCGCGCCGTCTATCTCGCAAACCGAGGTGCAGACGAATGATGCCGTGACCATCAAGCTGGACATCAGCGGAGCAGGTAACATGAAACTGATCAAGACGCCGGCGGTGGACTGGCCGGAAGGATTCGAGCCCTACGACCCGAAGGTGACCAATAACTTCAGCACGACAACCAACGGCGTGAGCGGTACGAAGTCCATCGAGTATCTGGCTATTCCGCGTAACGCGGGAGACTATACCATTCCGGCAATCACGTTCAGTTATTTCGACATCGAAGAGAAAGCGTACAAGACCCTCGCAACGCCGGAATACGCCATTCATGTAAAACGCGGGGCGAATGGTGCAAATGGTGAGAATGGTGCGAATGGTGAAGGACAGGTCATCTCCTACACCCATAAAGAGGACATCAAGCAACTCGGCACCGATATTCGGTATATCAATACGAAGCCGCTGAAAATCACCAATCACCCATCACAAATCACAAATTACAACCATGTATGGTTGTTCTATGCAGTACCGCTGGTACTGGCGACGATGATTCTTATTTTCCTGCGCAAGCAGATCAAGGAGAACGCCGATATCACGCGTGTGAAATACAAACAGGCCAATAAGGTAGCGAAGAAACGCTTGAAAGCCGCTGCTGAAGCCCTGAAGGCGAACAACAAAGATGTGTTCTATGCAGCGATAGAACAGGCGGCATGGACGTACCTGAGCGATCGTCTGTCTATTCCCACTGCCGACCTGAATAAGGAGAATATCTCTTCTATCCTGGCGCAGAAGGGCGTGAGTGAGGCGGTCATCAAAGAGGTGATGAACGTACTCTCCACAGCGGAGTTTGCACGTTACGCTCCGGCTACGGACCACGCGATGGATGACCTCTATACGGCTACAACGAATTTGATTAACAATTTGGAAGATCAGAAGATATGATGGTAAAGTTTAAAGTGGAAAGTTTAAAGTTTAGAGGACTTTGCCTAGTGGCAATACTCTTTTCTTGTCTCCATATTTTTGCGCAGAGTGCGTTCGATGAGGCGAATGCAGCTTACGCAGAAGGACGTTATGGTGAAGCGGCTGCGATGTATCAGTCGCTGTTAGACGAACAGCCCGATGCACAGGTGTATTATAATTTAGGCAATGCGTATTTCAAGCAGGGCGAGTTGGCGCAGTCTATCCTGGCTTACGAGCGGGCGTTGCGTCTGAATCCAAACGATAAGGATGCAAAGTATAACCTCGCTTTTGCGCAGAGCCGTATCACGGATAATATCACCGAGCAGGACTTTTTCCTGACTACCTGGGCTCGTGCGATAAGAAACCAACTGAAGGAGCAGACCTGGTTGATTCTCTCGATCGGTCTTTTCCTGTTGACCTTGATAGGTATTTCGTTGTTCCTGCTGAACCGCACGACCTGGCTGCGTAAGACGGCTTTCCATGTAGCATGGATCGCCCTACTCTTCTCGCTTATTGCAGGTCTGAATGCGCGTTCGCTGCATCAAAGAGATACCCTGCGTAATGAAGCTATCATCACACAGGGTATCGTCAATGCGAAGTCCTCACCTGACCGTTCAGGCACCGACCTCTTCACGCTTCACGAAGGCACGAAAGTGACTATTCGAGAAACGATAGGAGAATGGGTTAACGTCCGCGTTGGCCGGAACGAGGGCTGGATCCGGTTGTCTTGCCTTGAGAGGATCTAGTAGAAGTTCCGGAAGAACGGGTAGAAGATCCCGTTGAACGCGTGGACGTTCCGTTGGAACGAGTTGAGTTATTACTCTCACGCTTTACCGTAGAGGTACGACCTTTATCGTCGGTTGTTGTGATCGTCGTGCGGGTCGTACCGCTTTTGTTTACGCGGGTCTGCACCGTCGTAGAAGGTTGACGCGTAGTACTACCTGAACGAGTGGAACTGTCGGTCTTCGTGGTCGTAGTCGTTGTGCTTTGCGAACGGGTAGAAGACGCCTCTACTTTGTTACGTAACTGACCGGCATTGCGCACCGAAACACCGTTGGTGTTGGTGCTGGCATTACGGGTGATACGCTGCTCAAACGACTGCTCCGGGTGCGAGGTCTGATAGTCATGACGCGAATTCGAAGAGGTCATATGGCTGTAACCACTGTAATACGGAGCCGTCGGATAACTGCAGGTATGGCAGTAATGATGGTTCGTCATATACGTATGTACATACGCCTGATAGTGGTTCAGATAAATTGGTTTGGGCTGCGTATAATACGAAGGCCAGTAGTTATAGTAATACGGCGACGACCAAGGACTATACGAGGCATGGCCGTACACTTCCCACATCGGCGGACGTTTGATGAACACCGGACGAACGATGTAGTTATAGCCATACAGATACGGATCTCCGATCACCTCCACATACAGTCTATCCGCAAGCCGCTCTGCTACGAGGGTAGCTACGTCTTGGAAAACAGAGGGCGCCAAACAAGCCTGAATCAGCAAAGTATGGTACGCACCGCTGCGTCCCTCTATCACGCGCAGATAGTCGATCCATCCGTCGCGGTTGAGGTCGAGATTATTGATCATATACTTACTGGAGTTGATGATCTGCTCGAACTCGCGCACACTGCGTGCCTCAGCGAATGCCGCGGCTACTGCATTGAGGTCGAGATAGAAACAGAGGTCCTCGTTATACGAGGTAACATAGACCGTTGTGGTGGTCGTCACTTTCGGCGTCGGGGTCGTGACACGTGTGGTGTACTCGGTGCGCACCGGCACGACTACTTTATCCGTCGGAGCTACGGTCCAGATACTCGTCCAGCAACTCGTCATTGTCAGCATGACTGCTGCCAAGAATGATGGAATGATGAAATGATGAAATGATTTCATATCGTTAAACTCTAAACTCTAAACTTTTAACGCTTATAGCGTTTTAGCTACTTCGATTTCTTCGAATGCCTCGAGGATATCGCCTTCTTTGAGGTCGTCATAAGCCTTGAGACTCAAGCCGCACTCGGTGTTGACACCGGCCTCTTTGATATCATCTTTGACATGCTTGAGGGAGGCCAGTTCAGCGGTTTTGATGACGATACCATCACGGATGACACGTACCTTGTTACCGCGTTTGATCTTACCCTCACGCACAATACAGCCGGCGATCGTACCCACTTTGGAGATGTGGAAAGTCTGCAGCACTTCGAGTGTAGCTGTTACTTCTTCCTTCACCTCCGGCGAGAGCATACCTTCCATAGCGGCCTTCACCTCGTTGATAGCATCATAGATGATCGAGTAGATACGGATATCCACTTCTTCCGTCTCGGCCATCTTACGCGCAGAGCCCGTAGGACGAACGTTGAAGCCGACGATGATGGCATCGGAAGCCGCAGCTAACATGACATCGGAGTCCGAGATCGCACCCACAGCACCGTGGATGACATTGACTTGGATATTCTCGGTTGAGAGTTTGAGCAGCGAGTCTTTGATGGCTTCGACCGAACCGTCCACATCGGCTTTGACGATGATATTGAGTTCCTTGAAGTCACCGATAGCCAGACGACGACCGATCTCTTCGAGACCGACGTGTTTCTTGGTACGGATAGACTGCTCGCGTTGAAGTTGCTCGCGTTTGTTCGCGATCTCGCGTGCCTCCTGTTCCGTCGGGATGACGTTGAATTCATCACCGGCCTGCGGTGCACCGTTGAGACCCAGGATCGAACAGGGTTCACCCGGACGTACCTCGTTGATACGCTGACCGCGTTCGTTGAACATAGCTTTGATACGACCGTGGAAAGTACCTGCCAGCACGATATCGCCCATATGGAGCGTACCGTCTTGCACGAGCAGCGTCGCTACATATCCACGACCTTTATCGAGTGACGACTCGATGACTGAACCTTTGGCACGACGTTTCGGGTTAGCCTTGAGGTCGAGCATTTCAGCCTCCAGGAGCACTTTCTCAAGCAGTTCGTAAACACCAGTTCCTTTCTTGGCTGAGATCTCCTGGCATTGGTATTTACCGCCCCAGTCCTCTACGAGGATATTCATATTCGAGAGTTGCTCACGAATCTTATCGGGGTTCGCACCCGGCTTATCCACCTTGTTGATGGCGAATACCATCGGTACACCGGCAGCCTGCGCGTGGTTGATAGCCTCAACTGTCTGCGGCATGACCGCATCGTCGGCTGCGATGATGATGATCGCTATATCCGTCACTTTCGCACCACGTGCACGCATAGCCGTGAAGGCCGCGTGACCCGGGGTATCCAAGAAGGTGATATGTTGACCGTTCTTAAGTTTGACGTTGTAAGCACCTATGTGCTGGGTGATACCACCTGCCTCACCGGCGATCACGTTGGCATTACGGATGTGGTCGAGGAGCGAAGTCTTACCGTGGTCTACGTGACCCATGACGGTAACGATCGGGCAGCGCGGCTCCATATCTTCGTCACTGACCACTTCGTCCGCATTGATTTCCTCCACCACATGAGCAGCCACGTACTCCGTTTGGAAGCCAAACTCTTCGGCCACGAGGTTGATCGTCTCCGCGTCAAGACGCTGGTTGATAGAAACGAAGAGGCCGAGCGACATACAGGTAGCGATGATCTTGTTCACGGGCACGTTCATCATCACAGCCAAGTCGTTGGCAGTCACGAACTCGGTGAGTTTGAGGATCTTGGATTGCTCCTGAGCCTCCATGATCTCGAGTTCATGCTTCTCACGCTCTTGCTCACGGCGTTCACGTTTATACTTGGAAGTGTTGGATTTGTTCTGCTTCTGCTGGAGACGATTGAGGGTCTCTTTCAGAGCGCGATCCACCTCTTCTTGCGTCGCCTCACGGGGTTGTACCTTTTTGTTTTTCTTACCCGCCTGGTTACGTTTGTCATTCGGATCTACTTTCGCAGCGTTGTTCTTGATGCGCTCGCGTTTACGACGCTCTGCCGCAGCCGCCTGTTGCTCTTGCTGAGCCAGTTGACGTGCCTCGCGCTCTTTGCGCTTCTCCTCTTTGGATTTCTTAGCCGGACGTGTCGAAGTGTCGATGGAGTTGAGGTCGATTTTGCCGAGCACTTTCGGTGCATTCTTCAACTGCGGTTTACCGAGCGTGAAGATCTCCTGTTTAGGTTTCTCTTCTACGGGTTTCTCCTCTTCTTTCGGTGCAGCCTTTGCTTGCTCAGCCTCTTTAGCGGCTTTTGCTGCTTCGGCAGCCGCAGCTTGTTCTGCCGCAGCTTGTTCTGCAGCAGCTTTCTCTGCCGCAGCTTTCTCTGCCGCAATGCGCTCCGCCTCCCGTTTGGCTTTCTCTTCCGCCTCTCGGGCAGCCGCTTCTTCTTTAGCTTTTTTCGCGGCCTCCGCAGCCGCTTTATCGGCTTCTTCGCGCGCCTGACGTTCCGCTGCCAGACGATCCGCTTCTATCTTCACCGCCATGTCTTTGTTAAACTCTTTGGCGAGCATGAGATAGAGATCGTCGTCGATACGTACGTTCGGGTCCGACTCTATGGAATGGCCGTTCTTCTCGCACCATGCAGTGAGAGTAGCCATACCGATATTTAATTCTTTACAAGCTTTAATCAGTTTTATAGCCATATACCCTCGGCGTTGTTTATTCTCGCGCCGTGCGAGGGGATAAGGTTAGTCGTTTTCAAATTCGGAAGCCAAGATACGGAGTACATCGTCGATGGTCTCTTCCTCGAGGTCCGTTTGCTTGAGCAATTCTTCTTTACTCTTGCCCAGCACGTCCTTGGCCGTATCCAGACCGATTGCCTTGAAGGCATCAAGTACCCACTGATCGATCTCGTCGTTGAATTCGTCAAGATAGATATCGTCGAGGTCTTGTTCGTTGATCTCACGGTAAACGTCGATCTGGTAGCCGGTCAGCATGCAAGCCAATTTGATGTTATATCCGCCCTTACCGATCGCGAGGCTCACCTCTTCGGGCTGGAGATATACCTTGGCAGTCTTAGCCTCCTCATCGATCTCCATCGAAGAGATCTTAGCCGGAGCCAACGCACGCTGGATGTACAGTTTTACATTCGAGGTATAATTGATGACATCGATGTTCTCGTTACGCAGTTCGCGAACGATACCGTGAATACGTGCACCCTTTACACCGACGCAAGCGCCCACCGGATCGATACGCTCGTCGAAGGTCTCGACAGCCACTTTCGCACGCTCACCCGGGATGCGGGCAATGTTCTTAATGGAGATCAAGCCTTCCTTCACTTCCGGCACTTCCTGCTCGAAGAGACGTTGCAGGAACAGCGGCGCTGTACGAGAGAGGATGATCTTCGGCGTTTGGTTTTTGTTATCCACCTGAACCACTACGGCGCGGACGATCTCGCCTTTGCGATAGAAATCGGTAGGAATCTGATTCTGCTTCGGCAGGTAGAGTTCATTACCTTCCTCGTCGAGCAGCAGCATCTCTTTCTTCCAAACCTGATAGAGTTCACCGGAAACAATTTGGCCGATCATCTCTTTGTACTTCTGGTAGAGGCTCTCTTTCTGGAGCTCCAGGATCTTCGAAGCCAGCGTCTGACGAAGGTTCAAAATCATACGACGACCGAAGGAAGCCATGTCCACTTTGTCGGTCACTTCCTCACCTACTTCTGCTTCGTCATCGAGCTTGAGCGCATCGCTGAGCGCAATCTGGGTGTCCGGATTCGCCACATCATCATCCTCCATGACGAGACGGTTACGATAGATCTCAAGGTCACCTTTGTCAGGGTTTACAATCACGTCATAGTTAGCAGCCGTGCCGTACATCTTCGTGATCACGCTGGTGAACGAGTCTTTGAGCACGTTGATAAAAGTCTGCTTGTCAATGCGTTTGAATTCGTTGAATTCTTGGAAAATGTCAATCAGATTGATTGACTCCGGGTTTTTAGTTGCCATTTTTGTATATTAAAATTTTAAATCATATTTCACATATTTGGGCTCATCGTACCGCCAGGTATGGGTAATGATGCGTGTCTCTTTGCGTTTTTTGCCTTCGAGAGCCACTTTCTCTTCGATATCCACGGAGAAGGTATCTTCATCCACGGATACGAGTTGTCCACGCAGTTTCTTGCCCTCCACGAGCACTTCGACATCGTGACCGAGGTTCTTCTGATACTGCATCTTGGTTTTAAACGGATCGGTAAGACTGACAGAACCTACTTCAAGCGAATAATCCGGTTCTACTGCGTCCAGTTTCTCAACCAGGAAGCGATTGAGTTCCGCACAAAAATCGACATCCACGCCGGTCAGGCGATCCACCTCCACGAGGATATCATTCCCCGCCGATACATTGAGCGTGATCAGTTCATACTCTGTACCCGAAAGGTACTCTTCAATCCAATTTTTCAGGTCTTCTTTGTTCAGCATATACGCATTTATTTACGCGAGCGAGGGAACCTTTTCGGGTCCCCTCGTTCATTTTCGGCTGCAAAATTAGCAATAATTTTTGAATTGACCAAATTTTGCCGCTATTTTTTTTGTATTTTTATGAATTTTCTAATGAAAATTGCTGTTTTTAGAGCGTTAACACCATTTTCTGATGGCTTATTCCGGCTTCCTGGAATGCTTCGCCAACCGCTTCAAAACCGAACTGCTCATAGAATGAGACGACAGGAATTTGGGCATGGAGAGAGAGCTTTTTTGCACCCAGTTGACGCGCCACAGCGATGATTTGCTCCATGAGGTATCGTCCGTAGCCTTGTCCACGCTCTTTACTGAGCATCCGGCCTATGCGATAGGTGCCTTTTTCCGTATCCTTGAAGAGGCGGGCGTAGGCGATCACAATTCCTTTGCGGCGCAGGGAGAAGTGGGTTGCGCGATAGTCGATGTTATCCTGGTCGAGATAACAGATCCGCTGTTCACAGAGGAAGACCTCGCAGCGGGCTTTGAGGATTTCGTACACTTCTGCTGCGGTAAGATCCGTGAAGGGTTTGATCTGCAGTTTGATTTCCTTCGGAAGGGTCATCGAAAGCGCGGCTTTGCGACGACGGATAGAAGGCTTGGACTCGAGCTGCTCACGTACCATAGCGAATACATACTGACGCAAGGTGATATAACGTTTGAGACGAGGCACGACAAGATAAGCCTGCCTGTTATGCTCGTTCATGCGTTCTTGCCACTGTTGCGCTTGCAGCGGATCCGCCACAATACTATTCACGACTGCGTTGATCTTACCGAAATTCTTGCGGTAGAAATTCTGCGCTTTGGTCGGAGGAACGCTACTGGGATGAAGGACGTAGGTTTGCTCTTCGCCATTCTTTCCGATACGATGCACTTCGTTGGATTGCTTGTCCAATTTGCCCCTTCTCCTGGAGCCATCCGGAGTTATTACTTTCGCCATCTTTGTAATGAAGCCTTTCAAAAACGCCGCAAAGGTAGTACAAAAATTGCATACATGCAAATTTTGGGTGATTTTTTTGTCAAATTCTTGCATATATCAAAAAAAAGTAGTACCTTTGCACTCGCAAAGGTTTTGTTACATGAAAAAATTTATTGTTTTATTGGTTGCGACATGGATGGTCGCGGGGCTGCAAGCCCAAGTGGAGCCGCTTTTCAGCGAGACGTTTGATCGTTGTATTGATGCGGAGGATGAGAATTACGGTTACACCGGAGGTAATGACGAGCAGTGGGGCGGCGACATCGCCAAAGCCCAGGTGATTTACACGGACAACAAGAACGAGTGGGATTTTACATACTGCAACGGTGCGTACCAGTGTTTGAAAGTAGGTACGAGTTCCAAGCAAGGTGCGGCTTCTACGCCTGTTATTGTATGTACGGGTGAAGCGGTTTTGAGTTTCCGCGTAGCGCCGTGGGAAGGAGATTCGTTGTTTTACATCAGTATCAGCGGCGGTACGACGACCGACCCGACGGCTTATGAGTTGGCTAAGCATAAATGGACCTATATCACCGTACGTATCAGCGATATCAAGGGAAGTTTGAAGATCACTTTCAGTTCGCTATACAAGCACCGTTTCTTCCTGGACGACGTGGTGGTAACACCTGCAGATCCGAATGCGGGAGCTATTCGTACGGATGTAGGCAGTATGTTGGATTTCGGTCTGGTAGGTAAAAACTACAATTCGCAACAACGGACGATTGCCGTAACGGGAGCCAACCTGACGGGGAATATTAGTGCCACAATAGAGAACGATGCAGATAACTTGTTCCGCGTGAGTGCTTCTTCGTTACCCGCCGAAGGCGGTGCGTTGACGATTACTTGCGTGAGCGGCGGTTCGGCAGACATGCACGGAGCGTTTCTGATGCTGCGCGGCAAGGACGCCAAGACGCAAGAGCAAGTGGAGAAACGCGTGACGCTGCTGGTTGAGGTTGCGACCGTTTCGTTAGAAGGAAGCGGTACAAAACCCGATCCGTTCACGGTGAATGATGTACACACGATAGCAGATTACAGTCTGGCGTGGAGCGGTACGTATTACTGGTGCACGGGGTATATCTTAGGCGGCGTGAAGCGCTACCAGGATCAATTCGACGGGATCAGTTACACGGACACACTGTCGCTTGTCTTGGCTACTACACCGGACGAGACGGATATGGACAAGATCGTAACGGTTCAGATCAGTCACGACGCCCGGATGGCGCTGAACGTGAAGGATCATCCGGAGTTAATCGGCAAACGCGTGAAAGTGCAGGGATTGTTAGTGAACGACAAAGGCAATCCGCTGTACTTGGGTAAGGACGGTATTCGTAACGTGAGCACGGAGAGCCAATATGAGATTGAGGGAGACGAATCGTCCATTGAAGTAGTTAAACAGGATGTAAGGGGTACGAAAGTGCTGCGCGAGGGAGTGCTGTATATCGAAAGGGACGGTTGCATATACACAATAACGGGTGAAAGAGTGAAAGAATGAAAATTGCATTCACGACAGAACTGCCGAAAGAGGGATTCAGGCGTCTCGCTGAGCGAGGTCTGGATAATTGGTCCTTGGTTAATGGTGACTGTTCTGAAGCAGAGATCCTGGTGAGCACATTTGATTACAAAGTGCCGCGGGAGTTGATTGAGTCGATGCCCCGATTGAAGTTAATTGCCAACTTCGGTGCGGGGTTCAATAACATCGACTTAGAGGCTTGTCGTGAACGAGGTATCCGGGTGACCAACACCCCGCAACCGGTGATTGAGCCGACGGCCGAACTGGCTTTTGCGCTGATGATCGATGTAGCGAGGCGCGTAAGCGAGTTCGACAGAAAGGTTAGGGGTCTTGTTCCGAATGGTTGTACGGCTCCGGAGCCTCTCCGGTTTGGTGTGATGCGAAACTTAAGTCACTCGTTATACGGAAAGACTTTGGGTATTTTGGGAATGGGGCGTATCGGTCAGGCTCTGGCGCGCAGAGCGATAGCCAGTGGCATGAAGATCTTATACCATAACCGGCACGAGTTAACGAATGAAAGAATGAAAGAGTTAACGAGTGAAGGAATTAAGGTGAGATATGTAGATTTTCAGACCTTGCTGCAGGACAGTGATTTCTTGAGTCTGAACCTGCCCTACACACCGGAAGTGCATCATATCATCGGTAAGCCGGAGTTAGGGATGATGAAACGGAGTGCGTACCTTATAAACACCGCGCGCGGTGCGCACGTGGATGAGGCAGCTTTAGTCGAAGCCCTGAAAAGCGGCATTATTGCCGGAGCTGCGTTGGATGTATATGAGTTCGAACCGGCTATTCATCCGGACCTGCTGAAACTGCCGAACGTGGTGCTTAGTCCGCATACGGGAACCGGTACATGGGAGGGTCGCATCGCTATGTGCGAGAACGTAACAGACAATATTATTGCATTCGTCGAAAATCGGCCGAACGCTATGAATATTGTCATTTGAGAATTTTGATTTTTGATTTTAAAATTTACATACAATGAAAAAAGCTTTTTTAGTAGTAGCCGCAGCGGTTCTGATGAGTGCCTGCGGATTCTTGAAGAACAGCACCACGGGTGCAAGTAGTAACCAGACGACCACTCAGACGGCCACCACGACGACTCCTGCGAATGCGCAGAGTGCAGGTCAGGGTGCAGGTAATGCGTTGTTAGCGCTGTACAACCAGTACAAAGCGGACGGCAACAAGTATGACTACAAGAACATGCAGAACATCCTGAACACCGTTACGCTGGTAGCTAACTGCGAGGGTCTGAAGACCAACTTCAAAGATAAGACCTACCTCAAAGACTTCGGTAAGGGTATGATTGCTTCGTCGCTGGGTTTGGTAACACAGAATAACGTAGAGAGCGTGACGAACAGTCTGGTAACTATGGTAAAGGAGAGCGAGACCGTTCAAAATGCTACTACCACCGCACAAAACACCGCGAACACCGCAGCCGGCTATGCCAATACTGCTGCTCAATACGCAGGAGCTCTCAGTTCGCTGCTGAGCGCTTTCGGCGGCAAGTAAGTAACAGTTACTGATCATAGGTTACAGCTTATGGGAATCGTTGAACGATTTTTGAAATACGTATCGTTCTGCACGACGAGCGATGAGAACACCGGCATGACGCCGAGTACACCGGGTCAATTGGAGTTCGCGAAGTACTTGGCGGAGGAACTGAAGTCAATCGGTTTGACGGAAGTGACGCTGGACGAGAACGGGTATATCATGGCTACTTTAGAGCCTACCCCTACCCTCCCTGAAGGGAAGGAGAATATTCCAGTAGTAGGTTTTATCGCCCATATGGATACAAGTCCGGATGCAAGCGGAAAGCATGTGAAGGCGAGTGTTATTCGTTACGAAGGCGGAGACGAACATATCGATGACAGATACATCGGTCAGGAGCTTATTGTGACGGATCACACGACGCTGCTTGGTGCAGACGACAAAGCGGGTATCGCGGAGATCGTAACGGCCATGGAGTACCTTATTGATCACCCGGAGATCCAGCACGGTAAGGTGCGTATCGGCTTCACGCCGGACGAGGAGATAGGCTGCGGTGCGGACCATTTTGATGTAAAGGCTTTCGGAGCGGATTTTGCGTACACGATGGACGGAGGTGCGATAGGAGAGTTGGAGTACGAGAACTTCAACGCCGCGGCTTGTAAGATCCTGGTGCATGGGTATAACGTACACCCCGGAAGTGCGTATCATAAGATGGTTAACTCGATGCGTATCGCGTATCAGTTAGCGGTGATGTTACCGCGCTGGGAGACGCCGGAGCACACGCAGGGTTATGAAGGTTTCTACCACCTGATCGGAATGAACGGTACAGTAGAAGAGACGACCTTGAGTTATATCATTCGCGACCACGACCGTGCACGCTTCGAGAGTCGCAAACGCGAGTTGGAGCACTTGGTTCGTAAGGTGAACCGCGAGTTCGGCGAAGGAACTGTGGAGATCGAGATGCGCGATCAGTACTATAACATGCGCGAGAAGATCGAACCGGTGATGTATATCATCGACCTGGCGAAAGAAGCGATGGAGGCTGTCGGCGTTACGCCGATAGTGAAACCTATTCGCGGCGGTACGGACGGAGCGAGACTAAGTTTCGAAGGCCTACCCTGCCCGAATATCTTCGCCGGAGGAGAGAATTTCCACAGTCGGTATGAATACTTGCCTATTCCGTCAATGGAAGCGGCAAAAAATGTTATTTTGGAAATCGTTAAAAGAGCGGATGATTTAAAGAGTTAAAGAGTGAAAGATTTAAAGAATTAAAGAGTGAAAGATTTAAAGAGTTAAAGAGTGAAAGATTTAAAGAGTTAAAGAGTGAAAGATTTAAAGAATTAAAGAATATGTTAAAAACAACACCGTTTACTGACATCCATATTGCGTTAGGCGCGAAGATGGCAGAGTTTGCAGGCTTTAATATGCCGATCCAATATCCGACGGGTATTAACCAAGAGCACATGATCGTTCGCGAGGGCGTAGGTGTGTTCGACGTGAGTCACATGGGTGAGTTCTGGGTGAAAGGCGAGAAAGCGCTGGACTTCCTACAGTACATCACCACCAACGACTTGTCCGTTATCGCTGCCGGCAAGGCGCAGTACACCTGCATGCCGAACGGCAAAGGCGGTATCGTGGATGACCTGATTATCTACAAGTACTCCACGACCAAATATCTGATGGTCGTTAATGCCGGTAATATCGATAAAGACTGGGCATGGGTCAATAAGGTAAAAGAAGAGAAATTCGCTGATGCCGACTTGAAACTTGAGAACGCGAGTGCGCGTTACGGTCAGTTAGCCGTTCAGGGTCCGAAAGCGGTCGAATTACTTCAGTTACTGACCGACGCGGACTTGAAGTCGATCGACTATTATGCCTTCCGCGAGTGGAGTTTTGCGGGTGTACCGGGCGTCATCCTATCGAATACGGGTTACACGGGTGCCGGTGGTTTTGAGCTCTATTTCCCGGCTGAACGCGGTATTGAGATCTGGAATGCGCTGTTTGAAGTAGGCAAACCGTTTGGTTTAGCTCCTATCGGTTTGGGTGCGCGTGACAGTCTGCGTCTGGAGAAATGGTACTGCTTGTACGGTCATGACATTGATGATACCACCTCGCCGCTGGAGGCCGGTCTTGGTTGGATCACGAAGTTAGACGCGAAGGAGTTCATTGACCGCGACTTCCTGAAAGCACAGAAGGCAGAGGGAGTGAAGCGCAAACTGGTGCATTTCGAGTGCTTGGAGCGTGCTATTCCGCGTAACGGTTATGAAATCTGCGACGAAGCCGGAAATGTAATTGGTAACGTGACATCGGGTATCATGCTGCCGAACACCAAAGTAGGTATCGGTATGGGTTACGTGAAGACCGAGTTCGCCAAGAAAGAGAATATCATCTATATCAAGATTCGCGAGAAACTCATTCCGGCGAAGGAAGTGTAAGGTGTAAAGTGTACGGTGTAATGGGAAAGAACGTAGCGTTAGTCTTGGGTTCCGGTGGTGCGCGCGGATTAGCGCACATTGGAGCGATTGAGGCGTTGGAGGCGCGGGGTTATACGATCACCAGTATAGCCGGTTGCTCGATGGGTTCTATCATAGCCGGAATGTATGCGGCGGGAGAACTGAAGAAAGCCAAAGATTGGTTTTTACGAGTAGACAAACAGCTCATCCTCCGGATGATGGACATCAACCTTTTCAGCGGCAACTCGTTGGTGAAAGGTCAGAAAATCATTCTGGAACTGCAGAAAGTAGTGCCGGATCGACCGATTGAGCAGTTGAATATCCCCTGCACGATTGTTGCCTCGGATATGATGAATACAGAGGAGGTTCTCTTCCGCACCGGAAGTCTGTTTGAGGCTGTTCGGGCATCTATCAGTATCCCGTTGTTCTTCCAGCCCGTTCAGATAGGTCATCGTCTGCTTATTGACGGAGGTATCCTCAATCCGCTGCCGTTACACTCTGTGGAGCGCACGGAAGGTGATATCCTGGTAGCGATGGACATCAGCGGTAAAGACAGCATGCCCAAAGAGGAGATGCCGGACCCGATTGACGTAGAAGGTCGTCTCAAAGACCTGACGAACCGCGGCATTCCGGTGCCGAAAGCCTTGGAGAACAGTTTGCGTCAATTAGGTAAGAAAGTGGATGAAGTGCGTGCGAAGCGGGCGGCAGACTTAGGCAGAACCGTTAACTTCGTGAAGATGCTGGACCGCATGAGTGACATGCAGATCCAACAGAACACCTTGTTAGCCTGCCGGTTAACCCCGCCGGACATTAAAGCCACTATGCGTCAGTACGCTTATAACACTTTCGATTTCGACAAAGCAGAAGAGATCATCGAGCAAGGTGGTGTGCTGATGAATCAGGCGCTGGATGAATACGAAAGAAAGTTGAAAGTTAAAAGTTGAAAGACAGGAGGGATTATATCATCCGGAAGGCGATGGAGCTATATGCGCTGAACGGGTTTAATAATGTAAGTATCAGCGACTTACAGTACGCGCTGGATATCGGTCGCGGTACGTTATATTATTATTTTTCGGATCAGGACGAACTCTTCATTGCCTGCATGGAACGATATTTTCTGGAGCCCAAACATCGGGCACTGCAGAGCGTACCTGAAGATGCGGGTATCGATACGATGATTGGTGCAATGCTGGAATATCTGCATAGCTTGGAAGCCGCTCTGTTGACCTTTGATATCAAGACAATCAACACCTCGAATGTCAACGACCTGATGTTCACGGCATACAGTCGTTTTCCGGCCTTGCACCGCAAGGCACAACGGTTAGCGCTGAAGGAATTGGAGTTATGGCATAAAGCGATCTATCATGACCAACGGGCAGGACTGGTGCGTAGAGACATCGATCGGGACCAGATAGCGCTTATGTTTACCCACATCAAAAACACCTACGACAGCGGTCTGGGAAAGACCCAAATGGACTTTTCATTATTAGAAAAAACATATTCGGAATTTCATAAATTATTAAAAATATCATAAAAAATAACGTTTTCGAACGAATATTCGAAAATATTGTAGTACTTTTGCTTCCGATAACAAATTAAGCTTATGGCAACAAAACATTATTTATCGTACCTTCAAGAGACGATGCACTCGAATTGGGACGGATTGGCGATGACTGATCTGGACGGTGAGCATCGCTACACGTATGCGCAATTGGCGGAGGCGATTGCAAAGTTACACACCACTTGGCGCACGTGCGGAATCAAGGAGGGCGACAAGATTGCTCTGTGCGGTCGCAACTGCGCGAATTGGGGTCTGTTATTCTTAGCCGTAGAGAGTTATAAAGCGGTAGTAGTAAGTATCTTACCGGATTTCACGGCAGAGGGTATTTACTCCCTGGTAGACCACTCTGAGGCCGTGCTTCTGTATGTAGGTCCGAACGTAAAGAAAAAAATCGATGCCACCCAGATGAAGGGGTTGAAGGCCACGATCTTTATGGACGACATGACGATTGTTGAGGCGGATGATGCTACCAAAAAGGCATTCGACGGAGTTGAAGCCGCTTTCGTGAAAGCTTATCCGGACGGCGTGAAGCTGGAGGATATGAATTTACCGACGGACAATTTGGATAAATTGGCTGTTATCAACTACACCAGCGGTTCTACGGGTAATCCGAAGGGCGTGATGCTAACTCACCTCAACCTAAGTGGAAACGTAGAGTTTGCTTGCCAGCGTATTCCTCATAAACCGGGCGATAAAGTACTATCTATGCTACCGATTGCGCATATGTTCGGACTGATGTTCGAGTTCCTGTATCAGGTATGCGATGGTGCTGAGACATATTTCCTAACCCAGGCTCCTACCCCGACGGTACTGATGAAGGCGTTTGCGCAAGTAAAACCCTTCATGATCCTGACCGTACCTTTGGTAGTGGAGAAGATCATCAAGAAAGGTGTGCTGCCGAAGATCAGCAGTCCGGCTGCGAAGATCATGTGGAAGACGCCGTTCCTCAAGAATGTCATTCGAGGTAAAGTAAAAGAGGGTCTGGATAAGACTTTTGGTGGTCAGTTACGCTACCTCATCATCGGTGGAGCTGCGCTGAACGGCGAAGTAGAGCAAGTGCTGCATGATATCAAGTATCAGTACTGCGTAGGTTACGGTATGACCGAGTGCGGTCCGCTGATCAGTTACGAAGACTGGTTCAGATATGCTTTCCACAGTTGTGGAAAAGAATTACCACAGTGTCATGTTCGTATCGACAGCGAAGACCCGACTTCCAAGGACGGTGAGATCCAAGTAAAGGGTATCAACGTGATGAAGGGATATTATAAGAACGAGGAGGCGACCAAGGCTGTCTTCACCGAGGACGGCTGGATGAGAACCGGTGACCTGGGTGTGCTGGATAAAGAAGGAAATATCTATATCCACGGTCGTTCGAAGAATCTGATTTTGGGTCCGAGCGGTCAGAATATCTATCCGGAAGAGATAGAGGACAAACTGAACTCGATGCCTTGCGTTGTAGAGTCGATTGTAGTAGAGAGAGAGGGCAAGTTAGTAGCTCTCGTCTTCCCCGATACAAGCGCTGAAGGAAAGAAGCTCTTGGGAACCAAGAGTCTGACGCAGTTGATGGAAGAGAACCGCGTAGCGGTGAATAAAGATCTTCCGAACTACAGTCCGATCAGTGCCGTAGAATTAGTGGCTTCGGAGTTTGAGAAGACCCCGAAACGCTCGATAAAACGCTATCTATACAAATGATAACGTTATAGTGAGTAAGTAGATGTGATCCCTGAGATGGGATCGAAGCTTGCGCGTAGTTGAGAAACCACGCGCTTGTTTTTTTTGTGTATGTTTCCCTTTTTGTCTTTTTGAGGTAGCAAATAATACTTATTTGCACGATTTATAGCTTTTTTCTTGCTTATGTCAAAAAAAAGCAGTAACTTTGCCGCGCAAAGTTGTGTGCATCAGCAAAACGAAGTGTATGGTGTACGGTGTACAGTGTATACAAAATAACTAGAAAAATTGAAGGAATTAATGTTTAAAGTTTAAGAATATGACGAAACATTATTTGCAATATCTGACGGAAGTGATGGATCATCAGTGGAATGATCTGGCGCTTTCGGATTATAACGAAAATCACGAATACACCTTTGGTGAGTTGGCAGTAGAGATGCTGCGCTTGCAAGTGCTGTTTGAGCAACTGGGTTTGAAGCGCGGCGATAAGATCGCTTTATGTGGTCGTAACTGCGCGAACTGGGCAGTAGCTTATTTGGCTATTGCGGCGTACGAAGGCGTATGCGTAAGTATCCTGCAGGACTTCACGGCGGAAGACATCACGCATCTCCTGGATCACTCGGATAGTGAACTGCTGTTTGTCGGCCCATATGTATGGAAAGACCTTCAGCTCCAAAAGATGCCGGCTAAGATCAAAGCAGTTCTGTCATTGGAAGATTGGCGTCCTTTATACGAGCGCAAAGGAAACAAAAAAGAAAACGCCGTACATGTGTTAACTACGGACGAGTGGCAGGAGGCTTTCCTGGCGAAACACCCGCGTGCCCTTGAACCGGAGGAAGTATATTTCTCCGCCGACCCTGAGACGCTTAGCCTAATTAACTATACCTCGGGGTCAACCGGAAGTCCGAAAGGCGTGATGTTAAACGGACGATCGCTGAGCAACAACGTGGAGGTAGGTATGAAGATGCTACCAGTTGAACCGGGTCAGCGCCTGGTTTCTATGCTCCCGCTCGCGCATATGTTCGGTCAGGTGTGCGAACTGCTCTACCCTCTTTGCTCAGGAACGCATATCTATTTCCTCACCAAGAGTCCGACGCCTTCTATCCTGCTGAAAGCCATGAAGGAAGTGCAACCGTACCTGATTGTTACCGTTCCGCTGGTGATTGAAAAGATCTACAAAAAGAACTTAGACCCCACTTTGAGTAAATGGGCTATACGAACGTTCTGGCATATGCCACTTATTGGCAGCATTCTACACGCTCGTGTGAAGAGCGCGTTGAAAAACGCTTTTGGCGGGAAATTACGCTATTTCATCTGCGGAGGTGCCGCGATGAACCCGGTGGTGGAGAAATGTCTGATGGATATTCATTTCCCGCTCTCGATTGGTTATGGTATGACTGAGTGCGGCCCGCTGATTGGTGGAAACCCGCCTAAGTATTTCAAGGCTCGTAGCGGTGGTGTACCGGTGATGAACATGGAGGTGAAAATCGACGAACCGAATCAAGCTGGCATCGGAGAGATCCTCGTGAAGGGCGAAAACGTGATGTTGGGTTACTATAAAAACCCTGATGCAACGAATGCTGCCTTCACCCCGGACGGCTGGTTGCGAACGGGTGACTTAGGTCGTCTGGACCGCAAGCAGAACATCTATATCAAGGGTCGAAACAAGACGATGTTCCTGGGTGCATCCGGTCAGAATATCTATCCGGAAGAGATAGAGGATAAACTGAATAACCAAGAGGCGGTAGGCGAGTCGTTGATCGTAGAGCGCGAAGGCAAATTGGTAGCCTTAGTATTCCCGGACGAGACGCTGACGAAACGTATGACGAAAGACGAGATTCTGCATATTATGCGGGCTAACCTTGAGAAATTAAATCACCTCATCCCATCCTATAGCAAAGTGGCGGATATCGAAGTACAAGACAAACCGTTCGAGAAGACGCCAAAACGCTCCATTAAACGATTCTTGTATAAGTAAAACCTGTGCGTAGAAAGTAAACTCTGTGCGTAGCTGCCTGTTTTCCCATATCATCACGGTGCTTTTCCTGCTCTGCTCTTTCGCAGCGTGGGGACAAGAAGCCATCACACCTTCCCTCCCAGAGGGCAAGGCGGATACGCTACATACCCGGGACAGTGCGGCGATATCCACGGCACGCGAACGCAGAGAAGCGCAACCACGCAAGAGCAAGTTGACATCTCCGGTGCACTACCAATCGAACGACTCGATGATCATGATGGGAGACGGAAATGCGTACCTGCACGGAAAGGGCGAACTGAAATACCAATCGATGGAATTGAACTCCGAGTATATCCGTATGAACCTGGATTCGAGCCAGATATACGCGAAAGGAGTATGGGACAGTTTGAACTACGAGTGGAAAGGTAAGCCGGTTTTCAAAGACGGCAAGGATAGTTACGAAACGAATGAGATCACCTATAACATCAAGACGCAGCGCGGTTTCATTCGTCATGTGGTTACCCAACAGGGTGAAGGGTATATCATCGCAGATAAGACCAAGAAACTGGAGAACAACGAAATGCTGATGGCAGACGGTCTTTACACGACCTGCGACGACCATGACCACCCGCATTTCTACCTGAAGATGACCAAAGCGAAAGTGAAACCGGGTGATTATATCGCCAGCGGTCCGGCCTATTTGGTCGTGGGTGATGTCCCGCTACCATTAGCCGTTCCGTTCGGTTTCTTCCCCTTCACCAGCACCTACTCCAGCGGCATTATCATGCCTACGTTCGGTGATGACTACACTCGCGGTCTATACCTGCAAAACATCGGTTATTACTTCGCGCTTTGCGACTACCTGGACTTGGAGTTGACGGGGGATATCTACACACGCGGTACGTGGGCTATTCGTGCGAAGACGAAGTACGTATGGCGTTATCGGTTCTCGGGTAACTTGAGTATCAACTACCGTAATGACGTAACGAGTGAGAGGGGTTTGCCGGACTATTCGGCGCGTAAAAACTTCAGTATCCAATGGACACACAGCCAGGATGCGAAGTTCAATCCGTACTGCACCTTTTCGGCGAGTGTGAACTTCGCCACAAGTGGTTATAACCGTAGTAATATCAACAGTTACTACAACTCCGAACTCTATTCTGAAAATACGAAGAGCAGTACGATCAACTATACCCAGCGTTTTCCGGATAGCCCGTGGAATTTGAGTTTGAGTGCCAGTTTGACGCAGCGAACAAGCGACTCCACCCTCTCTATTACCGCACCGCAGTTATCGGTTTCGATGAGTAGCGTCTATCCATTCAAACTCTGGCGTCAAGCTACGCTCAAGCGCAAAGGTGGCGTAGCCGGAAAAGAGAAATGGTATGAGAAGATTAAGATGAGTTACTCGATGAGCGGTAAGATAGGTATTAACAGCGTGAAGGAGAACCAGCTCTTCAAGACTAATTTCTTGCGGGATTGGCAAGTGAGCATGAACCATTCTGTTCCGATCAGCGCCAGCTTCATGCTATTCAAATACTTAAGTGTCACGCCGCAGATCAACTTACGCGACCGCATGTACTTCACGCGCGTTGACCAGCGATGGGATGAGGAGATGAACGGAGTGGCACGCGATACCACCACCGGATTCTACAATGTATTCGATTTTGATGTCAGCGTGGCTTTGAGCACGAAGTTATACGGATTCTACACGCCGTTGAAAAAACTATTCCCCAATAGCAAGGTGGAGAAGTTCCGTCATGTTATCACGCCGAATATCAGTTTCTCCTACCATCCCAACTTCGAGAAACCGGGCTGGGGTTACTACGGCAGTTACGACGAACCGGTCATCAAAGATGAGGACACGACCTATATCCATCGTGTCTATTCGCGTTTCCCCTTAGGAAATGCTCCGCGCGGACTATCCGCTAACCTCAGTTTCGGTGTCGCAAATAACCTGGAGATGAAGATCGTGAATGAGGATGACACGACGGGTAAGCAGCCGTACAAAGTAGTGAGTCTGATCGACAACTTCAAAGTTACCGGTGGTTATAACTTCGCCGCCGACTCTATGAACTGGAATCTTTTCCAAGTGAACCTGTGCTTGAAGTTCCCGAAGTTAAACAACTATAGTCTGAACCTCAATACCTCGTTGGATCCGTATATGTACGAACTGGATGCCGCCGGTAAACCGCATCGAACCAACAAACAATACTGGCATAACGGTCGGTTCCCTCACTGGAACGGTTTGAGATGGAGCTTCAGTTATACCATCTCTAATAATACCATCAAGAAATGGAAAGATGCCATCGCAAAACGACGGGGAGAGAAAGTAAGTAGTTCTCCGTCGAGTGATTCAGGTGGTGGCACAGAGGGCAATATCGCGCTGGAGCCGATCGAAAAAGACGCCGAGGGATATGACAGTAACGCGAAGGTGGATAACCATAAGAAGAAAGACGAAGATGTGGATGACGGCTACGTGCGCACAGAAATCCCGTGGAGCCTGTCCATCAATTACAGCCTGTCCTATGCCCCGGGAAGCACCTTTAACTACGAGAAGATGTATTACGACATGAAGTTCTCCCACTCGCTCTCACTGAACGGAAACATCGGTTTGGGACGAGGATGGAAAGTGAGTGCCAACATGACGTATAACTTCGATTATAAGAAGGTGACGGCTTGTACGTTTAATATCAGTCGTGACCTGCACTGTTGGAACATGACTGCCAGCATCAACCCGATCGGAATGTTCAAGAGTTACACCTTCCATATCGGAGTGAACGCCTCGATGCTGAAAGACCTGAAATACGATAAGAACAGTAACTCCTCCACCGATAGCAGAGTATCGTGGTGGTAATGGATTGAAAGTTTAAAGTTTACAGATATGATTGAGAAATTAAAAGTTGTTTCAGCGACGTATGAGTTGTACATCGCTGATGAGAAAGGCAAAGAAGAACTGATGGAGAAAGCTACGGCAGAAGCTCCGTTAACCTGGTGTCAAGGCGAAGGCATGATGCTCCCTGCGTTCGAAGCCGCTATGGAAGGAAAGAACGAAGGCGACGAATTTGACTTCGTACTTAAAGCTACGGATGCCTATGGTGAATACCTCGATGAAGGCTTGATGGAACTGCCTAAGACCATGTTCTTCAACGGCGACGGTGAGTTCGACGAAGAGCGCGTGTATGTAGGTGCCATCGTCCCGATGAACACGACGGACGGTCAAATCGTTCGGGCGCAAGTATGCGAAGTGACGAACGAGAAAGTAACCATCGACCTCAACCATCCCTATGCCGGAGAGGACCTGCATTTTACCGGTAAGATCCTAACCATCCGCGACGTGACGGAAGGGGAGTTAAAAGCCATCCGGAGCCCACATGGTTGCGGTAGATGTAAAGGTAACTGCGATGATTGCGAAAGCAGTTGCGGCAACCACTGCGGGCAAGACGCCTGAGGCGAACGCAAATAATGAGAAAAGTTTATTTAAAGTGTAAAGTTTAAAGATAAATTACTATGGCAAATATTGTAGCGATAGTGGGACGTCCCAACGTAGGGAAATCGACCCTTTTTAACCGCTTGACGGGTACCCGTCGAGCGATAGTGATGAATACCGCCGGAACGACGCGTGACCGTCAGTATGGCAAAGCCGAGTGGTGCGGCCGCGAGTTCTCGGTGATTGACACCGGAGGATGGGTAGTCAACAGCGATGACACCTTCGAATCCGAAATCAACCGTCAGGTGGACCTGGCTATCCGCGAAGCGGATGTAGTGCTGCTTGTAGTGGATGTGAACCAAGGTGTGACGGAGTTTGATACCGAAGTGGCACATTTGCTGCGTCAGGCAAAGAAGCCGACCATCTTAGCGGTGAATAAAGTGGACACTTTTGAGAACCAGTACGGCGCGGCCGAGTTCTATAAACTGGGTCTTGGCGAACCGTTTATCGTGTCCGCTGAGAACGGTTTGGGTACCGGTGATCTGCTGGATGAAGTGGTGAGCCGTTTTCGTAAGGAAGATGACAGCGATGAGGACCTGGAGGACCTGCCGCGTTTTGCGATAGTAGGTCGACCGAATGCAGGTAAGTCGAGTATCCTGAACGCCTTTATCGGCGAAGAGCGTACCATCGTGACCGATATCCCTGGCACGACACGCGATTCGATTTACACCCGCTATAACAAGTTCGGTAAGGATTTTTACCTCGTGGACACAGCCGGCATTCGCAAGAAAGCGAAAGTGACCGAAGACCAGGAGTATTACTCGGTGGTTCGTTCGATCCGCGCCATTGAGAACAGCGACGTATGTATCCTGATGATTGATGCCACACGCGGTATCGAAGCGCAGGACCTGAATATCTATTCGCTCATCCAAAAGAACAAGAAAGGTCTCGTGGTATGTATCAATAAATGGGACCTGATTGAGAGCAAGACGAATCAGGATATAAAGGCATACGAGAGTGCAATTCGCGAGCGTATTGCACCCTTTACGGACTTCCCCATCATCTTCACCTCGGCACTCACCAAACAGCGTATCTTCAAGGTAGTCGAGACGGCTATCCACGTCTATGAGAACAAAAACAAAAAAGTGCCGACCGCACAGTTGAACGAGAAGTTCTTACCGTTGATCGAGAACTACCCGCCCCCTGCATGGAAGGGCAAATATATCAAGATCAAATATTGCACTCAATTACCGAACACCCAGATACCGACCTTTGTGTTCTTCGCCAACCTGCCGCAATACGTGAAAGAACCGTATCGTCGCTTCTTGGAGAACAAACTGCGAGAGTGGTGGGATTTCACCGGTACACCGGTGCAATTATTCATTCGGGCCAAATAACAAATTTTAAGAAAAAGTGTCCGATTTACATTTTTATTTGCATATATGCAAAAAAAGTAGTATCTTTGCACGCTCGATATGGGGTAAATGAAAATAATTGGTTTTATATATGACGAAGGCAAGATAGCCATGGTGCTGAAAGGCGACAGCTGTCTGTTAAATGGTAGGAAACCGTTTTTCATGCCGGATTGGTCGCAAGAGATTGGTGTAACCAACTGCATCATCTTGCGCGTCAGCCGGTTGGGCAAAGAGATTGCGTCGAAGTTCGCGAGTCGTTACTACGATGCCGTAGCGCCGGGAGCAGACTTCATCGCGATGGACATTGCGCGCGAAGCAAAAGCAGCCGGTACGCCTTGGACCAAAGCGTTGGCTTTTGACTATTCGCTGGCTATCGGAGAGTATGTGCCGGTAAGCGACGAAGGCATAGCGGTAAGCGGCGAATGGCTAATGAGCCCCGAAGAGGCAATAGCCGCAGCCAGCAAGGTGATGACAATTCGTCAAGGGGATTTGATTTATATCCAGGCCAAGCAAGCGCCGCAGCGCGTAGAGAAAGAGCAAGTAATTCACGTCGAGTTCGACGGGCAAGAGAAGTTATATTGTAAGATTAAATGAAAAAAATCCTGTTCATAGCGTTTTGGGTACTGGTAAGCCTGCCGATGATGGCAGGTATTCACAGTTATGCAGAGCGTTCGGTTTTAGCTGACGGCCACTGGGTGAAGATTCGCGTGAGCGAGTCCGGTGTATGCCGTATGAGTTTCAGCGAACTGCGTAGCGCCGGTTTAGAACCCTCGCAAGTGCGGGTGTTCGGCTATGGCGGTGCGCAGAAAGAGCAGGATTTCAGCAAGCGTAACATAGACGACCTGCCGCAAGTGCCGGTGTATGTAGGCGAAGATTATATCTTATTCTATGTGCAGGGTCCGATCAGCTGGACCTATAATGGTTCTCGCTTCGCGCACACTCGTAATACCTATTCGGATTTCGGCTATTACCTGCTGAGCGATGATGCAGGTGCCATGCTGCCATTCCCGGAAGCAGAAGCCGTAAGCGGTTCTCCTACCGATGTTACCTATTATTCCTACTATCAGGTACAAGATAAAGACTCCGTGAACCTGATTGACCGCACGGGAGTGTCCGGCGGAGGTCGTACGTTCTACGGCGAGCAGTTTGCAGCCGGTCAGACACGTACATTCACCTTCTCCACCCCATATGCGAATGGAGACAACAGTTCGGTATATATCGACATGGCGGCCAATGCGGCTACCACTTCTACCGTCAAGGCGCAACTGAATAACACCAGCTCCAAGAGCATCTACATCAGTAGTATTCCGGACCACTACACCTTTGGTGTGGCGGGTACGATCAGTATGAACGGTGCGTCCGAAGAGCAGAACCAGCGGGTGACAATGCAGTTTGTCAATAGCAACGCGGGTGCCTTAGCATGGCTCAATTACATTGAGATCACAACGCCTTCGGAACTCGTCATGACCGGCAGTTATATGGGTATTCGTTCGCTGGTGAACCGCAATACCACCAATCCGGTTCGTTTTCTCTTGCGTAACACCACTGCGTCCACCCAGATATGGGATGTGACGGACTTGGCAGCTATTCAACGCATGCCGACCACTATAGTGGATGACCAACTGGCATGGGTCGGTACCCAGGCGGACGGCGTACACGAGTACATCGCCGTCAATACCGACGGAACAAAGTTCGTTCAAGCCGAAGTGGTAGGCGAGGTGAAGAACCAGAACCTGCATGCCTTGAGCAATATCGATTATATCATCATCTGTCCGGAAGGATATGAAGACGTTTCGGAAGACTTAGCCAAAGCGCATGAAGCCAAGCAGGCAATCACCTATGCCATTGTCACCGACCAACAGGTATATAATGAGTTCTCGTCCGGTACGCCGGATGCGACAGCTTATCGATGGCTGATGAAGATGCTGTACGACCGCGCGAAGAACGGTATCGGCCAGCAACCCAGATGGTTACTTCTTATGGGTCACGGTACGTTCGATAACCGCAAACTGCTGCGTAACTCCGGTACTTCTTTGCTGCTGACATACCAGTCGAAGAACTCGGTAAACGAGATCAAAGCATATGCTACGGATGACTATTTCGCGTATCTGGATGATAACGAAGGTGCTATTGATACGCAAGGCCGCATGGATATCGGCGTAGGTCGTCTGCCGGTAGAGAGTCTGGACGAAGCACGTACAACCGTTGATAAACTGATCCAATATATCCGCAACGAACAAACCGGTAAGTGGAAGAACCAACTGGTATATCTGGCAGATGACGGAGAGAACGGTACGCACACCGAGACCGCAGAGAAGAGTGCGGAGTTGGTGCGTATTAAGAATCCGGATTTCATAGTGCATAAGATCTTCTTAGATGCCTATCCGCAGGAGGTGAACGCGAGCGGCGAGAGTTATCCGCTGGCTAAGAACCGCGTGCTGAACCTGCTTAAGAACGGTGTGCTCTTCTTCGACTACTCCGGTCACGGCGGTTACAACGCCATCACTAATGAATCGATCTTAAACCTCAAGGATATTGCGGGCATGACCAATAAGAACCAGGCTTTCTGGCTGTTCGCAACTTGTAATTTTGCACAATGCGATGCCGGTAAGCGTTCGGCTGCTGAGACAGCGGTTCTGAATCCGAAAGGCGGAGCGATCGGTATTTTGGCTGCTACACGTACCGTATACGCGCCGCAGAACACCAACCTCAACCGCAGTGTATGCGATACCCTCTTCGGCCATAGCGATGTCTTCCATTATGACATGACGCTCGGCGAAGCGATCTCGATCGGAAAGAACCTCTTGGGATCGGATGAGAACAAACTGGCGTACGTACTACTGGGTGACCCGTGTATGAGGCTCAACTACCCCACGGACTATCACGTCGAGACCTTGACCGAAATGGATACGCTCAACGCACTGAGCGTACAGCACGTGGAAGGACGTATCATCGATGAGGACCTCAATACCGTTTCGGATTTTAACGGTAAGGTAGATATCACGATCTACGATAAGATGCAATCAATCCCTACACGCGACAACGACAACGCAGGTGGAGACCCGCGTGTAGTAGCTTACAATGATTATCCGAATACCATCTTCTCCGGTGCCACGGATGTGAAAGACGGCTTGTTTAACTACACCTTCATGGTGCCCAAGGATATCCGGTATAACTTCGATAAAGGACGTATCGTGTATTATGCCGTAACGGCGGATTCGCTCGAGACGGCAGAGGCGGTCGGTCATTTCGAGCAATTCATCATCGGCGGTTCGGGCTCGATCGTGACCATAGATACCGTTGGTCCGGAGATGGAGATCTATCTGAACTCGCCCGCCTTCCGCAACGGCGACAAGACCTACGCCACGCCGCGCTTCTTTGCGAACCTGTATGACGAGAACGGTATCAACACCGCGGGTGCCGGTATCGGACACGACCTGATGCTGATCATCGATGATGATCCGAAGATGATCTATTCGCTGAACGAATACTTCACCGCTGCGAACAATAGTTACCAAGCGGGGCAGGTCAGTTACCTGATGGAGGAACTGGCGAACGGTCCTCACAGCCTCACCTTCCGCGCCTGGGACTTACTCAACAACAGCACCACCAAGAGTCTTAACTTCATTGTAGAAGCCGGACTCGACCCGTCAATTTATAATGTGACCACCTATCCGAACCCCGTACAGCAGTCGGGTGTGGTGCATCTCGTCGTCAACTACGATCAGCCGGATGAACTGATTGAAACCGAGATCTATCTGTATAACACAGCCGGACAGATGGTTTACAGCCATAAGCAAGATAACCCCGATGCGGTAAGTATTAATCTGCCGGCGTTGGGTTTGAATACAGGAGTATATATCTATTCAGTTAAAATAAAATCCGCCTCCAGTAAGTATAGCACTACTTCAGGCAAAATTATTGTTACCAGATAAGCCTATGAAACAAATCGCTTAAAGAATTGAAATTGGAAAATCATTAACAACAAACAATAAACACATCAAAATGAAAAAAATTCTTATTTCTCTCACAGCCCTGGTATGCGCCGTATCGATGAGCGCTCAGGGAACTGTAGATGACACGATGAACCCGCTGATCACAGCGATGCCGTCTCTCTCCATTGCGCCGGATGCACGTGCTGCCGGTATGGGTGATCTCGGTGTAGCTACCGAAGCGGACTTTAACTCTCAGTTCTGGAACCCGGCTAAGTACGCGTACATGTACTCCAAGGGCGGTATCACCGCGAACTATACGCCGTGGTTGCGTAAGTTGGTAGGTGACATCGACCTGGCTTACCTCGCCGGATTCTATAACTTCGGTGATCTGGGTGGCGGTATCGGTGCCAGCTTCACGTATTTCTCGATGGGTGATGTAGCGCTGACGGATGCGCAGGGCCAGAAGATCCAGGACGTTCGTCCCAACGAGTGGGCGCTCGACCTCAGTTACTTCCGTAAACTGCATGAGTACGTATCCATGTCTGTTGCTGTTCGCTTCCTTTATTCGGATCTGAACAACGGTTATAACAGTTCGACCGGTACGGCTACGGAGATGCACCCGGCTTGGACCATGGCTGCAGACATCGGTTTGTACTATCGTCAACCGTTCGAGTTGAAGTCCGGAACGAGTCACCTCTCCTTAGGTTTCACCTTGAAGAACCTGGGTGGTAAGATGAACTACGCAGACGACGGAAGCAGCAACTTCATTCCGGCCAGCATGAATATCGGTATGGGTTATGAGATCCCGCTGAATAAATACAACTTCTTGACCCTCAACCTGGAGGCGAATAAGATGTTGGTACCGAGCCGCAAGTCGAAGTTCACAACGGCAGAGACAACTGCACATCCAGATAAGTGGGATGCTGCTGGCAATCCAATCGACCCGACGGATCCCGACACATGGCAGATGAGTCAGGAAGCTTATTCTGCGCTGAACCCTGCGAAAGGTTGGTTCCAGTCCTTCGCAGACGCTCCGGGCGGAAGCAAAGAGGAGTTCCAGGAAGTACGCTGGGGTGCCGGTATCGAGTACTCCTACAACAAGCAGTTCTTCGCTCGTGCCGGTTATAGCTACGAGAACTACTACAAAGGTAACCGTAACTATCTTACCTTCGGTGCCGGTTTCCACCTCTCCATCGTTTCGTTGGATATCTCCTACTGCGTAGGTCTGGCTGCTTCGAACCCGCTGGATCAGACGATGCGCTTCACCCTGGGCTTCGACCTCGCGGGTATCAAGGATATCGTGGATAACAAGAAAGCGAAGTAAATAATTCCATGCGTATTGGCTTTGGATATGATGTACATCAATTCTCCCCTGACCGCAAATTGTGGTTAGGGGGAATTGAGGTGCCGTACGACAAAGGTCTGCTCGGTCATTCCGATGCAGACGTCGTAATCCATGCTCTTTGCGATGCTATCTTAGGAGCCGCAGCCATGCGCGATATAGGCTATCATTTCCCGGATACGAAGGGGAATGAATACGAGGGTATCGACTCCAAGATCCTCCTGCGCCGCGTGATGGAGATGATCCGTGAGGCGGGCTATAAACTCGCCAACTGCGATATCACCGTCTGCGCGCAAGCGCCTAAACTGAATCCCCATATCGAGGCTATGCAGGCTTGTATGGCCGCTGTCATGGGGGTGGAACCCAACCAAGTGAGTATCAAAGCAACCACCACCGAACATCTCGGTTTTGTCGGTCGCGAAGAAGGAATAGCCGCTTATGCGGTCGTATTACTGAATTGAAAACGTTTCTGCTTACCATATCGCTCTCGTTACTGATCGACCTGTTTCAGACAGGCGGGTCGCCGCAGGTGATCGAAGAAAATGACATCTATGAGAAAGTGGCGCTCACTGAGAGCACTACTTTAGAGGTCTATAAAGGCGACTCGATACTCGTCGTCATGACGGCCTGCGCGCCACAGTGCTCCTCATGCGCGCGTATATATAATAAGGAGTGGCAACTGATCGAGACCGTCACTCCACCCTTCTCTTCTATTTTTCCGCTCGCTACTATCGACCAAGAGAACGGTCGTATCATCTGGACGGACAACGATACCTGGGAATATAAATAGCGTTTTCGCATGCAACTGCCGATCTATTTAATAGGATACATGGGTGCAGGGAAGACCACCGTAGGACGCTTGCTGGCTGATAAACTCGGTTGGCATTTTGTTGATTTAGACGAGGCGTTTTATCATATTCACGGTTATACACCGGCGGAGTATATTCGTCAGTTCGGCATTGAGGATTTCCGTCGTAAGGAGAAATATGTGGTGGAAGATTTAGCTGACCAGATTCCCTTTGAGAAAGTGATCTACGCTACCGGCGGAGGCTATCCTTGCTGGGAAGATAACATGGATTGCTTGCGGGAATTAGGTACCAGTATCTATCTCCGCTGGAAACCCGAACATTTAGCCAAACGCCTGATGCTCACGGATTTAACCGACCGTCCTGTCTTACAAGGTCGCACAGAAAAGGAGCTATTGGAATTTATAGCTCCTCAACTTCAAGCGCGTGAACCATTCTATCAACGCGCAAATCATATTCTGGATGTAGACATCTGCGATGAGCAATCCGACGAGCGCATCGCAGAAGAATTATACCGCTTGATACGCTAAAGCGAACATCCGGATCTGCTTTATCATCGCTACTACCCCATTGGATCGGGTCGGACTCAGGTGCTCCTGCAGTCCTATACGCTCGATGAAATAGAGTTGCGTATCCAGTATCTCTTTGGGCGTATGGCCGTTGAAAACCTGCAAGATCAGCGCAACGATACCTTGTACCAGCAACGCATCCGAGTCACCCTTGAAATATAACTTTCCGTCTTCTCCCTTGCGGCAGGTGATCCATACTTTCGACTGACAGCCGTCGATGAGGTTACGGTCGATGCGATCCTCTTCAGGCAAGGGATTTTGCTTCAACTCCCTACCGTAGTCGCTCAGCAACTGATAGCGATCAATCCAGTCATCGAAGGCTTCGAACTCCTCGATGATTGCATCCTGTGCTTCGTTAATCGACATGGCGTATCTCTCCGTTTTCAAACATCCATATCTTACCCGGGAACAATTCCGGCCAGAGGCGGTTATGAGTGGACATCAGCACGGTGATACCGGCTTTACTAATCGAATATAGGAGTTCCATGATCTCGCGGCCCGTCTCGGCATCGAGGTTTCCGGTCGGTTCGTCCGCCAAGATGATCTCCGGGGAATTCAGCAAAGCACGCGCAATCACCACACGCTGCTGTTCTCCTCCGGATAACTCATAGGGTTTCTTGTAGGCCTTGGTCTCCATGCCCACTTGCTTCAGCACTTCGTGCACATGGTCGCGCATCAGTTTCTTATCCTTCCATCCCGTCGCGCGCAGCACAAACAACAGGTTCTCCTCAACGGAGCGATCCGTCAGTAACTTGTAGTCCTGGAAGATGATACCTAAGCGGCGACGCAGATACGGCAATTTACGACGACGGATAGTGGGCATATCATAGCCCAATACATGCGCTTCGCCAAAGGCGATAGGTAAGGCGCCGTAGAGCGTTTTCATGAAAGACGACTTACCGCTACCTACTTTACCAAGCAGGTAGATCATCTCGCCTTCCTCCACCGCCAGATTCACATCATGCAGCACAATCTGGTCCGCCTGATGCACCTCTACGCCTTTGTATTCGATTAGTTTGCTCATTATTCTTCGTTATCCAACTGGTTTTGGATATCTTCTAATTGCTTCTTGAGTTCGTCGATCTTTTTCTGCATCGAGTCCACGAGCTTATTGGCCGTCTTGGACTTGGCAGTAAAGAAGAGGATGTTGTTCTCGGCGATCTTGATTTCCTGACGGAGCCGGTCACGCAGACGACGCAGACCATCCGCTCCTTGGCTGGCAGCCTGACGAGCTGCTCTGGCAGCCCGTTCGCCTTTCTGCTTCAGACGCTCGCCTTTCTGGGCCTCACGCTTCGCCTCGAAGAATGCATCGCAGGTCTCGGAGAACTTCTTCCAAAGCTCATCGGAATATTTGCGGGCAACCATACCTACGGTCTTCCATTCGGCCTGAATAGCCTGCACCTGCGACGTCATCTCGTCCCATAGTTCGCGTGTCATCTCGTTGCTCTCCAACTTCGCCTTCGCGTTTTCCGTGATCTCCTGCGCCTTCGCTACCAGCGCACGTTTATGCTTGAGGTTGGTTATGAAAGCATCACGGATATCCTTGAAGAACTCGGTCTTGGCATGGAAGAACCGGTCGCACTCCGCCCGATAGGTCTCATAGATAGACAGATTGTATTTCTTCGGCGCAAAACCGATCTTACGCCATTCGGTCTGCAGGTTCTGCACTTGCTGGGTAGCAGCCTCCCATTGTTTGGCGCTCAACGGCTGACCGTTTACGATGGGTTCGTTAATCGCCTTGAGTTGGTCGATGATGGCTTGCTTGGCCTCGAGGTTCGCTTGCTCTTTGGCATGCAGTTCGTCGAAATAGGCCTGATGTTTCTTATTGATAATAGTCGAAGCGGCTTTGAAACGGTTCCATAACTCTTCGCGCACCTCACGTGCCGTAGGGCCAATCTCTGCCCACTCGTCATGCAACTGCTGCAGCGCGCGCGATGCCTCTATGATATTGTTATTCTCCTGAAGGCGCTCCGCTGCTTCGCACAACAAGGTCTTCTGCTCCTGGTTCTTCTTGAAGTCCAGGTCGCGTAACTCGATATTGATCTTCACCAGGTCGTAGAATTGCTCTTGGTATTGCTGATATGCCTTTCGAATCTCCTGGGTCTTGGGTGCCGGTACGGCACCTATGGTCTTCCAAGTGGCCTGCAACTCCCGCATCTTCTGCAGGTTCGCCATCACGCCGTCGGCATTCGCGCCTTCTACCATCGTGCGCATCTCGTCCAAGATCGCCTGCTTACGGGCGAGGTTATCCGCCTCTTCCTTGGCCTGCGCAGCGGCTACTTCGGCTCGCTTCGCTTTGTATTGCGCCAACAGCGCTTTGAACTCTTCTTCTAACGGGTTATTCTCCGCAGAGGCTTCCGCCTCCGCTGCCGTTTCTTCCGACGCCTCTTCTATGCTATAGAAGCGGGTCTTAAGATGATCTACTTGATCCTTGATCGCTACCACATCTTGCTCAAGCAACTGCTTGAGTTCATCGATGATCTCCTGTCGTGTACTTGCCATATATCGTATATGCAATTAAACCATTATAATTTGCGCTGCAAAGGTACTACAAAAATTTGGAATATACAAGGATTTAACGTTAAAAATTAAATTTATTTAAATTTTTTGTGGTTGTTTTGGATATATCAAAAAAAAATAGTAATTTTGCAGTCGCAAAATTGAAGAAGCAGGTAAAAAGAAAATGAAGTTATTGCGGTTATTTGAACGATGAGCAGCTTCACCACCTATTGGAAAAACGTACCGACAGAGGAGAAAGCGAATACGCTGACGCATGTCTTTCCCGCGATAGCGACACTCGCTATCGCTTGGCCGTTGCTACGCGTAGCGTATTCCTTTCAACTTTCAACTTTCAACTTTCAACTGTTAGGAACTGCCCTGTTCCTGCTCGGCATGCTGCTGATGTTTCTCTCCTCGACGCTCTATCATGCCGTCACGTCACCTAAGCATAAAGCCCGTCTGCGCATCTTCGACCATATATCGATCTACGTCATGATAGCGGGTTCGTACTCGTTGATATGCCTGTCTGTCGTAGGCGGGTGGATCGGTTGGAGTCTGTTCGGTTTTCTATGGACCTGCGTCTTGGCCGGCGCAATCGGTAAGTTCGTCGCCTTAGGTAAACACCCGAAACTGTCATTGGCGCTGTACTTGGCGATGGGTTGGGTGGCGCTGCCGATACTCTACCCTATGTGGGTGCACATGTCCCACGCGGCGTTCTTCTGGATCATCGCCGAGGGCGTTTTCTATACGATTGGTTCTTATTTCTTTAACAATGACGAGGAGCACGCGTTCTACCATGCTATCTGGCATGTGTTCATCACGCTTGGCGCCGCGTCCCATACAATTGCAACATGGCTTATCCTAAGTTAGTCAACCGCCCATGGAAGGTGGTTAAATCCGAGAATATCTTGCATATCGGACCCTGGCTGTCCGTCCGTCAAGAGTGTGTTGAGATGCCGAGCGGTACGCAGATACCTACTTGGTTTGTATTCGAGTTCCCCGATTGGATTAACGTCATTGCCCTCACCAAAGACGGTCAGATGGTGATGGAGGACCAGTACCGCCATGCCTTAGGCGAGACCCACTACGAACTCGTAGCCGGCGTCATCGACCCGGGTGAGACACCTCTGCAAGCCGCACAACGGGAGCTATCCGAAGAAACCGGATATGAAGGCGGCGAATGGAAACTCTTTATGACCCTCTCGCCGAATCCGACCAACCATAACAACCTATCCTATACCTTCCTCGCTACAGGGGTGGAGAAACGCCGGGAGCAACATTTAGAAAAGACGGAGGATATCCATGTGGACATCCTCTCGCCGGAACAAGTATTGGAGATGTTGCGGGATGGAGAGATCATTCAAGCCCTCCACGCTGCTCCATTATGGAAATTCTTCGCTGAACGCGGAATGAAACATTAAAACAATTTGGGATATTCTTATGACGATTTGTCGCTTTTTCTTGCATAATTCAAAAAAAAACTATACTTTTGCAGGCAAATTGGCACAACGATGGAAAAAAGCTCTCCTACATTTCTCATTCCGCGCTTGCAGCAAGTGATGCAGCGGGGTATCATAGTGGACTGCTATTCGCAGGAGTTTCCCCGCGAAATTTGCGGTATTAATCGTATCCTACCCTGCTATTATCTGATTCTGATCCACCGGGGTACGGCGGAGGTAGTGTATGACTCGCGTGTAGCGACAATGGTGCCGAACATGGTAGTGCTCGTTCATCCGGGTCACATGGTGCGTTTTATTGATCGTACAGATGATTTGGTCTACTCGCGTCTGATCGTCACACCGCAGTTGTTTGAAGAGATGCTGACATCGGTTTACTACCATAATGTTCAGGTCTATCATAACACACCCGAATATATTCTCTCGGACGAACAAGTCAAGCGTCTGATGGCGGTGATGGAACTCTTAGCCGCCGTAGCCGGGCATGACGATCAGGAGCTACCGCACCGGAGACAGTTGCTCATATCGCAGTTGGCTTTTGGTTACGAGTTACTCAATTACTACCGCCTCGAGCGGGACAAAGATTTCATAGAGGAACGCGAGACCCTGTTGCTCAAGCAATTCTGCGATTTGGTAGTGGCGCACTACCGCGAGTCGCGCGAGGTGCAGTATTATGCGGACCTGATGAACCTGACGCCGAAGCAACTGGCGAAAGTCATTCGTGCGGCTACAGGCGGTACCGCGCCCAGCGAATGGATCGAGCAGTACGTCATCACGCAGGCCAAGCAGATGATGGAGTTCCGGCCCTCCGCATCGTTGACGGAGATCGCCTATACGCTCGGATTCAGCGAACCCTCCGCATTCTTCCGCTATTTCAAACGAAGTACCGGCATGACGGCCAAGGAATACCGTCTGAAAGGAGGGAACTCAAATTAATTGCTGCTTATCAAGAATAAAAAAAATACACTTTCCTCGCCCAAAAACTTGTATATTTGAGAAAAAAGTAGTAATTTTGCACTCGCTTTTGAGATGAAACGATTTTGGTATATATTGTTGATCTTGGTGAGCATCGGCGTTCAGTTGTTTGGGCCGATGGATAAGCCTACTGCGCAACCGGTGCATACGTCCGGTTGCGCAGTGCAACAAACCGACCATCACACGCTTGTGGGGATACAAGGCGAATCCTTGACCCTTGCCAACAGTGGTTCAAACATAACCACCTCTGTACCCACTCATTTCAGTGCAAATACCGAGCGCACGCCTTTCGGCAAGAACAGAACCCGAACGGCTTTCTTGCGCAAAATGATTCATCATTACCAACCTGTTTTTATTGTTTTTCGCGGTCAGGAACGGCTTGAGACAAGTCCTTTCTGTTCGTCTGCCGGGAGCACGTACTATGTATACTTCCTCCGGCGCATTTTGTGTTGACTTTCAGCGAAAGAACTGAATATTAACAACACAAATT
>Ga0310695_10000119_pt1 | contig 200444 bp, 310 predicted proteins | sample RumenRJG_04DNA_FD_203882 | JGI IMG/M metagenome (GOLD analysis project Ga0310695, IMG submission 203882) | Bovine rumen microbial communities from Lethbridge, Alberta, Canada - RJG_04 (v2) (version 2) | ecosystem: Host-associated > Mammals > Digestive system > Stomach > Rumen | place: Canada... | reverse complement strand
GTTCATTTATTATATTCTTCCAATTTGTTGTTGCTTTTGGAAAACTTTTGTAGACTATTTCATGCGCGAAATTACCCCACGCGAGGAAAACAATAGGTTGTTCCATCTTTGCGCAAGCATCAAAAACTTCACCAGTGAAAGTGTCCCATCCCCAGCCAGAATGACTATTGGCCTTATGCGCTTCAACTGTTAAAGAAGCATTTAGAAGTAGCACACCTTGTTCGGCCCAGGGAGTTAAATCAGTCGTAGTTGGCATATCGCATCCAATATCACTTACCAATTCTTTAAAAATATTTCGCAAACTCGGCTGAATAGGATTACCATTCGCAATAGAGAAGGCTAATCCATTCGCTTGACCTGGAGTATGATATGGATCTTGTCCAATAATAACTACTTTCACCTTATCCGGTGGAGTTAATTCTAACGCTCTAAAAATCTAATCCTGCGGTGGGCATATTGTTTTTCCGTTTTCGCGCTCCAGTTTAGCGGAGGCCGCAAGACACTATGCTTTAAAGACCGCTTCTGGAGATATAGTTTCTACCCATTTCATAGAAAATCATTCCTTTTTTATTTTATTATATAATAATTTTCTATGAAAATCAACTCATAAATAAAAAAAGGCTTTAGAATAAAACAAATAATGAATTATTCTAAAGCCTTGTAATTATTCGGTTTCCTTTTCTTCGCTTGAAGATGGTTGAGGATTAATTCGAGAAATTAATTCTTCTACACTTGGACCAGCTTGGTATAATGGTATAGGATTTTTTGTATTTAATTCTCCAGGTATTATATAATTCATTTCATGTTTTGTTATTTCTTTATTATGTTGTAATTCATATTCTTCTGGTTCTTCAGTAGAAGATTCAGTAAGTAAAAAATCTTCTCTCCAAACGCTTCCAACAGTATTATATACTAAAAACTAATCATATGGTAATGGATTAATTTTTTCAGTGTTATAATGTTCATATGGAAATTCACTAGAAGGTGTAAAAGTATATGGTAATTCTACAGGGGTCATATCACGTTCTTCTGACATAATATCCCTCCTTATCAAACATTATAATCTGCGTTGCCATCCTCTATTTCTTTTGGACATTCTTCATCATTAGGTAATGAATTTAATAAATCAGTCATCACTGTATCGTATTTTATCCCATCTTTTGTATTCTCTGCTCTTGCTTTTTTATAATAACAAGCCTAACTTACACCATACGCTCCCCATGCCACTGTTGGAAGAACAGATAGCCACATAAATGATGCATCAAATAGTTTAAATACACACAAGAATGCCAAAACCACAAAAGATAAAGTAATAATCCAAATCAAAATTGATTCTTGGATTAAAAGAGCTTTTGAAAATTCTTTCTTTTTTCTATCTTTTCTGCTAAATAATTTCATAATTTTATCCCTTCCATTTCTGCAACTATGATAGGGTTCTTACTCCAACAATTCCGTCTTGCTTTAATCCTGCTGATTTTTGAAACATTTTAACAGAAGTTTCAGTATTTGATCCAAAATCACCATCTACAAAACTTGACAATGTGCCTTTTCCGTATCCCATCTTATATAAAATATATTGAACATATTTTACATCTTCTCCCTTAGAGCCTTTGTTTAATGTTCTAGCAGGAACAGGATATGGATTTGAATTTTGTGAAGGTTTAGTTGAAGGTGAAGTATCTATACTATTATTTCCTTTAAAATAAAATAAAATATAGTTCTAAACAGTTCCCTTACCTGGTTTATTATATAAATGGTGGGCTTTGTCATACCAGCCAACAGAAGAACCACCATCAAGATTTAAAGCACCCTTTACACAATTTAATTGAACCATTTTATCTCTGGCTTTTATTGGCGTTAATGCGGCGGCTGTTCCATCTAAAGATTGATAAATTACTACATTGTTAGCATTATCAAGACCGACTAATGTACGACCGCGATTCCCGGATAATTCAGCATTCCAATTTACTGCTAATTTATAATTTAAGTTGGTTATTAAGCCATTTCCTGGAATATAATTTTCAGCTTTTCCTGCTTCAAGAGGGACATAACCCCACTTTATATCAGCACCGGTTGTCCAATAAAAACCTTCATTAGACCAAGCTGGCTGCGAAGCAATAATTACTCCGTTTGCTTTTATATTTTCACAAGGTTTCCAGGTACGCATATCGTATAGAACACCATTAATACCATAGTCTGCACCTGTTTCTTGCATTATAATATCTAAAGTTTTTGTTTTAGAAGTATTTGTATAGTATTGAATTTTTTCTATTTTAGATAATGGAATTTTGCGGCAAATGTATCCAGTTCCAAAGTCTATATCTCCTGGCACAGCTGCACTATATTTTTTCCAAGCTTCATCTGCTCCAAGACCACCGGCAGCTTTAGTAGAATTTGGTCCCCATTGACCATCCGCAGTTGTATTGTAATATGCTTGCATTGCTTTGATCTATGTTTTTGTTAATGATCCATTATTAATTGTTGATATTGGAGTTATTACTCCGTCTTCTTTCCAGCCTAAAACCATAGCAGTATGTCCACCATTTGTTATAGGATTATGACGGACCAATACATCACCTCGTTGTAAATAAGTAGATTGATTTAAATATTTAGGATCTGTGAGTTTAATAAAATCTCCAGTCTTCATAAATAAATCCACTTGATTTCCGGTGTAACAACAATTACCATAGACTCTCTATACATTAGAACCAGCAATTTTTGCGCAAGTCCCCATAAAAGCGGAACAGTCTGTTTCGCATTTAGTAGTCAGTTTTTTATAATCCCAATTTAACTTTTCTAATTCATTATAAAGAGTATTTCTTTGACTTTGATCGTATCCCACTAAATTACTAGCACATATCCATTCGCAAGCAGCGGCCATTTTTTCTGCTATTATTGGTGATTTTGGACGTAATACAAAATTCCATCCACTTCCACTTGAATACCATTTCTATATACATACTTCTCTTCCGGTCTAATCGCCAGCCGCACCACCAGAAGCACCGCCTTTTTCATCTCCGGTGGCGTGGCCTATCATTAATACTTTAGCCATATGTAATCCCTCCTAATAAAAAATGTAAGGTATCTAATTGATACCTTACATTTTATTCGCTATTTCTGCAATTTTACTTCTGTGAATTGTTTTAAGTTCAACCTCGCCATATATATCATTACCTCTAAATACCTAAGAGGCTCGACGCATACCATTATTAAAGCCCTCATAGTCAACTAGGTCAACTTGGCTCTTGGTATCACCATCAAGGATGATAATTGAATCTTCACCAACTCTTTGCAGAGCGAGTTTTAACAATTCAACGTCGAGATTTTGCGCTTCTGTAATATAAATACCAGCATTCATTCCAGAAGTATCATAGCCTCTAACATCACTCATTGGAAGTAAAAGCAGTTTTTCACTATCAATCAACTACTCAACGGCAAGTTTTCCGCCGAGTTTACTTGCTAAAAAGTTTCCAATTTGTGAATCCATAAGTTTTTCGTCTCTTGAGCCAGGATAAAATCCCAGTTTAGCAGCGTTTTTAGTTGCGACAGTATTACAAAATACTATAATTTTATCAATTTTTCCTCTATCCAATAGAGAGAATAAATACCCGATTGCAAGATGCGATTTACCTGCGCCCGCAGGTCCTTTAATCATCGTAATCTTATTATTCATAAGACTATCCGCAACCATAGCCTGGTAAATATCGCCTTTGTATGGCTTTACTTCTCCTAATTGTTTAGAGATAAAACTTTTATATTTTAGCTGACGAAATACTTCGCCAGTCCAAAGTAGAGTATCAACTCTTTCTCTGGATTTTTTATCATATATATTAACATATTCGTTAATATTTAATTCTCCACCATAGTCTTGTGGATTGGAATAGAAGTATGCCATTTCATTTTCATCAAGATATAGCTCTTTATATCCAACATAGTCATCAGTTTCTGTCTTCACACTATCAACTTGATAACCAAAGAAGATTTTAGCAATCTTTTTTAAAGCTAAATCATTCGTATAAAAGATTGAATTTTCACCTTGATGTGTATTAGCATAGTCATAAGCTGCGGCTAAGATTTTAGCATCATCGTTTATTTCTAAATCATACTTCTCCAGCCATTGATTCATTTGTGGACGATATATATAACACTCATAAGCGTCGGGATTTTCGTCCAGTAAGTGAAGCAACTGACGAGCCGCATACTTAATATTGGCATCTTTATTCGCAGAAGTTTTAATTCGTTCTAACTCTTTAAGAGTAATCGATGTAATTACAACATTTACATCATTTTCGAATAGATTGTCGCCAACTAATAATAAACTGCTAGTATCATAAATCTTAGTCATCATCATATTCTTCTTCCTCTACTTCATCATCTTGAATAAAGAATCCGATTGCGCGAGACTTTTCGCCAGTTTCTTCTTCAAGAGATTTTTTTAGTTTACTTGCTTTCACCGAATCTTCGGTGATCTTTACTGCCATTTTACCTTGTAATTTCTAAAACCAAATTGTTAAGGTATTAGATACATTATCAAGTAATGGCACTCCCCAGGCGCAAAAAGCGTACCCAGCGAGAAATACTAATAGAATAGTAATAAGAATCACCCTTTCCATTCTTTAGTTCAAAATATATGAAAAAACGAATGGATTTATTGGTTAGAATCGGCCTTTCTATTATGTCTTATTTTTTTGTAAAACTCTGCTTTATTTTCCATATATTGTTTTAAATTTGTTTTTTCTTTAGAAATCATATTTTTTGTAATGCGGATATCGTCATTTCTTTGTTGGATTTGACGAAACAACATTTGTGCCATATATGATTCTGGCTCATAGTATTTACTTTGATTTATAGTATAAAAATATTTATTTAAGCCAGAAAGCTCTGATTTTAATTCAACTAAATGATCTTCTAATGCATGAATAACGGCTCTATGATAAGCAATTTCACATCCTGTTTTTTCACTCATCATATCGCGGTCTTCATCACGACACTATGCTGTTCCAACATATGTCTTATTTTTTGTAGTTAGAACACATAATGAAGAACCTTTTTCTGGATTAAAAAAGAACTTAGGTTCTGTCAATTATTTCAGCCCCCCCTTAGAGTTTATATACTAATTGATAAAATTCAAAAATTAGCGATACAGCAAAACCATTTGTTACATAATAAGTTCCATTATGGTATGTAAGATTAACATAAGAGTATGAACTACCTTCTATTTGACGGAATGAAAAACCTGCCTACCAATCACTTGGTGTAAGTTTAACTTCATTATTTGGCATAGATGTTCCATAAATAATTCTACAAAAATGCCAAGTTGTCGGTAGAGTAAGTGGAATCATACTAGAAGGAACATCCTTCACGACGCTTATCGTTTTTACTAATTTTTCATATATCATTAATTGACTCATCTCCAAATCTATTTTATCTAAAATTGCATTCATTGCTGATGCAGTTATTACTGTTCCCTAATCAACTTTAGGAATTGAAAAATTCGTTGTAGTTGCCATATAATAAAATTCCTTTCTACATATTTTTCATATAATAATTATAGCAAAAATTTTTAGGAAACGCAACCAATCCGTCTATTTGCTAAAAAAATTTGCTAGGGCCTGGGCGCGGCGAACTTCGGCCGTTTTCGGATACAAAGAAGGGTATAGACGCCTTTTAGGCGTCTATACCCAAGTGATAATGATCTATTTCTTTTACAATGAACTGTTCTTGTAATAATTCTTCTATGCTTTTCCATTCTCTCATATTTTTCTTTTGTGAGTATGGAATTCTATATAATTTTATATTATATTCCAAACAATATTTATTTTTTAAACAATCTCTATTGTAATTATCTATAGAAAAATATCTATTAAATTTATAATGCTAATCACCTATAATATGAAAAATGGGCGAAGCATTTTATAACGCTTCGCCCATAAAAATTTTAAGTTTTATCTACGGCTTTGCCACCAAGATATCCAGCAAGAAGAGTATTCAAATCTAATCCAGTAGATTCTTTAACTCCTTCAAAAATCTGGCTCGTGTTGGTAATAATATCGCCAACAAGTTTAGTAGAACCGCCCTCTCCATACATTGTGATTTTATCTACATTTGCAAGAGGAGCCGCAACATTTTCTGCAATTTTTGGCAATGCATTCATTACCATTTCAATCACAGATGCATCAGACATCTTCTTCTGAGCTTCGGCCTTCTTTTCAATACCGATAGCTTCAGCTTCACCCTTCATACGAATTGCTTCAGCTTCGGCTTCGCCCTTCGCGCGAATAGCTTCCGCCTCAGCCATCGCCGCATACTTATCAGCATCTGCCTGCAACTTACGTGCTTCCGCTTCAAGCTCGGTCGCACGCTTCGCAGCCTCAGACTTCTTCACCTGCTCGTAAGCGCGAGCTTCAGCCTCTCTCTGCTGTTGAATCATCTTCGCTTCAGCGGCCTTCTCCTGAGCGTACTTGTCAGCATCAGCCTGCTTGCGCACGAGCGCAGTCAGCTCATACTCTTTCAGCTCAACTTCCTTCTGGCGCAGTTCAGCTTCCTTGGCAGCCTTGGCGATGTTGGCCTCGGTCTCGGCAACGTCCTTCAGCTTACGCTGATTCTCGGCCTCAATGCTCTTGGCCGCTTCAGCACGAGCCTTCTCGGTATCCGCAGCCTTCTGGAGTTCAGCCTGGCGAATGGCGAGGTCGTTGTTTCTCTTGGCGATTTCCTCAGCAGCCTTGACTTTAGCGTCATTTGCCTGCTTTGCGTTCTCGGCCTTGGCGACCTCAACCTCACGCTCCGCATTGGAACGGGCGATGGCAGCGTTCTTGGAAATCTGCGCCACGTTGTCAATACCCAGGTTGGTGATAACATCGTTGTCATCAACGAAGTTCTGCACGTTGAAGGTAATCAGTTCAAGACCATATCTGGCAAGGTCGGGAACAGCGTTCTCCTGCACCTTTTCAGAGAAACTCTTGCGGTCGCCAATCATTTCGGTCAGCTTCATCTGGCCGACGATTTCACGGATATTACCTTCCAGGAGGTCGTTAATCTTTCGCGCAATTTCATCTCGTCCCACATTGAGGAAGTTCTGTGCAGCCAGCGCAATCATTTCATCGGTACGGCCCACGCGCACGGAGACTGTGGAGTCAACTCTCACGTTGATATACTCTGCGGTAGGAACGGCGGAACCAGTCTTAACATCAATCTGAATTGCGCCAAGAGAGAGCTTATCAATTCGCTCGAAGAAAGGTACTTTAATGCCGGCCTTACCAATCAAAATTCTTGGCTTTTTATGGAGACCGGAAATGATGTAGGCCATATCAGGCGGAGCCTTAACATAACCACTACAGAGAACGGCGATTACCACAATGGCAATCAGAATGAACGGAAGGTACGGCAAAATAGCACTTAACATCTTCTTTTCTCCTTTTATATTTAATTTTAATTATTGATTAAAGTATTTACATATTCATGTACTAATGCTTCAAGATCATTACAACCTAATTTATCCATAATATCCACCATCTGGTGGATCACGCTTAAAATTGAGTCCGTGTGGGCAACTTGGGGGATTCCATGGGGTTGGCCCAGGACATTCGTTTCCTTGCCAAACGCATTTGTCGCAATTCTATAATTTATATAATTGCATTGCTTGTTTGACGGAAAGAATAGCCTATCTGTTATCTTCTGCCGGGCTGCTTGCCACGACAGGTTTTTTCTACTCTTCTTCGCTCGATTCATCGAGGAACTCCTTACATTCGTCCACCTTGGCATACATTTCGCCAATGATATTCTCCAGCTTCACGGGAAAACAGTCATGCGAATCTACACCAACGTGATAAAGATATGGCATATCCATATAGAAGTTGCTCTTCTGGTGAGTATGGCCGAACAGGTTGAGAGTCATCTGTTTCAGACTTTCCTTCTCCAGATTGCCAGTCAGCGTGGGATAATGGCTCATATAGAAGTTGTGCTTTCTGAACTTGAGCAGAATGACGTTGTTTTGCTCTACGACATTCGGCAAAGTCGCATATGCGGCCCATCGGCTGTCGGTATCGTGGTTACCACGAACAATGTGCAGTTTACCATTGAGCGCTCTCAAGCACTCAAGACCCTTAGCGGAATCGCCCAGGATAAGGTCACCGAGGACATACACATCATCGTCGGGATCGACAACAAAGTTATGCGCCTTGATAATCTTATCATTCATGGCGTCAACAGAGCTGAAACCGCGGGCTTTCCAGATGAACTCGCGATCATGGCCGAAGTGCCAATCGCTTGTTACCCATGTGGCTGCCATACGGATATCTCCTTTCCATCTTCAAAGATATACTTGATTTCTCGGTACTTATAAGGCTCGTGCGCAGGGTCGGTGAGTTGCTCGCTCATGCGGTAGATAGCAGACTCGGGAACACGCGCACGCCCCTCACGCTGTGCATTGCGTTCAAGACAAGTACCAAGAGAAGTCTTAAACACATAAACATCAATGTCGATGTTGTCCTTATCGTGGATGCGCTCAAGCAACTTGCGGCGAGAGGCATGGTTGATGTGGGTTGCATCAGCGAAGACACGCTTACCGGCGTTGAGTTCATCTTCAATTTTTGCCACGAACTTGTCAAAGACTTCGGTTTCGTGGGAGAAGTACTCTTCATCATCGCCGATAATGGAGAATCGTACCTCGTCGCGGGAAACGTAGGAATCGCCTTCGCGCAGGTGATTCTTCACCCAGTAAGACTTACCCGCGCCTGGAATTCCCGACAAAAGCACGAGATTCTTCTGCTTCATCCTTATACACCCCATTCTGAAAATCTTCTTTGAATTGTTCTTCTTCGTCTCGGTTTTTGATTTCAATATGATTTACTTCCACTTTACAATAGGGGCAATACAACTTTTTACGATGTAATGCTCCGTGCTGGAAGCCTGTTTTCCGCAAGAGCGGAATACCCTCACGGCCGCAGAGAAGGCAGTAAAATTTGTGTTCTTCACACGATGGAGATTTCGTTCTCTTGGCCATCTTAATCCTCCTTCTTCGTCCGCACTCCGCGACCGGGGAGCAGAATATGAAGGAGAATCATGAGGCCGTAAAACTGCCAGAAAGTCAGCGCGGGGAGACCAAAGACCTTAACCATGATTGCACCCCACAAGGCGACACCAATCCAGGCCCCAAGCAGAGCGAGTATCAGTGCAACTAGCAGGATGACGATAACGGCACCCACATCTTCCCAATCGTAGGAACTCATTTCGGATACAACCCCTTTCTTTATTTTCTATATATATTATAATATATTTTTATAAAAAAATCAAATTATTCTTCTATATCCGCGTCAAAAGGGATTGTCCGCCAGGAGTCCAGGTCAAGAAGAACGGTATGACCAGTCGCAAAAGAGCAACAGTCAATATCGATCTTCGTTCCATCTCCATAAAAGACGGCGCCATTATTTTCTATGTAATCATATTGCGGGATTGCTTGCGTTTCACACTTGTCGGCATAGAAAGCTACCAGCTCACGATTACGCTGATCCATATCCATTAGTAGATATGGGGTAGGAGTATGACCGTGAACCACGATAAAATTACCGTGCTTATACTTGTCAGGAATCTTTTGGAGCAGGTGTTCTCTATTCCATACCATATCGTAAGTCCAAAAAGGTTCATTACCAGGAGTAAATCCAGCATGGCATAGACAGACTTCATATCCTTCTGCGTTAATATATGTTTCCTTAGTTGAAAGTTGATGAAGCACAGTCGTTATATCATAGTGCGCTCCGGCTTCTTCCCAAGCGGCGATAGTAGGAGCGCCTCCGTTCCACGCCCATAGATGATACTTTTCTCCCATATAGGTAGTATCATCGTATTGGATATGGCTCATTTCGCGAATTGCTTCTTCCATCATGAGTTCATGGTTACCCTTAATATAAGTAACACGGCTATCAGACAGAAGTTCTTTCATTATTTCGTATCCATGGGGTCCTCTGTCAATTGCGTCTCCGAGGAAGTAGAGTCTGTCGTCTGATTGGAGATACTGCTTGATTTGCTCCCAGAGTCCCCATTGTCCATGGAGGTCGGCGCAGGCGTAGGTTCTACCCATAATGGATTCCTCCTTACTTCAATAATATAGTAGTTGATTCCTATCCTTCGCATGGAATCTTGAATTTGTAGATAGTCATCTGTATCATAGCCTTGAGGCGGATCTAAAAGGATCCACGGCATCTGAAGAGCAGGTTTTATATACCCGTGAATTTCATACTTTGCCATAATTATACGACATCTTGCGGCCGCAGTTAGGGCAATATTTTGAGCCAGACCAATGCATTGGATTTTCATTCTTTTTGCAGGAATCAAGGTTGTGATTTGGACACCAACAACTATTACAGACCCAGGCTCCAATACCCCAATCAATTCCATCTGGGTCCCAAACCCATTTAGCGGTATTGTCGTTCATCTTACTCTCCTTCCATAATTTTGATAGCTCTGTCAGCGAAATTTTCCATTTCTTCTTGGGAAATTTTCTTCCACTTCCAGCACCAGTTAATTCGATTGCAAATCCATTCAATGGAATAGGGGTGATAGGGCTTGCAATTTTCATAAGACCACAATGCTCTTTCAATTTGTGTACAATACTTATTCATTACAAAGCTCCTTTCACATTTTCTATATATATTGTATCATATTTTTTATAAAAATCAAATAAGCCCTCTAGAAACTAGAGGGCTTATAATTTTATTTATATTGTTTATTTAATTCTCCATGACAGATTCAATAGCAACATACCTGCCCTTTTTCATTCCATACCGCGCATTTTTCACGAATGCATGGTAGAAATTCTTCCTCCATCCACTCTGCTCTTGGAAGGTTTAGCATAACTTTTTCTCCTTCGATACGAGTAGTATAATCATTCTGATAGAAGACAGTCTTCTTGCGAAATGGGCATAGTTTTGGCTTTATCGGCTCAGGTTGACGAACTACCGTGGTCTGGTCAACTGGAATATATGGAGGATTTCCAGTGCCATTCTCTTGGAACATCCGAAAGATTGCGTCCATCGGATCTTCTCTGAAGGTAGGAGCAGGCGGAATTTCATACTGCTCCTCTTTTGAGGTTATAAGCGTATCTGGATTATACATTAGATTCACCATCCATCTTTGCTCCACAATGAGGGCAATAATGTGCGCTAATAGGATGTGGAATATCATTTGATATACCACATATAGAGCATGTTGCTGCAAAAGAACTTGGACTTGTCATATAGACATCATGCCATTTACCATGAATTATCGGCGCTACATCCGTGGCGGACAATGCTTTTACTTGCTCAATAATGTCATTCAATATCTGCTCAGTTTCATCAGAGCAAGCGCAGAACTCACCAAAGACAATATCAAAGATACTGTCTTTGGTTACATATTCAGGTGTCATCTTGAACCTCCACTTCATCTTCGTGTGCGGCCCAAGCACCAGCACCTTGCTGTACGACTACAGTACCTGTGATTGGATTATATGAAATAACTCTACCGCATTTCCACCATCGGTATCTTTTATGAATAACGCTGGCTCTTACACAGAGTTCTTTACTCATTTTGAGCCTCCTCAACAAGATCATCTTGATGCTTCATCAAGAACTCTCTGGAGACATTCTTGAAACTCAAATCGCAGGTAGGATCACGCAGGACAATACCCTCACGCAGAACCTTAGGATTCACTACGGACTTGGCAGTTGCCATAACCTTGAACTCCTCCATATCCTTTGGCATAATGAAGTTGGTGTCAAGGATAGGAACCCACTTCATGCCCCACTTCTCGACAATCTCCTTGCCTACGATAGAAGAGATACGGCCCTGCTTGGAGTCGATGAAGTTGAAAATATAGAGATCGTCCTCAGCGAGTTTCAGAGGATTACCCTGAACGCTACCAACGCTCTCGCCCTGTAGGCAGACATACTCGAGGTCAAGGTTAGCCTCAAGGTACTCGCGCAGATACTTCTCTATATCATACTTCTTAGCCATAGCCCAATAGATATTGTAGTCGTGGTAGCAGTTTTGATCGTCCTTCAACTGCCGCACATTACGAGAAGTGACCCAGAACTCATACTTATTTCTCTTAGTACGCTCGAGAATATAAGTAGAACTGGTTCCATCGAGTTTCTCAGTTACGATAAGCGGCTTATCATAACCGAGCAGCCAAGGTAGAGCCTCAATACGAGTTTCGTCGGTCTTATGGACGAAAGCGAACTTGGTAGGAAACGCCTTCGGCTTATCCTTCTTCTTACCGAAGAAGATAAATAGCATCTTACGGCCCCAGTTTCTCTTCATCAACCAGCGGAAAGGCTGATGCTTGAAAAGATTCTTATGCCGCATAGCCATAGACTGGTACTTTACAGACGCAGGAATCTTATTTGCCTTACGAATATTATCCTCTTGGACGTAGTAAGTGATGCCGAGTTCCTTGGTTACATCCTCACCGATCTCGTAGTTCTTATTCTTGAGAATAGAGATAGGCAAGATCAATCCCTGAGAATACTGGCCGCGCAACTTGATTGTGCGAACACGGAACTTGCGATCGCGGAGGAACTCGAACTCCGGACGCTCAGGGACTTTGCTATCGATCTCGATATAAACGACCTTATCGCCAACCTGAAAATTATCAGCCTTAGCGATTACAACTCTCCAGCCGAGAACAGTGGCAACCTCGATCTTATCTGCATCGGGGATGGGCTGAATATCCACAATTTGCTCTACGTGAGCCAAAGAACGTTCGCTCATTTTTATTACTTCCTCCTTAAATCATTACTTTTTTCCAAACTCTATCAAGATAAATAGAGCCGGTTTCGATTGCCTTTAAGCATCTTTTTTCCATAGTTTGAGGTTTTGCTTCGGGATGATTCTTATGAACCTTACTGATGCAGAAGTCAAAAGCCGCACGATAGTTAGTGAACTTTTTGGGCTTTGCTTCCGGATTCTGCACAGAATAGGCTTCAATGTAATAGTTGCCTTTAATATGGCACTCTTTGATGGGCTTTGGCTCGGCGGTCTTAGGCGTTTGGGTGAGTTCCGGAAACAGCACTTCCGTTAAGGGCGTTGCAGTTTCCAGATGCTTCATCAGCTTGCGAAGCATAATTGCATCGTCCAACGGGTCATGCGTCTGTTCGGGATAGTCAGGCTCAAAAAACTTCAGAGCCTTATAGAGACCAATCGCTTTGCAATGAAAATACTTCTTGACAACACGAGTGTCATCAACCAGGGATTCAGCGAGAACCGTAACGAAATTGCTGATATATGGATCTTCGATTTTGGCAGCGGTATTCATCAGAAAGACAGGGTCACTATTGCCATAGCAATGATAGAAGATAGGCGTCTCAGCCTCAGCTGTCATTTCCTTCATCCAGTTATACAGGTCGGTGAAAGCTTCTTCGGCCTTGGGCGCATTTTGCACCATCTCCTTGGTGATTCCAGTCAACTGCGTAATGAATGGTGTCAGCTTATCGCCTTTATGCAGGCCGACAAGGCAATCGAAGTCGCCAAATTCACAGGTGGCACCGATTGCTAAAACCCTTTCAGAAAACTGTGTTGCTTCAAAATCAAAGTAAATATCCATATTTATCAACCCTTTCATCTTTATCTTACATATATATTATAATATATTTTTTATAAAAAATCAAGGGGAGATTATTTATCTCCCCTATGTTTATACTATTTTTCTATAATAAAAGCGCCAATAGCCATTCCCGCAAAGAAGACAACTAAAATGCCGCAGGCTGCCGCAAAATAGAGATATACATTCATTTCTTTTTTTCTCCATTATTACGACGAATTTGCATAAGTAATCCGCCGAGTTTATTATAACTCGTCTTGTATTGACAGTTAGGACAACGACAATCGCCCCAAAAATTATCATGCCAACTATTGCCCTCGACCAGTTGTTTATTGCCAGTTTCTAAAAGTTGAGATAACAATTCTGGATCTTTAAATTTTTCTTGTAATGCCTCATACATCACAGATATTTTTACGTTTTCCCAATCGGGACGTAAATCAACTGCCCTACCTGCGCGTTTCGCCATACCGGGGGTTCGAGCCGCCGCAATTTTTGCACGTTCGTCAAGGTCTAATACCTTATGAGCTTGGAAATAATGCTCTACTGTTGGATATTCAATACCATCATCTACGCCAACAATAGGGCTTGGATAGAAGTTTGATAAGAAAAAATAATCTCCATCAAAGCTATCTATGGTTGGAAAATGGATTTTACTAATAGCTGCCATTTAGATATTCCTCCCTTGTTTCTAATAGTTCATCAGATGCATAAAACATGGGAGATTTAACAAGCCACCAATCAAGCTCTTCCCCGTTTTTATACCTCTTCCATCTTTCCCAGATGGTTTCTAATTCTTCTGTATCTTTAAAAAACTGCTCCACTCCTGGACGTTCAATGCGATCAGCATGATAATGGCCGAAGCACCAAATCTTCCAATCAAAGCATTTGGCAATTTCTTCCAAAAACAGTTCCATAGACTTATCAACTCTCTTTTGGTCAATAAAGTCAAGAAAAAGATCTGAAGGCTCCCAGCAGATTGGACAAGTATGAGTGAAGACGAAATCAACTTCTGCGTTTGTCAAATCTGCAGTTGCTTTAACCATCTCTTCGTCAGTTAATTGCTCGTCTGCATACCAGATAGAACCTCTATCAAGTCTAAACCACTTATCAACGGAATACGCACCGCCGATAATGGCGACTTCGTGCTGGCCCATCCTATAAATTCCCCAGTCTTTGAGAAATCTAATATTGGGCCACTTCTCCTGCATATAGACTTCGCCGCAAATATCATAGTCATAAATAAGTTTCATACCAGGAACATTCTGCGGCCGAGCCTCATGGTTGCCACGGAGACAGTAGATGCGAAATTTATAACGTTTAGATAGGAAGTTCTTTACCTGGGCATCGTGCTCGTCCAATGTCCAGTTAAGACCAGCATCGCCAAGAATGACGACGGCAGTATTTTCATCATTTTGGATTTCTTTATCGTAATTCTTAAAACGTGTGAAATCACCATGCGTATCGCCAGTAATTAGATAGCGTTTAATCAAAATACATGACCCCCGTTGATTAATTAATAAGATCATTAAGAGTTAATTGATTTAAGTCATAAGTATATGGAATGCGTAATAATTTTATGTTATGTTCTTTACAATATTTTGTTTTTAACGCATCCAGTTCCTAGCGATATTGTAATGCTTCTTCTCCACCCCAGATATCAACAGCCTTATAATGCTATTCGCCATCATATTCTATTAATTCTAAAAGTTTATTATCATCATTAAAAATAGCAAAATCAAATCTAGGAATACCATGTTTAGGTGTGTAAAAATCTTTAATACTGTATTCTTTTTGATATTTGATATTATTTTCTTTTAATAATTTCTCAATATATTCTTCTGCAAAACTTGTTTTGATACATCCGCAGGATTTTGTTGCTCCGGTTTTTAAAAAGGAACCTCTGATGATAACATTATTTCCGCAATCACATTTACAATTCCAATAAGTTGCTTTCTTTTTAGTGGATTCGTTTTCATTAAAAGATAAAACAACAAGTTTACCAAAACGCTATCCTACAAGATCTTTAAGATTTGCTTCTCGGCTTCTATCTCTAATAAGACAGCCACAACTCTAAACAGAGCCATTGCGTAAATCTCCACCAGTTACTATAACAGTACTGCCGCATTCGCATTGACATTTCCAAAGAGCTCCTCTTGTACCCTGTGTTTCGGCTCTGCTAATTACAGTTAAACGTCCATATTTATGTCCAATTTCATTTTTTACACTATGCTAGCCATAAAGACAGCCGCAACTATTTACATCTCCGCTGCGTAAATCAGCTCCACGAACAATTTTACTATTACCACAGTCGCATTTGCAAAGCCAGTATGCTCCTTTAGGACGTCCTTCGGGTTTAGGGGCTCTTTCTACCACTACAAGTTTTCCATATCTATTACCAATTTCATTTTTCATATATCAAACCTTCTTTCATTTATATATGAAAAATATTTTATATAAAAGTTTAGGTTTTGTCCAAAGAAAATTCTATATTTTTATTTTCTGCTGAAAAATCTTTTTCAATAGAGATTTTCATAATATTGTATCCTACATCTTCTAATAGATCTTCCACAGAAGTATCTATTGAATCATTTTTATGTTTCTCACAATAATCATCACAAAGCTCTTTAATTTTATTATAATTACAATTTGCCACTTCACGAGCTTCGTCAAGATTATAATAACCAAGTTTTACATTTTGTAAATAATCTGCTTGTGTCGTAAGTAGGCATTCTTCAAAAGACATTCCATTAATGTATTTATTTAAAAATTCTTGGATTCTTAATAGATGATGTAATTGTTTTGGATCATAAGAAAATTTATTTATCCACTCCATTCGAGAAGGATAATGATGTTCCATGGCAAAAAATTTTTCTGAGGCAACTCCCATCATTGATTTCACACATCGAATCTTATTGTAGTGTGTGATTGCTTCTCTATGTTCAATCAATCTGCGCCATTCTTTAGCAAAATTTTCATTTGGATAAATAGCATATTTAGTAAATAAAATCTCAAGGAAATTTAAATTTTGTTTTTTAAATGTTTCTAAATAAGCGCGGATATCTTTGAGGTCGATATGTTCATCGTTTTCTCTGACGTGAGTGGTGCTTAGAGGCTTTCGCGCAAGTGCAATTTCCTTAAAAGTAGGAGTTGTAATGCACTTTGTGTCAATGTCGGAACCTTCATAGTCCAAACCGTAATTTTGTGATCCTTGCAGGAAGACACCAACAATGTGCTTTTCGGGAATAAGGGTTTTAGCTTCTTCAAAATGCTCTACAACCCTCGCCATAATCCATTTATCAGAATGGTAGTTCATATATTATCACTTTCTTTCACAAAGAGTATAGTAAAGAAAGATGCTCGTCAGAGCAACCTCTTCCAAAACTGTCATTTTGCCTGCCCTCCTCTTATCATAAAGTTAATAAGGTCAGCCGCATTGTCCATATTGTCAATAATCTCTTGATTACGACGGACAGCTTCAGCCTGTTCCTTTTGGAGAGCTTCAACTCTCTTGGCAGATTCCTGGCGAACAGCTTCTGCCAAAACCAGAATTTCTTGCGAGTTCTGGTAATCCTCACCTTTCTTTTCGGCTTTGCGTATAAATCGAATATATTTCCAGAAATCTCTGCGAGTGAGGAATTTGATATAGTGGTATTTAGGCTCAGTAATCTTCCTTTGAGTATAATAAGAAGTATGAGTTGTTTCTATGGTATATACTGGCAGATGATATTTTCTTTTGCCACTGTTATAATTAGAATTGACTAAATCAGTCCAGTGAGCCGGGTCAGCATTGTAGAAAGTTAGCCACTGGTCAAAGGAGAGAAAAGTCACTCTATCTTGGCACAGTTCTAATTTTTCATCTGCTATGCCAAAATTAGCCTTTTTATGATTTCTGTACATCCCCATTAAACAGTTTCTCCTTTCCATAATCCGTCAGCCAATAGGCCATCTTACCACTTGCAGGATCAGTAGACTTACCAGCATAGCCGGCCGCAACCAGAGGACGCAGCACTCCGGACGCGGTCTGAGGAGTAATATCTACGCCAAACATACGATGCGCGAAGCCCTTAATCTGGAAACCAGTCAGGCAGGAATGCTCCTTGAGAACACCAATCACAGCTTCTTTGTTAGTCATTTTTTATTCCTCCTCATAAAGTTCGGGATATATTTCATGCCAACGTTCAAACCAGCGACTGGCGGCATGGCACCAGAAGCGGTCGCCTGTTTCGTCTTCTGCGACGATACCTATGTCAAGGTCATCCATACGGACCTGATGACCTTTCAGTTTAAACCAGCCAAGAACCATGATTTTTTGGTCTTTTGCATCAGCCGCCATACGATATGGATCTATGTCAATCCAACCATTCCACATTTCGTGGTAAGCATCGCCCTCATCGTACATTTCATGGTCCATCGCCAAGGCGATTTCTCTTGCCATATTGAAGTCTCGGGCGTGAATTTCAGCCTCGGTCAGACCAATATCAACACCATAATCCGCTTCTGTTAGCGGCTCAGGTATTTTTGTCCAGCTATTCATAACTTCAATATTGTCATCTTCAATTTTGAGAACTGTATATTCCGGCCCCATCATGGTTCCGGTGGGAGTATGATGTTTAGCGACAATTACATCGCCAATCTTTAGCTGGTCAAGCGGTATTCTCTTATTATCATTCCATCGTCTCATTGTTATCAACTCCTCTTATTTTCTATATATATTATATAATAATTTTTTATAAAAATCAAGGGAGAAGGTTTTATCCTTCTCCCTTAACCTCTATAATACGATTGAGCGACATTTTGACTTGGTATTTATTACCGACTTCCAGCTGCTCCCAAATTTCTTGAGAATTGGCGATAGCAGTTTTCTCTTTATCCTTCTTATTAAGATAGGTTACAGAGTATTTTTCACGCCGTCCGCCCTCTCTCTGGTCGCCAACGAAAGTATAGGAACCCCAATAAGGCTCAACGGTATCATCGCCAGAAGAGGTAACAGTATAGGAGTAGATGTAACGCCATACTGTGTAATAGTATTTCGTGCGATAAACAGGCTCATCGCGATAAACGGGCTCTTCGTGAGTTTCGGTATAATATTCAGTACGATAACGCGGAGTTTTATTTTCAATACGCTCACTAAAACCGTTTCCCAAATCTCTGTAAGTATAACTTACATCATAACCATCTTGTACCTGCCGAGATTTCTGTTCGGTAACGGTTTTATAGTGGTCAAGAACTTTATCATAATGGTGAATTTCTTGTCGTGTATAAAGAACTTCAACAGCGTCTGCAGGAACCGACCAATCATCTTCTTGAACCAGAGTGTTGGTTTCAATGTCAATTTCTCTCTGCCAATCAAGCGCGCTTACCGTAATGTTTTTATATCTCGGTATCGCCGCGATGCCTGTGATGATAAGTGCGAGGAGCAGAAGGACTGCGGCCGCACGCTTCCAGGTAAAGTGAAACTTTCTTCTGGACTTCTTTTCCACCTGCGGCTTAGGCGGTTCATATCTTTTATAAGTTTGTGGAACACTAATTTTTACGGGCGTATACTGTCTGGGAGTGTATTCCTGTTCAATGAAAGTAGGTTCTGTGAACTCATCTTCATCTTCCAGATTCTCACTTGCCGTGTAGTTCTCAAATTTTTCTGGAGAGTTTTGAATATCGAAATAATTCTTTGAGCCTCTCTCTGCGCCACAGCATTCGCAGTTGTTCACACTATGGCGATTGTAGGAATTGCAGTAGGGGCAGTACCAATCCGGCCCCTGTTCAATGGGCTCTTTATACTCGGTGATTTCGTCGGGAAGATAGAACTTGACACTCTCATCACGAGTTTTACCGCAGTTAGGACAGACATAATCCCTACCGCGATTGCCTTTAGTTCCACAGTATTGACAATCCCAAAGATTCTCTACGATGTAGCTCATGGTAATCCCCTTTCATCTTTATATATATATTATAATATATTTTTTTATAAAAATCAAAAATAGCGTTTGGGCCAACGCTATTAAGACAAAAAAATCAATTTTTATAATATAATGAAGGGATGTGAATGAAAAATGCCTAGTTTTATTGATTTAACTGGATAGAATTTTGGAAAATTAACTGTGATAAAAAAAGCCGAAGGAAACTATTCTCGTATTCATTGGGAATGTAAATGTAATTGTGGAAATCCTGAAACTATAATTGTTAGTGGCTAGCATTTACGGTCAGGGCATACGAAATCTTGTGGCTGCTTATAGCGTGCGGCCGCAAGAAATACTAATTTTATTGATATTACCAATCAGCGTTTTGGAAAACTTATCGCCTTAGAAAATATTGGTTCTAATAAATAGGGTTAGGCTTTATGGAAATGCAAATGTGATTGTGGAAATATAATTACTGTAAAAGGAATAGATTTACGTTTTGGCCACACTACTAGTTGCGGATGTAGAATTTCTTTTGGTGAGGAAAAAATTAATAAAATTTTGTTAGCTAATAATATTAATTTTATTACTCAAAAAACTTTTGAAGATTGTCGTTTTCCAGATTCTTTTGCTTTAGCTCGATTTGATTTTTTTATAAATAATTCTTTTTTAATAGAGTATGATGGTATTTAGCATTTTCAAAAATTTAATACGTCTTGGGATAAGCAAGAACGCTTTGAGAAAAGATTAGAGCATGATTAGTATAAAACAAAATGGTGCGAAGAAAATAATATTCCTTTAATTCGCATTCCATATACTCATTTACAAGATCTATGTATTGATGATTTATTATTGGAAACAACAAAATACCGAGTGGTATAAATGCCACTCGGTATTTTTTATTTTATTCTGCTTTTAGTTTATCCAGTAGGGTTTCGATAGGAAGGCCGCGAAGCAGCTTATTTACAGTATCACTTACAGATTCATCATTGGCAATGGAGTAAGGACTGACGCTTGCCGCAATCGCTTTAGCGAGATCCGCATTTGCATTAGAGCTCATACTCTCGATAAGACCAGGAGCGATAGACTTCATGATCTGCTCGACGGTATCGGCATATGCCTTCTTCTTTGCCTTCTCAATGTCAGCTAGCGCATTCTTGTAAGCCAGTTCCTGCTCGAGGTCCTTAGCCTTGCGCGCACGCTCGGCTTCGGCAATAGCGTCAATCATAACCTGGAGGTCCTGCTCTGCTTTCTTAGCGGCTTCAGATTCAGCTTCCTTCAGACGATTTACCTCGCTTTGGATAGCCAGCTTGCGCACAGCCTCCTCGCGCTGGAGATTCATCTTGTCAATGAGCTTCTGGCTCTCAACTTCGTTCTCCTTCTTCTCTGCGATAGCGAGCTGCTCAGCAACCTGAACACGCTTATCGGCAGTAGAGAGTTCAAGAGAACGCTCAACGATATCACGCTGATGATTGATAAGCATCTCGGCAATGTCGCGCTCAACATCAATGGAGAGAACTTCGCAGTCAGAGACATACATACCGTTCTCCGGGAAGAAGCGACCAGGATGCTCGCCACCTTCGTCCTTTGCGACAGCGACATTGCGAATGATATCGACGTAGTTCTGGTAGAACTCTTCGATGGTGTAATTCTTGGCCGCACGCTTCATCAGAGAACGCTCACGGTCAGTCATAAACTTAATGTAGTTGTCTATGCTGAACCACTTATCAGAGTACTGCTTGTCAAAATCAACGCAGTAGGAAACCTTGACAGTGCAACGCACGAAGTCCTTAGTTTCAACATTGATAAGGTCGCTAACCTTGTTATTCTCATAACGAAGGAAACAGGTATGAATGAGATGGTCGGTAGTCTTGGGCTTGCCAGTGCTGAGCTGGAGCTCTTCCAGAGTCTGGTCGTAATCCAGCATGACGGTCTGCGGGCCGCAAATAACCTCACGAGTACCATCTTTACTGATAACATTGACAGCATAACCAGTCCATACATCAGTAGTTACAACGCCTTCATACTTAGTATCCAGCGTGATGGTACGAGGCTTGGTATAGGAAGTGCCGCGAGAGATGTTTGCCTTGGCCTCAAGATTTGCGAGAGTATCGCCAATACTATTGGAAGTGCTGTATGCGGTGAACTCGTCCATAGAGATAGTCTTGAGAGACTTTTCCAGAGTCTTTTCGGTAAGCTGCTCGTTGTACGCGAGAGCTTCGGCATTACCAGGATACATCAGTTCGCACTGGTGGCGAGACAGTTTACGCTTCACAACCACCTCATAACGAGGATCGGGAAGATACATCTGCGGACCTTTAACGGTCTTAATTTCGCCAGTAAGGCGATTCATAATGTAGCGACCCTCGCCCTCGGGAATTGCGATAGCGTGATGCATCATCTTACCATCATAAGTGATGATAGCATGCTCCGGACGGGGGTAATAAATCATCTGGTCATTACCAGTGATAAACAGCTCTTCGCCAACGGGATGAGTCTTATCACCCTCCGTATATTCAGCGATGACCTTAACATAGATACCACTGATGGGGGAGAGCTCAACAGCGCGGAACACGTATCCGCCCTTGGGGCTGGTCACGAAAGTCTCGGTAGGCTCAGGGAACACAACCTGCGGGCCGTGTACATAACGCTTGTTACCATCTTCGTCCTTGAGGATGCAGTATTCAAGACGCTCAAGGGTCACAGCCTCACGGATATAACCATTAGAGTCGTCATTGTTGATGGGGATGACTTCGATGCCGGTAGGCGGGATGTAGAAGGAAACCTCGGTACCCTTGATGACCAGAATCTGACCATTGACATAGGTGGCCTTGGTGTCAATTACATTACCCTCGGCATCACGCACTTCTCCGGAAGAGGAGCTTGCGGCCGCAGCCTCATAGACGCGCGCAAGGAGATACTGGTTGGTACGAAGAGCGTGACCACGAACCACTTTTGCCATCTGACCGGGGTAGAGAGCAAAGCTCACGGGACCGGTAATATTGATTTTCTTCCCCACTGCCATTCCTTCTGGAAGTGTATTTGAAGTTCCAGGATTAGGATGTTTGTTGTCTTTTGCAGGATTCTTCAAAATACAGTACCAGTTTTCTGGACAAATAGTAAGAATTTTAATAGCTTGTGCATAAGAACAGGGCTCAAATCTTTTGGTTTTAGTGTTAAAAGTAACCAGACTATCGCTCTGAGATAGGGACATTTTTGTCGGACCAACCAGACAGGAAATGAAACCTTTGGTTTGATCTAGGACGTAGGCATATTCGTTTGTGGATAGGACGAGATCTTTTTGTAAGGTATCTGACATAATATTATTCTCCTTTAATTAAAAATTTGTCATTAAATAATTTATCTAATGTAATTTTGCCTCTTTCCCAATATGGAATCCGCACCAGAGGTATTGAATGAGTTAATGCATAATTATTCTTTTCTTTATCTCTATTCTATATTTCTAAAAGCGAATCTTTCCAAAGCAAATTTTCTTTATAATGCTACTCTCCATCAAACTCAATCAAGCGAGTAATTGTATTATTTTCTACGATTGCGAAATCATATATGCGATTTACAAAATCTGGAAAACGATATTGAGGGATATATGGAATGTTATTCTAATCTAAAATTAATTTAATTTCTCTTTCACCTAGAGATTCGTGCTAACACCCGCAAGACTATGTGTGATAAGATTTTAAATCATGTGCAGTTACTTCTATTTTATTGCCACAATCACACTAACATAGCCAAGTAACTCTATTATTTTTCTTTTCAGATAATGAGATTACTGTTAATAATCCAAAACGCCTTCCAGCTAAATTTTCAGTTTTTAACTAACTAAGTTTTTCTTTTCTATAACATCCACAGCTGGATATTTCACCATTTCGCAAAGATAAACTTCTAACGCTAACAATATTTCCACAGTCGCACTGACAAACCCAATAACTACCTGTAGAAGTTTTACGAGAATTATCTTTATGTAAAACGGTTAAACGACCAAATTTCTATCCTGTTAAATCAATAAGTTTTGACATACCAATTCACTCCTTTTACTATTAATATTTCAAAATTGGTATGTATATATTTTATCTCTCTTGCCCCTTTTTTATTTTCTATATATATTATATATTATTTTTTTATAAAAATCAACATAGGGCATTTTTGATTAAACAATCTATTTGCTTTTTTATTTTCCTTAGAAAGAAAAAATGGGGAGTGATTTTTAATGTCTTTATATACTTGGTTATCAAGCGAAGGACGCTCACCTTTAGAAATTGATCGATTTGATTATTCTACACCTATGGGGGCAACTCCTCACACTATTATCAATTATAACTATAATGTCGTTTCAAATTATGACACAGATGAAATTAAAGATTACATTTAGACAATGATAAATGAAAAAACATAGAATTATTCTGATTAGATATACGAAATGGTTATGGAAAGACTTAACAATAATTTTGATACTGATGTTAGATAGATTATAGATGATGTGTTCAAAGAAATTTCGTTAGAGCAAATCGATGAATTCTTTTCAAGAGAGGGTGATTAAATGTCTTATAATCAAATACATTTGAATAGGGCTTCCGGAATTTATAGTTTCGTCGCTGATTCTGTTGAAGATATAAAGTTGCTGCCAACCTGGTGCGCTATGGGCAGTTCTTGTTATGTTATCAGCGAGTCTCGTGAATATATAAAGAACGGAAAAAGACAATGGGTATAGATGCAGTCTACCGCTTCATCAGATTCGCAAGGACAAACAAGTCCATCTGGCGGTGGAACATCTTATATTGTTGTAAATTCTTTACCAAACATTGGTGAAACAGGTATTATTTATTATGTTCCTAATAACCAGGATGAAAGTAATAATTTATATGATGAATATACTTATGTAAATGGTAATTGGGAAAAATTAGGCACTGTTGATGGTATAGATTTGGTCCCAATATCTAACGATTCTATTGACAGCTATTTTGAAAATAATTAAGTAAAATAATATTTTAATATATTATTTATTTTTAATATTATGAAAGGAGAAAACTAAATATGAGTGTAAAACAATATTTAGATGCTGCTGGTGTTGAAAGATTAGTTAGAAATATTAATCTTCAACTTTCCCGCAAGGTCAGTTTCCCAGACCAAGAGGCTGCTCTTAGTAATTATGCTACGACAGGCGATTTAGCAGAAGTATCTGCTAAGATTGCTGGTGTATATCACTTCCGTGGTACTGTTGCTACTAGAGCTGCTCTTGCTAATATTCAAAATCCAGCTGAGGGCGATGTTTATAATATTACCGAAGATGGAATGAATGTTGCTTGGACTGGTACTGAATGGGATGACTTTGGTTCAATTGCTGATTTAAGTAATTATTTACAGACCGAAGATGTTGAGGCTATTCCGCAGGATGAATTAACTCGCATTCTTTATGGTGGTGAAGTTGCTGTTGTTGAGAATGCAGCTGGCATTAAGGCTATGGTAGCCAATGATAAGCCAGAAGTAGAAGTTATTCTTGATGATGATTTGGCGCTTTCTTCTGCCATTGTTGTTCCCGCAGGTAAGAAGGTTACTTTTGATCTTGGCGGAAAAGAATTGACAGGCACTGGCGTACTTATTAGTTGCGACGGCGGTGATGTTGTTTTAAAGAATGGCGCAGTTGAAAGTAATGGTCGCCCTGTTGCTGTATTTGATGGTACCCTTACCCTTGACAATGCTGAAGTTACCAGTGTAAATGACGTTGCTATTAGCGCTACTGGCGCAGGTAGTAAGGTTATTATGAATGGTGGTAAGGTAACTGCTCAAGAGTCTGGTGTCCTTGTTACTACTGGTGCTAAATTAGAACTTAATGATGGCGAAATCAAGTGCTTTGATAATTGTCCAATTCAAGGTAATGGTACCGCTGGTCAAGGCGATGTTGAAATTGTTATGAATGGTGGTAAATTAATTGCTGGTATTCAGACTTCTGGTTATACCGCTTGCGGCGTTTATATGCCTAACACTGGTAAGTTCACTATGAACGGCGGCGAAATTATCTCTGATGGCGCAGGTTTAGTAATGCGCGCAGGTGAAGTTGAACTCAATGGTGGTTCTATTGTTGCTAATGGTGCTCCTGGATTCACTGGTAAAGTTGGCGATAGCCGTGTCGTGGTTGGACCTTATGCCGTTGTTTATGATGAAATTGCTAAATATCCTGGCGCAACCGCCGGCACATTTAAACTTACTGTTGGACGCAATATGCAATTAAGTGGCACTGATGGCGATATAAGTACTTTGCTTAGTGACGGTGCTTCTGCCAATATCATTGATAATAGATAATAATTAAATAAAGAGAGAGGAGTTATCTAATGGCCGAAAAAGTATATTTAGACGAGGCTGGTTTAGAGCAACTCGTCGATTATATAAATCTTTAGGTTAAAGCATGTAAAAATTCTCTTGCTACCGCATAGAAGGCCGGTACTATTAAACCTGGAACAGGATTAGTAGTAAAAAGTGATGGTACTCTTTCTATCGCTAATGAATATACGGAAAATATTCTTTCTAAAACGGCTGGCGCAGAACAACGCGCCAGCCAATCTGCTATTATAGCTGGTAACTATGCGGCACAAGCTATTTAGGCTTAGCAAGCTATAGAAAATAAAATATGGTATGGCACTATAGAAGAATATAATGCTTTAGAAACCGTCAGTCGTTCAACTATTTATATAATTTTACATGAGTAAGGTGAATTGCTATGGGATTATTAAAGATGCCTATTAATGGAGAGCTTGTTGAAGGTCATCCAATAGGAATAAGTAAAATTATAAAAGGCGATCTGCGTGAAAAAACTTGGATTGTGAATGGTGAAACTTATATAAATAAGAATACTGATGGTACTATTTTATACGATCGTACTGAACCTATGCATCGCCCTTGGTTTATTTTAGTTTATGAATCTGGTAAGCGTTGTGTAGATTAAGATTTTAAAATAAGGAGAGAAAAATATGGCCCAATGGTTTAATTTGACATTAGATACTACCGCTCCTTCAAGTGGTGTGCTTAGTGGTCTTAGCAGTTATTATAATAGTACAGCTACCGTAACTATTAGTGCTAGTGAAGCTTCCTTTATGAAGGTTTGGACTAACCAGAATGCGGTCGGTTCAACAAGCGATAGTACCTATCCATCTAGTTGGGAAGCCTATGATACTTCCAAGACTGTAACATTTAGCGGTCAGGGTAATCAATATGTTCACGCTCAGTTTATGGATGATGTTGGTAACATTAGTGCTATTGTAGATAGCTCTGCAACTATTTATGATACTGTTGCTCCAAGCGTTGATGCGGTAAGTATCAATAGTGGTGATGGTTTTACCCGTGTTACCGAAAATACCGTTCGTGTCACATTTAGTGATGCTACTTCTGGAGTAGATTACATTACTCTTTCTGGTGATATTGCCAATGCTGAAAAGACTAATTATACAGTAAGTGCGTCTGATAGAACTGCTGGTTATAAGGATATTACCATTAACCTGTAGGGCGCGGATGGTACTAAGACTGTTACTGCAACTGTAACCGACTTTGCTGGTAATACTAGTGCCAGTGCTTCTGACACAATCGTTCTTGATACTACTGCCGCAGTTGGTACTCTTGTACTCCGTACTGCTGATGATACTGCAAATCTTCCTGGTTATGTAAATGACGATGATTATGCGGCAGCTATTGAAACCGAAGATACAGATATTATTGGATATAAGATTTGGGAAACTGGCGATAGTGAGCCTAGTGAATGGACTTCTGTAACCCAAAATCCAAGTAATCCAAGAATTCTTATTGAGAATCTTACCCTTTCTCCTAGCGATGGTACAAAGGAAATTAATGTAAAGATTCAAGATATTGCCGGTAACGTAACAGCTCTTACTCCATATGCTGTTGTTTATGATACAACCGCTCCTGCTGTTACATTAAGCTCTGATGTTTCTGTTATTTCTGCGGTAAGCGGATTTAATACCGTAACATTTACTTGCGGTGCTACTGACGCAAATAGTGCTGCTGGTTTAAACTATGTATTGAAACTTGGCGACTCTACTATTAAGAGCGGCGCTTATACTGCTAGCGTAAGCGTAACCCAAGCTGAAATTGAGGCTATTTCTAGCGGCGAAGGTAACAAGAGCTTCACACTTGAAGTAACTGATGCTGCTGGTAATACTGGTATTTCTACCACAGTTGTTATTACTCTTGATAAGACTGCTCCTACTGGTTCTGTAACCGCAAGTTCTTATTATACTAGCACAAGCATTAGTGTCACTGTAAGTGGTACTGATACTGGCGGTGCCGGTATGGATAAGATGAAGGTTTATTTAGACAGCAATGCTGCTTCTTGGGAGGATTATGCTGCTGGTTCTTACTCCTTCGCTAACGTAACTGAAGGCGCTCATATCGCACACGTTCAGTTTAAGGATGCTGTTGGTAATGAATCCGCTGTTTATAACAGCTCTGAATTCATCGTTGATATAACTGCTCCTACTGGTAGTATTTCTACTGGTTCTTACACCAATAGTCGCACAATTACTGTTACTGTAAGTTCTTCTGATGCAAAGGGTGATATTGCTGTTTCTGGCGTATCTCAAATGAAGGTATGGCAGGATGGCGAAACCGAGCCTGCTTGGGAAAGTGTTGCGGCGACTAAGTCAATTACCTTAGCTGGTAATGATGGTTCTAAGACAATTAAGGCTCTGTTTAAAGATGCCGCTGGCAATGAGATGACTACACCAGTCACCTGCACTACTACCCTTGACCTTGACGAGCCAGATGCAGTTCTTAACCTCTTTAAGGCTGACGGCATTACTGTTGAGCCTGCAAGAACTAATGTAAGAGGTTTTGTAGCTAGAATTGGTGCATCTGATACACAGACTTCTCCAGTCGTAAGTTATAAGTTATATGGTGATTTTGATTAGGCTTCTAGTGATTGGTAGACCTTTGAGGCTGACGCTGGATAGACCTATATGACAATTAATAGTCTCACTCTTACTGATAGCGATGGTTTAAAGACTATTACATTACAGTTGATGGATGCGGCTGGTAACGTATCTTCTACCGTATCTGCTACTGTTACCTATGATACTCAACCTCCTGTAATTGATGTAAATGCTCCTGACTATAATAAGGTATCTAAGCAGCATACACCTCGTCTCCAGTCTAATGGTACTGCGGTCAATCCCGAGAAGTACAATGATGTTTGTATCTTTACCTGGAGCGCAAATGAGGCTCTTGCTGCATTCAAGGTATGCGTTAATACTGTTGGTCAGGTTGCCTCTACCGCACAAGCTATTGGAACTACTGGCGGTTCTACGAATATGAGCGGTGGTCCTGTCGAGGCTAATACTACTGTCACATCTACAATTTTCGGTGCTGACTTTGCTGCTACCGATGCTGTAAACGATGTTGATGGTGCTTATGAGATTATCGTATATGGTCAGGATGTTGGTGGAACTTGGTCTGCGGTTCATGCGTTGAGCCCAAGTCAAGATCCTGAGCAAAGCGGAGATTCACAAGGCTTTTCCACTAGTAATGGAGATAATTTCGTAACTAATGACGGTAAAAACTTCCAGGTTCAAACTGGTAGTTAATAATTTATTATTAAATTAAAAGGAGAGAAAAATTATGGCAGATTATGTATCTAATTATACTGGCGAAGAGATTGACTCTATTTTAGAGAATGTCAGTGCATTGCCAGAAAATATGGAATCTAGTATTGGATATATTCTAGAGAATAGCGTATATGATTTTCATGCTATTAGTTTAATGGCAGTTGGAAATGGAACAAATAAAAATATATCAATTTATGATTTAGGTTCATTACCACCATTTCATCCGAGTTTCGACGATGAATAGTTTGCTATTGGCATCATGAATGATGGAAATGGTAATTACGATTGGAGTCCAGTATTACCAACTGCTGACACTGGATCCGTTGGAGTTTTACTTTATGATTACCAAAATGGTGGATTATGTTGGTCAAGTATTAGTGATTTAAAAACGCGATTAGAGAAAGAAACTTAATAATTTAAAAATCAGTTAAATAAATAGGGGGTAAATTATTAAATAATTTACCCCTATAAGAGAAAAAGGAGTAAAAATATGAAACTATAGATTTTAGTTAATCATTATAAAGAGAATTTTGATATTATTAATCGTTTTTTAGATTCTATTAAATTACAAACCTATAAAAACTTTGAAGTAATTATATGTAGTGATGGCGGAGATGTTAAATTAACAAAAGAATTTATTCAACAATATCAATTTCCAATTAAATACGCTTATTTACCACATAGTGGAGTTTGTCATACAAGAAATGTGATGCTTGATGACGCGACCGCAGATTATGTAATGTTTTGCGATATAGATGATATGTTTTCTAAAGAAGATGGGTTAGAATCCATAATGAAAAAAGCAGAAGAAACTAACGCATAGATTGTTGGTTCTCCCTATATAATGGAATATTATATCAAAAATCAAGAAGATATGAAAACGGAAGAAATAAAGAAAGATGCTATTAGAGTCCATGGTAAGGTATTCAATAGACAGTATCTTATAGATAATAAAATTCGTTTTCCCGATGAACTTGAGTATAGTGGCGATATGATGTTTTTATGGCTAGCATTTTCGCTAACAAAAAAGATAGCTTGGATTGACAATAACTTCTATATCTGGAAGTGGAATCCAAACTCTATTACTCGTAGAAATGTTTTATTCCATATCTCTGCTTGTAAAAATACTTTAAAATGCTATTCTCTCTTGGCAGAAGATTTAAAGAAGCGTAATAGATTAGATATTTATCAACAGTTAATTCCATCAGTTTTTAGTACGATTTATGTTTGGTAGAAAATCTTTCCCTGGAATAATGGTTCCAAAGAAGTATTGGACGAGGCTAATCAAGCAGTCAATGAATTTGTATTAAGCTACTTTGATTTTTATAAGAGTTTAGATGAAGAATTAAGAAAATTTAAATTCAAACAAATGCTTCAATATTATAAAATTCCATAGGCTATAAACATTTTTGATCAAATAATACCTTGGTTTAATACTATTAAAAATTCTAGTAATGTTTTAATTATTGGATATGGCATAGTAGGACATAATTTAGAAAAAGAGCTTTCTTTGTTAAGTCCTGCTATTTATGATAAATATAAAAATGTGAAAAAAAATTATTATCCAAATAAAAAATATTCTATTGCTTTTATTTGTGTTGATACTCCAAAGAATGAAAAAAGTTTGTGTGATACCACCGAAGTAAAAAATGCGATTATGGAAAATAACGCAGATATTTTTGTTCTAAAAAGCACAATACTTCCTGGGACAGTAGATAAACTCTGCGAAGAAACAGGAAAAAAAGTAATTTTTAGTCCAGAATATTATGGAGAGACACAACATTGCAATAATTTTACATTTGATTACACAATTCTCGGAGGAGATAAGGTGGCGTGTCGCAAAGTTTAGCAAATACTGCAAAAAGTATATGACGGACGACATATATTTCGTATTGTAGATGCTAAAACCGCAGAGTTGGTTAAATATATGGAGAATTCATTCCTTGCGACTAAAGTTTCATTCTGTCAGCAATTCTTTAATTTAGCCGAATAGATTGGTGTAGATTATGAAGAATTAAGAGAATTGTTTATACTAGATCCAAGAGTAAATCCATCACATACCTTTGTGTATAGAGATTAGCCCTGGTGGGATAGTAAATGTTTAAATAAAGATGTTCCTGCCATTGCGGAAAGTTATAATGCTCCGCTGCTTTTGGATGTAATAAAATTTAATGAAAACTAGAAAAAATAAGGGAAGAAATTTCTTCTTCCCTTATTTTTTATATAAAGAAAGGAGAATAAAATGGCACAACCTATTTTAACTTATACGGTGAATTGGGGAACTGGAAATATTTACCAGCGGCTATCTGGAAAAACATATACTACGCCAACCGGTACGACAGTTGATTGTTCAAGTATAACTGTAACATTTTCTTCTTCTGTTCATTTTAAAAAGTTTTATGCTACCGCAGTAAAAAGTGGCAATTCTTATGGATTTGAAAATGATATATTAGTAGATATTAGAGAAACTAATCCTACTGGTATTTTATTATATGAATTAACTTCTCGTGATGCTAATGTTAATTTTAATTTTACTATTAATACTTCTTCATTGACTGATGGAGATGGTATTTATCGGATTGGGCTTTATGTTCAAGATGATAATAATGTCTGGAATTATGAGTATTTTTTAATTACTACAGATCCTGCATATTTACAGTCAAATACTAGTGATAGATTGACTGTGCCAGTTGTTACAATAAGCTGAAGGAGGTAATAAAGTATGGAAGATTATAATTTAAGTTATTCCGGATAGCAAGTAAATACTGCTATTGGTAAAGCATTAAATCCAGATACTACTCCAATTGAAGATAGTAATAATTTAATTACTAGTGGCGGTGTAAAAACTTATGTTGATGGTCATTATGTAACCGCTGGTCGATTAGCTGGAACGACTCTTGGCGAAAAGGCTACCGCTGAGGGGTGGGATGTAGAAGCCTCTGGGACCGCTTCTCATGCAGAAGGTATTAGTACAGAAGCTTCTGGACTTTGTTCTCATACAGAAGGTAGTAGTACAATAGCTTCTGAAGAAAGTTCTCATGCGGAAGGTAGTAGTACAACCGCCTCTGGCTTTTATTCTCATGCAGAAGGTGATGATACAACTGCTTCTGGAGAAGCTTCTCATGCGGAAGGTAAGAGTACAACCGCTTCTGGAGACATTTCTCATACAGAAGGCAAGGGTACAACCGCGCAAAGAAAAAGTCAACATGTATTTGGAGAATACAATGTCCTTGACGCAATTGGAGAAGATGGTACAGTTCGTGGTCAATATATAGAAATTGTAGGTAAAGGTACATCAGACAATGCTCGTTCTAATGCCAGAACACTTGACTGGAATGGTAATGAAGTGCTTGCTGGAAAATTGACTGTTGGTGCTGCGCCTACAAATAATATGGATGTAGCAACGAAGCAGTATGTTGATGGTAAATCCCTTCCGTCTGTCACTACCTCTGACAATGGAAAAGTGCTGATGGTTATTAATGGCACATGGACACAGGCAAGTCTACCTACGTATGATGGGAGTGTGTCTTAATGGCTGATATTACTGTTACATATAATGGAAGTACAATACTCACTACGAGTGCAGATGGAACTAAGACATTGAAGACAGCTGGGAAGTATTGTTTGGATAATATTGCAGTACAGTTTAGCCCTCCACCAGACAATAAAATAAATGAAATAATTAATCGAACTATTTCGACTTATACCAATGATCATATAACAACTATTGGTGACGGTGCTTTTGCATGGTGCAAGAGCCTTACTGCCGTAAGTTTTCCTGCATGTACAACTATTAGGAGTCATGCTTTTGAATATTGTATGAGTCTTACTATTGCAAGTTTTCCTGCGTGCACAAGTATGGATTACTATGCCTTTTGGATCTGCCGTAGTCTTACTACTGCAAGATTTCCAAAATGTACATATATTGGTGATTATGCTTTTTCCGGTTGCACAAGTCTTACTACTGTAAGTTTTCCTGCGTGTACATATATTGGTAGGACTGCTTTTGATTTCTGTCCGCTTACTACTGTAAGTTTTCCTGCGTGTACATCTATTGCTAATTCGGCTTTTGGACGCTGCTCGAGTCTTACTACTGCAAGTTTTCCAAAATGTACATATATTGGTAGCTATGCTTTTAGAGGCTGTATAAGACTCAAATCTCTCTACTTAACCAATTCATCCGTTGCAACCTTATATAACTCCAATACATTTTCATCCACCCCGATTGGTGGTTATTCTACCACAGCTGGAACTTATGGCTCTATTTATGTACCAGCGAGTCTTTTAGCCAGCTACAAGGTAAAAACCAATTGGACATACTTTTCAAGTCGATTTGTTGGTGTTTGATATAATTATATAGAAGGTGGTGATTTATCGTGGCGGTTTTAACTGTAGCATACAAAGGCAGTACAATTGCAGAGTTGACAAGCTCAGCTTCAAAAACATTTTATACTTCCAGTAAATATTGCGAAGATGATATTATATTAAATTATAATAAATATGAAGAAAACACATTAATTAGTCGAACCATTTCGACTTATACTAATGATAATATAACATCTATTGGTGACGCTGCTTTTTTCAACTGCTCGAGTCTTACTACTGTAAGTTTTCCTGCGTGTACAACTATTGGCAGCTCTGCTTTTACAAGCTGCTCGAGTCTTACTACTGTAAGTTTTCCTGCGTGTACAACTATTGGCAGCTCTGCTTTTACAAGCTGCAAGAGCCTTACTACTGCAAGTTTTCCTGCGTGCACAACTATTGGTAGCTCTGCTTTTGCATACTGTTTGAATCTTACTACTGCAAGTTTTCCAAAATGTACATATATTGGTAGCTATGCTTTTAGAGGCTGTATAAGACTCAAATCTTTCTACCTAACCAATTCATCCATTGCAACTTTAGCTAACTCCAATGCATTTTCATCCACTCCGATTGGTGGTTATTCTACCACAGCTGGAACTTATGGCTCTATTTATGTTCCAGCGAGTCTTTTAGCCAGCTACAAGGCAGCAACTAACTGGACATACTTTTCAAGTCGATTTGTTGGGGTTTGACTTTTATTAAAAATTGTGTTATAATACAATAAAAAAGAGTAAAAGGAGAATTTTATGATACTGCAAATTCTTATTCCTCAATATCAAGAAACAGACGAAGTAGTTAAACCTCTTCTTGATAGCATTTCCCTTCAATAGCAAGTAGACTTTTCCGAAATTGGAGTAATTATTTGCAACGATGGCAGTAATATCTATCTCAGTGATTCGCTGCTTAATAGTTATCCATTTGAAGTCAAATACTATAAAGAACCACATAGAGGAGTTTCAGCTACTCGTAATGCATGTCTTGACCATGCTACGGCAGATTATGTGATGTTTTGTGATGCAGATGATATGTTCTACAACATGTGCGGTTTATGGATACTGTTTAGAGAAATGAAAACAGGTTTTGACTCACTAGTATCTTGTTTTGTTGAGGAAACTCGTATGCCGCCAATGAACGATGATGGCACATTTAATGAATTAGTTCCAAAAGAGCCTAATTTCATCAATCACGATATGGACAGCACTTTTGTTCATGGGAAGATCCATCGTCGTCAATATTTAATTGATAAAAAAATTCGCTTTAATGATGATCTTACTATTCATGAAGATAGTTATTTTAATATTCTTGCTCAAAATTGTAGTGAAAATGTAAAATATTGTCAAACGCCATTTTATCTTTGGCGCTGGCGCGATGAAAGTGTATGTCGCCATGACCCTAAGTATATTCTTAAAACATATAATAATATGCTTGATAGCAATGATGCTCTAATTGATCAATTTATTAATCGTAAAATGGAAGATAAGGCAAAGTTCTATACTACTTTTATGATTTTTGATGCCTACTATCTTATGAATAAACCCGAATGGATTGACCAAGAGAATCAAGAATATCGTGATGCAACAGAACATCGTTTTAAGACTTATTTTGCCAAGCATAAAGAAATGTGGGAATCTATACCGAAGAATGATAAAATGGTTATTTCTAATCAAGTACGTCAACGTTCAGTAATGGAAGGTATGGAAATGGAAAATATTACCATAGATGCTTGGTTAAAACATATTGAAACTTTGGAGGACTAATAATGATTATTCAAAATAGATTTAAACAAGAGGAAGATGGATGGGTATTAGTGCGTACCTATTCCGATCGCAATAAAATGATTATGCAAGATGAAACTGGTGAATTATACGCAGAAGCTGTAGATCCGGATTTTATGAATAAAACATATACTGAAACAGAAATTGATATTGAAGATAATATGGAGACTCCAGAAGAGGATATTCCAGTGATTGAGCCTCCAGCCACTATTAATGATTATAGCGAAGCTCTTCGCAGATTGGGGGTAGAGGTATGACAAAATCTGAATTAAATAATATAATTAATGCGCATATTAATCAAATTAAACACAGTCTTGAATCTTTTGATGATGAGACAGCTATAGATATGATTACGTTATTTCCAGCTTGGGTTGCTGGTATTGAATGTATTGCAGGCGAACGCTTGCAATATGAAAATAAACTTTATCGTGTAGTACAAACTCATACTTCTCAAGAAGGTTGGGAACCATCAAACACTCCAGCTCTTTTTACTGAAATTGCTAAGCCTGGTGAAATTCCAGTGTGGAAACAACCAACTGGCGCACAAGATGCATATATGACCGGAGATAAAGTATATTATCCTGATGCTAATGGATCAATATATATTTCTAATATAGATAGTAATGTTTGGGCGCCAAATGTTTATGGTTGGAGTTTAGAAGAATAAGTATAAAAATAAGGGTAGTAAGTATATACTTACTACCCTTATTTTTATTTCATCAAACAATCAGCAAGTTTTTGAATATCTTTCCATTCTTCTTCCTTGATACCGCCGCAAAGATATTTTTCATAGAGATTATAATAACAAATTTTAAAATAGTCATCATTCATCCAATCAAAATATAAATTACAATGTGGTATCTCCTGCCAATCTGGTTTTAGCGCAACAATTTTATTCCATACGCTATCCATCGTGCGATAGTTGCGTGCAGTCATCTCGTCGCGCAATTCCTTCGCATATGAAATAAAGTGGTCAAAATCGTAATCTAAAACCTTATTCACCAAGATATGATTCGGTGTGCCATTCTTTTGGATTGCGCCAGCTATGGCCGATAATTCTCTCCATTGTGCTACTAACTACTCTCTTGGCAAAACAGTCAGCATGTCCTTGTGCCACAATCTCATTTTCCGCTACCCCCAAAATCATAACAGTACCATGGGTCTGGCATTTCTTCTTTCATCTTATCTTTAATACGATTTGAGATAAGCGATAAGATTAACGTTTCATTTTCAAAATCTACATTTTGATTAAATGCTTTTTCAAGGAGTTTAAACCAAGGATCCTCTAATACACCCTCTGGTATATCAATGTTAAACTCTTTAATTAAATCATCTTTATATCTGCGGAGCAGATAAAAGTTAATTTTATACATATCATCAAGTTGTTCATCAACGCGAGATAAAGTATTTGCTAAATCTAATGCCTATTGGGCCAAATAAGATTTAGTATTAATATAATCTGTATTCATATTTTCATCCTTTTTTTATTTTATTATACCATAATTTTATAATAAAATCAAGAAAAATAAAATCTGCGGCCGCAGGTGAAACACTTCCAATGTCTGGATAAAAAGTTCATTTCACCTGCGGCCGCAGTTTTTATTTTTTAATCATAAAAGCATCCATATCCGACGGTCTCAAAACCGGGGCAAGTCCAATTATTAATTTGTGGAATATTCTGATCTTCTGGAAGAATCATAATATTGGCTCCGTATTGATTTAAGAGCCAAATAAAAGCTTGAATAATAAAGTTAAGACTTAGTGTTGGGCAATCGTCAAGTTCAAGAGCCTGCTCAATAGATTCAACGCCACTCCAATCATTCACATCATCATAATTGACAAGTATAGAAACTGGCATGTGAGCATCAATAAGAGCTTGCCAACAAGTATCTGTTAGCCAAGATTGTTCGCGTTGATTAGCGAATTCTTCAAAAAATCTATCGCCATATTTAACTTTTATATCTTTTTCTGCTTCCAGCAAGTCATTCATTGAATGAATATCAACAAGGACATTCACATATAATCCATGTCCATCGTCAGACCAATCTCCAAAAGGCAGATATGCTTTCATAATATTTCCTTTCTAAAATTTGAAAAGTGATTTTTAATTTAAGATTTCGGTTGCGCCAGCCAACAGCGGCGCGAGCAGACTATATGCCAAAAGGGGCCAGATTAGTCCGCTTCGCGGACTAAATATTTATCGCCCATTATCATTTCTAATGTAATATTATCTCGTTCCCAATAAGGAATGCGAACTAATGGAATATTATTAGATAAAGCATATTCATTTTTTTCTTTATCAGATAATTTAGTTTGATCCAAATTACGCTTATTAAAAAATGGAATCTCTTTATAATGCTAAATACCATCAAATTCAATTAGCCTGATAATATTATTATTATCTAATACGGCAAAATCAAAAAACTTAAAAATTCCAGGATTATATTCTTTTATGTATGAAATTTTATGTAATTTTAATATTTGTTCAATATTTAATTCGCCAACGCTCTATGATAAACAACCACAAGACTTTTTATGTCCGTTTTGTAAGTATTCTGCTTTTACGCTGATTTCATTGCCGCAATCGCATAAACATTGCCAATAATGACAACCATCAATACTCCCATTATCTTTTATAACTGTCAATTGCCCAAAACGTAATCCTAATAAATCTGTTCGTCTTTGCGAATTAGCCTCTGATGCTTTTTCTTTTCTTAGACAACCGCACGATTGAGTATTTCCTCTTTCTAATGAATGTAAATCAACTTCACATTCGTTTCCACAATCGCATAAGCATTTCCATATAACATAATGGTCTGAAGATGTTTTATTGGTTTTTGAAATTGCTGTTAATCTACCAAACCTTTTTCCTGTTATATCTTTAGTCCAGAAATCTTTTTTATAGCACCCACAAGACTAACTTTCCCCATTACGCAAAGAAGATCCTCTAACATTTCTAATTGTGCCACAATCACATTGGCACTTCCAATAAGTTGCTCCTTTAGATGGCGCTTTTTCAATTACCGTCCAACGTCCAAATTTTTGTCCAATCAAATTTATATTCGGCATAAAATATTACTCCTTTTTTCTTTCTACTATATATAAAAAAGAAGTAGGGCAAATTTTTTAGATTTGCCCTACGAAGTTGTTATTTTATGACCGAATAACGCTCGGCGTCAAGCGTATCCATCATAAGAGAGATAGCGTCCTTGCCAGTCATCACCTGGGTGAAGATGGTAGGAGACATACCGCTTACGAAATTTACGCGACCTTCCTTGCGCATCGCGATTCGGTCGTTTCTGGCGTTTACATTCCAGAACGTAAGGGTCGGGAGACGATATCCTGCTGCGTTCCAACGCTTTTCAATGGTCTCAAAGAGGGTCTCGTTAGCCGCGCAGCCGTAGTTGCCCCAACGAGAGTCAGAACGAACTCCACCACGTACGCAATCATTGAACTCCATATCTGAAACCACAATAACCCCCTTAGGAATGTCATCCTGGCTCAGATGATTGTTAATCGCGATACGAAGCATCTTGTCAAAGACCGCTTCGATATTGGTGCTACCGCCCCAATCCGCCTTGGCGATACGATTGACCTTATCCACGAAGTCAGCACCCTCAATCTCCACGAAGGTAGGATTGTTGCTGAAGGTGAAGAAGTGATTGGCAAAGTCTCCAGTATTGTGCTCGGCACAATACATTGCGATAGAGATGGCTACTGCAAGGGGGTCACCATACATGCTTCCCGAGGTGTCGCAGACACAGATACCATTGTAACTGTATCCGTTGAATACGTCCTCAAGATTCTGCCAATACTTATTGATGATGAGTCTTTCAGTATTGTCGAGATCCTGAGACTTGTTACCTCTGCCGTAGTAACCGCCCCAATCGCCAAATTCCATGGCCTTCTTGGTTACATCAAACGGATAGAGCGCCTTGGCATTGACCTTGGTATTCTTATCCTTTGCGAAATCCTCGTAGGACTGAATATCCTTATCGGACTTCATGCGCTCGAGGTCGTGGCGCGCGAACGCGTTCTTGTAGATCATGCCAGCGCGAGAAGGAATCTTATCAAACTCGATCTCATCCCAGCGTCCAGCGGACATGAGACGCTCCAGAACGCGGATGCGCTCACGGAGGATAGACAGAGTCTTACGATACTCCTTGTGGTTCATGCCGAGGAAACGACGGGTCTTATCCGCCAGCACGCGGGAGTCGTGAGAACTGGTGTTCTCAGACTTCAGCCACTTAGCCAGCAGAGAAGGAGTCTTGCACTGAACGTCGAGCTCCAGCTGCTTGCGCATCAGCTCAAAAGCATCACGCTCCAGAGGAGTGCCGACGAAGACATACAGGTCGTCCCAGCGGCCATAGGTTACAATATGCTCCAGATTACGGCGGATTGCTTCAGTGTGATTATTAGCGAGCCACTTGATAATCACACGGAAAAATCTGCGCTCTCCCTGTCCGCCTCTAATATCACGAAGATAAAAGAGGCACTTGAGAGCGTAAGTCTCGTTCTCTTCAAAAGCCTTTTTGAAGAGAACGATGCAGTCCGCATCACTTCTGGTTCTGTATGCCCCACCAAGAGCAAACAAATCCAGAAGCCCGTTCAAAGTGGAACGATAAGTAATTGCCCCATTTTCAGTCAGGGTATAATTATTCTCGTTCTTGAGTGCGTTCATAAAAGTGTTCATATTTTATTCTCCTTTTTCTCTTAGCCTTGTTTCAAGACCGTAATTTGATTAAATATTTATCGCTAAAAATATCTGTAAGACAATTCACCTTAGACAAATCGGTATAAGGAATCCTATATAAAGGAATGTTATTTAATAGACAATAATTATTTTTTATCTTGTCTCTTAATTGATTTTTAGATAAATTAAAAGGACCTTCTTCAAAATGCTATTTTCCATCATATTCTACTAAACATTTTAAAGAATTATTTTTATCAAAAATTGCAAAATCAAAACGGCACAAATTACCATTTTCTGTTAGGCAATTCTAAAAGCTATATTCTTGTTTAAAAGATATTTTATTTTCTTGTAAAATATGACTTATTTTTTTCTCGCCAAAAGATTTTATACATCCGCAACTTTTACTTTTTCCAGATAGTAAAGAGCCTATATCGACATCTCGTTCTGTTCCGCAAGAGCATTGACAATGCCAATAATAAGAACCCGTTGAATTTTTTCTATTTGTGCGATATAAGGCAACCCATTCTCCAAATTTATAACCGGCGATATTTTTTGGCTAAAACTAATTTTTTATACTTTTTCTTTTTTCTCTATTTATTGGTGTATCTTCTTTTTTCTTATGCGTTTTTTTGTTACAACCACAACTTGTAGTATTACCGGATTTTAAATTATAACCTAAAACTTCCACCCTATTACCACAATCACACTAACATAACCAATAGTAACCGTGTTTGGAGGATTTTGTTCTATATAAAACTTTTAATTTACCAAACTAAGAATTTGTTAAATCTAATATTTTAGGCATTTTTTATTCCTCCTTATTTATTTATCCTAAAGAGGATTAGTTAAGGTTCCCTTTTCAACCTTACATATATATTATAAAATATTTTTTTTGAAAAATCAAATTAGAGATGATTTATTTCATTATAGTTGCCACATGCATAATAATCATTAAGTTTCTCTGGAGTTAAAAGACATCTTGTTGATTCTAAAATTAAATCTTCCATTGTATATTCAAAATCATATGGTATTCTAATTAAAGGAATATTATGATTAAAACAATACTCATTTTTTATCATATCTCTAAAATGAGTCATATCAAGATGCTCTTGAGTATCCCAGCTACTATTTTTGGTAATAAAATGTTGAGCTCCATCAAACTCAATAATGTATCTATCATCAACAAAGAAATCATATTCAAGTGGACGACCTTTGGTGGTAATAGGATTATGTAAATCTGAGTATGTCTTTTCTCTGGTAAAAGGAATATGCGCCGCCGTTAATAGTTGTGCAATATACTCTTCATTGTAGCTAAGGCTTCTACCACATCCACAGCTTTTTATTGTACCATTTTTAAGTCGAGAAGATATCACTTCATGTATGTTTCCACAATCACATTTACATTTGTAAATAATACATCCATTGGACGCACGTTTTTCGGTTGGTTCTATAACTGTTAATTTACCATAACGGGAACCAGGAGCAATATCTATGTATCTCCTGCAACCACAACTTTTTGTCTTTCCAGCGTGTAATGCGCCAGTTGACAAAAAAGTAATATTTCCACAAATACATTGACATTTCCAAATTCTTTGACCATTTTGTGTACCCGCTAATTCAAGCACGGTTAAATCATCAAAAGTTTGTCCTGTGAGATCTTCTAAAGCACGATTACATCTGTGGCTTAAACAACCACAAGATTTTACTTCTCCAGAAGTTAAATTACCATTACTAACCCATGTATCATTCCCACAGTCACACTTACAATGCCAATAGATTTTTCCTTTCCTACTTTCATATTCCGGTAAAACAGTAAGCATGCCGAATTTTGCTCCAGCATATTGTTTAATATGAGCTTTGTGCGCGCAATCGGCACATTGAGAAGTTTCTCCATTTCTCAATCGTTTTCCTAAGATTAATTGTTCTTTTCCACAGTCACAACGACAAAGAAATAAAGCGCCATTTTTTTGTGGATTATCAACTTTTCTTATAACAGACCAATGTCCATATTTATTTCCAGTTTCATCTATATAATTTGGCATAATGTTATTTTACCTTCAATTAATTTTTATGGACGTGCTCCTCGGATTCGAACCGAGACCTCAAGGCTTTGCAGGCCTGCGCCTTACCGTTTGGCTAGAGCACGATATTATCTGTTATTCTCTAAATCATCAAGCCTTTTGATAATAATATCTAACTTTTTGTTAATATCCTAGTCTATTTTATTCTCAATGCTTTCACGCATCTAATCTACTTTGAAAGATTCTGCATTTTGCATTTGAAGAATTAGAGAAATGATATTAACCATATCCATAAACATATTATTTGGCTAATTTCTATACATTATATTATCTCCTCAAATGTTATAACTGCGCGAAGGGAAAAATTACCGTCAATTTTTCCCTTCGCGCTAAAGACAAATAGCGCCACTTACAATGTCCTTCCGTATTCACGCAAAGCCCTATGGGACTTACTCCGCAGGCCCTTTAATTGGTGAAGTGACGTTTTTACATCTCGCGTCCTGCTTTCGCGAGCCGGCATCCTATTACCGGATGACGGTCAACTACTTGACTCAGTGTAGTGAGGACTTTTTACTTGTCTTTATGGTGCGCCCGGCGGGGATCGAACCCGCGACCTCTGGATTAAAAATCCATTGCTCTACCAGCTGAGCTACGGGCGCATATTAAACTGTGCGGCGACCAACCTTCGCTCCGCACGTGGGGGCATTTAACCTTCACAGCCCCAACCATCCAGAGATCCGCTAACGAGGCACTGGACGCATCCCGACTTACATTGTAAGAATTTGGTACCAGCCTTAACGCGGCCAACGGCGTCCTCTTCACGCTCCAACCACAATTAGTGATGCTCAGTCCATCTATTATTCCTCCCGTGGGCTTTGGATAATGGTGCCTCACCGGGGATTTGGACCCCGCCCTGACGGTTTAAGAGACCGCTGTGCCACCAGACAACACCTGTGAGACTCGAATTGTGAAAATGAAATTTTCACAAGGCTCAGTTTTTTCTTCCAGGTTAACAGCCAGGCGCTTAATTAAGCATTATGATTGCTGTATGAGCCTTTTTTCATTTTCTATATATATTATATAATATTTTTTTATAAAAATCAATGAAAGAAAATCCTATGGAAATAAAAATATTTATTTATTTCCATAGGACTATAATAAATACCAGGGGGTGTCAAACTGTTCGCTTACGAGATTTTCAAGAACTAGGGGCGCAAATCGCCGCAAGTTACTAAGAAAGTCCTCTCCCGGAGTAGCACATATCTTTTAAATAGCCTGGGTATGGTTCCCAGAAAACCTAATAAGGTTTTGCTGTTGGCCCCTAAAAAGTTTTATCCTCTATTTTATTCGCCAATGGAGACACTCGTTATTTTCGAGAGCCACGTTGCTCCACCAGTCCTATGTTAGAGAATAAAACCAAAAGCAAGAATGATTTACATCACCAAATCCTAAATGTAATATAACTTGTACTGTTATAAAAAAAGATTTGCTGTGCGGCTCTCAGTTTTACTTCCTTATGTACCACTTATGATACTCTTTCCAACATTCTTCGCGTGCGGGAAAAGGCTCATCGAGCATCCAGCACATTGATTGCCAACGATACCAACGACTAACGCATGACTTATAATACTCCTCAAAATTCTTTGTTTCGATCTCATAATAATCACAAATGTCATAACTGCAATAATCCTTTTTATAGGATTTATGCTGGAGATCATGGGTTAGTTTCTTACGACGAAGGCGCTTGTTGGCTTGACGCTTCGCCCACTTCTTCTTACGGTCTCCCGCGTACGGGGTATGCTTGTAAGAACGGCTCATTCTAATTACCTCCTTAAAAGTAATTAGAAGACAGCATCACGGCCCATTGGAATCAGTCCCTTCATAAGAAAGTTTATGTATATACCGCGGGAAACATATTGGCGCGCTTTCACCTTGCGTGTCTCCTATTGTTTATTTTGCCGGCAGAATTTGAACCATTAACCAGCGCGATATTAGTTCTTGTGAACTCAGGCCCGCGACAACAAGTATCTGAATCCAGGGTTAGGAGCTATAGCCCTGCAGGTAGCGACCCTGCTAATTGGTGGGCATGGCGGGACTCGAACCCGCACGGCTTTTGGGGCCAGCGGATTTTAAGTCCGCTGTGTCTACCAGTTCCACCACACGCCCATATTCTTCTACAAGACGGAGAAAGCTTTGAAGGACTTGAACCTTCTCTAAAAATTGTTCCAAAAATTTTTATTTATCCAATAGTTAATTGCTGAAACCGTCTTTGAGATTTGAAAAAGGGAAAATAAAATAGAGGACTACTATGTCCGTGGCACCGGCGCTGAGAATCGAACTCAGACCCGATGATTTAGAGTCACCTGCGCTAACCTTTACGCTACACCGGATTATCTAATGAACAAGACACGACAATTAAAACAAGCAATTTTATGAAGCTTATATAATTAAATTTGCTGCGTGTGTCTTTAGTATTCCTCTTTATCTTTTCTATATAAATTATATCAAAAATTTTTTTGAAAGTCAAGAGACATCTTCTTAATTCCAGTAAGAAAAAAATGGCGGAAAAATTGAATGATTGCTGTAAGTCTCTTTAGATGGCACCGGTGGCTTGGAGTTGAACCAGCACCTCCTGGTTTAGAGCCAGGCGAAATAACCGTTTCCCTACACCGGTATATATAATAGAAAGTGAAAAACTACTTTCCACGACGACCTGTTCGTACCAGGCTTTACTACTTAAAGCGTAATTCGCCGCCAGTAGCGAGAACATCTCCTACCCCAATCGTTAGGCTTTCACTCATTTCTCACTTTCTATATATATTATATATTATTTTTTTTTGAAAAGCGAGCCTTTTTTGCTTCACTTATGCAGAGCGTACTTAAAGATTTCCTTGTCGAAAGCGTCGATGCACTCTTCCGAACAAAAATGAGCCTCATAGCACAGGTCAACGAAGTTGGTCATCCGGCCGCAATGAGCGCAGTTATCAGAAGTTTCGCCAAAGAGGATATTGGGCTCAACTTCCGTGCCAGGAACTGCTTTTGGATACTTATCTGCAAATTTCATATTACTCCCCCACGAACACGAGTTCATCAATGTAGTTTCTATCCTCGGTAAGGATAGGCATATCATCATCAATATACCAAGGATGACGTATAGTAATTGCTCCATTTTCGGTTCCAATAGTTTCTATGTATCGCCGCACGAAAGAACCACGCTTTTCCGGAACAGAATAATCATTCCAGTTAATTCCCTTCTGGAAGAGCATTTCCTGGATATCAGACTGAGATTTTTGATCGAGTTCCTTGTGAGAGAACTGCGCCTGACCAGCAGACTGGATACTGTTTCTGGTAGCATCCTTCTGGCGCCAGATGAAGTAGTTGCAGACTTCTTCCTTGGGAATATTGAAAGCGCGAGCGTCAAACATTGCGCGATTCATTTTAGGACGCCAAAGGCTTGCTTTTTTGAAACAAATAGCCTCTCTATCCTCTTCGCCATCAATTTGAGAGCAGGAATATCCCTCTGTCTCGTATTTTGCTACGAGGTCACCTACGAGCCCGTTAAAAGTCATCGTGGCACGGGCGGCCGCAAGTGAGGTCACCTTCTGGAGGTTGTAGTCAAACCAGGCATCGGTAGTGATTGTGTTGTAATCGACCAGGAGCAGAGAAATTTCATCGCTCTGGACGTAGCCACCAACGCAACCCTGGATACTCTTACACAGGCTGGCGCAGGTCTCTTGCATAATGGTCATAAAATCGCCATCAAAAGGCCTCTCAAGACCGCGTGTAAAAGTGTGGAAAGCGTTACCATCCACGCGGATAATTACGGGCATACGACGAGTGAGATAGATGCGATAGCGATCTTCGTAAAAACCCTTCATGCGATCGCCAAGAGCGTCAAACATATGAAATTCCTCCTTTTCTTATTTTCTATATATATTATAATATATTTTTTTATAAAAATCAAAAAAGAGTACTTTATTTAGAAAAGTACTCTTCTTCATCTATATCCATTTCTATTTGTCTACGCAAATCACTATATTTATAATTTATTGAAGGATTATAATTTTTCCTGTTTCTGCGCCCCTTATTTCTTGTTTTAGGGGAGCACATGGGACAGGAACAATGTATTTTATTCTTTGAATACTGATGGAGGTTATCATAGAAGTAGTGATTTCCCCATGATAATTCATGGTCTAAACGCTGTTTATGGCGAGCTTTACGCCACATATAGTCGCGTGCGCGAGCGCGGGAATTAGGTTTTTCTCTAATCATATAATAACCTCCATAAATGTATATTAAGTTCTTGGATTTGGAGCTGGAGTATCACTGTCACAGCAGTCATTATCGCAGCAGTCATTGTCACAACAGTCACAACAGTAGTCATTGCAAACAACATCCTAACCATTGCAAGAAACATCACACTTCATACACTTATCACAACCATCGTCACAACCGTCATTACAAGAATCACATTGATCTGATTCATATTGTAATCCATTAATAGCAGATTCTAATTCATCAAAATAAGTACCATATATAACATCATTTTGTGAAACTTGTCTTGAACATCGAGCAGCCTATGATACTCTATTAAATTCCGCGGCTGATAAAAAATTAAAATCTATTTTTGATATAGCATTTTCACTTGCGTTTTTCTTATCTCCGGTGTTCCATATTCCATTAATTGTATCAATGGCATCTTTCCACACTGTTAAATCAAAATATCCTGGTCCAATAATCTCTCCCTGTGAGCCACATCGCATCCACGAAAAATTGGCAGTATTTGTCTACCCGCCAGTCTCGCAAAAAGATTCACAGGTGTCGCAGGTGTTTTCGCAAGAATCACAGGTTTCACAAGAGTCACAAGAAGCGCAATAATCACACCCCTCTAATGGCATCTTTTATTACCTCCCCGCTATCTGTAAAATATTTATTATAATTACAAGATTTATCAAGATATTCTTTAAAAATTTTATTATTTTCATTTACCATCTTTTTCATTAGATATGCGCATTTTTCAAAAATCCACATATTCCATAAACAATGTATTTCGTGGTCTATATGAAAATTCTTATATAAGTCCCAGTCAGTAGATGGACACTTCATTGAATCGCAACTGCCTATTAATGGACACGTATTACACAACATTTTATTCGCGCACTGTGGAACATGTATTTTAGTATATTCTGTTAATAATCTAATATGTCTTTCTTTTTCAATTCCTTGCTCAAAAATATTGCCTAAGTAAAATATATTGTCTTTAGTTTTTGAGGTCTGCTCTTGACAGCCATATATACTACCATCATATCCAATTGAACCAAGTGTAGTACCTAAACCACATCTATTATAATTAGAAATTACTGGCTTATTATCTTTATTATATGTATTGATTTTTACTTTTATATCATGCTTTAAAATATTTTCAAAGCCTCGTTCAATAGGAGTACAATGAATAGGCATCTATTGCTATATAAAACAAAAACTCATAAAAGAAAAAATTTTATCTAATTCCTATTCTAAAGTTATTTTATTCTCTTCTGTCCAATTATGTCGATAATCTGGCAGTAAATAAATTCTCTAAAATCCTTGTTTTATTGCAAAAAGATAATTTTCAAAAGTGTGCTCTACAGTTGGTGCATAAATAGTTGATCTAAAAGTAGTTTTTGGGTAATATTGTAAAATATAAGGAATATTCTTACTTACTAAATCAAAACTATTTTTATTATTATTGTAGCAAGGACGATTAAAATTTTGAGTATATTCGTCTCCATCTATAGATAATAAAATTCCTATATTATTTTTTTTCATCCATTTAATACGCTCTTCATTTAATAACGTCCCATTTGTTGTCATCCCCAAATGAATATTATATTCTTTTTTCCTAATATATTCCGTAACTGGAACGATAATCTCATCCCATAATAATGTCGGTTCCCCGCCAAAGAAATTTAATGAACTTTTATTTTTAGAACCTGGATAATTAGGAAATAATTTTTTACGAGTAATTTCATTATTATGAAGCCATTCTACTGCTGCAATAGCCGTATCTAGTGACATAAAATGAGGATTCTATTCAACAAAACAATATTTACACTATAAATTACAAGCGTCGGTAACATTTAAACATATATTATGAAGATACTAATACTATGGCTTATATTCAAAATCCATATAATATAATTCACCCGTTTCTCACTTTATTCTATTATTATTATAACAAAAAAAATAGCGGAAGTCAAGAGACTTCCGCTATTAAAACGTTATTACATTGTACGAAGAAGTCCCTCAAGATCCATCTTGGCATCGCGCTCTGCAATACGTGCATCATTGAAATAGTCATTCATTGCATTGACACGTTGCATAGAAGCGTAATTTGCTGCGATTGCTTTATCAAGCTCACGAGCAGCACGCTTTCTGCGCTTTTCCGCGATTTTCAGAGCGCAACGGCCAGCCGCAAGCTTTCTACCTTTCTCATAATCGAAGGTATCCTTTGGATCGCAAGCAGCAACGCCGCGAACAGTTTTACCCTCGTAGGTAGAAACTGCGATGACGCAAGGAGCGCCAGTAGTCTTGGTCTTGCCCTGATAGAAACGGTACTTCTCAATCGGGTAATTATACATTTTTATTCACCTTTATCTCTAAAAAATTTTTTTACTATTAAAAGGGTTTTTGATAAGGTTAACCCTAAACCTTGACAGTGTGCCTCCTGGCCAAAGGACGACCTCGCGACCGCCGCCCAATCTTTAAATGATGGACACCTTTAATCCTACATCCTGTCTTTGCGAGTTGGGATTTACACTGGGTTTCCGTTCCAGTCACCCGTCGCGATGGCACCGACGCTTCGTGCCGACCGAAGACCTCTCGGGTCAGAGCCGAGTATACAGAGCCGCTATACTACGTCGGTATATTTGGCAGGCCCAGGTGGGTTCGAACCACCACCAACGGATTCAAAGTCCGCTACCCTACCATTAGGCTATGGGCCTATAAAATGAAGGTTTAGGGTTAAAGTCGCGACGATACCTTCAAAACTCGACTCTGGTAGAAGGCGTGAGAATCGAACTCCTCCACATGATCCCAAATCATGTATGCAAAACCATTACACCTCGCCCTCTATATATGCTTCGTAAAAACGAAGTTTTTACAAGGCACCTTAATATTATATTGCTTTACCAACTAAGCTACAAGTCTAAACGACTAGGCGAGATTTGAACTCGTGATACATATATTATATGTAAATTGCTGCAAGTGCCTTTATTTTACTTTTTATTTTTATTCTTGAAGTTCCAGTAATTTTTCATCTTATAGTTCTTATCTTCGGTTACTTCCTTGATAACGATTTCTGGCCACGGGAACACAAAGTTCTTCATTTCTTTTTCGTTATCAAACTCTACCTCGGCATAATACCACTGGTTATCTACACGAGAAACTTCAATTATATAGCCATAGACAACATATCTATGATATTCTTTTTTGATAGGTTCCCCTTCAATGGCAGATGCTAAAGTGTGAAATTGATCCCATGCTAGTTCAATTTCAACTTCCTTGCGCGAATAGATCCCAGGCCCCTTGAAGGTCATCTTGTAGGGTGACATTGAGCCAGGATAGCCGGGGAGCGGAGCGGCTCGCCGCAAGCGAACCTCTTCTTCGCCGGAAATAAGATATGATTGCTCGATTATATAAGCGTCTATCGGTTGAATTCCTTCTGGAAAACCTTTTACAAGCCATTTTCTTTCAATTTCTTGTGCCATATTTTACTCCTTTTCAGAGTCTGGACGGGCTGACGAGGCTCGAACTCGCGACCTTCTGCATGGCAAGCAGACGTTCTACCAACTGAACTACAACCCGATAAAAGTGGCATTTAGTTACTCGACTTGGCCTTCGGCAAGTAACCCACTAAGTTATTCGGCGCCACGACACCGACCCAAGGTTATACATTCTTTTTACATGGATGGCCAGAGAAACCTCAAAAGATACCACCTTGCTTTTAGAGCCATGCCTCTATGGAAATCACAACCACTTCACCCGTGGCCCTGCATTACAAATGGAATCTGATATATCCGGCCAGCTTCTATCCTATTGGTCTTATCTACGCTAAGAGGGTTGTGATATGGAGCTGGCGGAGGGAATCGAACCCCCAACCTACGCATTACAAGTGCGTTGCACTACCGTTGTGCTACGCCAGCATTTTTTTCTTTCTTTCTTTATCTTACATATATATTATATAATATTTTTTTTTAAAAATCAAATGGAGGAGTAATTTACTAACTACTCCTCCATCTCTTAATTAGGGCCATTCACCAAGGGGCTTGCCAAGTGCGCCACGCTCTACATCAGTGCAATAATGTACACTATTTAGATTGTAACTTGCATCAGCAAAAATCTCTTCAGCAATGTCCTGATAGAGGGTGCTTAGTAGACCATGAGCATCATTTAAGTTATCGTTAAAGAACTGAACAACACAGTTCTTAAAAATAACATAACAAAAATCTACAAAGAAATAGCCATCCTCTGCCGGAGATACACAGTCTGCGAAAGCTGGGTTCTTATCAAACACAGTCTTAAACAGCTCTGTTGGAGAAGTGAAAATCTTATTCGCAACTGGACCATCAATCACAATAGGCATCTTAATATTGCCCCAGGTCTTCTCACTAGGAAGAAGAAGCAGAAGAGCAGCATTTTTTAGCCCATTATTACAAGCAATAGTTACAGATGGAGCGCTCCAATCAACATTGAAAGCGATTTGAGGATCTCCATCAAACATAGCCTGCAATTTATTGATATAAGTAATCCAGGGTGGAGCGAGTTTAAGTCTTACATCAGCCATATATTTCTCTCCTTTATTAATATAAATTAGATAGATTTTCTCTATCTTTATCTATATAATAACAAAAAAATTTTGAAAAGTCAATTTTGTTTTGGCGGAACGATTGAGGCGCCTGACTGCGGCACACCCAGGTTATGAGAAAAATTGAGCACCCTCAAGTAATATGTGTTCAGCTTACACCCCATGTCGCTAACCGCAGTTGCCCATGAGCCTCGCCGCAAGGTATTAACCTCTCCTCAGCCTACCACATATTCTTTTGGATGCTCAATCCCAACCTATTCACCAAATTTATTAGGCCGCACAAGAGGTGGAGTGCGCGTCTGGCTTCAAGATTGTTATTTCTAGATTTACAATAAACCGCCCTAAACGCAGCGTCAAATAAAATAACATTCACTATCCACAGTATCCCTACTTTTCGTGTTGGGACCACGCTCAATCTTATACCAATAAACTGTGTTTCGTTGAGAATACTCCTAAGTGTCCATCCACAACTGCAAGGAAAAAAGCAATATTTATAATCCAGACAATTGCAATTAGAAAATTTATTGGTTAGGAGTGTTTTGCACTTGTTGTCCTTTAGCGCAATAACTTTGTTGGGATTAATAGAGACAACACCCTTGGTGGGGAACGGTGGATTCGAACCACCAAACACGTGCTCCCTATGCAAAGAAAAATTGCTGTCACTGTCTTGAACTAGACATCGTCTATAACGCGGCTGTACCATTCGCCTAGTTCCCCATATAAACGCCAGTTAATGTCATAATTATGGTCGTGTGAAACTGGCAAGATGCGACCAGATGGTATCCCGAGCAGGAGTCGAACCCACACAACCCTAGGGCCGTAACCTAGTGCACTATCCATTATGCTACCGGGACACATTTGGCACCCTCGGTAGGATTCGGACCTACGAATACCAGCTTAGAAGGCTGGGGCCTTATCCGCTTGGCGACGAGGGCTTATGTATACGTATCAATTTCGAGACCTAAGTCATGAAGATTTGCATAGATTTTCATAACATGACAACGGTCAAGACCATTCTTGGCGCAATACTTTTCAATTTTCCTCAGATGCTTATACATCTTCTTAAAGCGTTTATCAATCTTTTTCATAACTTGCTCCTTTGTTTTCTGGAGCTGCTACCCAGACTTGAACTGGGGACCCCCACCTTACCAAGATGGTGCTCTACCGACTGAGCTATAACAGCATATGGCGCGCCCCTGAGGTGTCGATCCCCACAGGCTCATCACCTGCCACCCGCTTTCAAGGCGGAGACCAGCGCCGGCTGATTTAAGGACGCATATAAACGACTTTCCGGCATCAGGAGGCAGTCGTCGCCCGAACTGAGGCCCCGCAAGCATCTCAATCCTTGCCTGGCGGAGTGGACTGGACTCGAACCAGCACGCCGCTATGAACGGTTACTCCCTGATTTCCAATCAAGTGCCTTACCAATTAGGCTTACCACTCCTCATCATCTAGTTCATTCTCCACGTATACAACAAAGCAATTACAATTAGGATGATATGGAGGCTGATCGATTTCGTCGATTGGCTTTTCAACGTTATCTTCGACATTACAACAATCTCTATTACAACCATTGCCAGAGGCAACATATCCATATTCAATCTTGGTATATTTGCGAATTATCTTTTTTGTTAGTTTATTACTAACAACTTTAGTTTCGTTATCTAATATTCTAATGATTTCAAACATCAATAGACTTCGCTGTGCTTCATCTGTTTTTTTAAGCTGTGCTTTTTTAATAGCTTTCCAGATTCGTTTATTCAACGACAGCCCATCATTGTTATATGTGTATTCATCAATATCACTATCAGAAAATTGCTCATCAATATCCTTCTCTATGTCGTATATTTCTTTAATCATCTCCACGGTTAATCTACAAGTTTGTCTTAAAGAAATATACGTTAAAGCAAGAATATCATTATGCAACTTTTGTGTATCTTTTTCTTCTCCATCTTGATTGAAAAAGTTAATTATCAGTTTTGCAATCTCTTCCGCGATATCAGATTCTTTTTTCATTAAAAGGGCAATCAATTCTTGATGCCGCTACTTCTTATCTCCCATTGAATCACCTCATTATGTTGGCGTCGCTGGGAGGATTCGAACCTCCGGACTCCTTACGGAGCCAACGCCTTGCTGCAAAATGCTCATATTTTTAAGACCTCCTCAACCGTGTAATCTTTCGCCCAAGAGATATTTGGCTGATTCTGAGTAGATTCAAAACGCAATACCTTTTTAGACGAAGTCTCTTCAACTGGAACAATATACACACGATTTTCCCAAAAAGTAGCAAAATAATCTATATCGTCTTTAGAATAAGATGTTACTCTTCCATTTGATGTTCCAGTAGTCTTAAATTCTATTGCTTTACCCGTATTTTTAGTATATAAATGGGATGTTTTTACTTGAACTCTAAATAAATTACCATTTATATCCCAAATTTGATCATATTTATCTTTGTCGCCAAATGGAATAGAAACTGAAAATCCTTTTGCGATAATATATTCCATTACTTTGACTTCAGTAAGTTTACCTAAAACATTTGTATCCATATCTATATCTAAAAATATGAGTTTTCACAGCAGGGCGCCACCATCAGCCTCTCGGTCACAGCGACATATATAAAGCTCCTTTTAGGAAAAGGAGCAAGAAACCTTTGTTTGATTAGAACCAATCAAAAAGGGTGAAGAAAGGATCGACATTCTTAAAAGTAGCATGGAATGAACCGTAGTCTTTTAAGAACTCGCGCAGCTTTTCATCGTAAGCCTTTTTAGCTTCGATTGCGGCTTTGTAAAGATCCTCTACTTCTTTGGCTCTGGTTGCTCTCTCCTCGGTAAGGGCTTTCTTTTTTGCTTCTTCCTCAGCGATTGCTTTTTCGTGTGCTTCCTCTGCTTGCGCACACAGCTCCTAAGTATCAAACAACTTATCGAGCTTTTCAGAATAGAATTTCATGTAAATTCCTCCCTTTACAGAAAAATTCTCTTTTCCCTCGCACTTCTTCCTCTGGACTTGGGCGCCAGCATATGGTGGTTTAAAAAGAGAAAATAGCAGGTAGAAAACACCACTTGTGTTGAACAACAGAAAGATTACATAGAAAACCACAAACAAAAAACCAAAAGAAAGGAGACTAAACGACAACACACAAGTTTCTAAAAGACTCCTGCTATGGAAAAGTCTTTTTATTTTGAAAGGGGATTATATGAAGAGGTGTCACTCCCCGGCCTGCTCGACTATCTTAAAGGACACATATGAGTAGTTTTAATGCAAGTCAACCTAAAAGAGCAGGATCCCTCCTTGGAGAGCTTAAATTCATAGGAGATGAAGGTTTAGGATTAAAGTCACGACGCTACCTACAAACTCGACTTTGGCAGTTAGCGTTACCCAAGCGACACCACGTGGAGGTTGCCATTGTCGCTCTTGCGGACGGATGATTCGAACATCGTCTCCGCCTTATGAGGGCGGTGAGCTACCATTGCTCCACCTCCGCAATATAGAGGAGTGTCTTTTACGCCAAGACCCACAGACGGTTGCCTTACGGTAGTAACTTTCGTGCGACTTAGAGCTCGCAACACTTGGTGACCCCTGCGGGATTCGAACCCACATTGCCAGATTGAGAGCCTAGCCTCCTTGACCATTTAGAGGAAGGGGCCATTTAGAAACGGTTTTACTTTCGCTTTTATTTTAGTTCGTTAGTGACAAGCCACATATCAGTGCGCTACTTACAGGGGCAACTTAATCCTTATCTGGTTCACGCTTATACTGCCGGTGGTAGTTGAAACCGGAAAAATCCATCCCTACGAACTTCAATTCTACTATACAGGCTGAATTGGAAAGAAGCCTCTGGTGACTCCTGGGGGAATCGAACCCACCGCCTCCGGCGTGAAAGGCCGGCGTCTTGACCGCTTGACTAAGGAGCCATTTCCACAAGACACGTTCTTTTTATATATCCATAATATAAAGAAGAATTGCTGTTTGTGTCTTTCTTTTGTTTTTCTATAAATATTATATTATATTTTTTTTATAAAGTCAAAAAATTTCTTTTTACCTGCGGCCGCAGGTGAAGGTTTCCTACAACCTAGATTATTGGTACTTCGGGTGGGATTCGGACCCACACTGTTCAGGTTTTGAATCTGTTGCCTCCTACCAATTGGGCTACCGAAGCATAAAAGCACTTAGGGCGTCTGCAGCTACCCTCTTTCTGGATACAGCGGCTTCACTGAACCGTATGTTTGTTCCACTGTCGTAGGATAAACAGATACAAAAAACCTAACGGGAGGTTTTCATCCCTCGCCTTCACGGGAGCGAGGCCAAACCTATAACCAAAAGGCCATTCCACGGCTACGTTTCGGCTTAGAACGTATAACCTGAACATCCATCTAACGCGGTCATTTGTTTAATATAGGGCTGACCGCAAGGACCACTCACATCTACGCAGCTCTTTACTTACTATCATCTATTCATAGTATTGTGGGCGCTGCTACCCGTTATCTAATCTGCCGGCTATGGGGATCGAACCCATACCTGCGGCTGGGATTCAGCCAGCCACTATGCTCCCTCTTACATCAAACCCGCATATAAAACTGGTGGCTGTCACCCCTTTTAGCGCCCAGTGCGCGTAGCCGACCCCTCGCGTGCCCGAGTGGAGTTACATATCGCACTCCCAAGCCACCTTCCCACCTAACGAGTGTTATAGGGTTCCCATCGACCTGGCTCACAGGCTTAGACTTGCTTTTGACAAAAGGCGCAGTCAACCTTTTTGGTACTGACGAAGAGACTCGAACTCTTACTGTCATGATCCTAAGTCATGTGCCTCCTGCCAATTGGGCTACGTCAGCATATTGAGAGTTTCCAACTGGTAAAAGAACATTCCAGCCATGCTCTATCAACCAAGTTTGGCATTTGAGTTCTGTTACTTGTCCTATTTGAGAAGGATTTAATTCCATTTTTCACCAATCCCTTTTCCAAAGACATACCTTGTAAGTATCCAAGACAGGCTGGCGGATCAACCCGTTTTCCCTCGGAGCCATATACGGAGCGGTTTTATGGGCTGACCGCAAACCCGCCAAGGAAGAGATGTTCGACTGTCGTGGAACTCTACGTGTGCCCTTAGATCCCGCCCACTAGGGCGCCTTACCCATACAAGAACGGTTTTCCTTACCGCTATTCCGCACAGCATCTTGTATGGTGCAGAGGAATCGCACCTCATTCATCATTCAATGGACTGGTACATTGGGCAGGTAATTGACCAAGCACATTATCCATCATACCCCGTTATAATCTCTTTGTTTTACTTCATAGACGGGTGCGAAATGAAGGTTCTGTAATGACCGGCACATTACATACTCTCTGTTGGTCGAGCTTTTCTCGAGACCGGAACCCTCCATCATATCCTCACGGTGGCCACCGCTTCATAACGACAGGAATGACTTCAAAACGAACTGCCGCCGGTGAGACCTGCTACTAGGACAGGCGCCTTTATACGCCGGAGTTGAAATAATCACTTACAATTAGCATTACCCATCCCGCGCCACGTGGAGGCTGTAAGCTGTGCGGGACTCATTTACTGGGCGTTTTACCCATTGAAACTACCGCGCCCACTTCCTGGACGAGCGCGGACGGGGCTCGAACCCGCATTTCCGCAGTAAACACGACGTCGTTTTTGGCGAGCACGGTGCGCCTCCGTGGAGATCGCCTTCAGCTTTCACTTCTTAACGGTAAGGAAACGCACTAAACGAACCGGCTGGTGGAGGATACGGGTACCGCCCCCGTCTGATTTTCTGTGTGCAAGACAGATGACCACTCTATGCAGTCCCATCCCCCATAAACTATACGCTTTAGATTATAGAGGGAAGCGTTTGCAACTCCTAACCTCTTTGCGCGTCATCTGTCGATACCAACCCTTTCGTTGTGCCATACGAAACTACTCAGGATTTCCTTTACGGCTGTCCAAGTCCCCCGCGCAGTTATATATTAATGGGGAGCGATATTGTATAAGGAGTGGCGGCATTCGATTGGCTCCAATTTGTCTGCTTTACCGCCGATATTGAACATCAAGAGCCCTTCAGTACTCGCGGACAGGCTCCGTGTGAGTCATAGGGATTTTACGTCTTGTCTAAGGACGGCGAGTTTCACATCTGATGTTCAATGTAAGATTTTACTTGGGTGATGGTCTTATTGCCAAGTCCAATTTTCTATCTTGGTTTTTTCCCTTTCTTTATCTTACATATATATTATATATTATTTTTTTTAAAAAATCAATGGGAAGTTCTTTTGTTTAAGGATTCAGTTCAAACATGGAAACGAAAGGGCGACCAGGCTCAAAGCAGTCATCTTCATCCTCCTCGAAGTGATCATATTTTTCATATTCGGCTTCTTCATAAGCTCTGGCGCAGAAACGCAGCCAGTCCTCATACTCTTCGGGGATAACTTCATCGCTATGAATTTGGGTGTCAAAATCATCGAACATTTTTTATATTTCCCCTTTCTTTATCTTACATATATATTATAATATATTTTTTTATAAAAATCAAAGGGAAATCTTTATATCTTGTTTACAGGATCATACATCTGCTGATATTGTTTCACATGATTGTGAGTAACTTTACCCATAAACGCCAATGAGCGATCTTCTTGCATCAGATAAATACGTGAAATATCTGTAGTCACAGCCTGTCTACCGCGTGGATGCGTAAGGCGTTTTGCGTAATCTTCTACATATCTTATGTCAATAGTATTGATTTCTACGCGCTCTTCTGAACCAATAATCACGAATACTGGCATACAATTCTGCAATAAAGGTTTTGTATTGGCGATTTTACCACACCATTCAACTTTATATTCTTCGTGAACATCAGTCACAATAAGATGGGTTTTTACCATTACTTCTTGCATAGTTAATTCCCTCTCTGGAAAGACGCAAAAAAGTTAAGAACATCATCACTTACTTCTCGCTCAACAATATCGTCGCTACGAGGAGCAGGCTTAGATTGATGATAAGGATTCTGTTCTTTCCAACACTTCAAAGAGTGTTTCGCAACACCCTCTTCAGATTCAAATATTCTGTTACATATAGGACAACTATACATATGATACCTCATTTTTGGAGCGAGTGATGGTAGTTGAAACCACATCTCCTGGGTGGAAACCAGGTATAATAGCCGTTATACGACACCCGCATTTATTCTTCAAAGGTTAAAAGATACTCATACAACTCACGCAAACTATTAAATCGAAAGCGCGTATATTCGTTAATTTCCTCAAAAGTCATTGATTTAAATTTAGCCTCAAATTCGGCAGGAATTTCACATCCAAGACGTGCGCCGGCATATACTTTCCCAAGAGCAACACATCCGTGATTCAAAGCATCTAAAAGAACTTTCAATTCCTCTGGAGTATAATGTAAAGTTATTTCTGCCATTCTACTACTTCCTTTCCGTTTGCGGCGAACCATTCCTGGATGACACGACGCTCGGAGCAGGGATTCTGAGGCGCCTCGTGAACAAGGAGCATTATCACAGGTTCTTCGGCGAAGTGCTCTAATGATTGAACATATTTGCCCAAACGCTCACAGCGAGCAACTACATCATTGAAATCAAGTTGGTCAAGTTGATACCGATAGGTATTTAGAAAAAGACAAGTTTGCGGATCTCGCGTTACGCAGGTTTCTGGCCCGCGACATAGATTCTCACAGAGAGGACCGGGCGCAAACACCGGCGCGCGCAAACCATTATACACACCATTTTTATCTTTCCAAACAAAATCTTGCCCTTTATTCTGATGAAACCAGCGAGGGTCAAAGCACGCAGTAGAAAGAGGCACCATATGGGGTTTCATAAATCGAACTTGATAAAAATAGCTTGTGTATATTTTTAACATTGTACCTCTCTTAAATGCTCCGAGACACAGAGGACTATGCTTTAATCAAACCTAACCGAAGCAGAAGCTGTCCACAACCAAAGGACTTCGGGTGGGGTAGTGTGGATTTCCACACCACATCGGTAGAACCAATATTTTACCCTAAAAATCATTTTCAAGTGACTTGATAATGATTGCTGTATGCGTCTCAAAATACTTATTCTTACTGAGTGAGCTTATGTTAGGGGCTTTTTCCGTTATGCACCGGTTATCCTCTCACTCGCCTGGGGTGGTCTTTTTTCTGGGGCTCGACCACCAAGCATCCCCGAAGCCTTACTCGCGATTTTTCAGCAGTAGCATACTTGGCCTGGCTCAGTAAGGTGAACCTCTCTCTCACCATTTCCCCTGCGCACGGGTCGCTCTTAAGGGTCTAATTTTAAGCTATTACTGATGGTGCGCACTGAGGGATTCGGACCCCCGACCCCCACGGTGTAAACGTGGTGCTCTAACCAGCTGAGCTAAGCGCGCATATTACTGAAGTTCTGCACCCTCCAGAAGCTCAGGATGTTTCAAAGGACACGCATTATCCTCGCAATAGGGATAATGAGCCCAGTGTAATCCATCTTTTCTTTTGGATTTGCAGTAGGAAAAACAATGTATTTTGTTGGTAAGCGGGAAAAGCTTTTTGTATTTACAATCTTCCATTGTTTCTCCTTATCTTTATTTTCTATATATATTATATAAAATTTTTTTATAAATGTCAAATTACTTCTTTTTAACCAAGTAACAATTCTCAGGAGGAACGCTCCATCTTTGACCGTCCTTGGTTATAAGAATTGCATTGCCATTCTCTTTATACTTACCAGTAAACAAACCGCTTTTCTTTCTTCCGTCAAATGGAATTGTTACCGGCCACTCATATCTTTTTCCGATTTTTAAGATTTTCATAGCAAGACACCTCAAAAGCGTATGTAGGAATCGAACCTACTATTCAAATTTTCAAGATTTGCGTCCAACCATTAGACTAATATACTTTTTAAGTAAGATTGCTGCGTGTGTCTTTATCTGGTCCCGCACCCTGGGATTGAACCAGGAACCTTCCGATTATTGGCGCCGATAGTAAGAATTGAACTTACTCCTCCCCAGATTACGAGGGGCATCCTTCGTGCTACCGTTACACTATACCGGCAAGTCGGATGCTCTGGCCGGTTGAGCTAGTACGGGATATAAAATCATCATCTTTTTGACAGAAAGACTCGAATTAGGGGCTAAACTGTTGGTGCTGCAGGCAGGGTTCAAACCTGCGAAAAACCTCCGCATTATCAGTGCGGCGCTCTACCAACTGAGCTACTACAGCATATGGGGTGGAATATCGGTTACGATCCGATACTAAAAGTGCCACAAACTTTCGTGCTACCACTACACCAATTCCACCATAAGGTGGCGCCATATCGGAGGACACAACGCCAACGCGGTTGCAATGATTCTGTTTTATCCACCAATATGGCGTGTGGTGGGCAGGGAGGGAATTGAACCCCCGACACCTTGGGCTTCAGCCAAGTGCTACTACCAAAGCTGAGCTACCTGCCCATATACGCTATCTACTACTCCTTTGGTCTTTTACACCACGGTATATTCGGTTCGATAGCGTTGACCTCTTGGTTTATCGCATACGCTTATGGCTTGCCCATCGCCGGTTTTACGTGCGTTCAGTCATTCGCACAATCAAGTGGCTTGAAAAGAGAAAATGGTACCTCGAGTTGGATTTGAACCAACGACTTACGGAATATGAGTCCGGCGTTCTACCGCTGAACTACCGAGGTATATTGGTGCGCAAGGCGGGACTTGAACCCGCACGCTCTTACGAACACAAGCACCTCAAGCTTGACTGTCTACCTATTCCAGCACTCGCGCATATATAAGTCAGCAGTTGGCTCAAAAGCGTCGCTTTGATAAGGACTACTCGTTACAGCTGACTTTTGCTCTACGAGTAAAGGAAAAATGGCAGGCGACCAAGGATTCGAACCCTGACCAACGCTTTTGGAGAGCGGCATGCTACCGTTACACCAGTCGCCTATATAAGCGGATGCTTTTCTTCTCCCGTACCGCCGACAGGGCCTTTCAGGTTCAAGCGACCTGGAATTGACAATCTTTATATCCCGTGTCAATTCATCACACGGCAATGCATATTTGAGATTGCGCACTCTCTACGATATGCCAGCGTATTTTGTCCGATACTGTACCCTCGGATCCACGGGTCTGGCGGCTCGTGTAGGATTCGAACCTACGACCCATCGGTTAACAGCCGATTGCGCTACCGCTACGCTAACGAGCCATAATGAGGACTTTACTCTTGCGGGCATCTCAGCGTCCTCTCCGCTCTAATTATAAAGATCTCTCTTATGGTGGACTAGGTTGGAGTCGAACCAACTTTCCGCGGTGGGTCTAACCCTACACTCCCCAGTGTTACCAGCCCATATGTAGCGCGTTCTTCCTTCTTGTTTATACTCCTGTAGGGTAAACGCGCAAGACGTTGTGAAGGAGTTTTGGTGGGCCGGGTTGGACTTGAACCAACAACGTCTCTTACGTCACGATTTTACAGACCGCTTGCTTCACCAATTTGCATACCGACCCATACTTTTTTCTTTCTTTTCTTATCTTGTATATATATTATAACAAAATTTTTTATAAAAATCAAATATAATCTTTTTTCTAACGCTTAATTTCTTTAAAGACAACTCCATATCCATATTGCATCCCAAGTTCATCTAAATATTTATAATTACCATAATATGGATTATCTGGAGTCCATTCAACATACAATTTGACTTTTTGTTCTAAAGTCTATGCTTCATTCATATGACCATCCCTTTTAAGATAATGATAAATTGGCATAAATACCACGTTTTTCAAGCTCATTCTGGATATACTCCAGATCAGAAGGACCGAAATCATCGTCCAGCTCAAAGGAAGTGCTACCGGTCGCAATCATTTCGACTATTTCATCCAGCTCGGTCTGATGCTTTGCAAACGGAGAGAATGCACGATTCTCAATCGCGTTATTACCCCATCTGGTAGGATTAGGACTCCAAAGATCAAAATCGCAGCTAGGACTATCGTGATAACCAAGGAACATATTGAACAACTCCTTATCTTTATTTTCTATAAATATTATAATATATTTTTTATAAAAAATCAAAGAAAGAAGATTCCTCTTGTGTCATAAATAAAAAAGCGAGGTAGAAAATTATTCTACCTCGTCCAAAAGATATTCTAAATCAATTTTATCATAGTCTAAATAAGAGATTCTTTGTAATGGAATATTATGATTTTTACAATACTCATTTTTCATCTAGTCATGCTTGATTAATTCTTCATTATGCCAAGCACTTCTTTCGTCTGTGTGCTATCTTCCATCATATTCAATTAATTTAACAAGATTTTTATTTGAATCATATATGCCAAAATCAAAACGTAAATAAGACTAATCTTTCAAGTCTTTAAATTTTACTTCTTGCTAAAATAATATATGATTATCTAATAAAATTTGCCTAATTTTATTTTGACCTAATGAATTACCTATACAACCACAAGACTAAGTTAGTCCTTGTCTTAAAGAACTTCCATCAACAATTACTATATTTCCACATTCGCATTTACAAATCCAGCGAGGCTTATTTTGTTGATTATTCTTTAAACAACGCTCTAAGACTGTTAAGTTTCCAAATTTTTTATTTGTTAAATCTATAAATCTAGTTGTTGCTCCTATTGGCTAAATATTCTATTTCATATTCTTAGATGCCAATTCCTTTTGCAAACAACCACATGATTTAGTATGTCCGCTTGTTAAAGCAGATCCTTCTACGTTAATTATATTTCCACAATCGCATTTGCATTTCCACAAACTAGAATAATTTTTTCGTTTTTCTCTTTGTTTTTGTGTTTCTTCCTAATTGAATTCTAGCACTAATAATTTTCCAAATTTTTTATTTGTTAAGTCATTACGAAAACCAATTCCTTTGTTTTGTAAATACTTTTGTTTTCCAATAATTCTTTGTTGTTTCCCAAAACAACCACAAGAAAGAATTTTACCGCTTCTTAAATCACTGCCGCGGACTTCTTTAATATTACCGCAATCGCATTTACAAATCCATAAAATCTTATTAGAAGAGTCTCGTCCGCCTTCTTTTAATACTAATAATTTTCCAAAACGCTAATTTGTTAAATCAATCTTTTTTCCCATTTTATTTACTCTCCTTTTATTTTATTCTTCTATTGTATATAAAAATTTTATAAAGAAGAATAAATAAAATTGCCCAACTTTACAGATTTAATCTTCGCATTAAATCTGCCAACGTATCTTGTTCTTCCTGCGTAATATCAGCAGGTTTAAAACTTCCTTCATCTGCGGCCGCAGGTGAATCGCTCTCGTCATCAAAGTTCATTTCTGGCGAAGTCGTCTCTTCGACTCCGCGATATACTTTCGGACAAGTAAGAGAAATGGCAATCTGAATTTTACTTCCGCCATCATCTGCCCAACAATAATATTTCTTATCATACTCACCGATATAATCATCACCAAGAGCATCTGCTATAATTTTTACAACTTTCTCTTTTGCTACATTGCCTTTTGCCATATCTTATCTCCTTAAAAAATTATTCTTTCCGGTGGCGTATGTTGACTATTAGCCCAACAGTCTGGGCACAAACATCTTGAATCGCCATCTCTATATTTTACTACATCTGGCATATCCCGTACGCCGCACTCTTGGCATATCGCTGTCTCATGTGCAAAACACTCAGGACATACCCTTAATCCAGAATAATCTAATTCATAAATATCATCACAATGAGTCATAGTGCCACAAATTTCACACTCTATATAATCTTCATTATTATAATATCCATATTTATCAGCGCAAGACGGACAAGTCATAGATTCCGTATAAGCTATCCTGCCCTTGCCGCAAACAGGACAATTACAGGGTTTTCCAACTACAACCTCGGTTTTATCGCTCGTCATACCTGTATTATCCCCGGACCAAGGTGAATCCATACTCTTATATGCCCAAAGCGGAGAGTAACAAGTAGAGCGCAGTAAATCATTAAAATGACACGTATTTGGACCGTTGCGAACTACATCGCTATATCTCTTAAATCCATCTCCTATTGGAATTAATTTAGAAAAATGGTATAATTCTTGCGAACGTTCATCCTTAAACGAAGAAAGAAAAGTATCTTTCCAATCTGTCCATTTACCGAGTCCCAAAGTAGGAAGCATTTGTTTCCTAATGATTTCAATCCCTTTTTCTGCGGTGAATGGGTATGGTCTTCCTGCAAATACCATATTCCTATTATTGGAAAAGAACAATAAAACTCGCCATTTTTTAGAATTCCACGGAATTGTATCTGGAAAATGTGGTAAAATAGCTTGTTTATCTGCGCGCAGATAGCATACAACTGTAGTATCATCAACCATATAGTTCATATTACCAGAACGATATTCCCCATCTAGGGCGTGGCATGAACGCCAGTTATGAGCATTTTCGCTTATACTTAAATAATCTAAAGGATGAACTGAGAAGCATAAATATCCAGAGATAATATTCTCTTGAATGATTCTGCTTGCTTCGCTTTGTAGTTGTTTAAGTCTATCAACGTCCTTCTCGAAGAATTTAAATGCTTTTACAACTTTATAGTTTTTAGGAATAATCACATCTTTATAATATGTAATATATTCTTTGCTCGTCTTATTGTTATAAAAGTCTTCAACACTAAGACTACTAAGGAAATTACTTAATGGAAAGTTATTATAATGTTCATCGACTTGATTGGCAAAATGATCCAATTTATCACACTTAGCCTCATTGTCCAGCTCAAAGGAAACTGGTTCATCGCACTGATAAATTAGATTACCGCCCATTTTTTCAATAAAAAATTGTTTATTTTTAAGCCAATCGTCAATAATAGATGAAATTCCATCTAATTTGCTGTCGAAGCCCTAAGAATAACTTAGGACTTCGGCCACATCTTGTTTAATTTGCTCTATATCAAAATGCTGTTCCATTACAACCTCACATTACAACAGTCTTTACTCTCTTTTTTCCAGCGCAGTCGGGACAAATTTCATCATCTTCATGTTCCACCTCAAAGGGTTCGCCGCATTTTTTGCACCAGTTGATGTTGGTGTCAATGCAATCAACGCAGTAATATAAAGATCCCTCAAAGTCTTTAGCCTTAACAAGAAAAACGTCATCTTTGTCATAAATTTTTCCACATTTAGAACATTGACATTTTTCTGAAGCAATGGAATTAGCCGCTGGAAAATAACCACCGAGTTTGCGTTCATATTCCCATTCATCTTCATCATCGAGAGGATATCCGTATGCTGTCATATATTTTCTACCTAGAGAAAAATAATACTTTTCAAGCATATCGGGAATATATTCGAAATGAGGAGCATCATTCGCTGAATTCAGCATATTAATTACTTTATTATAAGTACTCATCATAGCACTTGTGTTTAAAGTTTCAGTTTCTCTATGCTCTCCAAAATACCCAACAGAAAGATTTACACCAGCAATTTTCCATGCCGGGCATATATCGCTAATATCGCTAAAAGTTCCCCAATCGGTTACAAATCCGAAATTTTCAATATATTTCTCAAACTCATCATTAGCACAAGAATAAAATACACAGTCATTCATGCCCTGACGATCAAGTTCAATTATATACTTTACATCAAATGGCACTTCTGGAATTTGATGAACGAGAGCGATTGCACCTAATCCGCCTTTTTCTTCATCCGTAGTAAGAATAATATGAGGACGATAACCGGCCTGCACTATTCTCCAAATTAGATATACTCCTGCTCTATCATCTGCGCCCAGCCCTTGAGGAGACCACATAACATGATATTTTGAATCATAATAAATTTTCTCCGGCGGAGTTTTAAATACTGTATCCATGTGGGCCACTAAAACAATAGGAATATCGCCTTCACAAAGAATATAATCCTTGGTTATATCAATATTCTTTTTAGTGTAATATTTATTCAAAAAATTCTTCATTGACCGCATAAGAGCAGTCTGTGACATTCTTGCGATTGTATTGAATAATGCTTGATCCGTATCAGTCCATCTAGTCACAATATTCTTTTGCACCTTTCTTCTTATTTCTATATATATTATATTATATTTTTTAATAAAAATCAACTATATATATTACTTTGCTTCTACTTTTTCTATCTGTTCGAGAATCCTTTTACTATTTTTATCTATGGCATTGATTAAATTAAAGGCCTTTACGCAGTAACTACATCTGGTTGGATCTTCCTGACAGCGCTGGCCGCAGTTAAGACGTCGATGTGCAAAATAGTGTTTATCATCATCCTCTACTGGCAATAATTCAAAACCGCGATTATCAACATTTTCATTTAGATAAGTTAATAAAAGATTTAAATTTCCAGGCCAATTTTTCTATTCTGCATAAACTTTATACAGTGTCCTTTCATTTTGTAAATCTGATGTGTCAAATTCCATATGCGAAACATATTCTTCATATACCTCTACATCTTCTGGTCGTACATATGTCCCGCAAATTCCATTTTTACGCACCATATAGCTGTTTATACATTTATTTACAACTAATCTAATTTCAACATCGCCGCAAATATTTTTTACTTTCATTAAATTAAAATATAATGGCGCATCAAGTAGAACCTAATTCACTTGTAAATCTAAAAGTCCTCTTAGCTCCCAGAACGTAGAAGCGGGATAAGACCAAAATGCCTTATATCCATTTTCGTGAGCTTCTTTGATAACTGAAGAATCTTCAGCGGCAATTATAATATTAAGCAAGCCTTTATACAAATTTAGTGTATTCCAATCAATAATCTAATCTTTTGGAATATATATTACAATATCAGCGGCGCAAGTCCAATCATCAGATATAAAATCTTTGAGACGCTCTATATCTTTATAATCAACCCTAATTTCCTAAACCTATTTTAAAAAAGTTAAAGGCTGACGACAAGAAACCATAAATTTCAAAATAATCACTCCCTTATATTATAATTATAACAAAAAAAAATAGGTAATGCAACTTTTATTTCTGCGGACGGTAGGCACGTGCGCTGGCGCGGCGAGCAGGTTAAAGACAAAAAGAGCCGAGGGATAATTCCCTCGGCTCTTGATTGTGGCGTTGATTACGCCTAAAAATATGAAGAATCTGCATATTTCCATTTAAATCCATAGGCTGATTTTGCAGAGCCTCTACACGCAGCAGTAATACAAGAGCCTGGCTTTCCAACTGTTTTTCCTAAAGCTCTTGCTGCCTCTGTAGCAGATTCGAAATAGTTTAATTCTTCTAGTGTATTATAATCCAACTAAATAACTGGAGTTTTCTAACTGCGTGTGCTATTTACTTTTTCAAAAATCTTATTGTTATCTCCAACATATCTCCAGTAAAATCCACAAGAACTTTTGTGTTTACCTGCGGCCGCAGCCTATATAGCAGTCCAAGAACAGCCAAATGCCTCTCCTGCCGCACGCAACGACGGGTATGTAGTAATAACAGTCAATGTTTTAGGATCTATTTGTTCTACTGGCTTTTCTTCTTGCCACTCTCCGAAATTCTCGCAACCAAAGATTTTAAGTATATTTTTTACGGTATTATAATGACAATTGAAATGTTTAGCGGTTTCACTTAGACTGTTAGTTTTCTAATAATCCTCAAAAATAGCGTCAATATTATAATGAAAACCAGAATTGCCACCAACTGTTAGATTGTATCCATTCTCAAAAGTATTATAATATTTTATCCAATAAATTTCTCTTTCGTCTAATAATTCTTTAGGACACTCTTCCAATATTTCAAAACTAAAATTAGCAACACCATATCTTTTTATCGCATTATGAATATATGAATTTTTATTTCCGGCGATATGCTCCTGCCATCTCTACTCTATTCGAATAGACTATCCAATATAGGCCATCTGGTTAATTTTATTTGTGATTTTATAAATTCCTATCATAAAAATTACCTCCTCTAAAACATATTGCGTTTTAGAGGAGGTAATTTATTTACTTTTGCCCGACAGGTTGTGGAAAATCAAGCTTTGCGGTACGCAACGACCTTGCGCTTTTTGTTACCCTCTCCAACGAGAGTGAGCTCACCCTTTTCCAGAGTCCCTGCCTTGGCGGCAGCGTTGAGGCGGTAGGCCACTTTAGACAGACTTACATCTTCGCCCTCGATGCGGGCCGCGATGTCAGCGATAGACTCAAAATCCTCGCCCACAGCCGCAATAACGGCATTGGTAAGAGCGTCGCCATCGGCCTTCTTCTTCGCGGCGGTCTCCTTGGCCTTCTCAGCCTTATGGTCGAGCTGGGCGATCTTCTTCTCAGCCCAAGCCACGATGGTATCGGTGTCGAGGTCATCAAAGGTACCCTCAACGATGGCGGTGTAAATCTTGCGGTCGGTCAGCTTATCAGTATTGGTCATGGTATTCACCTTTCTGGCGTCGGTCGCCACCCAAAATATTTTTTGATTTTGTAAGGGTTTCTTTCTTTACCTTACATATATATTATATATTATTTTTTTTAAAAAATCAATGGGAAGTTTTTATGCGCTATTTTCTCGGTAGCTTTTGCCCGACTTGAAGTATTCAAGATCCTCGGGGTCTATAAGAGCCAGACCTGCTTCAGTAAGATCGTCAATCGGCACAATTGGATAGTAATGATACCAATCATTAAAATCATTTAAGCGCTTGTGTTGAAAGTTTTCCCAATCTTTGAAAATGGAGGGAGCGCAATTTTCGCAGACTTTAATAACGATAACCGAAGTCATATCATAACGACCAAAGACACTATCTTCAGTTACTGCTTCACGCAAAACATCGGTTTCAGTCTCACCGTCACGTCCAACAACAAAGGCATAACTCCAATCGTCATTATCCACGTCCATCACTTCGCCGCAATTATCACAATTATCTAACTGCTCGAAGCAATAACGACAGTAATAATTACCATTACATTCAATGAGATCGTGTTCGCTGGTAATAGTATCGCCGCATTTACAGCAAGAATAGACAGTAATGCAGTTGTTACAGACTAAAGCACTTTCACCATCAAAATCGCTATAAGCATCGCCGCAGCACACGCATTCGCTCTCGCCGGAATAACTGGTATAAATTTCGCCTTCAAGACCATCAACGAAGATGAAATGATAATCATTTCCTCCGTAGAAGTCATTATACATAGCGGGACCGCATTCAAAACCGAGCTTGACATCAACATGATCATCCTTATAGGTTGGACGACTGCCCCAGGTATCAGGATAATGCCAGTTGACAATCTTATCCAGATACTTTCGACCAGTGCTCTTTACAAAGAGCTCGCGGAGCCACATGATAACCTCGTCTTCCAAGGTGCGGTTCCAATAGGGATAACCCTTGATACCAGCAATCATGTTTTCATTGACGATAAAGAACTCTCTCCATCTTTTGGAGTTCCAGGTGATAGTGCCATAGTCGTCGCTATCCCAGCTCAGCTTATTGGAATCAGACTTGATATAGCCCACAACAACCATCGGAGAGTTCATCATTTCAATGACGCCACGACGGAATTCGCCATCTTCCCAGTTCATACAAGAGCTCCAGTCGTTCGCGTTATAGCTGGCGGTCATATAGTCGAGAGGGTGGATACTGATGCACAGCGTTGCCTGGATATTAGCCTCATTCATAATCTGGGACTGACGCAGGCGCAGATTCTCGAAACGAGAAGACATTTCAGCGTTATTACAACCCTTAATGATGCGACCAAGAGCTTTCATAACTTTACAGCCCTCAATGAGTTTGTAAACCTGATTATTGGGCAGTTTGATTTCAAATGTAGGTCCATCATAACGATTGGAAACCCAATTATCAGCACTGAGAAGCCATTGGCGAATGGAAAAGTCCATACTATATCCACGGCCGCCATCGCTCTTGCGAAATACACTACAGTGCCAGTCTTTTCCGTTGGTCTCTTCCAAAATTTCAAAAAGTTTATTTCTAATGTATTCGTAGTCAGAGCTCCAGAAAATTCGCCGCATGTTATCATACAGCTCATCGTCCTCGACGACAGACTTGATTTTTTTCTTCAAAATTAACTCGCCACCGAAAGCTTTGGCGATAGGAGCCTTAGCATTCTCCCAAAAACGCAGAAAGGTAGGAAGATCAGCGAATTGACCAGTGAAGAAATCACTTCCTTCTTCCTCCACACTATTTCGCAGAATATCAATGATTTCTCTTTCGTCGGGAGTAATTTTATCAATCAGCATCAGCAATATCTCCTTTTTTCATCTTACATATACATTATACAATAATTTTTTATAAAAATCAAAGAAAGCTCTTTTTCTCTCATAAGAAAGCTTCTTCGTCTGATTCTAAAATGTCGGTTATCTCACGAACCGCTTCGCTGTTGGACAGAAATTCATTCATCAAAGGGCTTAAAACATTATTCCACCAATCAACGATACTTTGGAAATGATTATTGATATAATCAGCAGCCCATTTAGAAGCAGCCATTTCAAGGGGTAGATGAAAATAAATATTGTCGCGCTCATCTGCATCTTCGATTACATCGAGATCTTCGACGGTTTTATGGTAATAATTATATGCTTTTGTGTCAAAACAGGTTCTTGTAACTTTGTGGCCGTATTCATGGAAAATACTGTAGATAAACAAATTCATATGGCAATTCAACTCTTCTTCAAAGAACCGGCTAAAATTACGATCAGCACGCTCAGTGGTAAGGAAAGACCACGTGATTTCATCTGCCTCATCTTCAAATCCACTCTCAAAATAAGCGAAATCGAGGTCACAAGAGATTCTTACTTCTCCACCGATTGGAGCGAGGAAGTCCTCGATAGCCTTATTGACACGGTTAATAAGTTCCATCTCAAGTTGCCCCCTTTCTTCATTTTCTATATATATTATATTATAATTTTTTATAAAAATCAAAGGGAGAACTTTTGTTCTCCCTTTGTAAGGTGTTTATTTAGAAACGCCACTTATCACAAGTGGTCCATATACTGCAATTCTTACAGTCATAACCGGCGCACTTTACTTGAGCACCGTGACTGCGGGCTGTGTACCAGATGTGGCCTTCGTCAAGCCAGGGATTCCGCCATTCATCATCAGCATGAAAGGGAGCAGATCACCCTTATCCTTTCTGTTCATCAGGAAGTAGAGCATCATGGGATTCTTAGAGAAATCCATGTTGTTCATGCCACCAGCCAGGAAGAGCAGAGTCGGATCGAAATCGTTATTCTCACCGTTGAGCATCAGGAACGGAAGCATATTGCCGAAAGGATTGTCGGGATTAGCGGTCATACCGCTCATATCGATCAGCGGGCAAACCTTGGTGAAGAAGTTGAAGCCGAAGGGGCTCTTCACAGGCAGAATGTCCATAACAGACGCAGTCGCGTAGTCAATGACATTCACAGTCGGGCCTGCCATAGTACCAGTGCCGATATCGCGTACGAACACAGGCTTGCCGCCGTGCATCAGGATATCGCCGGGCGCAATCGCGGAAAGCGCAACAGGCATCTTGTAGATCATCTTGGAAATGTCGAAGTTGAGAACCTCAACATCCATCAGGTCGCCAGTCTTGGCGTTGTAGGCGATCCAGCCATTCTTCTCAGTGCGAACAGCCAGACCATAAGGACTCATGCGGAAAATGTTGCTGGATACGGGGCCGAACTCGAAGTGGAACAGATCATTGGTATTCATTTTACTTGTCTCCTCATTTTTATTTTTATCTTTTTCAATTTCTTCTCGAATAAATTTACGACATTTTTCTTCATTGATAAGTGTGTCGCAAAGGGAAATACTGCCACTATATGTACTATAGTCAAGGGGGTAAGTGGTTGAACTTACAGTATTTCCAGCAGTATTTCCAGCATACGATGCACCATTCAGAACGGTGGCATTGGATGCGGTTGGGGTATCGCAGTAATAGTTGCTACTCAAAGTACCTAAAAAGCCTCCTTGTACAGGAGTAATTCTATCCCATTTTACATGTAGGTAACAACCGAAACTATTGTCGGTATCTTTGAACTCCCCAAGGACTTCGTTGATGCCACCCGTAAGATTCAAGGTATATACCTTGAACGAATGAGTGTCGATCATATAAACAATGCCAATGTACTTGTCCGAGCGATGCGCAAGATTGCGCCAGTCGGGATACGGCATTTTTCTATAGAGCTTATCTGCAACAGCACCAGCAAAATCGTCGAGGAGCTGAACTCTATCTACAATTTTCTTCAAATCTTTCATATAGAGAATACTCCTTTTTATTTTCTATATATATTATACATTATTTTTTAATAAAAAGCAATACTATATGAAGAAATGCCTTTTGGATTTATGCTCCAAAAGGCATTTCTTCATGCCACAGGCGGGGCAAACCCGAAAATAATTGTGCAAATCAGTCGAAAGATATTGAACAGAAAGACGATTACCACAAACCAGTTGCAGAACATTCTGGCTTTATTTACAGGGCCGAGGCAATACATGAAAAATGTCTCGGTCTTTTTGCCAGAATACTTTGCATTTTTTATATTAGAATGCCAGAGATCCCACCATAGATAGATGAGAACGCCGATGATGATGAAATATACGGCGAAGAACTTGATGGATGCGAGCGTAAAAGCAAAAGCTGCCATTTAGTCAACCTCCCTGCATCTGGTCAGCACGGTCTGCTTAGTACCCTTATACTGCTTGAGTTCCTTAATGGTTCCTATGATGTGATGCTCGGTGCCGGCACTCCAGGACCTGGCCGCAGTTGTCCAGACATAGCAGTTGCCATCATAGTCCCGCATGATATGCATGGTACTCGGACCATAGTATCCATCGAGCAGAATAGCATTTTCAATCGTCACGATAAGTTCGAGTTTATCGCCAATTTCACCCTGCCATTCGCTTTCGTCCTCGTCGTAGATAAGCGTTTCAACGGCGGCCGCAACCACATTCTCCGGCTTCAGAGTTCCATCTTCATTGCCGACAAGTTCCCAGGGCAGGCGCACAGGCTCAACATCGTCCGGAATATCATCGGGAAGCTCTTCGGTAGAGATGAAATACCAACCCCAGGGACGAGCATAGCGAGCCGAATTATACTTGAAATAATCCTTGTCTTCGTAGGTGTTGCCCTTGAAAATGGTAATATAACCCTTCTCAAAGCCGAGGATTTCCTTCTGAGTCTTCAGCTGCATAGTATTCGGTTTTACATCGTCGGGGTACATCTTGGCGTACTCCTTATCCGTATACCAACGGACAGGCTTCAGGGCGCCATTCTTGGTGCGAACCTGCACATACTGACGGCCTTTAGAGATGTAAACATCGCCTACCACCTCAAGGCTCTGATAGGATTTTGCTACCATTTAGAACACTCCTTTCGTAAATACACCAGGCCAATCTCCAAAACTATCTCGTTTTGTCTCCATCGGCTCCCACATTGCGCTAGTCTGGTCGCGCCAATCTTTAGGGTCCCACTCATCTGGCGCAGAGAAGCGGTCGGCGCAGTCATCGCAGCAGTCGAGCATGAATTTAGTGAAGCGCACTTGATCGTCATAATCATCTAAATCGCCCATAAAGAGATAGTCGTTTGTATCTCCGTAGGGAGTTTTTGCTGTTACTTTGATAAACTCAACCATCTTCATCCTCCTCATACGGAGATTTAAACGGGAACTGATTGTACCAGTCTTCACCGAAGACCTGGCGGAACATGTCGCGCTTTTCGTTCTCAAACGCTTCATAGATAGCGTTTTCGCAGTCTTCATTGGGGGCATTTCTTACTGCGTCTTCAAGCCCCATATCGAAATAGTCCATATCGGACAGGTAATCCTGCTCCTGCGCGATGCGAACGGCCTCGGCAAAGTACTTTCTCCATCTGTCGATATCACGGAACATTTCTGAAAACCCCCTTTCATTCATTTTCTATATATATTATATATTATTTTTTTATAAAAATCAAAAGAAGAAAAATTTTTTGGATATGATTATCAGGTGATCCAGTTAGACCAAACCCAATACGTCAAAGAGCCATCTTCTTCCCATTCATATCGGTAAATTTCTACATCAAGAGAATAGCAATCTCCGTCTAAAGGAAGAAGCTCTGTCCCAGTCCATTCGCAAGAACCGGTAAAAATACCATCAGGTTCGTCTGCGAAGTTGGTTCTCTCCTGACAATATTTTACAGGAGGATGACCTTCAAGTATGTCTCGAAGTGTCATTTTAGTAGAGATCTTCGGAATACAGGACTGTTTCATGCTTTACTCCTTTATCATATCGTAATTGCGCAGGTATCTGGCCGCAAGCTTTGGCGTGTTCATATGCCTCATAGCGGTCAAGGAACTCATTATCGGTAGTTAAGAAACCTTCAATGACAGCAGAACTCGCTCTGGCTTTCTTAGAAAGTTCTTTATTTAAATCAAATAGTGTGGCATAGCAGTCACTATGCCGCAAGCCGCAAACAGTATATTCATATATACCATCGCGAATTTTAAGTGCCGCACAAACGATCATATAGATTCTCCCTCCTGGATTGACTTATGTGAATTATTATGATATAATTATTTTAGTGAGATGAGATATAGGATGCGTGATGAACTGCGCCATTCCGCTGACTGAAGGACAGATTCTCCCACTGTTCCGGAGTCATATGGTAGACGCAATCACGATAGATACGTCTTGCTTCGATATATTCCTCTTTTTCGAATTTCTCCCACAGCCTCCAACCGTCAAACGGGCATTGCTCCGGCCGCAGGCCACCTGCATCAAAGAGCATACCATGAATATAAGCGGCGAAATGATTATCGACGGGGTTATACATAATATTACAGACGTACCATGGATTGAAACGCTCTTTAAGAATCACCGCGAACCAGAAACAATTTCCGTGAAGGAAATTATCCTGTGTACCATCAAAGTAGGAGATAAACTCTTCGACCTCGCGCACGATCTTTTGATTGAGTTCCATCATAATCTGGTTTTCGGTTTTGATATTATCAGGCATATTGAAATTTCCTTTTTTTTGGATGAAATTATCAAAATGTAGTTTCAAAGCCGAAAAATTGGCTTTCCGGCTTTGAAAAGGTTCACGAATCGTCACGGAATCATTCGTAAACCGTCACGGATTTTTAATTCTATAACATTGCGGACAGTAATAATGTCCGTGTTTTTGTTCGTCTACTACGATGATAGGCTCCAACAACCCAGCGCCGCAAGATTCGCACTGGGGGATATGGTCGTTGTGTTGAGAGCAATAATCGTCTGGTTTGATTTTACCCTGCATTTGTTGTATCATAATCTGGCAGGTTAGTTGCTGCGGCAGATATAGATGGCAGGTACTACATTTCTTCTGGAACATTACATCCACCGACAGAAAAGATATTTCGTGAACTTTGGCACTTTCTCTTCGGGGTGCTGTTTGTAGTATTCTTCGAAGAGGCTTGTGAACGCTACGAGAGTGCGGTTGATGGTTTCAGAGTCGGCGAGGATGGAATCGAACTCAACAGGCTCGCAATCTTCTGCAACGTTATGAATAATTGAACCGAAAAACAGTGGACCTCTGCCGGTTGCCGGGTTTGCGTCAATAAACATATCCTCAATCCAGCCGGGATAGTTATCATAACCATCTTCATACTTGCTCCAGGCATACGCCCAAACCTCTGGAGAGATTTTATATCCAGCAAGAACGACTGCTTCAGGTGTGTAACTCATTCTTCTCGTCCTCCTTAATCATTTTGAGATTCTTTTTACCATTGCGGAAATCACCTTCACCAGCAATAAAAACCTCTGCGATGTGATTGGGAACCTCAAAGAAAGTTCCCTCACAGGCAACGCAAGTGAGCTTTATACTCTCTATATCGTTGCCGAAGTAATCTTCCATGATTTGAGTTGCTTGTGCGAAACTATCGCCATAAAGAAGAACGCTGGTATGTTCCAGGGTTGCCGGATATGTAGCCTCATTGTAGTAATGAACTTTAGCGATAAATGGTAGCATCTTTATACTCCTTTCCTATTTTTCTATATATATTATAACATATAAAATTATAAAAGTCAAATGGATGCGGCTGTGCTCGGTGTGAGGAGCGTTGAGACGGGGTCGCCGCAGGAACGGATGGGTAAAAATTATAGGTAATTTTGGATAGTCGTATGTTAAAAATTTAGACGCTTATATAAATTGTTAAAATTTTAGACTGAGTGTGTTAAAATTTTAGACGCACTAATTAATTGTTAAAAAATTAGACCGATATATGAACTGTTAAAAAAATGTGTTAAAATTTTAGACCCTGTATTACACGGTCTTACTGGGTATTACAAAGTTTGGGTATGAAGTGTTAAAATATTTAACAAAAAATTGAAGATACTATGAAAGGATGTGTATTAACTCGTGAAAAATTTAAAAGGATTAGACACTAGACAAATTCCTAAAATAGAAAAAATTTGTGCTGATAAAAAATATCACGATATACTTTATGGCTATCTTCAAGAGCATTCACAATGGGATGGCGTATAGGGACATTAGAGATATATTGAAAAGTCGTTAATTAATTTTAGCCAAATAGGTAAATTATTAGGTATTAGTCGTCAAACAGCATCTACTAAATTTTAGAATTTAGTTAAATTAAAATTGGTATCAGAGTTTCCCGATAGTAGGGGTAGGTATTATTTAAGTATATTACCTGCGGAGGCGGCTGGATTGATTCCGGAGCCCACTTTAAAACTGATTAATGACACATTAAGCGAGCATTGTATTTCTGCTTATTTATATTTATTAATGAGATATGTCGCTAATGATGAAAAACCATTTACTTTTTTATTAAGCGACGTGAAGAAGCATATTGGTATATGTACTACAACAAGAAGTAATGATGAAGTTATTAATAATATTTTGTTTGTATTGTAGAAAATTGGTTTAATTAAATATCATTTAACTACTTTACAGTAGGAAAACATTGAATATAAAGACGTTAGAACGGTTTATTAGATTGACTTTTTAACTAACTATATTGAAATTTGAAGGTGTTAAAAATTTAGACGCTTAGTGTTAAAAATTTAGACGCCTAGTGTTAAAAATTTTCGGCATTTTTATATAGAGTTGTTAAAAAAATAGTATCCTTATAAATATAAATATGTTACTAAATAGTTTTTTAAATAGAGGCTTTAGAAGTCCCATTCGGGCCTTCTAAATCCTCTTGCGAATGATTGGAGATAAAGGAATGTCTAGACAAGTAAAGTTTTATAGCGTATCTGCCGATAGGATAGATGCTATGATGGAAAGAAATCCAGAGAAAGTAGAAGTATTTGTAGATGATAGTGGAGCAATATACTTCGTTGGTAAAGGTGATTTAGAAGCCTATGAATTGAAGCATTATGGAATAAAAAAGGAAACATAGGAGAAAATCATTCCAAATATGTTTTTAGAGGAAAATGAACTTGAATTATTTTGAAAAATTTGATATAATATAAGTAGAAGATAGAAGAAGTGAATTGAAAAATCGAATCAAAAACATATGGAGGAAACTATGGGATATCGAGATAAAAATGGAATAGTTGGAAAATACAGAGGACATGATGTTTATGTGGTCTCCTACGGAGACCTAGAGCCTGAGTGGAAGTATGATAAAGATACCATCTATGCGGTGAGAACTGATGCGAAGCATCAGAATCTTGAACTTGTGCTCGAGGGTAAGTTTATTGGAGAGATGACCGATGGTGGTAATGTCACCCTGTTCGATGGGAGCAGAAACTATCGTTGGCCGCAAGATAAGAAGCCTTTTGTTGCTCCGCAACAAAAGGAAGTTCCCGAGCTTGACCTGAGTGCGTCAGCACTCAACGTGGAGTTTGGTTATGGTGCATATAGTAAGGTTGTTGATGACTTTTTCAAAGGACTGGATAAACTATGGGACGAAATCGATGCCAGCTTAAGCGTATAATTCCTTGGTGTGGGGAAAATAAAGTATACAGATACCAAGGTCATTTGTTTGCGAATAAAACAGCATATGATATGTATAAAAAATTAATGAAGTATAGGAATATGAGAATAGCAATTCCAGCCAGAGAAAGATGTTTTGAGTGGAGTTTGCGTGCCCCCGACCGGTGTCAAATATGATGTTCGTTTCTCCGTGACCGTCATCGTTTATAATACAAATAATAAAACCCCCTAGACATTAGTCTAGGGGGTTTTTCTTTTTACTTATTATCGCACGTACTTATTCAAAAACTCTTCAATGGGACTGGATGCTTTCTTCACAGAGCTGTCCCCGACCGGGGTCGGCCGCAACTCATCGTCCGCGCGCAGCATATCCACCAATTCTGCCCACTTCTGGATGGCAGGGATGATATCATCCAGTTGAGAGGCGAGTTCGGCCGCGTCATAGTGCTCGATTTCATCTAGCAGGTCGCTATCAATCTCCCAGGCTACGACTATCGCATAGAATGCGTCGAGCAGATCCTCGCACGCCTTAACCTTGTCATTGCGCTCGGCCTCCTCTGCGGCGGCCTTGAGCTTGGCTTCCTGTTCTGCCTTTCTCTTGGCCTCAATCTCCGCCTTATAGCGGTTGTTGGCATCGTTGATGCTCTTGGTGAGTTCGGTTGCGATTGTGTTTACATCCTCGCCGTGCTGTAGACGGATAAGAATGTCGTTAGTATAATTCATATGGTTTACCTCTTTTCTTATTTTCTATATAAATTATATCAAAATTTTTTATGAAAATCAAGCCAACGGAGAAAAAGACGTTGATTAGATTTCAATGGAGCTAGGGCATAGCAAACGAGGCATTTTGAACTATAAAATCCCTGCGCTGACGCTTGGGATTTTTAGTTTTGCGCTTGCCCCGGCCGGGGTTTGTGTGTCTGCTCCTGGCATATGTCTTTTTTTTATATTATAACATATTTTTTTATAAAAGTCAAGGCCGGAAGGCCATATGCTAGGTATCGGCCCCCGACCGGGGGTTTCGGGAGTAATAGGGATCGCGGCATATGCCACTCGTGTGACGAAAAAATTTGCATATGTGTTTTGGGGGCGAAGAACGGACCAGCTGCCTGCGTCAGCGGCCCGGCGAAATCACCCGGGCGCGAGGAGGGTTATGTCAACCCTCCACTTCGCGCACATCAATGTCGTCTTTGTCAATGTACTCTTTAGTAACATCGTCGCAGACCATCAGACCAAGCATCGTAAGCTCGTCCCAAGCATTGATGAAATTTTCAATGGCTTTTTCTTTCATCTCATCAAGCGTCATTACAGCAAACCCTCCCTTTTTCATTTTCTACACTGATTATAGCATACCTTTTTCAAAATGTCAAGCAGAAAATTATTATGTAAACCGCCCGGGCCGCGGCAGGGGTTGCCCCCTGCTTAGGCGTGATAGATTTTGCCGTCCACCACATAGATGACGGATTCCATGCCATCGTAGTCATCGATCTTGTAGTCGGTGCAGTTGTCGGGGATTTCCACACAGGCGAGGTCGCCGCACTTGCCGCGGCCATCGGCGTGGTCGCGCACCCACTTGATAAGACGGGGGTCATCGCGCTCGACAGGCGCATCCCACGCATCGCCGATACCATAGGCATCACAGAAGTCCTGCGGCAGAGAGTAGCCGCCCCAGTCGCGATTCAGAACCAAAGTCATTTTTGAAGTCTCCCTTCGTTTTTTGTACCTTGATTATAGCACATTTACGCGAGGTTGTCAAGAGGTTTTTTGAAAAAATTTTGCGCCCGGGCTACCGCGGCTTGGGCTTAGTGCCCAAACCGCAAGTAGCACTTTGTCCAGTCCCCGAAAGAGGGATTGAAATAATCCGCAAGTTCCTTTTCAATTTCGGGGTAGCTCTCCATGATGGAGACTTTACACATGTCATCATGCGACATAAGCACACCGAAATGGCATCCCGCAATTTCGGCGTTCAGCCCCACGAGGTTGTAGTGGTCAAAAATCCACTGTGCCGAACGCTGGGATAACTTGTCAATGTCGTTCAGCGTCACGATTTCGCTGCGCAGGTGGGGAAAAATCTTGATGCTCACATCAGTGATGCTCCAACCGCTGATTTTAGATTCAATCTTCATCTTTTTATCTCCTTTTCATTTGCGGCAGAATCGCACTCTTCAACCTCTACATCATCATAGTTGGCGATGTAAATGTCTTCGGGGTAGGATTCATCGGAATACTTCTGCTTTGCCTCTTCAATGTCATGCGCGAAGCAGTCCCAATACCACTTGCCGCTGAAGGTGAAGCGCTTCATAGGAGCGGGGTCCTTGTAGCCTTGGATGCGGACATTGTGAACGACGACGCCACAATTCAGATGGCTTGCGACAGTTTCAGCGGCACAGCCGCTCTTGTGGTAACTGTTGAAAACCAGTCCATCGTCGCGGGTCTCGCAGACGATAAACTCATAGTTCCACGCTTCATCGGGGCAGTTTTTAATGTCAAACATTTTTGTTATCTCCTTTCGTTTTCTATACATAGTATAGCATACAAAAACGAAAATGTCAAGCGTTATTTTTTTAACTTGCGCCCGGGAGGTTAGCCGAGGTTTACTCGGCTAACACAGGCTCACCATTGGCGAAGCGATACCCCTGCGCAAGAAGTTCATCAACATCATAGCGATTGCCATTTTCATCTTCCCACACGCAGGGGCAATCATCCTCGTCCTCCAAAAAGCAGGCGGCATCGTCGCACTCGTCCTCGGGGTCAAGCCCCTTGTCAATCATGGAGCAAGAACCATCCTTTTTGAAGTAGGGGCAGTCCCAGCCATTCACAGGGCAGAAAAACTTTTTAGTCAGCATAGTAATCAAACTCCTTCAAAACTTCTTTATTTCCCTGCACCGCCGCGAGAAGAATATCACATGCGGATTTATAAGCATTTGCGCGAGCCGCAGACCGCGCACTTGCCTCTGTTTCACCTTTTATGGAAAGCTTGCGCCAGCTATCTTCCCACCAGAGGCATCTGTCATTAAGTATACGCTGTGCTTTGTAAATAAGTTCTTCGTCAATCATTTTGTTATCCCCTTTCTGTTTACGCTCTTAGTATAGCACATTAGCGGCATTTTGTCAAGCGTTAGTTTTTTCACAATGACCCGGGCGACCGAAGAGGGCTTAGCCCTCCTCGATGCCATCGTAGCCAATGAATTTATAAACCCTTTCCCATTGAACATCAGCACCGCAGTCCTCACAGCAACCGCACATCAGTTCTTTGATGGTGTTTTCCGCTCCGCCGATGACGTCATAGCAGTCATCTTCCATGATGTGCGTTCCGCCACACTTGGGGCATTTCAGTTCGTTCGTCATAGTAATCAGATTCCTTTCTTAGATTTCAAAATCGACATAACCTGTGTGCGAATTAACAGAGATTTCGCAGGTCTTAGTGGAATACCATGTTTCGGGCTGTTCATTCCAAAAAATGACTTCCACATTTTGTGGCATGGTTTCCAACTTTTTGATTAGTTCTTTGACAGTCACTTGATTTCCCTCCAATCGGGATTTCTCCAATCCCCGAAGTTGCGCCACACGCTGTAGTTGCCAAGGCTGTCATGCTTCACGAAGTATTTGACACCTTCGGCAATTTCAAAAACAAAATCGCCATACAGGTTGACACTGATGGAGCAAAACAGGTCATCAATCCCAAGCGCACGAAACGCCACGATTGCCCTTTCCAAATCGTCAAACCAACCTCTGAACATTTTAGTTATCTCCTTTTCTCTTGGTGATTATAGTATAGCAGATAACTACGTCGTTGTCAAGTCTTTTTTGCTAATTATTTTTTTAACAATCACCCGGGCCGACTGCCGCAAGGTTAGCAACTCCTCGCGGCAACGACCCCTTATCCAACACCTGCGGTTTTGGACGCCACAGGCGGTGACCTCTTTTTGGCGGGTGGGTCACTTCCACCACTTAGGATAACACATCGGCAAACCCATTGTAAGCTCGTCCTTTCTCACATCTTGCCTTTTGCTCTTTTGGTCGCGTGGCGACCTTGAATGTTCCTGCGCGGTCAAGGTGTCCTAAGTGCGTCCACTCGTCGCTGTTAGCCCTCGCCGCGCTCCCTTTTCCCTTGGAACAATTATAGTATAGCACACAGGTCTGCTTTTGTCAATACTTTTTTCAAAAAAATTTTCGTTAAGTTTTTGTCAATCACCCGGGCGCGCAAGCGCCCCCTTACATCGACCGCCCAAGGGCACTACTTATCAACGCCACAGGCAAGCGTTGACTTTCGCGGCCTGACCCCCCGACGGCCCATGTAAAGGGGCGCTTGCCCCTTGTGAGGGGAGGGGGATTACTCCCCCTCGTCCTCGTCAGCGGTGGCGTAGACGCCCACAGGGGCGAAGTAGGTGCGACGCTTCACAGTGCCCTTGGAAATCTCGCCAGCCAGCACCGCCTGACGCAGGATGGCGGAGACATACTGGTTGGACTTGCCCTCAACAGCGGGGCAGGCCTTGATAAGGTCGGAGCAGGTGAAGCCGTCGCCCTCGGCGTTGTCGTTGATGAACTTCACGACAGCGGCGCGCACAGTGGCGTTCTCGCCCTGCTTGGCGGTGGGCTTGCGCTCGGCGGTGGACTTCTTATCCAGCGCGGCGACCATGGCGGTCAGCTTCTCCGCAACATCGGCGGGCAGGTCGCAGTTGTCAATGCAGTAGGTCAGAGCCTTGCGGTTGGTCATCTTTTCAGTCTTGGTCATAGTATCTACCTCTTTCTGGTGTCGGTCACCACCCATTTTATTAGCAGGGGTTTTGTTTCCCTCTTGCTTACATTCTTATTGTAGCACACTTCGCGCTGTTTGTCAAGAGGTTTTTCAAATTTCTTTGAAAAATTTTTTCGGGCTGGGCGCTCCGCACTGTTCACCGCTGTCCGCGCCTCTCGTTTTTGTTCTGCGGTGTCCACCGCCTCTTGACAATTATTATTATAGCAGATTTTCAGAAAATTGCAAGATGGGATTTTGCACAAAAAGTGTTAAAATTTTAGACCCCTTTTGTGCAATTTGCCGGCTGCCCGGGCGCGGACTACCCCCATTAAAAGGGGTAGTCCACCATACCAGCAGGCGGGGCATCAAGAATTTCTCGCGCCGCGTCCTCGTAATACTGCGATGTCAGTTCGGGAATGTCCCAAAATGGGCGGCTTGCAATGTAGTCCGACAGATGCACAAGGCGGTCAATGTTGGTAAAGGGGCGGTCATCGCGGTTTTCAGTCCACTGTCCCATGTGGGAGCGAATAGCCATCAAGAGCAATTCGGGGCAGGAATGACTGTGGAAAAACTCACGCCACGCAACGCCAACATCATTTGCGGCGGCTTCACCATGTCGCGGATAATAACTCTTATCTTCCTCGTCGCCGCTTCCATACTTGCGCGTATCGTGGAGCAGGCAGGCAAGCCGCGCAAAGTCTTTGTATTCCGCTTTCATGTATGCGTAGCCGCTCATGCGCAGAAGTTCCTCGCAGACCATACACACCGCGCGAGTGTGACGCACAAGCCCGCCCTCGCCATGAGTGAAAGAGGGATGATACTTCCCACTTGCGGACGCGCCAGACTTCCAGAACCAGTTGCCCACATGATTGTCAAGATACCAGCGGGCGAAGTCGCGCAAATCTTCACTTTCAAGAAGCAAGATTTCACGCTCAAAAAATTTGTGCTTTTCCATAGAAAAATCTCCTTAGTGTAGGCCACCACCCTCAATGTGATTATAGTATAGCACACTTTTGGCCTATTGTCAAGCGTTAGTTTTTTAACAATCGCGCCCGGGCGGCAGGGAGGCTCACATAGCCTCCCATTCCTTGTCGCCCCTCTCTATTGCGAGGCGTTGTGCTGCTTCATAGTTGCACTTGTCAATGCAGTAAGCATTAAGCGAAGCATTTGTCAAAGCGGGGTTCCATACCCAACCAGAAAGATAATATTTCCACCATTCGGTGATGCGCTCCCACAGGTTGCGGGGCGGCTGATGCCATTTCATCACTTCCACACGCACTTCAGGGCCGAAAAGGCTACCTTGCGGAGAATAGGTCAGTTTTACAGTGTACACATCACGCCCGATGCGATAATCTTTGTATTTCACTTCGTTTTTCATTTTCTGTATCCCTCACTTTCTGAATACAGTATAGCATACTTGTGTTTATTTGTCAATACCTTTTTCAAAAAAAATTTTGGCCCGGGCCACTTCATCACTCTCGCGTGATGAAGTGGTAAACAGTGATTGCTACGCAGAGGATGACAGGCAGAGGCCAAACCTGCGAGAAAGGGACGCCGAAATAGATGGAGCGCCAGAATACCTCGCTGATGATTTTACTATAACATTGCATCAAGGTCATAGTTCCACCCCCCTTAGCAGTCATCGGTATAGCAACCCATGTAGGGGTCGAAGCCGCAATCGTCGTCGCAGTTGTCAGGTTCGTCCCAGTCGGAACGCTCGGCAATGACCTCGCCAGTTTCCATGTCGATGCAGTCAACCCAGCGAATGTCTTCGCCCTCGCCAGCCTGCCAGTTTGCGGCATTCGCCCAGAGGGAATCCACGAAGTCAACAAGGACTTCCTGCGGAACATCAGCAGAGAAAAGCGCAATGCTTTCGCTGTCCTTACCCTCCCAGCGCCAACGCGCAGAATACCTAGTAGCCATTTGATTTATCTCCTTTTCTCTTGGTGATTATAGTATAGCATACTCTTGGCGGTTTGTCAACAGTTTTTTTCGGGAAAATTATTATGTAAACCTGCGGCCCGGGCAATCAAAACAAAAAGAGCCAAAGGGCTTGCCTCGTGAAAATTCGACCGCACTGCGGCCGGTGTCGGTTACCAGTCTTTTGGCAACTTACCACAGAAACCCTTTAGAATACAATCATCGCAACCGTTTGATTCCAAACAGTGTTTGACAATTAAGATTAGGGCTTCTAACAATTCAATAGACATTGCTTTGGCTCCTCCGTTATTTTGTTTTACTTTCAATTAGTTTGATTAGTTCAGTGAATTGCTGTTCAACATCAATGTCATTAGACCATTCCAAACTTATTTCTTTTAATCTTTTGGCAGTATCATTTTCGTGCTTGCGCAAAGTAAGACTTCCATCATTGTTTGAAATGATTTCAATTTCATCTCCGCCCATCCAACGCAATGAACGCCGCAAATCTTGGGGAATGACAATTCTTCCAATGTCATCCATTTTCTTTACCACATTCATTCTTTCACTTCCTTACATTATTATTATACAAAAAATTTTTTACAAAATCAACCCGGGCGGCGCACTTTCGCGCAGTAAATCGTTAAAAAATGCGAAAAAAGTTAGAAAAACCGCGATTTTCTTGCGAAAACCGCGGTTTTTCCGCATTATTTGGGCTTGCGCTTCTGCACCAGTGTCACAGTAAAGGTATCGTCGGAGATTTGGAAAGTAATCTCGCGATTTTTGTTCGTGATTTCCACATCTTTTGTGTCAAAATCGCTGTTTTCTTTGAGAAAAGTTGCGATTTCTGCGACAATTCCCTCTTTTGTGGCGTTGGGTTTACGCTCACGCTTTTTGGTGTCCCACTTGTAAAGCGTGGGCTTGCGTTCAGCCTGCCGATACTTGCGGACTTCCTTTTCCTGCTCGGCGGTGAGGTCATAGGGTGTTTTCTCGCCGCGCTCCACCGCTTTGTCATAGGCAAGGATTTCATCGGCCTGTCGGCTGTCCACTTGCAGAACGCGCATGATTTTTTCTTTTTGCGTTTCTGCCATGTGCTTTATCCCCCTTTCTGTAATACAGTATAGCACACTTTGGAACAGTTGTCAAGAGATTTTTTGCGTTAGTTTTTTAACAATCGCGGCCCGGGCGCTTTAGCGCCCTAAACTATTAGGGCGCTAAATGGGTTTCAGCCGCAAAGGTTTTTGCGTTAAACTTTTCACCAATCGCAAGGGCGGCATCGGTGTCTGCCTTAGTTGCACAGTAGCAACTGAAAGCGGCGTGACGCCCTGCGTTTACATAGTGATTAGGAATGTTAGCATCTTCCAATGCGCGGTGCATTGTGTCCGCTTCGGCAGAAAGCACAGTCATTTCTAATTTCCACATTCTGTCTTTCCGCATTTTTTCCTCAACCCACTTGACGCCATACACGCCGATGAGGTTACACACCACAGTAACAACAACTTTTTCAAGCGTGGTTAAATCAGCGGTGGCGGTCAAAATGACGATGTAGGAATACAGACCGAAAGACAGCGCGTTCCACACCGCCGCAGAAATTTTAGTCCCCTTGATTGTCATTACACTTTTGATAGTGGCAAGCACCACATTCAAAAGAGTAGCAAGGGCAAAAATAATCAACATTTTCATTTTACCATCTTCCTTTCTCAATAATTGCAAACAGGATAATCACAGCGGCATCAAACGCCGCAGACATTAACCCTCTTGTAAAGGCTGTTGCGTCTTTGCTTTTGGACATTTGGGAGAAGTCCCACACGAAGCGCAGAGCCAGAAGCCCACAAAATACGAACATTAACAATCTCATTTCTCATTCTCCTTTCTATTATTATAATAACATAATTTTTTATAAAAATCAATTTAGAATGTTACACAAACTTTTGCTTTTGGATTTATTGATTCTGACGAATCGCCCGGGCAGAGCCCGCTGGGGATTACTCCCCAAACAGACTCTTGAAAAGCGGGCTGTCGTGAATGTCGGTGATGTTCTCGTGGGAATTACTCCCAGGTGGGGTCGAGCGCGTCCACATGGTACAGGTGGGCTTTATACCCCTCAATGTAGACAGCGCGCCCGCCCCAGCTGTCAATCTTGATGGGCTTGTCAAGTTCGATGTAGGTATTGCTCACGCTGACCTTGACGCCGAAAGCTCTGGCGTAGTCGCTCAGCCAAGCGGCAGCGGTGTTCGGGCAGATGTCGGGGCAGATAGCCCGCAGGTCGCGGACTGTGAAAGTGTCGCCCACGTGGGCGCGCAGGTACTGGTCGAGAAATGCGAAAGTTGAAAAACGCTTCCACGCTCTTGTCATTTCCCTCTTAACAAGATAAGTCATTTTGTATCTCCTTTCGATGTTCGGTCATCACCCTCAATGTGATTATAGTATAGCATACCTTTTTTGTTTTGTCAATAGGTTTTTGAAAAGTTTATTTTTTAACAATCTTTTGCCCGGGCGGTTAGCTGGGGGTAATTATTCCCCCAGCTTAGATGCGATGTGGAAAATAAGGTCGCGATAAGCGGCGTTCTCGCTGCCCTCCAGCATCTGCGCAGCCTGCTTGAGAAGCGTTACCGCGTTTTCGTCGCAGTTGTACTTGGTGAGGACGATGCCCTTGTGTTCATCATCCACCCAAATCTCCATTGCGTCGCCCTCGTGAACATTGAGAGTGCGGCGAATCTCCTTGGGGAGCACGATGCGTCCGAGGTCATCCAGTCGGCGCACAATTCCAGTTGCTTTCATTATTCATCCTCCTCCCCGAAAGTTTTTGCCCAGCACTTGGGGCAGATGCCGCTGATGAGGATTTCACGCTCATCGGCGGAGAGGTAGGGGAAGGCGTTCTGCGCCAGTTCCCCGCTCTGCCACGCGACATAGTCAGCTTCGCTGACCATGACCTCATGGTACTCGCCGCAGAAGGGGCAGTTGCGACCTACGAGAATAGCATCATTGAACATTTTTTTATCTCCTTTTCTCTTGGTGATTATAGTATAGCATCTTTGATGCGTTTTGTCAATACTTTTTTCAAAAGTTTATTTTTTAACAATCGCCCGCCCGGGCGCACAAAGCGGCCCCAATAGGAGCCGCCCTGCACAGAAAGAGAGGAATAGAAAGGAGATTAGAAACATTGGTGGGAATGACAGGAGTTGAACCCGCAACCTTCGGAGTAAGAATCCGCTACTCTACCATTTGAGTTACATTCCCTTGTTGTGATTATAGTATAGCACACTTTTGGCTATTTGTCAATAGGTTTTTCATTTTTTTTTACCCTTTCTTGGGGGCGTCTCTTGCTTTCTGGCTCACCATTCGCTTTTGCGTGTTGAGAGTTGAAGACTCGCTCGCTCACTACTAAGTCTTTTGCCATTTTTGCTCACCGCCCCCTCAAGGGGGAGTCTTTTTTCCTTTTCACCGACAGGAAACAAACTGCCTAAAAAATTCATCGTTCCTGCTGCATCTATAACCTTTCTCCCATTTAAGAAAACTTTTGTCCGCAGGCCGACTTCATCGTGTAATCATCACCAACACACATTCTTTGGTACTCGCAGGGTTGATGTTGGCTTCCCTCCACAGTTCCTCGGTCAATGGCCACTCTAGTATAGCACAGGGGGCGCTAAATGTCAATAGTTTTTTAAAAGTTATTTTTTTAACTTGCGCCCGGGCGAATTACCCCGCGCTTACTTGCGCGGGGCGCTCAACACTACGCGGTAGCGATTGCCGCGGAATTCAAAGTCGATTTGACGCTCGGGGTTGGTGATGGTGACGCTCTCGGCTTGAATGTCGCTGTAAGTCAGCATTTCTTCAATCGCCGCAATCAGTTCGCGCTTGTCCTCATTCGGCTTGCGCTCTCGCTTTACTTGGGCGGTGCGCGGTCCAGTAGAGACAATACGCGCCGCTTTACTTGCTTTCTCCTGTTCGGGGGTCAGCGGGTGCGGGTCAGCGCCGCGGTCGATTGCTTCATCCTCTTGGAGCATTTCAATCGCTTCTTCGCGGGTCAAGTCAAGGGTTTTCATCGCGTGAAGAATTTCCTTTTCGGTCATAGCTATCTCTCCTTTCTGTGGATAGTATAGCATACCTTTTGGAAAATGTCAAGCAGAAAATTATTATGTAAACCGTCGCCCGGGCGCGCTCGCGCGCTAAAGTATTAAAGTGGCAGGGTAAAAGAATTGGGGGGGCTATTGCCCCCCCTGCCGCTGGGGATTACGCGGCAGTCACCGCGCGGAAGTAGGTGCGCCGCTTGTCGGTGTACTTCTCCACAGAGCCAGCCAGCACAAGCGCACGCATCAGCGCAGAGGCGTGCTGGTTGCTGTCGCCCTCAAGGACAGGCACAGACTTGAGCAGGTCGCTCACAGTGAAGCCCTCGCCCTCGTGGTCGAGCAGGAAGTCCAGCACCTCGCCGCTCATGGCGACATTCTTCTCCTGCTGGGCGGTCAGCTTCTTGGGTGCGGCGTTCTTCTTGTCGAGCTGGTCGATCATCTTCTGCCACTTCTCGCGCACATCGGCGGGAGCGTTCGGCAGATTGTCCAGCGCGAACTGAAGGGCGGTCTTGTTGGTGGTCTTGGAAGTGGTCATGGTATCAACCCTTTCTCTGTTTGTGGAGTTCAGCTCTCCTTTTGTGATTTTATTGTACCACAGGTTTGGGGATTTGTCAAGCCTTTTTTTCATTTTTTTTCGGATTTTTTTGAGCGGCCTCGGATGGTTCTCAATTCTCCCGACCTTGGTTCGGCTTGCGTTCCCTTTCCCTTGGAACAATTATAGTATAGCATAGCCCTACGAAAATTACAATAGGCAAAATACACAAAGAATAAGATTTTTTCCTTGTGCTGATTGTGCAATTTGCCGGCCGCCCGGGCGGTTGCCCTAGGGTAATTAACCCCAGAGCTTGCCGCAGATTTCGGGCTTGCGCCACATGAGATAGGCAAAAATTTCCTTTTCAATCAGCACATCTTCAAGCCCTGTGTGCGATTCCTCAAAATCAATCTCGCCAATGATGAAGCGGAAAAGCACTTCGGCGGTAAATTGCTTGCAAAGGCGTTGCGTCAGAAAGTCGTTGTTGTAGCAGAACGCGCCATAGTCATCATCGTTTTTCAGCACTTCACGCGACATTTTCAGCGTATCCCATACTTGCAAGCCAAAAGGAAAGAAATAGCGATACTTTGAGGCGGTCAGATAACGCTGTGTCAGATTGAGGGAGCGGTTATCAAAGCGGGCGTTGTGGGCAAGCACAACTTTCACTTGATTTCGCTTGCAAGCATCAGCGAAAACGCGCCGAATGGTGGAGAATTTCGCCAGCTTGCGCCGACCTGCTTTAATGTCCTGCCAATACTGCTCGATTTTGTCGGCGTAATAGGCGTAAGACATTAACTCGCGGTCAAGGAACACTTCGGCAACTACGAAAGAAAACTTCTCGTAAACCGCGCCGAATCTGTCAACAACCGCAAAGCCCACATCATAACAGATAGGCTCGTCAAGCGTATTCGTGGTTTCAGTATCTACCACGATAAATCGCTCGAAAATGTCAAAATCATACATTGGTTTGGTGTCCTTTCTTCAAATTACAATTAGAGTATAGCACACCTTTTGGGAAATGTCAACTGGTAATTATGAACAAACTTGGCGCTCAAAATTTGTTGAAAACGCGCGCCCGGCGCGAATACCGCGCGCCTCGGTTGCCCAGCGACCGTCGCCGCGCGGGCCAAAAATGGAACAAAGTAAAAAACCGATTGAAAAAATCAATCGACTTTCTCATCGCCAATCCATTCTTTGTCTTGCAATCCCATGAAGGAATCAATGTCATCGTTCTCCATGAGCGTATCGCAATACCGACCAAAAGGGCATTTGCGACAGTCATTCCAAGAACCGACCTCGGCGCAGGCTTCCTGCATCAGGCGCATACCCTCAAGCATTTTCTTCTGCCATTCCATCATTCTACGCAACCCCTTTCTTAAAGTCCTTGCGGTCATACGACCCTTTGCCTTTCTTTGCGGCAACCTTGCTCCCGCGCTTCTTGAAATGCAGATACATCTGTAAATCTTCTGCGCTCATTTTCTGCCGATAGGCTTTCAGTTCCTTATCCACGTTTCGCCATCTCCTTTTTAGTTTCATTCTTTGCCACGCTACGAACAGTTTTGTTCGTAATCTCATAGCGGCAATACCGACCTTTGCAACGAATACGCTTGAAGTAATCACGCATTTCAATCAACCTCTCTTTCTATAACTAATATACCACAGGTGTAAGCAAATGTCAAGCATAAAATTAAATTTTTTTCGCGCCGCCCGGGCCAAAGGTCGCAGGCTTAGCCCACGACCTTGTAAGTAAGTTCAATTTCCACAGGCAGGACAAGGGTATCGGGGTCAAGCTCGCTGTTTTTGTAATAAGTGTCCCACCGCAGGTCATTGCTTTTGCGGAAGTTGTGGCAGGTGGTCAGGTCAAGATAGAACTGATGCCCATTGCGCTCGACCACTACGCCCACGCGGTTGTCATATAGGAAAGTTTCGCCAACTCGCAGACCGCGCAGAGGAACGCCGCGGTTGTTCTTTTCGCGCTTGATTGTGATAGCCATTAGAAGTACCCCTTTCTCATTTCGGTTGCGAACTCGCAAATCTTCTCGATCAATTTGTCATCTTCCATATAGAAGCCATCGGAGCCGAGCCACGACTGGAAGTTGACGATGAACTGCATAAAGCGCAGGTCGGGAAACTGCTCCCAAACATTGCCGAGCTGTTCCATCAGCGGCATAATTCTGTTAATATCTCTCATTTTTTTATCTCCTTTTCATTTTCTATTTGTATTATAGCATATATTCATTGATTTGTCAAGCATTATTTTTGCGGGGCGTTCAAGCGGCGGCCATATTGGCCAGCCACTTGAGCATCTTGCCGCTTTCCTTGCGGAGGCGAATCTTGACCTGACCGCCGTTTTTCTCGCTCTCGCGTTCGGTATGAGCGAAAGCATATACGAACTTTTTGAACTCGTCAAGGTTCATCTCGTACACGGTGAAGTCCGCGGTGACATAGGCGAAGGTGTTGCTATGCACCTTGCTGGCATAAAGATTCCAGATGGCGTCAAAGGAGGTCAGACCCTCACACAGACAACCCGCCATCAGAGTGAACGCGCTTGCCTTTATGGAGATATGCTTGCTACCCGCGTCAAGGTCGCTGCCCTTGTCATAGGCAAGGCTGTCGTGTGACGTGCGGGTAACCTTATAGTAGGCACACAGAGCCCATTCGCGGGCGATGCCCTCATTTTTCGGGGCGGCGGCGGGGCGGTTGATAGTGTAGGTAGTCATGGTGGTTATCTCCTTTCCTTAACTCTGGTAACAGTATAGCACACAATCGCCCGGGTGTCAACCCCTTTTTTAATAATCTTTTTTTTAACAATCTTCGCCACTCTTGGATAGTCCAGCGATGGACTACTTTCGGGAATTAATACTTTAACGTGCGAAAGCGTGATAATCCAAATTTTTATTACTTTAGCACTTTAGCGCGTGAAAGTCGGCGCGCCAGGCCCGTGAGCGCGCCGCCGGAAAATGAATAATTATGCAGAGGATTATTCATCCTCTGCATAATTATTTGTCAACCACCGTTCAACCTTGCTGTCGCAGGTATACATTCTGAAGTTGTGAGTGTCCTCTTCCCACTTGGCGAAGTGCTCAATGAACCGCTGAAATTCTGGCGTGTTCATTATATAGAGCGCCATATAATCGCCATGGTCACAGACATATATGTGGAGCTCGGCAATATCGCGTCTCCAGAACTCAGCCATGAACTCGGTGGGGGTCTTAGGCATGTCCTTGCAGTTGCTGAGGCCGCACTTATAGGACTTAACGCTCGCCTTGAGTTCGGGAATGTCATATCCCTTATCAAAAGCCACGGAATCCTTGTCGGGGCTGAAGCCGAGAATGACTTTTGCCATGCGCTCACAAAATTCGCCGTGATTCATCCAGCTTTCGCCATTATTGATGGAATAACGGGCGCGATTGTGCGCAGGGTCATAGATGAAGCTGATAGGCAGTTCAGAAGTGATGATAGTCATTTTTTTATCCCCTTTCGTTTTCTGATACTATATTAGCACACTTGCGCCCGGATGTCAAGAACTTTTTTAGGAAAAATGAAAAAATTTTTGATTACTAGGTGTAATGAATAAAAATTCATAAATGACGTATAATTATGCAAAAACCGCGCGTGGCGCCCGGGCACGCGCGGCTCAAAAAAACTCCGAGGATTAGTCCTCGGAGTTGTCGGCGAGAATCTCGCCCGTATTGGCATCTGTCAGGTAGACACCGCCGCCCGCGAGATCGCACAGCTCGCAAGCCATGCGGAATGCGGTATAAGCCGCATCGCAGCCGGAGATGGGGAAGTTGACCTCGGTGGGGGTCTCGCCGCAAGTGCGGGTGATAATCAGAGTATACATAGCGTTTCCTTTCTGGTTTTTGGGCTTTTCCTTGCCCTTTCTGTAATCTATTATAGCAGGTTTCCCGGAAATGTCAAGGGGTTTTTGAAAATTTTTTTCAGCCCGGGCGAGCGCCCCGCGGGCTTATGCCGCCCGCAGAAAACTCATAATCTCGGAGGGGTCAAAGCCCCAACCGCCAGCTTCTTCCCATTCGATGATGTTGTTTTCTTCATCGTCAAACAGCACGTCGTGGGGGTCAAGCTCGGCAACCTCGCTTTTCGGTGTGCCGTAGGGGACAATCCGCACCGCAGTCCACTTGACGCTCGGCAGGTGTTTCGCCAGCCATGCGTGTTTTGCCGCAGTCACCATATTGTCATATTCGGGGGTGCTGTTTTTAGACAGCCAGCTCACGATGCTGACCTCGTTGCCCTCGCGGAGCAGGCGATTCAGCACTCGCGCCAGAGCGGACAGGCGGAGTAACGGCGCGGCATCCATATAGGGGGAGGGGTCGCCAGAGCGGAGCTTATCCAGCCAGTTATCAACGCCGTACAGGTCAGCCAGCGTCCCATCCATGTCAAACCAAATTTTCATCGTTTTGTATCTCCTTTCCTTATCTGATAACAGTATAGCAGATGCGCGGCATTTTGTCAACTATTTTTTCATTTTCTACTCTTGGCAAAATGCACAAATTTCGGGCGCCCGGTGTATTGAAAATTTGTGCAAATTGTCTATTGACAAATTACTGGGGCTGTGGTATAATGGAAAAACCGGCCGCATGGCGCGTGGGCGGCCGGCCGATGAATAATTATTCATTACTCACGTGTGGCTATTTATCCTCTTGGACAAATGAAAAGAGAGTCGATTGGCTCGGCTCTCTTAGTTGTGGCGCATTTCCAGCGCTTCATTGACGGCTTCCCACAGCCCCATAGTTTGTAGGGCTTCAAAGTAGGGGTTACGTTCGGAGCTTTCCGCTTCAATGGCGGCGACTTCAAAGTCGTAAGCCTTGCGGATGATTTCCTGCTCGGCAGGGGTGCGGTTGAAGAAAGTGGTCATTGAGTTGTCCTCCTTTTGGATTAGTCACCGTACACGGTGAAACCATCTGGCTCTACGATGTACATTTCGTCGAATTCGTCATCGGCGGTGTAGGCGAGGCAGTCAGCGAGGGTTCCTTCGAACACCATCACATCGTCGCAGCAGAGGTCATCGGTCATCCACACAGAGTACATTGTTTTTTCCTTTCTGGTTTGGGGGCTTTTCCTTGCCCTTTCTGTAACCTATTATACCAGATTATCCGGGAATGTCAACCCCCAAAATGCAATTTGGCAAAAAAATTTTTATTCATTTTCCATGTATGATTATTCATTTCGGGACATTGCACGTTAGCGCTTTAGCGCACTAAAACGCTAACAAATTATCGAACTACTGATTTAGTGCGAAAACGCGCCGGCTGGGTCGTGGGCGGCGCGCCCGAAAAAACGAATTAAAAATCCCCCGGGCTTAGGCCCAGGGGTCGCTATCGGCGATGTCGGCCTCGTAGGCCTCCCAGTCGCGGAGTTCATCAAGGGCATCGCCCATGGTCTCAAAGTATTCAATCGTCATAGCCATTTTAGTGGCCTCCTTTCTCTTTCTGTAATTATAATAGCACAGACCGGGCAAAATGTCAAGCATTTTTTAATAATTATTTTTTTAACAATCTGCGGCAGTCGGTGAATCCGCCCGGGCGCACGCTCGTTAGTTAATTAACTAACAATCTTGCTATTGGAATAAAAAAGAGGGCTGATTTCTCAGTCCTCAAAGATGCTGTTGGCTTCGTGGTGTTCCACCGCTTTCTCAAGGGCTTCGTCACTAATCCAAGTGGCTTCGCACAGGTTAGCAAAGGCGATGGTGTTGGGATGCTCAAACCCGAATTGCTTAATCATTCGGTCAATCAGCTTTTCACGGAATTCGTTCATTTCTCTATCCCCTTTCTGATTGTATTATAGCACACCGGGCGCAGAATGTCAAGACTTTTTTCAAAAAAATCTAAAAAAAATTTCCAAGGTTCACGCGGGAACCTTGGAAACAATGCAACCATGCTTGCGCGTCTCGCGGATAAGCTCGTTCTTGGAAAAGCCCTTGACGCAGACCGCATAGCCATCTTCAAAAGTGTACCAGTAAAACATTTTAGTATCTCCTTTCTTTTTCTATAATTATAATAGCACAAAGCCGGGAAAATGTCAAGTGTTTTTTGAAAAAGTCTGGAGACTTACTTGCGATAAATCTCCAGACTTTTGGCGTAGTAGTAGGTTTCATCGTCAGTTTCCGCTTGCTTCAACTCGCAGTAGGTGAAGCGGGTTTTGACTTCTTCAAAACGTTTGCGGGCTTTGGCTTCAGTATCGAAAGTCTCATTGAAACGAAACGCGGTGATAAAGTAGTCAGTGTGCGTCATTTTTATTTCCTCCTTGCTCTTTCTGATTATAGTATAGCATAGACCGGATTATTTGTCAAGCGTTTTTTTCAAAATACTTTGTTAGTTAATTAACTAACAAGCACCCGGATAAAAAGCGCTGGATTAGTGAATCCAGCGCCCTCTCTCTACCCATTCGCCAAGCGTTTCGCTGTAGTCCATCAGCGCCACCTCAACGCCCGCGCGATACCATTCCATCGCGTCCTTGTGGATCTCAGTGATTTCGCCCGTTTCGCAATTCATGTAAGTGATGTGCTTTTTCATTTTTTTGTTCTCCTTTTCTTTTTCTTTCTGTAATTATAATAACATACAACCGGATAAATGTCAAGAGTTTTTTAATAATTATTTTTTTAACAATGTAGTTTCGGGATGGCTGATTGTGAGTTATTTAACAATCATTTGCGTAATTTATTACTGTAGCACTTTAGCGCGGTGAAGTTCGCGGCCGCGCGCTCGTCATCGGCATTCGTTAGTTAATTAACTAACAATGTATAGGCAAAAGAAAAAGGACGCTTGCGCGTCCTCTCAGTCGATGTATTCGGTGTGGATGATGCGCCACTCGCGGCGGTCTGCCCACTTGTTGCGCGCCCAAGCGTCCTCGCGGTTGTAGCCGTGGATGAAGTCATGCTCGTTGGTGCGCTCGTTGTAGATTTCGTATTCGTACATTGTTTTAATCTCCTTTCTCTTTCTATCATTATAATAGCACAATCGCACGGTGTTGTCAAGCGTTAGTTTTTTAACAATGCCGTCCGGCTGTTAGTTAGTTAAATAACCAACAATAGACAAACAGCGCAGCCTTTTAACTGCGCTGTTGTTGTTTACTTGGTGAGTGTCCACGCGCCGAAGGTCGCGCCGCAGATTTCATCGTCGTAGATGTTCTCTGTTCCCATTGTGTCCATCAGCAGGTTGGCGTTGTCCCCCACTTGCCAATCTTCCACGCCGTAGAACTCCCACAAGTTGCCTGTGCTGTCCTCGCAGGTCACGACGTCTGTATCTCTGTCAATGGCGTTGACTGTGGTGGCCAGCGCGTAGTAGTCGGGCTTGCGCTCCTCGGCGTTCTTAAGCTCGCCGTCCAGTATAAACCAGATGCAGAAGCTGAGAAGGATAACCAACAGAATGGTAATAGTGATAGCGAAGGGGCGAGTGTTGGAGTCTTTGAAGAAGTTAGTCATTGGGGGTATCTCCTTTCCTTTGTTGTCTACATTGTAGCACAGGCGCAGGTAGTTGTCAATGGTAATGTTGCACAAAAATGTCCGGGTATTGTTTGTGCATTTTGTGTATTGACTTTTGGGCGTGCGTGTGGTGCGCTGTGTGTGGGACGTGTGCGCGTGTGAATTGCTGAAGGCCTGCGTTATCGCAAACAACGGCCGCCGCGCCCAACGCCGGCCGTGCGAGCAACAATAGTGGGCGAGTAATGTTGGGGGGACTTTAATTTGACCCGGGCTATTTGACGGGGGTGAGACGCGACAGTAGGCCTTGCGTATTCCGCGAAGCGACAATACGTTTTACATGCTGTACTCCGGGTACTATTTCGGGAAAAAATTTTTTTTCACTCGCGAAAATCTTTTTGTCTGGCCAAAATAATCCTGAAACCAATTTTCGTTTTCGGATTACGACAACAAATAATCTACCGTCAATTTGTCAAAATCCCAATACGGAATTCGCTTCAAATCAATATGATGCTCTTCGCAATATTTATTTTTATTTGCGTCATATTGTTGCTGCTTAATAAAATCCTCTTCTCCACCAAACCGTTGAACGGGTTTATAATGTTGCTCTCCGTCAAACTCTATCAAACGTATTATATTATCATATTCATCTAAAATAGCAAAATCAAACGGAGAAGATTTTGAAAACTCAGGAATAACATAATTATAAACATATGGAATTTTTGCATCTTCTAAAATTGTTTGAATTTTTAGTTCCCCACTGCTCATAGAGGCACATCCGCAAGAAATTGTTCTGCTATGCCTATAAAGTCCTAATAGATGACTTTTACGCACATATAATTCTTTTCCACATTTACATTTACATCTTACATAGGGCTCATTCGTTTTTAGTTTATCAGTTAAACCAAGTTTTTGTGCCGAATGAGGCTTATCAAGAGCTGTTAAATATCCAAAAACATCACCGGGTTTTATGTCATACTTTTTTCTTTCTGCAATACTTGAAAAATCGCCCTTGCATTCATTACAACTTACTGGCTTTTTATCTAAATCGGTTTTTCGTACGCTTGCTATATTTCCACAATTCTAACATTCTGCAATCCAAAAAGTTTCGTGCGATTTTGAAGTAGGATGAAAATCTCTTTCAATTACTTTCCAACATCCACAAAGTTGCCCAGTATAATCTTTAGCTGCCATTAATAAATACCTCCATAGTCTTTGTCATGATACTCCCACCGTCCGTCAAATCCTAAAATTTCAGGAGTTTTCAACTCTCCCTTTGCACGAGGACACTCGTGCAAAAAATATGCGCACTCCATACTGCATTGCCGTTCGGCGCAGTCGCACGGCATATATATACTCACATCCGTATATTCTTTATCAAAGCCACAATGCCACTTAAACCTCTCCCACGGCATCCAGAAGTGGAAGTCCCAGAGGCGGAAAGTATGGCTCAGCCGCAGGTATTCATCTCTTTTTTTGGACCACTCTTTCCGCCATGCTATGTCTTCTGGACTTTCTTTTTCTATTATTGTATATTTTTCTTCTTTTTTACAGCGTGCGGCAAATCGTTTCTATTCCTCTTGGAACGGATTCGTAATACCGAAGGTATTACAGTAATCGTAAAAGCGATTATCCGTGTCCAGGATGCGCCCATCTATACTCATGTTTCTGAGCCCTTCTTTACGAAAATGTGCCAAACCAATCCAGAAGGCATTTGGACAGTCTTGAAGTACTGGCCGATATTGCGATCTTTATATTCCCAGCCCGTTCCTACAGCCGTAAAAGTTAGTATCGTGGGTTTGTCTTCACGTTTATGCGCTTCTCCCATGATATCTGTATAGTATGGAGCTATAGCAGCCCAAAGTACGATATCGTCCTCTTGGACCTGAATATCTAAAAGTTCACCCCAGTATGCGGCGATAGTTGTCTGTCCGCCTTCTTCCAAGTGATACTTAAAAATCTTGCGGTACGGATTTTCAAAAAGTAAATCTGATTTTTTAATAAGCATAATGGTTCTCCTTAATGTTTGTATTCGCTATCATCATCATCGTCCCATCCTTCTGGCAAAAAATAGTCAAGAAGCCCCGACAGTGCTGTATAAGCACAGAATATCGGGGCTCCTAAGATGAATACCAAACCTGCTAAAATTTTTCTTGCGCGAGGGACGTCCTAATCCGCCACGAGGTCAGCATACTGCGTCAGCGTAAGGAGCACCATAATTATCCATGCGATAATTAAAATGATTCTTGCCGCCATAGCCATCTACCGTCCTTTAATTGATATACAGTGCAGTTGGGGATTAGTGGACGTGTCATTGCGCCTCCCGCTTCATCAATATTATATTCTCCGCCTAATGTTTCATGAATTGCTTCATCGATCATCTTGTCAATGAATTCTAAATCATCTTCCTCTGGATGGTCCTCAATAAATTCTGCGCGAAGGTGATTGCGTAATTCGTCCATTTTTACGCTATCTTTGAGATCAGAGAAAAACTGATGTTGGACAAAATAGGTTATTCCAATTACATGATTTTTCGGATAACTTGATATATCTACAACTTTTGTTGTGCTTGTGTCTTTAGGATCATGATTTTTTTCAACATGACAAAGTAGAATTGTGTTTGGAAATTTATTTGCAATACGATTTTCATCAATTTCAACATCGCCATTGATAAAATCGTATTCTTCTCGGAGATTTTCAAGATCTCGGATATCACGCATTACTGCGAATAAAGTTCTAAAAGAGGCTAGATTAAACAAAATGGATATTACCAAAAGAATTCCAAGAATAATAATGGCGATAATCATATAAAATCTCCTTTTTGTTTTATTCTATAAATATTATATAAAAATTTTTTTAAAAAGTCAACTTAATGAAATTTGACTCTAAAAAATTTTTTTGTTATAATACGATTAGAGACTGGAGGTAAGAAGAAAATTGATAAAACTCGATTATACTTTAACTTCTCCAGAAGAGAGAAATGAATTAGTTAAGAAAATTTTAGAAGAAAATCCTGAACCTAATGAAAAATATTTAGAAATCTTAACTGATTATTTAATTTTCGCTATGGAGAAATAGGAGAAAAAGGAGAAAAAAATTCTTACTGATAATCGAATGACTACAGTAAATAAACGCGAAACATCATTCGAAGGTCTAGTAGCCCAATTAGAAAATGGCGAAGATGGTATTTATAATTTAATAACAGAGAATAAACAAGTAATTTTTTAGCCAAAAGTAACAATAACAAAAAAAGATTTAGAAGAAATTCCAATGCTACGACAATTGCGCGATACCATTAATATTTGGGAAGCTAAACTTAAAACTGTCCAAGGTAAAGATCGATTTACCATCAAAAAAGCGTTAATAGAAATGCGAAAAGATCAATATGTAATTAAGAATGCTTATAGAGCTCCAATTGTTTTTAATAAATTAACTCGATCAAGTCATTTTATAGAATTAACCGATAATACGCATAGTTTTGATGAAAATGGGTATCCTATTCCAGAAGGATTTAGTTTAATGAATCCAAAGGTTTGTGAAGCTATTTTATGTAATTACTCAAAATTAAAGCAAGATAGCTGGGACAGATTTGAAGGCGACACTTGGTATATGTTATATGATTTTGAAAGAGTATGTGATAAAGCATTAGAAGATTTTCCATTATATTAGAGATTATTAGAATGTAAAATAGATGGTATGTAGAATGTTGAGATTTAGGAAATTTTACAATAGGAATTTGGCATTAAACATAGTGTTGAATATATTTCAAGTTTATGGCGCAATAAAATTCCAAAGTTGATTGCGTCCGCCGCTGAAGACGAGTATTTGAGCTGGTACTACCTAAACGTTGAGCGCGGTAAGTATAAAAGATGTAGTCGCTGTGGCTAGCTTAAGTTAGCTCACAATAAATATTTCAGTAAAAATAAAACAAGTAAAGATGGCTTTTACAGTATATGTAAATGTTGTAGAAATGCTAAAACTGGGCAGAAAAGCACAATTTAAGTTGGCATAAACACTAGACTCAATAGAAGGAGGAATTTTTATGCCTGATGAAAAAAAACAATATTATTGCGAAAAATGCAATAGAACGATGGCTGCTGACTAGTTTTACACTTCAAATAACTTAGAAAAATATCCTAACGATGGCAAATTCCCAATCTGTAAAAAGTGTATGACAATGCACGTCGATAACTGGAAACCAGATACTTTTATGTGGATTTTGTAGGAAGCTGATGTTCCATACGTTCCAGAAGAGTGGAATAAATTAATGGCTTCTTATGCGAAAGATAAAAGTAAAGTTACTGGATTAACTATTGTTGGTAGATATCTTTCCAAAATGCGTTTAAATCAATATAAAGATTATCGTTGGAAAGATACTGAATTTTTACAAGAATTGGAAAAAAGCAAGCGTGAGCAAATAATGAAGCAGCAAGGCTATGACGCTCAACAAATTGCGCTCGCAAATGAGCGTGCGGCTTTCGTTGTTCCAGAGGAAGCACCGAAACCAGATTTTTCTGCGTAGCCAGAGAATCCGTTCCTCGCAACTGGGGAAGAAGATTATTTTGCTGAACAATCTGGCGCATCGGATGATGATGAAATCGATTTAACTGATGAAGATAGAATCTATCTGCGATTAAAATGGGGTAAAACTTACAAACCCGAAGAATGGGTAAGACTTGAATAGTTATATAATGATATGATGAACTCTTATGACATTCAAGGTGCTGGACACGAAGATAACTTAAAATTATTATGTAAGACATCTTTAAAAGCAAATCAACTTATCGATATAGGTGATGTTGAGGGTTTCCAAAAGATGAGCAGAGTTTATGATTAGTTAATGAAGTCTGGTAAGTTTACTGCGGCCCAGAATAAAGCAGAAAGCGGAGAGTATGTTGATTCAGTTGGCGAATTAGTTATGCTCTGTGAAAAGGATGGATTTATTCCAAGATATTATGTCGGTGAACCTAATGATAAGGTTGACTAGACTATTATTGATATGAAGCGTTATACGCGAACTTTGATAACAGAAGAAACTAACTTAGGAAATCTTATTGAAGAAGCTATTAAAAATAATCAAAAAGAAGATGAAGCAGATGCTAATGCAGATGATACTGATACAGGACTTCTTGACGACGATGATATTGAGGCACTTGAAGAGTAGCTTCACGATGATGATTTCGAAGAGTATAGTGAATTTCTTGATAATGAAGAAGCTAGCGATGCAGACTTATTAGAATTCCTGTCAAAGGAAAATGAGAGAGGAGCGATTACTTAATGGGTCTTCAAGATTTATTAGACTTAAATAATAAGCGATAGAAAATTGGTCTTTCAGAAGAAAGAATAAATGCTATCAAACCATACTTGCGCGATTACATAGCTTTTTGGCGTGAATATCCTGATTTATTTGTAGATTTTATGGTAAGAGGAACTCGCACAGAGGTAAAAGAAGGCGAGTTCCACTTCTATTTTTATCAGCGAGTATTTTTACGTTGTGTAATGCGCCATCAGTATGTTTATGCGGTATTCCCTCGTGCTTACTCCAAATCTTTCTTGTCAGTTATGGCATTAATGATTAGATGTATTCTTTATCCACGAGCTAACTTGTTTGTAACGTCTGGTGGTAAAGAACAGGCTGCAGGCATTCTGAAAGATAAAGTAAATGAAATTTGTACCTTGATTCCTGCGTTCGATCGAGAAATTGATCGACGTCGTGGTAAGACTCTTGAAGGAAAGGATTATTGTAAATACGTATTTAAGAGTGGTTCCACTCTTGATAATATTGCGGCAAGAGAGTCTTCAAGAGGTAAGCGTAAGCATGGCGGACTTGTCGAAGAGTGTGTTGGCGTTGATGACCAAATCTTGCGCGAAGTCATTATTCCTACGATGGCTATTTCCCGCAGATGTATGGATGGTTCAACTTAGCCAACGGAAACTTTGAATAAAAGTCAGGTATTTGTTACTACGGCAGGATATAAAGGTACTTATCCTTATGAGCGACTTATTGGTTTCTTAGTTCGTATGGTTACTCAGCCAGAGCGATGCATCGTTCTTGGCGGAACTTGGCGACTACCTGTTGAAGTAGGACTTCAAAGTAAAACATTTATTCAAGACCAGAAGGATGAAGGAACATTTAACGAGGCTTCATTTGAACGTGAATATGAATCTCGTTGGACTGGTGATGTAGAAGATGCTTATTTCAATTCTGAAATGTTTAATCGTGGAAGAATTTTGAAGCAACCAGAATATGAAGCATCTGGTCGTTCAAGTAAAAATCAATATTATATTCTCGCAGTTGATGTAGGTCGTAAGGGATGCGATACTGTTGTTTGCGTATTTAAAGTTAGCCCGCAGCCGCAAGGACCTTCATTGAAGTCTCTTGTTAATATTTATACGTTAACTGATGAACACTTTGGTGATTAGGCTCTTGCGCTTAAGAAGTTGTATTATAAATATAATGCGCGTCGTATCGTAATCGATGGTAATGGTCTTGGTATTGGTTTGATTGATTATATGGTTAAACCATCTATTGATCCAGAAACCGGAGATACCATTGCTGATTTTGGCGTTTATGGTGGTACTCAAGAAGATGCGGCTGAAGAGTATAAGAAGTATAGAACTCCTGATTGCGAAGAAAATGCAATTTATATTATCAAAGCGAATGCGCCAATTAACACAGAAGCGCATGCTAATGCTCAAGTAAATCTTTCTTCCGGTAAAGTAAAAATGCTTATTGAAGAAAGAGATGCTAAGATAAAATTATTAGGAACTAAAGTTGGTTAGGCAATGAAACCTGAAGAGAGGTCAATTTATTTAAAACCATTCACCTTAACTTCCATATTAAAAGAAGAGATGATGAATCTCCGAGAAGAAAATGAGGGAACAAATATTATTCTTAAATAGGCAAATAAGTCAATTAAGAAGGATAAATTTTCTGCGTTTGAATATGGCTTGTATTATATTAAAGTCGAAGAAGATAATAAGAAGAGAAAAAAGAAATTTAATGCTAAAGATTGGATGTTCCTTAACTAACTTGGACAGTATAAGTCAATACTATTAAAACTAATTTCATATTTCTATGGAAGGAGTTGAATAGTATATGAATAATTATATTATTTATTTACATAAAAATAAAATTACTAAAAAAGTTTATATTGGATAGACAAAAGATACAATAGAAAGACGTGCTAGAGGAGGATCAGGATATCAGGGGTGCTCTCACTTTTATAAAGCAATTCAAGAGTATGGATGGGAGAATTTTGAGCATTTCATTCTTGAAGAGGGCTTAACAAGTGCGCAAGCAGATGAAAGAGAAAAATATTGGATTGCTGTTTTTGATTCAACAAACCCTAAAAAAGGCTATAATATAAAAACTGGAGGAAAAGTTCCTCATCATTCAATAAATTACACTGCCAGGAAAAAAGTATATTGTAAAGAAACTGGATAGTGTTTTGAATCTTTAACTGCGGCTGCATTGTGGGCTGGTTTAACGGCAACAGGTGGTAGTAATATTGCTAGTTAGATAAAAGGAGATAGATTATCTGCTGGAAAACATCCTATTACAAAAGAGCCTTTGCATTGGTGTTTTGAAAAATAGGATTTATTAAATAAAGAGCAATCTTAGATAAAACAAAAGCCTGGAGCAAAAAAAGTGAAAAATTTAGACACTGGCGAAATTTTTGATTCTATAAATGATGCGGCACGAAAATATAATATATCAAATATTACTATTAGTAAAAGTTGTAAATCAAATGGTTAGATTGCTGTCGGAGGAAATAAAGGACCAAAATATAGATGGATATTTATATGAGAAAAGGAGAGGTATTATGCGAGCTTCAAGAGGAGAAATTAAGATTGAAGAAATTCTGGCTGAGTCTGGGCTTACTTTTAAAGAGGAGTATAGCTTTCCAGATTTGAAGGCTGACAGTGGCAGACCTCTTCGTTTTGATTTTGTTGTATTTGATGATGATGGACAAATTGACTTTATTATAGAATATCAAGGTAGGTAGCATTATGAGGCTAGCTAGAAGTTTGGTGGAAAACGTGGCCTCTATCAACAACAATACAATGATAACCGAAAGCGAAGATTTTGTGCTTTACATGATTTTAAGTTAATTGAAATTCCTTATACCGAAGAAAATTTAATTTCTTATGACTATATAATGCACAAAGCTGGCTATTAATAAAAGAGAGGAGGTAAATCATTTGGAAATTGAAAAACAACTTGCGCAAGATGGGTTGCTTGCGCCAAGTCGTAAAGAAACCATTTATTCAAAAGGTTTTGATATGATTCATGGCGGTAGAGATATTGAATTTCGTACCCTTGATAATGAATTTAAGAAAATTAAAGTTGGTATGAAAAATTTAGATGATGCAGTTCTTGATTTAGGAAATTTAAAACGCATTATGCCAAAAACTCTTCCATTTGGAGATAAAAGAATATTATATCAAGCCATTATGACTAATGATTATAAAATTTTGCGCGAATTTTCAAGATTCTTTTATAAGACAAGTGGTATCTATCAAAGACTTTGTTAGTATGTATCTTTTATGTATCGTTACGATTGGTATATTGTCCCAGAGATTTTTGATGATACTGTAAAAGAAGAGAAAATATTGAAGGATTTTTCTAAAATGCTTAATTTTTTAGATAATAGTTATATTAAAAAAATCTGCGGCGAGATGGCACTTAAAGTTCTCGTTGATGGATGCTATTATGGATACATTGTTCCTTCAAATGACGCAATAATTATACAAGAGCTTCCAATTGAGTATTGCCGAACTCAATATTCTGTAATGGGCATGCCAGCCATTGAATTTAATATGGCTTTCTTTGATACATTTGGAGATGTTAATTATCGTATGAGAATTATTAATCTTTTTCCTGATGAATTTAAGAAGGGGTATGCTTTATATAAACAAGGGAAACTTGGACCAGATCATCAAGGTATTGGATATGGCTGGTATCTATTAGATCCAGGAGCAGCGTTTAAATTTAATATGAATGGTAGCGATATGCCTACATTTATTAATGTTATTCCTTATATATTAGATTTAGATGCGGCTTAGGATTTAGATAGACGTAAACAGATGCAATAGCTATTAAAAATTATTATTCAAAAACTTCCCTTAGATAAAAATGGGGATTTAATTTTTGATGTTGATGAAGCTAGAGATATTCATAATAATGCGGTAGCTATGTTGCAGCGTGCTATTGGCGTTGATGTATTAACTACATTTGCGGACGTTGAAAGTATTGATATGTCTGATAAAAATACTACAGTGACAAGAGATGACTTAGCAAAGGTTGAGCGAGGCGTCTTTATGGCAGCCGGTACTTCAAAAAATATCTTTAATACAGATGGTAATTTGGCTTTAGAGAAATCAATTTTAGAAGATGAGTCAACCGTAAGAAATCTTTTGTTGCAATTCGTAATATTTTTTGATAGAATAGTACAAGAAAGAAATACTGCGAAAAAGAAATACGCATTTAGATTTTATATGCTTGAAACTACGTAGTATAATTATCAAAATCTTTCTAAACTATATAAAGAGCAATCACAAATGGGCCATTCTAAGATTCTTCCTCAAATTGCTCTTGGACATTCACAGAGCTTTATTTTAAATACTGCTCACTTTGAAAACGAAGTTCTTCATCTTACTGAATTGATGTTACCTAATTTGTTAAGTTCTACAATGAATTTGGCCGATTTGTTGGGTAAAAATAATCAAACTGGTGATTCAAAAAATCAAAAGAAAACAGAAGAACAGAAAACGACTGTAAAAAAAGCTGAAACTAAATAGGCTGGTCGTCCAGAAAAAGATAATGATTAGAAAAGTGAGAAAACTATTTAGAACAAAGAGTCTATGAGTTGAGGAGGTCTGAAATGAAACATACAAGTGTATTGTTAGAAACTCCTATCGAATTTATCGAAAGTACAAAGATTAGTCCTTTTATTTCTAAAGTATAGATAAAAGTTTGCTATGTTGGCGATGAACCAAATCGTAATCATTCTATCATTACAAAAGAAGTGGCCCGTGAAATGGCTCCTAGCTTGCGCGGATGCCCAATTGTTGGATTTTTTAATGAGAAGGATGGCGATTTTGAGGAACATAATCGTTAGATAAATATTTCTAATGGAGAATGGCGTATTACTGATACGACAACTCCTTATGGTTTTGTTCCAACAGACGCTAAGATTTGGTTCGCCACTTATTTAGATGATGGAGAAGTTGAGCATCTTTATCTCTGCACCGAAGGATATATATGGGATCATGTATATCCAGAAGCTAAGAGAATAACAGAGAAGGGCAATAATCATTCTATGGAACTTGACGAAGAAACTTTAGATGCAACTTGGTCAAAAAATAAGAATGATAAGCCACAATTTTTCATTATCAATGAGGCATTTATCTCTAAACTTTGTATTTTAGGGGAACAAAGTGAACCCTGCTTTGAGGGGTCACAAATTACTGCTTTCTCATTAGTTATTGACGAGTCTTTCCAGAATAAGATGTTCGCTATGATGAATGAGATAAAAGAATTATTAACAGAAGGAGGAACGAAAGTGTTTAATACTTATGCAGTTGAAATCGGCGATGCTCTTTGGTCTGCGCTTTATAGCTACATTGAGTCTACTTACCCTGACAGTGAAAACCGTTGGTGTTCTAAGTATTCTGTAGATGGCGTATTTGAAGAGAATGGTCAAAAGTTCGCAGTTCTTTGCAATCGCGCAGAGATGAAATACTATCGTTTAAACTTCTCCCTTACTGAAGCAGATGGTTTTAAGGCAGAGGGCGATCTGGTTGAGGTTACCAAGACCTACACTCCTGCTGCTGAGGCCCAGTTTGCCGCTGCCGACGTTGAGGCATATATTGCTGAATATGCCAAGAAAAAGGATGAAGAAGAAGAAAATAAGGGCAATTCTGGTGAAGAGAGTAAAAAGGATTCTGAAGATTCATCAGAAGATGGTAAAAAGTCTGATGACGGCGAAGAAGATAAGTCAGATGATGATAAGAAAAAGAATAAAAAATTCTCTTATGATACTTTAGAAGAAATTCCTGAGTATGTCGAACTTCAGACTAATTACAGTAATCTTGAAACCCAAGTTGCTGAACTCAATAACACTATTGAGTCTTTAAATAGCGAGCTTACTTCTTTACGTGAGTTTAAGCATACTGCTGAACGCACTGAAAAAGAAGCTAAGATTGCTGAATTTTATATGTTATCTGACGAGGATAAGAAAGATGTTCTTGAGAACATTGATCAGTATTCTCTTGATGATATTGAAGCAAAGCTTTCTGTCATTTGTTTCCGTAATAAGGTAAGTTTCACCACAGAAGAAGATAAAACCAAGAATGGAGTAACTTACAATCTTAACGGAAATGAAGGTGATGATAGCTCTACCCCAGCTTGGGTGAAAGCTGCATTAAACACCGCAAAAACATTAAATTAATGAAGGAGGAAAACTGAACGATGATGTTTAAAGATTTTTTAAATAGCCGTCTTCCAATAAAGTCTCAAGCAAAATACGTTGAATTCGGCTATGGCCAAGTTGAACCAAATCATCTTTCTGCTCAAAGAACTGGTCAGATTTATGCTCAGCTTCCTGCTGATCCATCTATTCAGATTTTAGAGCAAGGTCAGTTTGTAAAGTATGATTATGCTGCAAATGGCAATGGTATTGGCTTAGTCGATTTCACCGGTGCAGGTGAATGGATGCTCGTCTACAACGAGATTAAGCTCTATCGTGATCATCCTGATGGAAGTAAGCAGTGGGACTGCGAATTTGCAATGATTAAGGATGATTATCAGGCTCGTATTTATAGCCCATATGATTATGAGAATGCCGAACTTGAATATAAGGATTGGCATAGATTGAATGGTGTTGACGAAAAGGGCAACGGTTCTATGACTCTTAACCAGTATGTAACTCTTGATGTTGAAGGTCAAACTGTTACTATTGGTGGCGATCGTTATGCCGTAAGTACCGCTACTATTAACGTTCCTGCTCAAGGCACAGAGGGTGAAGAGGGCTATGTTCCTGCTTCTACTCGTGAAGCTAAGGTATTTACTTACAAGGGAACTCAATATGAGCTTGATGAAAATGGTACTTCCAAGGTACAAATTCCTGTTGAATATGCTTATGATGATGTAACTAAGGATGTTGAAGATATCTATGAGTGGGGCTTCACTAACGATCCTTGGAGACGTCTTGGTATCTATCGCGAGAAGAAGATGCCAGCTGGTACCCAGATGGTTCCTCGCGTATTCAAGACCAATGTTGGTGATATTTTCACTACTAATACAATTGACGAAAAGGCTGAAGATCTTACCGTTGGCAAGATTCTTATCCCTGGCAAGACCAATGGTATTCTTGTTCTTAGTACAAATGCTAACGCTGACGCTCAGACCGATATGAAGTGGCAGGTTGTTAAAGTTTATACAATGCCCGACAACCAGGCTGGCGTAAAGATTATGCGTATCGCTTAATGAAAGGAGAGAAGAGTAATGTTAGATAGAACTAATTTAGTTGCTTTAATGAAGCAAGTTGCTAAGGCTGACCCTTCTGCTCCTGTAGCCTATTCCTTTGGCGATCAGCAACTCTCCTATGCGGCTCTTAATGAGACCCTCCGCAATGAGTTGAATGAGCTGGCTGGCACTTACGCACAATATCGTGAAAATAAGAACCTTATTTTCTCTATGATTGAAGAAACTCTTGATGAAGTTCTTCCTAAGAAGGTAACTCAGCAGTACGATCAATTCGCTGAGGTTAAGACATTCGCACAGGGCGACAAGCCTGTTTTCCGTCGTCCTCTTAATTCACGTGCTCGCGCAAAGCAGTTTGTAACACGTGTTGGACTTGCTGGCATTTATGAAGTCTTCAAGCTCGGTCCTGCCGAGAGAGAAAGCTTCGAAGTACGCACCAGCGCTATCGGCGGAGCTGCTCAGATCGGCTTTGAGGAGTTCCTTGATGGTCGTGTTGATTTTGCTGAGGTAACTCGCATTATCATGGAAGGTATGGACGAGCTTATCTACAAAGAGGTTGCTGCTGCTCTCAAGGCTTCTATTAACCAGCTCCCACCTGCTAACCGCGTTGCTGCCGTTGGTTTCGATGAGGCTGCTATGGATCGCTTAATCCAGATTGCCGCTGCTTATGGCACTCCAACCATTTATTGCACTTATGAGTTTGCTGTAAAGATGATTCCTAATGAAGCTTGGCGTTATACCGAAGCAATGAAGACCGAGCTTTGGAACACTGGTCGTCTTGCAAGCTACAAGGGCACTAAAGTTATCATTCTTGAGCAAGGTTTCGAGGATGAAACTAATACTCGTAAGGTAATTGATCCTGGTTATTGCTGGGTAATTCCTACTGGTGCTGATGGCAAGCCTGTTAAGATCGCTTTTGAAGGCGGCACAATTGTTGATGAATTCAACAACTATGATCGTTCTCGCGAAGTTCAGGTTTATAAGAAGGTTGGCGTAACTGCTATCCTTGCTAATAATATTTGCTGCTATGTTGATACTTCACTTCTCGGCCAGATGATTACCTGGAACCTTGATGGTGTAAGTGGTAATGTAGCTACCTATGATGGTCGCCCAAGTGGTACTATTTAATAAAGAAATGTAGGGGGAGACGGGGAAGTTCCCCTCTCCCCTTTTCTTTGTTAGTATTTAGAGATAAAGGAGAAAAATTATGATTAATCAAGATACAATGTATAACGTAAAGAATAGAAGCGCAAGCACTGTTGTTTATAGGATTCCAGAAAGCAATTTGCGTCGTGAATTTGCTCCAGGAGAAGTGAAGAGAATTCCTTTTGGGGAACTTGAGAAGCTTACTTATCAACAGGGCGGACGTGAAATGTTAGAACAGTTTTTACAGATTATTGATGAAGCTGTAACAAATGACCTTAATGTTCATCGTGAAATTGAGTATGATATGTCTGAGGCGTAGGTAAGAGATCTTCTAATTAGTGGCTCTCTTGATGCCTTCTTAGATGCTCTTGATTTTGCACCGCTTGGTGTCATCGATCTTATTAAATCCATGGCTGTTAAACTTCCTTTAACAGATCTTAATAAGAGAAAAGCTCTTAAAGACAAAACAGGATTTGATGTTGATAAGGCTCTTGTGCATATTGAAGAGGAAAAGGCAGAGGAGCAAGATCATATTGAGCCACTTGCGCCCGAGCGTAGAGTGAAGACTGAAACCGCTACCTCTGGTCGCCGTACTGCTTCTAACTATAAGGTTGTCAACAAATAGACAGACTAATATAAGGAGGGCGTAAATAAATGGGTACTCCTTTTGGTGCTATTTATGATCGCTTTCTTGGAAAAATTACAGATGATATGTATGTAGAGTTAACTCCCGAAGATACTTATCGTGACTTACAAAATTTATTAATTGATGCTTTGCCGGGGTTTGAATTCCCAAGGTGTAATTTAAGTAATTATGAATTAAAAGTAATTCCTAAACATGCTGGAGATATTGACGATCATGACTTTGTAATTGATCGTATTAAATGGGAAGAATTAGATAATCCTGTCTTAGACGATTTAGCAGAGCAATTAGATGGTGAAAATTCTCCAGAAGAAGATGTTGTTATGGTAGATGCTTCTACGTTTAATTTTGAATTAACAACAGAAGAAATCAATATCATAGCTATTCTAATGATGTGCGCTTGGGTATAGAGACAAGTTACTTCTATTGAAAATACTCGTATGAAGTATTCTGGAAGCGATTTTAAAATGACTTCTTAGGCAAATCATTTATAGAAATTAATGGGATTGTTAAATGAATGTCAAAGATAGTCTATTCATATGTAGCGCTTATATAAGCGTAGACGTCCTTTAAGCACTGGCATATATCGTTCTAATTGGGATGTATTTGGAAGAGGTGTCTATTATGATAGATATGGCTACTAAATACGATTTTAATTTCTCGTTTGACGTGTTTGAAAAGAATATTACTCGATTAACAAATCAGATGTGGAAATTAATTCCCATGCGTGAAAACGGTGAGAATTGGGAAAAACAACTTAATACAGTAATTCTGGAAATTGCGGGGCTTAATGAGATTTTTATTGAGAACCCGCAATTTTTATAGCTACTTGCTAAATTAGAAGGAATTAGAGTTGGAGCTACTGACTTTGATTTTTATAGAAAAACCGTATTTGAATCAATTAGTCTATTACGGGGGTTGATGAAATGAAACATAATTATTCAAGTCCCAGTATTAGATCAATGGGTGCTCGTACAGGAAGACTTTCTACCCCAAAATTCAATAGCGCTACCGCTTGCGATGGAGTGGTTGATATGTATTAGCGTTTGCGCCAAGCTGGAGGTAGGATGCAGCAAGAGCGAATGATCCGAGATAAGCGTCGAAGTTTAGATAAAGCCGTGCTTTATTCTTATTAGGGAGCTTTTGTAAAAAAATATTTTCCCATCGAGGAGAATATTGATGAAATGCTTCGTAATTAGCCTCCTGTTCGTGCTTTAATTAATCCAGATAAAGTAAAACAGGATTATGATGATAAAATTATTTCAATAGGATATGAACATGGTTATTAGCCTGGTGATGTTTTTGAATGGGTAAATACAAATACGTATTGGTTAATTTATTTGCAAGATAAAACTGAACTTGCTTATTTTCGTGGTGAAATTAGAAGATGTAGATATACGATTTGGTTTCAAGATGAGGACGGAATTGAGCATATGACATATGCCGCAATTCGCGGCCCTGTTGAAACTAAAATAAATTATATTCAAAAAAATGGTATTAGTGTTGATAGACCTAATTATTCTTTAAATATTTTACTTCCAGCCAATTAGTTTAATTTGAACTATTTTAATCGATATGCAAAATTCTATGTATTAGAAGATTAGAAAAAAGTATGCTGGAGAGTAGAAGCCATTGACTGGATATCTACTCCTGGAATTCTTCAGGTAAATGCTGTTGAGTATTACGCTAATGAATTTGAAGACGATGTAGAAAATGGCGTTGCAGGTGGATTAATTCTTTAGGAAGAGAATCCTAACTCTGAACGTACTGAAAAAAGTATTGAAGGAGAAACTTTTATTAAGCCAAAAGGAAAATATATTTATACTTATACCGGTTTATCTTCTGGAGATTGGTTTATTGATAAAAAATATCCTGTAAAATTTAAAGAAATTGATAAAAACACTATTGAATTAGAATGGACTGCTGGTTATAGTGGGCAGTTTGATTTAATAAAAGGCACAACAACAAAAACTATTATAGTTGAATCGTTGTTTTGAGATAAAGGAGTTTTGCTTATGAAGGTTTAGACTTTTTAGTATCCTCATTCTTCTTTTTTAGCAGTAGAAAAAGATATGAATATTATCGTATCTTACTTTTTAAAGAATGACCGATTAAAAAGATTATTATGGTATGATTCATCTGACGCTTTAATATCAGGGTTAGATTATAAAGATTCTGGAGAAAAGCATATCCTTGGTAAAGGATGGAGGGATTTAACTGAGGAAGAATCTTTGTCAATGTTTGGGCAATAGATAAAAATTATTCCTAAGTTGAAGGTTGATAGACCAGAATTGTGTTATGTTGTTATCAGTTTTGATAATTTTACTCCAAATATGACAAATCCAGAATTTAGAGATAATATAGTCAGTTTTGATATTGTTTGTCATTTTAATCAGTGGAATCTTGGCGATTTTCAACTTAGACCTTATAAAATTGCTAGTGAAATTGATACTATGTTTAATAATAAAAAATTAACTGGTATTGGAACATTGCAATTTTTAGGTTGTAATCAAATCGTTTTATCAGATGAATTTGCTGGTTTAACCTTAATGTATTAGGCTATTCACGGCTATGAGGGAGAAGATTCTAAGTATCCAATGGATTCTAAGGGCAATAAAACCTTATTTGAAAATTTTAATAAGGTATTTAACGATCCTTCAAATGGCCTTTGATATGCGGCTGGCTCTGATGTGCGGCACTGATATTCCAATTCCAGAATGTCAATTAATAGTACATCAACCTCGTTTACGAGAAATTGCCCTTATAGGGGATTCAGATTTCTTCACAGGAGTACAAACTCTGTCGGTGAATAAAAATATGATTGCTTAGGGCGAAACTCTTTTAGCAAATACTAACAATTTTTAGATATTTATGACGATAATGCAAGAAAAAGAAGCTCTTGATAAGAAAGAAGCGGTTCGACAGATTTTTCCATTAATTTTACCTAACTATCAAATGTTATTAACTCCAAGAGCAATAATATTAAAAAACGATGATAATAATGTAATGATTGATGAAACTAACTTTGAACCTTTTCAGAATATCTTAGGCAAAATTTTTTGTATTAACAATGGTCCTATGGAAACATAGTCTTTTAATCCACAAGGAGAAAAAGCTAGAGAAATCGCCGAAAAGCTGATGCGTGCGCGACAGCGCGTTGCCGCACAAAAAAGTGATGGCGGTGGAAGCGTTTTCGCGCAGTATATGTCAGTTTTAACCGTTGGGTTAAATTCCATGACGTTAAGAGAATGCGGAGAACTGACAATGTATTAGCTTTTTGACTTAGTTGAAAGATATATGCTTTATGTGAATTGGGACCTCGATATCCGGTCTCGTTTGGCTGGTGGCAAACCTGATCATCAACCTGACAACTGGATGAAAAACATTCACTAAAATAATATTTAAGGAGGAAACTAATTATGAGATTTGGCGTACGCGAAATTTGCGATGTAGTCCTTAAGGCTAAGGCCGCTCAAAAGATTGGTAATAAGGTTTTCTATAAGAATGAGCCTGTTATTTATTTTGATAGTCTCAAGACCTCCAGCATGGAAGGTGCTGCTACTACTGTTTATGCACAGGGTGGTCGTGGTAATGCTCGTCTCGTAGCTTGGGAAGGTGAGCGTACAGTAACCTTCACTATGGAAGATGCTCTTATCTCTCCTGCTGGTTTCATGATTCTTTCTGGTGCCGGTCTTATTGAAGCTACTGCAGCTAAGCCAATTAAGGTTCACGTAACCGAGCAAACTGATGCTACCCACATTACCTCTACTGGTATTTGGGGTACCAGCAACTATGCTGTACAGAGTGTTGAAGTTTATGTAAAGCAAAAGCCTTATCTTCCTACTTCTGCAGATACAGAAGATTACATTTATGTAATGGCTCTGGAAAATGGCGAAGTTGCAACTGAGCCTTATATTCCTGTTGAGGCTGTTGCAGGTGATCTTGAGGAAGGTACTGGAGATTTTGCTGGACTTTGGAAGCTTACTCTTAACACTAATACCATTGACAATGGCGATGATTTAAGTGTATTTGGTCCTGGTGCAGTTGTTCTTGTTGACTATTACACTGAAAAGACTTCTAACACTCAGCAAATTGAGATTTCTGCTGATAAGTTTGGCGGTAACTATTATCTTGAGGCTTCTACCCTCTTCCGCAACACTGATGGCGTAGATATGCCTGCTGAATTCATTATTCCTAACTGCAAGATTCAGTCTAACTTTACCTTCACTATGGCTTCTTCTGGCGATCCAAGTACATTCACCTTTACGATGGATGCATTCCCAGATTACACCAGATTTGATAAGACAAAGAAGGTTCTCGCTGCTATTCAGATCGTTAACGAACTTAGCGACAGCGATCTTGTACGTCATCGCACTGCTCACGAAGTAGCACACGATGCATTCTTCATTGACTAATGAAACTTTAATGGGAGGAGACGCAAGTCTTCTCCCATTTTTTTATTATGCGAAAAAGGAGAGGTAATTCAATATGGCTGAAGCAGAAAACTTTTCTTTATCAGAATTAATTGATCATTTTACAATTTTAATTGATGAAGTTAGAAAAAATAGTTAGAATTATTAGGGATTAATGAAAGCTGTAGATGAATTAGAAGAAATAGAACTTTCTAATATTAAAAAAAGAGGAAATGTAGCAAATCTTTTTTAGGCATATACTAGAATTATTTAGGTTTCTATTGAGATTCGTAATTTAATTTAGAAATTCGGTATTGAAGTTGAAACTTATAGTTCTGTTGATTATGCAATTTATTTTCGTGGTAAAATTTCTTATGCTAATCATTTAAGAGTTGATTGGCTTCGTTCTAATGGTAGTGGTTTGATGTTAAATCTAAAAGCACTAGCAGAAGACATTGAAAAAGAAACCACAAATCAAGCTCAATTAAAAATTTTAGAATTATTTAATGAACATTATAAGCTTTATAGTGAATATGTAGATGCCATGTATGTATAGAGTAATGAACATCATATTCATATTGGTGATAAGGGTAGTAATATTAATATGGGTCACGTAGCTGAAGCACATGAAAGACATTTGTAGGAACATCATATGCAATTATATAAAATGTCTAAAGATCCAAATTTAACTCCTTCTGATATGCTACAAGCTAGAATGACTGAAATGGAAAGATTAAATGCAGATTCAAAATGGCATGAGCCAGCTGATACAGTATGGATGCATATGCATGAGAGTCTTGGTTATCAAAGAGGTACTGCTGCAGGAGATGTCGGTTCTACGCAAGTTAAGCAAGCTCGTGTTACTGAAAAAAGTGCTAATACTACATTGCGTTTATCAAGTATAAAGAATTTACGAACTGGTATTTAGTTATATTCAGAAATTTTTAATGAATAGAAAACTCCTTATGAAGTAGCAACAAAATTAGCAATTTATATGAGTAGTGTTTTAGATAAAGATATTAGTACTGAATTAAATAAGATTTTATCGGGATTAATGAAAAAAGATGGTGAAATAGGCGCTGCGCTAGAACGAATTTAGTAGGTTAAAGATGTTAAAATTTATATTTGACATAAATCAAAATTTTTGCTATAATATATTTAGATATAAAGAGAAAAAGGAGTGTTTATAAATGGCAAAAGATTATTGTATATATATGCATAAAAATAAGGTCAATGGGAAAATTTATATTGGATAGAGTTGTAATTTAAAAATTAGATGGCACCCTATTTCTTACAAAGATTGCTCTTATTTCTATAATGCTATACAGAAATATGGTTGGGAAAATTTTGAGCATATTATATTAGAAGATAACCTTTCTATTGAAGAAGCTGATGAAAAAGAAAAATATTATATCTCATACTTTGATACAATAAATCGTAATAAAGGATATAATTTAAAAACAGGTGGAAATTCTGGATATAAATTATCCAAAGAAACTAAATAGAAAATTAGTTTAAGTAATAAAGAATATGCTAAAAACAATATAGATAAATTACGATTGCATCTAGAAAAAATGCATTAGAAAGTTAAGAAAAAAGTAATCTGTCTAAATAATAATCAAATTTTTGATAGTTAGATGCTTGCGGCCGAATGGGCTGGACTAAAAAATAGCACTCCAATTAGTCGTTGTTGCAATGGAGAAAGAAAAACCGCTGGAAAACACCCTATTACAAAAGAGCGCTTAAGATGGAGTTTTTATGAGATAAAGGAGGAAAATAATAATGAGTAAAGTAGCCTTTACAAAACTTGGTTTAACCAAAAATACAGAAGTAGCATCTTTTGACTGGAATGGATAGATTGTAGAAGTTAAGTAGTATCTACCAATCCAGGAGAAGATGGAATTAATTGCGGCAGTATTAAATCAATGCCAAGATGATAATAACTTCATTAATGAAGCAAAAATTGCCCTTTTCATGAATTTGGAAATGGTTTTTAGATATAGTAATATTAGTTTTACAGAAAAGCAAAAAGAAGATCCTGCCAAACTTTATGACTTACTTGCGGGAAGCGGATTCTTTGATGATTTCTTTGCAGTATTGCCTTAGAGAGAATATTAGAGTATCGTTATGTGGTTGAGTAAGACCGCGCAAAATATTTATGAATATCGTAATAGTATCTATGGTATTCTTGATGCTATGAAAACGGATTATAGTAATCTTGAATTTGACGCAGACTCGTTAAAAGATAAAATGGCAGATCCCAATCAGCTCACACTGTTAAAAGATGTTCTAACCAAACTTGGTTAATTAGATATGTTACTTCTTTAAGAAATTATAGGAGTAATCGGGGATAGGAATGATTATTTTCCTATCCCCTTATTTTTTTATATCAAATTTTTGGAGAGAAAGGAGTAGTATAATTAATGGCTAAACAATTAAATATTAATTTAGCTATGACTGCTGATACAAGTAAGGCTAAAGCGGAATTATAGGCTTTACAAAGATAGCTAACAGAGCTTATGACTTCTGCGCAGAAAAATTCTCAAATGCCTTTATCTAAAGATATTTAGAAAGCAACTACACTAGCAGCATAGCTAAAAGTTTAGTTAGAATCCGCTACTAGTTCAACAGGAAATTTAAATTTAACTAAATTTAATAATGAATTAAGAGCTAGCAAAACAACTATTAATGATTATAAAAATGCGCTTATGGCATTAGGTCCTAGTGGAACTTAGGCTTTTTCTAATTTAGCTACTTCTATAATGAAGGCCGAAGTCCCTCTGAAACGTTCCAATACGTTATTGGCTAATTTTGCTACTACATTAAGAAATACTGCAAGATGGCAAATTTCTTCAAGCATTTTACATGGCTTTATGGGTGCTTTATAGGGTGCTTATGGATATGCTCAAGATTTAAATGAATCTTTAAATAATATTAGAATTGTAACGGGACAATCAGTGGATTAGATGGCTAAATTCGCTGATTAGGCCAATAAAGCTGCAAGAGCATTAAGTACGACAACTACTGCATATACAGATGCCGCTTTGATCTATTATCAGCAAGGTTTAACTGGAAAAGATGTTACAGATAGAACAAATGTAACTATGAAACTTGCAAATGTATCTCGTCAAAGTGCTGAAGACGTGTCTAGTCAAATGACCGCCATTTGGAATAATTTTAATGACGGTTCTAAATCATTAGAATATTATGCTGATGTTATTGCCAAGTTAGGCGCTGCTACAGCTTCTAGCTCAGACGAGATTGCTCAAGGTTTGCAAAAGTTCGCATCAGTTGCGGATACTGTTGGTTTAAGTTATGAAAAAGCTACTGCAGCGCTCGCTACCGTTGTTGCCGAGACCAGACAAAGTGCAGATGTTGTTGGTACTGCTTTTAAGACCATGTTCGCGCGTTTCCAGGGCCTATCTCTTGGAGAGACTCTTGAAGATGGCGTAGATTTGAATAAATATTCAAAAGCTTTGGCTACTATTGGTGTTAATATTCTTGATGCCAATGGTGAATTGAAAGTCATGGATGATATACTTGATGAAACAGCCGAAAAATGGAATCAAATTAACGAAGCTCAACGAGTTGCGTTAGCTGAAACTGTTGCTGGTACAAGATAGTATGCTCAATTCATGGCTATTATGAATAACTACGGAAAGATTCAAGCAAATCAAGCCTTAGCAGAAGGCTCAGAAGGAACCTTGTAGTAGCAGGCTGATATTTATGCAGAATCGTGGGAAGCTGCTGGCAAGAGAGTAAAAGCTGCAACACAAGACATTTATAATGATTTATTAGATGACAAATTCTTCATAAAATTATTAAATGGCTTTGAAAAAGTTTTAAGTGTTGTTGATAATTTTATTGAGGGTATTGGTGGTGTCGGTCCACTTTTAACTCTGATTGGTAGCATTGTTACCTAGGTATTCGGCAATTAGATTGCTAATTCTATCCGTAATGCTATTAATGATTTACATTCTTTAACAGCAAAAGGAAGAGCTGAAATTTAGTAGCTGAGACAAGATGCTAATGCGGGACTTCTGGAGATTGCATCTAAAGCTTCTGGGAGTAATGAAGGAGATGCGATGAAAGCTGCTTATTCTGGACAGGCAGAACTGCAGGATATGGCAATTGAAAAAGCAAAAACTTTAGGCGAATAGGGCCAAAAACAATTATAGATGATTCTGGATATTAATAATGCTTTAGGTTAGGAAGTTATTGCTTTAGGAAAAGCGGCGGATGAAGAAAAAAGAAGAACAGATCAGCTGATTAGATAGCAAAATGGATCTATTTAGGGGAAAAATAAAAGTCAAAGCTATTATTTAATACAAGAATAGAAGTAGTTAAGATAGGCATATACCGAAACTGAAAAAGCATATAGTATTTATGCTGAAAAGATTATTAATATGCCAATGGACATTAAAGGCATATAGAATAATAAAGAAGCTTTATAGAAAATGGTGCAAGCTTTTTAGGCTGCTAGTGTTGGAACAGATGAATTTTAGCAAGAATTAGTTGAATTAAATAACGCATTAATAAATAATTAGTTTGATGATGCTATAGCTATTTTAGATACTTTAAAAATAGATATAGATGGAGGATTATCTCCTTCTATAGAAAATTTAACTAATATTTTAAGAAATATGGGCGTTGAGAATGCCGAAGCTATGGCTTAGCGTTTAGCAACATAGTTTTAGCGTGAAGCTTCAGCAGCAACGGATGCTGCTGAAGGATTAAATCGTCATAAGAACGCTGTAGATGGCGCTAAAAATTCTATTGCTGGTTTAACAACATAGATAGATTTAGTATCAACGGGGATTACGGCTTTAGCTTCTGCGTTGATGAGTGTAAATACTGCTGTTAATGCAATTCGCAATATTGATTCAATCATTAGTAATGATTCTTTATCAGCGGGAGAAAAAGCGATTCAAATTATGTCAGCTTTATCAATGATTATTCCAGTAATTACTACGCTGACTAATCAACAAACTAGAGCGTTTGCCTTTAATACGTTGTCTAAAATTGCCAATACAACTGCTGATATGACAGGTATAGTGGCAAAGAAAGCCCATGCTGCAGCTACTTGGTTATTAAAGGGAGCGACGGATGCATTAAATACTTCTATGCTTGCCTCTCTAGGAGTTATAGGTTTAATTGTTATTGCTGTTGGAGCTTTAATTATTGGTATTATTAAATTAGTTGGTTGGCTCAAAAAAATTTCTGTTTCTAATTATGATAAGACAATGAAGAGTATCGCCGAAGAGACGGAAGGGTTAAAGGAAGAACTCGATGAAACTCAATAGGCAGCAAAAGATTTAAAGTATGAATTCGATAGTTATGGCGATATTGTCCATAAACTTGAAGAGTGTACAAAGGGCACTACTGAATGGAAAGATGCTTTACAGGATGCTCTTGATAAAACAGATGAAATTTTACAAAAATATCCATAGTTATTAGCTATGGAAGGAGCTTTAAATCCAGATGGTACGTTAAATCTTTCTGTACTTGAAGGACTTCTTGGTTAGGAGACCACTAAAGCACAAGCATTATCATATGCACAATTTGGTGAGGCTGGCCGTGCAGCAGGAGCAAACAAATATCATTCTAAGGAAACTACGGTATCTACATACGCAAGTAATAATACTGCTTATAGTAAACTTGCATCTGACTACTACGGCGGTTTAAGTGGTGTTGCTGGAACACAATTATTAAGCTGGGAAGAAATTCAAGATTTCTTATAGGCTGGTAAATAGATTACTACAGAAGATTTAATTAAACAAATCCGGTCAGATGAAGAGCGAGCTTCTAATGATCTATTTTTGGATGATCCAACAATAAAAGCAAGTATAGAAGATTTAGTGTCTTAGATTAATGCAACCACATAGGGCTATGTTCATATGAATGATGTGGTTGAATAGGGATAGACAAGAATTGATTAGGCAATTTAGGATACTGCTAATAATTTAGCTATTAAATATGCTGCTAATAACGGCATTACCGCTGATTCAGCCTAGCTATTTTATGGTGGCCAATATGGCCAAGAAGCTTTTAGTAAAGTTTATAATGGCTTTAGAGAAGGTTATGGTCATAGTACAGATTCTAAAAATGCAGAAGTTGTAGATTTAAAGAAACAATATTTATCTAGTGTAAGAGGTTTTAGTGAAGATTTAGTCGATCAGACGAATGTCGCGATTAAAAAAGAAGGCAATAAATTTGTATATACATTTACAGATGCCGCTGGAAATATTATTGACACAATCGATGCTGAAACTATAAAACTTGCCATAGCAGGCTAGGCAGCCGGAGAAGCTGTTCAAGAAGGTTTTGATTTTATCACTAGACAATTAGAGGGCGTAGGTGCTGGTACAAGCGCTCGTAACCTAGCGAATGGATTATCTGAATCTGCTATGAGAAATGGCGGATAGGCTAATTTTTCAGACGTTTTAGGTTCTCTATCTGCTGATCAGTTATCTAAAATGACAGATACAGATTCTATTTTAGAGGTATTAAATATTTCTAAAACAGAATTATCTGCTATAGCTACTTTAGTAGGTATGACAGGAAATGAATTTATAGCGGCAATTACAGGTGCAAGAACCGCTTTACTAGATGAATTTGCTTCATTGCCTCAAGATATTTAGAATATTTTTCATAGTTTACCTGTAGATTAGCTAATTAATCTTAAAGAATTATTTAAGAATAATAGTGAAATTAAGGCAGATTTTTCTGAAATTATTAATTAGATTCCAGAAGAATTATAGGCAGAAGTTGCGGAAGCTTTTTCTAAAGTTAATTTTTCTGATTTTGATAGTATTGAATAGTTTAAAGAATATTTATAGAGTCTTGGTATGGATTTTGGTGTAGATCTTGATCAATTTGCCAAGAAGATAGAAATTGCTGGACAAGCAATTAGAAATGTCAATGTAGATGAACTTGCTGAAAAATTTGGTAAAGTTCAAAAAATTATTAACAAGGTAAGCACTGGTGGAGAAATATCTGCAAAAGATTATGCAGAATTGAGTCCTAGCTAGCAAGGATATTTCAGACAAAAAGCTGATGATTCTTATGCAATGGTTGGTTCTGCTGAAGAGCTACGTAATGATGCAACCAATGAAAGAAAAACTGAACTTAGCCGAGAAATTGCTTATAGCGATACTAATATTTAGAATACACAAACATAGTTGGCTACAGCAACTGATACTCAGGAGATTGATACATTAACTAGTAGTTTAGAACAAGAGTAGACTAAATTAGAAGGATTAAGTTTTTAGTATCTTTCTCTTGCTAAAAATATGCAAGAATTAGGATAGCGTCATTCTGAATTAACTGGTTTAACTAATAATTCACGAGAAGCTCAATAGGCTTATGGTGAAGCATTAACCACTCTTGCTGCTTAGTATGATAATACTAAACAAGAAATAGAAGCCTATCAAGCTGCTTTAAGAAGTAATGATGAAGAGGCTATTAAAGTAGCTGAACATAATTTAGCAGTTGCTACTTCTGTCGCTGAAGATGCTGATGCTTTTAGCTTAGAAGCGGATGAATTAGAAGTATTAGCAGATATCTTTAGTCAAAATACAGATTTATTAGGAAATTTAAACGCAGAAGAAAAAGATACTGCACGAATTACTGCTGATATAGCAGAAGCAGCTGCTGATGCAGCCACTCGTTATAAACGTTTAAATAATGGTATTAATGATTTAGCTGATAATTACACCGATTATGAAACAGTTATAAAAAGATTAAATAAAGCCGAAACAGCAGAAGCGAAAGCAACTGTTGCAAGCGAAAAGAATTATAAAGCATTAAGAAAAACTTTAGCAGATATATTAGACACAAATGAAGAATTAATTAGTATTGATTTTATGTCTAATATTGATTCGGATATTCTTAATGATTTAGCTGAAGGTGGAACTAAAGCTCAAGAAGCTTTAGATAAACTTAGAGATGCTTTTATTGATGCCTAGGCTGAAGAATATGGCTTATCAGAAATTTCAGAACAGTTAAAGAGCGAATTAGCAAATTTAGCTGATGGAGCTATTATTGATATTGATAATAGTCCAGCTTTATAGGCTATGCTTGAAGCATGGGTATAGGCTGGATTAACTGCAGATGAAATTCAAGCACGTCTTTCTGGAATGCATATTGACTGTGATGTTACTCCATTTATGGGTTCAATGGAAGATGCTGCCAATGCAGCTGCGGCCGCAGGTGATGCAATTATTGCTAATGCTTCTATTGATGCAGAAACTAAAACGGTAACAGCAGAATCTACCGATGTTAATTAGGATACTGCTTTTGATGAAAAAGTAACTGTGGTTGATAAGCCAGGTATGTTTTTCTCTACTGAGACAGAAACTGGTGAATTAAATAAATAGGTTACTCACTTCCCAGAATATCATAAAACCATTACTCCTGTCACAGTAACAGATGAAGTAACTAAACAAACAACCGCCACTGGTATTAAATTATCAAATGCACATAAATCTGGTGGTGGTAAAGTAAGTAGCACATCTGGTCGTTCTGGCGGAGGCGGCGGATCTAAAGGTGGCGGTGGTGGAGGTAGCAAATCCAAAGCCACTTAGAAATAGCATACAGAAAATCGTTATGCAAATGTTTAGTCTTCATTGGGTTAGTTATCTAGAGAATATAGTAGAGCGTCTTCTGAGAAAGATCGTTTATTTGGCGCAAATAGACTTAATGCTATCGACAAAGAAACTGCTGCTTTAAATAAAATTATTGGCAAAACAAAAGATTATATTAATGAAATTAAAAAATATAAAGATATTGATTATAATAATTTAATGTCTGGTATAGCAGCAGATGAATCTAGAGGTATTGGTGCTTATTATACTACAAAAGACGCAGCAGGTAATATAACTGGACATTATGCTGACATAATGAGCGTTGTTGAAGCTACTACCATATAGCCTTTAATTGACACAGAAACTGGCTTGTTGTTAAATTATGAGGAGTTAATGCAAGCACTTGAAGATTATAAAAATAAACAAATTGAAGAGTATAATAAATTAGACGCAGCTGGATAGGAAGCTTGGGATAATGCTGGTAAAACGGAATTATATAATGCTCAATATGAAGCTATTAAAGATATTATTGAACAATATAAAGAAACTTCAGAGCTTTGGCAAGATACTAATGATGATCTTGCTGAAAAACTTAGATAGTTGTAGGATTTAAATTTTGAGAAGTGGCAAACTGAATTAGATCTTAAAGTCGATTTAAATGAATCTCAATTAAAACGTTTAGAGATGGCTGCCAAAATTTTAGGCGATAGTGTTTATAAAACAGTCGAAGTAATGAAAAATCTTTTCTCTGCTGATAATAAGATAGATAGCCAGTATTCAACATTCCTCAATAGAGGAAAAGAATACGAGGAAGCTTACAAGAACGCTCAAGCTCTTTATGAGGCAGAAGAGATTAGTCAAGATTAGTTTATATAGGCAGTTCAAACCGCACGTGATGGAATTTATGAAGTTATAGATAGCTTGCTTGATATGAATGAAAAGATGCGTCAATTCTACTCTGATACTATAGATGGCGCTGTTGAAGAATTACGTAAGCTTACAGATTAGATGGCTCATCACGTTGAGATTATGGAGCATTTAAAGAATTTATTAAGTTTGACTGGTAAGGAATTTGATTATAAATCTATGGAAACGGTTCTTAAAGCTACTGTTGAAATGGAGAGAAATGCATTAGAAGAATCTACTGCCGAGTACAAAATGTTCCAGGAGTAGGCCGATAATGCAAGAAAAACTTATCAAGAATTACTTAATAATCCAGCTGTCTCTGAGGAGGCTGCTCGCGAATTCAAAGAAGCCGTTCTTGACCCCGCCATCGCGCAAGCCCGTGAAGCAGAGAATAAGATGTATGAAGACGCAGAAGCTTATTTAGAGTCTGTTGTTGAATTATATAAAAACACTTTAGATAAAATCATGGCGGCTAGAGAAGATGCTTTAACAAAGGGATTAGGATGGGACTTCTTAGCAGATTCTATGGAAAGAGCTAAAGCCGTTCAAGAAGAGTATTTAACAAAAACTAATTAGATATACGAAACTAACACTTTATTAAGAAAGCTCTCTCAAGACATAGATAAGACAGATAGTGTTGCAGCAAAGACTAAATTAAAGAATTTCTCTACTGAGATTGAACAAATGCAAAAGTAGGAAAAATTAAATTAGAGTGATTTAGATATTGCTAAAGCACGTTATGAATTATTACTTGCGCAAATTGCTCTTGAAGAAGCACAAAATGCTAAGTCTATTGTGCGCTTGCAGAGAGATAGCGAAGGTAATTATGGTTATGTTTATACTGCGGATTAGGATAAAATCAATGACGCAGAATAGAACTTTGCTGATAAGCAAAATGATCTTTATAATTTAGTTTTAGGTCAAGCTAACGACTATGGAGAAAAGATTACTCAAATTGAGCGTGAGAAGTATGAAGCTTTACAACAATTAGCTCTTGATTACCAAGAGGGCAGAATTACTACTTAGGCTGAATTTGATGAAAAGTATTTATAGACGGCGGCTTATTACGATGATTTGCTTGAGGCTTAGAGACATAGTTATTATACTGCTCTTGGCTGGTTAGATGAAGTTGCCACTACAGATCATAGAGAGGCTTGGACTACAGCATATAAAGATGTTATTGATGCTGGTTCTGATTATAGACAGGATACCATTGATACATTCACAGAAATTAAAGATACCATGGATTAGCTTGATGCTGATAGACAAGTGGTTACAGATAACACTTCTCTTGGCTTGCAGGATTTAAAGAAGAAAACTGATGAATTAAAACTTGCTAATCAACAATTAAAGACTGAATTAATTACGAATACAATTCCAACCATTGGTAATTTACTTACTTCTGTAGCAGATGTTACTAAGGAATGGGCATTACAATATGATTAGATTATGGCTATGATTCAGGCGTATATGCGATTGGCGGCTGCTATGGATATGGCTGAAAGAGACGCTGCAACTTAGTATGACTTTAGTAATGTTTCAGATTTTTCTCAAGAAATGGCAAATGAGTATGCAGCAAATGGGTTCTCAGGGAGATATAATGCTTTAGCTAGAACTCGTAATAGTAAAGGAACGACGGGCTATCTTTCTAATGATGAATTAGCATAGATATTTTAGACTGCATAGCAAAAAGGTATTAATTTATCTGGTAAGTATTTTACAAGAGAATTATATAATGAAATAGTCGGCATGGCTTCTGGAGGATATACTGGTGAGTGGGGTTCAGATGGTAAATTAGCTATCTTACACGAAAAAGAGCTTGTCCTTGGCGCAGAAGACACTGCTAATATACTTGCTACTATTGAGCTGGTTCGTTAGATTAGCTCTGCCATTGATTTGCGCGCAGCCGCAAGCAGTGTTTCAACGGGACTCAATTCTCCTTCGTTTGGAGGGCTGGATTAGACGTTAGAGCAAGAAGTTACAATTCATGCAGAATTTCCAAATGCAACAGATCATACTGAAATTGAAGAAGCTTTTAATAATCTTATTAATCGCGCAACTCAATATGCAGCAAGACCGTCAAATATTACATATAAAACCCCTAGGGTTTGATAAAAAGGGTAGACTTATAGGTCTACCCTTTTTATTTTTTATTTGGCCTAATGAGATTATTTGACTTCGCAAAAAAATTATGTTATTATAGAAATATGAGAAAAAGGAGGGAAAGTAGATGGGCGCTAATAAAGACATTGCTGAAAATTTGTTACAAGCGATGGATATCCTTTTTTAGGAGAGAATTAAATCAATTAACTTTGATACAACGATTGCTTGCACAATAGTCAACGATGAAAAAGCCAATGAAGGTGAATATACTGTTTCAGATGGTTCAGTATCTTTTACTGCTTATTCTTTAGAAACAGGCTATAAGAATGATGATGGCGTTCTAGTTACTATTCCAAATAATGATTATAGTCAGCCTAAAATTATTATTGGTCGATAGGCCACTAAAAAGAATACCGCTGCTATTTTTTAGTCTCCTTTTGAAACTTTAGTTAATGTAACTAATAATTTAATAGAGGGAGAATATAAAGATCTATGGTTGTGGGCTAATCACGGTTATAAAGGTAATGTTGATCGTGATAAACACGCATTTTGGACCTGGTCAGCAGAAGACAGTAATTCCGCTGCGCTAACAGGATATGACAGAATAGGATTGCGTGGAGAGTTTTCTACTTGGTTAAGCAATTTAGGTTGTTGCGAAGGCAACTATGGAATATTGCTCCGTGTTTGTTTTCGTCCAGATGCAAAATCTGAGGAAGATGTAGAATCTGAGGAAGATGTATCAACAAAAACTTTCTTTTTAGATAGTGATGACTTTTACGGAGATAAATATAGTTTTGAATCCTATTATGTTCAAGAAGCCGTTTTTGATATATCTTCATTAAAAGATTAGTATATAACTTCTATGGCTCTATTTTTTTACCAGAAAGGAAACTTTAAAGATAGAGCAGAAAGATTAATTGAATCTCCACCTTATATTCCTTCTAATAACGATGATTAGAAATACTATGGTGGCGATGGAGAAGACTTAAGTGAAGTTGTAGATGCAGAGGAAAATGCTTTTCAAATTTTGCCAAATATATTTCTAAGAGACCCATATCTATGTCTTGGATATGATTTAGGTTCATTTTAGAAAGAGAAAGGTATGTTAATTACTTTAAGTACTTTAACATATGATTTTCCTGTTGCCACAGGAGAAGATGAAAATACTGGTGAATTATATTTCACAGATAATGATTTATACAAAAAAGAAATTGGATTACGCTGGATTCATGATTTTGGTAATGACCGCATTCAATCCGTTTCTTATAGAGATTTTATAAATAATCTTGGAGAAGATTCAAGTTCGGAATACGAAATTCGATGGTATAGGGAAAGTATAGGTGCGAAGAAACCAGATAAATTTATGGGTGCAAATTGGGTTCTCTACCGTAGATACTTTTAGAGTAGACAAGATATTACTTAGCAGCATCTAACTATGCCAGAAGACTTATAGAATTTATCTACTATTATAAATGTTTCAACCAATATTACTAATTTTACTATTAATAACCCTGTCGATGTTGATAGCACTTATTTAACTGCTTATAATGCAGCTTATAATTATATTATCGACAATAAGGAGAAAATTGGTTGGTATCAAAATTGCGCTGATGAATTAGCTTCTAACTATAATTTTTGTAATTCAATTATTGAGTTATATTAGAACATAGTAGTTAATTTTGATACTGTTGAATTATACCAAGGATACATCAAAGAAACATTGCCAACATTGCAGAATATGTTGAAAGATGTTGATGATCCTTTTTAGTTAAGTTTTTATCCAGATATAAATAAAGAATAGGAAAAATTTTAGGTTGTAATTATAAAAAACGATTCTGAAATTGCTCGTACTAACTAGCTTGTTTTCACAAATCTTTACGACATACCAAGTACTACTACAACAGATATTTCTGAAGCGCTGGGTATTCTTTGTGGTCATCGTCAAGAGAATGATATATTCTATTTAGAGCCAGAGCAAGGAATGTTCTTTATTTATAAAAAAGGAAATGAATTAGTTGATGAACATAGAGCTAAAGAAAGATTTAGTTTAACAGCTACATTCCGCTCTATGAAAGATAGTAAAACTAATCCAGAAGATAACCTGTTGAATGAGGCAACTTGTATTACTTGGATGTTTCCAAGTTCAAATACAATGCTTCGTCCAGTGTTTTATTTAGATACTTTTATTGAATTAGAAAAAGCTACTTTGCGAGATCCTACAGCTGACGAAGTAGAGCTATTGAAGCGTGCTTTTGGCACTATTGAAAATAGATTGGTTATTGCTCAGACCGAAGATAGAAAATTACTAGCGACATTTAATACTGCAACCAAACTTATTGAATTAACTCACTTTGGTGATATCGTTAGTGGTGATTTATCAGATCAGTTTGATTTAATTACAGCACATTATTTTATTAGAAAAACCTATGCGCCTAATCTAGTTGACAATACAGTTCATTGCCAGATTGTAAAAGATAAGATTACTTATCATGTAACAAAAGATCTTCTTTTTGGTCAATCTGGTACGTCTGGTTCTTCTTATACTGTAAGTGTTACTTTTGATAATAATCAAAATGCGTTATCAGTATATGGCGAACAGGCCAGCACTTTACAGGGATATAGAAACAGATTTTATCAAAGCGTAGAAGGTAGAGCTATGGATTTAGGAGATATAAATTCATACTATGCATTAATTGCGCAAGTCCATTTATACGGATAGAATGGAAAAGAAATCGATTTATTAACATCTGTAGATTCTAATATTGAAGCATATAAGAATATTCCAAATGATAACGATCCAACTAATATTGCACATAAGCGCAGTCTTGGTTTAATTCTTCGTGAAAAATATTCTGCAGTATTAGATGATACATATTGGGATTTTTACTCTTCCTCTGGATTATAGAATCCAAATCAGTATAATGCTTCTACAACTATTGGAGCGACAATTAAAACGGCGAAAGAAACTGATGCTTTTAATCGTCTTAATGAAGCTAGCAAAGTATCTATTGATTTCGATTGGCTTGTCGCTGAAATGAAGACAAACAAAGAAGCCGCTACTGAATATACAGTAGAGACTGAAGATTTGTTATATCCGATATTTTTCAATGATCAAAGTGCATTAAAAATTCAAACGGGATAGTCTTCTACGTTAGATTAGTCAAATGTAGCTTATCCGCATAGCGCGAATAATTATTTTAACGATGCACATACTAACTATTATTTTGAGGATGGAAGAAATATTGGTAATGTATTATATTATACATCTAATACCACTTCTCAAGACTTCTCTGCTGGTGGTTATTATTATTATGATAATGGAAAATTTAATCTGATTACCACATTAAGCAGTTTGCCTTCTAGCTATTTTACAACAAGCACAAGTAATAATGTAGTAACCTATAGGCTGAAAAATTCAGTTATATTATATCGTCGTGCTTAGAACGATATAAATAGAAAATATAAAATTGAGTTCGAAATTTTCCCAGATTTTTCAGCTAAAAGCGGTGAAGAAATTGTTATTGATTAGTATAATAATGAAGGCCAGCTATTATCTGATAATAGAGTACAGATGAACGGCTCAGGTACAATTAGAGCTTTAACAAATACAGACTCTATTGAAAATGCCGCAGAAGTTTTATATAATAAGGTTGGTAAATTATATATTCAACGAAATGGTATGTTTATCCTTGATACCGCAAAAGAGTGGAATGAGGTTGAAACATATTATTATCCAGTATATACTTAGGAAGTAACACATTTAACTACTCCATTAATATGTACTAATGCAGATAATATAACTCGCAAACGAATTAGTATAAATACTTAGTATTATCAAGATATAAATAATTATATTACATTATCTGAAATAATGAATTCTCTTAATATCTTGAGAGTTACAATAAAGAATTTTGGAGATTATGATTTAGTAGCTTCTTATCCAATACCAATTCGTAGAGTTCTATTATAGAATTAGATTGTTACTGTATCAAATACTAATTATACTCTTATAAAAGAGCCGAGAGCTCTTGATTATAGTTTATGGTACGATTCTATTGAAGGAGCCACTTCTATTAGATACACTTCCTCTGGAGAAGTGCCAGAATATTATAAGAATCCATATAAAGCATACGTTATTCAAGACGGCAAGCTAATTACAGATCCATAGGCTTATCAAATGACTTGGACATTATTAATTCCAAGTAATAGTGTATTCTCTTCTGGGGCAGATTTGGCATTTCAACCAAAACTAAATAATGATATTTTAGAACCATTAAATATGTATATTCCAAATGCTCCAAATTATGGAATTTAGTATAGATCACAAATTGTATTCACAGGTGAGAATGCAGCTTTTTGGACATAGCCAATTCTAGTTTATTAGGATAATTATCCATCAAGTACAATTAATGCCTGGAATGGTACAGACATTGAAACAGATAACGATACCGGAACTATTTTAGCATCAGCTTTAGCTGCTGGTAAAAAAGAAACTGATAACACTTTTACAGGTGTTATGATTGGAGATTGGTCAAGAACAGATACTTGTTCTTCAATTACTAAAAAGACTGGTATTTATGGCTTCCACAAAGGGGCTATGAGTTATGCTTTTAAAGAAGATGGTACTGGTTTTATTGGAAAAGATGGTAAAGGTCGTATCTTCCTTGGGGGAGATAATTCAACTATTTATTCTAATAACTGGCTAATCCGAAAAGAAGGCATGATGATGGATCTGGATGATGGATTTATTCATATGTCTAATAAAGTTGCACAATAGCTTAAAACTTTTAATACATCCACTAATTTTATTACGTTCTTAAATACTAAAGAAGCTACTCAAAGTTTTTGGGTTAAGAAAGATTTTATATCTTTACTTATGTCTACTCAGAATAGTAGCTTTAGTTTTACAAATGTAAATAATAGCGTAGTGATTTATATGCCAGATTTAACCTCCGCGCAATCAACAAAAACATTTGACACATAGACATATTTACCTAATTATGATTACTTTTATAAAGTAGAAACAAATATTATCACAGAAGAAAAAGTTGCAAAAAAGAATAATTGGTCCCCTACAACAGATATCTATTATGATATAGTCAGCTATCCTTATAATTCATATAATGAGAATTTTCCAGCTATTGTTTATTCCATTACAGAAGAAACACCTGTGATAGATGAAGGTTAGACTAAATATAATTACTCTACAAGAACAATAAAGTATTTAGGATTAAGTCAAGCATATACTGGGCACAGCACAGATACGTATAATCCAGATTTACTTTACTATTTTACTAATTTTACCGCTATTGTTAAGGGTGATAATAAATCTTATTCTCAACATAGCGCATTTTCACATTTAACATCTTCTAATAGAGATTCAATTAAAGGTATTTTATATACAAAAGGAAATGATATTTCTTAGGAAGATGATTATAGAGAATTCGGTTATGAAATTACTCGTAATAATACTGTTGCGTCAAATAATTCTGGCGGTAACCATTTTGATCCATTGGCACAATACTATGTGTTTGATTTAAGTGCAGGCAATGTCACAAGACATATTACTTTAGGCGCGAATGAAAAAACATATCCACTTGCTATTGGCGTCGAAAAATCTACTTCTCGTAGACCATTCAGGGTTAATTGGAACGGAGATGTTTATATTGCCAATGGAGACTTCACAGGAAACATTAATGCTAAAACAGGAACCCTTGGTAATTTAACCGTTACTGGTACCTTAACTGGCGGAATTATTGATGGTGGTTATATTACTGGTGGAGAAATTCACGGTAGCTATATTGAAGGTGCTCGTATTGAAGGTACTTATGTACAAGCTAGTGAGTTATATGCCGACGTAGGCACTATCGGAGGATGGATTATTGATAATCCATTGCTAAGAAGTCAGCCGACCAATGGTAAAAGTTTAACCATTTTAGATAGTTCGGATGGTACTATTACAACAGACACTATTATAATAGAAAGCGCTAATAGTGCAGTTAATGGATCGATAGGACAAGCTTCTGGTGGAGAAATTTATTACACTGCAAGTGGTAGAAAACGCTATAGAAAAACTCAATTATTTGGAATTTAGAGTGATAACAGTATTATTATTGAGGCTGGTCCAGACACAGGCAATATAAAAAAAGATGTTCGTATATCAGGAATGAAATCATTAAATGTAACTACGCCACCAAATTTTGATTAGTTTATGGTATATTGTGAACGCTTTCAACTAGGACCTGTCGCTCCAGTCGGCGATAGACATTCTAATCCAAACAATGCAACGCGTGTTATAGATTACAATAGTGGAATTCTTACGGTTAATGTTTCCGCATAGAATCAATATGGTATATATGCTCGATTCGCTTGAGTATTTTATATATAAAAATGGAAAAAAAGGAGTTTTTGATTATGACTATTACACAAGAACAATTTACTCAACTTACTCGTATTTATAACACTCTTCTTGAGGTTCATACAAAGGGCGAGAGTAGTTTCCTTATGACCGATTCTCTCCGCGCTCTCGAGCAAGTTGTAACTGAAATTGCTAAGACCGCAGAAAGCGAGCAAAAGAATGCAAGTTCTCCAGAAGTAAAGGAGGCTTAATCTAAAATGGCAGTATTGACTGAAAAATTATATCCCCCATCTATAGAGGGTACAATACCTGCCTTTTACAAGAATTAGGATGGGACGGCTAATCTTGCCGTCCCGTTTTCTATGAATAGAGCGGTTAGTAAAAATGAAGTATCTGGTATTTCATTAAAAATTAAAACCGTTTAGAGTAATACTTTAACGCAGACATTATATAGCATTAATCCGCAAGAAGCTGTTGATGAATTGGTAGCAAAATTTATTATACCAGTTGAGACAGTCAAAAATATGATGATAGGTCAATACTTTAAAATTTAGATAGCTTTTGTTAGTACAGCAGGCGTTGGTTATTACTCTACTGTTGGAATAGCAAAATTTACAGCAAAACCAACAGTAACTATTCAGGGTATGGAGACAGGTGTTAATACATTTAAACGTACTTATGTAGGTTTATATCAGTAGGTAGGAGAAGAATGTGATACATCTGAAAAGGTTCATTCATATATTTTTAATTTGTATGATTTACATAATAACCTAATGCAATCTAGCGGATGGTTATTACACAATTCTTCTATTGATACAAGCTCCAATCAAATATTGGCATTATCTCAAAGTATTGATAGTTATTCATTTGCGCAAACGCTTATACCTATGGAGACATACAAAGTAGAATATGGCGTGCGTACTATTAATGGATTAGAGGTATATAGTCAAACATATCCCATTATGGATGTTGAAGGTATCCGTTCTTATTTAAAGGTTAATTTATTGGCTAAAAATAATTATGATAATGGATATATTCAATTAAGTTTTGAGCCTTTAAGCCCTTCTCCAATTAGTTCTCATGGTACTTATGTGGTAAGTCGTACTTGCGCAGATAATGGATTTTTATACTGGGATGAATTATATAAATTCTATTTAAGTTCAGATTTATCTGTTACTACGTGGGAATATAAAGATTTTACTATTGAGCAGGGAAAAATTTATCAATATTCCGTACAGCAGTATAATCATAATGGATTATATTCTGCGCGTATTCTTTCGCCAAAAGTAGAAGCGTGTTTTGAAGATATGTTTCTCTACGATGGTGAGAAGCAATTAAAGATTAGATATAATCCAAAAGTAAGTTCAATTAAGATCGATCGTTTAGAGCAAAAACTTGATACTATTGGTAGCAAGTTTCCATTTATTTTTAGAAATGGAAATGTTGAATATTTTGAATTTCCTATTTCTGGATTGCTTTCTTACTTAAGTGATGAAAATGAGTTTTTTATTGAAAAAGGTCAATTAGGACTTGATTATGTTACTGAACATAGAATTACAACTAAAGAAAAAGATTTCCAAAAAGAAAAAATTACTAAATATAAAAATCCAACCACTGACCTGGTTGATTATAACATTTATGCCGAAAGACAATTTAAAATGTCAGTCTTACAATGGCTTGGAAATGGAGAAATGAAATTATTTAAATCTCCAGCCGAGGGTAATTTTTTAGTAAGATTACTTAATATTTCTCTGGCTCCAGAAGATAAGCTCAGCCGCATGCTTCATACTTTTTCAGCCACAGCATATTAGGTAGCTGATTTTACATATGATAATTTACTCTCTCTTGGATTTTTCAAAACATCTGATGTAGAAAAATCTTATTATGCATATGAAACGGTTCCATTCTTTAAAGATAATGCTTATCAGTATGGTAAAATTAATAATTATACAATCGCTGGTTGGATGCAGATTCAAGGCGCATTGCCAGGAAGCTATGTTTTAAGAGGAAGCGATTCATAGCCAGTAGAATAGCGAGAAAAGATTTATATCACAAATAATAATATCTTAACTATTGATACTGGAACAACTAATCAACCAGATATTTATATTCCATCTGATGACCCAGAACAGCCTGGGCTGATTGGTTCATTAACATATAGATATATTACTTCCGCAGTAAATAGATTTAGTGTTATTGATGACATATCGTTAGAAGATAGAGCTGAAACGTATGTTGGTCCAGTAGAGATTATTTCTTCTGTTAATGGAAATTGTAAGCGAGAAGTTTATAAGTTCCATTCAATACAATTTTATAGAAAATAGATTGTAGAATTATATGAAACCGGTTCTGGCAGTAATACAGTTTATTATACCGATTATGATAATGACGTATTTTCTGGCGCAGTCGATGTAAATTTACTTGCGCGAGATAAGATCTATAAAATCACTAGACCTGATCTGAATAGAATTAGATATTATTATTTAGATTATGATGGAACTTCTGTAAATCCAAAATTTTTCCTAATTGACTAGGGAGAATCTGGAATTAATTATAGCGTTAAGGTTAATGGAGAAATGTTCCGCGTAGATAGCGGTTCTCCTCAAGATTTTATCTTTTCCGATTCTTCTTATGACGAAGTATTTGTTTACAATGGAGTTGCCGCAATTTGTACTTATACTTTGAAATTGGTAAATTATGAAATTGAAAAAGAAGATGAATTACGTTAGCTCTTGGTGCAATGCAATAATAATGTAAATCATCCTTATTATTTACAAAGACTTGAAGAATTGCTCGCGGCAATAGAATCTTAGGAGTATGAGGGGGTATAATAAATGCTTTATTCTTATTTGCAAGATAAAGAATTCTTAGAGCAACTTGATCAGAAAGAGCATCGAGAAATTTATGCCCGCATTACTTCCTTAGATATGGATGAAAATCCTATTGAATATATCGAAGGTCGTCTTACTGCTGGTTCCATTAATGTTGATGGTAATTCAGCAGTAAGAAGAACCTGTAATTTAACCTTGGTTAGTCAAGATTTAGATATTAATGATTTTTATTGGGGTATAAAAACCAAAATCAAGGTTGAAATTGGATTGAAAAATACTGTTGGCGATATATTAAAAAATCACTATACGTATGAAAAAGATTCAAATGGTAATACGTTATATTACTATACCGCTTCTAATGGAGTAGAATATGTAAGTCACTATACAATGACTTCTTCTGGTATTTATGAAATAGATGGATATGTTGATGCAAATAATAATATGATAACGCTTGATGACAATTAGCAATAGTTCATTCGATATCATATTAAAGCAAATAATCCATTTTATGAAAAGAATCCTTATCCGGATATACTATGGTTCCCGCAAGGAACTTTTATAATTTCCGCCTTTAACTCTTCTATTCAAGCAAATGGGTAGACTGTTACAATTAACGGAAAAGATAAAATGTGTATGTTAAATGGAGATCTTGGTGGTCAATTAACAGCATCTATCGATTTTGGCCAAGAAGAAATGATAGATTATATTTATACTCCTCATAGTTTTACAGATATTAGAGAATATACTAGTCATAAATATTATGTTCCAACTAATGAATATACTAAATATAAAGGTAATTTTAGTACTTACTAGACCTATTACACAAAGAATGGTAGTGTTTATAACGTAGCCAATATTACTTATTTTGCGACTAATACCGAGTATTATGTTCGTAAATATGTTTTGGCAGAGGGTAGTTATACGCCTTCTCAAACATACTATGATAAAGAAGAAATAGTTACAAAGACTTCTATTCCAATTAAAAAAATTATTCGTGAAGCTGTTCACGCATGGGCTGGAGAGCCGTATTAGAATATAATCATCAATGACTTAGATGATTTTGGGTTAGAGCAATTAGTTTATAATGGCGATAAAACACTATATTGTTTTAAACCAATTAACGATGATATTTATCGCTAGCTTTCTACCAATAGTCAGGGCATGGTGTATATATTACCTTCCGAAGACTATAATGCGTTAGGCGTAACAGCCGGTTTGAATAAGGCCATACTTGACTATTTTAATGTATCTACTAGAAATTCCTGGCCTAAAAAAACAATAGCTGAAGCTATTGAAGATGGTATTATTACTGATACAGCAACAGGCGGTATTGCAGAAAGAAGTATTACTGATTTAACCTGGGTGATTAGAGAAGGAGCCTATGTAGCAGGCACTCGTATGCCTTCTGTTTATGTAGTGCGACTATTAAACTACGGTGAAGATGCCGGTTATCGTACAACTGATTTGGTATATGCAGGAGAATTGATTGCGGCGATTGGCGATACTGTCACTTCCGTTTTAGATAAAATTAAAAATATGCTCGGTAATTTTGAATATTTTTATAATCTTGATGGATAGTTTGTATTCCAAAAGAAGTAGACTTATATAGACACTGCTTGGTCTGCTATTAAAGAAGTAGAAGGCGATACTATGGTAATTCCATCAGCATTAACTTCTTCTTCGCTATATAGCTTTGTTGGTAATAAACTTATTTCAGCATTTTAGAATACTCCTAATATTGCTAATATGAAAAATGATTATTCAGTATGGGGTGTGCGCAAGGGCGTATCTGGAATTGATATTCCTGTACATATGCGTTATGCTATTGATAAAAAGCCTATTATTTATACAAACTATAAAGGTGAAACATATGGAACCGTTGAAGGATTTTAGGTTTTAGATACTTTATCAGAACAGTTAGATGGTTCTGTTATATTCTCTCAAGAAACTGACTATGTTGTAGACTGGAGAGAAATAATTTATTAGATGGCAATAGATTATTTTGCTAATAATGAAAAAGATGATTTTCTTCCAACTATCGCTAAGTATAATCCAGTATTTTATCCTACTGGTTATACTGGGTATGAACAGTATTATACTGATATGCAAGGTTTTTGGCGTTAGCTGTATAATCCGGATGCGAAATTAGAATTAACTTGGTCAAATGGTTATTATTCTGATAGTAAAACTAATGAAAATCCTATTACAGGAACTTATGATAAATCAGTTGTTTGGAACGCTGGTCATTTAATTGATGTAAATTGTGATTTCTTTTTGCCTGGTACAGAAACCAGCAATGGAGATATGAATGAAGATTTGCAAGGCAATGGTGGTCCGTAGGGCGATGAATACGAGTTAATAACCGACTCTTATGCAAATGATTTTACTGATGAATTAGAAGAAAAAGTAAATAAAATTTTTGTTCCAAGTGGAAGCAATATTGCATATTGGAATCGAGCGGTATTTGAGTCTCCCGATACTTTAAATTTTTGGTTTGATTTTTTGGAAGATGATAGTAGCGTTGGAGCTTTTTCTGTACCACAAGTTGGGGATAGAACCAAAGTACTTAATGATTCTAAAGTAAGCGGTATTTATTTTAAAGAGGTTCCTCATTTTATTTTTACTTCTACCTCTAATATTAATAGAGATGCTATTAAAGAGAAGACAGGATATTCTTGGATATTTTTATCTCCTTCAATGGAAAAATTATTTACAATTAGTTATCGAGGAAAATCAGCAAAAGATGAAATTGATAGTCTAGTATATCAACATTCTTATTGCATTGAAAATATTAGTATTACTGCATTACCAGTATATTATTTACAACCAAATACTCGTATATTTGTAAAAGATGAAAAAACTGGTATTGATGGAGAATATATAATTAACAAAATTACTGTACCTCTTACTTATAATGGTACAATGTCAATTACCGCAACAAAAGCGCCCGAGCGCATTATTTAAGAGAAAAAGGAGGAATCATTATGGCGCAAAAATTTAAGCAATTTCGTTTTTATAATTTATCAGCGATGAATAATGAGCCAAGATTTAGTTTGGCTAATGATGTAATTGCAGCATGGGGCGATGGAACATTATTCGATAAATATGCTCCTATTATAAAACTTGGTATTTCAGCGCCTCCTGGAACTCGTTTTAATATTAACGATTCTGACACAGAAGCCATTATAAATTACACGGGATTATTTGAATTAGATTTTACAGATGGAAGTGGAATAGCACGGCTATCATTTAATAAAACTTCTTTGAATTATATTATAAATAATCCTAGTGCCTGGATAATAGTTGATATGGTATATGAGGGGGAGGGAGATAACTGATGTTTTATGGTAATAGAACAAATACTACTCATACTACTTTTTAGTTTGATAAAATCTATACCTCTCGATATGCTATGGAAGATGGAATGTAGAGAGACGGAATTGCCCCAGGTCGTTTTGTTTTAGTTAGTTATGGATATGACGAAGATTTGAATAGCATTGGTGTTATTAGTAGCGATTATCGTGTAGCTTACTCTGATAGCCAAGATCAAACCATATCTCCAACTACATATGATGATTTAATTCTCTATGCTGATGCGTAGTGTACTAAACCTTTTGTTTATACTAATTATGAATTAGTAGCAGAACCTATGGCAGAAGATATAAATAAATACTATATTCAAAAAAATGGTTTTTATTATAAGGTTGGTTCTTTTGTTGAACATGAATCATACTACAAAATGACTAGTGATCATGTCCTTGCTTCAACGAGCGGTATTACTCAAGGCGAAATAGTTCATCGCAGATGTAATGGTATAACAAATAATAGCGATATTAATAATCCAGAACCATTAGCTTACACCGATGATTTCTATATATGTATTGGTCCAGATAGTGAATCTAATCCTGATGTGGCTAAATTTAGACCATTATTTTTATATAGTTCGCAAGCTGATGAAGATAATGAAAGTGTATTAGATAATTATTTTAAGAGATATACATTTGATTTAAAGCATTATAAAGACATCGATGATACGTGGGGTATTCTTTATCGTGGATACGATAGCACTGTTTGGGAAAAGGTTGTTGGTGAAGGAAATGAGCGTTATGTATTAATAGCTCATTTAAATCCTGTAACTCCTGGAATTGCAGTTGTTGCAGAACCTCCAACCGATGAGCCTGTAGCTCCATTCTAGGGCGCCGATAGTTTAGATGGATTTTATAAAATGCATATGCAATCTCCTTGGGGCTTTAGAATAAAAAGTGCTGAAGAAGGAGAACCCTCGGATGAAAAAATAAAACAAAAAACATTCTTTTATTCTTTGGGAGATTATGAAACAGAAGAAGAAGAAGTAGATGGTGCAATTTACTATAATAAAGATGGATTTGACAAAACAATTAGAACATATGATGAATCTACTCCTAATGAAATTAAAGTTGCACCAACAGGTAAAAGTTCTAATTTTGAAAATCGCTATAAAGATTCTTAGTTTATACAAGATGAAGTTGCTAGTGCTGATATGCAAGAATTATCAATTAGTTTACCTGCTATTGGAAATGCTATTTCAGATGTTTATGATATGCTATATGGCACTGGTGCGGAGTCAGGAGAACATAAACGAGCATTGGATGTTAAATGGTATTCTCCATTGCAACAACATTATATTGAAAATGGAGATTATAGTCTTGGTGGAAAAACTCGTGATTTATCCACTTTAGCCGGTACAATAAATACTTTACATGATCGTTTAGGTCAAATTATTGTTGTTAATACTGAAGATAATTCTCTTCCAAGTGCATAGGAAATTGAAGTTTATTGGGATTATGATAAAATATATTATTATGAATTATTAGATAAGTATTTTTATAAAGGAATATTAAATTATACTTCGCCATTTGATATTTACTATGAGCCTATCACACTAGATGTTGAAACGTGGAGACCACTAGTATATTATAAAGTGGTTAATAATTAGCGTGACGCGGATGTTACCATAGATGGAAATGTATTTCTTGCATATGATAGGAGTAACGAGTTTGATAGCACTGCAACTTATTATAGAAAGTATCAAGACCTATCCGAAACGGGATATATTCCTATTTAGTTAGCAAATTATGAACCTAATAGATATTGGAAAAGAGTTGGCACAGATTATCAACTTGAAATAGCAATAACGCCAGACCAAGAAACTCATTATTTAGATTTAGCTTTAAGTGAACCGATGAATTTTGATTATGCTTATACTCCTGACACATATTATGTTTTAGACTCTAATGGAAATATTATTCTTTCTTCGGATGAGTCTGCCGATCTTACTAAAACTTATTATACGATTAGTGAAACTCATGATTTCCCTGGTCCTGGTGGTGCCGGTTATATTTATAAGCCTAATATTTACTATTATTATGCAGATGAAGGAATTGTTAATCCACCTTTAGATTTAAAGAAAGAAACTCGTTTAATCCCAGATTTTTCTAAGACATATTATTATTTAGAATTGGAACAAACATTAACACCAGTTCTGACCAGTGAAGGCACTTATGTAATTGGTTATTATATTAAATAGAAAATTCCAGTTTCATTTACTCCTGGGACATTAGAAACGGATTATTATTTTTATGATCAGAATGATAATAATTACTATCTTGTAACTGAAGAATGGCTATCTAAATAGCCAGCATCATTTTTTGATAGTGCTCAACGCTTCTAGGATGTTGTATTAACTAGCATTATGGACAGCCTTTTTATTGATAATAAATATTATTTTTATAGAAGTCAAACTACTTTAAGCATTGCGACTGCAAATGATTTTTCTCCCATTACAGACTATTATACTATTATATCTTCTACTATTGTACCTTATTTTTATTTGATGAACTGTTACTATTGGAGATTAGATGAAAATGATATCTATACAATAGATAGAAGTTTTAGTATGCGCGAAAATGGATAGTATGCAGTAAAAAGATCTTGTGTTGTATTTCAGGATTTATTAAATTAGCATAGTGTTGGTTATCCGTGGACTTTCTAGACACCAACCGATACTATTCCATGGCCTATTATTCTTGGAATAGAGATGGATGAATATTCAGCATTAGAAATTACTGGATTTAATAATGGTAGAAACTCAATTAATGGGCTTCTTTTACGTCTTTATTAGATGATTGGAGCTTAGTCTCCTATTAATAGATTAACTAATAATTTTACTGGCTTAATCAATTTAGCACGAGATACTTTAGCAACTGCAAAAGACGAGTTGAGCGAATTAGAATATCGTAAATCATTGCTTTAATATTTTACCCCAATCTGGTTTTTTTTAGTAGGCCAGATTGGGGTAATTTATTTATATTGCTTTTTATATTATAATGGATAATCTAAAGAAAGGAGAGACAATATGGCTGAGACAGTTCATTATGTTCGATTTTCCCGTGGTACTATTGAAGCTTATCAACGCTTAAAAGCGGCACATCATTTAGATTCTGATACATTATATTTTGTCTATAATAATAGCGATGCCACTAAAGGTTTATTGTATCTTGGTGAAAAACTAATCAGTGGTTCTATTGATGGAAATAATACTATTATTAGTGAATTTTCTATTGGCGATTTAGGCGATGTAGTATTAGAAGGCGAAGATGGAATACCTCTTGCCAACAAACAAATTCTTGTTTATAATAACGGCGAATGGGTAAATGCCGACCTTTCAACGATTATTGATACTGCGATTGGTACTATGGTTGGGGCAACCGCCTATGCCGATGGTGAAGGCGGATTGGTTCCAGCTCCAGAAGCGGGCGATGAGGGGAAATTCTTACGTGGCGATGGTGTCTGGACACCTGTTCCTAAAGTAACCTTACACTCCGGTTCATTAGAAGAGACTTCTAATGGTAAAGTGGCACTTAAGGGTATTTTAGAGGCTAACCCTGGCAATATTGCTAGTGTAGATTCTGATGGTAATCTTATCTGGATTCCTCAACCTACCGCTTTATCCAGAACTATAGTTGATAGTACAGACGATATTGATACTTCCAGTCTTGAAGCGGTTAATAAAATCTTTATGGTGAAAAAGACCGATGGAACCGACACGGAAGATGATCACTATGAAGAATATTTGATTATAGATGGACAACTCGAAAAAGTTGGTTCTTTTGGTGGAACTGGCGCGAACCTTTCTGCCTATGCTACTAAAACATATGTCCGCAATCAAATAACACCAATTTCTAATGTTCTTTTTGATTAGACAGATGTTTCTAACAATGTAATCCAAAAGGGACTCGTTACAAGAGTAAGTGATATTGAAACAAAGTTGGTTAATTATGCGGCTATTGGTGATTTAAATAGCATCTTGTCTAAAAATACAACTATTGTTAATGAAATTACTAAAATCAATAATCAAATCAATGCGATTAATGATCGTATTATTTGGGAGAATCTTCCCGATGATGATGAAGAATAAGAAAGGAGTTATATAAATGGCTATTAAAAATAGAGAAAACATTAAAAATAAATATAGCTTATTTAGTGCTAACGCAGGTAATGTTGGCATTAAGTTCTTACAGGGAACTCAATTAGCATTAAATGCTTTAATATCTAGTCAAGATGCTGTTGAAGGTGCTTTTTATTTAACATCTGACACTTCTCGTCTGTATGTTGGTCGTAAGTTGGCATCTGACAGCTCTAAGATTGTTCCTGTTCCTGTTAATGAAGGTGTTACCACTGTTGAAGATGTAGACCATCTTCCTAATACAGCCAATATTGGCGATTTCTACTATGCCGAGGATGAAAACATCCTTTGTGTTTGCGCGAAGGTAGAGGGCACAAGCGATAGCGATAGAACTTGCACTTGGGTATAGCTAAATACTAATACAACCAATACTTCTTTAACACATACATTGACCTCGGTTAGTGGCAATAGTAATGCGGTTAATATCGGAACTTCTGTTACTGATAGCGCAGGCCATTCTGTAAACGATTCTTGGAAACTATTGGGTTCTAGTAATTTGACAGTTGCTTATGATAATAGTGCTAAAACTATTACTCTGACTTCCGCCGATACGACATATACTCTTGGAGTAAGCAGCGAAGATGATGCTCAAAATCATTATCTTACTTTAAGTGATGGTACTACCACTCAAAAAGTAAAACTTATTGGCAATCGCGTTGACGTTGATACTGCTACTGCCGGACAAGTTACTATTACTGGTCAACTTATAAATGGTGCAAGTGAGACACATGATAGTGGCACCGGTTGGAAAGTTGGCGTTAATGTCAATAATAATCTTGCAAATGATAGAGCCACTATTGATCCTATAATTCATTATGGTAGTGGTGCCAGTGGAACATATACCACAGAAGCTAAATTTGCTCTTGGTACTGCAGATCTCGATGTTTATACAACTTCAGAAACAGATAGCGCAATTGCTACTGCAATCAATGTAGCAAAACAGGCATTTAACGCTATGCAATTTAAGGGTGTTATCTCCACCGCAGATGGTGTTCCTGCATTGTCTAACTGCTCTGCTGGAGACACTTATAAGATGGGTAGAAATGGTCCATTTACCGGAGTTAATATTCTTAATATCAAAACTGGTGACTTGTTAATTGCTACCGGCACAGAAGATGCTTCTGGAAAGTTAACTGGCAATGATGCAACTTGGGAACTTGTGCCATCTGGTGATGAGCCTGTTTATGTTGGCGAGCTTATTACACACGGTGTTCGTTTATTGGCTGGTGGCGCAAATGGAACAGTAGAGGCTGGTATTGAGCTAATTGAAGGCAATATGATTACCCTTTCCGATGCTAATACCGGTAAGCTTCGTAGAGTTACTGTTTCTCACGCATCTATTGCAAAGGGTAATGGCGTTGATACCAAAGATACTACGGGCGCTGTTCAAAGTTCTACTTTCGCCTCAGCTTCTGCAACTAACGCACTTGAGTTCTATGTATTAGCTGGCAATGGAGATACAGATGATGGTATTGTTCGCGATGCCTATGGTCATATTACAGCTGTACATACTAAGAAAATCACAGTAAAAGATACTCATAACTACATTACAATTCACTCTACCTCTGCTACAGTTGACAGTAATCATAATGTAGCTACTATTACTCATTATCTTGGTAATAAAGATACTGCTGTATCTTCTCCTTCTAGTCAGATGCAAATCACTTCTAATAACTTAACCCTTGGTGCTTCTACTTCTGGTACCGCTGGTACTGCTGGCGCAATCGGTCAGGTTACTATTGACTTCAACTGGGGTACTTTCTAATATTCCGGACAAATGTTTTTAATTAACCTCTTAAATTTTTTGAATTTATTAGAGGAAATAACTCTATAAATAAAAGGGTATGGAGAAAAAGTTTCCTTTTTCTTCATACCCTTTTTTGTATATTTTGAGATGAAAGGAGAAAACATATGGCAAAGATATTTAGACCTATTCGTGGCAAAGAAGCAGACCTTTTAAAAGTTATGCAGACTAGCGGCCACGATGGTGATATTTATTTCGCTTACGATACTGGTTTTATTTATCTTATCAAAGATGGTGAGACTTATACCTTTGGTGGCAATGGAACTGGTAGCGGTTCCAGTTTTGTTTGGGCTGACGCCGAGGAAGATGCCGAAGATCTTACCACTCTTTGGAAGATAAATGAAGAAGATGATGACGATGTCCGTTATACCATGTCTGTTTTTGCCATTGAAGGATCTTCTGAAGAGAATCCTAAATATCCTCAAAAAGGACTTTTAGTGATTAACTCTGATGGTCGTTTCTTTCGAGTAACCGGCTCTGATGCAGAAAATAATTTAGTTGAATTAAATTTAATTGCTGTTTCTGGTGTCGGTGGAAGTGGCGGCGGTAGTGGTTCTAATGTAGATCTGACTTTGACAATGGGAAATGAGCTTTACGATGGAGCCACATTCCTTTATGGTCAGCAAAAAGACTTAACCCTTGTTGCTACATCTACTAAAGATACCAATGTCATTATTACAGTAACTATTGATGATTTAGAGCATGATAAAACTTATGAAACCACTTATCCTCCATATAAGAGTGGTAAGACTTTTGTGATTGATGCTGCTTCTCTTCCAGAAAGTAAGAACTTAACTATTACTGTTAAGGTAACTTCTTCTAACACTACAATGAAGCCAGCACAGCGTCCAAAGCGTGTTATTCCAAATGTTAAAGTTGTTAAAGTATATTTAACAAAATATAACGAGAGTGCTTTCTTACCCTTGGTAAAGCCTGATAACCTTGCAGGCGAATTAACTCTTGATTATATTCCTCATGGTGATCCAAGTATTGAGGAAACTCTTCATGTTTATGTTGACAATGAGGAATTGATTTCCAAGAGCAAAATAATTCCTGCTAGCTACTTTGGAACAAAGGACACTATTGCTATTCCTCGTCAGTCTCACGGCGTTCATAATATTGCGTTAAAGGCTAGTGTAGTTGTAAATGGTGAAACAGTTTATACTGACCCTATCGAGTTCCAAGGTGCTTGGGCAACCGAAGGAGAAGATAGACCTATCATTTGGCTTGGTGGATATGATCCATTAATTATAAACTATGAGAACTCTTACATTAAGTACATGGTTTATGATCCTGTCAAGGATAGAAATAATTTGCCTGCTACTGTTTATAAATACAAAGATGGTATTAAACTTCTTGAAAGTGAAGAATCCTATAAAGCCGACGACTGGTGGTTATGGGATATCACTAGCGCATACACAGTAGGCCAGCAGACATTTGCTATCGTCTGCCGCGGTACAAGAGTTGATATTCCTATCACAGTAACTAAAGAAGGTTCTCGTGATTTAGGTTTGCGCCAGGCTGTAACTTTGCTCACAAATTTCAGTGCGGCCGGTCGTTCCAACTCTGAAATTAAAAGTACACGTAGTGTTTGGAAAGATACTATCCACGATACTCCTGCTACATTAACTGGATTTAACTGGCAGAACAATGGTTGGCGCAATGATGGTGTAACAATCAATGGCGTTGACAATGGAACTTATCTTTCTCTTACTAATGGAGCCACTGTTTCCATTCCTGTTGATTCTATTTATCTTAATTACGATAATGATTTCAGTATCGAAATGAGATTTAGAATTCGTAATGTTCAAGAGTATTCTACACTTGTTCAAAGTTTGCCACTCTATTATTACTATGAAGATAGTTATAATGAAGTTGATGAAAATGCAGAATTTGATTCAAGTATTGATTATTATGTAAAACGCCCAGATGTTAATATCTATGATAAAGTGCAGATCACAGAATTTGAAGAGGGAGTAACTTATTACACTCGCACTCTTGGTGCTCAAGCGTCAGAGCCTGCTTTGAAGTCTTGGATTGATGAAAACCATAAAGAGTTAGTCATCGACCAATATGGTAGTCCATTAATGGCCGAGGATGTTCAGAAGTCCTATAAGACTGAAGAGGGTGTTATTTGTAAGTGGATGAATAATAATAACGAAGGTCTTGTTATTGGTTCACAGGAAGCTTACTTCCGCTCTCCTCGTGGTATCGTTAGTGTTCGTTATAAAGAAGATGAAGTTATCAACATTTCTGTTGTTATTTCTAAGTCTGAGGGTCTTGTTTACATTTACTTAAATGGTATCCTTTCTGGCGCAGATTCACTTCCAAGCCAGGGTGGTGCTTTCCGTATTACAAGCCCATTCTTATTCAACTCTAAATATTGCGATATCGACCTTTACAGATTCCGTGTATTTAGAACTGGTTTAACTATGCCAGAAGTAATTCATAATTACCTTTCTGACTTACACAACATTACACTTTATGACCAAAACCAGCTTACCGAGGCAAGAACACCAACTTGCTTATCTTTCGATTTGCTTAAAGAATATAATGAGAATCACCCGGGCGCACTTACCATGCCTTATGCGATTTGGACTATTACTAACGCCAGCCGCAATGAGAAGTTACCTTACTTCAAGGGTGATGCTTGCAAAGTTGATGTTGAATTTGTAAATCCATCTCTTGACGAAGCTCTTGAGAATGGTGATATAGATGAATTTGAGTATTACACTCATTGTCCTAGCTATGCTGCTACTGGAGTAGATATTGACGTTTAGGGTACTTCTTCACAGGGCTATCCACGCCGTAACTACAAGACCAAGTTCAAGAAGGCAAAAACTTGGGTATATACTAAGGGTTCTCTCGCTGGACAGAGCTTAACCGAGGATCATTATGTCAATGATAAGAATGGCGTATCTCACAAAATTGCCAAGACATTCCATATGGATAATGAAGAGCTTGCTACTAATAAATTCACTTGGAAGATTGACTACATGGAGTCTTCTGGAACTTATAACACTGGTTTTGCTAACTTGTTAGGTAATCCACAATATCCTCTTTACACCAAGCATCCTCTTGATGACCTCGGTATTGATGGTTCTAATTATAGAACTTCTGTTTATGGTTTTCCTGTATTAACATTCCATAAGTACGCAGATGGTTCTTATAACCAATCTAACCCAGGAGCAACTTATGAGTATATTGGCCGTTATAATATGAATCTTGATAAGGGTTCTAATGAATATTACGGATTTGAATTAAAAACACCTCAGCCTTATCTTACCTTGGAAAGAGAAGTAACCGATGAAAACACTGGTGAAACTACAACCGAACAGTATCATCCTACTATTAAAGATATCGCTGAGTGCTGGGAGCTTTCTGATAATCAAGGCACTTGGACTTCTTGGAAATATCCTAATGCGGCCGCACGTGCTACTCGTTTTGGTACTACATGGCCAGATAATCCAAATCGCTTAGAAGTTATTCGTCACTTCGAATATCGTTATTCTCCATATGGCGATTAGCTTGATGCTATTGGCGCAGATGGTAAATACGATGGTATTACAAGCGATGAAGATATTATTGCGGAAATCGGTACTACTGATGCCGAAAAGAGTGAATACATCAGAGCTAAGTATGCTAACCTCGAAGTTCTGTTTGACTGGATTGACTCCACAGATACTTCTACTGCTACAAATGGTTAGATTACTCCAGTAACATGGAAAACTCCTACTGCATATGCTGCCGCAGGCGAAAGTTCTGAACCGGTAGTAGGTTACAATGCAGTGGCATAGGGTGTATCTTTCGACCGCGATGAAGAGTATTATATCAAAGTAGGAGAGTCTTACCAGAGAGTAAATATTGACGCCTTCGCAGATGGTGTTACATATTATACCTACTCTATTAGCTATTATAATACTACCTTCTCTAAAGATACTGCTGGATATCGTATTGAGAAATTCCGCAATGAGTTTCCAAAGCATTTAGATAAAGAGTATTGCTTAATCTACTTTATCCTCACTGAACTTCTTCTCTGCTACGACTCTCGTGGTAAGAATATGATGATTGCATCTTGGGGTCCTCGTGAGGCTGGAGGAGATTATGTATGGTATCCTATCTTCTATGATATTGATACTTAGCTTGGCCTTAATAACTCTGGTGCTTACCTCTGGGATTATGATGCTGACGTAACTCTTGACGGATTGTTCTCTACTCCTGGTAGTGTTCTTTGGAACAACTTCTTTACAGCTTTTGAAGAAGATATTAAAAATAAATATCGTGCTCTTCGTGGCGCCAATGATGGTTCTAGAGTTGTTAACAACCTCACCTACGAAAAAATCACTGGTGCTTATGAGTGCAATCCAGAAATATTTGGTTCCTATGCAATGAAAGGTATTCGTCCTATTATTGCTATTGGACTTGATGAATATTATAAATATTTCGCAACCACTAAAACTGGTTACTTTGATACCGAAGGTAAGACAATAGTTGAAGATACTCCAGAGTACGCTTATGCTTGCCAAGGAGATAAGAAACTTACAACTGAATTACTCCTTCGCAACCGTTTGAATTATATTGACTCTTGGTGGCTCGGTGGTTCTTATCAGATTAATGCCGTAAAACAAGGTCAATTCTGGGGCCGTGTAAATGGTAACCGTGGTACTCAAACATCTGATACCTATCTTGATGTTCCACAAGCAACTATTGACGAACAAGTAGCTAACGGTAATACAAAGTATGATGGATTCCTTTCCAAGACTTATCCTGTTGACTACTTCGATTCTCGCCCAGGATTCAAGCTCAAGCCATTTTTGAAGCAGTACGTTACATTCTTTACCGATGAAGTACCTGGCGCTCCTGTAAAGTATAATGCAACTACAGACGAGAGAGATGGCGTTTGGACTTCTGTTAACGCTGATACTATTGAGACTTATAAGACAGATCCAGAGTCTCCTAATGAGCAGTTGGTATATCTCCCTGGTGTTGATTACCTCTCCTCTCTTGGCGACTTAAGTACTTCTTATTTCAGCGAGTTTACTTTAACTGCTGGTAAGCGTCTCCTTGATTTAACTCTCGGCAGCGACGTACCTGGTTATAAGAACAACTTGCTTAAGGCCGGTGATGGTGGCAAGTTCACTATCGCTGATGGTCCAAATAGTACCACAAAGAAATCCCTCTTAAAGAAGATTATCTTCACTGGAATTACTTCCTTGCGCGGAACCGTTGATACTCAAGGTTCTGAGAAGTTAGAGGAATTCAGAGCATTAAATACTGGCTTACAGAATGTATATTTTGCTAATGGTGCGCCATTACACACAGTACATTTACCTAAGTCCATTTCTACATTACAGTTCGTTGAGAATAAGGATTTAACAAGAATTCTTACTTCAAAACCTGTTGTAGCTACACTTGATGCTCAAGATAAGGTTATTTATGCCGATCCATCTACCTATAGAGGTTTGTACGTTGAGAACCTTACCGACTACGATGGTAGTGCCGGTGTAGATTGCAACATTACTTCTCTTACAATCAGCGGTGGTGGATTAGGTTATGACTCTTATAAGATTCTTTCCAATTTAGTAAGTATTATTAGTCAGACTAATAAGCAGGTAGTTATCTCCTTAAAGGATGTTAACTGGTCTCCTTATATCCAGGCAGAAGAAGGAGAACGTTACGATGAAAATATTACTTATTATCGTCTTAACGACCACAGCACTTTTGAGCCTTATTCTTACTCAACTACCGAAGATTGGGATTATAACTTATTAAATGGTAAGATTTACACTTATAATGAGAATTATAATACCGATCCAAATAATGGTGAAGTACAAGAAAAGATTATTACCAATCTTAATATGTTAGATGATTTTATTGATGCTATGGAAACTGCAAAAGTTCAAGGCGTCGAAACTCAATTCCAAAATCCTTCCGCCGCATGCTCCGTTCCTGCTATTACAGGTGAACTTTATGTTTCCAATGACGCAGCTCATAAAATCGCTGAAGATAAATTCACTTCTAAATACAAAGTATATTGGCCGAACTTAAATATCTACGCTGCTAATGTTATTGAATCGTTTATTTCAAAGTTTGTACAAATAAATGATAGTGGTAAAGAAGAAGAATTATAGGTCAATAAGTTGGATCCTACTATTACAGAACAGCCTACTATTGATGTAACCTTAATTCCAGAAAGAGAGTATCATGATTTCATTGGCTGGTCTCTTGATACTGCTGGTACAAAGATTGTTTCTTCGTTTACCTACACAAATGATGATGCACATAATGAGGGCGGTACATTTACTAATCATTTTGATGACTACGCAGAAGAAATGACATTTAATCCAGAAACCAATTCTATTATCACTTTGTACGCTATTTTTAGACCTCACGCTTATAAAACTTCTTTTGATTTTGACGACGGCAAACCAGTGCGTGTAATCACTACCGACTGGAAAGCAACTCCTGGTCTTAATACACCTTCTGTAATTCCAACTAAGCCATATGATATTGCAGATTCTGCTTTAACAGAAAATGGTGAACTTGGGTTATATAGAAAATATAAATTCTCTCATTGGGCAGATCCAAATGATAGAACTCAATCAAGAGTAGATTTAACTACTCTTTCACCAGATAGAAATCGCTCATTTATAGCAATCTATACAGACGTTAGTGTCTACGATGATGTTCTTGATGAAAAGTATTTCCAAATAGTAAATGGTTCTTCTATTCTTCTGAACACTAATTATGTACTTGAAGGCAAGATTACAATTCCTACTTCTATTGGCGGAACAACCATCACGTCAATTGCGCGAACTGGCTTCTCTAAGGCCGGAGGAAAAGAAAATAATATAACTCATATCTTCTGGGCTCGTGAAGGCCGTGGGCTTGTTGCAATTAATTAGGAGGCATTCGCTGGCGATACTGATCTAGTATATTTTGAAATGCCTGATACTTGTACGACTATTAGAGATAATGCATTCTCTGGATGCACTAGCTTTATGAGTACAGATACTGCCGAAGGCGCATTTATGTACGATTTCTTAGAGCCGGTTACAACAATCGGTCAAGTTGTTTTTGGTGGTTGTGAATCGATCAAATATCTGTCAATTCCAGGTCATAGTTATACTTATGATGAAGGTGCTTTTGGTGGTTTAAGAAATCTTACAACTATTATTTTTGGTACTGAAGCTGAACCTTGTACTCAAGACTTTTCTACCATAGGCGAGAACCTATTTGGTGGTGCAACAGGACTCGATGGTGAATTGAATAATCATAGCGGTTCTATTATAGTTTGGAAGTCTCCTGCTATTGCAAACTGGGATAACTTCCTTGAGTTAATCAGTATTAACCTCGAGTATTTCCCAAATCAGCAGTTTTTACCACTTTAATAAGGAGGTTAAATAATTATGAAGCAACAAGTTATCTATCGTTACCTTGGAACTAATGGTGTAATTGAATCTCCTGTCCATTTAGAAGGTATTTATTCTGTTCGTTTGGTAACTCTTATCGCGGATAAAAATAAGGTTCTCACTAATGGTACTCAGAAAGTAAAGTCTATTAAAGTACCAGAAGAAGAAGCCTCTAAATGGAGAGAGGTCTACGTTACAGGCCAAAACTGATTATCTTAAATTAAATCCTTTTCATATATGTTGAAAAGGTAAGTTAAGGGCGAGGGTTCTGCCCTCGCCCAATCTTATAAACTTGAAGAAAGGATGAAAGCGTAATATGATTACTTATGTTGATAGTAGTAACAGAGGTCTTTATAATACTCGTTTCGAGCAGGCAACAGCTGTTTTACGTGCAAACGAAGTCATTACTAGCGACTCTGAAATTACTACTCTTGAAGAGTATTTTCTTTATTTAAGGGATCTTGCGCAAACACCAGAGGGCGCATATTACACTATGCTTCCTGTAGATGAAGAGACTTTTGATATTGATGCCAATACACGTAAAATTAACGTTCCTGCTTCTTTTGCAAAGAACGGTATTGGTGTTCAGGGTGATGAAATTGCAGAAGTAGTTTATTTCACCATTGATCGTTTCTTTGACGCTACAGACTTAAGCGATAAGTCCATGAATATTGCTATTCAATGGGAGACCTCTAATAAGATTGCTGGTGTATCTCGTGAGTTTGTTCGTGATATTTCTTCTCGTCCAGGTAAATTAATTTTTGGTTGGCCTCTTTCTAGTGAAATTACCAACAATCCTGGCATAGTAAAGTTCTCTGTTCGTTTCTATAAGATTGGTGAGAGAACTGTAACAGCTGATAATGGTCAAGCAGTATCTCAGCCATATCTTACTTATAACTTCAATACTCTTACCGCCGAAGCTAAAATCAATGGTTCTCTTGATTATGACCTTCATGGTAAGAATACAAAGCTTGATATCGTAAATCACAATGATTTAATCCTTAGCCGTATCGTTAATAGTGTTCTTACTGACCCATCTATTCCTAATCCAGGTGCTCCAGAGTGGATTATCAATCTTGCTGATATTGCTACTCTCGAAAAGATTTATGGTCCAGTTGATGAAATGCCTGATGATACCGAAGAAGAAATCGCAGCTAAGGCTGCAGCTCGTGCAGCAGCAGATTTCGCAGCTAAGAAGTATCTCGTTAAGGATCTCCAGACATTACAGGAAACTGTGGTTAATGGTGTTGCTGTTCCTGCAAAAGGCTATGTAATGAAGGCTTATGCTGTTGGCGATGGAGCTATTAGCTATAACTGGTTACATTCTGATATCGACGCAAATAGAAATATTGCCTCCGAAGATATTCCTGTATCTTTAGTTAATAATGCTCTTTATGAGCCTGCCGAGCCTGGTCCAAGAGATCCTTCTAGAGTTTACTACGTTGCTGAATATGCTTACGTAAAAGACGATGAGGGGCATGAGGTTCCAGACCATATCCAAGGATATAAACCATATCCTTTAACCGATACCAGTATTGTTATTGACGCGAATAGTCAAATCACAGTCAATGGTACTAATATCACTCTTTATGAGAGACATTCTACTGGTATTGCTACAAGCGCGGGTGTATATCACGTTGTTGCTGTAAATCGTCGCGTTGGCAAAGTTTCCTCTTTGGATTCTTATAAAATTATCATTCCTATGCCTTACATTCCAGAGATTCTCCCAGAAGAATCTGAGAATACTGTTGAAAGCTCTACTGGCGTTGAATATAATGCTGTGAATGAGGAAGAAAATATTATTCATGTTCTCTTAGATCGTGATAGCCGCACTGCTGAACTTCATGTAACTGCTGTTTCTCCAGAAATCGCAGAGGCAGAAGCCGAAGATCTTCCAACCCCTCTTGTTGAATTAACTTATCAGTGGTATAAGGCAGATAATAATGGCTTAGAAGGCACTCAGATTTATTCTGAAACTCCAGACGCTGGCGGAATGATTGCTGATGAATATAAGATTACTGATGCTCTTGCCGATTCTTATGAGGTCAGTGTTTCCGCCGATGATTTTGCTAATTATGATAAGGTATTCTATGCTAAGGTTATTAACAATCGTAACCTTGCATAGGCATTGAAGTACAGCAAGCCTTATCGTGTAACTGCCGCTCCAGAGAAGCCAATCCTGCTTGAGCCTCTTGGAGCCAACTATGGTGGTATTCAATTACTCCAGAAGATCGTCGGTCAGAGCGTAACCCTCAGCACTGATATTATTCATTCCGATGATGAAACTTATCAATGGTACAAGGTTACTTTGGGCGACGAGGAAGATGTTCCTGAGTATGAGCCTGAGACCGATACTCTCCTCGAGGGTGAGACTAGTGCAACATTTAGACCAGAAGAGTCTGGATATTATTATTGCATTATGACAAACCATCTTAATGGAGCTACCAACTCTGACTATACTCCATTCTATAACTTCGTTAACCCATAATTGAAGTCTAATAATAGAGAGGAGCGAATAACAAATGATTACTCCAGTAGAAGAGTATAATCGTCTTTTATATAGAGTTCAAGATGAAAACGCTCCACAAAATGCGATCTTATTACCCTCAACTGAAAGAATTTATAAGATAGATTTAAATACAAGAAAGATTGAAGCTCCAGAGTTTTTAAGTGTGGCACATGACCATAAGGCTGAAACATTGTACTTTGTAGTTGATCGTTATTATGACAACTATGATTTATCTAAGTCCACCTGCGTTGTTCAGTATATTAACGCAAATAATGAAAGTTATATTTATAATGTTCCTTATTTTGATACTGACACTTTTGGTGGCCCACTTGAAAATCAGATGATTATTCCTTGGAATATTAGTGGTAATGTTACTACTTATCCAGGCGATGTAACCTTCTCTTTCCGCTTCTATCGTATCGACAAATATTCGGTAGCTCAAAGCTATATTGATAATAATGGTCAAGAGCATATTCCAGATGGCGATACAAAGTTTATTTATAATCTTTCTACTTTGCCAGCGACAAGTAAGGTTCTTTATGGCATTGGCACAGAAATTCTGAATGAGGAATATTATCAGATCGCTCCAAGCGAAGTATTGAATATCTATCAGAAGATTGATGAAATCAATAAGCGCAATGTTTATTGGATAGATGTATAATTATTATGGGGAAGGGTTTTAACTCTTCCCCATGTTTTTATATTGACAATAAAAGAAATTTTTGCTATAATAGATATATAATAAACGAGGAGGTTTTTCCATGCTTAGACTCGATTCAAAGAATACTAATTATAGTGGCGCTTGCATTATTAATGGCGCTCAAATTGGCTATTTTAGTGGTAGCCGTGCTGGTAACAACTTTAATATTAGCTTCAATATTGATGATAGTGATACCTATGCAAACAACAGAGCTGCCATTTTAGCTGATATTGAAGAATTCATTGATGAAGTTGCTGAATACCAGGCTTTTAATGATTAATACATAAGGGAAAGGAATTATCCTTTCCCTTTAAATTTTTTTATATAGGCCAAATCTCTTTATGAGATTTGGCTTTTTTTTTATATAAATTAGAATAGATTTATATAGAAAGGAGTTGCTGAAGATTGGCACTCTTTAAGATTTTTAACAATATTGATTCAAATAACAATTTACCTGCTACATATAATAAAGGATATTGTTATTTTGATGCAACAACAAATAAATTTTACATTGATACGGATGGTAATGGTACTACAACCGGTACCAGAGTACCGTTAAATAGTAAATTTTCTGATGTTGCAACGACTGGACTTATGCTACCTTACACGGTATGCAATACTGCGGCCTCTTTAAGATTTAAAGAAATTACTATCGCTACAGAAGGTTGGACTCAACAAGTTGGTTCAATGATCGCTGTTTATTTTGCGCACGAAAATAGCGCAGAAAATCCAGAATTAATCATTAATGGAGAAGAAGATAGTGTACCAATTTATAAATGTTTTGGTAAAGCCGCAGGTAATACCTCGGTGGAATCTTGGGATGCCGGTTCTATTATTATTTTCTTTTATACCGAGGGAACTGGTGGTTCAAATCCTGGATGGATTATGGCTAACTGGAATTTGCCATCAGATAGCTATGGTTCATCTACAGAGCCAATATATTGGAATGCAGGCGTCCCAACAGCTATTACAAGCTATGGTGGTAATTCCGCAACGGCTACAGCTGCTGACTTAACAACAACATAGAATGCAATCGCCTATTACAATGATACTCATGGCACTTTTGCCGATAGTGGAATTGTTATTATTCCTGACTCAAAACATATCGGTGGTTGGATAAACGGCGGGCAAAAATCTGGAACTACATTAGGATCATATGTAACCGCTGAGGGATATGATACAACCGCTAGTGGTAATTATACTCATGCAGAAGGATGTACTACTGTAGCCAGCAACTATTGTGCTCATGCAGAAGGTTCTTATACGACAGCTTCGGGGTATGCTTCACATGCAGAAGGAGAAAGCACCAATGCAACAAATGATTATGCTCACGCAGAAGGATATGCAACCACTGCTGGTAGTCGCTTTACCCATGCCGAAGGACTATCTACTACGGCTAATGGCTGGTGTGGGCATGCTGAGGGCGATCATACGACAGCGAGCACTTACGCTCATGCAGAGGGGTATTATACGACTGCTAGTGGCGATTGCTCAAGTGCAATAGGTGATAATACGACTGCTAGTGGTACTGGCTCTCATTCAGAAGGATATCATACAACTGCTAGTGGTAATTATTCTCATGCAGAAGGATATTATACTACTGCTGAGGCTGCTGTTTAGCATGTTTTTGGATAGTATAATAAACCTGATACTGGACATGGCAATGATTCAGCAAGTCGAGGATCTTATGTTGAAATTGTTGGTAATGGTGTTGATAGTTCTAGTAAGTCCAATGCCAGAACCCTTGATTGGAATGGTAATGAAAGACTCGCGGGTAGTTTATTACCAATGGCAAACAATTTTCAAACACTTGGTAATACAACGTATAAATGGCAAAAATTATATATAGGTACGGCAGATAGTTATGGCGATGCTTATACTCCAGTTTACTGGAATGATGGTGTTCCAACAGCAGTTTCCATTGTTTAGAAAGTTCCTTTCACAATTAATAGTGGAAAGAAAGGTGTTATATTAACTCACGCTTCCTTTACTGTAAATTCTTATGTAATTCAAATTATTATTACTAGCGGAGAATCTAATCTGGGCGCAGGTATCACTTGGACTTCTGCTGGAACTGGCAGTACTGCAGGTACGATTACATTAAATACCACCGTTGCAGTAGGTGGCAATGTAAGTGGATATATTCTTGTTATTCGCGGTTCTGAGATTTCCGATGCTACATCTGCGGATGTATCGTAATAAGGAGGTGAATTAATATGGCTACTGGGTCAAATTTATTTACATCCCATGAGGCAAAAAAACTAGTTAATACATATGGTAGTGGAACGCAACCTGTTTATATAAATAATGGTGTTCCTACTGCAACTTCATATTATTTACAAGCTAATATTAAAGCCTATACTGGTTCATTATCTTCTGGAGGATGGGCAACTCTTAATGGTAGAGGTTATTCACCCTCTATTGCGATAGCTTACAATAATAGTCCAGCTGCTTGGAATAGTGCGACATATAGTGCATCTCTCGTGTGGGGATGCAATGACACTAGAGGATTATTAGATTGTTGTCATAGCCAGCCGATTGTCACTTTTGGAGGAACTAGTTGTAGCGGTGCAACAGATGATAATCCAAAATGGTACATGAAAATATCTGGTACAAGTGGAGCTACCTATACTTTGCCAAGTGCTTCTAAAACATTAGCTGCTACCGATGGTAGTAATGCCAGTGGCACTTGGGGGATTAGCATTTCTGGTAATGCCGCAACAGCAAGTAAATTAACAAATCTAGCTGCTGGAGATGCAGCATCATCTAGTGCAACATGGAGAAGAGTCTGGTTTGCTTATAATGATAATGTAACCGGCCGTCCAGCTTACGATGATAATTTTGCTTATTAGACTTCGACTCAAACATTAAAAGTAGCAAATTTATCTGGTAACGCAGCAACCGCAACGACTGCTACTTATGCAAATTATTTAAATTTAGTTTCAACAAATGAAATAAGATTTAATAATAAATTTTCTAGTAGTAATACTATTCATGTAGGATATAAGTGGGCAGATGGTACATCTAGTGCTACGATTTCAGCTTACCGTTTTTGTAATGGTGGCACTGCTTTAACAAATGTATATGCTTCAAAAGTTTACGGCGCAGTATGGAATGACTATGCAGAATATCGTCAATCAGAAGTTTTAGAACCAGGTCGTTGTGTACGCGAAGTTGGTGATGATACTCTCGTATTAACTGATAATAGACTTCAACCTGGTTGTGAAATAGTTTCAGATACTTTTGGTTTCGCAATCGGTGAAACAGATAATTGTAAAACACCTATTGCTTCTTCTGGGCGTGTTTTAGCTTACCCGTATGAAGACAGAGAAGAATTCCGCAAGCATATTGGAGAACCTGTATGTTCTGGCCCAAATGGTACAGTTTCAATTATGACGCCAGAGGAAGAAAAAGATTATCCAAGTCGTATTATTGGCACAATTAGTGCAGTTCCCGATTATGAGACGTGGGGTACTGGAAATGTTGAAGTAAAAGATCGAGTTTGGATTAGAATTAGATAATAAAAAAAAAGGGAGATACCATAAAGGTATCTCCCTTTTTTATTTTGCTATTTTACTGAAAATTCTATTGGTTACTTCAATAATTTCTTCACCATAAGTCGCAATTAAATCGGCTACTAACTCTTCCTAATCAACTGTCATATAGACATTATAACTAAACATTGCCGCATGCGTAATCTCATGGCAAAGAACTTTTTTTAGCTTCCATTTTGGAATACTCCAACTTAGATAAATGGTTTTAGTATCATCATCGCATGCCGCAAGCGCATACTAACCATTCTATCTTCGTACTTTTGGATGGTTTGGTGAGACTTTTTTCACATCCCACCAAACCCCATTAATCTTAAACATTTTGTAACTTAGTTACTAAAGTGTTCATCTTGCGCTGCAATAGTGCTTTCTCTTCTGGGGAAGCTCCAGATATCATTTCTGTAATATCGCTGGTTAATTCTTTCATATATTCATCTAATTCTTGAATCTTTTTTGGCTAATCGTGATTCATAGCTTTAGATTCCATATACATCTTACGCTTCTATCCAGCTTTACCTTCACGCTCATCGTGCATCATAGGATAAGTTTCTTCGTAGTAGTTGCTACTGCCACCGCTCATTTGAGACCCTCCTTGACTGCTACCACCAGAACCAGAAGAAGAACCACCATTATAATACATTCTACCGTCGTGATAATCACCCTCTCTACCATTATATGGATAATAAGGTAAATATTTCTCCATATAATAATAAGTTTGGCGTTTTTCTTCACCTTCTTTAGCATCTTCCATTGCTTCTGCTACAGAACAGTAATACATTGCTTCTGCAAGATCTTTAATCATATCAATTACGTCGCCAAGTTCTTCGGTATCTACGCAGCGTAAATCACCCATTTGGCCTTGGACCTACATAACTAATTGTTCTTTAATTGTTTTTAGCTGATCCATCACGCCACCCTCTCAATAATGAAATTAGCATTTTGAACGCTTACAGGAATAGTTCCAGTATTTTCAACACTGATCTGACTGCAACAACCAATAGGAACGTCAATGTAAAGACTTGCTCCTACGTTATTAAATTCTTCAACGGCAGCAGGAGTTGAAATCATCTATGAAGTAGCGACTGGTTCTCCGTTGATTGCGATGGCGAGACTTACGGGGCCTACTGTTTCATCAGTAGGCACCGCAATATTAGCACCGAATTCAACGAGGAATCTTGCGCGACACTGTCCATTAGGAAGTCCGCGCAAGCCAACTAACCCACTGCCCTCTCTATGAATCATAGAGCAATTACCGGGAATAGCAGTCTCGGTAAAAAGAACAGGCTGATTAACGGCTACTATCTGAGCCGCATTAGCAGTTATTTCCATTATTCGTTTACCTCCTTAATTAACCCATGTATCCGTTGCAAACTGGTCCGCCATACATAGCATTATATCCATAGGTGCCGATTGTGCCGGTGTATGGATTTGCTACAAGATATGCGGGTTCTGCGGCTGGACGTAAAGCATTAATGAGATAAGCATTCTGCTCGCTTTGAGAAATCTGGCCTTTAAGAGCCGCATTTTCAGTAGTAAGAGCAGTAATACGATCCTGAACTAAGAAGTCAAGAATCTGACGAGTATTAGCGTTCTGATTATCAATAACATCACGGACGCCAGTAGTAACCGCAGCGCGATCTGCGCAAGCTTCTGTGGCAAGATTATAGTTAAGAGTTGCGAAATTGGAATCAATCTTGCCTTGAGTCTGGCAGCAGCAGAGTTGTTCATCGGCGCTGTGTGCAGCAAGCTGAGCCTGAAGTGCATTTGCGCTCTGAAGTGCGCTAATGGTCTGACCATTAATAGCCTGAATGGTATCAAAGCCGGTATTACAAATCTGAGCCTGAGTACCGGAGAAGCCATTCAGTAAACCGGTATTAAGATTATAAAAACCATTTGCTGTGCTAGAAGCAAGATCTCTAATACCAGAAGATACATCATGCATATCAAAATTGTAGCCAACATCCGCGGTTATGCCATTGTTGCCCCAGCCTCCGCCGAAGCCATTGCCCCAGCCGCCAAAAGCAAACAGGAAGAGTAGAATGATCCACCATCCGCCAAAACCAGCACCATCGCCGAACAGGCCGCCACGATTACCTGTAGCAGCAGCGATATCAGATAAACTATAACCTTCACTTGTGTTAAACATTGAGTTTTCCTCCTTCATAATCCTAGTTGCTGCTTAAAAGCAGCGAATTCTTTGTCGAAGTCGAGGCCTCTTTGCGCACACAAGTTACGAGCGACTTTTTCAATCCCCTTTCCATCGTTATTTTGCGCCATTTTTAATAGGTTTTGTCCCACTGGGCTATTTCCTACTTTCTATTGGAGCATATTCATCATCATTGCTTCTGGATTTCCGCCGCTTCTAACCATTTGCATAAACTGCATAATTGGATTCGTCATTTAAGAAACCTCTCTTTCCTTAAAAATTGAATTCAGGAGTAGAAGTTTGTTCGGATTTAGTTTGATCAGGACTTTTTTCCTCCACAAGATTAGCATGCGCCAATATCTGTTTTAGGTTTTCCATTACGGAGTTAAATTCTTTTCGGGTTACATAAACATTTGGATTTGCTTCTGGAGTCGCAGGGATTTCTTTAATTTCATACATGTTAAGCGATGCAGTTCCATCTACATTGCATTGCTTTGTATAAATCTTTCCATTGGCCAAATCTGGAAAGAATGAAACTGTTCCATCAAAATCAACTGCGGCAGCCCTTACCTCTTCTAACCCAGTCACTGGACGTCCTTTTAACCCAAATAAAGGCTAACGAGGCTGAGTTGTTGGGGGCTGATAATAATAGTTCTGTGGTTGATATGGCATTGCTAAACCTCCTTTTACCAAAAATTCACGGAAATTTTTCCCTTTCCGCAATAGTATATGAGATTTAGTTTTAATTCATTTTCCTTCTTCGCCCAAAAATTTCCGGAAATTTTTCCCAACGGGCAGAACTTACTAAATGTAGTATCATAATACTTAAATATTTTGAAAGGGTTGATAAATTTCCACAGCAAAATAAAAGGAGGAGTTTGATACAATGGAAGTTTTAGAATGGATTGCAAAGTATTGGGTTAATTGGCTTTGCATGCTTATAGCTGGTGGAATTGCATTATTTGCTAAGCATTATGTAAAATTACAAAAAGCCGCTTTTGAAGAGAAATGGAAAGAACGCGAAGAGAAGGCTAAAAGTGAAGTTATGGATAGATTGATTCAAGAACGAGAAGACGAAGTAGCAATGCTGCGAGAAGAAGACGATAGGATTAATAAAGAGATAAGTTCAATTTTTGTTGCTATTGAAAATTTAAATACTGGGATTTTATCTATCCAAGGTAAATAGTTTAGAGATATGTGTGAAGAACTATTAAAGCCAGACCATGTTATCACCATTCAAGAATACGCGCAGTTTGAGGAAGATTATGCTGCTTATAAAGGACTTGGTGGCAACCATAGAGGAGATGCCTTACACGCGAGTGTAGTTGAAAAGTTTAATAAACAATTATAAAAAAAATAAGGGCGACAGTCAATTAAGACTGTCGCCCTTATTTTTTTTACTATTTTACGAGTTTATGTTCTTTTACCGCTTCTTCAATTTTTGTTTTAATATATTCATCTAAATCGCCAATAGCTTCACTTAAATATCTGTCAGATTCCTCTGTCATTGTTGCGATAATAGTTTCATATACCCTATTAAATGCTTCTTTCTATGCTTCAATATCAAAAGCATTTTTTTCTTTAAGTGCATCTACATACGTCTGATTTACAGCAATTACCGCAGATACAATTGTATCATTAAGCATCGAAATGTATTTTTTTGTAGTTTCATCTTTTGTTTTTGTCTTAATCTCATTAGCTTTTGCGTTAAGCCATTTAACGGCATAGCCAACTAAAGCAATTAAAAGAGGAATAATTACAGTTTGTGTAATTGTAGTTAATAGTTCTTTAAGTTCCATATTTTTTATCTCCTTAACCAAAAGCTACCCATCTATATTTAAGGTTATAGACGTTTAATTGTAGACCAGAAGCATTTTGTACATAGCTTCCGCTCTAGGTATATGCCCCCGGTGATTGCGCTGATCCTGTCTCTGTCCAAAAATATAATGTATTTCCAGATAAAGAGGCTTTAGTATAATCTGAAGTATAAATGGTTTGCTAATCACTAAAATCTAATTCTGGACCTAAAAAAATAACGTTTGGATCGGTATTTATCCAAAAAGAAAAACCAGTATTAGCACCGGTATACCCAACATCCCCCCAGATACTTGAGGCATAGTGACCTCCGCCAAAAAACAATACGAATTTTGGAGTAAAATTAAAAGTAATAGAATTTTTTCTACTAGAACCACTAGCTCCTGTTCCAGTATAAGAACCTGTCTATACTTTACCAAGACCATTAACTATATCGCTAGCAAGTATTTTGCTACCAATTAAAATTGCCATCTTATTGCCTCCTTATTCTCCCCAATCATTTACCATTGAGCGCACTTTATGAGCGCCAATGCAGATGGCATCACATTCATCCTGGGTTGGTTTTACTCCGTAATTTTGAACTACCCATTCTTGTGCGTTTCTTTTTTGATCGGGTCTCGTTTTGCCTTTAATTCCGAGTGTAGATTTCCAGGTTCCAGCTAGGACAGCTTCAACCGGTTTTTCCATATCTACACATAATTCATATAGAACACCAAAGACTTCTGCGAGAGCTTTAAAAGTCTATACATTATTTACTCTCTAACCATCCATATAGATATCTTCAAGCACAACTGCATCAATATGCTCATCATCTATTAGATGTTCTACCTCTTGGCGTATTACGTGGAGTCTCTCGCCAAGTTCATAATATTTACTTACATCAATCTTTCCATACTGCTCAAGATTATCTTCATCGAAGATCGCCCAGCCTGAGACGCGACTGGCCTAATCTAGAGCAAGTATTCTCATTTGCTTGTTGAGCCAAAACCGCCTTCGCGCTCGGTTTCGACGTTATCTCCATATGTTGTAAAGTAAGGCAGGAAGATACCCTATCCGATTTTGTCTCCCTTGTGGAGAAGAATATCATGTGGGAATAGATTGATAATCTGGAAGAAGATATGTCCTTCATTATCCGGATTGTTATAATAATCGGCATCAATAATTCCGACGCCGTTGCCTAAAATAAGCCAATGCTTTAGTGGGCAAGAAGAGCGTACGGAGATTTGTAGGAACATTCCTTCTGGCATATAAGCCTTAACTCCAGTTGGAACGAGAGTAACTTTCGCTTTAGCGCTCTTGGTAATCTTGGCTACTTCGTCCAGTGTAAAAAGTGATGGTTGATTATATTCCATGCGACCCGAAATTTTCTCAGAGTGGATATAGGAATTAATCAAATCCATTTGATTTCCGGCCGCAGGAACAATTGTATCTTGTGCCACGACAAAGTCATAACCAGCACTAAATTTTGTGCTTCGTACAGGTAGCAACTCTGGCTAGTCAGCAAAATCACTTACCAGTTCAAATCGTGGATATATTAAAGTGGTATCCATTGTCATCAGAAATTCACCTCATACTTAACTTCTACGTCAGTATCAGGCTCCTTTTCATTATTAAATACTTTCTTAGCCTTTACTACCTGATACTCTTCTGCGATTTCACCTTTTACTTTGATATACTTCGTTGTATAACTAAAAGCTGTAAGTTCAAAAGTATTATCATTGAGCAGTTCTTGATGCAGCTCTTCTACTTCCTCAACAGTTCCAACTCTATATGTAGTTACATCATTGATTAAATAACGTGCCATTTAATTTTACCCTCACATTTCTTTCAGCATAATTTTTTTCTAATTCTAATAAAATATCATAACCATATTTTTCAATATATTTATTTGGGCCATCAAGTTCAATTTCATCAATATCTTCAAACTTGCCCATTAAAGCGTTTACAGCTTCAGGGATCTGCTCTAAATCTGTTGCTGCTAGAGTTTCTATTTTATCTCCATCTACTCTATAAATATTTTGACTCATAGAAAACATACTAACACCAATAACTAATTTAGCCATAGTTAATTACCCCCCAATCGTAAGGAAATAGCGCGAACATATAAACTTCTCCATTCTCACAATCCTTTACCCATATTTCAAAATAATCTGAAGCAATATCATCAAAATGAATTGTATAATTTCTTTCCAGAAGAAGTTCAACAACAGCTTCACCAAGAGTTGAGAAGTCAGCTTTCTTATGTTGCGTATTGCGCAGAACGGTATAATATCGAATGTCATTGCATAGTAACATAAAATAATCGCTGCCGGTTTCCCAATCATTTATTTTAGTTTGTAACTGATCAAGCTTTTCTTTTGTATATGGTTTCATAGAACCAAAAGCACCCTTGTTAATATCATATAGTGACATATTAAGTCCGCCATCAATTTCAATAGAGCGCCAATCTTTTCCGTTATACTAATAAGTTTTTTGATCTTCTAAACAAACTATAAAATCACCAGGATTAGCAACTTGACTATCAAGATCTCCTAATGTTTTTACTGTTCCAATAAAATTAAATTCATTCATTGTTTCTTAATTCCCTCATATTCAAAATTCTCTGATTGCGGCTGCCCCTCATTTCCAGCGTTATATCGCGTTCTGCGAGGATGAAAGGCCCATCGATAAGATAATCAATATTATCTAAAACCCAATCGAGTTTCTGTTCATGTCTTTCAACAAGTTCTTCATAAGTATATCCAGTCCAAACATATACTTTTGTTTTTGGGAACTTTTCCAATATAGTGGTAATTACTAATTGTGTTAAAAATAGATTTTCCGGACAAAGTGGTTCGCCACCCATGATACTCAGATTTCTCGGAATACCATTCTTATCCATACTATCTACAAGTTCTTTTAATGTATCAGTCGTAAATTCTTTACCACCATCAAAGTCCCAGGTGCCAGGGTTGTGACATCCGTGACAGTGGAATGGACAACCCTGTGTAAAAAATGTGAGATTTATACCTTTACCTGCGGCAATATCATTCTTAATAATTCCTGCGTAACGCATTACTCCATCACTCCAACGTGCTTAGTTCTATGATGAACTTCATCTTGTTTTCCAAGATTAAAAGCGGTAGTATAGTTTCCGGTCAGATAGCCGGTGACACGACGAAGTTGCTAAATATTGCGTCCGCCGCAAGCAGGACAGGAATCATTTATCTCACCCTGGAATCCGCAATCAAGGCAAGTATCACTCGGTACATTGATAGCGAAATATGGAATATCGTGATCCATAGCGTAATTTACAATCTGCTCTAATGCTTCTGTATTATGGACTGCAGAGGCATCAAGTTCTACATAAGTAATACAACCAGCACTTGAATATCCGGTTAACTGGCTCTCAATATCAATCTTTTCAAATGGACTGAGTTGATGCCAGACGGGAACGTGCATACTATTTGTAAAGAACTCTTTATCACTTACATTTGGAATAACACCATACTTCTTTCTGAAATTCTTTAACGCAGTATAGCAAAGATTTTCAGCAGGCGTATAATATACACCAAAGTTTAATTTATATTCTTCTTTAAACTCGGCGCAACGGTCTTTAAATAATTGCTCAATCCTCTTGGCTAATTTCATTCCTTCTGGAGTAGTATGGTCAGTTTTAATTAGGATTTGAAGGCATTCTGCGAGGCCCAGTTGACCAATAACAATAGTTCCATGCTTAAGAGCGCTCTTAATTCCTTCTTCTGGATGATAGCCAAGCATTGTATGATTTTCATACATAAATTTTGCACTTGATGGATCTTGTGAGCAAATCCATTCAAAGCGTTCAATTAACATATCTTTTGCTTCATGGATTTTATCATCAAGGATATCCATAAAGCAATCAATTAAATCTTTTTCAGTTATATATGGATCATTTACACTTTCTGCACCCTTTTTTGCCATCATCGCAAGAGTTGGTAGGATAATAGTTACAGGACAAATGTTTCCACGTCCATCTTTGAGTTGTCCGAATCCGTTAATATCCCAGCCATTCGCAGTGCGGCATCCCATGGTACTAAAGTAAGTCCGTGGGTCGTTTTTATCGTATCCAGCATTTCCAGACCAGTCCACATTTGCATAGTTTGGATAAAGTCTTTTAGCAGTTGATTCAAGAGCTAATTGATAGAGATCATAGTTTGGATCTCCTGGCTTACGATTAACTCCTTTCATCAACTGGAAAATTCCACACGGAAATATAGATGTTTTATGTAATTTTCCAAGTCCTTCAATAGAAACATTGAGTAATGCTTCAGTTACCATTCTTCCTTCTGGAAGAGTGCAAGTACCGTAATTGATTGAGGTAAATGGAAGTTGATTGCCGCTTCTGGATTGAAGGGTATTAAGGTTATGATACATTCCCTCAACCGCTTGATGGACTTCTCTTTCCGTCATTACCATAGCATAATCATAAGCATTCGGGCATTTAAGATCTTTATAAAATTCCCCATCAATAGCTAAATCAGTAATTTCTACCCCATCAGGTGGTGTACAGTCAAGAATTCTGTGTTCAACCCAAACAATTCCATCTCTAAAATGTTTATGAAAAGACTTGCGCACATATGGTACCATTGTCCAATCAAGATGGGTAGCACTTACTCCACCAAACTGTTGCAGACTTTGCAACTGAAAAATCACTGCTACGAGCTGGAACGCGGTGTTCACTGAACCGGCCGGCCGCACGTCTGTTTGACGAGTATTAAATCCATTTGCAAGTAAATCATCAAAAGGAATGCTTAGACAATTATGAGAACCAACTGCATATGCATCAAGGTCATGAATATAAATCATATTACCTTCATGATTCTCTCTTGCCATTTTTGATATTAGATTATCTAACGCATATTGTTTAGTCATATAAGAAGATGCTTCGCCAATACGACCTCCAAAAGAGCGTTCATCAACATTTGCATTTTGATTTTGAACATTTCTCGCTTCGAGTTTTTCTCCAATAGCATCAAAGAAATCGCTTTTGACATCTCTGGCAACTTCTTTTTTATAACGATAGCGAATATATGCGCGAGCAACATCTGGTCGCTCAGAACGCATTAAATATTGCTCAACCGCATCCTAAATATCTTCTACGGTTACTCCTGTATCATTACATTTCTAGGCAATTTCATTTGCAATATCTTTTGCAGTATCATCTTCATAAAGTTGCCCATCAACCTCAATGAAAGCCGCATTGATTGCGTTTATAATTTTTTGTTTATCAAATGGAACTTCTGTTCCATCTCTTTTTACTACTTTAATCATTTCAATCCTCCATACTAAATCTTGTATTTTTTCCTACAGGTTTATCAATATATTTAGAGTTTCAGATTGAATTTTTAATCATCTTTGTCCAGATGTTCAATTAGATAATTGATATACCACTAAGCCTTTTTTAAATCTTCTGCACCATTCTTTAGTTTCCAGCGCCATAAATATTTAATTGCGTTCGCGGTGCATACCGCTTCAATCCCGGTCAAATCTACAGTGGCGGCTGCGAGTGCATCAATACACTCAATACCACCGGCTGTATAATGAGCAGGATGATTAACCATATCATTCATTGATCTTACCTCCTACTATACGTAATTCATATGGAGAGATATAAAACATTTCCGGTTTATAATCCGCATAATCTACTGGATGTTTTTGGTAGTAGATTTTAATATCTGGGTTATTTTTTAAACAATACCAATGATATTTTACATTTTTATATTCTGGCTGAAAACGATATTCTTGTCCTGGTTTTATGATAATGTCGTCTAATATCATTTTCTCTAATGGTATTTCTACATAGGCGCCATAATCACCAATTACCACACGGGAATATCCATGAGCAATTAAGTTATATAAATTATCATAGATATTACAATTTAAATTCCCATCTACCTCATAAAACGCGGGGAGATTCACCAAGTAGAGTAATCTCTACTTGGCTGAAATCTCACTTGGGAGTGGCTTGTAATGATATTTCTTTACGCATTCTTCAACGGTCATTCTCCACCCTCCCCTTTATATCTTTCGTTCTGAAGAATCAAATCTCCACTTGGAGTTACTTCAATAATATGATACAATTGATGCCCAACTGTTGATGCATACTTCTTTGTGATGAATGTATCACCAGACCGGATACCCTGTACCATAATCATACTTCCCCTATCAAACCAACTCTTTTCAACGACGTGCTTTACACCATCTTCGCCACGCTCAGAAATTCTCTTATCGAACAATGCGAAATATTCTTTTCTGAACTTGACATTAACAACGCCATCAGTTGTTAGAATTGTAACTACGCTCTTTACTTTATTTTTTGCTATACAGGTTCCTGCAATACGGCTCAGTTTGAATATATTGATTGCTTTATTTGCCTTGTAGAATGTTCTCTCTACTTCTGGATCTTCTGGCAACTCGCTGAAATTACTCAAACCATATTTCTTCATATCAACATGCGCGAGTTCGTGTTCATGCTTATAGAAACAAAGAACTTCCATTTCCCATGCAGAATAATTTGCGTCGCCTGCATACTTGTCCCAGTCGGCTTTGAAAATTCTCGTATTAAGTTCATTTAGAATCTCATCGCCGTCTGCGCGCAGCCACTCTCTGAATACGTCCATGAATCCTTGGTACTTCTTATCCCATTTCTTCATATCCAAAAGATTATCATCTACTATCAGATTTTCAAATCCCATCTTATAAAGAAATTCAATTGCGCGAGGATCAAGGCGATAATCATTAGGATACTCTTTAGTTTTACATATGGCTTTAAGATACCGATTAAATTCATATATTGAATACGCGGCCTCTCTTTCTGGCGTATCCTTCGGAACCATATCTTGTTTTACTAACGTTGGGAAATTCTGCAAAGTCAATCTTGATTTTTTATCGCAAGTTTCCCAGATATACCATGCCATCGCAATTTTTCTCTCCATCATATCATCAAAGGCGCCAGCCTTTATAAGAGAGACCATTGCTTGCTTAGTTGGCTTGATTCTTTTATAAAAATCTTTAATTCCTCTATATGGACGATTATCAATGATTCGTTTTACCAAATCATCATTTACATTCAGTAATGCTTTCATACCAAAGAGGATTCGATTGTTCTTTACGTCTGGCTTAAAACCAAAGTCAGAACCGTTTATATTCACAAGACTGACGTTAATACCGGCATTGATAATATCATTCAATGCTTTTGCGACTTTACCATAGTCAGTACTTGTTGCTTTCTTTTTCTTATCATCGGTAGCTTCTTCCTCTATCTCTTCATCATAGAGCGCTTCACCGTCTTCATCAACCGCGTCCTCAAGAGAACCACTATTAACCACCAGACATGCCGTATCCCAATAGATTGGATTCCAATGAGTGCCGAGATACAATGTTTGCGCCCCGACGAAGCTATATGCGAGTGCGTGAATAACAGAGAATGAATAACCCATCTGCGGCCCAGCCCCAAATCTCCAAATATACTGGCCGAGACGCGGACTCTTCGCCTGCTTGAGAACCTGCTCACGAAGTGCTGGAATCTTTTTCATCTGCTTCTTACCGACGATTTTACGTGCGTTGTTCGCCTCTCCCAAGGTGAATCCGCAGATGTTTGGATCCATCAGCATCTTCATTAACTGCTCTTGGCTAGGTGGAACACCATAAGATGGTTTAAAATATGGCTCCAAAGTTTTCTGTTCTGCTTTTGTCAAACCAAAGTTATCCATCTCTTCGTACCACAAACTAATATCATTTTTATAACGATAATACTTATCAATCGGGCGCTCCTGCCCTTCCTCGCCCATCAGACGAATCAGACCATTGGCATCGGCCATCTCTAAGATAGTTCGTGGTTTTAATTGTTTTGCTGCCTTTGATCCCTCTGCGCTATCGAATTGGAATGTATTGATAACCGATACATCGCCCAATGCATCCCACATTTTTGTATCTGTTTTAATCGGCAATACGCTTGGATGCAGATACTTATTATAGACTTCGCGCAGACTTAAATCTTTTTCAATCTCTCCATCCTCCTGGAGGAACTGGATTGTTTGAACGATTTTATCTTGAACTTCTGTTACCAGGAAGTCATATTTTGTTAATCCCATATACTCTGCATCGTGCAGATTATATTGAGTAATGATTTCTCCTTTTGGAGTTTTCATAAAAGCGCTATGCTCGAATGGGTCACCATCGAAAAGAACGATACCTGATGCGTGAGAACTACGCTTACTTACCAAGCCTTCAATACCTTTAACAATATCCAGAAGTCCCGGATAATTATTGATTTCTCGAATGAAACTTGCTACTGGCTTACGATTCTTCTCTTCATTTCCTTCGATAACATCTTTAATCGGCCACAAGAATCCACGCTCTTGAGGAATCAATGATGCCATATACTGCGCTTCATCAACATCAATTCCATCGGGATAATCCTCAGACCGATAACCACGGCACGCTGTCAAAACTGCCGACTTTGTTCCTTCAGTTCCAAAAGTTGAGATTCTCGTACAACCAAACAACTTCTTCGCCCATTCCGGAACATCATCATTAAACATCTGACTGCGCTCAGCCGCAATCTTCTGTAAGACGAGACCGCACTTGGAAGGACAGATATCAATATCAATATCGCCTAATTCAACACGCTCGTCGTTCAAATAACGGAAGAATGGAAGCTCCCATTCAATCGGGTCTAACTGCGTTATACCCATCAAATAATGGTTTAACGCCGCACAAGATGAACCTCGTCCGGCACCTACCATCGAACCGCAATCCCAAATCAAATCAATATAGTGTTGAAGTGTATTTGGATAACGGAACATATTTGTTTCTAACTTTTCACTAATGACACTCTTTACTCGCGCCTCTTCTTCAAGCTCCACGAGATAACGATCATCGCCAGTTTCATTATAATTATCCCAACCATGGCCAATCTCGTTGAGTTTATCCCAACATTGATTTACCCAATATCTATCTTGAATATCGTCAGATGTGAATAGTTTCTTTAAGGTTGGGTACTTTTCCATTTCATTCGCGTAGTCGTTATTTACTCCCCACCACGCGGACTTTGGATAATTCTGTACTTCTACTGATGGGATATCTTGTTTGTGAAAGAGAGAATACATTTGTATCTTCTCTTGTATTGCTAGAGTGTTATCCGCTACTTGATATGCATAATCCATATCTCCATCAAAAGTAAAACCTAATAGATTCGTAACTTCATCGTAATCCATAAGGTAGGTATACTCATAAAACGCATCGACTTCGCGGTCTCCTTCCTTGGAGTTTAAGTAAGCCTTATGAACGGCCCTTGCGTCTTTATCTAGGTAGTGCGCATCTGTCCCGACTACCATTTTAATACCATAAAAATCTGAAATTTTCCGACAGGCTTTATTTGCCGCCACCTGATCTGGGGCCGTTCCCGGCGCGCACTCAATGTAAAAATCCTCTCCAAATAGTTCCAAACAATAGTTCAAAAACTTGTCAATTTCTTTGTAATAATACATTGCATTGTTGTTATCATTTACCATTCTTGCTTTTGTATAAGTCAATGCGAGAGTTGGCAATTCTCCACCAATACAAGCGGTTGTTGCAATCAAATGACCTTTGAACTTATTTACAATCTCTTTTAACTCCTCTTTCGTAGTTGGAACACGCTCCATACGGCGGTCCACATACGAATTCATCCACGCCCTTGAACTTAGTTCTCGAAGTGCGCGATGACCTAGTGCATCCTTGGCAATTAAAATAAAGTGATAATATTTTTGACCTGGTTTTCTTTCATCAACAAGATAAATCTCATTGCCGAATGCCAGTTTAAAATCTGGATGCGCTTCCTTTATTTCTGCCATATGCTTTTCAGCCTCTACGTGAGCCGAAAGACATTCATGATCTGTTATCGCAATCCCAGAGAGTCCTAACTCGATCGCTTTGTCGATGAGGTCTGCTGGTTTGTTGATTGAGTCAATAAGTCTAATATTTGAACCCACGGCTGTATGATTATGAACTCCGAAGTATGACTTCATAAAAAACCTCCGCTTTTATTATTGTACTTATATTATAACATAAATTTTTATATAAATCAATCTGCTCGGTGAATCCAGTTGAGCTGGGGTTTTATATTCGGGCGAATTAACGTCCCAGTGATATTCATGCCTTTCCACACTAGCCAGCAATAGGCTTGCGCAGAAGAACCAGTAGGTTTCTTACCATTCTTCCAGCACTGAATTCTATCAATATACTGATAGATTTGATCTGGAGGATTAGTAGAAAAGATATTTTTATATCTGCTTGCTCCTTCGAGAACCTGTGTGCGGCAAAGCACAATTAAGTCTCGTTGCGCAATCTCAAGAGCGCGAATAAGGAAAGGCTCAAGAGTTGCATAAGGAGGATTCATAACAATTACGTCTGCTTTGCTAGCAGGGTAATTATCATCAAGAAAATCAAGGCCATAAGTGAGATTACATCTGTCGTTGCGATATCCCCTGTCTGCCCATTCGGTCCCGATAATAGACTTAGGAGTCTGGCCACGTTGATCGCAATAATTAATGATACCATCAAGCATATGGCCGCCTCCAACGCAAGGCTCAAGAATACTAAGACCGTTAAAATTATAGTTAAGAGCATTAAGAATATTCTCAACTTCTGCCGTTGGAGTTGCATAGTAGTCAAGTTCAGCTCTTTCTTTGTTGTTTTTTCTGTAAGAGTTATATAATCCTTTATTACTATATTGTCCCATTATGACACCACCACTAATTTATCTACTGCTCTTGTTATGCCGGTATACATATATCTGCGGCGATCGTCTGGCTGCTTCGGCCAGCCAGGTTCCTGGAAGAGTAAAACCTTACCCCACTCGCTACCTTGCGCTTTCCATACGGTAATGGCATAACCATAATTTGCATGAAGCGGAACAGCCATTTCCAGTCGCTTCATAATTGTATACTCTTCTTTGCCGCTCAAACTCGGCTGTCCTGTTGCTATCTCATTATAGTCAAAAGGCAGCATCTGAAATGCTTCACCCTCTTCGTCTCCGGAGATAGTAGCGACAAGGATAGGAACACGCAGTACTTCATTGCGCAACCAATAAGGATATTCCCATTCTTGCATTTCCATTTGTAATATCTTACCAATTACCCCATTAGTTAATGGGTTCTCAAGATTTGAGCATATGTCCCATTCATTATGAACATTGATAATTTTGTCTCCGACTTGAGTTTCGGGTAGGAAGTTATAGGCTTGCCGCATACGCTGATTGAGAGCAACCTTATTTCTATTGGTCGCGCACAATACTTGATCAGCCCAGAGTAGCATTGAATCTGTTACGTCTTTCTTATCAAAAATCATAACCTGCTCATTCTACACAGGAAAGGTAAATAAAGGCTTACCTTCTCTTATGTGCATTGAGAGACGAATAATCTCACTCTCTTGGGCCTGACGCATAATCTCGTCAAGGAAGATGTGAGGATTATCCAAAACGTGATTGTCTGGATCTTCCTTACCATCTGGTACAGGAGGTAGCTGTTCCGGGTCGCCGCAGGCTATGATGTAGAAATTATACTGACATAGTAAATCCCACATAGATTTTGGCAACATCGAAACCTCGTCTACAACTACAACCTTAATTTCTCTTTCCATTTCGGTTATTTTTTTTGGAGTAAAAATATATTTTCCATTGGGCATTAGCTTTGCGTGATAAATGAGTTTGTGCGCGGTAGTAGCACCTTCGCATCCCTTATTTTTTAATACATTCGCGGCCTTACCCGTATAAGCGATATATCTTACTTCGTTTGGGTAGAGCTTCATCGCAGCGATAATGAATTTTATTAACGTCGATTTTCCGCTTCCTGCTTTAAGCGTAGCCAGATATTACGGTATATTTTTCACCCGCTTTATATCTGGCTAACACAGTTTGCAGTCCCTCCTCTTGTTTTCTACTTAATTCCATTTTTTTCATTCTCCTAATATTTTCTATAAGGTTATTTCTTCATTATATCTTATACGAATTAACTTAATATGATGAGATTGGCAATAATTATTTTTATACTCGTCTCGTAAATGGGTTTGCTAATAATTATCTTTTGTATTCCAGCCGCTATTTCGTATATTTTCTTCAAAATGTTGTTTACCATCGTATTCAACAAGATGAGATAGAGTGCCATCAGTATTAAAAATAGCAAAATCAAATCGTAATTTATTTTTTTTATTAGTTAAATAACAATCATTAAATATATATTCCCGCTAAAATAGAATATTATTATTTGTTAATATTGTGGCGATTTGTTCTTCACCAAAACTTTTAATACAGCCACATGACTGTGTTAATCCATTCCGTAATGAATAACCTCTGATTGTTTTTATACTACCACATTTTAAGCATTGGCACACCCAATAAGCATCATTTTCGTGTCCCATATAAATTGGATTAGTATCTCTATATAAAACTTTTAAAAATCCATATGTTTTACCGGTTAAATCAATTAATGTTGATGCACGAATATGACAATTGCTACAGTGCTTACGTTGAGATCTTAATACATTACTTGCCACTTCTTCAATATTGCCACAATGAATGCATTTGCATTTATATTTTAAACAATTATCTTTTGCTTTTTCTTTAGATTTTTCTAATACTAAAAAATCTCCAAAAGTATTCCCTATCATCTTATCTTTTTGGCATTTACAAATAGGGCATTTTTTTAATGTATCAGAACGGATAATCTTTTCCTCTCCACAATAAATACATTTAATCTTCCAGTAGCGTGCGGCCGCAGATGGATGTGAGACTTTATCCTATTCTAAGACAAGATAACTTCCAAAAACAGAACCTATCATTGCAAATCCTCCTTTAATTTTTCTATTATATATGAAAAATTAAAATAATTATTTAATCTACTTTGTCCTGTTTTTTTGTTATTCTTCTTGTTTTCTCGTAAGCTCCATTATCGTGTCTCACCACCCAATCTGTATATTCTTGAAACCATACGTTATATCTACTTTTAAAATAATAAGTAAGATCTTCATTGCTTATACTATCAAAAACATAGATTCCAAATTTTTCTAAAAATTCATTATCATACTTATCTTCAATAGCATTACATATATCGTATAGACTTCTTCCATCGTTTAAAAATTCACAAAAATCATATTTATCTAAACATTCTACATTATATTTAAGCGCTTCATCATACTTACACTCGTGATCAATATAGTCCTATGCAGACATTTCAATTCTCCTATACTTTTATTTCTATATATATTATATCATAAAAATTCATTGTTGTCAAGCGGCGTGATGCAATCGGTCTTGTCGTCCATTAGGTCGAAAATATTAATACCTAATTTTACTGCTTTTGGCTCTAAAAAATCGAAAACGGTTTTTTCGTTTTGGATTTCGGATGTGCTGGGCGTCTCCGGCGCGAGCAGGTCAACACCTTTACTATTCTCAAGCATTGATATTGCATTTCTATGTAAATTGTTTATTTCCTCTGGACTCATGCGAAATGAAGTACAACCTATTCTATTGAATTTATCTATTGTCTCTTCATCAACTTGATATTTTTCATATTCATCCATAAGGGCTTCACTTAATGCGCGAAGTGCATCACCGGCTTCTTGCGCAGATACACCAATGCGCGAAGCTACCGCCGATATTGTCATAATTAAATCTTCATAATCTGTCATATCGTTCTCCATAAAAAAACGGGGTTGATTAATTCAACCCCGTTGTAAAATACTCATATGCCTTTTCAGCACAGTTTTGGCGAAAACCATATCCGGCTGAACTACAAGCCTCATATAATTGAGCGAACATTAGAGCAGCATCTCGACAAGAGGTTAATTCTAAAAATTCTGAAAAAGCATCTGCTTTTCCATATGATTTACCAAAAGCATTTATTTGAGTTTCAATATTACCAGCCAAATAATCACACTGTTCAATTAAATTCATTCCTCTAACTTCTGGAAACCATGTTTTACCCCATTGACACATACCATAATAAAAACCACCAGAACCATATGCCCAATAATGAAGATTTAAAGTTCCTCCCCCGCCGCATTCAGTCATAATATTTCCAAGGATACCTGCTGTGACTTCTTCACTATAACCAAGTCCTTTTGTAAAATATAACCAAATATAAGTTGCATAAGGATATTCTTCAAATTTTTCTTTCCAGACTTGTTCTTTTTCTAAGTTCTTTTTAATTTGTTCTTCACAGTTAGACCATTCTTTTTTTGCATTTACAATAGTTTCACAATCTTCTGGATAGCCGAGATTTCGTGCACATTCAGCCATTGTATGAGCATATTCTTGTTTTTGCTGCAAAATAAAATTATCTGTATATGAACTCATAAAACCATCAATGCTTAAATCTGGTGTTTCAATAAATGGCGATGCAGCATTTGCTCTACAACAACACAAACTAATTAGTCCTAAAATAAGGGCAATCAATAATGCACAAGTAAAGCAAATCTTTATTTCTTTTTTGTATGGAATATTCATAGTTAAACCTCTCCTAATTTTTTTAATTAGGTCGATTAAAAATAATAAGCTGATTTATTAACAATCTCATAATCTTCAATAATAATTTGAGGACTGAAATTGCCGTTCCACTCATTGAGGTTACAAGTGCCAACGACATTAATTGTTATACAACCTGTTTCAGAATATAAGCTTTCATATTCTTCTTGACTCGACCCGAACTTAATCAAAGTCAAACCACCAGGGAGAGTAATCTTTAATGTTGGTTTTTTATCCGGCGACATAAGTTGTAAGTTTGCGCTTCTGACTTGAATGGTTTCAATAGCCACTTGTGGTTCAGGTAATCCTTGACCCCAAAACGCCCCAAGCTTACCAATATCCATTATGTCTTGTTTATATTTTTCTACTTCATTAGCAATCCAAATAAAATCAACACGGTAACAGTTATTAAAATCAAAATCTTTTAATTTTTCATCAATATAATTCTTAAATGCTTCTAAATTTTCATCTAAAATACTCACGCCAAAAGCTGATGCGTGTCCTTGAGCGTATTCTACAAGACCACTTTCAGATAGAAACTCACGCAGATTAGCGAGTTTAGAATAAGTCGCATTACGACCAGAGCCACGCCAAGCGAACTTTGTTACTTCGCCTGTTTCTTCATCAATCTCAACGTGTCGATTGAGTAGAAGCACCGGCCGCATATATTTACCCATGATTTGGTTAGCAATCAATCCGGTTAGATTCTCTTCTACTGGATTATCAAGTTGAATAATCAAAATTGGGTGCGACAAAAGATTATCTCTCTCAATGATTCCTTCAATTACTTCAAGGCTTGTATCTCTTGCTTTTGTTTGCCTATTCTTGATATTTTTGCAATTTCTACAAGCCTGCTCTACTCTTGTTTCAAATTGTCCCTTACAACCACGCTTAGTTGAAGGAATAGACTCATATGATTTAAAGTCTAACATTGATTCAAATAAGAGCAGTTTTTCGTCCAATGTACCAACGCGGATTGTGGCATTGATATATGGGGCGATGTAGAAAGAAATTCCAAAAGGTGTAACCTCTCCTTTTAAGGAATAACTCTACGCATTGACAAAATCAATGATAAATGGATTTCTTAACTAATTAGCGCCAAGACTAATAAGTTCTCTTGTCTCAAAACTTCTCAAATCCATCATATCAGAGACCATGCCAACAGCAACAAGGTCAAGCAAATCATCTGCATAATTTTTATCAAGGAATTTGTCAATATATTGACAAAATTTGTAAACAACACCAACTCCAGAGAGTGTCTTATTTGAGTACTGACTGCTCAACTGGTTGTTAATTATGCAGGCGTCGGCTGAAACCTTGTCGGCTTCGTGGTGATCGATTACAAGAACATCTACACCTTTATCGTGTAAAATTTTATGTTGCTCGTAGTCGTTGCTTCCCGCATCCGGAACTATAACTAATTTTACATCTTCTGGAATTGTATCTAAAATAATTCCATGTTCTTTTCCATCGTGGATACGGTAGGAGATATTCTACTGCGCATGGCCTGGAGCAATTCGATTTGCATAGTTGATGATGGCTGCCGCAGATGTATAACCATCTACATCGCTATCAACCTATACGAAAATCTTGTCGCCTGCAGCCAGGTGTCGCACGAACATTTTCGCACCCTAGTCAATATTGTCTAATAAACTAGGATCGAGAATATCTTCTCTTGTTGTGTGGAGATAATGATAAATGTCAGAGGGAAACATTCCTCTGTTCGCGAAGACCAATTCGACCGGTGAAAAATCGTGTTGTACCGGGATGCTTGGCTTCAAAAGTTGATATTCCATAGAAAATCAACCTCCTTTCACATTTACCACTATCCAGAAAGCCTCTTTTTCATTCACTATCTCCTTAGTAATAATTATAGGCACGATAAGGGCGTTGCTTAATGCAAGGCATAATCCTAACCTATTCAACTTCTTTTGGAGTTCCTCGTTCAATTAAAGCGACATTACAAGATTGGCCTCTGCTGTGATCGTTGCATGGAGCAATTCTCCAAAGATCTCCATTATCAAAAGCAACTTCTCTTTTTGTTCGATGAACTACTTCTATCCTAATGGAGCGATACTCTTCAATTAATTTTTCTAATCGCTATAGTCCAATATCTTCGCTTGTATAATACCATATGATTCCCTTCACTGAACCCTCTCCTTATATAATACCAAAAATTTTTCTCGTCCGCAATCAATTGGACTGCACTTATATCCGGTTATCTTCTTGCGATCGAGGATATAAGAGATATTTACATAGTTCTTATATTTCATTTGAATCTTTTTTAGATTATTTACTAAATGGCAATATTCATCATCACCAACATTTTGAAACTATCTATCAAAAGCGACGATAATTTCTTGCGCCCCGGCATCAATAAGAAGTTGCGTCTGATAGGAAGATAAGCTACTGCCGCAACAAGCGACAGAAATATCATTTTCAAATCCAAAATATGTTTGATACAACAAACAACTTTTTTCCGTGTTATTCCATTGTTTCCAACGGCACTGACTATATCTTCCAGTTTTTAAAACTGCTACTATTTCGGAGTATGTGCTAATAATACTCCTACTCCCTTTATCGGGATAGTCGATACAGGTTTATCTGTTTTTCCACATCTATTTAGCCCCTATAGAACGATTATTTCTTAATGGATAAGAATAACCTTCTAATTTATATGCCTAAGTTTTTCCATTAATAATATCAGATATTGTTGAAGAAGAACAGTTAAACATTTCTCCAAGTTCTTTTAATGTTTTATCATTTTTTAATATTTCTTCGTGAATTTTTTTACACTCTTCCGGAGAAAATTTTAATCCTTTTGTCCCTTTTGTTTTATTTGAACGAATTGGATATTGTATATTTGGCTGTGGGCGCCTTTTTCCAGTATTTATATTATAAATATGAGTTAACGAAAATCCTGTTTTCTTTGAAATATCATTAAATGAATAACTTTCATCTTTTAACATTTCAATTACCTAATTCACTTCATCATCTGTATATATTGGTTTTACTGGGCTAGTGCCACCAGTAGATTGATTATAACCATCAAAATATGTATTATAATATTTTATCCAATAAATTTCTCGTTCATTTATTTTATCATCTGGAATATTTTCTTCTAAAACAATTAACTAATATTCTTCTTCGCCATATTTACGAATTCCTCTACTAAGAGGATATTCATACTCTGGATTATTAATATTAAATGGATCATAATAAATATGTTGTTTATGTCTATATTCTAAATTATTTGTCTAACCAACATAAACAATCTTATCTATACTTTTCTTTTTATAAGCATAAATAACGTTCATACAATCAACTCCTTTTCTCACTGATATATGAAAAATGAAGTTAGATGTTTAAACAGATTTTCCCACGGGATTACCATGAATTTATAAAATTTTTAGGCTTCCCCGTTAGCCTGCGCCTTTCCAAAAATTGACGGGAATTTTTCCCTTCGCGCAGACCCCCAGTAGCAACTGGGAAAAGTAGACTAGGGCGAATAGTTCACCCTCAAAAACAATCGCTTTACGCATCTTTGGAATAATACAACGACTATTATTGAAATTATAAAGATTTAATCCAAGGGGATGATTATACATTTGCCCATTGACTTTTATGGGACGATACTTGCCATATTTTTCTGCATCTTCCGCAACTACTGTGCGTCCGCGCAGACCGATAAATCTGCCATTCTTATCAAAATGTGGAATAGTGATTTGTGCATCTCCTGGATAGAAGCCAATCTCGGCATGCTCAATCGCCTATTGAGAAATGCCTTCATCAAGCCAAGGTTTTATCTTTACATTATAATTAAATCGAGTTAGAATTGTATCATCATATTCTTCGAGAACGACATGAGGAGCTGCAGTTTGTATATCCTAAATACGTGAATAGTTTGCTAAAATTTTCCAATCCTCAAGTCCTTCTTCTTCTGGGCTATCTTCTTCTCTGCCAGATAAACCGAATCTTCTTGCCACCCATCTGACCGCATCATTTAAATCGTATACGACATTATGCTGGAGATTCATTACTTTTATACAGAGTTGGAAAATGTCGAAGACTGGATCTTCACACCCTGTATAACATCTAAATAGCCCAGTGTTCTCGTAATAATATAATTTGCGTGATGCTTCATCTGTTAGCAAGTTATGACAAATAGTACGGGCGATGAGGCCAGTTGGACAATGTTCTGGCTCACCGCCCCACTCTTCTAGAAGGTCAAAAATATCGTCGATTGATAAACTGTCTCTTATTTCTTGTTTATCAAAGACTAACATTAGATAGTGGTCACCTTCACGCACTTATAAAGTAGACGACATTCGTCATTAACATATTTCACAAGAAAGTCCTGCGGACGCATATTCTTGTCCTGGCCCTTACGCTCTTTTAGGAGCATATCAGCCATCTTCTGCGGCATCTGATACTCTACGGACCCGACTCTACCAGTTTCAGAGCCGAGCTTCATAATACTTGTTCCAAACTTTTCACTTTTTCTAAGCATAATTTTTCTCCTTAATCTTCATCTTCATCATCTGGAAATGCGCTTGCTATATGTATTCTTGTATCATCAATCGGGATAAGTTCATAATCCCATCCCGTTGCGAACATTGGTTTAATGCGGCAGGTGCCTAAATCTGCTTTACACCAAAGGTAGATTCCTTTATATCTTCCTCGGCGGTTTTTATAAATTGAAATCTTAATCGTTGGAACTTCAAACGTTCCAGTAGCGAGTATCTTTTCCAAACCTTTCTTATCATCATCTTTTACAAGAAGCATAATCGCGCCGAAGTCAATCTTATCGGCGATGCTCTTTGCGCCACGAAGTAAGTTTTGGTCTGGAGTCTCGCTAGTTTGATAATCAGCATTTAGCTGAGTCGCTGACATAATAAATACGCCATATTCATTACATATATCTTTAATCTTGTTAGAAAGCATGAATAAGATGTTGTCTTCACGCAACTTAACGCCACCGCTACGACGAGTAATTTCTTCAAGAATCTTCATTGAAGTATGAATATAGTCGTGGAAAATATATTTAACATCGTGATCACGAATATTACGCTTGATTTTGTTCTCAACATCTTGAAGCGAAAAATCGGGAAGATGTTCTACGTACAATGGAGAATCTTTAAGAATTCTTCCAGCTTCCATCACGCGCTCTTCTTCATCGCCTTCATACTTACCATCAATGATATGTTCTTCATTCACATTGGATAAGAATGCAAGCATCATTGTTTGAATTTCTGTTAAATCTTGCTCGGTTGCAATATATAAAGTTGGCTGCGCTGGTCCCGTTTTAATCCAACCGAAGATTTCATCATACATCTTATTACATCCGATATAACAAGCATCCGCCACCATTGAACGAGATTTTCCGACACCAGTAGCGGCCGAGCGCAGATAGAATTTCTTCAATCGTGCGCCACGGGTTACTGTATTTATAAGCGGACCATATAAAGATACTCCTGCTTCTGGGTTATCTTTGAACCCTTGAATTAGTTCAAAAATTCCTTCGCCAGCCTGTTGCGCTTCGTCAATTACTTCATCAACGAATCGAAGACGAATATCCTCTATCTTTTTATCAACTAAATCCGCTATTTGAACCAGACTCATATTATCTAATTTATCTTCTTGAGCTTGTCTTTTCTTAGTATCAAGAATGTCGTCTGGATCATATATATCAGTAACATCTACTCCATAAGCGTTATATGCTCTTAATAAAGTAAACTTTTTTAATCTATCGTAGTAATAATCAAAAGCATTTGGTGTGCAATTCTCTGCGACTTTGAGCAACCATTCCTCGCCTTTTTGCTGTTTGAATACCGCTTCACTTTTAGGTCTCGCCGCCAGAAAGTCTGCAATCGCATTTAGTGTTATCTTCTGAACGCCAAGTTCATGAAGCTTATAAATTGCGCCAAAGGCTATTTTATGAAATTGGTCTGGAAAATCTTCGTCATTTACTGTATATTTATCTGTAAAGTCCAAAAGCTGTGGATTATTAAAAACATTACCAATTACCTACATGATTGCGGTTGTATCAATATATTTACTTGCCACAGTCTTTGACCTCCTCTTCATCTAGGAACATAAAGATTCTCTTCTTCTTCGGTTCTCGTTTTGGCGGTTTGATAGTTATTTCTTTTACTTTTGGGGTATATGCTTGAATATCTTTATCCGCATTCTTTTGGCTCAATAACCATTGATTGTAGTAATATCTTTTTGCTTCATCGTATACCCAAGGAACAATGCCAATTCCACCATTCGCTTTTTCAATAGAATTGCCTTTTACTTCATAAAAATATTGTAAAGTTCTTTTAATACCTGAATATGTATACTCCGGATGGTCTTGCATATACTTCTTAATTTGAAGAGTTATGCGACCGTCCATATGCTCTAAATTGAATAACTTAATAATATATGCTTCTAAATCTAAATAATCTTTTTCTTTCTATGCGTCTTCTTCAGATAGCTATCCAGCACAGGACGCATGAGCATAGCGTCTTGAGCTGGTCAGGACTGCCGGAAATTTATCGCGGTCAAAACGTTTATTACAGATGGAGCAAGTTACATAATGGGCCAACAATAAATCCCCCTTTCATCATTCTATATAAATATTATACCATATATTTATATAAAAGTCAAGCCCCGCAGAAAACCGCGGGGCTGATATATTACTTATTAAGCTCTCTCAAATCATACAAAATAAGATCGAGCTGTGGAGCATTTGCTTCGGTGCAATCTCCAACTTTCTTCCCCTTGCCAAGATGCTTATCAACAATAGCAGTAATCTTAGCCGGCATATTAGGACTCTTCTGGAGCAGAGTGCCACAGAGACTCTGGAACTCGTCCATCATACCCTTGAAATCGTAAGATTCTTCTTCAGCGTAAACTTTTGCAGCCTGACTTTCATCAGTTACACGATTTGCGCCCTGTGAAGCCTCTTTTTCAACAGCATCGGCAATTGCATTTACAAGAGCATCGTATGTAAACTCAATTGAATCTGGAGTATAGCGGAATCGAGAACCTGCTTCATAGCGAGGAGTTCCACGCATGAAAAGACGAGTCTGCTGACCTTCTTCAGTGTTTACAACACGAACATAACCAATAATGTCACAAGTGCGTTCGCAAACAAGAGCAGCACGACTATCCATAGTGGGAATGATTTTATTATATTCTTGGCCAGCTTCATCCTTAAAAACCTTGTCTTTATCATGAGAAATAATGACAAGACCATAATTTAACTGGAGAATTTTACGAAGTTGTTCATCAAATTCTTGCATGGCAAGAGTATAACCCTTGCCATAGGGAATATCGCCAATAGTTTCATAGACCTTATCTGCGGTAGATTCTCTAGAACAGATATATTTGACACACATATCATATGCGATATCGCCAGTATCAATGATGATAGTCTGGAATTTCTCAGCAACAGCAGGTTGCTTTAACTGGTTAATAACCTTTTTAAAATCGCCCCATGAAAGAATCTGCTGAGCATAAACACCGGGAAGAGTATTATATCCTCTTTCAAAGGCGCATAAGAGGGCGCCTGGGAAATGACTTGCGATAGTTGTTTTTCCTGTTTTATATGTTCCATAAAACATTACAGAATAACCGCGCAGGTCACGAGAAACCTAATGTGGTTTAAGGTCAAGTAGGGAAATTTCTGCCATAATTATGTCTCCTTATTTTTTAATACTGTTAATTCTTCTCTTTTTATAAATTCTTATATGTTGTTATATCAACAGAGACTTCCGGGGTTCAACTTCTTAGAAGTTGAACCCACCTGTGGCAGGAGCCGCCGCGGGAGCAGCAGCCTTACTTGCCTTATACTCATCCTAACGCTGCTTAATGCCAGCGAGATATACTTCACGATTTGCCATAGCCTCGGTGAGTTCCTTAGCTGTGATAGTCTCTTCGCTATCCCACTCATAAGGCTCAGTATTACTACCAGTGATAACCCAGTCACGACGAGTACTGGTGCTTGTCTGAACGTTAGCTTCGCCCCAACCAGACTCCTCAATTTTCTCGTTGGTCACGGTCTTAGAAACCTGACGGCCCCAAACCTTGGTAAATACAGGAGTCTTAGGAGAAGCATCAAGTCCCTCAAAATAATCCATACCACGAGCATTGGTTACAGAGAACTCAACAGGAAGAACTGCTTTGCGGAAGTCAAAAACGCAGCCGCGAACAAGAGCCTTCTCTTTAGTTCCCTTAAGATCGTCAGCATCAACATGAGTTACGCTGGTAATCAGCATATCAGCAGTAAAAGTATTACGAGCTTTTTCGTCTTCGTTCAGAGTAGCGACAGTATGAACAAATCCACCCTCATTACGCTTTGCACTTACAAGCTCTTCCTTACCATTTCTATCGGAATAGAACTCATTAAGACCGATAGCAGAATCGATGCGAACCTTGCCCGCATTCTCTGCGCCATTAGCCATAACGGTCCCAATCTTACCATCAATAATGTCCTTGAGGACGCCAAAGGTAGCATTTGCATTACCCTTGGAAGTAGTTGCGGTCACATAAGTAAAATGCACTGGAACGATATTTGTGCAGTCATTATCAGTTGCAATGTTCAAATTACCCATAATGAACTCGGTGCCGGGATTCTTAGAATTCTCGCCGGAAACGCGAAGCTCAAGAGTAGATTCGTAAACTAAGCCCTCGACATGTGTGCTATTTATCATAGTTTTCATAATTATTATTCTCCTTAATTATTTTTTATACTTATATTATATAATAAAAATTTACTTGTTTCAACCATTAAATCTTCTATCTTTAAAGTTTCTATAGCTAAATAAGGTATTCTAATAATAGGAATTTGATGCAAAAAACAATATTGGTTTTTGTATCTATCGTGATTAAGGACTTTATTATATAATAATTTTGCATCTTGATCGCTTATATTTTTTCCATATTTCACTGGAAAAAAATGATGCTATCCATCAATCTCAATAATATATTTATTATCTACAAAAAAATCAAATTTTGCATGAGCGAAAGAATCTGGGAATAAACAATCTTCAAATGTTTTTTCTCTTATAAAACATAAATTATTTTCCTAAAGCATTTGAGCAACTTTATATTCTCCTTTAGATTTTTCTCCGCAAACAGCACATAAATGACCTTTTTTAGTTAAATTATATTTAATTACTTCCTACTGATTACCGCAATCTATACACTGACAAATCCAATATACAGAACCATCAGAACCACGTTTTGATGATGGGCGTATTGCCTAAAGCTATCCAAAAATCTATCCAGAAATATTCTTCATAGTTGTCATATTATTATATTTACATGTTGGACACATTGTCTATTTTTCTTTTCTGAAATCTATCGCATCTAAAATATGCCACTATCCACAATCGCATAGGGTTAAAAATGATAGTCCACCATTTTGTTTATGCTTTTTTCGTAGTGGAGCAATATATTTTAATTTGCCTTGTAATTGATGAAAAAATTTTTCTGGGATTTTTGCTTGCGGCGCAGGCGAAATAACCGTTTTATAATGAGTATTAGATGAAACTTTATTATTATTTATTAAAATCAAATCATAAAATTTTTGCTTATCTTCTTCATTTTTATTAAAATAGTCTTGTATAGAAACCTCTGTAACATTGATCATATTTATCAATCCTCCATTCTATTAAATATAAAAATTATTTTTATAGTATGAAAGGATTTTGACCAATTTTTTACTCAATTTGTGCATTAATTCCTTTTTCGGTAATGCAATATATTGTAGGGTCTTGACCAACTTTCTCCACATATCCGTCAGTTACCAGCTTGCGGATGGCGCCAGATACTGTGCGAGAAGAAATAAACATTTCATCCGCGATATCTTTTGACTTCCATGTGCGAGTAGCTGCATTCATCTGGAGGAAAGTTAGAATTTTTTTACCGTTCTCGGTAAACTGCGGCTTATCTCCGCCGCTGGAGCCGCCCTTAAATTTTTCCCAATATTCAGTTAAATTTTCGGGCATAGGGTTCTTGCTAAAATTGCTTTCAACATAACTAATAAAATCTTGTTTCAATGACATAACTTATATAACCTCTTTTTCATTTCTTTATATATATATTATATCATTTATTTTTTAGAAATTCAACTTTTTTAGCTATCTCAGGTCTTGCCTCTTCCATTAGCTCCTTCCAATCGTCCTCGTATGAATATGTCACATCACTACCATGAGCGATTCTATTAACATAACCATCGAGCATATCGAAATCTCGTTCATAACAATGAAAGCTATTAGCCCTATGTGTATATGTTCCCATTTCAACACCGAGTTCATCAGCAATTCTCTTCTGGAGCATAATTAACGCAAAAGCATTCATAAAAGCGGCTTTACAAGCATCATTAGAGCGAAATAGAACTTTCATATAAAGTTTATTATCTCTAATGAAAAATTGGGCGTGCTGCCAACAGGCAGGATCGTCACTATACATATCCTCACCGTTATTACGAATGTCAATTACGGCACGACGAGAGTATGGATTGCGCTTCAATTCATCAATAATAAATTGAATTTGATTTACACATTCTTCGCCAACGCAATATTTTACCATTCTATCGTGATAAGTATATACCCAATTACCTTTATCAATTTCAAAATCAAGAATACCATCAAGCATTTCTTGACGATATTGTTCCAAGCTATCTGGATCACAGAAAGATAGTTTGCTAATCATTGGTTCTTTTAATGGATTTCCAACGACCATAGTGACAGATATTTCCTTTTGATTTGTATTCCAATCCGGACAAGGAACAATAGGGGCTTGCTGTAACACTTCAAGTGCGCTATGATATGCTATCGGCAAAGTATCACCGTAGCATAAAACTTCTTCCATATATAAAAATTCGTTCATATTCTTTTGCTATCTCAATTCGTTCAAAAAAGCAGAATCAGACCAAGTATATGGTTGATATCCTTTAAGGCGCATAAGAGCAATATACCGTCCGATAATTCTACCATCTTTTGGATCATACTTGTCAAGAAATTTTTTCCACTCTTCTTCAATATATGGGTAATTCATATCTTGTAGAAATGGAAAAAAAGTAGTAGTATCTCTTGGATCAATCATATCCCAAATTTCTCGTTTGGTATATTTAGTATATAATTCGCCACTTCTTTGATAATAATAAGTTTCATTCATTTTATACTATATCCAAAATCTTTTGCGTGAAAATAATCTTGCCAATAATCTTCTCTCTCATTGAGAGCATCTCTACTGCATTCTTCAACAATCTCAAAAGTAAAATTTTCAACTCCAAGAGAATACATAGCTGGGTAAAGTTTATTCTGGGTCCAGTCTTCTGCGCCAACACCGCGTTTACAATGCTGTTTCCAGCGATCTGCAATGTTTGCGGCTTGGCCTACATAACACATTCCGTTATTAATGTTAGTAATTTTATAAATACCAGTATGAACACCAGTTCCGACCACTCTGCCAATCATGTCTGTTAATGGTCGTTCATAATAAACTTTATAAATAACTTTATTCAATGGAGTTTTGTCGCGCAAATATGGAAGCACTTCGCGCAAGCGTTTTATCTCTGTAACATCTTCATCGGATAGACATACACGATAATAGTCTTGCTATGTTTCCATGGCGAGTTTGCGCTAAGCCGCTTCAAGAGCGACCTATACATCTTTTTGTAAGGCAATAATTCGTCCATTCCAATATGAAAATTCTTTTTCTTTTTCTTCAATAGCTTCTTCAAACTCTTGGACGGCCTCTTCAGTGACTTGAAGGTAAAGATTTTTCGCTTCTTCGCGATGTTGAAATAAGTCATCACTAATTCGGTCAATTTCTTTTTCATATGAATTTTCGGCAATATTTAAAGCCTAACTATATAAGTCTTCAGCGGCTTTTTGCTATGTTTCGCGCAAATCTTCAAGAGCCTTTTTGATTTCTTCTCTTTTGGCTCCCATTTCATGATATTCTTGAGTTGTTTTATCTAATAATTCTTTGCGATGTTGTTGAACATCAAGCAAATTACTATTTTGAATTTCAAGCTATTGATTTGCCTATTCTATAGCAATATTTTTTTGAGCAGTAATTTTTAATTTCGGCCTAAGTAGTAAATAGATCCCAAGACTTCCTACAAGTAGGCCGATAAGTACATATAGGATAATCATTATAAAAAATGCGGAGTGGGCGATTAACCCACCCCGCATAATTTATGCTTTAATTACTCAGCATCGGCATCGGGATCGAATGCCATACCTGCATCGGTAAGAGAAAGGAACTTAACAGCCTTGTGGGTGCCATCGTCAAGCTCAATCTCAGCAGGGGTACGGATACCGAGACCCTTGCGCTGGATAGCAGAGGTAAAAATACCATCAACAGAGCGCTTTTCAAGACCGAGAGCGTCGGCAACATCAGCAGCGGTAACGTCCTGACCGTTAATAGTCTTCAAATACTCAAGAACCTTCTTAGAATTTTCCTTCATAGCCATAATAAATTTCTCCTTGTTAAAAAATATTTTTTTATTTCTCGGTAATTTCTTTACCTTATGTAAAAATTATATCAAAAAATTTTTTTAAAATCAAGATTGGTTCTGCATTTGTTCTTGAACTAATTCGTCGATACGCATCATATCTTCCGGATCTAAATGGCCGGAAATTTCAATAATTCGGTTCTTTGCCTTATTCACGGCTTTTTCATCTTCATTCGTATCGATAATTTGCTCTAAAGTGACGATTTCTTTAGCCAGCTTTTTGAGTTCTTTTAGTTTCATTACAAAATTTTCATCCTTAATTTTTACAATTTTATTGTACGAAAAATTTTTAGAAAAATCAATCAAATTTTCTCCAAAAACTCGTCTTCTGATAGGATTGGAATTCCCATCTTTTTTGCTGCGACATTCTTAGATGAAGTTGAATTTACATCATTATTAATTAAATAATTAACATTTTTAGAAATAGTAGATACAACTTTGCCGCCATTTTTCTCGATGCATTCTTGCAATTCAGCTCTGTTCTTGAAATGCTTTACAGTTCCTGTAATTACAAATTTCATATCTTTTAAAGGTAATTTTGCATCATTTGTTGTTATTTCGGACATTTGCACGTCAAGAATTCCATATAATTGATCTGCTTCCGTATAATCAAAATTTAATAAAGCTTGAGATTTACTTTCTCCAAAGCCTGGAAGTTGAGAAAAATCGTAATTTTCTTTAATTGCTTCATATAAGCAGTCATAACAGCCAAAATGTCCTGCTAAATCTTTAGCTACATTCCTTCCGATAAGAGGAATGCCAAGAGAGGAGATAAACGATTCAAAACTACATTCTTTACTTGCCTCAATAGCATCAAGAATATTTTGAACAGATTTCTCTCCAAAGCCTGGTTTTCCAGACCAATCTTTTTGATGCTCTCCCAGGTAAAAAATATCCACTGGGCTATTTACCCAGCCCCAATCGACTAATTTTTCTAATGTAGCCTTAGATAATCCTTTAATATCTAATCCCTTTTTTCCGCAGAAATGATCTAGGCGATTAATAAGCTTACCATCGCAATCATCATTACTACACTCTAAAAAGACCGAATCATTATTTTGTTTTTTTCTTAACGGACTGCCGCAAATTGGGCAATGCGTTAAAATAGGAATTATCTTATTTTCTTCTGGAACAGTATCTAAATCTGCCCATCCAATTTGTGGAATAATCATATTTGCTTTAAAAACGCCAATAAGTTGACCGTTCCATGGAGTTTTACCTAGAGTTTCTTCAAGAATACTTAAATTATGAAGACTAGCTCGTTCAACTTCTGTACCATCAATATCTACAGGATCAAATAATGCTACTGGAGTAAGAACTCCAGTTCTACCCATTGTCCATGCGATACTGCGTAAAGTAGTTGAATAAACTTCATCATAGAATTTATAGGCAATAGCGTTTTTAAGATGGTGGGCAGTTTCTCCAAGAGTTTTGCCAAAAGAGACACTATCAAACTTAAAAACAACTCCATCTATTGGAATATTTTGGCTTAAAGTTTTAATAGTTTCGACTACATCATCAGTAATCATCGCAGTTTTTAAGCATGGGACTGTAAAGAAACCTAGTTTCTCTATTTTAGCCAAACGCTCTTGTAGAGAATCAATTTCTTCAAATCCTTCAATTACTTCCCAAACTACGAAGGTTAATTTTCTTTTGGCGCACTCGCTTGCGTCTAATAGACGAATACTACCCGCTGCAAAATTACGAGGATTCTTATATTCTTCTTCAAATTCTTTGAAATCACTATGCAAGCATACAATTTCTCCATCAAGAATTAAATCATCCTGATATTGAATTTTATGAGGAATAGTCGGAATTGTGAGAGCATTGTGGAGAACATCTTCTCCGATCACGCCATTGCCACGAGTTTCCGCAGATACTAGACGTCCATTAGTATATTTAATAGAGCATGTCAATCCATCGCATTTTGCCATAGCTAACATTTGCTTACCATTGGCGAACTTCGTCACGTCATCAAGACTCTTGGTTTTATCAAGAGAAAGCATTGCATGATTATGTTCAACTTTTGTTAAGTCATTAACTACTTGATAATTAACAGCTCTAGTTGGAGAATCTGGATAATATGCCCCTAAAGCAGTTTCAAGTTCTAAGAGTTGGAAGTACAAATCATCCCACTCTTTATCGCTTACTTCGGGGGTTCCTTCATCATATTTTTTTGTAAGATAATTTAATTTATCAACTAATTGTCTCATTACTTCTGTTTGTTCCATATATTTACCTTACCTTACATTTCTTATTATATAAAAAATTTTTTAATTATTCAACCCTTGATGCATCGTAAAGCACTCTTTTATACACATCAAGTTTACCATAAAAAGCGAGTTTTCCTAGAATAGTAGAAATTTTTACGATTTCTTCCATTGTAATTGGAAAAGCATCGCAAATATAAATCAGATTTTCAAAATCTTCTTTATAATAATTGACATCTTCAAATGTCAGATTCCGTTTCTTTGGTAGATTCGCCATTATTTTCCTCCTCTGGTGGGGGTGGTGGTACTAATTCATGTACCAAATCTGCTAAAACATCAAACTTATTAGTTTTTTTGTTATGAAAATTTTTATAGATTCTGGAGACTTCTTCTCCGGTTTGGTTATTGGTGGCAACAATTTTGCCACCAATAAAACCTTTACCAGTCTGTTCATCAAAGAATGTAAAATCTCCAAGAGTCATTAAGGGAAATCTCATACTTTACTTACTCCTGTAATTCGTGTATTTCCTTTGATTACAATATTTCCAACAGTAGTCTTAGATTCTGTTTCCATAAGCTCTTCAGCTTTGATACAGAGAGAAGACTTATCACCGCAGACGAGGATTAAATCTCCATCTGTTACCAGGCATGCGGCAGCTGCGTCTGCGTTTTTCGCGTACACAACTCCACGTCCATTTCTTGTTTGAGGAGTAAAACTCTTCAAAGAAATTCGTCTACCAAGACCGCTATTTGAGAAAATTGCAATATCATCATCAGGATTGCGGATTGGAAGAGCTGTGATAACTTCATCGCCCTCGCGCAAGTTAATTCCCTTATAACCCATAGAAACACGTCCAGTAGCGGGGAATTCTGTTCCTTTACAACGAATAGCATATCCATCTTTAGACAGAATAATAATTTGCTCGTCATTTGCAAGGAATACCGTGGCAATACTGTCACCTTCGTGAAGATTCAGTGCCTTTGTTCCAGTTTTCTTTTTAATACCGATATATTCATCAAGAGAACTTCTCTTGACATATCCTTGCTTGGTTACAAATATAATGAATTTTGCATCTGTATCGCGGTAAATTGAATAGATAACTGTCGGATTTTCGCCAGGCTCCATAGACACGAGCGCACGAACAGGCATACCTTTTGAGGTGTTCGTTCCTTCTGGAATATCATCAACAATCAGACGATACATATTACCCTTGTCGGTAAAAATCATCAGACTATCGACTGTGTTTGTTCGGATGACTACTGAAGTAATCTCATCCTGAGTCTTGACACCCTTACCCGCGCGTCTTTGAGCTCTGAACGCAGTCGCCGCAATTCTTTTAATTGATCCGGCCTCGGTAAGGAGTACAACACACTTTTCCGGGGGTATTGCAGCAATTTTTTTCTCTTCGTCGCCCTTCGGCTCGACAACTTGAATCAACTCCGTTCTACGAGCATCGCCGTATTTGCTAACAATTGCTCTCAAACGAACTTTAAGTTCATCAAGAGGATTTGCGAGAACGGCATTAAAATGTTTAATTTCTGCTTTAAGACCTTCAATTTCCTCATTTAGCTCAACTTTTTCAAGGTTAGCCAATTTACCGAGCTTCATATCAGTGATTGCTTGCGCCTGGGGTTCAGTAAACTTATACTTGGCACAAAGCTGCACACGAGCATCGGCCGCAGATTTTGAAGCCTTAATAAGAGCAATAATGTTGTCAATATCTTCAAGAGCTTTAAGCAAACCTTCATCAATTTCAAGTTTTGCTTCAGTTTTCTTTAAATCATATTCGGTTTCTCTACGAATACACTCATTATTATGCTCTATATAAATCTTACAGCAGTCTTTTAAGTTTAACTCTGTTGGAGTTTTACCGACAAGACCAACCATATTATATGAAAACGAGGTCTGCAAATCTGTATTTTTAAACAGTTGCATAATCGTTTTATTCAAATTAGCATCTTTTTCGCATTCAAGAACCAATCTAAAACCTTTTTTACGGTTACTTTCATTGCGAATGTGTTTGATTCCTTCTACATCGCCATCATCGCAAGCCTTACCAATCTGTTCCATAAGTGCTTCTGTGGCAACGCCATATGGAATTTCATAAAAGATGATATTATTTCCTTCAATATTATATTTACCTCGGAGTTTTACACTACCATGGCCAGTTCTCATAATAGAAGGAACATCATCTTTATTAGTAATCAAACCGCCCGTTGGAAAGTCGGGGCCAGGAATCATTGGCTCTTTTCCGTCCATATAATCAAAGATTGCTTGCGCAACTTCGTTTAGATTATGTGGAGCCCAGTTACAGGCCATTGCGACACCGATACCAGTGTTTGGATTACAAAGAAGATTTGGGAAGTAAGATGGAAGAGTGACAGGTTCAGTTTCTGTTTCTGAATAATTAGGAATTGTATTAACTACATTCTTTTTCATTCCTACCAACATACCATCTTCAGTAATTTTTGCCAAACGAGCCTCTGAATAACGTTGATGTGCCGGAGGATCACCGTCTCTGTTACCATTATTACCGTGAAAATCAATTAATGGATAACGCATAGTCCAATCCTCTGATAATCTTACTAATGCGCCATAAATTGAACTATCGCCATGTGGATGAAATCTACCCATTGTATCACCGACTATTGCGGCACACTTAACATGAGGCTTTGAAGAAGTACATCCAGTAGTGTAAGCGTCATAGAGGATGCGTTTTGCTACTGGTTTTAATCCTGTTCTTGCGTCGGGAATTGAGCGATCTGTATTAACAGCAACCGCATACTCTATGAAATTTGTACCAAGTTCATTTACAAGGTCAGTTAGAATTTCGTTTGCCATCAGCTTTCTCCTTCCGCATTACAAAATTCCATATATTTAATATCATCTTCTGTTGGAGCATTAATTGCTAATAACTGTCCTGTGCTAAGATACTCTGCGACAGGATAATCTGTACATTGCTTAGACATTTTCCCCAAACAATTTCCATTTTTATTATGAGAGCATTGTAATATAAGACAATTATTCTGCATTATAAGTTGCCTCCTCACTATGTTCTTTAATATAGACTTTTCGAGGAGTAACCGCAGTTCCCATCAAATCATCAAATAATTTTTTAGCAGCATCAGCATCACTAATTGTAACCTGCTTAATAATTCTTTGTCCTGGGTCGGTAAGAGTTTCTTCCGTTTCTTCAACATCCATCTCACCAAGACCCTTCATACGATTGACCTTATATGCCTTACCAGTATTTGCTTTCTGATATGCCTTCAAATCATCGTCATTTTTGAGATATTTATATCCCTTACTTGTAGTGATTTTATAAAGAGGTGGAACACCAGCATATACAAAACCATCTTCAATTAGCTGTGGACAGAAATTCCACACAAATGTATAGAAAAGATTCTTAATATGAGCGCCATCGCGTGTTTTTATTCTTATGTTTCCATAAGCACTGACTAACTTTTACCTGCGGCCGCAGGTAAATTATGACCGCAAGGAGACCATTTCGAAGTGCGTATCAATAGCACCTCTACTCCTCCGCCCAGAAGGCAAAGAGGATAGTCGATACAGGTTCAAATATTTATCCATTTTTTCTCTTTTTTCTTATAGATAGGAAGTTCAGAGTAATATCTACCCCAAAGAATTTGTTGAAAAGATTGAAAAGATATTCTATCTTTATAATCTTCATATATTTTTTTAGCACTTTCATTGACATATCTTTTTCTAATATTTATTACTTCATCATCAGTAAATTTTGCGGAAGCACCATTACTTCCATTACTATTTTGATAAATATAATAATTTTTATTTTCTTCGGTAAAAACTTCTGGCATAATATGACTCCAAGACCGTCCTTGCCAAAGATTTTGAAAGTAACTAAAAGTAATTTTATCTTTGAACTACTCATATACATCTTTTTGTTTTTTATGTTTAGCATAGGATTGACGAATGATTTTTACATCATCTTCTGTAATCTTTTTATTTGGATTATTTTCACCAACTAAATTACTTATTCCTCCATCAAAAACATTACCGGCTTTTGTTGCTTCTAATTTATCAGTCCAATATCTTTCGCGTGCTGGTAATTCCTCAACAGAACATTCTTCTAAAATTTCATAAGTAAAAGATTCAATACCTTTTTTCTTTATTTCATCATCAAAAGGAATACGAGATTGTTCATAAGTTTTCTATTGATGTTCTTTAAATCTTCTTTTTATATTATTACTATACCCAACATAAAAATTGTTAGGATTATCAATTTCAGTGATTTTATAAATTCCTATCATTTTTATTCTCCTTCATTATATATTTGAAAGAGAATGGATAAATATTTGTTTCCCACGGGATTCCCATGCCTTACGGTTTAGGGTTCCCCGTTAGCAAAATTTTTTCTCTTTCATATTTATATGAGAACCGTATGGGTCACATAAATATGTTTTGTCCGAAAATTTTACCCGCCGGATTAGGCGAAAAGTCTTTCATACGCCGGTTTATTGACGTCGGCATCGCTCATAATAATAATCTTACCATATCTAATTTTATTCTTATCATAGGTAACTTTCATTGTTCTTGGGTCGATTTCCAATCCAAAAGCATCCATCATTGTCATAATTTCAGCATTTTTCTGGATTTTATCAACTCCTGCTTTGTGGGTATTCAAAATTTTACCACGAACAGGAAGTACTGCCTGGAACTCATTATCTCTTGCTTGCTTGAGGTTTCCAGAAGCAGAATCACCCTCTGTAATATAAAGTTCGCATTTCTTTCTATCTTTGCTATAACAATCTGCTAATTTAGAATCAAACTTTAGAGCTTTTTCCTTTTTAGCTTGCTTATCACGAACTGCATCTCTGGCTTTTGCGGCAGCCTCACGAGCCTTCTTTGCCATTTTAGCCTTATCCGCAATTGCTTTGATTTCTTTTTCATTTGAGGCCAGCCAAATACGCATTTCCTCGGCAATCGCCGCAGTATATGGACTCATTTCCAATTTTGTTACACGAGTTTTTACCTGCGCATCGTAGGCCACATTTGGAGCAGTAATATTAAATACAATGTAAAGTCCCTCTTGGATATCTTCGCCGGAGAGGTTATCTTCACCATCTTTAATCCACTTCTTGTCTTTGAAGAACTTGTTAAATTCCCTTGTAAGAAGTGCTTTAATTTGAGTGATATGCGGACCAACAGAAGTAAGACCTGTGTTGACATAAGGCACCATAGTCATTGAATAATTAGATGTATATGTCATAACCATATCAATCTTATTTTTCCCATTCGCAAATTGAAGATTGAAACGATGATCAATCAACTCTTTCCCTTTGACCGCTTCATCAACCAAATCGCTGATACCATTTTTAGAACTATAAGTTGTTTTTGTACCATTATCATTAAGTTCAATGGTTAGACCAGGACAAAGACAAGCGATAGTTTTAAATAAATTTTTTACTTCGTTAATATTTACTTCTGTATGAGTAAAAAATTCTTCGCTTGGTTGCCAAGTTACAAAAGTTCCTGTTTCCTTTGGGTCAGAAGATTCTTCTAAAGATCCTCTTACATCAAAAACGCCTTCTTTGAAAGCAACTCTTTCTGTTTTTCCATCTCTCCACGTTCTTACATGCAGCCAATGGGAAAGGAATGTAGTTATTTTAGAGCCAATACCGAATGAACCAAGAGAAGTTCCTTCATATGTTCCGTCTTCGCGGTATTTACCGGAAGTATTCAGGACACTAAAAGCAGCCTCAAGGATTGTCTTTCCATCATCCCTGAAGCTATTTGGAATAAAACCCTGACCATAATCTCGTACAGATACTATGTCTTTATCAATGGTTACTTCAATTTTATTACCATGACCTAATCTAAACTCGTCAACAGCATTAGAAAAGATTTCAACTAACAGCTAGGTTGAGTAAGTGCAGTCTCCAGCATATACTTGCGGCCGCAGACGTGTGAATTCCAGCGGAGCCAAACTTTCAATACTATCTTCTGTATATAATGTTTTATCTTTTATTTCATTCATTGACATACTACCATTTAAATCCTCCACATTTATTTCGTATTCCTTTACAAACTTTTGAAATAGCACTACTATCACAATTGTTTTCTCTTGCCGCTAATGCCAAAGTATCATAAATCATTAAAATATTATTATCTTCATCTATTTTAGCGACTTTCCTACTTGAAGACTATATTTGTGTAGTTCCGGGCTATCCTTTATAAAGATTACGATGATAAGTAGGAATTAATAATTCATCTTCATCATTAATCCAACAAAACATCTTTCCTGCTGTTGATTTACGTTCTCCTCTACAACAATCAGCAATATGCCTTTCATTATATCCTGTTTGTTCGGCACAATCAACAATACTTCTCCAAATTTGTATTATCTATTGATTATTATCAATTTCTGCCACTCTTTTTGCATTATTTCGTTTAGTTTCACGAACTTTTTGATAAATAAGAGGGTCATTTCTAGGATGTTTAGTATCTAATGTTTGATTATACCCATTTGGCACTAATACATTATTTTTTATCAAATAATCGTGTTCAATTTCACGCAATTTATCCTCTGAAATATCATCCGGTAAATATTCTAAAATAGTATATGAAAAATTTTCTATTCCATACTTGCGGATAGCACAATATAGTGGATACTGACCTTTTGGCTATTCTGGATGATTTACAAAATACATATGCTAAGAATATCTCCGAGAAGGATTTTCAGAACAACTTGAACCAATATATTTTTTCTAATTTATTAAATTTGTAAAACAGTAAATAAAATTCATTATCCTCACTACCTTTCATTAAATAATGAAGATTATTTCAATTGAATTATCCAGTCCTGTCCTGACCTTTCTCATTTATTCTATATATATTATACTATATTTTTTTATGAAAATCAAGGTTTTTCTTTTCCAGTAGCTAGCTGGTCTGCTAGTTCATTCCATTCGTTTCCATTATGGCCTTTGATTTTTCGTAAGTCTATACGATAGCCTTGCATCCATCTTTCAAAATATGGTTTAATTAAATCTAAATTTTCCGGAGTTTGTTTATTTGCTTTAACCCAATTATGATGATACCAATTAAACATCCAGTTTGTTAGAGTATTAACTGCATATGCGCTATCACTATAGACGATAGGGGCTTGTTCCCATTCATCGCTTGTTACGCCGTATTTCATAAAGGCCCATAAAATAGCTTTTAATTCTTCTCTATTATTTGTTGTTTTCTCAGAAAATTCGCTATGACGTTCAAGTTCTGTACCGTATTCATCAACGACAACAACGCCAAAACCGCCGCGTCCTGGATTACCAGAGCAAGCTCCATCTGTATAAATTGTCATAGAAATGGATTCTCCTCTCTTAAAAGTGATATTGTTATATCTTCTGGCAATGCCAGTAGTATATTATCTGGAAATGCTTTTTGTGTGCTATCAAAAATTTGTCGCATTTCATCTAAATCATATTTATCAAAAGGAAACTATAAAATAACTATATCTTTTCCTCTTGTATACTTGGCGCTATCTATCCGCATAATACCTCCATTAGGATTGACACATTAAAAAACTTTTGTTATAATAGAATCAGATTGGAAGATTCTCACTTCAAAACCCAATCTATCTCGGAGGCCCCCATCTGGGTCAACCATTTGTTAGCCTGCGAGAAACAATGACTTCCGATAAAAGGACTATTACCCCTAGTCGCACTTAATGGACTAGGATGACTAGAAAAGAGGCACGCTTTATGTCGTTCATTTATTATATTCTTCCAATTTGTTGTTGCTTTTGGAAAACTTTTGTAGACTATTTCATGCGCGAAATTACCCCACGCGAGGAAAACAATAGGTTGTTCCATCTTTGCGCAAGCATCAAAAACCTCGCCAGTGAAAGTATCCCATCCCCAGCCAGAATGACTATTGGCCTTATGCGCTTCAACTGTTAAAGAAGCATTTAGAAGTAGC